>WBZY01000003.1_pt1 | contig 447026 bp, 458 predicted proteins | sample 5204191 | NCBI WGS metagenome assembly WBZY01 (sample SAMN12344363, study PRJNA552823) | activated sludge metagenome | biome: Activated sludge suspended growth; feature: Anammox Sidestream; material: Wastewater; isolation source: activated sludge from anammox sidestream of wastewater treatment...
GTTCGTCCAGCTTTGCCATGAGTTGCGAGAGAGGCCGCAGCCAGGCAAACCAGGCATCGCCCAGGACCAGCTGAAAGAACGCCCCGTTGGTGGGGATCCGCCCGTGCACCCGCTCATAGGTCACCCGTTCGCCGTCCAGCAACGCCTTGTGCAGACGAAGCAGCGCCCGGGAGAGGTTATCCAGCTGTGCGCGATCCTGATTCTCGCCCGGCATCGTCCCGCCTCCTTGTCCTTCGATGTTCGTCATCCCGTGGGTTCACTGTCGAGCTGATGGGCTTTGCGGCCGCCGCGAACGAGGGCTTGAGGGGCCAGCTGTCCGCCGATCATCAGCCGAGCCATCTCGGTCGCCCGTTCGACCAGCGCCTGCGCCCCTTCGCGCAATTCGCGACTCTGCTGCACTTCGCTGTTGTTCCGCTCCATGTCCTCCGCGCTCCAGCCGCGGGAATGAGCGATAAATGGAAACTGCGGAAACTGACACCCGACTTCGGCAAAGAACGTCATCAGTTGTCCCGCCACGCCCTGCACGTTGTCCTGCCCGCCCATGATGATGAAGGCCGCGACCTTGTTCTTGAGCAAATGGCGGTTAGCTATGGTCTCCTGATTCTGGATGCAGTTCATCCGCTCCACCATCTTGTAGTACAGGCTGCTGGCGCCGCCCCACCGGATGGGCGTGGAGACCAGGATCACGTCGGCCCAATGGACGACGGCTTCGTACACCCGGTCCATCTGGTCGGTGGGGTCCATCAGTGTGATCGAGCAGGGCCAGGTGCAGGCCTCAGCCGCCTTGGAATAAAACCCTTCGCAGGGCCGGAAGGACAGATCGCGCAGCTTGATGGGCCGGCTGTCGAGACCCAGCTGTTCGCGCGCATGAGCCAACGCCACCTCCAGTAACGCATCCGAGGCGCTGTAACGCGGCTCGCCAGGAGTCATCGCCGTGGTGGCCAGGCCGAGCACGCGCACGGGGCCGTCCTGCCGAACGATCGGTCGAGCCAGGGGATGGGGGGTGTGCGGCGCTTTTCGACGCGCGGTAGCCGGGGTCAGGTCTACGTACAACCGGCCGTTCTCCTCCTTGAGGGCATAGGTCGCAACCTGATCCTGTTCGTGGCCGGGCTCGCCCTGGCCGGTATGCCGGTGAAATTTCCAATAGTGCCAGGGGCAGACGACGTAGTCGCCGTCGAGCCGCCCCTCGCCCAACGGCCCGCCGATGTGGTTGCAGACTCCCGAGATCGCCGCAAACCGCCCGTCTTTGTAGCTGAGCGCCACCTTCGTGTGGCCGAACTGCAAGGGCTGGAGCGAGTGTTGCCGAAGCTCCTCGATCGGGCCGATCTCTGTCCATCTCCTCTCGGGCATCGACTGGCTCCTTCGTAACGGTGGATCGGCTCAACCGGCTTTCTTGCGTGATCGCACGCGGGGCGGCTTCCCAAAGGTGATTCCGGCCTTCTGCACCTCTTGATAGGGGAGGAGCCACACGAGCGACTCATCGCTCAGGTCGCCCACTTGAATCCGGTTGCCCCAGGGGTCGTGGAAATCGCAGCGAAACCCGGGGCGCAGGAGGAGTTTATATTTCTTCGTTAGCTTGCGACGGACCTCCTCAAGCTGGTCGGCGTCGCGGACCATCAGCCCGAAATGTTTCGTCCGATCCGGCTGCAGGCGCTCGACCTCGAAGATCGCCATGAATTGATGCTCCCCCAGTTTGCACCAGGCGGCGCCTTCTCCACCCTGCAACATCTGGAGACCGAAGACGTCCGCATAAAACGCGACGGCCTTCTTGGCATCCGTCACTTCGATGGCAATGTGATTGCAGCCATAGACCTGCACGGCCATCTCTCACCCTCCTTAGGCGGCGAAGTGGGTGATCGCCGCCACAAACGTCTCGACCGGTTGCGCGCCCGACAACGCGGGCTTCCCATTGACCAAAAAATAGGGCACCCCGCGGATGCCCAGCCGGCGGCCGCGTTCCTCTTCGTCCCGAACCGCCTCCGCGCCGTCGTCGCTCTCTAAGAACGTCCGCACGCGATCACCGTCCAGGCCCGCCCGCCGGGCCAGCGTGACCAACGTCTCGGGCTGCCCCACGTTCATCCCTTCCGTGAAGCAGCCGTGAAACAGTTCCTCGACCACGTCATTCTGGTACCCTTCTCGATCGGCGAACCAAATCAGCCGGTGCGCATCGAAGGTGTTGGGCGTTCGCTCCATTCGCCCAAAGGCAAAGTCGATGCCCACGGTCCGCCCGACCGTCGCCAGCCGCTCCTGTATGGCCGTCACTTCCCGCGCGCTCCCGAACTTCGCTTCAAGGTAGACGCGGCGATCCATCCCGGCCTTCGGCATGGTCGGGTTGAGTTGGAACGGGCGCCAGACGACGCGGGCATCGTTCTGCCTGCCGAGCGCCTCCAGCGCCTGTTCCAGCCGCCGCTTCCCGACGTAGCACCAGGGGCAGACCACATCGGAATACACCTCGATCGTCAGGGGCTGGTCGGTCATGCCAGATGCCCCATCTTGCCGGCCTGGTAATCCTGCACCGCCTGGACGATCTCATCGCGGGTGTTCATCACGAAGGGACCGTACCGCGCGATCGGCTCGTTGATCGGCGCTCCGGCCATGATCAGTACCGTCCCGTCGCCGCCCACCGCCTGCAATCGGACCCGGTCGCCGTTGTGCCCCAACAGGGCGAGTTCCGCCTCGCCGACTGTGGCCGTCCCATTGACCGTCACCTCGCCGCCTAGCACGAAGACCGCCGCCTGGTGACCGCTGGGGATGGCCACCTCCGTCTCCCGACCGGCCTTGAGCCGGACATCGTACAACTCGACGGGAGTGAAGGTCTTGGCCGACCCTCTTACTGTTCCGACCTGCCCCGCAATCACCCGCGCGACTCCGCCGTCGTTCGGCAACGGCACGGCCGGGATCTCGCCGTCCACGATCGTCTGGTACCGCGGGGGCGACGTCTTGTCCTTGGCCGGCAGGTTCACCCACAATTGGACGGCCTGGAGGGTGCCTCCTTCCTTGGCCCAGGCGCGCTCATGCAATTCCTCATGCACGACGCCGGAGGCCGCCGTCATCCATTGAACATCACCAGGGCCGATCACCCCGGCATTCCCGCCGGAATCCCGATGGGCCAGGCGCCCCTGATAGACGATCGTGACCGTCTCAAACCCCCGATGTGGATGCTCGCCGACCCCACGAGGATGGTCGGTCGGCGGGAAGTAGGTCGGGCCCGCATAGTCCAGCATCAAAAATGGGCTGAGCGCCTGATCCAAGTCATTACTAGGGAAGAGGTTCCGCACGGGGAACCCATCACCGACCATGTGGGCTGACCCCGGCCGGAAGACCTCGGCGACCTCTCGGACACCAGTAGTTTCGAGCGATGTCTTCGTCATCGGCGGCCTCCTTTCTTGGTTTCTCGTCATGCCTGGGTCGCGAGCAGCCCCACACCTACTCCGGCGGCCATGCCACCTGATTGGGACTGTAACCCTCCGGCCCAGCCAGTTCCACCACTTCTTGCCCTGTCCTCTGACACCCCACGCCGGCACCCCAGTATAATAGTTCTAGCTAGAACAAAGTCAAGGGGCGAATGTGGAGAGGCACTCGTGACCAGAAGAGTTCGGCGTGACAGGAGACGCGTATGCGCCAGAAACGAGGAGGGAGTTGCGTTACTCGGCCTTTCGGCCCTTGATCGCCCGTTCCACTTCGCGGCCTGCTTCTCTGGCCTTGATGGACTCCCGGCGATCGTACTGCTTTTTGCCCTTCGCCAGCGCGAGTTCCACCTTGGCGTGGCCGCGCTTGGAAAAATAGATCCGTAGGGGCACCAGCGTCAGCCCCTTCAGCTGTGTCTTGCCGATCAGCTTACCGATCTCTTTCCGATGCAGGAGCAGTTTCCGCTTCCTGAGGGGATCGTGGTTCATGACATTGCCGTGGGAGTAGGGGCTGATGTGGCAGTGGTGGAGATAAACCTCGCCGTCGTCCACCGAGGCGTAACTGTCCTGCAGATTGACCCGGCCCTCGCGTAACGACTTCACTTCGGTACCGCGCAAAATGACGCCGGCTTCGAATTTTTCTTCGATGAAGTAGTCGTGGTAGGCCTTCCGGTTCGTGGCCACCACCTTGTACTGATCGTCTTTATCGTGCGTCTTGGTCATAGTCCGTCGGCGACGACTGGTCCGGCCGCCCCGCACTTTGTTATCATGCGCCCATGCGTGGACAGAGCCGTTTCGACTCCTTCAGCAGCATCCTGGCCGGCGTCGCCCACCGGCTGGGGCTGGAGAGCAAACTATTCGAGGCGCGGCTTCGCCGGGAATGGCCCCAGATCGTCGGAGCCTCGCTGGCGGACCACACCAGGCCCGACCAGATCCGGTTCAAAAAACTCTACGTCTTCGTACGCAGCTCCGTTTGGCTGCAGCAACTCAGCTTTCTCAAGCCGGTCTTGCTGCAACGGGTGAACGCCTTGGCCGAACAGCCGTTGGTGACGGAGATCGTGTTGCGGATCGGGGACTTCTCCGCGATCCAACCACCCGCTCCACAACCGACCGAGGCAGAATCGCGGGCTACGCCGACCGATCCGCGCCTCCTGGAGGAAGCTGCCGGCCATGCCCAGAGCATTCATGACGAGGCGCTCCGCCGACACCTCACCGAGGTGATGGTCAAGGCCTTGAGCCGGCCTGACTCTCCGCCGACCCGGCCACGGCCGGCCCCTTGAAGAGTTGGCGGGAATAGGCGGCAGTGGCGGCGCTGTCCTTGCCCTGCGGCACCGGCCCCATGCGCCCCTCTTCTTCCCGGCCCTCCAATCGATAGAATCCGCGCACCGAACTCTCGAACCCCTTCCGCACCGTGGCATCGTCGCCCGCCACATACTTGTGCAACATGTCCGGCTCGGTCCAGCCTTCATCCGTAAACACATAGATCGCGATCCGTTGGTAGCGCCCCTGCGGATCATCCGGCGTGGTCGGTCGAATCTTCATGGGACCGAAGTTGCGCGTCTCGCGGCCGACTTTCCGGAAGCGTTCGATGAGCGTCTCGATCTCCGTATCGCTGGTCCAAGGCGGTACGTGCACGGCGACGATCGTCTCTTCCTGCGAGCCGATGCTGTAGGGGGGGATCGACCGATCAGGCCGGCTGAGAAACATGCCGCCCCAGATCAACGCGAACGAACCGAACAGCACGCCCAGCGCCATCTTGACGACGGTGTCCAGCGGCCGTTTGGCGGGAGGTGAAGTCGGCGCTCCGGCCGGCGGCGTCGGGTGGTTCATAGCCATGGTGAGGAGAGCCGGGGGAATACCGGTATGGCTCGTGCGGCGCTTACTCGCCCTCTTCGGGCGCTCCTTCTTCGCGTTCGACCAACCGCGCCACTGCCACAACGCGGTCGTCGTCGCCGTCCAGGTCGAGGAGCCGTACCCCCTGGGTATTGCGGCCGATTTCCCGGATGTCGTCGACCTTGCACCGCAGGACCTTGCCCTGCGCGGCCATCAGCATGATCTCATCCTCGTCCCGGACCTGGAGGAAGCCCACCGCAAGCCCGTTGCGTTCGGTCGTCTTCACACTGATGATGCCCTTCCCCCCGCGGCCCTGGACGCGATATTCGTTCACGGGCGTCCGCTTGCCGTACCCGCCTTCCGTCACGGTCAGGATCGCCGTGGTCGAATCGGGAGTGATCGTCTCCATACCGATGACTTCGTCGCCGGCTTCCAGCGTGATGCCCCGGACGCCGTGCGCCGTGCGCCCCATGGGGCGCACATCCTCTTCCTTGAATCGAATCGTAATGCCTCGTTTCGTGCCGAGCAAGATCTCCCGTTGGCCGTCGGTGATTTCCACCGCGATCAGCTTATCGCCCGCATCCAGCGTGATCGCGATGATGCCACCCTGGCGGGGATTGCCGTAGGCCGACAATTCGGTTTTCTTCACGACCCCCAACTTGGTGGCCATGACGATATAGCGGTCGGCGGGGAAATCCTTGACCGGCAAGGTCGCCGTGACCTTTTCGTCTTTCGAAAGGGCCAGCAGGTTGACCAGGGCCTTGCCCTTGGCCGCGCGGCTGGCTTCGGGAATTTCGTGCACTTTCAGCCAATAGACCTTACCCGCATCCGTGAAGAACAGGAGCGAGTCATGGGTGGAGGCCGTGAAGAGCGTCTCGACGAAATCTTCCTCCTTGATGCCCATCGCGATCTTGCCCTTGCCGCCGCGCCGCTGCGCTCGATAGAGGGTGACGGCATTGCGCTTGATGTAGCCGGCGTGGGAAATCGTGACGACGACTTCTTCTTCGGCGATCAGATCTTCCACCGTCAGCTCGGCTTCTTCCTTCACGATCTGGGTGCGCCGCTGGTCCTGATACTTCTCCTTGATCTCGCCCAACTCGTCGCGGATGATCTGGCGCACAAGCGCCTCGCTGCCCAACACGGAGCGCAAGTACTCGATCTGCTTCAACACCTCGCGATATTCCTCGATGAGCTTGTCGCGCTCGAGTTGAGTCAGGCGCTGCAGCCGCATGTCGAGAATGGCGTTGGCCTGGATTTCCGACAGTTGGAACTGCTGCATCAAGCCGGTGCGCGCCACATCCGGCGAGGGCGAGCGGCGGATCAACGCGATGACCGCGTCGAGATTGTCCAGGGCGATCTTGAGGCCTTCCAGAATATGGGCGCGTTCTTCCGCCTTGCGCAACTCATAGGCGGTGCGGCGGACGACGACTTCACGCCGATGCTCGATGAACGCGCTCAGGATCCGCTTGAGGTTCAACACCTCCGGCCGATTGTTCACCAACGCCAGCATGTTCACGCCGAACGTGGTCTGCAACTGACTGTGCTTGTAGAGGTTGTTCAGGACCACGAGCGGGATTTCGTTCCGCTTGAGTTCGATGACGATCCGCACGCCTTCACGGTCCGATTCGTCCCGAATGTCGGAGATGCCCGTCACGCGATCCTGTTGCGCCAACTCGGCGATCTTCTCGATGAGCTTGGCCTTGTTCACCTGGTACGGAATCTCGGTGACGATGAGGCGCTCGCGATCGGTCCGTTCATCCGTCTCGATGGCGACCTTCGCGCGGATCGTCAAGAGGCCGCGTCCCGTCTCGTAGGCGTCCTTGATCCCGGCGGTGCCATAGATGAAGCCGGCGGTCGGAAAATCCGGGCCGGGGATCTTCTTCATCAGCTGCGCGATCGTGACCTCCGGATGCTCCAGCAAGAGCAGGAGTCCCTCGATCACCTCGCCCAGGTTGTGCGTGGGAATGTTCGTGGCGTACCCGACCGCAATGCCGCCCGCGCCGTTGATCAGGAGGTTCGGCACCTTGGAGGGGAGCACCAGCGGCTCGACCCTGGACTCGTCATAGTTCGGACCGAAATCGACCGTCTCCTTGTCGATGTCCGCCAACAACTCCTCGGCCAGCTTGGTCAGCCGGGCCTCGGTGTACCGCATGGCCGCCGCCGCGTCGCCGTCCATGGAGCCATAGTTGCCCTGGCCGTCCACCAGCATGTAGCGCATGTTGAAGTCCTGCGCCATGCGGACGAGGGTGTCGTAGATCGCGCTGTCGCCATGGGGATGGTAGTTACCCATGATCTCGCCGACGATCTTGGCCGACTTGCGATAGGGCCGGTTGGCGGCGAGTCCCATCTCGTTCATGCCGTGCAGAATGCGCCGATGCACCGGCTTGAGCCCGTCGCGCACGTCCGGCAACGCGCGCCCGACGATCACGCTCATGGCGTAGTCGAGATACGACGAGCGCATCTCGTCTTCGATCGCAATCTGTCCTAAGCGTTCATCCGGCGGCATCGATCCTCCACTACACGTCCAAATTCCGGACTTCCAGCGCGTGCTGTTGAATGAAATTGCGCCGGGGTTCCACTTCGTCGCCCATCAAAATCGTGAAGATCTCGTCGACCCCCGTCATGTCTTCCAGCTTGACGCGGAGCAGGGTCCGTTTCTCCGGGTCCATGGTGGTTTCCCACAACTGGTCGGGGTTCATTTCGCCGAGGCCTTTGTAGCGCTGGATGTTCAGTCCCTGTTTGCCCTCTTCCAAAATCGTCTGCACCAGCTCGGCCGTGCCGAACTTTTGCTGCTCCGTTCCCTTCACCTTGATCCGGTAGGGCGGCTTGCCCAAGCCGATCGCCGAAGGCGCTTGTTTCTGCAATTCACGGAAGTCGGCGGATCCGACCAACTCATAGGTGATCTCCAGTTGATGAGTCATCCCGCCCGCCGCCACCTTGCAGACCAGTTTGCGTGACTGATGTTCTTCGTCTTCCAGGATGTCGATCGTCGGTTCGCCCTTCGGATAGAGCTGGGCGAGGGCGGCCTTCACGTTGGCCACGATCGGTCGGAGCGCCGCTTCATCCTTCAACGCCTCCCTCGTCAAGGCCGGCTCATCCACGAAGAGGCGCAGCATGGTGGCTTCGTGCGTCCGCTTGTTGACCTTGTGCAGCAGGCTTTCGAACGCGATCAATTTCTTCAGGATCGGCAAGAGGCGGCGACCAGTGACGAAGTCCTGCCCGCTCTCGGCATAGACGTCCACTTCCTCCACGGCCAAGTCCGCGAGGTAGTCGTTCATCGCGGGCTCGTCCTTGAGGTATCGCTCGGTCTTGCCCTTCTTGACCTTGAAGAGGGGAGGCTGGGCGATATAGATGTAGCCCCGCTCCAGCAGTTCCGGCATCTGGCGGAAGAAGAAGGTCAGCAGCAACGTCCGGATGTGGCTGCCGTCCACGTCCGCGTCCGTCATGAGCACGATCTTGTGGTATCTCGTCCGCGCGATGTCGAAGGCTTCCTTGTCGGGCTTGTCTGAGTCTTCCTTCTTGCGGCCGATCCCCGTGCCGAGCGCCATGATGAGCGTCCGAATTTCATCGCTCGTCAGCATCTTGTCGAAGCGCGCCTTCTCGACGTTGAGGATCTTGCCCTTCAACGGCAGGATGGCTTGGAATTTCCGGTCGCGGCCCTGCTTGGCGGAGCCGCCGGCCGAATCGCCCTCGACGATGAACAATTCGCTCAGGGCCGGGTCCTTCTCCGAGCAGTCCGCGAGTTTCCCCGGGAGGCTGCCGCCGTCCAAGGCGCTTTTGCGCCGTATGAGTTCCTTGGCCTTGCGAGCCGCTTCGCGCGCGCGCGCCGCATCGATGGCCTTGCCGATGATTTTCCGCGCCACCGTCGGGTTCTCTTCGAAGTACGTACCCAGGGCCTCGTTCACCGCGGCCTCGACGATGCCCTTCACTTCGCTGTTGCCGAGTTTCGCCTTCGTCTGCCCTTCGAACTGCGGGTTGCGCACCTTCACGCTGACGACCCCGGTCAGGCCCTCTCGGACGTCGTCGCCGGAGAGCGACTCCACTTCCTTTTTCAGGAGGTCGTTGGCCCCGGCGTAGGAGTTGATCGTGCGGGTGAGCGCGGCCTTGAAGCCCACCAGATGGGTGCCGCCTTCCTTCGTGTTGATGTTGTTGGCAAACGAGAAGAGGTTTTCGGCGTAGCCGTCGTTGTACTGCAGAGCCACTTCCAGAATCAGATCGGGTTTCTCCACCCGAACATAGATCGGCTTGTGCAGCGGGGTCTTGGCCTCGTTGAGGTGATCGACGAACGAGACGATGCCGCCCTTGTAATGGAAGACCTGTTCCTTTTCCTTGCGGTCGTCCTTGAGCGTAATCGCCAGGCCCTTGTTGAGAAAGGCCAGTTCGCGGAGCCGCTGTGCCAGGACATCGAAACTGAACTCCAACGTTTCAAAAATCTGGCCGTCCGGCTTGAAACGGACCTTGGTGCCGCGGCGTTTGGTCTTGCCGGTGACGGCCAAAGGCGCCTGGGGTTTCCCCCGTTCGTACCGTTGCTCGAAGACCTGACCATCCTGCCAAATTTCCAGCTCCAACCACTCGGAGAGCGCGTTGACGACGGAGATGCCCACGCCATGGAGTCCGCCCGACACCGTGTACGCGCCCTGCTCGAACTTGCCGCCCGCGTGCAGCACGGTCAGCGCCACTTCGGCCGCCGACTTTTTCTGTGTGGGGTGCATGCCGGTGGGAATGCCGCGTCCGTTGTCCACCACGGTGACGCTGCCGTCGATGTGGATCGTCACCTCGATGGTTTCGCCGAACCCGGCCATGTGTTCGTCGACGCTGTTATCGACGACTTCGTAGACGAGGTGATGCAACCCGTCCACGCCGGTGCTGCCGATATACATGGCCGGCCGCTTCCGGACGGCATCGAGCCCTTCGAGAACTTTGATCTGATCCGCGCTGTAACTATCGGATTTGGGTTTGGGGGAGTTGTCCTGCTGGTCGTCCTTGGCCATTCAGCTCCTAAATTTTGATGGGCATCACCACGCACCTGAATCCGGGGCTTTCGGGCTCCTGGATCAAACAGGGGCTGAGCGCCGTGTCCATCTGCAACGACACCGATTGCCCGTCCATGACGCTGAGCGCATCCAAGAGATACCGGGCGTTGAAGCCGGTGTTGAGCGTCTCGCCTTCATAACGCGCCGCGAGTTCCTCCGTCGCCTCACCGTAGTCGGGATTGCTGGAGAAGAGCGTCATGCCGCCCGGCGCAAAGGAGACCTTCACGGCATTGGCCTTGTCTTTCGACAGGACCGATACTCGGCGCAGGGCGCTTTCGAGGAGGACGCGGTCCACCACGATGCGTTTGCCGCTCTCCTTCGGCACCACCTGCTGGTAGTTCGGGTAGTTCCCTTCCATCAGCCGCGAGGTCAGGAGCAGGCCGCTCTTTCTGAAAATCATGAGGTTTTTCGTGAACCCGATCAACGGCTCGCCATCGTCGCCCTCTTCCAACAGCCGACGCATCTCGTGGGCAGCTTTCTTCGGGATGATCGCCTTGATCTCCTGCGACGCCTGTTTTGCCCCCGCCGGTCCCACCTCCCGCTCCGCCACGGCCAACCGGTGGCCGTCGGTGCCGACCAGTCGCAGGAGCGTGGTCTTCTTGTCGGTCGTGGTCAAGGTGACGAGCAGGCCGTTGAGGATATAGCGGGCATCGTTGTCTCCGGCGGCGAAGAGCGTCTTGCGGATCAGTTCCAGCAACCCGGCCCCGGCCAAGGGGGTGAGCCCTTCGCGTTCGATGGACGGCAACGCGGGGTAATCGCTGCTGGGAAGCCCCACGACTTTGAATTGGCTCTTGCCGGACTGGATCGTCGTCCAGTTATTGTCCCCTGAGGTCAGCTCGATCTCGCCGCTTGGGAGCTCTTTGATGATCTCGTACAACTTGCGAGCAGAGATGGTCACACCACCGGCCTCTAGGACCGTCGCCTTGTACAGGCCGCGCATGCCGATCTCCAAGTCCGTGGCGACGATCTCAGCCCCGTCATGTTTGGCTTCCAACAGGATGTTCGAGAGGATCGGCATGGTGTTGCGTTTCTCGACCACGCCCTGTACCCGCTGCAGGCCGGTCAACAGTTCCTCTCGTCCGATGCGTACCTTCATGGTTCTCTCCCTCAGGAGGGCTAGGCCCTCAAAATCTGTTCCTTCAGGCCCTCGAGCGTCGACTGCAGGGTCTGGTCGGATTCTTTCGCCTTGGCGATCTGCCGACAGGCATGCATGATCGTGGTGTGGTCCTTCCCGCCGAACTGGCGCCCGATCTCCGGGAACGAGGCGTCGGTGAGCTCCCGACAGAGATACATGGCGATCTGCCGCGGGTGGACCAACGTCTTACTGCGTCGGCGAGACTTCAGGTCCCCGATCTTGAGATGGTATTTCGTGCCGACGACCTCTTGAATGTCTTCGATCGAGACGATCTTCTTCTTCTCGCCGATCAGGTCGCGCAACACGTTCTTCGCCATATCGAGGGTGATCGTTCGCCCGGTCAATGACGCATAGGCGCCCAGCCGCACCAGCGAACCTTCCAGCTCCCGAATGTTGTTCTTCATCGTGGTGGCGAGGAAATGGATGACGTCCTCGGGCAACGCAATCTTCTCGTCTTCGGACTTCTTGCGCAGGATCGCGATGCGCGTCTCTACGTCGGGCGGCTGCAGATCGGCGATGAGCCCCCACTCGAAGCGTGAGCGCAGGCGCTCCTCGATATCCGGCATATCCTTCGGAAACCGATCACTCGAGAGTACGATCTGCTTGTGCGCTTCATAGAGCGTATTGAACGTATGAAAGAATTCTTCCTGTGTACGTTCCTTCCCGGCGAGAAATTGGATGTCATCGATCATCAGCATGTCGACGTTGCGGTAGCGCTTCCGCAAGTCGATCATCTTGTCGTACCGGATCGAATTGATGACCTCGTTCGTAAACTGTTCGGTCGTGAGATAGGCGATCCGCAGCTCGCTCCGCTCCGCCAGATAGTTCCCGATGGCGTTCAACAGATGCGTTTTCCCTAGGCCCACGCCGCCGTAGAGGAAGAGGGGATTGTAGGCCTTGGCCGGCTGCTCCGCCACGGCCATGCAGGCGGCATGGGCGAACTGGTTCCCCGCGCCGACCACGAAACTTTGGAAGGTATATTTCGGATTCAACTGGATCCCGCGCTTCGACCGCGACGGGATGACCCCGCGTCCTCCCCCATCCGTACCGGCCACATCCTGCGCAGGCGCGGAGGGACCCTTCCGGTTGATCACAAAGGCGATATCCAGCGCATCACCGCCGTGGGCTGCCGAGACTGCTTCCGCCAAGAGCTCGCGATAGTGCTCACTCAGCCAGTCGCCGAAAAACTTGTTCGGCACCGCTAGATAGGCGGTCGCATCTTCGACCCGGTCGAGTACCACCGGAGTGAACCAGGTCTCGAACACCTGCTTCGGAACCTTTTCTTGGATGTAGGATAACACATCATTCCACATCTGATAGACCTTAGAATTTCAATAACTTACAACTGTTCACAGCTTTATCAACAGGTGTGGATAAACAACGTCGCACGATGCGGTTTTCCGCCAAATCTGCTGTCCTACGCAGGTGCCGCCTGTGGACAACTTTCTCTCCCTCATGACTGTCCGGCCATCCTCTCCACAGCCGCTCCCACCCTATCCCTCAATATCCCCTGCCTTATACACCATCTCATCAACATGGGGTAGGGCCTTTGATCCCCAACAACCATCGCGTCATTCTCATTCATCCACATCACTCACATGGCTTATTACTACTCCTGCGACGACTGATCTTTTCTCTTCTTTAAGAAGATACATAAGAGAAGAGGAGCAGGTCACAGCACGATCGTCTTATCATGTTCCTCGATCAGGGTTACCAGCTCGCGATACGAAATTGGCTTAGCCGATGACGGCCACCCCTGACTCCCCTCTTCCGTCTGCAACACGTACAGCGGCCCAGGGAATGTAATCGGGGAAGACAGGGCCCCTTCCAGCAACACTAAGGACGCATTAGCTTTGGGATCGGTCGTCAACAAGGATGGCGTGGCATCCCCAACCGGGCGACGGAGCAAATACAAGGTCTTGTATGGTGTCATGATGTCTGACTGCAAATCCTTAAAAAACCAAGACTCGATCAGCTTGGGCGATCGCAGCCTGTACCTGCTCGACCGATCCAAACGTTATCTGGAATCCCTCTTGGAGATCCGGAGTCGCCCCTTCCGGTAGAACCAGGAGAAAGGGGATTTCGAGCTGCTCAAAGGACGGCAGATATTTTTCGAGAATCTCCACGTCGACGATGTCGTCCGTTTCTTCGGCCAGGAGCTGCCCCGCCGCCCCCAGGAGCACAACCGTGATGGGATTCTCGCCTGCTGCTAGACCCAGGGCGATGCGAAGCGCCTCGACCGGCCGGTGGGTCGTGCGAGGATCCTCACGAATGACGAGAACAATGGATGTGGCCACAGTAGATGGAACTCCCTCGTCGAAGAATCAGGTGAATGCGAGAAAGCGGTCGCAGCCGTTCACGATATTCGAGAGCACCACGAGGCCGCAGAGGGAGATGCGACGATCCAGCCCTTCAGTCGGGACCCCATGTTGCTGGCAACCATAAGCGCAGACGAACAGTTTCATGCCTCGCCCCACCAATTCGCCGTACCGGGGGTCGCGCAGGTTCTTGACCCCCTCGTCGATGAAGTAGACATAGAGGTCGATGCCCTTGGCTAGGGCCTCGGAAGCGAGATTCGCCACGGTTTCGACGCTAGGGTGAGAAGGGGCTGTGGACAAGAGGATGCCGAACTTCATGGCTGCCATCCGAACGTGCCTGTGGACAATGATTAAGAGTGCTGAAGAATCAAAGGTTTGTAGAACGAGAGCCGAATGCGGAGCCTACGGAGTTTGCATAGGAAAGTCAACTGGAAAAAGGGCGAAAGGTCAGGGCGTGAGCAGCCTTGTCTGGAGGGTGGAAGAGACCTCGGAGAGTGTGATCTCTTCCTGGGCTTTGGTCTGCATGTTCCGGATCGTCACACGACCCTGTGCCACCTCATCGTCCCCTAGGATGACGGCATAGAGGGATCTGAGGCGATCGGCTTGGCGGAGGTGAGCCTTCAGGGATGCAGCGCGAAAATCCATGTCTGCCGGAACCCCGGTGCGGCGCAACTCGTCCAACAGGGTGAAACCGACAGCGGCGGCCGCCGTCCCGAACGCGGCCACATAGACGCGGGGAGTAGCCCCGATAGCCGACTCTTCGGGCAACATCAGCGCGATACGCTCGAGGCCGACCGCAAACCCCACGGCGGGCACCACCGGCCCACCGAGTTGTTCGACCAACCCGTCGTAACGGCCGCCGGCCCCCACGGCGTTTTGAGCCCCCAGATGCGAGCAGGTCACTTCGAAGGCCGTCAGGCAATAATAGTCCAAGCCGCGCACGAGCCGATGGTTGAGATGGAACGGAATACCCAGCGCCTGTAATCCCGATGTCACGCGATCGAAGTGGGCGCGCGCTTCCGGAGAGAGGGCATCGGCAAGGCGCGGCGCCCCGTCCGTGGCCGTCCGGCATTCAGGAACTTTGCAATCCAGCACCCGCAAGGGGTTCGCGTCGATACGCCGGCGGCAATTGCTGCAAAGTTGAGCCTCGACGCCCTTGAGATAGGTCACGAGCGTCGGTTTGTACCGTGCCCGATCCTCGGCATAGCCGAGGTTATTGAGCTCGAGCGTCAACCCTGGAAGCGACAAGTCGTAGAGCATACGCCACAAGAGGGAGAGCACCTCCACATCGGCTCGCGGATCGGACATGCCGAACGATTCGACGCCGAATTGATGAAACTGGCGCAATCGCCCGGCTTGAGGTCGTTCATGGCGAAACATCGGGCCGAGGTAACAAAACTTTTGTGGTCGCGGATCCGCCGCACGGTTGTGTTCGATGAAGGCTCGGACCGCGCCGGCCGTGCCTTCCGGCCGCAACGTCAACGAGGAGCCGTCGCGATCGGGAAAGGTATACATTTCTTTCTCGACGATGTCCGTCGTGGCCCCGATGCTGCGCGCAAAGAGGGTCGTCGTTTCGAAGATGGGCACCCGGATTTCCTGAAAACCATAACGTAAGGCCCAGCGGCGAGCTGTCTCTTCGATCAGCCGCCAACGAGGAGTCTCCTCGGGCAAGAGGTCCTTGACGCCTTTGATGGCTTTGATCATTGCGGCCGGTGGGTCCTTCGGTTCGTGCGGGACTATAGCGGCGGCTTCGGCGGCAAGTCAACGTGCGACCGCGCATCAGCCGAGAGACCTCGGAGAGTTGCGCGACATGGCGCAGGCGGGTATAGTGCCGAGCCTAAAACCGTAACCCCTGACCACGCTCGACGACGATGACCACACAAGGCCGCCGCGTACTCGCCCTGGCTCCGATGCCGCCGGAGAAATCCGCCTATGCGTTGGCGCGTTATAGCCGTTCTCCCGATAGCATCGAGAACAGCCTCACGTGGGTCCACGGCCATTCGTCGGAGAAATTTTGGGAGCAGTTTTATTTCGACTATGGACATGCCTCGATTGCGGACCTGGGGCACGTCATCATTTGCTTCGAACAGATTTCCGAATTGGCCGCGATCCGGTTGGAGGATGAGCCGCTGTGGGACGGGCAGGCCAAATCCAGTCGGTATCAGAACTTCGCCTCCAATAACTGGTTCGTCCCCGACGCCATTCGCGGGCAGGATGCGGAAGGGTCGTATCTCGGTATCCTCCGCAGCCTCGGGACGGTCTATCGAGCCCTGCATGAACCGCTCTGCGAATTCCTGACCGAGAGGGAACCTCGGCCGGACGACATGACACCGGCGGCCTACCAGCGGGCGATCGCCGCCCGAGCCTTTGATGTGACGCGCTACCTGCTGCCGCTCGCGGCCCAGACCAATGTCGGCCAAGTGGTGAGCATCCGCACCCTGGAGAAGCAGATCTCCCGTCTGTTGTCTTCGCAACTGCCCGAACTGCGGATGATCGGCGAAGAATTGAAGGAGGCCTGTCAGCGCAAGCCGGTCAACCTCTGGGGAGAACTCTCCGGGCAGGCGGCCGGATTGGGAGAACCCCTCGCGCCAACGTTGGCGCGCCATGCGAAAGCCAGTCCCTACCAAGCGTCGGTCTACAGCGACCTCGCGCGTTATGCGAAGGAGGCGCTACGGAACACGGGCCTCGACCAGCCGACGAATTGGGGTGAAACCAAACCGGTCGACTTGATCGAGACCCACCATCCGCTCGACGAGGTGGTGACCACGCTGCTCTACCGCGCCAGCCAAGCCCCCTATCGAAAAATCCTGGCCGTGGTGCAGAACTGGACCGACAAAGACAAGCAGGCCGCCATCGAAGTCGCCTTGCAGCGCCGCGGACCCTACGATGAGTTGATCAAGGAATTCCGGAGCGGGTACGCCTTCATCTTCGACGTCACCATGGATATCGGCGGCTGGCGGGACATGCATCGTCACCGACGTTGCCAGCAGATCCAACAGAATTTCACGACCGCGTTGGGGTTCGAGACGCCGCCCATGCTTGCCGAGGCCGGTCTCGAACGCGAATACCAGGACGCCATGATGCATGTGAAGGCCGACGTCGAGCAGCTCCGGAAGATCAGTCAGGAAGCAGCGCTCTATGCCATTCCCTTCGGGTTCTCCGTACGTTGTCTCTTCAAGATGGACTTTGCCGAGGCCGAATACATTGCGAAGCTGCGATCCGGCGTGAAGGGACACTGGTCCTATCGCACCATCGCCTGGCTGATGAAACAACAACTCACTGAACGGTATCCGATCCTGGGCGCCCGCATGGAGGCGACGCCGCCCGATGTGCAGGATGTCCTTACCCGCTGACCGGCCGGCCCCGTACCATGACCACCTTCCAAGACCAGATTGAATCGGCCTTCGTGGCAGGAGAGTGGGAGCGTCTCGGGCGCGAGGCTGCAGCCTGGGCCCAGGCGGTGGAGGCCGCCGCCGAACGCAATCCCCGGCCCTATTTCGCCCTCAATGTCACGCATCTGTTGCGGGGCCAATTCGCGGAGGCCTGGCGGGTGCACGCCAAGGCCCTGCAAGAGGCCGAGGACATCGAGACCGTCCGGCAGTGGGTGGAGTCGCTCGCGGCGCGGCATCCGGCCAATGCCCATCTGCATCTCGTGCAGGGGTTGTTCCTGGCGCAGTCGGGCCAGTCGGAGCAATCGGTGATCTATTATAAAGAGGCGGCCAAGCTCGATCCGCAGTCTGCCTATCCCCATTACTTCTTAGCGCAGATCCACGAGCGCGCCGCGCATGTCGAGATGGCGATCAAGGAGTATCGCGAAGCGGTCCGGCTCGACCCGACCTTTGCCCCCGCCCGCACCAATCTCGGCGTGGCCTATCAGGAACAGGGCCGACTCGAAATGGCGATTCCGCAATATCGCGAAGTCATCAAACTGAACCCCTATGATGCCATTGCGCACGCCAACCTGGCCTGTGCCTTGGCGGAGCAGGGCAAGTTCGAACCGGCCCTACAGGCCTATAAAGAAGCGCTCAGGCTGAATCCGCAGGATGCGGAGGTCCACCTCGCCTTGGGGGGCCTGTACGAAACGAAGGGGCGGACGGATCTGGCCATGAAGGAATATCGGGACGCCGTGGAGGCCAACCCGGCCCTGGCGTCCGCCCACACCGCGTTGGGCTGGCTCTTGATGGAAAAGTCGCGGCCTACGGAAGCCATGGAGTGTTTCAATCGAGCGGTGAAAGCCAATCCGGAAGATGCGCAGGCCTACTACGGCATCGGCCGCATCTACGCCGCTCGAGGCAAACGCGAATCCGCCGCCGAAAACTTCTCCAAAGCCATCCGCCTGGAAAAAGATCCCGCCAAGAAAAACGACATCATGAACGCCCTCTTCGCGAGCGGCCAGACCGGGGATTGAGCAGGCCAGAAAGCGTACGTTCTTATTAGTGCGCGGATCGACCGTTCGAAGCGAGATCGCGTGGCTCCAGGTAGGGCACTCTTCTCACTGAGAACATCCCCGGCAAGCGGTTTCCTCAAGGATGCCGGTCAAGCGATTGGTAAGAGCAAGGAGGGTGGAATCGGCGGCGTAATTCGTCAGGACAAGTTGGGCTTGGATAATATTTATGTCCAAGCGAAACGGTGGAATGATAAGCCGGTGAGTAGCCCGGACATCGACCAATTCGCAGGCGCGCTTTCCAAGATGAAAGCGAACAAAGGCATTTTTATCACAACCTCCACATTCACTAAAGACGCGCGCGCATCCGTGTATTCCTCACGAATTATCCTCATCGATGGTGCGCAATTAGCGGGGTATATGATTGATCACGATGTGGGGGTGTCGATTGCTTCAAACTATGAAATCAAGAGAGTCGACTCGGATTTCTTCGAGGAGGACATCGAATAAATTCCCTTGTTCCATCCGAACCGTCAGTGGCTTTCAGCACCCTGTGCATGGGCTCCGGCTTGACCCTTCCATAGGCCTCGGTTAGTATCCACAATGGTGCCATTACGGAACCATCTGAGAGGAGATTGCCGTGGCAACCTTGACCATCAAAAACATTCCCGAGCCCTTAGTCAAATGTCTCAAACAGCGAGCAGCTGCGCATCGGCGCAGTTTGAACTTTGAGGTCATTTCTTGCCTTGAACAGATGACCCACAGCGTCCCCGTTGATGCGGATGCCTTACTGGCAAGGGCGCGGGCGGTACGCTGTGTTCCTAAAGGCGTTCGACTCAACGATCGTCTGCTTCAGGATCTCAAAACGGCCGGTCGACCATGATTGTGGCGGATACGAATCTGTTGATCTATCTCTATGTCCAAGGCCAGCGGACTCAAGAGAGCGAGGCTGTACTGAGGCAGGATGCGGTGTGGACGGTACCACTGCTGTGGCGCTCAGAGTTTCGGAATGCCTTGGTCGGGCTGATCCGTACAGGCGCGCTTCAGTTGAATGATGCGCTCGCCATGAGCGAGGAAGCAGAACGATGGCTGAACGGATATGAATACAGCGTGCTCTCGCCACATGTGCTGACATTAGCCACTCGGTCTAGTTGTTCCGCCTATGATTGTGAATTCGTGGCTCTTGCCCAGGATTTGGAAGTGCCGTTGGTCACGAGTGATCGTCAGGTTCTGAACGCATTTCCAACGATTGCCGTTTCTCCGTCCGACTTTACGGCCTGATGGGAAAACGGTAGGCGGGGACAAATTCTCTGATGCCGTCTTTTCCAAGGGAAGATTGAGACGCAAACGATAGCGAAGCAGTGACGGAGTCGGTATCAGGATTGCGACGCGTCCCGCGTTACAGCTCTCGAATCGCGCCTTGGAGGACGGTGATCTGGGTGACGGGGTCGCCGGCGGCTTGCAGCTCCACGCGCATCTGTTCCTTGAGGTAGGACGAGTAGCCGATCTTGTCGATGAGGAGTTCGAGAAACCGCTCGGACGGCAGGAGACTCTGGGCCTTGAGTTCTTCGATGGTCTCATCGCTCACCGGCACGTAGCTGCTGCCGATGTGGAAGATGATGTTGTAGTGGCGATCGCGCCCCAACCGCTCGAACCGTAGTCCCTTCACGTGCCGTCCTTCCTGCTACAGGCCAACGGGGCCCATTGTAGACAATCACCGGTGAGAAGACAAGGTCGCGGCATTCCACGCGTTTTGTCAGGACCGCCCGGGTTTTTTCCCGAAGTACTCGACCCGGCTGACGGTGACGTCGGACACGAACATGACGCCCGAGTACCGATCGAAGAGCGGCCGCAAGCCGGCCAGGATCGGCTCCACCTTTTCCTCCGGCACCACGGTCATGATCATGACCAAGCTCTCCTGTTCGCTGAACATGAAGTGGGCTTCGCGCAGGCCGTGATGTCCCTTGCCTGAAATGTTGCCGATGATTGTATAGCCGGTGGCCTGCACCTTGTCCAGCAACTCGGTGACGAACGGTCGATTCTCCCCCGACACGATGACGCGAATTTCTTTCATCGCATGCAGCGTCAACTCGCCCATGGTTCCACTCCTTTTCCAGTGTCGCGCAACGCGCTCGACGGCTTGTCGCCGTTATAAGTCCGACAGGAGGCCGACCCGACGCCAGGCCCCGGACGGCATATAGCGGTACCACGTGCCGTCGGCAGGGTCCAAGGCGGCCAGATGCACCCATTCATTCTGATAAAAATGTTGAAGCACCTCGTGCCGCGCGATGAGTTTTTCGATGCGAGCGCGCGGAGCTTCCACCAGCGTCAGCAGGCGCATGGGTTCGTGATAGGGCATGTCGCCGTTCATGACCGTCTGCCAGGCCAGGCCGAGGCGAAGGTCGCTCCAGGGGCCGGACATGATACCGGCGCGGGCGACCACGTTGTGGTAAATCTTACTGCCGCTGCCGTACACGTCGTTGTCCACGGCGGAAAAGTAATGCTCCATGTTGATCCATTGTGCCACCACTTGGGCAGCGGTCAGGAGCACTTCCAACAGCCGGTCGGTCGGGTCTTCGCGATGGTCGTACGAATGGAGAAACACGCGACCGGCGAGATTGAGGCCCTTGGTCAACTCGCGTCGGCCGATGACGAAGGCGGTATTGCCGGAGAGTCCCCATTCCGGCCGCACTTGGCTCCAATCCGCGCTTCGCTGGGCGGCCTGCGCGGCGGCTTCGTCGAGCGGGAGCACGGCGCCCACCTCGGGAAACCGGCTGCAGCGCTCCTGACTGGTCAAGGCGGCGGCTTCCTGTAAATCGTCCGAGAGCCGGGCCACGTCCTTGCGATGCGTCGGCGGCACGTCTTCGAGGTCGAAGAGCTGCACCTCATCGGTCGTGGTGTTGACCTGACCGGCCAGGAAGTGCGTATCGGGCGGAATCTCGATGCCCCGTCGCGCCAAGCGGTCGCGAACCGGAGGGCGGTTGGCCATGGCGGCCAGCGTCCGGGCGTTGGGGTGGCCCTCGTTGCCGCCGCAGGCGCCGCAATCCAACGCCGATTCAAACGGATTGTTCTCGGTCGTGCTGCCGTGCGCGCAGAAGAGTACGAGCCGAGCGAAGTTCCGCACCAGCCCCATCATGCGCAGGGCGGTTTCCACGGTGATGACCTGCTCTTCGAGGGTGAAGCCGGTCCGCGTGATGCGCTCCTTCTGGCGCGAGGCCGCGCGACGATTGATCCGATAGGGTCCCCGTAATTCCTCGACAAAGGCCGTCAGTTGCTCGGGCGAAAGGTCGGCCGCCTTGGCCGCCTCGCTCAGGAAGGGCTCCACCGGCGCATCTTCGTCCAAGGCGCGACGCCGCAAGGCCTCTACGAATTCCGGATCGACCCGCGCGCCGTGAAGTCCCAGCCGATCTCGCAAGGCTTTCCAGATCAACGCGCGCTGTTCGGACATCACCATTTCTTCCGTCTCGGCTGGGGCCAATTTGTCCACGGTGAGGATCGTGGCGATGGGTGGCACGAACAGCCGGCGGAGCCAGCTCGTGAGGCGCTTGTAGAGGGAAGGAAAGAGCGTCTTACCCACGATCGGAAGCCCGTAGAACCAGCCGAGAGACTCCACCATGACATAGGGGGTGACGACGTTTTCCTTCAAGTCGTGCAAGAGCGTATGGCCGGCATGGACCAGCTTGGCGCGCGACTGATGTTTCGACACGTAATGGTCGAGGTAGCTGCGCGGGATCTCCCGCACTTCGTTCTTCGCGCGCATGATGACAGGGAACTGCTCGGTCTCATGCTCCTTGCCCCAGGCGCGGTAGCGGATGAAAACGGCGAAAAATCCGGCAAAACCGTAGGTGTCGTTGGCGCCGGTGGATTCCAGGTGGCGGCGGAACGGTTCGGACCGCACGTCGATGCAGAAGACCGACTGTGACTGAGGCCGCACGGGCGGTTGATGTTCCGGTGTGGGCGGCTGGGGTTTGGCTTGGGCTCGTTGGAGCATGGCGAACAGCTGCTCCTGGTACCCTGCCTCGAACGCCTTGAGCCAGACGGGACCATGGGCGGATTCCGGGAAGGCATCCATCCAGTCCACCAGGCTGCGAAGGTCGGCGGGCGCCCCTTCCATCAAAAGGGTGGGCACCAGTTCCAAGGCCTGCGCAAGGCTCAGCAGACGACGGGCCATGCTCCGATGGGCGGCCCGCTCGCGGCGCGGCCCATACTCGACCTGATAGTGATGAGCCAGGCGTTCCCATTCCACGGCGACGACGCCGGCTCCGGGAGGCATGGTTCTCATCCGCGCATGGAGCCGATCCACCCGTTCGGCATAGGCTGCCGGTAACAAGCCGGCCGTGCGCTTCGTGCGCAGAAAGTACGCGTGCGGTTGCCGTTCCATGAACGAGGCGATGGCCGGATAATTCCCATCGATCCCCAATTCCACGCGGCAGGCTTGTGCGACCAGCTCGCGCACGTACCAGAGGCGCACGGCTAGGAATTTGACCAAGCCGACAGGATAGGCCTGTTGCCAGGCGTAGCCGGTTTCCTCCGCCCGCCACTTGATGAATCCGGCCCAGCCGGGCAGGGCGGCGAGCTGCAACGCGAGGTAATCCTGTCGGAGCTCCATCGGGATGCCCAAGGCTTCCAGGCACTCGATCACGGTGTCTTCGGGATGCTCCGACAGGGCGGCGATTTTTCGCCCCGCGTCCGCGATGCCGCAGGTCATCCACTCCTTGGATGCGAGCGCCTTCCAGGCGGCATAAAACCCCTGCTCCCGGCCGGGCATCGCCCACGTGGCATGGCCCTCGTCCAGGAAGGCCTCGCACCACTTGATGAGTTCGTCATTGATCTGTTGGCCGATCTGGGTCCCCAGCGTGCGGTCGCACCAACTGGAGAGCGTGAGTTCCTTGCCCAAGGCGGCCAGCTCCTCGCGCACCATGTCGGCCATGCGGTCTTGGAAGGACGAGGTCGGTAGGGTCGCCAGGTGCTCGGCCAGGCCCTCGATCTGTTCCTCGTGCGGTTCGCGCTCCATGAGGCGGTCGAGCGGTTCCTCCACCGGCGCGGAAAGGCCGTGAGTCAGGCAGGCACGCAGGACCTCGCGATGGGCGATCACGCAAGGGCCGAGCGTGACCTGTTCGTCACGCGCCAGGGGAGCCAGCGCGCCCTCGATGTGGCGGACGAGGATGCGCCCGCTCTTCACATACTGCCGATAGACGTCTCCGGACAGGTACCCCTTGCCGCCCAGGAATCGCTCGCCACGGCGCACCGTTTCCGCGAAGGGCAGGTATTCCAGGCTGTGCAAGGGGTTATGGTGCACGAACGTCCGCATGGGCCAGTACTGCGCGATCACCTCGCTGGCGAGGCGGATCATGCCGCGCAGCTCCATGCGGCGAGCTTCGAGGTCGGCAGGATGGAGGCCGGCGGTTATGGAGTCCATCCGCTTCCCTCCATTGCGACCGAAAGCGGCACGACAGCCTCGCTCGATTCGAACCAGCGGGCAGGCGCCGTGCCGAGCACCAAAAGGAATAGGAGCACCAGCAACAACGACGCCCACTCCGTCCCGCGTAGATCCTCGTAGCGCAGGCCAGGCTTGGTTCGACCGAACACCAACTGTTGCGGGAGGTCGATGGCGTACCAGGAGGCGCTGAGCCAGGCGATCACAATGAGAGCCAGCGACGCCGAGGGCGTGAAGGCGGGATTCAACAACAGGCCCAGGAATCCGGCGTAGACGCCGAACGGCGGCATGCCCAGTGCCGCGAGCGCCAGCAACATCAGCACCGTGCTGAAACGAGGCATGGGGTAGGCCATGCCGCCGAGGGACCGCAGGTCCATATCTCCATAACGGGCGCGGATGCTGTACCAGGCCGACACCAGCCCGCTCGTGGCGAGGCCCACGGCGCCGACAAACACCAGGGCTTGAACCGGGGCGGCCCCGGTCTCTCCCACGTACCACCAGAGCATGCAGAAGAAGGCGACGGCGCCATAGGCGAAGCGCGGCAACGGTCGGCTTTGAATTAGCGCGCGGAGCGAACCGTAGGCGGCTCCCGCCAGGGCCAGAATCGACAGGGTGCGCAAGATCGTCGGCGACAGGCTCGGCAGCAGCAGATACAACTCGTGGAAGCCGAGCACGGGCAGGAGGAATGCCAAGAAGGCGGGCAGATTGCCCGGCAACCCGGTGAGCACCGCGATGTACCCTCCGTGCAGAGGCAAGAGCGGGAACAACGTCGCACAGGCGATCAATGCGGCCATCGTGGAGGCGGGCTCCGGAAGGAATAGGCTCGCCAGGGTCGTGACCACACCGAGTCCATAGGAAGCGAGACCTCTCCAGGCGGTCAGGCCGCCTTCCTGGTGCTGCGCAATCAACGCGCAGAGCAATCCGAACAGCAGCAACAGGAACAGGTGATGCGTCGAGTCCAGCGCGGTGAGCGTGCCGAGGCCCAATCCCAAGAAGAGCAGGGTCATGGCCCAAGGCCGCTGATGGCTCGGATGCAGGGGTTGGCCCAGCAGGGACAGGAAGGCCGCGATCGGCAGCCAATAGAGGAACGGCAGGCCTCCCATCCCTTCTCCAAGACTCCACGAGAGGCCGAGGGTCAGGAGCAGGGTAGCCACCGTGGCCGACAGGGCCCAGCGCTTCAGCCGATCCAGCGGGGAGCGCAGGAGCAGGGCGACGACCGCACCAAGGGCGGGCAGGGCCACCAGCAACCAATGCGCCAGCCAGGCCCGCATCATGACAGCCGTTTCTCCAAGCGATGCGCCACTGACAACAAGAGCCGTCCGCCTTTCAGGTAGAGCTGATCCAGGTAGAGTCGGTTCATGAAGAGGACATACAGCTGTTGCAAGAAGGTTTCGACCCATCCGGGAATGCGGATGGTGCGGCCATGCGCCCGCGCATACAGATAAAACCAGCCGAGAATCGTGAGCAGGGTGGTGCCGACCACCAGACTATCGAAGAGACGACGGGGCAAGGCGGCGGCGCGGAAGTATGAGGCCACCTCTTCGGGATCGGGATAGAGGAAATGGGTGAAGGTTTCGACCGCGAACAGGTAGGTGAAGACGACGAGCATCAGGGTCACCAGCATCGCGGCGGATACCTTCCAGGAAGCCACGGCGCGCAGGTGGGTCAACGAGAGGATCGCCTGTGACGATGTCACCCAAATGAAAAAGAGCAGGATCAGGGTGCCCTGCGATTCAAGCAGGGGAATGTGAAGCACGCCGTGGGTGACCAGCAGGATCACGAGCGGCAACAACAGCGTCGTGAGAAACCCCGTGGACCAGGTCAGGGTGGAGAGTTCGCTCTCCTCGGCGTCATGGTCCGTGCGCGGAAAGATCGGTTCCTGCCGCGCCTTGTGGATCACGTTGCCGCAATTCAAGAAAACGGTCGCCTTGAACAGCCCGTGCGCAATGAGATGGAACACCGCGAGGGAAAAGGCGCCGAGGCCGCATTCCATGATCATGTAGCCCATTTGGCCGATGGTCGAGAAGCCGAGCGTCTTCTTGATGTCGTTTTGGGTCAACATCATCGTGGCGCCGAGAATGGCCGTGAGGGTGCCGATGACGAATACTGTGTGCAGCGTGGCGGGGCTGAGGCCGTATAGCGGGGCCAAACGATTCAACAGGAAGCCGCCGGCATTGATGATCCCCGCATGCAACAACGCATGGACCGGTGTCGGCGCATAGAGCGAACGCGGCAACCAGGTGTGGATCGGGAACTGCGCCGACTTGCCCATCGCGCCGCCGAAGATCAGGAGCGTCACCGCCGTCACCCCGTCGATCTCCCAGCCCAGCGACGGCCAGAGCGCGAGCGTCACGGGGGACTCCGCCGCACGTGCGAAGAGGGGCTGGAATTCCAGCGTCCCATAGAGCGAATAGGCCAGCACAATACCGCCTAGGAAGGCCGCATCGCTGAGCCGCAAGAGGGTGAAGGTATTGGTGGCGCCGGCCAAGGTGGGCTGGTGCGCGTGGTTGTGCGCGAGGACGAACAGTAGATAGGACAGCATCTGCCAGAATAGGAACAGCATCGCCAGATTGGCACTGGTGACCATGCAGAGCAACACGGAGGTGGTGAGGGCCAGCATGCCCAGGTACCGGCGATAGCCGCGATCTTGGTACATGTAGCCGATGGAATAGCGATAGATGAGCGTCGTGACACCGGTAATGAGCACCATCATGACCGCGCTCAGCCGATCGATGTAGAAGCCCACCGGAACCGCCGGGTTTGAGATGGCCGCCGGGTCATAGAGCTGGACGGTGATGGGACCTTCCGACGTCACCACTATCAGCGTGGCGAGGGAGCCGAGAAATGAAGCGACGATGGGCAGCAGTCCGGTGCGGGCATGGCGCTCCTGCTCCTTGCGGTCGCCGGTCATCACGATGAAGGCCGTCAACAGCGGCACGAGCGCGACCAGCACGAGCAACGACATCACGACCCCGTGTGTGGACAAAGAAAAAGGCCAGCCGAGGGTCCTGGCGGCGAGGACCCCACGACTGGCCTGTACTGTCTCCGGCCTTTCCCCGCGGGGAACCACCGGACGGACCCTACTGCCGGTCTCAAGCGCATCACTGCGGTGGGTGCAAGCCGCGCAAGGCTGTCGGCCTCTCGACGGGACCACCCGAAAACTGGGCTACATGTAGCCGCGCCGTCCGGCAATTGCAAGCGAAAAGTCCGGGAGCCATAGGCTGTGCCGACGGGACTGGAGTCCGGCTGCGGCGATGACTATAATCCGCTGCTCGCGCCGCATCCAGCGAAAGGATTCGTGCCCTATGGCCAGCAAAGGAGAAACCGAAGCCGCCGTGCGGACGGCGATCATCAAGTTCGAGCAGGAGTTTCTCGGGCGCGGCCCGGATGAAGTGCGCGTGTTCATCGTGCGCGACATGCTCGTCGTGCGGTTGAGGGGCGTGCTGACACCCGCGGAACGGCAGTTGGCCAAGACCTCCGAAGGGATCGACATGGTGAAGCGGCTGCGGCAGACCCTGATCGCCCAAGGGCGCGAGCGTCTCTGCGAACAGGTCACGGAACTCATCGGGGCTAAGGTCACGGCCCTGTTCACGGACATCGACACCCTGGTCGGCGAACGCGTGTTCGTGTTTACATTGGAATCGGACTTGGAAGCGACCTTCCGCCCATCATGAGCCGGCATCGCCTCGAAACCCTCACGTTCGACAACAGCTACGCGCGGTTACCCGACGCCTTCTATGCCAAGGTGAACCCGACACCCTTCTCCTCGCCGCCGCACCTCATCAGTGTGAATCCGGCTGCCGCCGCCCTCATCGACCTGGATCCTGCCGAAGCCGCTCGTCCGGAGTTCGCCGGCGTCTTCGGGGGCAGTTTGCTGGTGCCGGGCATGGAGCCGCTGGCGATGCTCTATTCCGGCCACCAATTCGGCGTGTATGTGCCGCAGCTCGGCGATGGGCGGGCCATTCTGCTGGGGGAGGTCGTCAACGCACGGGGTGAACGCTGGGATCTGCATTTGAAAGGGGCGGGAATGACACCCTTTTCACGCGACGGCGACGGGCGGTCCGTGTTGCGCTCCGCAATCCGTGAATACCTCTGTTGCGAAGCCATGCATGGCCTTGGCATCCCGACGACGCGCGCCCTCTGCCTGGTCGGGAGCGACGACAAGGTCTACCGCGAGCAGATCGAAACCGGCGCGACGGTCGTGCGGATGGCACCCTCGCACGTGCGCTTCGGTTCATTCGAAGTGTTTTACTATCGCAAGCAGCATGAACAGTTGACGCGCCTGGCCGACTATGTGATCGACGGCCACTTTCCCCACCTGCGCGAGGCGCCGGAGACATACGCGCGGTTCTTTGATGAGGTGGTGGAGCGCACGGCGAAGTTGGTCGCCCAGTGGCAGGCGGTCGGTTGGGCCCACGGCGTGTTGAACACCGACAACATGTCGATCCTGGGGCTCACGCTCGACTATGGTCCGTACGGCTTCATGGACGACTACGATCCCGGCTTTATCTGTAACCACTCGGACCACAACGGGCGTTATGCCTTCAATCAACAGCCCTACATCGGCCTGTGGAACCTGAGTTGTCTGGCGCAGACCCTCTTGCCGCTGGCGCCTCGTGAAGAGCTGAAGGCGGCGCTCGATCGTTATCACGAGCGCTTCGACGCGCACTATCGAGGCTTGATGCGGGCCAAGCTGGGCCTGCTGCAGGAGCAACCGGAGGACGAGGCGCTCCTCGCGGAGCTCCAATCGCTGATGGCCGAAAGTCGGGTCGACTATACGATTGTCTGGCGGGAGCTGGGTACGTTCTCCACCGAGGCGGGTGCGACCAACGACCGGCTGCGGGACCACTTCCTGGATCGGAATCGATTCGACGGCTGGGCCGTCCGATACCGTGAGCGACTGGCGCGCGAGCAGAGTCGCGACGAGGAGCGACGGCAACGGATGGATCGTGTCAACCCCAAGTACGTGCTGCGAAACTATCTGGCTCAGCTCGCGATCGAGAAGGCGCAACAAAAAGATTACACCGAAATCGACCGGCTGCTGACCCTCCTACAGAACCCTTTCGTGGACCAGCCCGGCATGGAATCCTACGCGGCTCCTCCGCCGAATTGGGGCAAACATATCAGCGTGAGCTGCTCGTCCTAATGCTCTCTTCCCGTCCGCTCCTCTCTTGACCGACCCGCCTCACGGTATCCAATTGGATACGGCGTTGTATCTGAGCCGATACAACCAGTCAGCCTGCTATCTCTCAACCGACAGGCGGAACGTTCCGATTCTCCTGCGGTTTATACGCTACGTAGTTGGCACAGGAGATGCTGACTGTACCTAGTGTGAAAGGGGTAGTCCAGCGCCTTGAGCCGTTGAAGCAAAGGATTGCACATGGCCTTCAAGGGAGACGATTCCACCTTTTCCTTGGCCACGACGGTCACCCTTGCCCTCGCCGTGGCCGCCATGGTGCTCGTGAAGAACCCGCTGCAGAGTTCGCGACCGCCGGGCATCGGCACGGGACTTCAGCAAGCGGCGGACGAGTTATCGGTTCGCGCCAGGCTGTGGGAAGACCCCTTCGCGGCAGTCGAGAAGGAGGTTAACGCTCAGAAACCCACCGCCCTCCAGGTGGTCACCGACGGCAAGCAGATCGGGCAGGTTACCGTCACAGTCAGTCTGCGATCGTCGGACGCTCACAACAATGGGCTGAAGCGCCTATCCGGTAAGATCGAAGAGGCTAGAAACGAACGAGTCCTGACGCTGGTCGTCATGACCGGAGGTGGAACGTCGGTCGAAGCGGTCGAGGAGCGTATCCGGGATCGTTACGCCGTCGGGGCCGCGCTGGAGGTGGGCTGTTTCGCCCCGGACAAGGCTGAGTCGCTGTCCTACTTCACCTGGAATTATCGGATTCCCTCACAGGCCCAATCTAAGGAAGAAAAACTTCTATCACAATACACGCCCTACGAATGGTACAGCCGGGATACGGTCAGGGCCTGTCCTTACTCAGGCCTGAGCCAAACCATCGAAAAGGTGTTGGTGCTCTGGGTGAAGACGTGGGAGGGAGAGGAGAGGATTCTGGCTCGTATCGATGCCTTGCTCTCTGTGCTCGCCTCGCGCTTGTCTAGCGACAAGAGAACAGCGAGTGCGCTTCCTTTTCAGGTGAAGCTCGTCGGCCCTCGTACGTCGTCTGAGTTTCGGAGCATTCTCCAGGAGATCGAGAAGCACAATCCGAAAGAGGAGTATCGCTGGCAGCAGACGAAGAAGAACCTCCAAGTGTACTCCCCTTGGGCTACGGCCATGCCAGACCTCCTCTTACGCGGGCTGAAAGAGGAAAAAAACGAGAACGGGCAGGTCTGCCAACCCTACGCTGAGTGCGAGGTACTCAAGCAACTGCTGGAGAGGGCCGGTCTCGATCTCTCTTACCGCGTCACCAGCGACGACGTGCTCTTCGACTCCCTCCTGAGGGAACTGGAGCGGCGGCGGGTGACGATTGGACAAGACAGGATCGTGTTGATCGGAGAATGGGATTCCCTTTATGCCCGTGCGCTTCCGTTTGCCTTCATGGCAGCCGTCTGCCGCCACGGGACCTTGCGCGATGACGTTCGATGCAAGGCAAGCGAGTCCTCGTTACGGGATTTCAAGATCGGGCAGTACAGCTACCTGAGCGGCTTGGATGGAGAGGCGTCGGACGATCAAGCTAAGCGCACCAAGTCCAAAGAGGACAATAAGGAGAAGGATAAAGACAAGGCGGAGGGCAAGGGACGGCTCCGGGACATCGACTCCTACGAGCGGCCGGAAGGCCCGTCCCAGCTTGATTATGTGCGACGGTTGGTGGCGCGTATCGAGGCTGAGTCCAAAGATCCGGCTGCGGGTCAACCTGGTGGAAAGGAAGTGGGAAAGGTGAGGGCCATCGGGATCCTGGGGCGAGACCCCTACGATGCGCTTCTGATTCTCCAAGCATTGCGGGAGCAGTTCCCGAACGCCCTGTTCTTTGCGACCGATCTGGATGCACGGTATTTCCATGAGGACGAGCAGAAATGGACGCGCAACCTCATCATAGCCTCCCAATTCGGTTTGCAGCTGGAACCCTCGCTGCAACAGAGCATCCCGCCGTTTCGCAGCTCGCTCCAAACCTCTGCGTTCTTTGCAGTAATGCGCGCGATTGATCGCGTCGGATGTCAGTCATCGGAAAAAGGGCGCCAATTTTTCATCTCAAGTCATGGTGTCGAACATGCGTATGCGACGGAGATCCCGCCCCGCCTTTTCGAAATCGGGCGCCATGGCGCGGTTGATCTGAGTGCGGATATTCCACGCAATGGGGACAAGAGCATCCATCTCACGAGGGTCGATCTTGCCGATGATCAGAGGTCTCTCAACCTCCCGCCGAGAATCGGATCACTCTGGATCGTCGGGCTACTCCTAGGCTTCCTGGTCCTGTGGGGCTATGGGCGGCTTTGGAATTGGTTGACGGCATGGAACGAACCGGATTCGACCAAACAGCCCTTCTTGTGGATCCTGCGTCGTGTCTGGGTCTTCATTCCCGTCATCCTGGCCCTGTGGTTTTGGTGCCAGATTGCCCATTTTTCCTATGCCGAAGAAGAACCGTTTTCCTGGTCCGACGGCGTGAGCATCTGGCCCACGGAAGGCCTGCGACTATTCGCCATCTGCCTCTGCCTGTTCTTCCTGATCAAGGCCTGCGCCGATTCCGGTCGCAGTGTGGACGAGCTGACGCAGTCCTTTTTCCCAGATGTCGCCTGTCAGCAGAAGCCCGACGGATGGCGAAAGGCCTTGAAGGGATTTTGGGGTGACCTCAATTGGATGTTTCACGGGTCTAAGCAAGGCGATCCTGGCCTAGCGAGCGCCTTGTGGATGCGCTACTGCCGTGCCCATCGGTGTCCGCCGCGCATAGGACGAGTTGTCGTGGGACTGGTGGCCTATCTCTTTCTGGTCGTACCCCTGTGGTGGTTCATGAACGACGGTGAGTTCCAGCTCTCTGTGCCCTGCCGTGGCACGTTCACCTGCGCCGTAGACCTGTATCTGACCAGGGGAAGCGTGCTGCTGCTACTCCTCCTCAATCTGGCCGTGTTGGACGCGGTGATCCTCTGCACCAGATGGGTGCAGGAGATGCCGGCGGGCACGAAGATGAGCGAGATGCAGCAGATCCGGCTCATCGTCGAGCGGACCAAGATCGTGAACCGCCGGATTCTCCATCCCTTCCTGGCCCTCTTCCTGCTGATCGCCGCCCGGAACCACTACTTCGACAATTGGGACTTCCCTCCCGTGCTGATCCTGGTCTTGACGGTAAACAGCCTGGTGGCCATCGCCAGTGCCAGCATGTTATATCTGGCGGCCGTGCAGGCGAAGCGGCGGATTCTTGCGCCCCTTCAACAGCGTCTCGACCGCCTTGCGCAGTCTGCGCGTGATGCCCGTTCAGCCAAGGATCAGGACGGCATGGCCGAAGGGCTCCGTCAGGTCATCAGCGACATCGATGCTGTGCAGCAGGGAGCCTTCGTGCCCTTCTATCAGCAGCCGATGGTACAGGCGACATTGGTTGCCGCGCTGGCCTTCCTGCAATATTGGTATCTGGGTCAATAGTCCCAACTCCTTGGGGGAGCAGCAGCCACATGCGTCTCGACAGGCTCGGCGGCCTCACGGTTCGCCTGACCGGAGGTACCGACGGCAAGGGTGGAGGCAGCGGCCCCGTCCTCGTCTTGCTTCACGGTTTCGGCGCCCCGGGTGACGACCTGGTTCCGCTCGGCGAGTACCTCGATGTGCCCGCCGGTACGCGCTTCGTCTTCCCTGAGGCGCCGCTGCCGATCCCAATGGGTTTCGGCGAGTCACGCGCCTGGTGGATGATCGACATGGCCCGTCTCCAGGCGGATCGGGCGGCAGGGAAGATCCGAGACCTGTCCGGCGAAATCCCGCGCGGGCTCCCGGAGGCGCGTGCGCGTGTGAGCAGCCTGTTGGACGATCTGCACAAGACCTTCGGCGCTGATCCGGCGCGTACGTTCCTGGGCGGCTTCTCGCAGGGGGCGATGCTCTCCTGTGATGCACTGCTGCAGAGCGCGCGGTCCTATGCCGGATTGATCCAACTCTCCGGCACCCTGGTCGCGAAACAGGAATGGGGTCCGCTGTTGGCCAAGCGCAAGGGCCTCCCCCTCTTTCAAAGCCACGGGACACAAGACCCGATCTTGACCTACGCCATGGCGGAGCGGCTGCGCGATGAGTTTCTGCAGGCCGGACTTAAGGTGGAGTGGCACCCGTTCCGTGGCGGGCATGAACTTCCGAAGCCGGTGCTGCGCCAGCTGGGCCTGTTCGTCACCAACGTCCTGCGGCGGGGGTAACCGGATGGAGCTGTTTCAACTCACGGCGGCGGACGGCAAGGTCGTGCGAGGAGACCGCCTCCCCGGCGTGGAACGGACGATCCTCTTTATCACCGGCTTTCTCTCCAAGCGCTGGGGGAACAAAAGCAAGGCGCTGGCGCAATGGTGCGAGGCGAGGGGTTGGGGTTTTTGTTGTTTCGACTTTCGTGGCTGGGGCGATGCGGACGGGACCTGGGGGGACTATCGTCTGTTGCAATGGTTGGAGGACGCGGAGGCGGTAACCGAGCAATTGGCGGCAGGTCCCTCGATCACGATCGTGGGCAATTCGCTGGGCGGCTGGCTCGCTTGGTTGGTGGCGCAGGAGCAACCTGCGGTGGAAGAACTCATCCTGATTGCGCCGGCCTTCAACATGATGGGGGTGCGGGCCGCCGATATCCCCGCCGAACGCCGCGCCCGCTGGCAGGCGACCGGCTCCATGCCCTGGGACGACGAGCCGATGCATTGCGAGGCGCCGATTCCCTGGACCTGGGTCGAGGACAGCGAAGAGCTGTGGCAGCGCCGCTTGGCGCCACCGCGCCGTGTGAAGACGACCATCCTGCATGGGCTACAGGACAGCGTGATCAAGCCAGAAGGGAGCTGGGCCTTCGTCCAACACGTCCTGTCGCAAGATCCGCAGTTCCCGATCGAACTGTTGCTGAAAACCGGCGATCATCGGCTGAGCAGCCCAGAGCATCTGGGCATCTTCCGCAGACTGGTCTGTCGGGAAATCTAAGGAATGACGATGCCGATCTTGATCCATAGAGAATGCGGCGATTCCGTTTCCCTGCTTCACCTGTCTGGACGAAATGGTGAGATTTGGGCCTTTGAAATGACCCAGAAGGAGAGATGTCGTGACATCATCGCGTCAGCACAGCAGCGGGCCGGATTCGGAAGGTCCTGACGTTCCCGAACCCTCCCATGCCGAAAAAGCCAGGACGCTGGTGTATCTGCAGCAGACGGGCGGGCTCTCGACCCTGTCGCGGAAGCAACCAGGCTGGCCGTTCGGGTCGGTGATGCCCTACGGCTTGGACGATCAAGGCCAGCCGAGTTTTCTCATCAGCTCCATGGCGATGCACACGCAGAACCTGCTCGGCGATCCGCGGGCCAGCCTGCTGGTCACCCCGCCGGAAAGTCAGCGTGATCCGCTGGGCGCAGCTAGAGTGACTTTGATGGGGTCGATCACGAAGGTGCCGAAAGACGAGGTCGCATCGGTGCGTGAACGGTATTTGGCTCGTCATGCGAACGCGGCCTATTGGGTCGACTTCGACGACTTTCACTTTTTCCATATGGCCTTGGCGGATATCTATTTTGTCGGCGGGTTCGGGTCGATGGGCTGGGTGGCACCGGCTGACTACATGGCAGCGGCAGTGGATCCGCTCGCAGAGACCGCTGCGGACCTTATTCGTGAGATCAATACGAAGCAACAGGAGACACTGCTCCAGCTTGCCCGCTTGTGCGGCAAGCTGGACGCGCAGCAAGCTAGCATCACGACCATGGACCGGCTGGGATTTCATCTGCGGGTCAAGACACCCGATCGGATGCAGGGTGGGAGATTTGCCTTTACGGACCCGGTGCGCAATGCTGAGGAGGCCCGCGCCGGTCTCGCCGATCTGGCCACGAAGGCGAAGGCAGGCGGCCAGGTGCTGCACTCGTTGTAGCTACCAGCGAGTGCGAACTGGATATTGGCTTATCAATGGGTCAGGCGTGAGCAACAGGCAATCATGTTCAATCGCTTGGCAGATCAACATGCGGTCAAAGGGATCTCGATGTAATTGGGGAAGCTTATGCAGATGCAAGACCGCGCCCTCATGAAGCGGCAGCACCGCGATTCCATGTCGCTCCCGTTGCTCAACCAGAAACTGATCGAGCGGACTCGGCAGCGACAACCTTCCAAGCCCATGCTTCACAGAAATTTCCCAGACCGACACGACGCTCAGCAACATCTCGTTGGCTGGGTCGGTGAAGAGCTCTCGCGCGGTTCCTGACAGCTCCTTAGCCCCCGAGATAATCCACAGAAAGGTACAGCTATCGAGGAGGCACTTCACTCGTGCGTTCCCTCGAACGCCTCAAGGAGGACATCCGGGAGTGGTGCGAAGAAACTACCTGGGACGGTAAAGCGGCCTTTCGCCAGCCCAATGGGGCGAGGGTGGGTGGGTGGTTCCGGCAACGCCGTGATCTCGGCAATTGGGTGATTGCGTTTGCACAACAGAATTCGCTCGCCGGCCTTGAGCTTGGCCAAGTATTTGGAGAGGTGTGTCTTGGCTTCATGAACATTGAGCTTAATCATGACCACATAGTAGACTAACTTCTCAACTACGTCAAGCCACTCTCCCTCTCGTAACCGTCTCTCCACCAACTCTCGCGCAAGCAACCAGGCTGGCCCTTCGGGTCGGTGATGCCCTTTTAGTTTTTTCCGCATGGCCTTGGCAGATATTTATTTTGTCGGAGGGTTTGGGTCGATGGGCTGGGTCGCACCGGCCGAGTACATGGCGGTGGCGTGGATCCGTTGGCAGAGACCGCTTCGGACCTCATCCATGAGGTCAATACGGCGCAACAGGAGACCCTCTTGCTGCTCGCCCGGTCTTCGGCAACTTGGATGCGCAGCAGGCGAGTATCGCGACGATGGACCGACTGGGATTTCATCTGCGCGTGAAAACGCCCGACCGGATTACTTCCCTTCGATCGCTCGCTTGATCTCCGCGCGTAACGTCTCCGAGTGCGGATTCTTCACCTCGTGACGAATCACGATGTCGGTCGGGGTGACGGCCTTGCCGTAGTAGGCACGACTCCATTCGTCCCGTGCGATCAGCGCGGCTCCCTCCAGCGAGACCCCCGCGAAGAGCCCCTTGGCTCGCACGAACGACAAGAGGTCTGCGCTGAGATTCGGGGTGGTCGCACCTGAGACGCCGGCCCCGATTGGTCCCACGGCGACCGATCCATCCGCTCCCAGTTTGAAATTACCCAGTAACAGCGAATCGACTCCGCGTTGCGTCAGGACCAGCAGCACGACTTCCGACATCTGCGCGCCGAATTGAAAGCCGAAACTCGCGGCCCCCATCGTGAAGAACGCCGGTTCGCTCCATTCGCCCGTTTTCTCGTCCCTGGCCACGAACACGCCGCTGCCGCCGGCTGCGCCGTAGAGGAGCGCGCCCTTCATATATTGCGGGACGATGAACAGCCCCTTGGCGTCTTGGACGTGATCGCGGAACCAGGTCATGTTGGGATCGGCGAGAAAGTTCGAGAGCGTCATGCGAGCTTGGTCGACGAGGTCCCGCTGCTCGCGGTCGTCCGCCGCGGACGCGGGCCGGACCACGCTCGGGATCAGGAGGACAGCCAGGATGAGATAGGTGATCGGCAGAGAATGGAGATGACGAATCATGGTCGACGCAGGCTCCTTGCGCGGTTGTGAATCATGCCGCGCTTTGTTATGGTGGCCGATTGCACGAACGAACAGACAGCTCACACTCTACTGAGGATGGCTATGGCGACGAACGATAAGCAAGTCATTTTTTCACTGGTCGGCGTGGGCAAGGTGTATCCGCCGAAGAAACAGGTGCTGCGCGATATCTACTTGGGCTTTTATTACGGCGCCAAGATCGGCGTCCTCGGGTTGAACGGGTCCGGCAAGAGCTCGCTGCTGAAGATCATCGGGGGGGTGGATTCCAATTACGTCGGAGAGATCACGCGCTCGAAGGGTTACAGCATCGGCCTGCTCGAACAGGAACCGCAGCTCGACCCCAATAAGACGGTCAAGGAGGTCGTGGAGGAGGGCAAGAAGGAACTGGTCGCTCTGCTCCATGAATACGAAGAGGTCAGCAACAAGATCGGGGAAGCGGATCCTGATGAGATGGAAAAGCTGATCGACAAGCAGGCGCAGCTGCAGGAGAAGATCGAGGCGGCCAACGGCTGGGAGTTGGAGAACGAGCTTGAGGTCGCCATGGATGCGTTGCGTTGTCCCCCGGCGGACCAAAAGGTGAGCGTGTTGTCCGGAGGCGAAAAACGGCGGGTGGCGCTCTGCCGGCTCATGATCCAAGAGCCGGACATCTTGTTGCTCGACGAGCCGACCAACCATCTCGATGCCGAATCCGTGCAGTGGTTAGAGCAGCATCTGCAACAGTACAAGGGGACGGTCATTGCCGTGACCCACGACCGGTACTTCCTCGACAACGTCGCGGGCTGGATCCTGGAACTGGATCGCGGCCACGGCATTCCCTTCCAAGGCAACTACACTTCCTGGCTGGAACAGAAGCAAGAGCGGCTGGAGAAGGAAGAGAAGGCCGAATCGAAGCGCAAGAAGACGTTGGAGCACGAGTTGGAATGGATCCGGATGTCGCCGAAGGCCCGCCAATCGAAGGGTAAGGCGCGCCTGAATCGCTATGAAGAACTGGTCAACCAAAAGCAGGAACAGTTGGCGGAAGACCTGGAAATTTACATTCCCCCAGGGCCTCGATTGGGCGACCTCGTTGTCGAGGCGAAGGGCGTCAGCAAAGCCTACGGCGACAAGGTGCTGTACGAGAACGTGGAGTTCAGCCTGCCGAAGGGCGGCATCGTCGGGGTGATCGGCCCGAACGGTGCAGGCAAGACGACCATGTTCCGCATGATCATCGGCAAGGAAAAGCCGGACAGCGGCACGATCCGGATCGGCGAGACGGTCAAGCTCGGCTATGTCGATCAGGACCGCAGCCTCGATCCGAACAAGACCGTGTATGAAATCATTTCGGACGGCCAGGATACGGTCAAGCTGGGGAAGGCCGAGGTGAACGCGCGCGGCTATTGCGCTCGCTTCAACTTTGCCGGGACTGATCAGCAAAAGAAGGTCAAGGACCTGTCGGGCGGCGAACGCAACCGGGTGCACCTGGCGCGCATGCTCAAGGAAGGCGCCAACCTCATCATCCTCGACGAGCCGACCAACGATCTGGACGTGAACACCCTGCGCGCCTTGGAAGAGGGGTTGGAAGGGTTTGCCGGCTGTGCCGTCATCAGCAGCCACGACCGCTGGTTCCTGGACCGCATCGCGACACACATTATGGCCTTTGAGGGCGACAGCAAAGTGGTGTGGTACGAAGGGAACTACAGCGAATATGAAGCCGATCGCAAGCGACGGCTCGGCAAAGAAGCCGACCAGCCGCATCGGATCCGGTATCGGAAGCTGACGAGAAATTAACAGGCTGTTGAAAACCGGATAACCGGCTGCGTGCTCAGTCCCTGCACGCCTCGCCAGGAGCGCCCGTCTTTTCATCCGAGGAGACATCCGTTCGATCGATCCCTTCGTAGAGGGAAACATGGGAATGCCGAACGGTCGTCGGAAAAGCTCCTGGGTGCTGCTGGCCTTGGCGTTGGCCTCGGTGTCCTGCATGACGCTGGAGCCTCATCCAAGCAGCCCGGCTCCATCCCAGCCGCAGACTGCCACCAGAGCGACCCTGCAATTGAGCGCGACGGAACTCGCCGATGGTCGCTTCGTCGGCCTGGCCTTTTCCGGCGGGGGCAGCCGCGCCGCCCTGTTCGGTGCGGCGGTCATGAAGGAACTCGATCGCGTCGGACTCCTGTCGCAGGTCGATGTGCTGTCGGCGGTATCTGGCGGAGCCTTGCCTGCTGCGTCCTATGCGCTCGATGGGTATCGAGACCTCAGTTTCCAGAACGGCTTTCTGGAACAGATCGGGCGGGACTTCCAGGCCGCGGTCCTCGGGCCCTGGTACATGGCTCCGCCGAATGCGTTTCGGCTGCTCCTGACCAAGACCATCGCCGCCGACCGGGTGATCCGCGCCTTGGATGACGGTCTTTTCCATGGCGCCACCTATCGGGACCTGAACCCTTCCCGGCCGATCCTTCTGCTCAACTCCACCGACGCCCTGACGGGCGATCCGCTGGTGATCTCGCAAGAACGGTTCGCGGAGCTTGGGCAGCCGCTCGCTCCGTTCAGTATCGCCCGCGCCGTGTACATGTCCGCCGCCTATCCCGATGTCCTGGAACCGCTTGCGCTGGATCGTGGCGGGCCTGGCCTCAATGGATCGGCTCCGCCTCCGTTACTCGCCTACGATGGTGGGGCGGCCGACAATCTCGGCATCCGCACCCTGATGCAAGTGTTGGACGTGGCCTCGACGCAGCGGCCGTGGCAGGAACTATTCCCCCGCGGCTGTTTGGTGCTCTCCATCGATGCGACCGGTCGAAAACAGAACGAAGCGCGACGTCCTCTCTCGGCCGCTGCGGTGTTGCTCAAGAGCCATCGGCGCGATCTGCTGGAACTGGCAGGAATCCCCGCGTCAGACCAGGATGTCGCTCGGTTCGGGCGGTTTCCCGTCGGCAGAAACGGCGACGGCGGCTCCTGCGATTTTTGGCACCTGGCGCTGCGGCAACTTCCGGACAGCGATCCGCTGGGGAAGCAGGTGACGCAGATCAAGACCAATCTCGGCCTGTCGGCGGAGGAGCAGGCGGCGTTGACCGAGGCGGCTGCGCGTCTTGTCGCCAACGGCCTCGCGGAACTCCGGACGAGGAACGGCTTGGCGAAATTTCTCGAAGGGCGCCCCATGGTTCAGTCGCAGCCATGACCTTACCCCCGCGCAAGCGGCAGGTGTTCGTCACGGGCGCCACCGGGTACCTCGGGGCGCGGCTGATCCCGTTGCTGCTCGAGCGGGGCCACCGGCTGACGGCTCTGGCGAGGCAGGAATCGATCGGCAAGGTTCCACACGGCTGTGACATCGTCATCGGCAATCCCCTCGATGCAGGCAGTTTCACGGACTCCTTACGGGGGGCCGATACGCTGGTGCAGTTGGTTGGTGTGCCCAAGCCGGCGCCTTGGAAGGGGCCGCAGTTTCGCGCGGTCGACGGCCCAGCCGCGCTGGCGGCGGTTCAAGCGGCTAGAACGGTCGGCCTTCCCCACGTTCTGTACGTCAGCGTGGCCCATCCCGCGCCGATCATGCGTGACTACATTGCGGTGCGCCGGGCCTGCGAGGCGGCCATAGAAGAGGCCGGTTTGGTCGCGACCATCATGCGGCCCTGGTATATTCTCGGGCCGGGCCATTGGTGGCCGTTGGTGTTGCAGCCTTGGTATCGGCTACTGGAACGGATACCAAATACCAGGATGGCGGCGACCAGGCTGGGATTGGTGACCATGCGGGAGATGCTGACAGCGATGGTGTGGGCGATTGAGCAGCCGCCGGACCGGTGGCGCGTCATGGACGTGTCGGAAATCCGGCGGCGGGGTGTGGGTGAGTCGTGAAGCCGGTCGCTTGGATTACGGGGGCGGCCGGCCTGATCGGAGGCTATCTGGTGCGGAGTGCCACCCGATGGGCTCCAGGGTGGGAGGTGCGTGGACTCACCAGGAGTGACGCGGATCTGACCGACCCCGCGCAGATAACGCGTCTCTGGCGGGCTCGGCCGCCGCAGCTCGTGATCCACGGCGCCGCGCTGAGTCGAACCGGCGCCTGCGAACTGGATCCGGTGCGGGCCAGGACCATCAACGTGGAGGCAACCAGGGTCCTGGCCGACCTTGCCCAAGCCATTCCGTTCATTTTTCTCTCCAGCGATCAGGTGTTCGACGGCGCGAAGGGAAACTATGTCGAAGAAGATCACATCAATCCGCTGAACGTGTATGGACGGACCAAGGCGGAAGCCGAACAGGTTGTGATGCAGAATCCAGCCCATGCGGTCGTGCGCATCGCCCTCACGGCCGGGACCTCATCCTCGCACGACCGCAGTTTCGTCGAAGATATGCTGCGCGCCGTGGGCAAGGGGACGACGCTCACGCTATTCACCGATGAGTTCCGTTGCCCGGTTGCAGCGGGCCCCTTGGCGCGGGCCCTGTGGGAATTCGCTGCGCAGTCGACTCCGGGTCTGTACCATCTGGGCGGCAGCGAGCGGCTGTCGCGCTGGGAAATCGGAGAGCTGCTCTCATGGATCTATCCCGCGCTTCGCGCCCACATTCAGCCGGGCTCCGTGGCCGACTATCAGGGACCGCCTCGCCCGCCGGACCTCTCGATGTCGAGCGCGAAGCTGCAGGCCCTACTGTCGTTCCCTCTGCCGGGTTTTCGCCGGTGGATTCAAGCGGGCCGAGGCAGCAAGGAAGACCCCTGGGACGACCAATCCGCCGGATGAGGCCTGAGATAGCCTTCCGTCACTTCGAGAGCGAGCGAACATACGCCAAGACGTTGTGGATGTCCTGCTCCGAGAGGATCCCTTTCCACGAAGGCATGTTCGGTTTGCCCTCGTGAATCGTGGCCAGCAGGGCGGAGTCGGGTTTTTTGGTGGTCGAGGGAGCGGTCAGGTTGGCCGGATCAGCTCCCAGCAGCTTGTACCCGTCACCCTGCCCCTGCGGGCCATGGCAACCGGCGCAATGCCGACTGAAGAGGAGTTTGCCCCTCGCGGCATTGTGGGCTTCGGACGGAGCCTTGTCCTCGGCACGGGATGGGAAGGGCATCACCCACGCTGTGAATACCGCTACGATCGCCAGTCCGCTCAACGCACCTTTTATCATCTCACCGTACCTCCCGGGTTTCCGTTGTGCTCTCTTCCTTTCGACCTCCCATCTTAACCACCCGCCGGTCACTGTTCCACGAAATGTTTCGACCATCTGCTTGCGGTAGAATCCGACGACCGATCACGGAGGACCCCGATGGATCCGCTGACCCTGCTCCTCCAGGCCTGGATGGCTTCAGCAGCGCTCATGGCTCTGCTGTGGCTGGTGGAGCGACGTCGTCGCAACGCAGCCGTGGCCGACGTCGGCTGGTGTTACGGACTGGCCGTGGCCGTCTGGTGGTATGCGGTCAACGTATCCGGTGAACCGGCCAGACGGCTCTTGGTGGCGCTGATGGTCTGTCTCTATGCGGTGCGCTTGGGCACACACGTGCTGCTCGACCGAGTCTGGGGAAAATCGGAAGACGGTCGTTATCGACGGTTGCGGGAACAGTGGGGTGGCCAGGCCACGGTACGGCTGTTCTGGTACTTCCAATTACAGGCGGCGGCCCTCGCGCTGCTCTCCCTGCCGCCCTTGATCGTGATGCAGAACCCGCATCCGCCGTTCCACCTGTGGGACTTGGTGGGTGTGCTGCTGTGGGCGGTGGCGCTGGTCGGAGAAACGATGGCCGATTGGCAGTTGGCCTCCTTTCGAAACCAGCCGTGGAACAGGGGCCGGGTGTGCCGTGTCGGCCTCTGGCGCTATTCCCGTCACCCGAATTATTTCTTCGAGTGGGTGCAGTGGTGGAGTTATGTGGTGATGGGCTGGGCCATTCCGACGGGGGGCTGGGGCTTGACCGTGATCGGTCCCCTCGTGATGGGGGCGGCGCTCTGGAAGGTCACGGGTATTCCCTGGACGGAAACGCAGGCCATGACCACACGCGGTGAGGAGTATGCGCTGTATCGCCGTACGACGAATGCGTTCTTTCCCTGGTTCCCCCGCCGGCCCGGGTGACAGGGGGTCAGGGTTTCTCGGCCAGTTGCGCGAGGCGCGTCTTGGCGGTCTGCGCGGCGGGGCTCGCGGGGTATCGGCTCAGGATCTCTTTGTAGATCTCGACGGCGTGGGCCTCGTTATGTTGCCGTTCCTCGAATTGCGCGGTCTCCAAGAGTTCCGCTGCTTGGTCGGAACTGCAGGCTGTTCCTGCGAGGAGGAAGACGGACAGGATGCCGAAGGCCGATCTAGTCATGGTCATAGGACAGCTCCTTGGTTCGATTCGTCGCGGATGCCGTACCGCGGGGCGGTAATGGATTCGCTGCGGCAACGTGGGCAGCGGCTGGGGCGGGTCAGTTTCGTGCGATCACGAAAGGTAAAGCCGCAGTCCTGGCACGTTGAAGGTTCGAGAATGAAAGTGCGCGTGCGGTCGCGGGCGAGTGTTTTGACCACATGCGACAGGTGGTCTTCCACCTGCCGTTCCGGCATCCCCAGCAGTTGTGCCAGTTGATGCGACGAGAGCAGCGTGCCGGTGAGCAACTCGATGAGGCGGCGGCGTGGCGTTTGCGCGGGCGGTAACATCCGCTCACCATCATAAGCAAACGAGGCCGTGATGAAAAGGCAGAACAGGCCGCCGGGATCTTGTTATACTACCGCAGAGATTTCCGGTACTTTTCTTGTGACGAAAGAGGCGCAATGAGCGGATCATCGTGGGACGAGTTGGCCGAACTGGCATTGACTCGTGTGCGCGCCGCCGGGGTCGAGTATGCCGATATCCGGTTGCTCGACACCACGACCCGCACGATCGGCGGCGCGGATCGCCGCATTGCCCAGATTCGAGAATCATCCGATCGCGGCTTCGGCATTCGGGTGTTGCATCGGGGGGCGTGGGGTTTCGCGGCCAGCTGTATCCTCTCATTGGAAGAGGTGCCGCGCATCGCGGACCTCGCCGTCGAGATCGCCAAGGGTTCGGCCTCACTGGCGATCGAAAAGGTCCGTCTGGTTCCCGAACCGGTCCATCGCGACCGCGTCACCACAGCCTGTCGCCTGGATCCCTTCAGCGTGCCCTTGGAAGAACAGACCGCGCTCCTGCTGAATGCGATGGAGGTGATTCAGCAGCACCCCGGCGTGGTGCGCAGTTCCGCCGGTCTCTGGGCGCAACGCGACCGCAAGCTCTTCGTGTCTACGGAAGGGACGCATCTCGAGTTCTCCCTCTTGGCAGTGCAAGGAGAATGCACCGCCACCGCTCTTCATGACGGCCGGTTTGCCTGCCGTTCCTTCAACACCCCCCATTTGCGTACCGGGTATGAATTGATTCGAGACGCAGATTTTCTGCGCGAAGGGGCGAGGATTGCAGAGCAGGCCGTGGAGAAGGTGCGGGCTCCGGCCGTGCATGCCGGGCGTTATGATCTTGTGCTGGACCCGGAGCACCTCTCGCTGACGATGCATGAATCCTGCGGCCATCCCAGCGAATTGGATCGGGCGCTGGGCTATGAGGCTAATTATGCCGGCACCAGTTTCCTGACGCCGGACAAGCGCGGCACGTACCGATATGGATCGGCGGTCGTCACCCTGGTGGCTGATAACACGGAGGCGGAAACCCTGGCCGCCACGGGGTACGACGACGACGGGGTGACCTGTCAGCGGTGGGACATCGTGCGGGACGGGATTTTCGTCGGCTACTGTACGAATCGCGAGGTGGCCGGGAAAATCCATGAGGAACGGTCACGTGGATCGAACCGGGCCGATAGCTGGGGCAGCGTCCCGATGGTGCGGATCGCCAACATCGGGCTTGAGCCGGGGACGGCCACGCTCGACGATTTGATCGCCGACGTGAAGTGCGGCATCTATATCGAAGGCCATGGGTCCTATAGCATCGATCAGCGGCGGTACAATTTTCAGTTCGGCGGCGATGCGTTCTGGCTCATCGAGAACGGTCGCCGCACCCACATGCTGCGCGACGTCGTGTACCACGGCATGACGCCGGAATTTTGGGGCAAGTGCGACGGCGTGGCCGATCGGAGCCACCGCCGCCGCTATGGTTTCATCACCTGCGGCAAGGGGCAGCCGGGACAATCCGGCTGGATGACTCACGCCGCGTCCCACGCCCGCTTCCGACGTATCGATGTAATGACCGGACAGGCCAAGGCATGACGTCGCCCATCACTGCATTATGGCCCAAGTTAACGAGCCGGCAGGAGTTCGAGTTCCTTACGGAACTCGTCATGAAGCACTCGGCCGGCGACCATACCGTCCTCTCGATCCGGGATGTCCACGGCGGCACGACCCGCTTTGCGAACAACCAGGTCATCCAGAATGTCCATCAGCGACGCGGCACCCTCTCCATTACGGTGGCGTTCGGTCGGCAACAAGGCAGCGCCTCCACGACGGACTTCACGGCCGGCGCGGTGCGAGAGACCCTCAAACAGGCGGAACGGATCGCACGGGTCTCGCCCGAGGATCCGGAGTATTTGCCGCCGGTCGGGGCCCAGGCCTATCTGGGGCTCCCCACCTCTCGGCCGGAAACGGCTGCGGCCGGGCCCGCGCGTCGGCTCGACTATGCGCGGGAGGCGATCGGCCAATGCAAGATGGAGAACCTGAATGCGGCCGGCACGGTCTCGTCCAGTCTGGCGGTCGTGGGTCTGGCAGCCGACACCGGCCTGACGGCGTATGAAGAACGGACCGAGGCGCGCTTCAGCCTCACGGTGCAAGCCGGCGACGCCACCGGTTGGGCCGCGGCTGCCCACCGCTCACTCGATCGGCTCCACATACAGGAGCGGACCTTGACGGCAATCAGCAAGGCGAAGCGCGGGGACGACGATCCGCAGGAATTGCCGCCCGGCCGTTATACGGTCATCCTGGAGCCGGCCGCCGTGTCCGGCCTGCTGAGCGGGATGCTCTGGACCCTGGACGCCAAATCGTTCGACAAGGGGACAAGTCCCTTCAGCGGGAAACTCGGCGCGCGGATCATCGATCGGCGACTGTCGCTGGTCAATCAGCCGGACCATGTCGATCTGCTGGGCTATAGCTTTACATCGGAGGGGCTACCCGTATTCGGGTCATGCTGGATTGAGGCGGGCGTCCTGAAGCAGCTCCTCCATGATCGGTATACGGCGCAGCAACACCAGGTCGACCGGATCGCCACCCTGGAGTCACCCGTGTTTTCGGGGGAACGCCCGATCGGCACGCGGGTGGAGGACCTGATTCGGACGACGCAGCGCGGCATTCTCGTCACAAACTTCTGGTATATCCGTCCCGTCAATCCGTCGGACCTGACCTTGACCGGCATGACGAGGGACGGCACGTTCTTGGTCGAAAACGGCGAGATCGTGTCGGCCGTGAGGAATTTTCGCTTTCACGACAGTCCGTTACGTGTGTTCAACCACCTCGATGCCTATACGGCCCCTGCGGAGGCCGTGACCTCGGAAACCGGCAAGGCGTTGGTGCCCGCCATGCGCATCGACGACTTCAACTTCTCCAGCGTGACCCGCTTCTGAGTGAAAAAACCCTCCTGCAGCCATTGACTCAGACTATGGGAAAGAGTAATGAAAGAAGTTGGTTCAGCCGATAAGATGGGTATTTGTCCATGAACCGGAAGCAGCAACGCTTGGCGGAAAAGCCGATCAACCTGCTGACCTTTGTCCCCGACAAGGATCAGAAAGCAGCGGTCCATCCCTTCGCCCCCTCACCGTTGCGCGCTGCGATCGGCAAGGTTTTCGTGAAGCTGGAAGACCTCACCGAGCGGTTTGAAGACTGGTGCGAATACGGCAGTTCCGAGGGGCGCGGGGTGCAACCCCTGGGACAACGGGTGTCCAAATGGTTGGGAGCCCCTGTGGCCCGACACATCGAGCACCAGGTTCAAGCGGAGCATGGGCTGGTTCCCTCTCGGCGGTGGGATGGTGCGGTCGGAGATTTGATCTTCCGCATTCGCGACCGCGCAGGGTACGTGCAGCGGGCGCTCACGGCCCAGGCGCGCGAAATCAAGGAATGGGTCATTCAGCAGACCCAGAATACCCAGGCGGAGCTGAAGGATCTGCGCGAGCAGGTCGCGACCCAACAGGCGCAGATGGAGGACCTGACCAGCCAGATCCAGGATCTCCGCGCGCTGGTCACCTCCCAGCAGCAGGTCCTGATGTACATGGGGAAAGATATGGACATGGCCCAGCCGCCTGTGCTGGACCTGACGCTCGGGCCCTCACGCTCCTTGCCCTACCGCGAAAAGCCCGTTTCGAGAGACCGGCGCGACAACTCGCCCGAACCCGCCGAGACTCCGTACCTCAACGCCTGAGCGCGTCCAGTCCGCCGCCCGGAACCCGTCGACGACGCAACCTTCGCCTGTGGGCTCCATCCATACACCGCTTACGTGGCTCCACGCAGAGTGAACGGGTCTGCCCTCACGCGGTGCGTGACTAGCATCTTGCTGACGGGGCTGCTAATTTGTGCTCGGCAAGCTGTCCGGGAGGCCTCCGTGCTTTTACGTTGTTTGCCTGCAAGAATGGTAAGGGCCGTGAAGGGGCGACCAAGGGTGGAACCGATGGGACCAGCTCGTTGGGCGTGGAGGGTTGTGTGCGGGGTGATGGCTGCCGGCCTCTCATGGGGGGTGCCTCAGGGAACGGCTCAGGCTGAGGTCACCTTGTACGACAACCTCGGCACCTGGCACTTCGAGATCACCACGACTTCGGCACGGGCGCAGGAGTTTTTCGATCAGGGGCTTCGCCTGATCTATGCCTTCAACCATGACGAGGCCATCGCGGCCTTCAGCGAAGCGTCGCGGCTGGATCCTGAAGCGGCCATGCCTTACTGGGGTGTGGCGTTGGCGCTGGGGCCGAACATCAATTCGGCCATGGATGCCAAGGCGGAAGCCCGGGCGGTGGAGGCGCTGAAACAGGCGAGCCAGCAGGCTGCCCAGGCGTCGCCCCGTGAGCGCGCCTACGTCGAAACACTGGCGACTCGGTACTCGCTCAAGAAAACGGGGAGCAGGCGAGCGAAGGATGAAGCCTATGCGAAGGCCATACGCCGGCTCGCGCAGCAGTATCCGGACGACGTCGATGCGGCGACCTTGGCGGCGGAAGCCTTGATGGTGCTGAGGCCGTGGGACTATTGGCGAGCCGATGGCAAGCCGCAGCCGGGGACGGAGGAAATCGTCGCCACCTTGGAGGCGGTGCTCCGGCGAACGCCTGACCATCCCGGCGCCTGCCATCACTACATCCATGCGGTCGAAGCCTCCCCTGAACCCCAACGGGCGCTTGAGTGCGCCGCGCGATTGCCCGCGCTCATGCCCGGTGCCGGCCACCTGGTGCATATGCCGGCGCACATCTATATGCGGCTCGGACGGTATGAACAGGCGTCGGAGCAGAATGCGGTCGCTGCGAAGGTCGATCAGGATTACCTGGCCGGGCAGCACCATTCTGAGGGTTTCTATGCGTCGGGATACTATGCACACAACCTGCATTTTCTGAATGCGTCTCTGATGATGGAGGGGCGGAGCGCCGAGGCGCTGCAAGCCGCTCGTGAACTGCTGGCCAAGGAGCCGATGCAGGATCTCTTTGCCCCGACCCTGCTGTTGACCATGGCGCGGTTCGGTCAGTGGCCCGACTTGATTCGCCAGCCGCCGCCTCCCAAGACGCTGCGGCTCACCACGGGGCTCTGGCACTATGTACGTGGCCTCGCGTTTGCCGCCACGACCCGGTGGGGCAGCGTGGAGGGGGAGTTGGCGAATCTCCGCAAGGCCCTCAAGCAATTCGCGCGGGCGAAGACGAGTGAAGCAAAAACGAGCCACGCGATCCTTCAGGTGGCGGAACGGGTCTTGGCCGGTGAGCTGGCCGCGCGGCGCGGTGACTACGATGATGGCATTCGCGCCTTGCAGGAGGCCTTGCGACTGGAAGCCGCCTTGCCCTACAGCGAGCCGCCGTTTTGGCTGCAACCGGTTCGACACAACCTGGGGGCGGTCCTGCTCCTGGCGGGGCGTCCGGCCGACGCGGAAGCGGTCTATCGGGAAGACCTGCGGCTCAATCCCAACAACGGCTGGGCCCTCCAGGGACTCGTCCAAAGTTTGCGGGCCCAGAACAAGGCTGGTGAAGCGGAAGAGGAAGAGCGCCGCTTTCAAGCCGCGTGGGCCAAGGCGGATGTGACCTTGCTGAGCTCCCGATTCTAGCCATGCGGCGCGGAGGAGCGGATCGAACAAGAAACGGGAGAACGTCGGGATGGAATATGTGTTTCAGACGGTTGAGGAACGGCGTGAGTTGGAACGGTTGCACCTGATCGAACGGATGTTCGATCCCGGCACCCAGCGCCGGATGCTGGCGACCGGTCTCACGACGGGATGGCATTGCCTGGAGGTCGGGGCAGGCGCCGGGTCCATCGTCCGGTGGTTGCAGCAGCGGGTAGGGCCTTCGGGGCGAGTGGTGGCGGTGGACACGAACCCGCGGTTTTTGCGGGGCGGCGTCGATTCGGCCGTGGAGATTGTATCGGGGGACATCTGTGAGGTCGATCTCCAACCGGCCGCGTTCGACCTCGTGCATGCCCGTTATGTGCTGATCCACGTCGCGGACTACCAAAAGGCCTTCGAACGGATGTTGCGCTGCGTCAAGCCCGGAGGGTGGGTCATGGTCGAGGAGCCGGATTTTCAGGCCGCCCGGGCGGTGACGGGGTCCGACGAGGCTCGGGGCAGCTTCGCGCGGGTGAGCGCCGCCATCGAACAGATGTTTCTCACGCTCGGTATGGACCATGCGCTGGGAGCCAAGCTGCCGGTCCTATTTCAGCGGCATGATCTGAGCCAGCTGACGGTGGAGCATGAGGGGCACCTGTCGTCAGGCGGCCAACCGGTCGCCCAGGTCATGAAGTTGTCGGCCGAACAATTGCGGGACAAGTACCTGGCGACGGGACGGGTCACGGGAGAGGACATCGACCGGTATTGCCGCTGTGCGGACGATCCGGAGGTCTGGTCCATCTATTACGCGACCGTGGCGGTTACCGGGTGGTGGCAGCCGCAATGCGGCGGAATGTCGTGAGGAAGCGGCCATGCGCTATGTGGTAGGGGTGATGGGGCCGGCCAAGGCCAGGAAAAAGGATATCGAGAACGCCCGCGTTCTCGGTGAATTGATTGCGCGGCGGGAGTGGGTGGTGCTCACCGGCGGCCGCGACGTGGGGGTCATGGATGCAGCTTGCCAGGGGGCCAAGCGAGTGCCAGGCAGCCTGACGATCGGCGTGTTGCCGTCGGCGCGGGAGCGCGTCTCCAAGTACGTCGATTTAGCCATCATTACGGACATGGGCAACGCGCGGAATAATGTGAACGTCATGTCGAGCCACGTGGTGGTGGCCTGCGGACTGATGGGCGCCGGCACCGTGTCGGAAGTGGCGCTGGCCCTCAAGGCGGGCAAACCGGTGATTGTGGTCGGCGCCACGCCGGTGGAAGAGAAGTTCTTCAAGAAGTTGGGACGGCGGTTGATTGCCGCCGTGGAGACTCCGGAAGAGGCGATCACCCTCATGATGAGACAGTTCGAGCAACAGCAGCCCGATCTCGTGCAGGGGGCGCGGGCTTGGGGCGGCGTGTAGATCCGACGATTTCGCGGTAGGATGATTCTACGCGTGGAGGATGGCGTGATGGACAACCTACAACGAACCGTCAGGAATCTACTGCTGGTCCTGGCGCTCTTAGTGACCGGAGGATTGCTCGTCCAGGGACAGGCAGCCGAGCCGTCCGGCCTTGCCAAGGCCTATTTCGCCGGGGGCTGCTTCTGGTGCATGGAGGAAGTGTTTGAAAATGTGGCCGGCGTCACAGCTGTGACCAGTGGGTTCATGGGAGGGAAGGTCGAACGCCCCACCTACGAGGAGGTGTCGACAGGCGGCACCGGCCATGCCGAATCGGTCGAGGTGCTCTACGATCCGGCCAAAGTCAGCTACGCCACGCTCCTGGGCGCCTTCTGGCGCAACGTGGACCCCGTGACCCCGAATGCCCAGTTCTGCGACCGGGGCAACCAGTATCGCGCGGCCATTTTTTACCTCACCGATGAGCAGCAACGGTTGGCGGAGGATTCCAAGCGTGTGTTGGAGGACTCGCACCGTTTCACGAAACCGATCGTGACGGAGATCGTGAAAGCGACCCAGTTTTATCCGGCTGAAGAGCATCATCAGGATTTTTATAAAAAGAACCCGATCCGATACAAATTCTACAAATACAACTGCGGACGAGCCGATCGGTTGGAGGAGCTGTGGGGTGCACCATAGAATGAGAGAATCCTCCGGCTGAATGGTGAGCGCTTCCAGTCAGGCTCGTCCGCCCGTTCGTTTCCCCCATTTTCTTGTCGAATCCTCCCTGCCGTGAAATAGTGGCTTGGTGTCGTCTTCCCTGTCGTGCGCCGCTGTTCTCATCGGCCCAACCGGAGGTTCAGACCATGAGGCGTTTCTGCGCCCTTCGTGCTCACTGGCTCCTCGCCCTCTCCGCCCTCTCTTTCACTGCCGGTTGTTCGCAGGCTCCATCGATGCAGGGGCGTTCCCAGGAGGATCTCGGACGAGGCATCTTGTCCGGAACGTTGGGGATATATCGCCATTCGGTCGAGCCTGCCCCCGCTCCGCAGGTGTCCAGAGTGTTAGTGGGGCAGGTCCAGGTCCTCGAAGGAGGCGCGTACCTGGTGCGCGATCAACGAGGATACGAACATCGCATTCCTCACGACGAAAACACCCGGATTGATCGTCCGGCCCATGTGGGCGACCGTATCCAGAGCTGGCTCGACCGGCAGGGCCGAGCCATCCTCATCAAAACGGTCAACGAGCCGGAACGGTAACTCAAACCGCAGCTCGCTGTCTCCACCCCTCATGGCACACCCCGACTGGAACGTCCGCTGGACTCCGCTGGCCCGTGCACTCTGTCCGATCCTGGTGGTGGGGAGCCTGCTCCTCGTCATGTCGCCTGAGCAGGGCTGGACGCCGGGCCTCAGCCATGATGAAGACGAAGCGCCCGATAGGCAGCCCTCCATCGCCGCGCTCATTGCACTCCATGCGACGCACTATGCGTTGGATCCGGCCCTTTTGAAGGCAATCATCCAGGTCGAATCGAATTTCAATCCGCAGGCCGTGTCCCCGAAAGGCGCGATCGGCTTGATGCAACTCATGCCGCTGACGGCCTCGGCGCTGGACGTGTTGGACCCGTTCGATCCCAACGACAACATTCGCGCCGGTGCCGCGCTGTTGCGACGGTTGCTCGATCGATTCGGCGGGGATCTTTCGCTGGCATTGGCGGCCTACCATGTCGGAGAAGCGCGGGTCAGCCGGGCCGTCGGTCTCTCTTCCCTGTCCAGTACCAGGCTGTACGTCGAGCGGGTGCTCACCCATTACCATCGATTCGTCGCCGATGCTCGGTGACGGATCCGGGTGGAGTTTCGGGTTGTGTCCCGGTCGGAAGTTCCGGTATACAGGCTCACAGTGACGCCGACCAGAATCCATCGACAACGAGGACCCTATGCGGACCGGTAACCAGCGCATGGAGCAGATGGCCCAATCCGAGATTCGTGCGATGACGCAGGCTTGCGCACGGGTCAACGGCATTAACATGGCGCAGGGGGTCTGTGATACGGGGGTGCCGTCGCCGGTGGCCCAAGCCGCGCAACGAGCCATCGACCTGGGGGTCAATATTTATACTCGATACGACGGGTTGCCGGAGTTGCGGCAGGCCATCGCGAAGAAGCTGGCTTCTTACAATCAACTCACGGTCGACCCCGAGCAGGAGGTGACCGTCAGCGCCGGCGCCACGGGGTCCTTTCACTGTGCCTGCCTGGCCTTGCTGAGCCCCGGCGATGAAGTCATCGTGTTTGAACCGTACTACGCCTACCACATCAGCGCGCTCGTAGCGGTGGAGGCTGTGCCGCGAGTCGTCCGGATGCATCCTCCGGACTGGAGCGTGTCGCGTGACGAGCTGCAGCAGGCGATCACGGGGCGCACCAAGGCGATCATCCTCAATTCGCCCGGCAATCCGTCCGGTAAGGTCTTCACGCGCGAGGAACTCGAATGGGTGGCCGCCCTCGCCCGCCGGCACGATCTCTTCGTCTTCACCGACGAGATCTACGAGTACTTCTTGTTCGATGCACGACGGCACATCAGCATCGCCACGTTGCCGGATATGGCGGAGCAGACCATCACCATCGGCGGCTATTCGAAGACCTTCAGCATCACAGGCTGGCGAATCGGCTACAGCGCCGCCCATGCCAAATGGGCGCAGCTTATCGGGGCCATGAACGACCTGTTGTATGTCTGCGCGCCGGCGCCGTTGCAGTATGGGGTGGCGCGAGGGATCGAAGAGTTGCCGACCTCCTTTTACCTCGAGCTTGCGCGTGAGTATCAGCAGAAGCGGGATCGTTTCTGCGGGGCTTTGGCAAAGGCGGGCCTCACGCCGTCGGTGCCGGAGGGGGCCTATTATGTACTGGCGGATATTTCCCGTCTGCCTGGCTCGACCGGCAAGGAACGGGCAATGTACCTGTTGGAGCAGACGGGGGTAGCAGGCGTGCCTGGAGAAGCCTTCTTCAGCAGCTCGGACGGGCACCGCTTCATGCGATTCTGTTTCGCCAAGACCGACGGCGATCTTGCCGAGGCCTGTGAGCGGCTCACTCGTCTTGCCTTGTGACAGCCCTTCATAACCAATACCGTGGGTCGTATCAGGCTGAGACGGCCGACTGACTCAGCCCGTGTCAGGTCCGGTCAGTCCCATGTGAAAGCAGGCGCCCTGCTTGTGATGGGCTCCTGGTGGTGTTATGAGTTTATGTCTGAGGTCGCTCGAAACAAAGGAACAGGTGAGGTAGATACACAATGAGCGTGAAACATTCGCCTGGATCGTTGATGGTGGTCGGTGTCATGGGGCTGTTGGTACAGGCCTGCAGCCATGCTCCTCTGACCTTGCAGGAGTCGTCCGTGTCTCCGGTTGTTGCGGAGAAGAGTTCAGCCGCGCAGGAGAACGCTGTCTTGGCCGGTGAGTGGGAGTATGAAGAGGGTGGAATGGTCGTGACGCTGCGGTTGGACCGGTTCGGCAATGGCACCTATGAGTTCAAGGACGGCCGCTTCCGAACCGATCTCTTGGCCGACCATCGCTGGAGCGGCAAGTGGGCACAGCAGGAGAATGACCGGGAAGGCGGGTTCGAGATCGCTCTGTCGCCTGACTATTCCGAAGGCGACGGACGTTGGTGGTATACCCGCATTGAAGGTGATACGGCTCCGACCAAACCAGGCGGCCGTTTCCATGTGATGAAAGTCCAGTCGACGGTGCAGAATCAGGCCCTGCCGGCGGAGCGTTCGTCGCAATAGGCGCGTTACGCCTGCCCGGCGGGATCGATCCTCTCATAGACCGCCGAGTAGTCCATTTCCCCCAACCCCAGATCGATCGTGTCCTGGAGCAGGCTGCGGATCTCCTCGAGCCCCCCCGCTGCCAGGCCGGCCTGTGTTGCGGCATCGAGGACCAAGTTCACGTCTTTGAGCAGGTGGCGTGTCGAGAAGTTCGGCCGGTCATAGTTTCGGTCCGTCAGCCGCGGGAGCTTCTTGTCGAACATCGGAGCATAGAGGGCGCTCTTGCGGAGCAGTGCCATAAAATCCTCCACCGTGATGCCCGCTTGCCGCACCAGGCCCAGACTGAGGGCAAAGGCGGTGATCTCTGCGGCAATGAGCTGATTCAGCGCAAGCTTCAGCTGGGCCGCGGTTCCGACCGGGCCGATTAAGCGCACGTCGGACCCCAAGCTGCGCAAGAGCGCTTCCTGTTCGATAAATAACTCCGTCGTCGATCCGACCATGATGAGCAGATGACCGGCCAGCGCCTCCGCAATACTCCCAAGGACAGGCGCCTCCATGTAGCGACCTCCCAAACGTTCGACGGCCTGCTGGAGAGCCTGGCTCTCCTGCGGCCCAATCGTGCCCATCTGGATGATGGTGCGCCCTCGGATGGCTCGGCTCTCTTCGGGACCGAAGATGACCGCCTGAATGGCCGATGTATCCGAAAGCAGGAGCAGGACCGCCTCTGCGGTGGCCATGGCTTCGGCGGCCTGGGAGGTGATGCGGATTCCGGCCTGCGCAAGCGCCCCCATCTTTTCAGGAGAACGGTTATAGGCGCTTACCTTGTGGCCGACGGCGTGTAATCGTTTCGCCACAGCGTGCCCCAACAATCCTGTCCCCAACAGAGCGATGTGCATGGATCTCCTCCTCACGGTACGGTCAAGGTCCGTATCGTACAGGGATGTGGTCCGGCTGAAAAGGTTCAGCGGGAGGAGGCAGGTCCGGCGGAGGCTCTGCGCCCGAGGCGGAGCAGCTGGGTGCGAGCGGCCTCCGGTGTCTTTGCGCCGATCGCCACGGTCCCCTGCAGGCGTGGGTCGGTCCGATTGAAGGCAAACGGCTCACCTGCCGGGGTCGTTGCACTGCCGCCGCCTTCTTCAACGAGCAGGATGCCGGCGGCGATATCCCATTCGTTACCCCCTTGAAGCATCACCGCTGCGTCGGCCTGTTCCGACGCGACCAATGCGAGGGCGTAGGCGATCGAACCGATCGGACGACAACGCATGTGTGGTTCCAGGGAGCGAAGGTGTCCGGCTCGATGTTCCCAGGGATTGACCAGCGCCACCGGGCGTTCGGCCACTGAAAATGGCGGTTGAGTGGGCGGGGCCTTGCGTTCCATGCGGAGGCCTTGATTGCGGATGGCCGAAAACAACTCGCCGGTGGAGGGGTTGAAGATGGCGGCGACGATCGGCCGTCCTTTCTCCACGAGGGCGGCCGATAGACAGAACTCCGGGACCCCTCGCACGAACGCCCTGGTACCGTCGATCGGATCCACGATCCACACGCGGGGTCGAGAGAGGCGGTCTGGACTATCCGCCGTTTCCTCCGACAACCAACCATCATCCGGAAAGGCGGCCGACAGGTGGTCGCGCAACATCTGGTTCACGGCCAGATCGGCCGAGGTGACCGGTGAGCGGTCCGCCTTCGTGTAGGTGTCAAATCCTTCCACTGCCAGCCGAAGCGCTTCCTGCCCGGCTCGAATCATGATATCGGCTAGAGTGGCCAGTTCTCGTTCCATGGTACACGCTACCAGGTCTTGAGCCCCCTTGACCACTGTCGAGGTTCCGCGTACAAGCTGAGAAAGGTATGAAGCTCGTCCATAAACATTCCCGCAAGGCGGGACTGCCCCCCGGTACGCTGGTCCATATCGGAGAAAAGAAATCCGAGACGGTCAAGATTACCGTGTATGAGTATGGGGAAGGCCAGTTCCACGAACGGTCCGTCGCGAAACCGGAAGAGGTGATCCTGGTGGGGGAACCGACCGTCCGGTGGGTGGACATCGGCGGCATCCACAAGATGGAGGTCCTGGAGGCCTTTGGAAAACTGTTCGGGCTCCATCCACTCTTACTGGAAGACATCGCGAATACGGATCAGCGGCCCAAACTCGACGATTACGGCACCTATGGCTATGTCGTGCTGAAGATGCTCTACGAAGGGCGGCGCGAGGGCGATATCAACGTCGAGCAGGTCAGCCTGGTGTTCGGGGAGAATTTCCTTCTGTCATTTCAAGAGAACGGCGGCGATGTGTTTCAAGGAGTCAAGGAGCGTCTGCGGAATGGCAAGGGACGCCTGCGGCATGCCGGCGCCGACTATCTGCTCTATGCCTTGATGGACTCGATCGTCGATCGATACTTCGTGGTGCTGGAACACTTGGGGGAGAAAATCGAAGCGTTGCAGGATCGCTGTGTCACCAATCCAGGCCCGGAGACATTGCGGGATATCCACACGCTCAAGCGACAGCTGCTGTTCCTGCGCCGCTCCGTCTGGCCCCTCCGCGAGGTGATGAACAACCTCTCGCGGTCGGATGGCCAATTTCTCCAGGGATCGACGAAGGTATTCTTTCGCGATGTGTACGACCACATCATCCAGATCGGAGACACCATCGAAACCCTGCGCGAAATGGTGTCCTCGATGATGGAGGTCTACCTGTCGAGCGTGAGTTATCGCTTGAATACGGTCATGAAGGTCCTGACGATCATTACCACGATCTTCATGCCGTTGAGTTTCATCGCCAGCATTTACGGGATGAATTTTGAGCACATGCCGGAACTGAAATCGCCCTGGGGGTACCCGGCGGTGCTGGGTGTCATGGCCGTGACTGGAACGGCCATGCTGTATTTTTTCAAACAGAAGGATTGGTTGTAGCGGAGAACCGAAAGGGGCTCAATCCATGAGCTCGACGCGATCGACGAAGTAGGTCGTTTCGCCGAAGCAGGTCGTGGGGATATAGCGATACTCCTTGTAGTGCAGCACTACGCGTTTTCCCATCTGGCCGTCCAACTTCTTGGCGACCGCCTCGTCCCAGACGCTGAAATTCCATAACACCGGCGCCACACCGGGAACCGTGGTCATCGCCAGTTCGCCTTCCTGCGTCTTGCAGACCCACCCTTTGCGGGAAAATTTCTGAAGGTAGCCGACGCGATCGCCATCCGAATAACTCCAGTTGAAGACGATCAAGAGATAGGCCGCTGCGCCGAACAAGAGCACCGCAAGAAACCGTAGCATAGACCTCCTATTCTTGGGTGGCGTCTGGAAACAGCCAGGGGGCGTCGGCACGGCGGCGCCGCTCATAGGCGGCGATGGCATCGGCATGTTGGAGCGTCAGGCCAATGGCGTCCAGGCCGCGATAGAGACAATCTTTTCGGAAGGGATCGATGGCGAAGGGATAGGACGTGCCGTCCGGGGTGGTGACCCGTTGGGCGGCGAGGTCCACCGTGAGGCGATACCCTTCCTGGGCGGCGACTCCCTCGAACAGGGCTTGAATTTCGACCCCCGCCAACACCACCGGCAGAATGCCGTTCTGAAAACAATTGTTGTAGAAAATGTCGGCAAAGCTGGGCGCGAGCACGCAACGGAATCCTTGGTCCAACAGGGCCCAGGGCGCATGTTCACGCGACGAGCCGCATCCGAAGTTATCCCTTGTCAACAGGATGGTAGCGTGTTGGTAGCGGGGCTGGTTGAGAAAGAAACTCGGATCCGGTGATCCATCCTTCAGGCGGCGCCAGTCGTAGAACAATCCTTCGCGTAACCCGGTCCGCTGGATGGTCTTCAAGAACTGTTTGGGAATGATTTGATCGGTGTCGACATTGAGCCGATCGAGGGGGGCCACGAGGCCTGTGAGTGTGGTGAAGGCTTGCATCATCTATCCTTTGTTATCTCATGCAGTCAGCCGAGCAGGCTGTGCTGTCAGGACCAATGGCGAATGTCTACGAAGTGCCCTTCGATGGCGGCGGCCACGGCCATGGCAGGGGAGACCAAATGGGTCCGCCCGCCCGCTCCCTGCCGGCCTTCGAAATTGCGGTTGCTGGTGGAGGCGCAGCGTTCGCCCGGTTGCAGCACGTCGGCGTTCATCGCAAGGCACATGCTGCACCCCGCTTCCCGCCACTCGAAGCCCGATTCCTTGAAAATGCGATCCAGCCCTTCCTGCTCCGCCTGTTGTTTGACCAGCCCGGACCCGGGGACGACCATGGCGTGGACCGTGCCTGCCACCTTTTTCCCCTTCGCGAAGGAGGCGGCGAGGCGTAGGTCTTCGATGCGTGAGTTGGTGCAGGAGCCGATGAAGACTCGGTCGATCTTGATGTCGCGAATCGGCATGCCGGGCGTCAGCGCCATATACTCAAGGGCCCGTTCGGTGGCCTGCCGGAGCTTGGCATCGTCCATGGTCCGGGGATCAGGTACCGTTCCGTCCACACCCGTCACCATGCCTGGGCTGGTCCCCCATGTGACCTGCGGGGCAATAGACTCGGCCTTCAGCTCCACGATCGCGTCGTAACGGGCGCCGGGGTCGGTCGTGAGTCGACGCCATGCCGCGACCGCCTGATCCCAGAGGGCGCCCTTGGGTGCCATCGGCCGGCCCTTGATGTAAGCAAACGTGGTCTCATCCGGGGCCACCATCCCGGCGCGGGCTCCGCCTTCGATGGACATGTTGCAGAGGGTCATCCGACCCTCCATGCTCAGGCTGCGAATGGTCGAGCCCGTGTACTCGATGACGTAGCCGGTACCGCCGGCCGTGCCGATTTTGCCGATGATGGCGAGGATCACATCTTTGGCGGAGCAGCGCGGGGAGAGTCGGCCCTCCACCCTGACTTCCATCGTTTTCGGGCGCTTCTGCACCAGGCATTGTGTGGCCAGCACATGCTCGACCTCGCTCGTCCCGATTCCGAAGGCCAGCGCACCGAAGGCGCCATGGGTGGAGGTGTGCGAATCGCCACAGACGATTGTCATGCCCGGCAACGTGAACCCCTGTTCCGGCCCGATGACATGGACTACCCCCTGCCGGATGTCGTTCATCCCGAATAGGGTAATGCCGAAAGCGGCACAATTGTCTTCCAAGGTTTGAATCTGCTTGGCACTGATTGGGTCGGCAATGGCGAGACGACGATCCGTGGTCGGAACGTTGTGGTCGGGCACTGCCAGCGCGGCGGCGGCCCGGCGCGGCGTCCGCCCCGCGACCCTCAATCCTTCGAACGCTTGCGGTGAGGTCACTTCGTGCACCAGGTGCCGATCGATATAGAGCAGGGTGGTGCCGTCGGCTTCAGCCCGCACCACGTGCTCGTCCCAGATTTTTTCGAATAATGTGTGCGCGGCCATGGTTCTACTCCTTCATAGCGCCGTGCGACCGAGACGCCGGAACGGCGCGGAAATACAGCGGCATCATTATACATGCGAGCAGGCCCGTCGCATCAAGGGCAAAGGGGCCGGCGCGTAAACTCTCTTTAGATTTTTCGACCGGCATCCGATAGAGGGGCCATGGCACAGGAACCTCCCGAGAGCGAACGCATCACGATCCCGCGTTGGACGATCAAGCGCGACCCGCGGGCCTTGGGCTGTTCGGTGTGTGGCTCGGCCATCGTGAAGATCACGGCAGAGTGGAGGCAGGTGTCCTTCTGCACCTGCCGCTTGATCGAATACCGCGTGTTGCCGCGCGCCCCCAAGGCCTTGCCGGCTCCTCCGGCCGCCGACCTACGGAACGACCCCTGATCGCCCGTCTGGTTGTGCGACTGCACGGACCATCGCCCGCCTTTCTGATGAATCGTGACTGCCCACTTGGTGCGATCACCTTCTGATCGCGACACAGAAGGAGGATTCGATGAAGCGAGCTGTGGAATTATTGGTATTGCTGAGCCTCCTTCTGACGGTAGATCTCACCGAAGCGCGGGATCGCCTATCGGCCTCATCGGCCGGCGCGGCCAAGTCTGCCATTGAACAGCAGTCCCTACGTCTCTGCGTGGGCAGCGACCTGCCCGGCAATTGGCGACTGGTTCAATTCGGAGCGCCCCGTCGCTTCAAGAACTCGCAGGCTCCGTACCTTTTTCCTCACCAGACGTTTCAGTATTCCGTCGAAGGCAGCATGCGGTCTGTGCATTCGCGGCAGCCGATTCCTGATCGGTTGGATCGCCTGTTCGCCTCCGTGCCGTCGGCCTTGAGTTATCGCATCGACGGCGCCGGCCGCGTGGTCCTCACGGTCGACGGGCAACGCACTGCCGTGGAGACCTGGTCCTGCCTGGTCGTAAGTCGTGGTGGCTACGATCAGACTCAGGAGATGGCCCTGCAACCGGGCGACCTGGTCATGACGTTGCACGGCTCGCAGGGACAACCCCTCTTCGTGCGCCAGTTGCGCAGGGTCTAGTTGCCGACCGATTGCATCGGGCCCTCCATCGTGGTACGACCGTGCGGATATCTGTTCGCCGGTTGTTCCCTGAGGAGCCATGCACGAAACGGAAGAGATCTGGTCTCGGCCGTCGGTCATCGAATGGAGTCAACACTTGCTGGACAGCTACCGCCACTGGATCGGTCGGGAATTGTTGCCGCGGGCGGGATCACCGGCTGAGCAGGCGTGCGCGCTCTTTCTGGCTCCCTTCGTCGTGGTGTCGCACGGGATAGAAGCCGACCCGATTCTCAACTACGGCTCGGACCTTGCGTTGCGCCTGTGGGAGACCAGCTGGGAGGAATTCCGCCGCACCCCCTCGCGTTTGACGGCGGAACCGGTGAACCGGGCGGAACGAGAACGGTTGTTGGAGCAGGCCCGTACGCGGGGGTTTGTCGAGCGCTATCGGGGCGTAAGGGTGTCGAGCCAGGGACGACGTTTTCTGGTCGATCAGGCAACCGTGTGGAACGTGATCGACTCGGCCGGTCTTCAGATCGGGCAGGCCGCGACCTTTTCAGGCTGGACCTTCCTCCAGCCGGCGGAACCGAGGGATCAGGGTTCCGCCGACCGGGACTGATTCGAGAAACATCTCCATCGGTCTGATCCACAGACTCCCTTCCCCATAGAGCTGCCGATAGACCACAAACTCTTCTTCGGTCTCGGAGTGGCGAGCCACGCCGACAACCTCGTAGTCTTGGCCCTTGTAGTGCCGATAGCGACCTGGTTTGATCATGGTGTATCCTGTTCGGCGAATGATCACAATAGTGTAACGAACCCTGCATGTCGCGACAACTCGACTCCGTTCCAGAGCGGCGACACGATGTCGTCGTCATCGGCGGTGGGTCGGCCGGCTATGCGGCGGCACGCACCGCCCGTGATGCCGGCGCCGACGTTGCCATCGTCGATGAAGGTCCCTTAGGCGGCCTCTGCATCCTGCGGGGCTGCATGCCGACCAAAACCATCTTGCGATCGGCAGAAATCCTCGCGCTCATGCGGCGCGCGCGCGAATTCGGGCTGGCACCCACCCAGGTCCGCGCCGACCTATCGGCCATCGTCGACCGAAAGAATCGCTTGGTGCAGGAGTTTGCGCAGGACCGTATCGCATCGCTGTGCGATTCAAAGTTCACCCTGTACGAGTCGCGCGCCGAGTTTGTGTCGCCCCAGGAGATACTTGCGGGCGATGTGCGTGTTCGCGCCCAGGTCTTCGTCATTGCCACCGGTTCCGAAATCAACGACGTGCCCATTCCCGGCTTGCAGGAGGCCGGCTATTTCACCAGTGACACGATCCTTGATCTTCGGCAGCTGCCGAACTCCATGCTCGTGTTGGGCGGGGGAATGGTGGCGGTGGAAATCGGACAATTCTTCGCCCGCATCGGGACCAAAGTCACGATGCTGCAGCGTGGTCCCACCCTGTTGGCCGACTTGGATAGCGACATCGGCTCGGCGCTGGAAGGCGCCTTTCGCGAGGAAGGCATCGAAGTCCTGACGAATTGCACCTTGCAGGGCATCACGGCGACGCCCGGGACCAAAAGCCTGCAATTCGTGCGCGAAGGCGTTGTGCAGAGCCGTTCGGCCGACGCCCTCTTCCAGGCGCTAGGGCGCCGGCCTCGTCTTGGAGGGCTGCACCTGGAGGCGGCTGAGGTGCTGGTGGAGGACGGTCATGTCGCCGTCGGGCCTGATATGCGGACCTCCCAACCGCACATTTTCGCCGTCGGCGATGTGAACGACCTGACGCCGATCGTCCATCTGGCCATCCAGCAAGGAGAGGTGGCCGGCTTCAATGCGACGCACCCGCAGGAGCCTCCGCGGACGATCGACCACCGGCTCGACGTGGAAGCGGTGTTCACCGATCCGCAAGTCGCGGTGGTGGGCCTCAGCGAGCGGCAATGTCGGCAACGGCGGATCCCGTACCTGGTGGCTTCCTACCCATTTGCCGATCACGGCAAGGCGATGTGTTTGGGCGCTGCCCATGGGTTCGTCAAACTCCTGTGTGACCCGACGCGCGGCGAAGTGCTCGGGGCGCAGATCGTCGGACCAGAGGCGGCGGAACTGATCCATGAATTGATCGCCGTCATGTATTTTCACGGGACCGCACAGGATCTCCTCCGCATTCCTCACTACCATCCTACGCTGGCGGAGATTGTCACGTATCCGGCGGAATCCATCCTTGAGCAAATGAGCCGACCATGAGACCGATCTTGGGCGCCTGCGTTGCCGTGCTGCTTGGGCTGGGAGCCGTGGCTTGCGGTCAACAGACGTGGGACAGTGCCATGCAAGCCGGTGATGCGGCGCTGCAGCGGGGACAATACCAGGAAGCGGAACGTATTTTTTCGCTCGCGGTCCGCAAGGCGGAGGAATTCGGTCCACAGGACCGACGGCTGGCCGTGGCCTTGAGCCATCTGGGCCAGGTCTATAGCGCGCAGGGAAAATTTGTGGAGGCAGAGCCGGTCTACCTCCAGGCGCTCAAGATCTATCAGGACGTGCATGGGGAGAATCATCTCGACGTCGCCGCCATGTTAAACAATCTCGGTGTGTTGCATCGCAAGCATGGGCAGTTTGCCGATGCGCAACGACTCTTGACGCGGGCACTCTCCATCAAAGAGCGGTTGCTGGGTGTGGACCATTTGGACGTGGCCTTGGCGCTGAGCAATCTCGCGGCGATGCATGTAGCTCAGGGTGATGCCGGTCAGGCTGCGGGATTCCTTGCGCGCGCCTTGAGCATACGAGAAAAGCAATTGGGGCCTGATCATCTGGAGGTGGCCAAGACCCTGGAAGAGTATGCGGGCGCACTCCGGAAGCTCGGGCGCCAAGTAGAGGCTGAGCCGTTGGAAGCGAGGGTTGCGGCAATCCGGAGCAAGACGATGCCGTGAGGCGTCTCCATGTGTGAGTTGAACAGGTAGTCAGGGTCAGTGTAGCGTACGGGTTCCTAGGAAGAGACCATGTCGGACTTGCGGACCAATGCGATGATTGCGCGCGGAGTCGGCGTCGCCTGTATCTCCGCAGGGTTCATGCTTGGTATCTATGGGCTGGAGCATCCTGAGACGCTGTGGTTGCGGACGGCACTGGGCCTGTTGGTGACCGGGATGCTGGCTCAGGGGTATGCGATGTATTGTTCGATTCAATGGGTGAGACGCCAGCGTGATTCAAAGTGGTAACAGCATGAAGGACGGCACCTCGGGCCGGAGGCACCTGCGCGGCTGGCAGTGCGGCCTGCTTTTTGTGCTCTGCGCCCTATTCCTGGGCGGGTGCGGCGGGCCCTGGCGCGACCAATACTTGAAAGGCGGCGTCCGGAAGCTGACTCAGGACGACGTAGTCGAGAAGTTCGGTCCTCCCCATACGGCGAAAACCCCTGTCTTGGGTGGGGACACCGTCTGGACGTACCGTGTACCGATGGGGGATCGGGAAGTTCATCCCTGGGATCCCAGCACCTTGACCGCCGGGCGTAAGACCAAGGCGCCTCCCTCCCCTTCGCCCTTCGGCAAGAGTTTGGCGGGCAGTGAAGAGCCCTATCGGGAGCCGCTCTACTGTTATCGTTACACCCTGGCCTTCGACGAACAGAAGATCCTCAAGGAGTGGAAACGGGAGGAATGTGTTCCCCGCCAAACAGAGGACGAGGGGGCGTCTCAGTAAGGCCGAGCCACACGATGCAAGACTACCTGCCGGTTATCGGGTCCAGCGTCTTTTTCGATCTCCTGAAATCCCTTCTGCTGCTGTTGCTGCTCCTCATTACCCGCACCCTCCTGGTTCGCTCGATCGCGCGCAATGCGACCTTGTCGATTGAGGCGAAGCGCCGTTGGATCGTCACGGTCCGCAACAGTACCGTGCTCAGTTTGAGTGTCGGGTTGGTGGTAATTTGGGCGCATGAGTTGGAAGCCTTCGCCGTGTCCTTGGTGGCCCTGGCGGCCGCGGTAGTCCTTGCGACCAAAGAGTTGATCCTCTGCTGGAGTGGAGCTGCCTTACGAGTGGGCGGCGGTGTCTATGCCGTGGGTGATCGGATCCAGCTAGGAAATTATCGCGGCGTGGTACTGGACCATGGGGCATTTGCGACCAAGTTGCTGGAAATCGGGCCGGGTCAGACGTCGCATCTATACACAGGCCGCATCGTCATGTTTCCCAACAGTTTGCTGTTAAGCAGTCCGCTGGTCAAAGAAAACCCATCGCAGGAGTACGGTTTGTATGTCTTGTGTGTACCGCTGCAGAGCCACGAGAATTGGCGCGCGGCGGAACATGCGCTCCTCGAAGCTGCCAGAGCGGAATGTGCTCCCTTCATGGACGAAATGGGTCGGCAGATGAAGCTGTTGGAACAGCGCAACCTGCTGGAAGCACCGTCGCCCGATCCGCGTGTGACCATCCAACTCCCTGAGCCAGGCCGAATCCACCTCGTGCTACGGTTCCCTGCTCCGGATCGAGGCCGCTCCCGAGTGGAACAGGCCATCCTCCGGCGGTACCTCGCGGCCATGCGTCCCTGACGGCGGCGGGGTCTGCCGCTCTGATCACGGCGCAGGAGCCGGTCTCCCCGCAAAAACCGGCAAATTAATTGGCAACTGATCGGCTTGCAGGTATTCATAGGTACCGCGCTCGATCGATCCCTTCAGGGAATCGGGCGTCGGAGTTCAACCTTGAGGGAGGTCTGTCGATGAGAAGGTCGATCGGGTGGGTGGTTGCCGCCGCCGTCATGGGCGTCAGTTCGTTTGCCTTCGCCGACGAGCTGGGGATGGGAAGAATGTCGGAGGACATGCGCCAGGAAATGGGTGGGATTTCGGATGAGATGAAGGCGCACAAGGATGTGATGGTTGAGGACCTCAAGAGCCAGAAGGAGTCCACGAAGAGTCAGATGAAGGCGAAACGTGAAGAGGCGAAGGCCAAGCGAAAGCAGGCCCAAGCTGCAGCGAAGGCCAAGAAGGAGCAGCTCAAGGCCAAAGCCAAGGCGAAGAAGGACGCGGCGCATGCCAAGGCGAAGGAAGCAAAGAGTGCGGCTGCTGATATGGCTCAAGGGGTCGAGGATACAAAACAAGACTTCATTGACGCGGTTCGGAACTGACGCACCAGACGAGGTGGCGGGAAGGCTCTCTTCACCGCCGGTGAGCGATGACGGCCTGCAGTCGATCTCTCGACTCGCAGGCCGCCGTGTTTTTTCCCGTCCGAGTTGTTGGCGTTGCCGGTGCTCTGGTAGAATCCGCGTCTCGCCATGAAAATTGCGACCTTCAACGTCAATTCACTTCGGAAGCGCCTGTCCATCGTCCTGGGGTGGCTCGAGCAGCATCAGCCCGACGTATTGTGTCTTCAGGAGACCAAAGTTCAGGACAGCGAATTCCCCTTGGCTGCGCTGGCGACCTCCGGTTACGAAATTACCTTTCGCGGCATGAAATCGTACAACGGGGTCGCGATCCTCAGCCGCACGAAGCCCGAGGCGATCGCCTATGGATTTGATGATGGTGGGGATGTCGAAGATGCGCGCCTGTTGCGGGTGGTCATTCGAGGGATTCCGATCGTCAATACCTACGTTCCGCAGGGCTTTGAAATCGATTCACCCAAATACCAGTACAAGTTATCCTGGTTCGACCGGCTGCGGAACTATTTCGACTCTCACTTCTCCCCGAAGGAGCCGGCGATCTGGTGTGGGGACATGAATGTGGCCCCAAGACCCATTGATGTCCACAGTCCGGAGAAGCATCTCAAACACGTCTGTTATCACGAAGACGCGCGCAACGCCTATGGGAAGACAATTGCGTGGGGCTTCGAAGATGTGTTCTGCAAACTGTATCCAGATCGCCAGCAATTCACATTTTGGGATTACCGAGCTCCGAGTTCATTCGCTTCCAATAAGGGATGGCGAATCGATCATATCTTGGCAACCCCCCCGCTGGCCGAACAGTGTCTGCGGGCTGACGTGGACATTAATCCACGGCGCGCCAGCGATCCGTCCGATCATACGGTGCTCTGGGCAGAATTCAACATCTGACCTTCCATCGAGTCGAAACGGGGCTGTGTCCCGTCCGGACTCTTGAGGTCTCCTCACTGTAACGCCTCCACCGGTTCCAACAACAACTGCTCAGCCATTCGTGTGCGCCGATTTTGTTCGATCAGAGGATCGACGATTGATCCACAGTTGATACATCGCCATACAAACGTTTCCGGAGAAAAATCGGGGCGCCATTCATCGACCATAAATCCTTTGCATCGTCCGCATGTCATGGCTTCTACCTCCTTCAGTTTGTATTCCCTCGGGGGGACGTACCCACGAGAGGAAAGGTAACAGCGGGAGATTAGAGAGGAGTTAGCGAGATGTTAAAACAATTTAATCCTCAATGGTGAGGAATATGAATGACTTGAGACTCGACGATTGGACAAATCAGCAGGCCTGTGGCGCAGGTCTGTCTAAGGGAGAAGATGCGAATCGTGCGCGGCCAACATCAACCACTGACTTTCTTGACAGATATCCGATGATCCGATAACGGTTGAACGCTATGGGTAAACCGCTGATCTGCCCGCAATGCGGACAAGCCAATGTGTTGCGTTCCCGCTGCCGAACGCTCCTTGAGCGCTTACAGTCGCTCGCCTGTTTCGTGCCCTTCCATTGTCAGTCCTGTACCTATCGCTTCCCCGCTCCTCGATGGGGCCGCGGAGCGGGGGGGCGGATCATGGACAGGCGGGAGCATCTCCGCATTCCGGTGCATCTTTTTCTGTCGTTTTCCGGCGGAAAAGTTCGGGGTGAAGGCGTGGTGTTGGACATTTCGATGGGTGGGTGCATCATCGAGAGCCAAGCGGCGGTGCATGTGGACGATATCTTCTATCTCCAGATTGCGCTGGACAAGGATCAACCACCTCTGGAGGTGGCGGCCATGGTCCGGTCCGTGAGCTCGCGGGGGATCGCCTTCAAATTTCTCCGGGCCGCTCAAGAAAATCAACGGCTCCTCGCCTTCGTGCAGGCCAAGACCGAGTCTTTGGGGAGTAGTCACGCGGCTGCAGTCAAAGACTGACGCTGAGTCTTCCGGCCGGAATCAGCGAACCCTTCCGCGACCTTCAGAGTCAGCTGGAAGGCACCGAAAACCGCGTCGCCGTCGCGCGCAAGCGGTATATCGACAAGGTGGCCGAATTCAACAAGATGGTTCGTTACTTTCCCACAAATCTCACGGCCAAATTTCTCCTGCACCTGGAGGAGAAGTCCAACTTCACGGTGGCGGATGAGGAGGCCGTGGCCACTCCTCCGACCGTGAAGTTCTAACTGGGACTTATTGACAGGAAAGGAGCGCCGATGTGGCTGTTGGGTCGAGGACAAGCCGCTGCCTTCGTCGGCACATGGCCGGCCACGATCCGTCTCCTCGCCTCTCGCGAACGCATGCATCAGAAGGTGGCGTTGAGGGCGGAACGCGCCTTCGCCCATTATGGGATCGGTCGAACTCGGCGTGGAACGGGCTTGCTGCTCATGGTCTCGTTGCTCGAGCGCGAGGTCCCCTCACCCGTGTCTGTCCTGTCGTTGAAGGTGACAATCCGAACGAGGTGATCCAGGATATCTGATGCCATTTCCTTAACCGGCGATGGACGCTTCCGCGCGGTTTCGCTACAATCCCTCCCAATGTCCGAGCCCACCGCTTCTGCCGAAACATCTCGCCAGACTCCGAACGAAAACCATTCCGTGGTCAAGGCGGCCGGTCTCATCGGCGTGGCCACCTTTTCCAGCCGTATTCTCGGCTTTGTGCGGGACATGGTGCTCGCACGGTTGTTCGGCGCGACCCCTGCGGCCGATGCCTTCTTCGTCGCCTACCGTATTCCCAACCTCTTGCGCGAACTGTTCGCGGAAGGGTCTATGTCGGCCGCATTCATTCCGGTCTTCACCGAATACCAGACGCTCAAGACCAAGCGGGATGCCTGGGAGTTGGCCAGCGCGACCTTCACCACGTTGTTGACCATCGTGACCGCCGTAACGATGCTGGGGATTGCTGCGGCCCCGGCCATCGTCTGGCTCTTGGCGCCAGGGTTCCATGCCAGCCCCGACAAGCTGGCCCTCACCTCGCTCTTGACGCGCGTCATGTTTCCCTACTTGCTGTTCGTCAGTCTGGCGGCGCTGGCGATGGGAATTCTCAACTCCCTCCGGGCCTTTGCGGCCCCGGCCTTCTCGCCGGTCTTCTTCAACATCTGCACCATCGCCTGTGCGCTGGTTCTCTCACCCCTGTTGGCCGAGCCGATCGTCGGCGTCGCGATCGGGATCGTCGCCGGCGGTGCCGCACAGTTCCTCATGCAACTTCCCGGCTTGCGGGGGCGAGGCATGTTGTTCGGTTTCAGGTTCAACCCCGGTCATCCCGGCGTCAAACGCATCGGTCGGCTGATGATTCCTTCGCTGCTGGGACTGTCCGTCACCCAGATCAATATTACGGTCAGTACAATCCTGGCCTCGTTTTTTGCCGGAGGACCGACCTATCTGTTCTACGGTATGCGGCTGATCCAATTTCCGCTCGGCATCTTCGGCGTCGCCCTTGCCACCGCGATTCTGCCGACCCTTTCGGCGCAAGCCGCCCGTGGTGCGTTGGATGAGTTGCGCGCGACGCTCGGCTTCGGTCTGCGGATGATTTTCTTTATCATTCTCCCGGCCATGCTGGGGCTCATCCTCCTGCGACAACCCATCGTGCATCTGTTTTTCGAACATGGCTCGTTCACATCGGGCGACACGCAAGCCACAGCGACAGCGGTGCTCTGTTACGCTGCGGGACTCTGGGCCTTTGCCGGCGTACGCATCATCGTCTCCGCGTTTTATTCTTTGCAGGACACGAAAACACCGGCGGTGACTGCGGGCATTGCTGTGGTGGCCAACATTCTCCTCTCAGTGTGGTTGATGACGTGGTTGCAGGCGGCGGGCTTGGCCCTCGCCACGGCATTGGCCTCCATGCTGAACGGCAGTATCCTGGTGGCCGTGTTGCATCGGCGTCTGGGGTCGGTGGATTGGGCGACGATCGGTCGCTCGGCGCTGCGAGTCCTGGCGGCCTCCGTTCCGCTCGTGGCAATCTGTCTGTGGGTTGCGGAGTCTGCCGTGTGGTCCGCGCCGGGGGCGTGGGTGGCCAAGACCGCGGTGTTGGCCGGAGGGATCGGCGCGAGCGTGTTCGGGTACTTGGGGCTGCATATCTGGATGGGCTCGGAGGAGTTGGACGTCGTCTTGGGCATGGTCAAACGCAAATTTGGTCGGCTGACTCGTCGAGCGGGAGGGAATTGAGCGATGCGCGCCATCATATTTCAGTCGTCCTGGGGTTGGGTGACGGTTGCGGCTTCCTCAAAAGGGGTGACCGCTATCGATCTATCGCCGACTGTACCTCGCAAGGAGGTATTCGCCGCGGCATGTGGCGAGGACGCAGCCGTGACGAAGCTGCTGGGTGATGCACGGGCACAACTTCTCGCGTACTTTGCGGGTACGATGCGGGAATTTTCATTGCCCTTGGACTTGTCAGGGGGGACGTCGTTTCAGCGGAAAGTGTGGACCGCCATCCAGCGGATCCCCTACGGACGTGTTCGATCCTATCAATGGGTGGCACTTCGAGTAGGAGGAAAACAATATGCCAGGGCGGTGGGGATGGCGCTCGGCGCGAATCCCGTACCAGTGGTCGTGCCCTGTCACCGGATCATTGCCCACGACGGCTCGCTGGGCGGTTTCTCCTGCGGCCTGACGTTGAAGCGGCGGTTGCTGGCATTGGAAGGCACGCTTGCGCAGCTCCGGAGGGTACGATAGGCGGGACGGATCGACGATGAGAGCGGTCATCCAGCGGGTGTCGCAGGCCTCCGTGGAGGTGGAAGGACAGGTCGTCGGTAGGATCGCGGCCGGATTGGTCGTCCTGCTGGGGGTGGCCCAGGGCGACGCCGAACCGGACCTCCTATATGTCGTCGACAAAATCCGAACGCTCCGCATCTTCGCAGATGGCACGGGCAAAATGAATCGCGCAGTGATGGATGTTGGGGGCGCTCTGCTGGTGATCTCACAATTTACCTTGCTGGGCGAGACGGCGAAGGGACGCCGACCGGGGTTTGACCGTGCCGCCCCGCCGGATGACGCGCGGAGGTGGTATGAACAAGCGATCAGCCGCTGGAGAGCCGCTGGTCTGCCGGTCGAAACCGGGGTGTTCGGCGCGCATATGCAGGTCACATTGACCAACGATGGACCGGTGACCTTCATCCTGGACAGTCGACGGGAGCCATAACGATGTCGGACAAGCGGCTCAAGTTTCGAGCGACGGTGCCGACAAAGAAACGCGGGCGCAGGGTTCGAGCGACGCAACCTCTTCTGTTATACTGGCGTCAAAGGGCAGGGATTGCCCGGGAGGTCGTGATGGGAAGTCCTGTTTCGCGCAGCCATCCACTCCGTCAACTGTTCGGGGCGCTGACCGAAAAGAGCTTCACCGAACATCTCGGGTGGCCGGATCTCAATGTCACCGAGTACGTGTCCAATCTCCTCGTCGAATTCACCCACACCGATCAACTCTACCAAATCCGTAACCGACAGGGCCGTGCGGCAGACTCCGTCGTCGACATGCTGTTTGAATCGGAGGTGCTCCTGGAGGCCCAGTCCTTCGATCGCGAACGTGAGGTCCATCGCCACATCGGCGACTATACGTTGTTCATGACCGGGTTGTTCCCCGAATACCTGCGCCGCTTGAAAACTGCCGGCCTGGTCTACCACAAAGATTTTCTGGTGGATTACGTCAAGACGGGCAAGCGTTCCTATGGACTGGTGGCGGAGTATGGGGGGTATGATCCTGAGCAGGATTCCCCGCTCTTTCGAAAGCTCTCGGAAAATTTTGAACTGTGCGTGACCGGCCTGGGGTTCGTCCGTAGCGATTTGGATCGTATGCAAGATCCCGCCTACCGTCACATGAAGACGCTGCTGCTCAATTGAGACAATCCCGCCCGATTCTCCTGGTCCATGGTGGTGCGGGTCGACGCGCCATGACGCTCACCCAAGCCGCTTGCATCGAGTCGGCCTTGATTGAGGGGCGACAGTTGCTCGTGGCCGGGGCTCCGGCGTTGTCGGTCGTGGAGGCGGTGATTCGCAGGTTCGAAGCGTCCGGACTCTTCAATGCCGGATTGGGCTCCAATCAGCAGCTCGACGGGGTACAGCGGATGGATGCTTCCATCATGGAGGGCGATCGGCTGCGCGCCGGAGCCGTGGCTTCCGTCGAGGCCCTCGTCCATCCCATTACGGCGGCTCGACTGGTGATGGAGAAAACCTCTCACGTCTTCCTGGTGGGGCCGCCGGCCACGCGGTTTGCCCGATATTGCGGCCTGGAGCGAGCGCCAGGGAAGAAGGCCGAAAGGCAGGCGAGACAGGGAGCCTCACCTTCGAGTCGGGCGCCGGGTCGCCTGCTCCGTCTGCATCAAGCGCTGTCTCGGGCTGGGCGTATCCAAGCCCGCAGTCTGGGCAAGGAAACGGTCGGCGCCGTCGCGCTCGACCTGAATGGCACCGTTGCCGCCGGTGCCTCGACTGGCGGCGTGGATGTCATGTTGCCGGGCCGGGTCGGCGATACCCCGTTGATCGGCTGCGGCGTCTACGCGGATAACGAGGGTGGGGCCGTTTCAATGACGGGGTTGGGCGAAAGCATCATGCGCGTCGCAGTGGCCAAAGAGATCGTCGATCTTCTGGAGCAGGGAGCCGGGCCCCTGTTCGCGGCGAACCGTGTGTTGAAAAAGGTGGTGCAGCGGGTACGGGGCGCCGCAGGCGTCCTCGTGCTCTGTCCGGACGGTCGGTTCGCGATCAGGCACAGCACGCCGCATATGGCCGCCGGGTTTGTCGGCGGAGACGGCCGGCCCACGGTTCGTGACCGGTTTGCCTAGGCGCGCGAGAGGCTGATACAGTGAGGCGAGGTATCAGCCCATGGCAGCTCTTTTTCATCTGGCGTTTCCGGTGCATGATCTGACCGCGGCGAAGCGGTTTTACGTCGACGGCTTGGGCTGCGTGCTGGGTCGGGAATCGTCCACGGCCGTCACGTTCGGGCTCGCCGGCCATCAACTGGTGGCGCATCTCGCCCCCCTCCCGAAGACGCCGCAGCAAGGGATCTATCCGCGACATTTTGGACTCGTGCTCACCGAGGAGGAGGAGTGGCAGGCAATGGTCGATCGTGCCAGGAGCCTGGGGCTCTCGTTTTACCAGCAACCGAGGACACGATTCGCGGGAACGGCGGTCGAACATCGCACCTTCTTTCTGGAAGATCCCTCTCATAACCTGCTCGAGTTCAAACATTACCGCTTTGCATCGGCCATCTTCGGCGAACGAGCCATCGCCGCGGTCGGAGACGCCGACTCCCACTAGGGACGTCCGACGCGTGGTCCGCGTCCAAGGCGTTCAGTCCTGGGTCAGAGACAGCTCTTCTGATTCTGCGCTGCGGCGCCCGTTGGAAATGGCGTGGGGGCGTCTTCCGCTTCTCCGTTCCAACCAGCGGATGATGTGATGCTGCCGTCGATTCAAGTAGGCGGTATGACGAATGGGATCGTACCGGCGAGGTGAGGGAAGAATCGCCGCCAGCAGGGCGGCTTCCTCGACGGTGAGCTCCTTGGCTGGTTTGCCGAAATGGTGCCGGGCCGCTGCTTCAGCTCCGAATACGCCTTGTCCCCACTCGGCGACGTTCAGGTAGAGCTCCAGGATGCGTTCTTTGGTCAAACGGTGCTCCAGCGCGCGTGTGATCAAGGCTTCACGAGCCTTCCGGAGCAGCGACCGTTCCGAGGACAGATAGAGGTTCTTGGCTAGTTGCTGGGTGATGGTGCTGCCGCCGCGTTTAAACTCGCCCACTTCCAGGTTGTAGAGGGCCGCATCTTTGATGCCCTCCCAGTCGAACCCTTCATGGGCGAAGAACGACGCATCCTCCGCCGCGACCACGGCCCGTTGAAGCGAGGGAGCGATGCGTGATAGCGGCATCCACATATACTGAATGCGCAGGGAACGGCCCTGTTCCTTGGCCTGCGCTCGTCGGGCCTCCATGAGCGCCGTTTCGGTGGGATGGCGTTGGGCGAGCGCAGCCACGTCCGGCAGCGTCGCCAGCCAATAAGCCCCCACCGCTCCCGCCGGGAGAGCGACGAGCACCGTGAACCAGAGGAGCACGCGTCCGAACCGACTGCCTGTTGACTTGCCCATTCCCGTCGCTCTATCTAGAGGTATCTCGTCCACCCATCGAGACGAGGCGGAATGTGAGCGCCCGCCTTCATTGCGGCGGGAACGAATGACGACATGAAGCTACTCGGCGCCGAGTTTATCAAAAGTTGCGGGGCTCCAGCACAGTTTCCTGCCGAGCGGCTACCCGAGATCGCTTTCGCGGGCAGATCCAACGTCGGCAAGTCCTCACTCATCAATTCGCTCTTGCACCGGCGCAAGCTGGCCAAGGTCAGCAAGACTCCCGGCAAAACGCGGGCGGTGAATTTCTTTGCCGTCCGCACCAGCGATCCCGCCCTCTCGACTCTGACGCTGGTCGATCTTCCCGGTTATGGGTATGCCAAGGTGTCGAAAAGCACACGGGCGCAATGGGGGCCGTTGATCGAACAGTACCTTGCCGAGCGTCAGACGCTGGGCGCGGTGATTCTGTTGATCGAGTCGCGGGTGTGGACGCCGCAGGACGTCATGACGGTCCGCTGGGTCCAATCCCTGGGATGCGGTCTCATCGTCGTGTTGACGAAGGCGGACAAACTGAAGCGAAGCGAACGCGACGCGGCGGTCACGGCCGTGAAGGCCGCTTGTGAGCTGAGTCCGGACGTGCCGGTCATACTGTATTCGGCCGAGACGCATGAAGGCCGAGACGCGCTCTGGGGCGAGATTCGCGCGCAGCTCAGAACTTGATCTCGATGTAGGCCTTGTTCTTCAAATCCGCCATCCAGATCTGATACTGGTCTTCGGTCTTTTGTTGGAAGACCAGGGATTGGATTTCGGTCTTGACCTGCTCGTAAGGGCGGAACTGCCGAGGTTTCTTGTCGTCGATGCGGACGATATGCAGCCCTTCCGGCGTTTCGACGATGTCCGTGATGTCTCCGATCTGAAGCGCGGTCAGGGCCTGTTCCAAAACCGGAATCAGCTCACCTTGCCGGACTAACCCCAAGCGTCCACCACGAGACGCATCGGGCCCGTCGGAAAAGCGCAACGCCAGTTCCTCGAAGGACTCACCTTGTTTCAGCGTGGCCAGCAAGGCCTCTGCGCGACCTTGGGCAATGGCGCGGTCTTCCTGGCTGCGCGGCTTGATCAGAATTTGGCTCAGCTGATATTCCTCGGGGTAGGCGAACCGGTCGCGGTGTTCCTGGTAATACCGTTTCATTTCGGAATCCGCCACCATGATCACGCCGCGGACTTCCCGATCGACCACCCGCATCAATGTCAACTGTTCGCGCACGCTCCGGGCAGTATTGGGGTCGGTGCTGTCGATCTTCTCGCCTTGCTTTTTCATTTCCTCTACGGCCTGGACCACCTCTTGATCGGATACATCCAAGCCCTTTTTCTGGGCGGCTTGGAGCTGGAGCTTTCGCTCGATGAGTTTGGTCACCGCCATGGCTTCGGCGGTCTTGATGCGTCGCTCCAATTCTTCGCCCTGGTACAGTTTGCGAAGCCGCTCCTGGTCGGGGAATAAGTCCCGCTTCAATTCCGAGAGCATGATCAGGTCGGAATTGACGACCGCCACGATGCGATCCTCAAGCTTGGCCGCGCTGACGGGCGAGGCGCAGAGGCACAACAGGCAGAGCCACCAACCGTATCGACCGACCGCTCGGGCTCGCAGCCGGCCGGGCCGATTCAGGCTGGTGAAGGCAGTGGTCAAGGAAGAGGTCCCCTCGTTCATAGAAATTTGGATTGTACACAATCGACGGGTCGGAAAGGGAGCATGCCGGTGGTGAAAAAGAGGCAGGCTGCGATGTGCAGTCGAGGGGGAGCCGGGAGAACGCCTTACGGGTGGCCTGCGCCGTCGGTCACATACCGGGCGGCGTCGGCGAGGCGGATCGTGGCCCCGGAGCGGAGCTCCGCGAAGATATCATCCAACCGCTTCCGGCGTTTCTCGGCGAGCAGTTCTTGTCGAAGCCGTTCTCGGGTGGCCTGGTCGGCTTGGAGTATCTCGGGCTCCAACGGGCTCACCTTCATGAGGTAGTAGCCCTTCTCCGTCTTGATGGGATCGCTGATGGCGCCTGGATGGAGGGTCGGAACGAGCGCGTCCAACTCAGGTTCGAGCAATCCTCTGCGATAGGGGCCCAGCTCTCCGCCTTTGCCGCGGCTGCGTTCATCGATCGAATACCGCTGCGCGAAGCGTGAGAAGTTGCCACCGCCCTCCACCTGCCGTTTCAAATCCTTGGCAGCATAAATGTTCGGGAGCAGCATGACCGAGACCTGCACTTTGGGATTGGCCAGCAGCTGGTTGGCATGTTTTTCCAGGTACTGGTCCAATTCGTCTTTGGTGACCTCGACCTTGGTCTTGATGCGGTCTTTGAGCAACTCGTCTAGGATCAGCTGTTCCCGATACCGCAACGTCTTTTCACGGATGTCGTCCGACTGATCCAAACCTTGTTTTCGGGCCTCTTGCATCAGCAGTTCGCGCATGATCAGCTCGTCCAGGAATCGCCTCTTTCCGCCTTCCTTGTCGTACCGAGCCCGGGTGGCTTGCGAGAGTTCGCCCCACCGCATGTCGAACTCGGACTGCGTGATGGCACGGCCGTTGATCATCGCCACGACGGGTTCTTCCTGGGGCGGTTCCGCGCAACCGGTCAACCAGGCGCATGCGCAGAGGCCGAAAGCGGCGATGCTGAGGCGGACGGTCTGGCCTGCGGTCTGTCGAGCGGGCGATGGCGTCATGCGGGTGGAGTGGAGCATCCTCTGCGAAGGTCAGGGTAAGCCGGACTCGCGGCTCTGTTTGTTGGTATCACAGACGTTGAGGGTTTGCAAGATTGCGTTCAATTCAGGAAACACCAAACTCCAGTCTTCATGCGGCATCTGGAGATCGAAAGACACGGGCGAGAGAAAGCGAAGCCGTTTCTTGTAGCGGTCCATCAACGTCTGCACCGCCGATTCGGGGACCCGAGCCTTCACATCGAACGTGATCACCACGGCGTGGGTCTGCTCGACGACCGAACTCAGTCGCAGCTTCTTGGCCAGCAGCCGGATCTGCATCAGTTCGAAAAGGCGTTCCACCGGATCGGGCGGATGGCCGTACCGGTCTTCGATTTCGCCGTGCATCAACGCCAAGTCTCCGAGCTGATTGCACGACGAGAGCCGCTTGTAGAGCGACAAGCGATGATGAGTGTCCGCTACATAGTCTTCGGGGATGAAGGCGGACACGTTGAGCCGTAGCGTCGGATCCGGTTCTTCCTCCACCACCTGGCCGCGCAACCGTTGGACGGCCTGTTCGACCATCTGGAGATAGAGGTCCAATCCCACCGCGGCGATGTGTCCCGACTGCTGTTTTCCGAGCAGGTTCCCTGCACCCCGAATTTCCAGGTCGGCGGCCGCGATGCGGAAGCCGGAGCCCAGCTCGGTAAATTGCTGGATAGCCGTCAGGCGCTTCTGGGCATCTTCGGAAAGGGTCCCTTCGTCCGGCACGAGGAAATACGCATAGGCCTGCTCGCCGCTGCGTCCCACCCGTCCTCGGAGCTGGTACAGCTGAGCCAGTCCGAAGGCATCGGCGCGGTTGACGATGATCGTGTTGGCGTTCGGTACGTCGAGGCCCGATTGTATGATGGCCGAGGCCAGCAGAATGTCAGCTTCCTTGTGAAAAAATTTCAACATGACCGCTTCGAGCGGCTTGGAGTCCATTTGGCCGTGAGCCATCACAATGCGGGCCTCAGGGACCAGCTCTTGAAGCCAGGCCCCCATGCGCTCCATGGTCTCCACGCGGTTATGGACGAAGTACGTCTGGCCGCCTCGTCCCAATTCGCGGAGGATCGCTTCGCGGATGGCCTTATCGTTGAAGCGGAGCACCTGCGTGCGGATCGCCAATCGCCCCGACGGAGGCGTCTCCATCACCGATAGGTCCCGCACACTTGCCATCGTCATCTGCAGGGTCCGCGGGATCGGTGTCGCCGTCAGGGTCAAGACGTCGACCTGGGTGCGCAGCTGCTTCAACCGCTCCTTGTGCTTCACGCCGAACCATTGTTCCTCGTCGATGATCACGAGGCCCAGGTTGCGGAATTGGACGTCCTTCTGCAGCAGCCGATGGGTGCCGATCACGATGTCGATGACGCCCGCCGCCACATCCTTGAGAGCGGCCTTGGTGTCCTTGGGGGATCGAAACCGCGACAGGAGCGCGATCCGGGTCGGAAAGGGCGCGAACCGTTCGGTGAAGTTTTCATAATGCTGATGCGCCAGCAGGGTGGTCGGAACCAAGACCGCGACCTGCCGGTTTTCCTCGATGGCCTTGAAGGCGGCGCGCATGGCGACCTCGGTTTTCCCGTAGCCCACATCGCCGCAGACGAGCCGATCCATCGGTTTCGTAGAGGCCATATCGTTGATGATGTCTTGGATCGCACGGCGCTGGTCCGGGGTTTCCTCATACTCGAACGCGGCTTCGAATTCGTGGTAGAGCAGGCTATCCTGGGCGTATGACGTGCGCTGGACCAGTTCTCGGTTCGCATACAGTTCGACGAGCTCATGCGCCATTTCCTCGATGTCTTTCTTGACCCGCGCCGTCGTTTTGGCCCAACTCGTGCCGCCCAGGCGATCCAACCGCGGCACGTGCGACTCTGCCCCCGCATACCGTTGCACCTGATGGAGGCGATCCAACGGGACGTACAGTTTGTCCGTTCCGGCGAATTCCAGGACCAGGTAGTCGCTGTCGAACTCCTGGACCGACAAGCGCCGCAACCCCTGGTACCGGGCGATGCCGTATTGCACATGGACGACGAAGTCGCCCACGTTCAGGTCCTCCAGCGACGACAGGAACGTCGCGGCCTTGCTCTTCGGCGGGGGCTTGTGTCGCGCGCCCTTGGCGAAGAGTTCCTCCTCGGTGAGGACGACGAGGCAGAGGTCGGCGGAGAGAAAGCCGGCCGAGACATCGCCGTTCAGTACGGCAAAGGGTGCCTTTTGGGCGCCGCCCGCGGAGAGGGCCGAGGGGGTCCATTCCACGGCTGGTCGGTCGTGTTCGCGGAACAGGGCCAACAAGCGGCCGACCTGTCCCTGGCTGCGCGCGACCAGCGCCACCGGCCCGTTCTCGCGCAATCGATCGAGCACGTCGAGCGTCTGGCTGAAGGCGGTCCCTCGCAGTCCGAGCCCGACGCTGGCCGGGGTTTGCGCAGGGCAGGACAACACGGGCGCCCAACTCGCATCGGGCGGCGTTACCGGTTCAAGGGCTAGGCAGGCACAGCGTTGCGTGTCCGCGAGGATCTGATCCCACGTGAGATAGAGCCGGTCGGGAGTGGGGTAGGGATTCGGATCGGACCGGTCTTCATGACGGAGATAGCCCTCCTCGGCGGCCTTCCAACAGGTCTCGCTTTGGGCCTTGAGCGTGGCTGGTTGATCCAGCACGAGCAGGGGCGGCTGGGGAAAATAATCGAGCACGCTATCCATGGCTCCGTAGACGGCCGGGGCATGCCATTCGGCGTCGGCGGTCAGGGGGGCGAGTGCGTCGGGCGCATCCTCGGGGCGAATCAATTCGCGCGCCGGCAGGACCAGCGCCTGTTTGATTTTGTCGGTCGACTGTTGCGTCGAAGGGTCGAACAGGCGCAGCGATTCGATCGTGTCACCGAGAAATTCGACTCGCAGCGGGTCGGGATAGGCCGTGGAATAGATGTCGACGATGCCTCCGCGGATGCTGAACTCGCCGGGGATTTCCACCACCGAACTCTTCTGGTACCCCAATCGCAAGAGGCTGGAGACGAGCGTCTCGCGCTCGATGGTCCCGTTCGGTTGGAATTGGAGGATTGCGTCGTGCAGGACCAGGGCGGGAAGCACCCGTTGCGTCAGGGCGGGAACCGACGTGAACAGCACGGTGCGCGGCGTCGTGCTGAGGCGATGGAGCGTGCGCATGCGCCGAGCCACCAGGTCGATGTGCGGCGCCGTCGACTCATAGGGCAGGGTCTCCCATTTGGGGAAACAGGCCAAGTCGTCGCCGGACTGACCGAGGAGCGTGCGGAAGAACAGGGTGTCGGCATGCAACCGTTCCGCCTCCTCATCGCTTTTGGCTACGATCAACCAGCTGCGATCGGGGAACGGATGCGCGGGCAGCCGATGGGTCAGGAGGGCCAGGCTGAACCCGGCCGTCGAGCCATGCAGTCCGGTGAGACAGGGTTTACCCTCTCCTGCGCGGAGGGCTTCGAGCGCAGGCATGAGCCACTGACTGAGATGGGCGGGAATGGGAGGGGGCACGGGTTCCTTAGGCTGTGGTGGCGCGAATCCGTTGCACTAACATGGTCGTCGATACGCCGGGCACGAGGGGGATGGTCTGGACGCGTCCGCCGCGGGCCTCGACGATCTCCCGTCCTACGATGCGATCGAGCGGCCAGTCTCCGCCTTTCACCAGCACATCCGGTTGAATGGCCGCGATCAACGCCCCCGGGTCTGGTTCAGAAAAAATCACCACAGAGTCCACGCAGGCCAGGGCCGCCAGGACTTCTGCCCGTTGGGCCTCCGGGACGATCGGGCGGTTCTGGCCCTTGTTCAGGCTGCGGACCGACTCGTCTGAATTCACACCGACTACCAGCAGGTCTCCCAGGTTGCGGGCGGCTTGCAGGTAGCGGACATGGCCGATGTGCATTAGGTCGAAGCAGCCATTCGTGAAGACGACGCGGTGACCCTGACGGTGACGATCTGCCACAAGGGCGGTGAGTTGATCGCGAGAAGTAATCTTCGTTTGCATGCTCGTGTCGATTGAAAGGCCTCATCTTAGGGGGAGGTCGTCGTGCGAATCAATGCCTCGCCCTCTCCCTGGTCTTCGTGTTACGCCACCCCGTCGCGTGGGCGCGCCCTCCTTACCCTGAGGAAGGCCTCCGAGCCGGACCACGTGGCTGCCATGCCGCTCGATCAGTTGATCGAGCGCGGCCACCGCATCACGTTGTCGTCGGTCGAAGAGCGGTTCAGGGGCCGGCACCAGATCGGAAAGACCCAGCCCGACCAGCCGGTACCGCATCCGCGGCTGCATCAATCCGTTCAACGCCCGGCGAATGTCGGGCCACATGGCTGGGTCGTAGTTCAGCGCGGTGGGGAACCGACGTTGGCGCGTCGTGATATGGAAGTGGGCGTCCTTCAGTTTGACCGTGAAGGAGCCGGCGGCCAGCCCTTCAAGCCGCAGGTCGTGCGCCAACTGCTCGAGAAAGCCATGGACGACGGGCTCCAACAGGGCGGGGTCATCGGTGTCTTCCTCGAAGGTCGTTTCGTAGCTGACGCTCTTGCTCTCGCGACCCGCCACGACCGGTTCGGTATCCTGTCCGCCGGCCAACGCTCGGAGCGGTGCCAGGCGCGTACCGAGCAGATGGGTGAGCAGCGGCGCAAACCGGGGTTCCAGCAGATCGGCGATGATCCGTAGGCCGAGACGCTCGACCGATTCTGCCGATTTGGGCCCGATCCCCGGCAGGGATCGAAGGGGAAGCGGCCCGAGAAAGGCGGCTTCAGAGCCGGGCGTGATCACCGCGAGCCCGTCCGGCTTGTGCGCGTCGGCGGCGATCTTCGCGACCGTCTTGCCGGTGGCCAGGGCGATTGTGCAGGTCAGTCCGGTCGCTTCACGAATGGCGGCCTTGAGCGCGACTCCCAACGCCGTGGGATCGGGATGGCGCGTCTGCAAAGTGGTGGTCTCGGCGTAAAACTCGTCGATGCTGGTCCATTCGGTGGCAGGAAAAAACCGATCGGTCACCTCCTGAAGGCGACGGTGAAGGCGACGGTACAGGGGGCGGTCCGGCGGCACCAGGATGAGGTGGGGACAGAGGCGCAAGGCTTGAATGGTCGGCATGGCTGACCGAACGCCGAAGCGCCGGAGTGCATAGCTGGCTGCGGCAATGATGCCGCGCGGCGGCGGGCCACCAACCGCGACCGGTTTTCCAGCCAATGAGGGATCGGCCAGCACGGCGGCGGAGGCAAACATGGCGTCGATATCGCCGAACAGAATCTGACGAGGCCATCGGTCGGTCATGAGGCTTCTAGCGTGCGTGAAACGGTAAGGCCAGCTGCAAGCTCTCCGTCTGGTCTTCTTGTACGGGTGAGACTTCGCGCAAGGGGCCGCGACAGGCTCCGCAGCGGTGCCGACGCGGATGGATGCTGCGACGTTGCCGCCGGTAAAGGTCGCCGCAGGTCTGGCAACGCCAGGCGTATTTCGCCAAAGCGGCCACCTCGCGTCCCAAGGAGTGATAGACCGTGATTCCCAAGCCTTCTTGATTCATCCGTGCCATCATCCGGCGAAAGTCTAGGCCGTGGTTGGGGCGTCGTTTGAGAATATCGTACTGCCACTGGTGGATCATTTCGTGCGCGAGCGTGGAGCGGGTCTCTTGCTCCCACTCCGACTCGTCGCGGCGGAGGAGGACCGACGAGAGTCGGATCCGGCGGCGGCTGCAGTCGTCCCGTTCGGGCCTGGGTGGTTGACGAGGGCCGACCCGGCAGACGAACAGGCCGGCGGAAGCAGTGAGCCGGCTACTCCATTCGATGCGAATCGGCGGCAGGCAGCTGCGGAAAAAGCGGAGATTCAGTTCTTGCCAGAGGCTCTGCAAGGATGGTTCGGAAGACGACATGCGATCTCTTCCCGACGTCGTAGGATGGGCCGGCCAGCCGGGTGCGTTCGATCAGCGGCCTGAGAGTTCCTCGATGACGGCGGCGGCCAACAGCGGCACCATGATTTCGTGGTGCCCCGTCAAGGCATACCCCTTGCCGCCTTTCTGGGTGGGGCGGCGGACGACGTTGGTCATGGGGCGATAGTGCGTGAGGAAGTCCATGTTCACCGTCGTGATGTCGGTCAGGGAATGGCCGAGATTCCGTCCGAGCGAGACGGCCTTGAGGAACACTTCCGGCAAAATGACGGCCGACCCAAGATTCAGGTAGACGCCACCCTCCATCTCCGCGACGACCGCGGCCAAGCGCCGAAAATCCAATAACGAGCCCGCGCCGATCGCCGCGCCGTCGGCTGACGGATGCATGTGGATGATGTCGGTGCCGACCGCCACATGCACGGTCACCGGAACCCCCAGCCGGATGCCCGTGGCCAGCAGGCTGGTGGCGCGGTTAGGGAACTGCTGCTTGTGCCGTTGAATGTAGCGCCCGAGCGACTCGCCCAGGCCCCACCCTTCCTTCATGCCCAGGGTGATGGCTTCGTTGAGCAGGCGGCCGGTTTCCTCCGCCATTCCGAACCGGCCGGAGTCGATTTCGGCGTCCACCTCCTCGGAGGTGTGGCCCATGAAGGCTAGCTCGAAGTCATGGATGATCACGGCGCCGTTCATGGCAAGGGCGGTGACGATCCCGCGTTTCATCAGGTCGACGAGCAGCGGGCCCAATCCCACCTTCACCACGTGCGCGCCCATCCCGACGATGACCGGGCGGCCTCCGCGATGGGCCTTGGCGATGGCTCGGGCCACTTCGCGCAGGGTCTTGACCGCGAGGATATCCGGAAGCGAGTCGAGAAACCGCGAGAAGGAGCCGCCGCGCTTCCAGACCTTGGCGAAGTTCGACACTTGGACCTTGCTGTGACGGCGTTGAAGCGGATAGGTCTTCAGGCGCGAGGCATCGATCGGCGGGATCAGCGCAGGCGGCTCGGCGGATCGGCTGGTGCGTTTACGGGTGATCGGCAAGGACCTGATCCTCAATGAGTTCGCACAGGACGTGACCCAAGGTGATATGGCTTTCCTGTATGCGGGCGGTCGAGGTGGAGGGCACGACGAAGGCGACATCGACGAGGCCTGCCAGTTTGCCGCCTGTGCCACCGGTCCAGGCGATGGTCGTCAGGCCGAGGTCCTTGGCTGCCACCACCCCGTTCACCACGTTGGCCGAGTTGCCGCTCGTGCTGATAGCGATGGCGATGTCGCCCTTCTGCCCATGGGCGCGGACCTGGCGGGCGAACAGTGCCTCGAAGCCGTAGTCGTTGGCGATGCAGGTGATGGCGGCGATGTCCGTGGCGAGGGCGATGGCCGGCAGGGGGGCGCGCTCGCACTTGTAGCGACCGACGAACTCGGCGGCGATGTGAGCCGCATCGGTCGCGCTGCCGCCGTTGCCGAAGAGCAGCACCTTTCGCCCCTCGCGAAACGCTCGACCCATCAGCTGCGCAACCTGCGCGATTTTCTCGGCATGGTCGCGTACGAAACGCCGTTTGACCTCAGCGCTCTCGTCAAAAGCCTTGATGGCGAAATCTTGCATGGCGCGGATTGTAGGGAAGGTAGAAATCTCTGTCAAACTTAAGAAAGCCCGGGCGAAAGAGGAAAAGCCTGACAGGGAATCAATCGAAAAGTGAAACTAACTTCTTTTCCGGCATCTCTAAGACGTCATCATCAAACGGTAAAAGGTTTTCGATGTTCCGTCTGTCAAATCTATAACGACTGCCCTGCAAGTATCCTTCGTTCATCTCAATGGCAGTCCATCTGCGAGATTCGCGCTCACAGGCCTCACCGGTCGTATTACTTCCGGCGAATGGGTCGAGCACTAGATCGGACGGGTTGGTCAAGAAGCGAATAAAGAAGAGCGGTATTTGGATCGGAAATCTAGCAGGATGAGGCTTGACTCCGGATTTCTTGCAAGCCTCCATATAATACCCATTGCTATCGTTATTTCCGAACGTCAGTAAATTTGATGGAATCGCTCCACCATTATCCCGAAACTTGTTGGTAATTGTGTGTCCAGAGGGGCGTGCTTTAGGGCGATATCCTTTAGAAAGCAATCGCTTCATGTCCGGACTGTATTCATTCAGCACTTTTTGGTTGTTTGCCTTAGGGGTCGGAGTTTTGGATAACCACCATATGCAATTCACCGAATCCTTTACTCGGATTTTGCGGACAGTGACCCACTCAGCAGGTGATGGTAACTTAGCGGGGTTGTGCCAATAAAACTCCTGAGCAAGGTGAAAACCGGTTTCTTTACACAAAGCGATAAGCAGTTCGAAATGGTAGAGCGAGCGAGTAGGGCGTCCTTGTTGCCAACTACCCCCTAAGTCGATGACTAGGCTCCCGTCTGGCCTCAGAAGCCTAAAGAATTCTTCTGCAAAACCCATGAACCATGCCACATATTCTGCCTGGGACTTATTGCCATACTCTTTCTTGAAGTGGAGTGCGTATGGAGGAGACGTAAGAATTAAATTTACGCTCTCAGAGGGAAGCTTTCGCATTAGGGAGAGAGAGTCGCCAAGGTAGGCATGGCCCAAAGAGGTGCTATAGAATGGCGTGAATGGAAATTTCATCTCGGCCGAGCCCCAGAGGATTTCCAGCGCAAGCATTCGTTTATAGCTGCTTCTAGAGAGGAATGCCAGGGGGTGTTGCTGTGAATGGCACGGGGTGCATTATTTTCAAGCACTCTATTTCGTTTGGCCTGACTTCCAGTTTTGCGGTGCAAACGAATAGGTATTCCCAGTGCTTCGTATGATTAAAAAGGCACGCGGCAAGGATATCAAATTCATTTCGTCGATCCTCGCGTATTCGTTCCATCCTTTGAATTGCGTGTTTTCTGCAGCTCGATTCTGTAACTGGGAGGGGAACGAAAAAGTTGCCTGCTCCGTATATTCTTGCATTCGATCTTCAGGGGATGCCCTTGGCACTCCACCAAGAAATCTGGTTGTCCGTCCTTATCCGTCCAAACAAACTCTGCCACAAGCCCCTTCCTTTTTAGTCGCTGGATCTCCTTTAGCAGGAAGTACTCGGCGAGCTTGCCTTTGACATCGATTATCGTGCGAAACCCTTTCTGAATAGCAGATAGAATGTCTGATGCATCCGCGTTCAAGTCGTGCTCCAGTGGATGGGTTCGCATGGTTCCCATCCTTCGGAAATAAGTCACGAATAGCGACACCAAGTGCTTGAGCAATATCTGCAATAACGGCCAAGGTGATATTCCGTTCTCCTCGCTCGATGCCGCCAATGTAGGTCCAATGATGCCCGGCTCGCTCGGCAAGTTGCTCTTGCGTCCAACCTTTCTTGAGTCGCAGCTGTCGAACTCGCATGCCGAGGCGCTGTTGGAGAGGCTTCATGCTGGGAGGAAAGCAGAGGGGAAGCTTATCGGTCTAGAGACTATGAGTATTGCTTGGACGAAGGGAACGTCCGGAGGTTTTTGCGTTGCCTTCGCGAAATCGTGGGGATGTGCCTGTCGCCCATTCGGGGTCTGTTGAACCGGCTAGCCGGAAGAAGTCACTTACTGACTGGAGGAGGAGGCGAGGGTTGTTTCCCGATCATGTTCATGGCCAGCGTCAGCATGGACCCCACGTCCGACAGATTGGCGGGGAGCACGAGGGTATTGCTGCTCTTGGCCAGTTCGCCGAACTTGCCGATGTACTGCTCTGCCACTCGCAACTGCACCGCTTCGTAGCCGCCGGGAACCTGGGTAGCCTCGGCGACCTTCCGGAGCCCCTCGGCGGTGGCGGTGGCAATGGCCATGATGGCCGCGGCGGCCCCTTCGGCTTCGTTGATCTGCTGCTGCTTCTTGGCCTCCGAGGCCTTGATGACCTGTTGCTTTTCGCCCTCCGCCTGGTTGATGGCGGCGTCGCGTTCGCCTTCGGAAGTGAGAATCACCGCGCGCTTCTCCCGTTCTGCGCGCATCTGTTTTTCCATCGCGTTAAGCACGTCTTTCGGCGGGGTGATGTTCTTGATCTCATAACGCAGGACTTTGACGCCCCAGGGTTCCGTAGCCTTGTCCAACTCCGCGACCACCTGACTGTTGATATTGGTCCGTTCCTCGAAGGTGCGGTCGAGTTCGATCTTGCCGATTTCGCTGCGGAGCGCGGTCTGAGCCAATTGGGTGATGGCGAACCGGTAATCGCTGATGCCGTAGGAGGCTCGCTGCGGGTCCAACACCTTCGAATATAGGATCCCGTCGACGCCGACCTGGACGTTGTCCCGCGTAATGCAGATCTGCTCCGGAATGTCGATGGCCGTTTCTTTCAGCGAATGTTTATATTGCACGCTGTCGAGAAACGGGAGCAGGATGTGAAAGCCCGCGCCGAGTGTCCGTGAGTAGCGACCCAAGCGTTCGACCACATAGGCGCTTTGCTGCGGCACGACCCGCGCCGTTTTCGAAATCACCAACAGGACCAAGCCTGCGAGAAATACGAAGACCCAGAGTCCGCCCGGCATGCCGCTCTCCTCCATGATGATCCGCCCTCACTCAGGTTTGATCCACAGGGTGATTCCGTCCACCCGGTCGACGCGGACGCGCTGCCCGTTGCGCAGCGGTCCGTCGCCGCCGTTCCGTGCGTTCCAGACGCTGCCCCGACATTCGGCCTTCCCCAGGCTGCCGGGCGCCAGGTCCTCAAGGGCCAGCGCCGTTTCACCGACCATCGTATCCATAGGGGAGAGGCCGCCCGAGGTGTTCGACATGAGGCGGCGGAGCGACGGCCGGAGAAGGAGCAGCGAGGCCACGGAGATGACCGAGAACAACAGCCACGACATCCAGTCCGGCGCGACGAAGCCCAGCCCGACCAGCAGGCCGACGGCCAGCGCGCCGATGCCGAAGAACAGCATATAGAATCCGCCCGGCGTGACGACCTCGCCGCCCAGCAGAGCGAGTCCCAACAACGCCCACAGCCACCAGCTCATTGCGGCTCCTCGAGCGGGACGGTTTGTCGATCGCACGTCCCCGCTGGCGAAAGTCTAAGCGGCTTCCCGTAGAGGGTCAAGAACTGTGCAAGATGGCTCGTTCGTTGAAGCAGCCGGAAGGTGGTGGTATAGTCCGGCGGTCATGGCGCCAGACAGCCCCGTCAAAGCCCTCGTCCTCGCCTTCACCGACGCATCGGCGCCGGCGGCCTATGTGATCAACCGGCTACAACCGGAGCTGCTGTGCTTCTTCGTCCCGGAGTCGGCCAAGGCGCAGGTGGAGGCGGCCGTGCAACCCTTGGTGCGGCAGATGCCGAAGCGGTGGGATTGGGTCGTCACGCCCGATCCGAGCGACGTCATTGCCTGTCACCAGGCCCTGTCGCGGTCTCTTCACGATCTCTTTCAAACCTGGGACGTCCGGATGGGCGAGGTCGTTGTCGATTTGACCGGGGCTACGGCTGCCATGGCTGCCGCCTTGGCCTCTGCGAGCCAGCCCTGGACCTCGCGCGTCATCAGCCTGGTCGATGCGCAGGGGACGGAGGAATCGGAGCCCATCGTCATCGATGGCATCGGCAAACGCTGGGTGCAAGGGAACCCATGGGATGACGCGGCAGTCGTCGTGCGGCGCGAGGCCTGCGAGGCTTTCAACCATGGCTCATTCAAGTCGGCGGCGATCCTGTTTCATACGCTCGAAGCCAGGGTTAGCGGCGGCCAGAAGCCGCTCTATCGCGCACTCGGCGATTTGGCATTGGGGTATGGATTGTGGGAACAGTTTCACTATCGACAGGCCTGGGAGAAACTCAAGACTTCTTTTAAGGCGCTCGACATGGCCTCGCTTTGGGGGGGACCACCGGGCTTGAAAGCGCTGCTTCCCGCCATCAAGGCGAACAGCGGATTTTTAGAAAAACTCGTGCTGGATCCGGCCGAGGTGAAGGACGGAGTCGTCCTGGATTTGCTGGCCCATGCGCATCGCCGCGCGCAGGTGGACCACGATCCCGAGCGAGCGATGGCGACGCTCGTGCGGGCGCTGGAAGCCGTCGCCCAACGACAGCTATTCAAACAACACAAAATCAAAACGTGGGATGTGCAGCCGGACCAGCTGCCGGCGGACCTCCGCGACACCTGTCGCACCTGTTGCCTGGACGATGTCGATGGGAAATACAAGCTGCCCTGGCAGGGACAATTCCGCGTACTGGCCGGATTGGGTGATCAGACGGGCCAGGCGTTTCTTCGTGAGTGGCCCAAGATGAAGCCGCTGATCGATGCCGCTAACCACGCGGTGCTCGGCCATGGGTTTGAGGCGATCAAGGCCGAGCGGGTGCAGCAGCTGGCCGAGATCGTCATGAAACTCAGCGGCGTCACCGACAACGCGTTGCCCAAGTTCCCGGTGCTCGCTCTCTAGGCGCCGATAGCCGCACCGCGCGATGGATGTGCGCATCTACTACGAGGACACCGACTGCGGCGGAGTGGTGTATTACGCCAATTATCTGAAGTATTTCGAACGGGCGCGGACGCAGTATCTGGAAGAGCGCGGCCTCTCGGTCTCGGGGCTACGGGATCAAGGGACGCAGTTCGTGGTCGTGCATGCGGAGGTGGACTATCGCTCCCCGGCCCGGTATGGCGAGACCCTGATTGTGGAAACCACGCTGGGACCGGTCAGCCAAGCTTCTTTTACCTTTGCCCATGTCGTGCGCGAACGACAGAGTGGTCGCCTGGTGGTCGAGGGCGCGGCCAAGTTGGTGACGGTGGACGATCAGTTGAAGGTGAAGCGGCTCGACAAATCGACTCTGGCTACGTTACAAGGACCTCCACAGACGAGGGGCTAATGGAGAAACTCGGTACATGGTTGGCCATCACCGGCGTGGCAATCGGCTTCGTCGTCCTCGCCTGGCTGCTCTTCTCGGAGAATCCAAAAGATAAGAAAAAGAAATAGAGCCATGATTGCGGCGCTGTCCCTGCTGCACTCGTGAATGGTGCGGGCTAGGTGTCCAGAGGGACCGCCTTGGCTCGGCTGCGGAGAAATGCCAACAGCGGATCGAGCTGAGGCACCATGCTCATGTCATCCACCACCGCGCGCAGGATCTGCCCGGCCTCTTCGACGACCACCTCATAGCTGGTCAGGTCGCGACCCCGTTCTGTTTTCCGTACTCCGATCTCCTGGAGTTTGGCTTGTTCTACCAAATGGGTCAACCGGAGCCCCTCGCTTGGTGACAGTGTGGCGGTATCCAGGTCGCATCCGAGGACGAGACCTCCAAATCCTCCCGTTTGACGGAAGCGCACTTTCATAACGTCAGAATCCTACGGCTTTCCAGGCTTTCACCACGGCCTTGTATTCGGCGCTGCCGGCGCCATACAGGGTGGATGCCGTTTCTGTCGAGCTCTCGACCATATCGTGAAACTGGCTGGTGGAGGTCAGTTTCAATAATGTCTTGTACCAGATTTGGCCGGCACGCTCCCAGGCCTTTCCGCCGATCTCGGTCGCGACCAGGTAGAATGCGTGATTGGGGATGCCGGAATTGATATGTACACCGCCATTGTCGCTCGAGCCATTGTACTTGTTCCTGAGGTGTTTGGGTTGGGGATCGGTTCCCAGCAAAGGATCATTCTCGTAAGCCTTTTCGGCTTTGAAAGTGCGAAGAGATTTGGCGGTAGTCGCCGGACCCATGATGTCATTCCCGATCAGCCAGTCGGCGCTCTTGACCGACTGCCGCCGGCGCCACTGCTTCACCAGGCTGCCGAACACGTCGGCGAAGTGTTCATTGAGAGCACCCGGTTCGTTCGAATAGACCAGGTTGCAGGTGTGTGAAATGATACCGTGTGAGAGTTCATGTCCGACGACGTCCAACGATTTGGTGAATCGGATGAAGATTCGACCGTCTCCGTCGCCATAACACATCTGTTCGCCGGTCCAGAAAGCGTTATTGAGATTGCGTCCCAGGTGGACACTGGAAATGAGACTCATGCCACGATCGTCCAGCGAGTTCCGCTGAAATACTTTCTTGTAAAAATTGTAGGTGGTTCCCGAATGGGTGTAGGCCTCGTTCACCGCCGGATCGTCGCTCCGCGGGTCCCTTTCCTCCCGCATGAGTGTGCCGGGGAGATCGTTGAAGTTGCCGTGCTTCACATCGTAGACCAACCGATGGCATTTCGCGGATGGTGAGGGGACTGCGGCCCACCCCGCCATCATGGCCAAGGTAGACCGGACAGCGCGCGCAGCGGACCCCGCAGCGATGGCGTCGATCGCCAGCTGCCGAACCTTGCTGTCGTCCGACTTGGCCAGCTGATCGAAGACATAAGGTGGAATGATGGAGCAGAAAGTCTGGCACTCAGACGAATGGGTTCTCTGATCAATCTGCATAGGTCCCTCCTGCTGGTGAGCCGCGTCTTGAGAGTAGGTGAAATGCTTCGTGAGGAAGAAAGCAATCTGGATGCCGCGAGAGGGAGTGGGGGAAGGGAGTGGATTTGTTCGCGTTAAAATACGGGCAATTCACCCCGGCCGTTTCGATGTAGGGGAGACGTATCGGAAGTGATACCGCTTGTGTATCGCAACGGATACGAACTGAGCGAGGGACCGACGGTGGGGAGAGGCCTTGCTGCTGCCCAGCCACGAGGCTGCCCTACGGAACCCTATGGACGAGACTGAGGCCCGCTGCTTCGCGTGAGGGCATCGATGGGGCCGGTGACTTCCACTTGAACCTTGACTCCTTCGATTGTCGTCGGAAGCTGCTTCGTCACGGTTGCATCGTGAACACCGATCACGATTACGGGGTCGCCTAGGAGGCCTTGTCCTATTCCCACCATTTCCACGCCGGCGATGCTCATGAGCCGACGACGGTTCGTTTCCAAGACTCGTTCTATCGTACTTTGCGGTACGTCGCGCTCGCTGGGTGCGTAGGGCATGGCTGCCTCTTCGTGCGCGTGCTCGTCCATAGTTTCTCCTTGGGCAGAGGGCCTCGGATACGATTGTACTCTCCAAGACGACGTGCTGCAAAGCAGTCTGCCAGGAAGAGGTGGAAGGAGGGGCACGTTTCATTCGTGCCCCTCGCGATCCTACGGTCGCCGTTAGGTGTACAGTCTGATAGCAAGGGCGGAGAGCACGTGGGTGATTCGATTCGCAAAGGTCCAGCCGCCGCCTCCGGCGAAGAGCAGGCCGACCGGACTACGACGACCGTCCCACGTCCAGATGAGCGAACCCGAGTCCCCGCCCGCGCTGAAATCTCCGGACAGTCCCTTGATGCCGATCTGGTCGCGAAAATGGGCTACTCGGCCGCCGCCGTAACCGACGTTTACGCTGACGCCCACCGACATGATACGTCCGGTGGTGATCTGAGTGGTCCGTCCGGACTTGCCGACCAGCATCCCAAGTTGAGCGGCCACGGGCGCGCTGCTGACGGTAAAGAAGCGCGGCTGGCCCTGTTGGAGATAGACCAATTCCTTGCGGACCCGATCCGGCCAAGCCCAACCGGTCGCAGCATCTACGTAATTGACGGTCCCGCCGCTGAAGTTGATGGGAACAAATCGTTCCAAAATAGCGATTTGATCTTTCGGGCACGCTCCACCGTCGTAGGGGCCCGGCTGGCAAATGCAATCACCGTATGCGGCATTGTTTGAATTGGCCAGTACATGGTTATTGCTCAAGATCATCAGGCGCGAGTTGCGGGGCGCACTCAGTCCGGTCGCCAAGCACCCCAATGTGCCGGCGGTGATCCGAAAATGGCCGGCCGAAATCCCTCCCGGGGCCGGTCTCATCCTGAAGCGGTGCGGTTGTGCATCGATGAATCCGGTACGGACGATGGACAACGGAACATCGTCTCCGCTCAGGACTGAAATTCCCATCGACTCTACCATCACCGACTTCATCACGTCCGCCGATGTCGATTCAACGACATAGATTTGCAGGCAGGGCATTCCTGGCTCTAGGCTCATACTCATGCCGTCGGCCTGGCCGTAATCGGATGCGCCCAGCGCGATCCCCACGCCCACGATATTGTTCATTCCGGTGTACGTATCCTCGGCCAGTGCCCTGGTTCTCATGGAGGCGGCCTTCAACTGCTCCTCTACTTGATGTTTGATGTCCAGAAGTTGAGCATCCACTCCCAGGACCGCCGCCCTTGTCTCTGCCGCTGCGGCCTCTTCGGCGTTGTCCGGTGTGGGTTCCTCAAATTGCTCTGTCGTCGCCTCCTCATACTCGTGCTCAGTGTCCTGCGGCGGCTTCGGCGACGGAGGGTCCTGGAATCCTTGTTGCTCGACCCGTCTTTTCGGCTCATCTTTTCTGGGAGTCTTCTCAGCCATGATCGTTCTCCCTCAAATCATGAATTGATGCGATGAGTTTGTCGTGGTGCGACGGCTTCGGCTCAAGGAGCGATCAGCGAGTCGAACGTCGCCTCGCAACCATCGTTCTGCGCGCCGGATTCAGGCTGCGAGCAATAGTGAGTAGGAGCCGCCATTGTCATCCCCTCTTCATGGGATGATCTCGAGTTCCGTCACGGTCGTATCGCTGTCGGGCGCCCGCCGAAGCACGCGAACACGCTGACCCGGTCGGAGCACGCCCGGGTCGACGAGGACTCCGGCTCGATATATGCGCACATTCTCATCCAGCACCACGTCTTCTCTCACGGAGTCACTCTGCAACACTAATTGCAGTGGCCAGCTTTCCATTATGTGAATGATCGTGGTTTCCATCGAGATGGTGTATCCCAACCGAGGCGGACAACCCCTTCGGTTGCCCGCCCACGGTCACCGGCATGGAATCAGCTGTTCCGCCAGCTCATCATGTTGTTGAACACTGCCGTAACGATTCGAGTCGAACTGTTGGGGCAGCCACCATAGGCGTGGATACCGACGGCATGGCGCTGACCGTTCTGAAAGCGCCATGTCGGACTGCCGCTTTGGCCACCGTAGGTATCAAGCATGTAATAGATCTTGCGAGCCGTGACATTGGTCACGCGTCCCGCGTTGTACCATTGGGTGCCGAATGGTTTGTCGCCGGGATACCCCGAATTGTTTACCAGGAGATTCTGTAGAGAGGCATCGGTCAACGCCGCAAATCCGAAGTAGCCCAGTTGATTGCCAAGATTGGGACTCGGCAGGATGATGCATCCATAATCGTAGTTGGGGTCGCTGTTTTGTGTCCAGCCAGTGACGCTTCGGAAGGACGTTCCGATCATGGATCCGTACGGACGAATGGCCCCTCTCATGCCGGGAATGACTTCGATCTGACGCGCCCACCCACCGTTGGCCCGTGAATACACGCAATGGCCGGCCGTCATGACCGCTTTGGGCCCGATGAACCAACCGGTGCAGCCACCGCTCGCACCATTTGGAAACGTGATAATGAGCTTGCAAATCCACCGCCATGGCACGATGGTCGTGTTTGTCACCTCGACACGATCGTCTCTGCCGCACACGGTTTCAGGAACAAATCCCTCTGGTCGACACTCGCCAAGCTCCAGCAGCTCGTCGGTCAGGATTTCCTTGGGCATTCCTTCGCCCAGCGCACGCTGAGGATCAAATCCCGACAAACTCTCCAGTTCTCCGCCAAGCGCGGCCCCGTCGAAGCTCTCAGCGACTTGATCGACGACGATGGCGGCTTCCCCTGCGCTGCCTTCGCCGCCGCCTTCGCTGCTCACCGGAGCGTGTGGTGAACGCGCGGATTCTCCCGTGCCTCCCTCACCGCTGCAGCCACATCCAGGCTTTGAGCCGCCGCCATCGGCCGGCTTTTCAGATTCGGACTTGCTTTCATTGTGTTTCGACATACGAACACCTCCCTTTCCGATCGATGAAGTGAACCGTCAATGTGGGTGACGACGCTTCAGGGAGGAAGCAAAACCGGTACTCAAAAGATGGAGCAGGGGGCTTCGCTTATTTGATGCCGCGATACGAATGGAAGGATTGCTTGGGGCGGGAGACCACGAGACAAGGGTGTATCTAAACGAAAATGCGTGCTTTACCCAAAGAGATACAGGGACATAAGCCTTCCTGCCATCTGCAGAGGCGAGGCTTCCTTCGGCTCTTCCGGGAATGTCTCGTCGAAGTGCGGAGAGAGCGATGGAGACTGACGCCGCCCGCTCTATCGGAGGGGCCGGTGGTCGGAACCGGGCCGGTCAAGATCCAGGCGGAATGGAAGGGGAACGAACCGTCAGCTGGGACTTGCTCAAGAGGCCGTCGAGTTCTCGACTCACCAGTTCGGCGACGATGCGGTGACCGCGTTCATCCGGATGGGCGAGGTCCAGATAGAGACTGGGGTCTTGTGCCAGCACCTGTCCCGCTTCGACGACGACGGCGCCGTACTCGCGCGCCACGGCCCGCACGATGTCGTTGTACTCGCTGTCGAGTCGTAACGGTCGTCCGCCGTGCGTCAATTTCCACGGGGGAAGCGTGAGCATCGCCATGCGCGTCGCCTCGCCCGCGGCCCCCTGCCGTTCAAGTAAGCCGGCCAGGTATTTTCTGGCCAGGTCGGAAAACCAATTGTCCATGTTGACGGCAATGCGTAACTCAGCCTCGGCCTGCTCGTTGCGCCCTTGCGCCAAGTGCGCGAGTCCGGCGCGCAGGTGCTCGGCGTGCGCCGGATTGTCTTGAAAGGTGATGAATAGCAGGGGGACCTCGCGCTCCCGACAGAACCGCGCGATTCCCTCCAGGTTGGCGCGATAGTGCTCGGGCGAGACACGCGTGGGCGCCGTGCGCGCGTCCACCGCCAGGCCACCGTCTCCGTCGCCTTTCAGGAGCCCGGCCTTGACCAGTAGGCGCTGGATCAAGCGGTAGAGATAGATCTTTTCGCGCACGACGTCGGTGCGATGGAGCAGTGCCTCACGTTCGAACTTCTCTCGACTGTCCGCCGCTTCCGCGGACGGCACCACACGCCGATCGTTGAAGCTGAAGGAGGCAATCACCATATCCGGGTGGACGGCATCAAAATATTTGCGCAGGGAGGCATAACCCTGAAAAGACGAGTAGCCGCTGACGCCCAGGTTGATCACATCCGCATCGGAACGCAGCGCATCCAGCACTTCGGGAAAGGCTTGGCTGGTCGGCACGCCCCACCCGAAAGTGTTGGAGTCGCCGATCGCCAAGATGCGCTTGTGGGCCGTATCCCGGACTTGCGCGGTATCGATGGTGAAGAAGCCGTGGGCGTCGAACTCGCGAAGGTACTGCGACGAATCCCGATGCCGCAACTCTCCTGCGACCAACCCGTTGAAATGGGGGCGGCGTTCCCATCCCAGGTCCGCCGCATATTGATACCAGTCGGTCGGTGTCGACGAGAGGTCGGCCCGCACGGAGAAGACGACCCGAGACAGGCCTTCCAACGTCAGGAGTGAGGCGAGGGTCAGCCCCAATCCGATCAGGGGCGCGGTCCAACGACGAGTCATACCCGAACTCCGATGAGGGGTGAGATCGCCTCGCGCGTGCCGATCTGCGCGGGGCGGCGTACGCCGGTTGGATCAGTATTGAGGAAGCGATGCATCTTGCCAAGCAAAGCGCAAAGTTTTTTCAGGGGGAGCGGACCCAGAGGCGGCGTAGAGGGAAGATGAAGCCGGGAAACGGGCGTTACGGCGGGGCTGTCAGGTCGGTCCGTACCCAGGTGAGGTAAAAGAGCGCTGTGTATTGATCGTAGCGCGTGCGGCCGATGATCGTGGCCGAAGATCCCTTGTATTCGCCGGTGTGGTTGTCGAACACGTCCAGGTGGAAGCGCGCATAGCCGCTTTGCGACTGCAATTTATAGAGCGTCAATTCCGGCAATGCGAAGGGCACGATGACGCTTTGAATGGGCGGCATGCCGATGAAGGTCAGCCCCTGCATCGTGCCCAGCGCCTCGATGGCAATCTTGACTACGTAGGGAGGGCGATCTTCCCGGTGCTTGATCCGGTACCCCATTTGCCCGAGCGCGACGGCGACCGTGTCCTTGACGAGGAGAAAATCCACCGCCGGGTCCTGCACGACGCCGCTGGTCTGGTCGCGCATGTTCAGCCGCGCGCGATCGATGTAGAACCCGCTCGCTTCCAGATAGACCTCAGCCTGGGCCGGCAGGGTGAGGGTCAAGTTGGTGAGCGCGCGATCCACCGCCTTCGTCAGCAACAGTTGCTCGACGGCCGTGCGGGGAGTGCGGGAAATCTCCTGCTCGATGGCACAGCCGGCGCACAGAAGCAGAACCGCTGCCGAATGCATGATGCCGCGCCAGTGATGGCGACGGTTGCAACCTGCGACGACGCGACGCTCCATAGGAGACCATCCTGCCAAGTTCAGCCGGCCAATTCCACGGAATAGTTGAGGGGCCTCTCCTTTCAAGAGCTTCGGGTCAATACGTGCAAACCGGTGCCTCTGGCTTGCTCCTTGCTCCTCTCCAGGATGAGACTCCAGGAGAAACGTTGCGAAAGGAGGATCAGCCATGAAACGCCGCTATACCATGCTAGGCGCGATCGGCATGATGGTTCTCGTCACCGGCTGCGTCGCCCAGCACACATGCAGCAGTCAGGACATGATTGGGATGAAGGAGAAGGGATTTGCCGTGGACGAAATCAACAGCCTCTGCACCACCTACAAGCTACAGGATGAAGCGATTCAGGCCATGTCACAGGCGCTCCAGAGCGAATTTGCAAAATCCCGGCAAGGCGGTGCTCAAACGACCCCGGTGACGGCGGCGAACGCTGCCCAGGCCCACTCGCCTGGAGGATGGGCACCTCAGGCCGCCACCTGTACGACGCAGGTTGGGACCTGTCGCTTGATACAACCGGTGGATCGCGGGCTGGACTGCACCTGCTTCACGCTCTACGGGCAGATTCCGGGCGTGACACAGTAGGCCGACGATCCGCTGCCGTCTCAGCCTTGGCAGCAGCCCTTGCGGTCCGTCTCCGGCCCGATGGATGAAGCCGGTGCCGCCTCCGCCGCGACGCGCGGTATGCCGTCCTCCGCATCCTTCGCCAACACCAACTTTTTCAGCCGAGCCCATGGAAACTCCGGGCCCGGGTCGCTACGCCGCGTCGGATCGAGCTTGGCGTGGGAGACCACATGCTTCAGGTTGGGGTACTTGGCCCAGCAGTACCGCACGAGCTGCGCGGTCGCGCGGACCTGCCACTCGGAAAAGGCGTCTCGGCTGAGTTGACTGTTCACGACCTCGATGCCGAGCGACCAATGGTTCACACGGTCGACCCCGCCATTGACGTCGGGGTGGCAACACGCGTTGCGCACATGCCATGCGGCTCGGGCCTCCGGGGCGCAGGCCCAGACGAGCTGTCCATGTTGCGGCTCGTCTTCATCGGGCACCAGCCATTGGAACGAGGCCTTGCCCTCCTTCATCACCGAGACGGCTCCTGCTGAACTGGAGCCGGCGGTGGCGTGAATCACCACTGCTTTGATGCCTAAGATCGCATCGAAGATGCGGCTCGACGTGCTGGTTTCCCAATAGGCCTGGATGCCGGGGTACCAGACTTCGTTCAGGATTACGCCGGACGGACGCCCTTTTCGCGGCAGATTGAATTGATACTTGATGGGATTGGGCATGGGGACCTCCCTGGTTCGATCAGCTGTCGGACTCGTTCGGCAGATGCGTCGCTCTGCTCTCTGGTCCAGGGTGCCGGATAGTACCGCATGACATCGGTATCGGCGTTCATTACTGCGAACGGCGCAAGGTCGTCGCCCCGCCACTGTCGGAGCGTGAGGCGGGAGGTGGCGATGGGAGCCTATCCATCCAGGGAGTCGGTGCACGGGCTTCGCCGAGTACGCAGTCTTGATCGGCATAACGCCCATGGTTCGGGGACGTAACGGGGTGCCTGGCTCAAGTCTGGACGCTCTGACAGCCTCTGCAAGGGCGTTCACCCACAACACGCCAGCCGCGATGTTATCGAAGCGAGCACATCGACTCCGATTTCCTCCAGAGCAAGACGAACACCGACGAATCTTGTAGGTTGTGAGAATTCCGTCTGGCTTAGCTAGTCGACCAGGACAATATCAAGGTGCATATACTCGCTTTTCAAGATTTTGCGTCACCGAACGCCTATGCTGTGGGGTGCGAGCCGCAACGCGGTGAAGCATCCCGCACGAGCGCCTTGCGGGGGCAATTTGTGTGACAGATGCGTCACTTAAAATGGGGCACAGAGCTGCCCGACGCTTGGCTTCATCCGCCGAAAACCGCGAAGGGATTTGAGATCGGATGCAAGCCGTTATTGGGCTACGGATCTGTAAGACCTTGCTCACTGCTGACCGACGAGATGGCGAATGTGCATGTAGTGGTCGTCAAGGTGGATTCCGCAACTTTCCAGAAACGACAGAATCCCCTCAAGATCGCCTTTCATTCCGACAACGATTCCACGAAGCTGTTGCTCAACTCTCGCCTTCTGGACCGGGCTGTCCATCAGTGCAAGTTGCGGGTAGACTTGCGACCACACCGCATAATGGTTCTCCATGGACTGTTCAAGAACCTTGATGTGTTGGAGCTGGCCGGGCGGGAGATTCACAAGATCCTGAGCCGTGATCCGCTGGACAACCTGGCCATGGGAGCTTGCAACAATATCCGCATCAGATTTCTCGATCTTGAGTCTGTGCTCCTTTGGAACGTCTGGTGTCGGCCGTTTCGTAATGAACCTCTCAATTTGGTCCGCCATCTTGTCGAACAACTCAATGGCTGATGTGGCGGCGCCAATCGCAGCGATGATTGTCGCTATGTCAACCATATGCCTTACTCCTGTTCTGAAGGGACCTATTCGTCTCGTCGCCCAATTAATAGGCCTTCTGCAGCCTACCCGCGCGACAAGTAGTCCTGATCATCGAAATATCGTGTCGGTCCTCCAGTAAATGGGTGGCAAGTGGTCTGAAGTCCTGGCCACAAGCCATGATAACGAAAGAACATGTCTAAGCGTTCCACGCGCTTTCACCCCCTCCTCCCGAATCCCTCCCCCATCATCACGTCTGCCACGTTCTGGCCGTTCACGTATACGTCGGCGAGCGTGCGGCCGTAGACATCGTGGCCATGGGGTACGATGTCGATGGCTCCTTGCTGCATCAGTTGTCCCAGTCGCAAGGCGGCCTCTCGTCCTCCCGGTTCCGATAACTCCGGCGCGTTATATCCTCGGATGCGAATTCGGTCCGTGCCGTAGCGAATGGTATCGCCGTCCACGGTTCGCACCTGCCAGCTCTCCACGCTCCGGGCGAATCCGCCGATCGAGAGGAATTGACGCGGCAGGGAGCGTAGCCCCCCGTGGCCTCGGGATGTTTTCGCAAAGGGGTTCTTGTGCGGCCGCGGCCCTCGTTCGTGGTGACTCCTCTTGAACCGTGGCGCTTGATGCTGGGAGAGCGGCGCCTGATCGCCTTGTCTAAGGGACCAACAATGGTCGCAATGGAAGGGGCTGGGGCAGTCCGTGGGAGAGGGGGCGGCCGGCGCGGGTGTATAGGTGCGCAGAGTCGAGCGAGGTGCTTCCGAGGGGTCGTAGGCGGAAGTGATCGACGGGAGCAGGTATCCGCACAGGACGACCAGGGGCGCGAGCCGGATGCCGGGCACGAATCGTTGAGCCATGGGACTGCGACCTCCTTGTTTCGTTGCGAAAGAAGCAGTCTCCATGCCATGACAGCTGGGGAGGGTTCCGCGGTTGACAAGCCGAAAAACCGCGTGCTCAAATGCCCACCGGACTCAGGAGTCCTTCACGCATCGATCAGTAGACTCGCGACGATCACGGAGGTTGAACTCATGGATATGTTTGGCAAAGTGGGACTGGTCGAGATTCCGATCTTGATCGCGCCGGATCAAAAGGCCTGGATGGATCGCATGATCAAGGAGGGCAAGATCGCCATTCCCCCGGGTGGGACGCTCGAAAAGGGCTCACTCTATTCGATGTTCGTCCGCATGCTCCTGCACAATGCGATGGAAGAACAGAAGCGGCAGGAAGCGCTGGAGATGGACGACGAGGACGACGACGAATAGGGAGGCTGCCGTTGTATCGGAATGGATGCATTCCGTATCGGTTCCGATACGGAATGCGGTCCGCCCGAATGGGGGTCAGAGGTTCTTGAGCGCGTTGTGAGCCGCCTTGATGGTGCGCTCGATGTCTCGTGGGGTGTGGGCCAGCGACATGAAGGCCGCCTCGAACTGGGAGGGGGCCAAGTACACGCCGTCTTCCAGCATCTGGTGAAAGAATTTCCCATAGGTCTTGGTGTCGGCCTTCTTGGCCGACGCCCAATCCACCACCGGTCCTGCCGTAAAGAACGCGCACATCATGGAGGCGATGCGGGTCTGAGTGAGGGCCACGCCAGCCTTTTTCGCGGCCTTGCCGATGCCATCGGCCAGCGCGGCTGAGCGTTGCTCGAGTTGCTCATAGACGCCGGGCTTTTTCAGCCGTTTCAAGGTCTCGATCCCGGCGGTCACGGCCAGCGGATTACCTGACAGGGTCCCCGCCTGATAGACCGGTCCGGCCGGGGCGATCAGTTTCATGATGTCCTTGGCGCCGCCGTAGGCGCCCACAGGCAGGCCGCCTCCGATGATCTTTCCTAGGATCGTGAGGTCGGGTTTGATGTCGTAGAGGGCTTGCGCCCCGCCGTACTGAACGCGGAAACCGGAAATGACCTCATCGAAGACCAGCAACATGCCATGGGCGTCGGTCAATCGGCGCAAGGCCTGGAGGAATTCCGGCGTGGGGGGGATCACGCCCATGTTACCTGCGATGGGTTCGACGATGACGCAGGCCAACTGCCGGAAGTACTTCTTGATGAGCTGCTTGACCGCTTGGATGTCGTTGTACGGCGCGGTGAGGGTGTGCTTGGTGAAGTCCTCCGGGACGCCGGGGCAATCGGGAATACCCAGGGTTGCGAGGCCTGATCCAGCCTTGGCCAGGAGATAGTCGCTGTGGCCGTGATAACAGCCTTCGAATTTGAGGATGCCGTCGCGTTTGGTGTAGGCGCGGGCGACGCGGATAGCGCTCATGACCGCTTCGGTGCCTGAGCTTACCAACCGCACCAACTCCATAGAGGGGAGGGCTTCGCGAATCATCGTGGCGAGCTGAATTTCCAACTCGGTCGGGGCGCCGTAACTCGTACCGTTGGCGGCGGCCTGCTGAATGGCTTTCGTCACGCTGGCCGGCGCATGGCCTAAGATCATCGGTCCCCAAGACAGCACATAGTCGATGTAGCTGTTCTCGTCCACGTCGTACAGCCGCGAGCCTTTGGCACGGGCGATAAAACGGGGTTGCCCTCCCACCGAACGAAAGGCCCGCACCGGGCTGTTGACCCCACCGGGAATGATCTGTTGCGCCTCTGCAAAGAGTTGTTCGGACCGTTGTGTCTTCATACGCCTCTTTCCGTAAGCCGTGAATTGGGGCGCACCCTACCATGGGAAATTCAAAACGGTCAATGCGCTGCCGGCCTTAGGGTGACACCGGCGCTGACATGGCCATGCCTACCCAGGTGTCCTGACATAGGAAACGCTGGGCGGAGGGACGCGGAAGGCCTAAAAGGGGCAGGAATCGTCACAATGCCGCGTTGTGTACGGACCGACAGAACGATGGAACAACGTATCGTGCTGAAAACATTGCGAGATGGTCCGGCGGGCGTGATTGGTGCGACTCTTGCGCCCCTGCGCTCGGACTGTCGCTCGCTTCGAAGGGGGGATCTCCAGTGAAAGTGCTGTGTGCCTGGTGCCTACGAGAAGGAAAGCCGGCGTTCATGCGAGAGAAGCTGCCATTGGAAGACCCCAGCGAAACGCACGGGTTATGCACCGACCACTTTCACTCCCTCCGCGCCGGAGTGCAACTGACCATGAGGGCGAGCCGATGGTGGGTCCGTCCGTTGACCCGCCTCCGTTGGATGCTTACCGGCTGGGTGCATCGGCGGGTGGGTTGTTGGTTGCCCCTCTGCTGACCAGGCCGCTCGACCTCTTAGCCCAGTGTGCCCCGCAAGAGGTTCAATCCCTGTTCGACCAAGTTGGAATCCGGGAGTTTGCCCTCCGGCGTGAGTTTGTCGATGAGGCCGGGAAGGAGGGCGGCCAGTTGGCCGCCGGCGGCCTCCGAACTCAGCCCCGTCTGTGCGGCAAGTTGTTTCAGTAGGTCACCGCCCAATCCCTGCCGGACCTGTTCAGCCGAGATGGGCAGGTTCTGACCGGTGCCCACCCACGAGTTCACGATGTCGCCCAGACCATTCTTCTGAAAGGCTTGCACCAAGCCGCTGAGTCCGCCGATGTGACTGTTTTGCCCCAACAGGCCGATGACGGCCTGCAGCAGGGGATTCTTCTCACCGCTTCCCAACATCCCCGCCGCTGCCTGTCCAACGTGATCCAAGAGACCCATGCTGACCTCCTGTGAAATGGGAACCGTTCGTTTACCGCGTCGACTTTTTTGCCTTGCCGCCCTTGCGTTCCATGGCCAGAGGGGGGGCGAACCAATTGTGGCGCGCATGTTTGTGTCGGTCCGAGACGACCAGTACGGCATGGAAGGGTAATCCATTGCCCGTCGCGTCGTCCGACTCCTTCAGGCTCCAGGCCTCTCCGGCCTCGCTCAGGATTTCCACAAAGGTTTCGAAATCATCCTCTTCGTCGGGCTTGGTCAAGACCTGATCGGCGTCGATGACCACCACCAGATATCCCTTGGCCGGCAACCAATCCAGATCAGCCAAACATTCTTCCAACGCATCCCAGTTGTGGCCGAAGTAGTCGGGGAAGGAGAAGACTCGGCTGAACTCGTCCAAGAGGCCTCCCTTGGTCTTGCACTTTTTCCCGGCGATCGTCTTGGTGATGAAATGTGCGGGAACGGACAGGACTTTCTCAAGGGACTCTCCCTCCGCCTGCACGTACAGGTGAGCCCAGGGTTTCTTGATCGATTGGAGCGCGGTCAGTGACATGCGTCCTCAGTTCATCGGAGTAAAAGAGTTGTAATGGTCGTGCGTGTAATACGCCTTGCCGGTCCGCTGTTCAATGACGATCCGCTCGGCGCCGCGATTCTTGCCCGGCACCTTCGGATGGACGTCGTATTCCCGATAGCGTCCGCGAGGGAGTTTGCGCTCGCGATTCTGAAAGCTACGCCCGCCGACGTACCCCGGCGGCGGCTCGCCATATCGCTCCTCAATCGCCTTCAACGTCGCCCGGGCGGAAGCGGGAATGGTTTGGTGAGTGTCGGTCCCATCCTGGTCTGTCGTGATGCGGTCGTGAATCGAAGGGGCGGCTTCGGTCGAGAGCGGAGCGGGGATGAAACTCGGTGCTCCCGCCCAGGCGACGCCCAGGGAGAGCAGGAGTACGGCCCACAACAACAGGAGGCGAGCGGTAAATCGAATAGACATGGCGATCACTGATCCATGACTTCGACAGGGTCAGACCCTAACATGTCACACTGGAGGGGTCAATGTGGCTGCGGAGGAGGATTTTTTGCCGCGTCGAGGTGCGTTTGTTAGAATGACGCCAGTGCCGAAAGGATGGACGGCGGATCGAGCTTTTCCCGCCAACAGAACAGGATCATGCGCAAAGCGAAAATCGTCTGCACCATCGGTCCCGCCAGCGATGGACCGGCCGTCTTGGAACAACTCATTCAGAGCGGCATGAATGCCGTCCGTTTGAATTTTTCCCACGGCACCCATGAATCGCATGGCCGCGCCATCAAGGCGGTTCGCGAGCAGGCTGAGCGTCAAGGTGTGGCGGTCGCCGTCATTCAGGACCTGCAGGGCCCCCGTCTCCGGGTGGGAGAGATTCCCGGCGGCGTCACCCTCGTGGCAGGTCAAGTCGTGCGGTTGCGAACTATGACGCTCCGCTCCGGCGGACAGCTCGGCGCCAGGACGGTGCTGGCCGGCGGTGGACCATTGAACATCCCCGTCACCTACCATGCCATGGCTCAGGACGTGCGGCCTGGGGCGCGGATTCTGATCGACGACGGCCTGGTGGAGTTGAGGGCGGACCGAATTGTCGAAGGGGCGGTGGAATGCTCGGTGGTGGTCGGCGGTACAGTGACGTCGCACAAGGGCATGAATCTGCCGGGCACGGCCGTCAGTGCCCCCACCTTGACCGAGAAGGATCGGGAGGATCTGCGGTTCGGAGTTGCGCAGGGCGTCGATTACATTGCGCTCTCATTCGTGCGCGGTGCCGAGGATGTGCTGGCGGCCAAGCGGTTGATTGCCGATTGCGGCGGAGATGTGCCGATCATTGCCAAGATCGAACGCCACGAAGCGGTGAGCGAACTGGAGGCCATCTTGACCCATGCCGATGGGGTCATGGTCGCTCGAGGGGATTTAGGCGTCGAAATGGGGCCCGAGGCCGTGCCGGTCTTGCAGAAACGCATCATCGCCAGTGCGAACCGGCGCCGCCGGTTGGTCATTACCGCCACCCAGATGCTCGAATCGATGACGCGCCATACGCGCCCGACCAGGGCCGAGGCGTCGGATGTGGCCAATGCGGTGTTCGATGGGACGGACGCCGTGATGCTCTCGGCCGAAACCGCCATCGGGCAGTATCCGGTCGAGACCGTGCGAGTGATGGACCGTATCGTGCGTGCGGCGGAGGTGGAGACCGAACCCGGCGCCGTGCACGGGACCCGGACGGAGGCGGGGCAGCTTCCCTTCCCCGAGGCTATCTGTCTGTCGGCTTCATCGGCCGCGGCCGTGACCGGCGCGGCGGCCATCGTCGCCTTCAGTGAACGCGGGGCTACCGCGCGACTGGTCTCGAAACAACGTCCCGTCGCGTCGATCATCGCCTTTACCCCCTTCGTCCCCATTCGGCAACGGATGGCGCTGTATTGGGGCGTCGTCCCCCACACGATGGCGCAGATCCCGACGACCGACGAGCGGGTGGCCGAGGCGGAGCGCCGGTTGAAGGCTGAAGGGCTGGTGCAGCGTGGGCAACGACTCGTGATCTTGTCCGGGACGAGGGTGGGAGAGCCCGGCGGAACCAACCTGATGAAATTGCACGAGGTGAGTTGACGTATGGGAACAGGAGGGGCGCGAGGGCTGTTCTGCCTGCTCATGTTGGGCTGGTTCTGGTCGATGGCGATGCCGGCCGTTGCGCAGACCAATGCCATCTCCCATTCCCCCGCCAAGGTCGTGGAGAAGTACTTCGCCCTGGATAACAAGGGCGTGCGCCTCGACGCGACCTCGTTCGAGTCGGTGGCGAGTCTCGTGGAGTGGAAGGAGGAGCCGGCCTGGGGCAAGGTCATCGTGATCAGCGGCTTCACCGTGCCGGATGATTTTCGCCAATGGGAGATCGTCAATCGACTGGAGGTGGTGGTGCCGGTCGAGTTTCGGGTCTTGGGCGTGATGTACTTGGATACGGCAGGGTTTGTGCCGGAACCGGGAACGGAGCAAGTGCGGGTGCGGGTCAAGGTGCAGGGGGCGCGGTGGAAAATCGTGGAGCCGCTCGTGCCGCCTCATGTGGGGCAGAAACGAATGCTGAATTTTGTCCGGCAGGCCTTGTTGGAAGAAACAGACAGCGCGAGGCAGGCGTCGTTGACAGTCTTGCAGGCCGCGTTGCGAAAGGCGAAAGAATGACGAAGAAAACGGAAGTCGATCTGCTCATCTTCGACCTCGATGGCACGCTCATCGAATCGAAATGGGATATCGCCGACAGTGTCAACCTGACGTTGCGCGATTTAGGGGTGCCGGAACGGCCACAGGAGGAGATTTTCGGGTTTGTCGGCGACGGCGTGAAAAAGCTCCTGCGCCTCGCGGTGGGGGAAGGCAATCAGGATCTCTACGACGAGGCCCTGCGGGTTTTTCGAGGCCATTACCTCGCCCATTGTCTGGATCGGACCATGTTTTATCCGGGGATCAACGAGGTGCTGATGCATTTCTCGGCCAAACCGAAGGCCGTCGCCACCAATAAGGCAATCGAATACACGAACGTCATTTTGAACGGCCTTGGGCCGCAGCACTTTGCCTATGTGGTCGGCGGCGACAACGGGTTCGGCCTGAAACCGGAACCGGGGATGTTGCTTCACGTCATGGAGCAATTGGGGGTGGACAAAGACCGCACCGTGCTGATCGGCGACAGCACCAACGACATCAACGGCGGGCACAATGCGGGGATTCGCGTCTGCGCGGTGGGCTACGGCATGGGTAATCGCCGGAAGATGGCGGCCTGTCAGCCCGATTGGTTCATTGAACGACCGGAGGAACTGATGGAGCTTTTCCTATGATCAGCAGCGGACGCGTGCGAATGGTAGGCGTCGTGGTCCTGGCCTGGTGCGTGGCGGCGACCGTCCCGGCGCAGGCGGATGCTCCCAGCTTGGCCGACCGAGTCATCGAACATAAGTTGGCGAACGGCATGACGGTGTTGCTGGTGGAGCGGCATCAAGCCCCCATTGTCAGCATCAACATGACGTTCGGCGTCGGCGGGGTCAATGAGCAGGTCGGACAGACCGGCTTGGCCCACCTGTACGAACACATGGCCTTTAAGGGCACGCGGAGCATCGGGACCACGGATTACGAACAGGAACAGGCCGTTCTCGATGAATTGGCTCGGGTCGGGACCGAGCTTGACCAGCGCGAGCGGGACGAGGCCACCCGGGCACAAGCCGAAGGCAAGCAGCCGGTGCCGTCCCAGGCCCTGCAGCAACTCCAGCGGCGGTTCAAGGAACTGCAGGAGAAGGCCGGGGAGTTCGTGGTGGGCAATGAGATGGCCCTGCTCTATCAACGGCACGGGGGGGTGGGACTGAATGCCTCGACCGGAAAAGACATCACGCGATACGTGATCAGTCTTCCGTCCAACCGGTTGCCGCTCTGGGCGGCCTTGGAGTCCGACCGGATGGCCCACCCCGTGTTGCGTGAATTTTACAAGGAACGCGGCGTGGTGATGGAGGAGCGGCGGTTGCGGACGGACGACAGCCCGAACGGCCTGCTCTATGAGACCTTTACCTCCACCGCGTTCCAAGCCCATCAATACGGCGTGCCGACCATCGGCTGGGGGTCCGATATTGTGGCGCTTACACCTGCGGCGACCGAGGCCTTCTTCAAGACCTACTACGGTCCGAACAACGCGACCGTAGCCATCGTGGGCGACATCAACCCGAAGGAGGTCATCGCGTTGATCGAGCAGACCTTCGGGAAGATCCCTGCCGCGCCGCCGATCCCGGAATTGGTGACGGTGGAACCGCCGCAGCGTGGCGAGCGGCGGGTGGAGATCGAATTCGATGCCGAACCGGCGGTGGCGATCGGGTATCACAAACCGACCATCGGCCACCCCGACGATTTCGTGTTCGATGTGATCGACGCCGTATTGACGGAAGGCGTGACCTCGCGCCTGTACGGGCGCCTGGTGCGTGAGAAACGGGTGGCCGCCTCCGTGTTGTCCGACACCAACTACCCAGGTGTGCGCGGACCGAATTTGTTCGTGATCGCGGCGACCCCGTTGGCGCCTCATACGGCGGCAGAGGTCGAGGCGGCGATTTACGAAGAGCTGGAGCGGCTGAAGACGGAACCGATTTCCGCCAAGGAGTTTGAACGGGTGCTCAATGGGTTGGATGCGGATTTGGTCCGCTCGTTGCGTTCCAACAGCGGCCTGGCCTCACAGCTGGCGTTCTACCAGACGGTGGCGGGCGGATGGCGGTACGTGTTGGCCGCGCGAGACCGCATTGCGGCCGTGACGCCGGCCGACGTGCAGCGTGTGGCGTCGCAATATCTCGTCAAATCGAATCGGACCGTCGGTGTTCTCGTCAAGAAACCAGCAGACAAGAAAATAGCTTCGGCAGGCGAGGTGGTGCGATGACGGGCCGAACTCGGAGAGGGGCGCCTGTGGAGCGCGTACAGGACAAAGGAAGGATCATGAGCACAGCAGCGGCGTGGCGGTCGATTGTGTTGGTCATCTTCTGTCTGCTGCTGCAGGTGGCCGTGGGAGCTGCAGCGGACCTGAGCCTCGGCGATCCCCGCACGATGCGGTTCCCCACGGTGGAGTTCAATCCGCCGGACGCAGAACGGATTGTGCTGGATAACGGCATGGTCGTGTACCTGCTGGAGGACCATGAGTTGCCGCTGGTGACGGTGAACGCCACGATCAGGACCGGCAGCTGGCTCGATCCGGCGGACAAAGTGGGATTGGCCGGGATGACCGGGGCTGCGATGCGCACGGGCGGCTCGGCCAAGCTGTCTCCGGACGAGGTAGATGAAGAGCTTGAACAGTTGGCGGCCACGATTTCCATCGGCTTCGCCAAGGAATCCGGGTCGGCCTCCCTCGACGTGCTGAAGAAGGATGTGAAGCGCGGGCTCGAAATCTTTGCGGACCTGTTGCGTCGGCCCGCGTTCGAACCCAGCCGGGTGGAGCTGGCGAAGCTCCAGGCCCTGGAGGGGATCAGGCGCCGACAGGACAGTCCCGGTTCGATCGTCGGCCGTGAGTTTGCCAAGCTGTTGTACGGCGCCGACCATCCGAGCGCTCGCGAGATCAGCACCCGTTCCATCCAAGCCATCACCCGCGAGGACCTGATCACGTTCCACCGACAGACCGTCCATCCCAACGGCATGATCCTCGGCGTGACCGGCGATTTCGAGAAGGGAGCCATGCTGGTTCTGCTCAAGGAGTTGTTCGGTGATTGGGCCAAAGGCGCGGTGCCCGAGCTGAAGCTACCGCCTGTGTCGGAAGCGGAGTTCAAGAGCGGCGCGGTGCGGTTCGTGAATAAGGAGACCTCACAGACGCATCTGCGCGTAGGACATTTGACGATCAAAGAAACCGACCCGGACTATGTCGCGGTGGCCATCGCCAACGACATTTTGGGCGGCAGCTCGTTCCGCAGCAGGCTGTTCAACGACGTCCGCACGAAACGCGGCCTCGCCTATTCCGTGGGCAGCGGCCTTCGGGCCAGCGTGTATGACGAGGGCGTGTGGCTGATGCGGGCCGAGACGAAGTTGTCGTCGACCCAGGAGGTGGTGAACCGGTTCGTGGCCAACATGGAGCGCATGCGGAACGAGCCGGTAACGGATGCCGAGTTGGAGGAGGCGAAGGAAGCCTACGTCAACTCGTTCGTTTTTTCCTTCACGAGCGCCTCCAGCATCGTCAGCCGCTTGATGGACCTGGAGTACGACGGCTTGCCGAAAGACTGGCTGCAGCAGATCCGCGACAAGGTCGTGAAGCTGACGAAAGAGGATATTCAACGCGCGGCGAAGACCCACTTTAATCCCGAGCGTCTGCGCATTCTGGCGGTCGGCTCCGGCGAGACCCTGTCGAAGGTGTTGGCGAACTTCGGCGAGGTGGGGGAGATCACGTTGACCCCGGAAAGTTGAGAGAGGAAGGCAGGTCGAGTGACTCTTTGCTCGCGCAACGCGCGGCCTCGGAAGGCCCTCGTTGGACGCGCGCAATCAGCGTCACATCGACCTGCCTACTTCAAGTGATGGAAGTGTAAAAAGGTGCTCGCTCGATACGCGCAGCGAAGGTCCTGTGGCCAACTGTTGATCTATCAGTTGGAGCCTCATGATGGCTGGGGAACGTGCGTTCCACGACCCTCAAGACCTTTTCCGAAGACGACTACCGCCGGATCATTGCGAGACTGAGTTAGTATCGTGAGCGTCAGGGCGACAATATGGAGCGAACGTTGTCCCTATTAATCTTTGTGGTTCGGGGGAGCATTCTTGAGGCCGAGGCCGACGTCATTGTGAATGCGGCCAACAGCCATGGCATCATGGGCGGAGGTGTGGCAGGGGTGATCAGAAGGGCGGCCGGGCAGGAGGTCGAAGATCAGGCTCGGGCACAGGCGCCGATTCCTGTTGGGCGGGCGGTGTTGACATCGGCCGGGCAAACGAAGTTCAAGGGAGTCATCCACGCTCCGACAATGCCGGAGCCTGGCCTGCGGGTTCCGGCTCAGAACGTCGCGCTGGCGACGAGGGCAGCGCTACTCCTGGCCGATGAGAACGCCTTCGCATCGGTCGCGATCCCGGGGATGGGGACCGGGGTCGGTGGCGTGACGCCGCAGGATGCGGCGGTGAAGATGGTCCAGGAGGTCAGGATGTTCGTTCCGCAGGCGTTACGATCCGTGATCCTGGTCGATGTGGATCAGTTCATGGTGGATGCCTGGCGTAAACAGCTCAGCGCTGAAGGTAGCGGTTAAAAGAACATGCCGCTTGAAGATGAACTGAGTGACATCATCAAGAAGGCCCGGCTGGGTCGGCAGCGGTCGGTTGCCGAGGTCGCACGGGCAGCCGGGCTTGTGGAGGAGGACCTCGCAGAGCTGGAGCGGGGGCGTGCCCCTAGCGGAGCGGCACAGGTTGCATCCGTCGCCAAGGCTCTTGGCTTGAAGCCGGATGCCCTGGTGGAGGTGGCCCAGGGCTGGACACCCGAGGCCCAGCCTGCGTCGACAGCCCATGTCGAAACCGTCTTGGGTTCGATCGGCGGATATGAGGTCAAGGGCTATGTCGTCCATGATCGCGGTGAAGCCATCCTGGTTGACACGGCTTACAATCCGGATGCGATGCTGGCGTTGCTCACGAGCCGGCAGCTCACGTTACGCGCCATCTGCCTGACGCACGGGCATTCGGACCATGCCGAAGGCATTGAGCGCATCCTGCGGACCAGACCCGTGCCGGTGTATCTGGGGCCGGAAGACCTCAACCTGCTCCACTGGCGCCCCCCCCAGGACATACTCCAGGTGCCGCGTAACGGAGAGAGCCTGCAGGTCGGCGGCTTGACGGTACGATTCATGACCACGCCGGGGCACACGCCGGGCGGCATCTGTTATCGTGCCGAACAGGCGGGGCAGCCGCTCTGTTTCGTAGGCGACACGCTATTTGCCGGGTCCATCGGCCGCTCGAATCCGGCCGGTCTGTATGCGGCGCACCTCGACTCGGTTCGTCGGCAAGTGTTGACGCTAGAGGCCGACACGCGGCTCCATCCGGGTCACGGCCCTTCCACTACCGTGCGGGAAGAGTTGGTGCACAATCCCTTTGCGGCCTAGCAGGATGGGGAATGCCGCATGAACCGTGACGGGTCGAAGCAGGGGCCCTTGCAGAACGACCTGATCGAGCCCTCCCTCGACGAGGCAGACGATGAATGGGATGAAGAGGCGCAACCGTTCTTTTCCCGAGTGATCCTCCCGCTGCTCCTATTTGTCCTCACGGTGTTTACCGTGTTATGGGCCGGGGCGTACCAAACCAACACGAATCCGCTGGTCGGGCCCTTGGCGTTCTTGCTGGATGAGCCCGGCGCCCTGTGGCGAGGACTGCCGTTTGCCGCCACCCTGCTCGGGATCCTGGTCACGCACGAATTCGGGCATTACCTGTTCTCGCGCATCCACGGCGTGCCGGCCTCCCTGCCGCTGTTCGTACCGGGCTTGCCGCACTTCGTTGGCACGTTCGGCGCCATCATCCGCATGCGCGCGCCCGTGACGGACCGCCGCGCCCTGTTCGACATCGGGGTAGCCGGGCCGATCGCGGGCTTCGTGGTGGCGGTGATCGCGCTGGTGATCGGGCTGCGACTCTCCACGGTCATTCCCGTGCAAACCGGCTACGGACTCCACCTGGGCGAACCGCTCCTGCTGCAATTCATGTCCTGGCTCATCATCGGGCCCCTTCCGCCCACGGCCGATGTCATCCTGCATCCGGTTGGGTTCGCCGCTTGGTTCGGGCTCTTCATTACCTCGCTCAACTTGTTGCCGATCGGACAGCTGGACGGTGGGCATGTGGCCTACGCGCTCTGGGGAAGCAGGCAACGTTCGGTGGCGGTCGCGCTCGTGCCGATCCTCATGGTGTTCGGCTGGCTCGGATGGAAGGGCTGGTTCCTCTGGGTGGGGCTGGTCGGTTTGATGGGTTTGGCCCACCCGCCGGTGCTGAATCCCGAGCGTCCGTTGGGGCGCACCAGGGTCGTGATTGGGTGGATTGCCTTGGCCATCTTCGCGATGACCTTTTCCTGGGAGCCCTTCATTCTTCGTTGACCATGCCATGCCCACAGTGCGGATGGGAGCAGGCGGCGGACCGCGACGACTGTGAACGATGCGGGACCGTCTTCGCCAAGTATGCGGCGGTGCAAGCGCGCCTGGCGGCAGCGCGGCGACCGGTGTCGCCGAAGGAGCCGACGTGGGTCGACCAGGCCATGACTTGGCTGCTGACCGTCGAGGAGTCGGTGAATCCCTTCTACTTCGGCGGCCGGGTCTTGGTCCTCCTGCTCCTGACGTGGTGGGGGTGGCGGCTCATGCGGGCGCCGCTCGAAACCAACGAGGTCGGGGAGTCGTTTCTGCATCTCATCAACCTGCCGTTCCATGAGGCGGGCCATCTCCTCTTTGTGCCCTTCGGGCGATTCATGATGATCCTCGGCGGCAGCCTCGGCCAGATCCTCATGCCGGTCGTGTGTGTGGGCACCTTTCTCTTCAAGACCCGCGATACGTTCGGTGCGTCGGTCGCCCTCTGGTGGACGGCCGAGAATTTCATGGACCTGGCGCCCTATATCAACGATGCGCGGGCCATGGACCTCATTCTACTCGGTGGGTTCACCGGCAAAGAGGTTGATGCCCACGATTGGAACCATCTGCTGACGATGCTCGGGTGGCTTGAGCATGACCATCGCTTGGCGCAGCTGGCCTACGGCCTGGGCAGGGGGCTCATGCTCCTGGCGTTGCTGTGGGGCGCCCTGCTGCTTCGCCGGCAATTCCGCCGAATCGAGTGGTGACAGAGCCGCGGCCGTCCTTCCCACATAGCCGCCATTGCAATGGCTCGGCACATCGGGCACACTGCCGATCATGACGCCTGCCATCCGTCACTCGTTGCTCCTGTTGCTGCTGATCGTCGTATCGTCGCCGGGCTGGCTCCTGGCCGACCAAAGCGAGTCTCGGTTCGTGTTGACGTTGAACGACGAGGCGGTGTTGGACAGCGCGACCGGTTTAGTCTGGGAGCGGGAGCCGGACTACATCTTCGATGCGTGGGAGCGGTCCATCGCCCGTTGCGCGACCAAGACGGTCGGAGGACAACAGGGCTGGCGCGCTCCGAGCATCGACGACATCAAGACGCTGGTCGATCCTGATCAACAAGACCCTGCCTTGCCGCCTGGCCACCCTTTCCGTAACATCAAGTCCGGTATCTACTGGACCGCCACGCCTCATCCGACCGACGACATCGTCGCCTGGCAACAGAGTTTCCTGTCGGGGCAGGCCGTCACCGACCAGAAGTCGGGCATGCGCCGTCTCTGGTGCGTGCGGGGCGAGCGGCGCTAAGTCGCCATCCTATCTTCTTCACCTGCGCCGATTCCCCCGTTTCCCCGCTCAAGGTTTCCCTCTCAGTTGCGTCTGCCGCCGGAAGGTGATACATGAAAATGAGCGCGACTGGTTTCTTCGTACTTTGACAAATGCAAGAGCTGACGTGTCTCTTGATCCATCCGTGAGTATCACGATGCTCCGTGAGCGCAGGGTTGCGTCGTGATGGCCGCTCTGCTTGCCCTTCTCCTGGCCTGTTATGTCGGCGGGGGGGTGCTCCCCCTGTGCCTGCGGAGATCCCCTCACCTCCAGTCGGTACTGGCGCATGGAGGAGCCGCCGTGGCCGGAGTGAGCGGGGTCGTGTTGGGTCTGGTCGGCTTGCATGCCGCCGAGCCGTTCCGTGTCTCCGTTTCTTCCACCATCCCGTACCTGACCGTTGCCTTGCGGCTCGATCCGCTGGCCTCGTTCTTCGTCCTGATCATTTCCTTGGTCGGCCTGGCCGTGGCGATCTATGCCTTGGGGTATGTGGACGACTATGCCGGACGTCGCTCGTTTCCGGTGCTCGGCTCCCTCCTGAACTGGTTCCTCCTCTCCATGACGCTGGTCGTCCTGGCCGACAATGGGTTCTGGTTCTTGATCCTCTGGGAGGTGATGTCGCTGCTCTCCTATGTGTTGGTCGTGACGGAGCATGAGAAGCCTGAGGTGCGGCAGGCGGGGCTCTTGTACCTGGTCATGACCCATGTCGGGACGGCCTTTATCATCCTGACGTTCTTGATCTTCTTTCAGGTGACCGGGTCGTTCTCCTTCGAGTCGTTCCGGCCTCCCGACCAGCGGCTGCCAGAAGGGCTCCGGTCGGTCGCCTTTTTTACTGCCCTGATCGGGTTCGGCGCGAAGGCCGGCATCATTCCTCTCCATGTATGGCTGCCCTATGCGCATCCCGCCGCTCCGTCGCACGTGTCGGCCTTGATGTCCGGCGTCATGATCAAGACCGCCGTGTATGCCCTAATCCGCGTGTATTTCGACTTTCTGGGCGGCCAGTTTCCCTGGTGGTGGGGGTTCACGATCTTGGGAGTCGGAGCGGTGTCGGCGCTTCTTGGCGTGCTCTACGCCCTTGTGGAGCAGGACCTGAAACGGCTTCTGGCCTTCAGCAGTGTGGAGAACATCGGCATCATCTTTCTGGGTCTCGGCGCCGGCATGATCTTCCACACCTACGGCCTGCCCGACCTGGCTGCGCTCGGTCTCTTGGCCGGCCTCTACCACACTATGAACCATGCCATGTTTAAAGCCCTGCTGTTCTTGGGGGCGGGGTCGCTCCTCTATGCCACACACACGAGAAACATCGAGCGCTACGGTGGGCTCTTACGACGTATGCCCTGGACCGGCCTGTGGTTCCTCCTGGGGGCCGTGTCCATCGCGGCGTTGCCCCCGACCAATGGATTCATCAGTGAGTGGCTCGTGTTTCAAAGCCTCTTCCTGAGCGTCCAGTTACCCACGCTGTTCTTGAAGCTGATGTTGCCGATTGCCGCCGCCATGCTGGCGCTCACCGGGGCGCTGGCGCTGGCCTGTTTCGCGAAGGCCTTCGGCCTGTCGTTCTTGGCCCAGCCGCGCAGTCCTGAATCCCGGCGCGCGAGGGAAGTGCCGTGGCCGATGCGCATCGGCATGGGACTCCTGGCCGTGCTGTCGGTCGTGATGGGAGTGGCTCCGATGCTGGTCATCCCGCTGTTGGACCGCATCACCGCGCCTCTGGCGGGCACGGCGGTCAGTGCCAAAGTGTTGGCCATGGACGGGTGGGTCGTGGCGCCGATGACCGTCGAATTCTCCAGCGTCTCGACGCCGGTGTTAGCGGCGCTGCTGGTTGCCGCCGGAGGGTTAGGATTGCTGCTGGCCAGGACCCTCGGGAATTCATTGTGTACGCGCTTCGTCAAGACGTGGGGCTGTGGGCTGAACCTGACCCCGCGCATGGAATACAGCGCGACCGGCTTCGTGCAGCCGATCAAGCGGGTCTTCGGGACGATCTATCAGCCGACGGTCACACTCGAAACGGAATTCTTGGAACAATCGAAATACTTCATCAAGCAGCAGCGGTTCGAGTTCAGGATCAAGCCGCTCTTCGAAACCTACCTCTATCAGCCGATCGTCGCGTGGTTGTGGACCGCCGCCGACCGGCTGCGGGTCATTCAGGCCGGAAGCCTGCATCTCTACCTGGCCTATATTTTTGTCACGCTGGTGCTGTTGTTGTTATGGGCGGTCTAGGAGAAGTGATCGTGCAAATGTTGCTGGTCGTCGTGCAGGTGATCACGTTGCTCGTCCTGGCGCCGTTCATCGTCGGGTTGATCCGCAAGGTGAAGGCACGATTGCAGTGTCGCAGCGGCGCCGGGTTGCTGCAGCCCTACGCAGATTTGGTGAAGCTGTTCGGCAAGCAGCCCGTGGTCTCTTCCACCACTTCCTGGATCTTTCCCGCCGCCCCCTACATCGTGTTTGCCTCCACGATGGCCGCCGGCCTCCTCATGCCGGTCTTTGTGTCGCACAGTCCGTTGAATTTCGCCGGCAACATCATCGCGCTGGTCTATCTGTTGGCACTGGGCACATTTTTCCTGATCCTGGCCGGCCTCGATGCGGGGTCATCGTTCGGGGGCATGGGGAGCAGCCGCGAGGCCATTGTGGCGACGCTGGCGGAGCCGGCCATGATGTTGTCGATCCTGGCCATCGCCCTGACGGCCGGCTCGACCAATCTCAGTACGATCGTCCACCAATCCGCCTCGCTGGAAGGGGGCCTGCTCGTGCCTCCACCGCACCTCATGGCCTTGGCGGCGCTGTTCATCGTGACCCTTGCGGAGACGGGCCGCGTGCCGGTGGACAATCCCGCCACGCATCTCGAACTGACCATGATCCATGAAGCCATGCTGTTGGAATATTCCGGCCGGTACCTGGCACTGATGGAATGGGCGGCGGGCATCAAGTTGGTGGTGTTCCTGACGTTGATCGTCAACGTCTTTGCGCCCTGGGGCATCGCGACGACCCTGACCCCGGATGCGCTGGCGCTGGGGGTGGCGGTGTACCTGGTCAAGGTCTCGACCCTGGCCGTCGTCATCGGGGTGATTGAATCCATGTTCGCCAAGCTGCGGCTGTTTCGCGTCCCCGAACTCTTGGGCGCCGCCTTTATCCTGTCGCTGCTGGCGTTGGTGTTCTTTTACACACTGAGGGGGTAGTGGTGCCGCTCTCGACCCATCTGGGCTCGCAACTCGTCGATCTGTGCTCGGTGCTGTTGTTGCTCTGCTGCTTCGCCATCGTGGCGCAACGGCGGTTGTCGGCCTGCGTCGACCTGTTCGCGCTGCAGTCCCTGTTCCTTGCGGCGACCGCGGCGCTGGTGGCCTTTCTGACCGGGCACACACACATTTACCTGGCCGCGGTCCTGACCATCGTCATCAAGGTGGTGATCTTGCCGCGCATTTTGAAACGGGTCATCGAACGCCTGAACGTCTCGCGAGAGTTGGTGATGAACGTCAACGTGCCGGCGGGCCTGCTGATCTGCGGAGGCCTCGTGATCGTCGCCTTCTTCATCACCCAGCCCATCATCCCCCTGGGCTACCTGTTGACGCGCGACTCCCTGGCCATTGCCCTCGCCATCATCATGATCGGATTCTTCACCATGATCGCGCGGATGAAGGCGGTGACGCAAATGGTGGGTTTTCTGGTCATGGAGAACGGCGTGTTTCTGGGGGCGACGGCGGCCGCCTACGGCATGCCGCTGATCGTCGAACTGGGGGTCTTCTTCGATGTGTTGGTCGCGGGGCTGATCGTGGGGATCTATACGCACCGGCTCCAGGACGCGTTCGATAGCATCGATACCAGTACGCTGACGGTGTTGAAGGAATGAAGGGCGACAGGATGGACAGACGGGGAGGTTGTGCCGCATGTGGCCGGTGATGGTGCTGCTGGCCGGGCCGGTGGCGGCCGGGTTGCTGAGTCTGGTCATCCGGCGTGCGCGTGTCCTGCACTTGGTGAATTTCTTGACGATGGCGGCCTTGGCCGTCGCGGAAACGCTCCTGACCAGGCAGGTCCTGGCGCAGGGATCGGTCACGACGCTGGGGGACCTCGTGTATGTGGATGCGTTGTCGGATTTCATTCTCGTCATCATTACGACCATTGGACTGTCTTGTTCGCTCTACATGTGGTCCTACATGGACGACCAGGTGGCTCGCGGGGTGATTGCGGCGAAGCGGTTGAGCCTCTTCTTTTTTCTCTTCCACATGTTTCTCTTCGCCATGGTCGCGGCAACGGTGGCGAACAGCCTGGGCGTGCAGTGGGTGGCGCTGGAAGGGACGACGCTGGCCACGACGTTTCTCATCGCCTTTTTCCGTCGCCGGGAATCGCTGGAGGCGGGCTGGAAGTATCTGATTCTCTGCTCAGTCGGTATCGCCCTCGCCCTGTTCGGCGTCGTGTTGACCTATTACTCGTCGGTCCGCGTCCTGGGCGACGTCGGGTCCGCCTTGAACATCACCGCCTTGAGGCAGGTGGCGAACCAATTGGATCCGAACGTGCTCAAGCTCGCCTTTATCTTCGTGCTGGTCGGCTATGGCACGAAGGTGGGGCTGGTTCCGATGCATACGTGGCTGCCGGAGGCCTATAGCGAGGCGCCGGCTCCGATCGCGGCGATGTTGGCCGGTGTGTTGGAGACGGTGGCGGTGTACACGTTACTGCGCAGCAAGGCGCTGGTGGATCAGGCCTTGCCGCCGACGTTTACCGGCAACCTCCTGCTGACCTTCGGGCTCCTGTCATTCCTCGTGGCCACCCTGTTTGTGTTGATCCAACACAACTACAAGCGCCTCTTCGCCTATTCGAGCATCGAACACATGGGACTGGCGATGATCGGGTTCGGCGTCGGCGGCTCGGTCGGCACGTTCGGCGGGCTGTTCCACCTTTTGAATCATGCGCTGGCCAAGGCGCTCGCCTTCTTCGTTGCCGGCAACATCCATCGACGGTGCGAGACCTTGGAGATCGACGACGTGCGTGGCCTGATCCGCGCGCAACCCATCACGGCCGTGGCGCTGATGGCAGCCGGTTGCGCCCTGGTGGGACTCCCGCCCTTTTCACCGTTCGTGAGCGAACTTCTGGTGGTGTCGTCGTTGGCGGCGCAGGACTTTGCTTCCGATACGATGCAGGTCGGGCGCTTCGTCACCGTCACAATCTCCGACGAGATGCGGAGCCTCGGCATTGTCGCGCTTTTCCTGCTGTCGGCCGTCGTCCTATTCGGGGGCTTCATGTCGCGCATCGGTGCCATGGTCTGGGGAATTCCTCCCGCGCGGCTCACGCAGGGGGAACCCTGGACGGTCGGCCACGTGCCGGTGGTGATCATGGTGGCAGCCTTGCTGGGGCTGGGGTTCGTGTTGCCGGGCCCGATCCAGGCCCTCTTGAGCGGGGCGGTCCAGGTGGTGCTGTTGAGGTGAGGGGATGAGCGAATCCTGTCCGATCGTCGAGCAGCTCCAAGGGACGTTTCCGCAGGCCATTCTGGATGTGCGGATGCAGCAGGGTGTGCCGCTGGTCCGACTGCGCACACAGGACCTGCCGATCGTCGTCCATTTCGTGCACCAGCAGCCCGCTCTACGGGGCTCGCTCTCGTTGTTGTGGGCGATCGATCACCGGCCGCGCGAGGCGCGGTATGAGCTCTGTTATCTGTTCACACTCGCAGAGCGGAAGGAGTGGCTCTTGCTGACCACTGATCTGCGAAGCGATGAACGGGAATTCCCGTCGGTGACACCGCACCTGCATGCGGCGAAATGGTACGAGCGAGAAATCCGTGATCTCTTCGGCCTGATTCCGGTCGGGCATCCCGACATGCGGCGACTCGTCCGCCACGAGCACTGGCCGAAGGGCTGTCATCCCTTGAGGAAGGACTTTCCCTGGGATCGAGTCGTGGCGCGGGTACAGGGGCAATATGCCTTTCGAAGAATTCAGGGCGAAGGGGTCTTTGAAGTCCCTGTGGGCCCGATTCACGCCGGTATCATCGAGCCGGGCCATTTCCGTTTCTCCGTCGCGGGGGAACCGATCATGCAGCTCGAGCTGCGTCATTTCTGGAAACACCGCGGGGTGGAAAAACTATTTGAGCAGCAGGGTCTCATGGAGGCGGTGCCCCTCTCTGAACGGGTGTCCGGTGATACGACCGTGGGCCACAGCCTGGCCTATTGTCAGGCCGTTGAAGAATTGTGTGGGATCGAGGTGTCGGACCGGGTCCGTTATTTGCGGAGCCTGTTTCTCGAACTGGAACGGCTGCACAACCATATCGGGGATGTGGGGGCGATTTGCAACGATACCGCCTATGCCTTGGCCCATGCCCATTGCGGGCGCCTGAAGGAACAGCTCATGCAACTCAACGAGCGGGTGAGCGGGTCGCGGTTCCTTCGCGGCGTCCTCTGCGTCGGTGGGGTGGCGATCGACGTGCCGAATGCGCAGCTCCTGCAGGTGGAGTCGGAACTCGATCGGCTGGAGCAGGAGTTCAGCGGTGTAGAGAAGATTCTGTTCGCAAACGCCTCGTTGACGGAACGGCTGGAGCATACGGGAGTCCTGACCGAGCGGGTCGCCTGGGATCATGCGGCGGTCGGCGTCGTGGGGCGCGCCTCCGGCATCAATCGCGATGTGCGGCGTGATCGTCCGTTTGCCGCCTACGATCAGCTTCAACCGAAAGTGGCGCTGTACCGGTACGGCGATGTGCGGGCGCGAATGAGGGTGCGGTTGGATGAGGTACATGAGTCGATACGCCTCGTGCGTGAGATTCGTCGCCGCCTGCCGCAAGGTCCGCTGGTCGCGCTTTCGACGCGTGACCCCCAGCCGGGCGACTGGGCGCTCGCCGCCACGGAAGGCTGGCGAGGGGAGATCCTCTATATGGTCATGGCCGGTGCAGAGGGGCGCATTCATCGCTGCAAAGTGCGTGATCCCTCGTTCGTGAATTGGCCGGCCATCCAGTGGGCGGCGGTGGGGAACATCGTGCCGGATTTTCCGTTGATCAACAAAAGTTTCAATTTGTCATACGCCGGGAATGACTTGTGACGAGAGAGTGACGGAAAGCAGGCGGCTCGGCCGCTCTGTGTGATGGAGGACCCATGTTTCGGATCATTGCTAAGAGCCTCGCGACCGGCGTCGTGACGGGCCGGCATCCAGAGGCGGATCACGCTCTGGAGCCGGTCAGCCCTGAGGCGATCGAAAAGGCCAAGCCTTTCCGGCGTTCTCTCACGATTCGCGCGGTGGATACCGGGTCCTGCAACGCCTGTGAGATGGAGCTGAACGCGTTGATCAATCCGATCTATGACGTGGAGCGATTCGGGGTACACATCGCCGCTTCACCGCGCCACGCCGACGCGCTGGTCGTCACTGGTCCTGTGACCGTGAACATGGAGCGGCCGCTGAAGGAAGTCTACAAGGCGACCCCTGATCCCAAGCTTGTGATCGCCCTGGGGGATTGCGCGCTGACTTGCGGAGTCTTCAAGGGCAGTTATGCGGTCACCGGTCCGGTGGACCGGCACCTGCCTGTGGATGTGCGTATTCCCGGTTGCCCGCCTAAACCGGCGGAGATCCTCGCGGCGTTGTCCGACCTGCGAGGAGAGAACCTCCCGCCCCACCAATGACCCTCGTGCGCCGCCGCCTCCTGCGTTTTTCTATTTCCATTCTTCCACCGGTTCGGCTTCGATCCTGCCCGGCCACGATCCAGTCTGAGGGGGATGTCTTCACGGGAAGGAGGGCTGGCAGCGTCCAGGTTTTTACGCCGTTTTTACATTGGGTTTGATAGCCTGGAAATGTCGGTACAGACCCGCAGCCTGATCGAAACCAGATCGGAGACGCCATGGATGTCCTGTACATCTCCATCACCATCGGATTCTTCATCCTGTCCAGCTGGCTCATTCGGGCCTTGGATCGTCCGTAGGGGGCACGTGAACGCGATGGATATGCTGGCGACGGTGCTGTCGGTGGGTGTACTGATTTATCTCATGGTCGCCTTGCTAAAACCGGAGTGGTTCTGATGACGATCAATGCGTGGTTGCAGATCGGCCTCTTGATCGTCTTGCTGCTTGCTTTGGTGAAGCCCCTGGGTTGGTATATGGCTCGAGTCTACGAGAATAAGCCTTGCGGACTAGATCCTCTTCTGGCTCCACTGGAGCGAGCCCTGTATCGAGTGTGCGCTATCCGGCCCTCGGAAGAAATGGATTGGAAGGGCTACGCGACCGCGATGCTCTGGTTCAATGCGGTCGGCATGCTGCTCCTCTACGGAATGCAACGACTGCAAACCTACCTCCCCCTCAATCCGGCTGGATTGCAGGCTGCCTCGCCAGATCTCGCCTTCAATACGGCGGCCAGCTTTGCCACGAATACCAACTGGCAAGCCTATAGCGGGGAAACGACGCTGAGCCACTTTACGCAGATGCTCGGCTTGACGGTTCAGAATTTTGTCTCCGCGGCAACCGGCATGGCCGTCCTCGTGGCGTTGATTCGAGGCCTCACTCGACGGAGTGCCACCACGCTTGGAAACTTTTGGACCAACCTCATCCGCACCACGTTATACATTCTCCTGCCGCTGGCCCTGCTGCTGTCCCTGCTGTTGGTATCGCAGGGAGTCGTCCAGACCATCAGCCCATCCCCTACGGCAACGCTGCAACAGCCGGTCAGTTATGACAGGCCGGTGATGGATGAAAACGGTCGGCCGGTGTTAGATGCCCAGGGAAAGCCGAAAACCGAATCTGCCACGGCAGCCGAACAGGTGCTCGCGATAGGGCCCGCAGCCTCGCAGGTCGCGATCAAACAATTGGGTACGAACGGCGGAGGGTTCTTCAACGTGAACTCGGCGCATCCCTATGAGAATCCCACCCCCTGGTCGAATCTGCTCGAACTCCTTTCCATGCTCATGATCCCGGCGGCGCTGTGTTACACGTTCGGGCTGTTGGTCGGCGATACCCGCCAAGGCTGGGCATTGCTGGCCACAATGATGATTCTGCTGCTCTGTTTCGTCCCGATCGGACTGTGGGCTGAACAGAGCGGCAATCCCCTGTTGGCCGTGGTTGGCGTGAATCAGGAGGCGCATCCCGGTCAAGCCGGTGGGAACATGGAAGGGAAGGAAACACGTTTCGGCATCGCCAACTCAGTCCTGTGGTCGGCTGCCACGACCGCTGCCTCCAACGGTTCCGTGAACTCGATGCACGATTCCTATACGCCTCTCGGCGGGCTGGTGCCGCTGTTCCTCATGCAGTTCGGCGAAGTGGTGTTCGGCGGAGTGGGTTCCGGCCTTTACGGCATGATCGTCTTTGCGATCATCGCGGTCTTCGTCGCGGGGCTGATGGTCGGACGAACACCGGAATATCTGGGAAAGAAAATAGAGCCTTACGAAATGAAAATGGCCGCCTTGCTGATCCTGATCATGCCGATGGTGGTTCTGGGAATGACGGCGCTCGCGGTCGGGCTCACGGCTGGCACCTCCTCGGTGTCGAATCCGGGCGCCCACGGCTTTAGCGAGATTTTGTATGCCTACACATCGCAGGGCAACAACAACGGCAGCGCCTTTGCCGGCCTCAATGCCAACACGCCCTTCTACAACATCACCGGCGGCATTGCGATGCTGATCAGCCGATTTTGGCTCGCGATTCCAACACTCGCATTGGCCGGTGCCTTGGCGCGAAAGAATCTCGTTCCTGCCGGTCCTGGCACACTGCCCACTCATACGCCTTTGTCCGCAGTACTCCTAATGGGCGTCGTCATCTTGGTCGGCGCCCTGACGTTCGTGCCGGCGATGGCACTCGGCCCGGTCGTCGAACACTTACTGATGATCAGATGAAAGGAAGAAAGCAGGCGGGAGATACAGAAATGGCAACCGACACATCTCAACTCAGGGGGCGGTCCTTGTTCGAGGGCGCGATCGTGAGGCAAGCCATCTCGGATTCGTTCGGAAAGCTCGATCCTCGGCATCAGATCAGGAATCCGGTGATGTTTGTGGTGTGGATGGGGAGTCTGCTGACTTCGCTGTTGTTCGTGCAAGCTTTGCTCGGGGCGGGGGAGGCCCCTGCCGGCTTCATTTTGTCCATTTCGGTATGGCTTTGGTTTACCGTGTTGTTTGCCAATTTCGCAGAAGCCATGGCGGAAGGACGAGGCAAAGCCCAAGCCGCTTCGTTACGGGAGGCGCGCCGCGAGTTGCAGGCCAAGAAACTGGGCATCGCGGAAGGCGTAGCCGATGGCATCTGCGTGCCTGCCTCTGTCGGCAAGCCTGGTGAGAGGTATGTGGTAGTGTCCGCAAGCACGCTCAACAAGGGGGACATCGTGCTGGTCGAGGCCGGGGACGTGATTCCGTGCGATGGAGAGGTCGTGGAGGGCGTGGCGTCCGTGAACGAGAGCGCGATCACCGGTGAGAGCGCCCCGGTCATCCGCGAAAGCGGAGGCGATCGCAGCGCGGTCACCGGCGGCACCAAGGTCCTTTCTGATTGGCTCCTGGTCTGTGTCACAGCCAGCCCGGGCGATACGTTTCTCGACCGCATGATTGCGATGGTCGAAGGCGCTACGCGCCAAAAAACGCCGAACGAAATCGCCTTGAATATTCTGCTGGCGGCCTTGACGATAATGTTTCTCCTGGCCGTAGTCACGCTGTTGCCGTTCTCCTCGTATAGCGTCACCGCGGCCGGCCAGGGTTCGCCTGTTACGGTCACAGTGCTTGTTGCTCTGCTGGTCTGCTTGATCCCGACCACGATCGGGGCCTTGCTCTCCGCTATCGGGATCGCCGGCATGGATCGCATGGTGCAAGCCAATGTGATCGCCCTGTCGGGAAAGGCGGTTGAAGCGGCCGGTGACGTCGATGTGCTGCTGCTCGACAAGACCGGCACCATCACGTTGGGTAACCGCCAGGCCACGGCGTTCATCCCGGCTGACGGCGTCAGCGAACGGGTTTTGGCTGATGCTTCTCAGTTGGCGTCTCTGGCGGATGAAACCCCGGAAGGGCGCAGCATCGTCGTGCTCGCCAAGGAAAAATATGGACTGCGTGCTCGTGAGATCCATGAACTGGGCGCCACATTCATTCCATTTACCGCGCAGACACGCATGAGCGGCGTCGATATGGAGGGTCGGCGTATCCGCAAGGGATCGGCGGAAGCCATCGAAGCCTCTGTGGCGGCGGTAGGAGGTCAGTTCTCGGTCCTCGTCCATTCGACGGTGGACGCGATTGCCAAACAGGGTGGGACGCCTCTGGTCGTGGCGGAGGGGGCGAAGGTCTTGGGAGTCATCGCCCTGCAGGACGTCGTCAAAGGGGGTATCAAGGAACGGTTTGTGGAACTGCGGCGGATGGGAATCAAGACCGTGATGATCACGGGAGACAATCCGAAGACGGCGGCGGCGGTCGCGGCGGAAGCCGGCGTCGATGATTTTCTCGCTGAAGCGACCCCGGAGGCCAAGCTGAAGCTGATTCGCGAGATGCAGGCCGGCGGGCGCCTCGTGGCCATGACGGGTGACGGCACGAACGACGCGCCGGCCTTGGCCCAGGCTGATGTGGCGGTGGCCATGAATACCGGGACGCAAGCCGCAAAGGAAGCGGGAAACCTCGTGGATCTGGACTCCAACCCGACCAAGCTGATCGAGATCGTCGGAATCGGCAAACAACTGCTCATGACGCGCGGCGCGCTGACAACCTTCAGCATCGCAAACGATGTCGCCAAATATTTTGCCATCATCCCGGCCGCCTTCGCGACGACCTATCCGGCCTTGAACGCGCTGAACGTCATGCATCTCGCGACACCCCACAGTGCGGTCCTCTCGGCCGTGATTTTCAACGCCTTGATTATCATCGCGCTCATTCCCCTGGCATTGAAAGGCATCCGCTATCGACCGATGGGCGCCGCTCCGCTGCTGCGGCGACATCTGCTGATCTATGGACTCGGAGGCGTCATTGTCCCATTCATCGGGATGAAGCTGATCGACATGCTGCTGGTTGTGTTGCGCCTCGTATGAGGTGTGAGAGAGAAGCAGAGACGCTTATGGAGCGCCCTGACGCATTGAGACGGCAGGGAAGGATGGCGGAGGATGAAGGAACAACTGAAACAGGCGTTGATGGTTTTCCTGGCGCTGGCTGTGCTGACCGGTGTTGTATACCCGCTGGCGGTCACCGGTTTAGCGCAGGTCTTATTTCCACATCAAGCGAATGGAAGCCTGATCGTCCAGGATGGCAAGCTGATCGGTTCGGAGCTGATCGGACAGCCATTCAATGCGCCTGGATACTTCTGGAGTCGGCCATCCGCCACCTCGCCGTTTCCGTACAACGCCGCCGCCTCATCAGGATCGAATCTCGGCCCCACCAATCCTGCTCTTGCCGAGGCAGTCAAAGCGCGTATCGCGGCTTTGCGCTCAGCTGATCCGGATAACGACTCCCCGATCCCGGTCGATCTTGTAACGGCGTCAGGGAGTGGACTCGATCCCCATATCAGTCCTGCCGCCGCGGCCTATCAGGTCAAGAGGGTGGCCAGGGCACGAGGGCTGGATGCTGCCGATGTCCAACGGCTCGTGGCCCGACATATCGAAAGGCGCCAGTTCGGATTGCTCGGTGAGCCGAGGGCGAACGTTCTCTTGTTGAATCTTGCGTTGGATAAGATGCGGAAGTGAGATCGACTACGGCGCTGGGATGGCTGCCGGTTTTGCCTTGTCATCTTCGGTCTGCCGTAGCTGTTCGTCGCAAACCGACGAGGCCGTATAGACTCGTGCGGGGAAGGCATCCGTTGACGCCCCATTCCTTCGCTCCTAGAATTACCCGCGTAGAAGGTGGCGTGCTCTGTACGGTCTCGGATGAGTAAGATATGGACGTGCAACGACCCGATCCCGATGCGCTGCTCAAGCTGGTGCAGGCCGAGCAAGCTGGGCGCGTGCGTGGAAAGCTGAAGGTCTTTTTCGGGGCCACGGCCGGAGTCGGTAAGACCTATGCGATGTTGCAGGCGGCCCACGAGCAGCAGACCGACGGCGTGGATGTGCTCATCGGCGTGGTCGAAACGCACGGGCGCGCCGACACTATGGCTTTGGTGAACGGACTCGAACTCTTGCCGTCTCGGTCCGTCGAGTACCATGGGAAGACTCTTCAGGAGTTCGATTTAGACGCCGCCCTTGCCCGACACCCGAGCATCATTCTCATCGATGAGCTGGCCCATACGAACGCGCCTGGCTTGCGGCATGCCAAACGTTGGCAAGACGTGCAGGAACTGCTGAGCGTCGGCATCACGGTCTACACCACGGTCAACGTGCAGCACCTAGAGAGTTTGAACGACGTGGTCGCGCAGATCACGGGTGTGCGGGTGCGCGAAACCGTCCCCGATTCGGTGCTCGAACGGGCGGATGACGTGGAATTGATCGATCTTCCTCCCGATGATCTGCTCCAGCGGTTGAAAGACGGCAAGGTCTATGTGCCGGAACAGGTGCAGCACGCCATCCAGAATTTTTTTGCGAAGGGCAATTTGCTTGCGTTGCGCGAGCTCGCCCTGCGCCGAACTGCCGAACGCGTCGACCAGCAGATGGAAACCTATCGTCGCGACCACGCGGTGGTGCAGACCTGGCCGGCTGCCGAGACGATCATGGTCTGCGTCAATTTGAAACCGCGCGGGCCGAGGCTGGTGAGGGCGGCGCGTCAAATGGCGGCCGGCCTGCATGCTAAGTGGCTTGCCGTCTACGTCCAAACGCCTCGTCATCTCACGTTGTCGGAAGCTGAACGAACGCGCGTGGTGGAAACCCTGCGTCTGGCTGAGAAGCTCGGCGCCGAGACGATCACGCTGACCGGCGATCAAGTCCCACAGGAGCTGCTGACCTTCGCGCGAAGTCGGAATGTCACGAAGATCATTGTCGGCAAACCGGTGCGTGCCTGGTGGAAGGAATGGATGTTCGGTTCCGTCGTGTCGGACCTCGTCCGGCGCAGCGGCGACATCGACATCTATGTCATCACCGGAGAGGCGGGCGAAGGTCGACCGCTGGTGAGGCGGACGCTGCAGCCCACCAGCGACTGGTCGAAATATGGATTTACCGGCCTCGGTGTGACGCTCTCCACGGTCGTGGCGTGGGCGATGTTTCCCTATTTCGGCTCCGCGAACCTGATCATGGTGTATCTGCTTGGCGTGGTATTTGTGGCGGTTCGCTGCGGGCGTGGCCCCTCGGTGCTGGGCTCGGTGCTGAGCGTCGCGACGTTCGATTTCTTTTTCGTCCCTCCCTACTTCTCATTTGCCGTCTCGGATATCGAATACCTCCTCACCTTTGCCGTCATGTTGGTCGTGGCCTTGGTGATCAGCAATCTGGCGGTGCGGATCGGCCGCCAGGCGGAGATGGCGCGGTACCGTGAACGGCGAACCGGCGTGCTCTACGCCATGAGTCGCGATCTTGCAACCCATCGCGAAGCTGCGATGTTGGCCAACGTTGCGGCCAAGCACCTGCGCGACGTTTTCGACAGCCAGGTTGCCATGTTTCTGGCCGATGCCGAGCAGCGCTTGCAATTGCAGCGAGGTGGGCAGTTATTCTTCGAGTTCGATCCCAAGGAAATGGGAATCGTGCAGTGGGTCTTCGATCACAGCGAACGAGCCGGTCTTGGGACCGATACGCTGCCGGGATCCAGTGCGTTGTACCTGCCGCTGGTCGGCTCGACGGGTGCGATCGGAGTGGTAGCTGTACGCCCGGCCCAGTCCCATCTTCTTCTCGACCCAGAGCAACTCCACCTGCTCGAATCTCTCATCAATCAAACAGCGCTCGCGATCGAACGCACGAAGCTGTCGGAGGAGGCGCAACGCGCGCATGTACAGGCGGAAACGGAGCGTATGCGAAATGCCATACTCAGCTCTGTCTCTCACGACCTGCGGACGCCATTGGCCGCCATTACCGGCGCGGCGAGCAGCCTGTTGGACGACTCGGGCCGGCTCGATGTCGCCTCAAAGCGGGAGCTTGCGCGTTCCATTTATGAAGAATCGGGCCGACTTGATCGCCTCCTCCGGAATCTCTTGGAGATGATGCGGCTGGAAGCTGGAGCGGTACAGCTCAAGAAGGAATGGCACCCCCTTGAGGAAGTGGTCGGGGCCGCATTGGGGCGGTTGGAGAGCCGCTTGCGCAACCATGTCCTCCACACGAACATTCCGCCCGACCTTCCCCTCGTCAACGTCGACGGTGTGTTGTTGGAACAGGTGGTGATCAATCTGGTCGAAAACGCTCTCAAGTATGCGCCGGCTGGCACGGCCATCGAGCTATCGGCCTTGGCCGGGGATCGGGAAATGGTGGTGGAGGTTGCCGATCAGGGACCGGGCCTGCCGCCGGGGGAAGAGGGGCGGGTCTTCGAGAAGTTTTATCGGCTCCAGCCGGACCGGGAAGGCGGCGTGGGGCTGGGATTGACGATTTGCCGAGGCATCATCGAGGCGCACGGCGGCCGCATTTGGGCGGAGAACCGAGCGGGACAGGGAGCCTTGTTTCGCTTTACGATTCCGTTGATCGAGCGACAGCCCACCGCGTATCCCGAGTCGAGTGGGGCTCGCTCCGCCTAGGCTCGGGCTGATCCCCATCGACCCGCTCCAATCCTATGACCCAAGAAGCTTCGATACTGCTGATCGAAGATGAGCCGGAGATCAGACGGTTCCTGCGGACCTCGCTGCCGGCGCATGGATTGAGGCTGTATGAATCGTCCACCGCGAAGGAGGGGCTGATCGAGGCGAAGGCAAGAAACCCCGATCTGATTCTCTTAGATCTCGGCCTTCCGGATCTAGACGGGAGTGAAGTGATTCACGCGTTGCGGCAGTGGACCTCGACGCCGATTATCGTGCTGTCCGCGCGAGACCAGGAAGAGGTGAAGGTGGCGGCACTCGATCTTGGGGCCGACGACTATGTGACGAAGCCGTTTGGAATCAACGAGCTGCTGGCGCGAATGCGCACCGCCCTTCGCCATGCCGCACGTCCTGAATCGGAGGCGGCCTCCTCGGTCTTTACGGTGGGCAACATCCGCGTAGATCTCGGACGGCGGCAGGTCTTCGTCTCAGACAGCGAGATCCACTTGACCCCGATCGAATACAAGCTGCTCACGACGCTCATTCGCTACGCCGGCAAGGTCATCACGCATCGGCAACTTCTGAAGGAGGTGTGGGGCCCTTTACATGTGGAGGAAGGGCAGTATCTCAGAGTGTACATGCGGCAGTTGCGTCAAAAGATCGAGCCCGACCCCGCACAGCCCCGCTATCTTGTCACGGAACTGGGGGTGGGGTATCGCTTGCGGACGGAATGACTGTTCCACGGATGAGTCGCCACTTCGCTGCTCTGTTCTGTAATCTTTATCCCGTCTTGATACGGCACAGTGTAAAGTCCATCTCGTGAACAGATTGGTGTCGGAGTTGAGAGAGATGGGACGATACCTCCTCTGTGTCTTGGTCCTCGGCGCGACGATGACGGTCCCCGCTGGTGCGGTGGAACCCCCATCTCAGACAATCGAGGCCTCACTGCAGCCAGGGGCAAGCCCCTCGGAGTCGACACCGGTTCCGACCAGCCTCTGGCATTACGGCGCCTATCTCGATGTCGGGTATGTCGTGAATTTCAACTTCCCCGAGAACCATCTGTGGCGGAACCGCTCGACGGCCTCGCGGCACAATGAGTTTGCGCCGAACATGGCCTTAGTTTCTGTCCGTAAGGAGGCGACGGAGGCTTCTCACTGGGGCATGGAGTTCGGGGTACAAGGCGGGTACGACTCGGAACGGTTCGCGTTTCTGCCGGGTGAGCGCGAGGTCGACGGCGCCGATACCCTGCGGCACATTCACCGCGCGAATGTGTCGTATCTCGCCCCGGTCGGCAGGGGCCTCATGGTCACCGCGGGGCTCTTTAACAGTCTGATCGGGTATGAGTCGCTCTATGCCAAGGACAACGTGGCCTATACCCGGTCTTGGCTGGCCGACAATACGCCGTACATGATGTTCGGCGTGAATGCCAAGTATCCCGTCACCGATCGGCTCACTGTCGCGGCCTTTGTCATCAACCGCTATTTTCACTTGGCCTATACCAACGATCAACCGTCCTATGGCGGGCAATGGTCATATAGGGCCACGCCTCGCCTCACGCTGACTCAGACGGTCTACGGCGGCCCGGATCAGACGAATACGGCCCTCCAGTTCTGGCGCGTGTATGCGAACAACATCGTCGAGTGGAAAAGCGACGATGTAACCCTCGCGGCCACTTACGACATCGGGACAGAGAACATCGTCGATCGTCCCGGGCACCCCAGGGCCTTCGTCATGGGCGGTAACATCGTTGCGCGGTGGCATGTCTCCGGTCCCTGGGCCTTGGCCGTTCGGCCCGAGTTCTACTGGGATCGGAACGGACGCTGGACGGGGTCGGAGCAATTCGTGAAGGCGGTCACCTCAACCGTGGAATACCGAATTCCTTACAAAGGCACACAGACGATCGTGCGGTTGGAACATCGCTGGGACGAATCGACCGGTGCCGGAGGCGGATTTTTTCGACGGGGTGAGATTCAACCGGGGGTGATCAGCCTGACGCCGAATCAGCATCTGTTGCTGCTGGGGCTCCTCTGGGTGTTTGACGGCCCCTAGTCGGCGGCCCGTTGCTTCTCCCTCACCAATCGCACCATCTCTGCGACTTCACGCCCGAACCGCTCCAAGGCCACATCTTTGGCCTCAGCGATCGCGTCCCGGTCTTCCAGCGAGGGGGCCGGGCCGATGAGTGTGGTCTCCCCTTCCGCCGTTTGGGTGCCGTAGAGGTAGCCCGTTCGCACGTCCCAGAGCGTGCCTTCCATCATGAAGAGCGCGTGACTTTCCGTGCCGTGGGCCAGGTACAGGCCCACGCCGGTGGCGTACCAGGCGGCATGGCCGTTGTTATAGCGCTCGACGGCCGAAGCTCCATCGATGACCAGCAGGGCATCGGCATGATACCGGGCAGCCGCCAGGCGAAGGTCGCGAAACGTCGTGCCCTGCACCGTCGAATCGGCCAGGACGAAGCTCTCTCGCACGATCCCTTCTTCCGTGACGGGGGCCAGCGCCCGGATCAGGCGGTCGGCGTCGGCACTGACCCAATCCGCGCGTCGCAAGGAGGGCGTGGTCGGAAACTCACGCGGCTTGAAATAGACGGCCAGGCGATAGGGTGTCGTCAACTGCGGTTGCAGCGCGAGGGTGGCGGCGATGTCTTGATTGGTGACCACATCCGGATGGTCGTGGAAAGCTTGCTGAAGGAGTTGCCGATTGAGCCCGCGCCCGCCGCAAGCCGATAGGGTCAACAGCAGGAGGCAGAGGCAGGCAAGCGCAACGAGGGATCTGTTCATAGGAAAGCTCCTGTCATGGCGCTGCAGGCCGACCATCAGGACTCTTTTGTGAGAGGGCTTCGAGCGCGAGCATGAGGGCGTGAGTGCCTGAACGCCCATGTCCCAGCGCCGTCACCTTCTCATACAGCTGATGGGCCAGTGCCAGCCCAGGCAGGGTGAGCCCACGCCGCCGAGCTTCCTCCAGCGCGATCCCCATGTCCTTGATGAAATGTTCGACGAAGAAACCGGGGTCGAAATTGCGGGCCAGAATGCGCGGTGCCAGATGATCCAGCGTCCAGCAGGCGGCGGCTCCACCGCGAATCGACTTCAGCATGCGGTCCAGTTGCAGGCCGGCTTGCACCCCATAGAGCAGACTTTCGCAGACGCCGATCATGGTCCCGGCGATCACGATCTGGTTGCAGAGTTTGGTATGTTGTCCCGCGCCGGGTCCGCCCTGATGTACGATCTTTTTCCCCAGACATTCGAACAGCGGCATGACGGCCTGGACCGCCGGAGCGGCGCCGCCGACCATGATAGACAGCGTGGCCTGGCGTGCGCCGACATCGCCGCCGGACACGGGCGCATCGACGGCGTAAGCGCCACGCTCCTGCGCCGCTTCGGCGATCTGCTTGGCCAGCGAGGGGTCGGTGGTCGTCATATCGATGAACACCATGCCCGGGCGCGCAGCATTCAACAGCCCCCGCGCGCCGAAATATACTTCGTGCACATCCTGCGGAAATCCTACTATCGTGATGACCACGTCGGTCTGCGCGGCGACCGCAGCCGGCGAGCCGGCCCACACCGCTCCCTGAGCCGGAATGGTCGAGGCTTTGCTCCGGCTGCGGGTGTAGAGCGTGATTCCGTACCCGGCTTCGTGAAGATGGGTACACATGGGCGCACCCATGACACCGGTGCCGATCCATCCTACGCGGGTGTAGGCCGGCGCGACGAGCCTGGGGGCGGTGAGGTGCCGATCGCTCATGGTCAGTCCGCCAAGGGGGTAATGCGGGTGGCGATGGCTTGCACGATGCCTTCCTGATCCATGGCGATCTTGCCGCCCTTGAAGCTCAAGGCGTACCCGCCGTGGCTGGGGGCCTGGATGGTCGCCTCGATGGCGACACGCGCGCCGTCTTCCACATCCGGATCCTTGACCAAGGGGATGCCGCAGAGGCCGGGTACCGCGACGGGCAGGCTGGCGGTGTCATCTTCCAGGGTGAACAGGTATCCGCCGTAACAGGTGGAACCGGCCGGAATCTCATAGGGGTCCAACGGCTGAACATTGCGCACCGTGCCGTGAAGCGTGATCTGGCGCAGGTGGAACAGCGCCGGATCGGACAACACCTCCTGGATCGTCGTCGTGGCTTCGGCTTGGAGGGGTGAAGAAACCATGGGGATGCAGGCTAGGGCGAAGGATAGCCATAGGGAGAGGCAAGGATCGACTCGGAAGGGACGTAGGCGCATCGGCGGCATTGTACCATTGTCCGGGGGGTGGTGTGACCAGCGTAGGTTTTCGTCCAACGAGTGGCTATAATCCTCGCCCATGACAGGGAGGACCGGCGATGCGCGACTTTCAGCGGCAGTTGGAGACCTATATCAAGGATGTTCGCCCGCGATATGAAGACATGTTGGGTCAAGCCGTGGAGATTCCCTCCATCAGCATGGACCCGACCCATGCGCCCGACGTCCATCGCATGGCGGAGTTGGCAGCCCAGTATCTGCGGGATTTCGGGGCGGAGGCGCAAGTAGTAACGACACCGGGCTATCCGGTGGTGTCGGGAGGCTGGACGGTCGATCCTCGCTATCCGACGGTCACGGTCTACAACCATATGGACGTGCAGCCGGCCCAAGAACCGGAATGGAAGCAGGCCCCGTTCGCATTCCGCAAGGCGAACGGCTGTTATCACGGGCGCGGCGCAACGGACGACAAGGGCCCCGCGTTGGCCGCGCTGTTCGGCGCGCGGTACGCCATGGAGCAGGGGCTGCCCATCAACGTCCGGTTCTTGTGGGAATTGGAAGAAGAAAACGGTAGCCCGAGTTTTTCCGCCGCGATCAAAAACCGCGCCGCGATTCCACGGCCGGATTCGGTCATCATTTCGGACACGATTTGGCTGTCAAAGACCCAGCCTGCGATGCCCTACGGGTTGCGGGGGCTGCTCGGGGCACGATTGGTCCTCCGTACCGGCGACAACGACGCCCATTCCGGCGTCACGGGCGGCGCCGCTCGGAATCCCCTGGCCGAGTTGATGGATCTCGTGCATGCCTGCGTCGAGGTGAAAACCGGCCACGTGAAGATTCCCGGTTTCTACGATGATGTGGTCGAGCCCACCAAGGCGGAGATCACGAGTTTCCTCAAGTCAGGCTTCCAGGTGACGCGATTCAAACGGGCCTACGGGTTCAAGACGCTTCGGACGGAGAATCCGGCGGAGGTCATGCGCCGGATCTGGGCGGCCCCGACCTTCGAAGTGCATGGGCTGGTCGGCGGCTATCACGGGCCTGGGGTGAAGACGGTGGTGCCGGGCCATGGCGAACTGAAGATCAGCATGCGGCTCGTGCCGAATCAGACGCCGGAACGGGTCTTCAGCCTGCTCAAGCACTATGTGGCGAAGCTGAATCCCTCGGTGAAGGTCGAACGCGAAGGAATGTTGCATCCCTTCCGCGGCGTCTTTGACGGCCCCTACGTCGAGGCGGTCAAGCGTGCCGTACGGGCGGGGTTTGGGAAAGCCCCTGCGTTCATCCGCGAGGGCGGCTCCATCGGCGCCGTCGTGACCATGCAGAAAACGTGGAAGGTCCCGATTCTCTTCATGGGCTTGAGCTTGCCGGAACATGGGTATCACGCCCCCAACGAATATTTCGATTGGGGGCAGGCCTCGGGCGGGATGAAGGCCTTTGCGCATTACTTTGCGGAACTGGCCGTTCATCGATGATACGGATGCCCGGAGCCTGGCGCATGGCTGCAACTCAAGCAGATCCTCTGGGTTACTTCAGAGAACTGAGGTCGATGACGAAGCGGTAGCGCACGTCCCCACGCACCAGCCGATCGTAAGCCTCGTTGACTTGCTGGAGGGGGATCACTTCGACGTCCGCGCCGAGCTTGTGCTTGGCACAAAAATTCAACATGGCTTGGGTCTCGCGGATGCCGCCGATCAACGATCCGACCAGGCGCCGCCGCTGCATGATCAAGGGGAAGGCTCCAAGCTGAGCCGGCGTATCCGGCACGCCGACCAAGATCATCGTCCCGTCGGTCTTGAGCAATTCCAAATAGGCATTGAGATCATGGGGGGCAGAGACGGTGTCGAGGATGAAATCAAAATGCTTGGCCAACTGCGCGAAGGTCTCGGGCGCACCGGTCGCATAAAAGGCATGCGCTCCCAGGCGCTTGGCGTCGGCCTGTTTGTCGGACGAGTGGCTCAACACGGTGACCTGTGCGCCCAGGGCCCTGCCGATTTTCACGGCCATATGCCCCAAGCCGCCCAGCCCGATGATCGCCAGACGATGTCCTTTCCCGACGCCCCACCGGCGTAGCGGAGAATAGGTCGTGATACCGGCGCAGAGGAGGGGCGCCGCCTGCTCCGGGTTCAATCCCTTGGGGATCTTCACGAGGTAGCGGTGATCGACCACGATTTTCGTGGAGTAACCGCCGTAGGTCGGTGTGACGCCGTCGCGCTCCTTGCTGTTGTAGGTGAAGGTGAGAGGCCCTTCGCAGTATTGTTCTTCCCCCTTCTTGCACTGGGGGCACTTGCGGCACGAATCGACAAAGCAGCCGACCCCCACCATCTGGCCGACCTTGAAATCCGTGACGCCGGCGCCGACCTTCTCCACCACCCCGACGATTTCATGGCCCGGCACCATCGGGAAGAGCGACCCGCCCCATTCATCGCGGGCTTGATGGACGTCCGAATGGCAGATGCCGCAGAAGCGTATCTCGATGAGCACGTCCTGTCGACGGACCGTACGGCGAGCAAAACGAAACGGGACCAATGGACTCGTCGCGTTCATGGCAGCGTAGCCTTGGACATCGATCATGCGGGCGGTTCCTTTCTTGTATGAGAGCCCCTCGCCGTCGAAGGACGGTCGAAGATGAGGGCGCCGGGGAACAGGGGAGCGGTGGTTGTCCGGATGGGGCGGACCGGGGGCTCACCCCGGTCCCGTCCACAGCGATGATTAGGCGTGGGGCCCACCTGCGGTAGCCAAGATCGGCTGAAACATCGGGTCTGCATCGAGCACGGCCTTGAGCAGTTCCGTATGGAGGAAATAGCGCCAGATTTCGTCGGTCTTGCCCGGCACTTCATCGAACCAACGTTTGGCTTCGGTCAAGTGATGCAGCATCTTCGCCTTGTCGCCGTAGTTCGGCAAAAAGATCATGCTGTAAGCCATCGTGTATTCGGCGAGGAATTTGTCGAGCGGGAGGTCGGCCTGCGCCAACGACGCCTCGGCATCGGCGTAGGCTCGCGGTGTTTCTTGATCGTGCAGAATGCGGTTCCAGGACACCTTGTTGATGCGCGACCAAGCCAGCTGGAGCAGCGCTTCCGCCTTCGGCGTCCGGCGGTTGTCCGGAATATCCCTCACGAGGGTTTCGAACGTCTCCACCATCGGCCCTTGGTCATTGTTCCAGCGGTAGGCCACACCCAAACGGAAACGATTGTCGAGTTGCTCCGGCCTGATGCTGACCAAGGTCTGGAGCGCCGGGATCAGCCGATAGAGGTGATCGGCCGGCGTGGGTTCGGAGAGGCCGCCCATTTCCATGCTGTTGGACAGGTCCAGGCGGGCCCCCTGCGCATAGATGTTCCAGTAGAACTCGTCCACCACGATCCCTAGCGCAGGATCCTTCACATTCAGGTTGTGATTGTGGCGGCCCTCGCGCAGCAGCACGCTGTAGAGATGGCGCGACAGCACGGTCAGGGCGTCGGGTTGTTTCGGGTCGATCAACAACACCCGATTGAGCAGCGCGACGCGGTCGCGCAATTCAGGAAACCCAGCGGCTCGGGCGGCGGCGGCGGTCAAGGTGCCCGGTTGGTCCTCCGGGCCCCACCACACCAGGCTGTCGGGCAACGCGCGGCTGGTTTCCGTCGCAAAGGGAATCTTTTCCGTCACCATGCCAGGGGCGTCCGGTTGGGGTTGGGTCGCGACCGGCAGATTGAACACGGCGGCGTCACCCGGGAACCCATGGGCCTTCAACCCGGTGAAGACGACCCACTGGGTCGTCACGGATTTCAGGGCGCGCCGGGGTTTCTTAATCGTGTTGGTCCATTTCACATTGCCGGCGGCATAGGTGATCGGGGAGGTGAGCGGGTCATGGTATTGCACGGAGACTTGCACCAATGTGGCCGGCACGCCGACGACCTTGCCGGTGGTCGTGAGTCGGAAAGAACCGGCCGGAAGCGGCCGGCTGTTCAGCGCGGTGAGTTGAATCCCGGTTCCGGGAGGCGAGATGCCCAGCACGTCCATGACAAAGGCGGAGCCCGGTGCGCCGGGGAGGTTGTCGCCGAAGAACACCAGCGGCCCCGTGCTCGGCCAGATGACATCCATGGCAATGTCGGTGCGTTTCAAGAATGGGGCATGGGCCGCATCCAGCGTCTGCCAACAGGCCTCGTAAGAAGGGTCGGAGGACGGGGGATAGTGTGTCACTTTCTTGGACGCGTTCGTGACCAGGCGATATTGACAGGCGAAGTCCAGCTGTCCCGTGGTGATATGGTCGCCATGGGCCACGGCTTCGGCATAACGCAAGGCTGTTTGAACTGCGGTCGTCTGTTTGGGGGCGGCGGTGGACTTTTGACGTTTCGCGCTAGCCGCTAACAGGGGATCGGCGGTCCCGACCCAGAGACCGGCGGTGAGCGCAATGGTCAGAATGGCAATCGACTGTGGTCTATTGAACCGGTTTCCGCGAATCATGCGAACGACCTCCGCTAGCAAGAAAAGAATGTCACTCTACCATGAGGCTCTTTTCATTCGAAAGAGGTGAGCGAGGGGGATCATGTCGGTCAAGGACTGGGCGGTGGCGGCGTCCCCGGACGGCTGAATCGGACCAGCGAGCGGATGTACTGCAGCACCGCCTGCTGCTCTTCCGCTGAGAGCACGCCTTCCCAGGGCGGCATGGAAGTGCGCGATTTCCCCTGGGCGATGGTGCGCAACAATTCGCGATCGGTCTTGGCAGACGTTCCGGCGGAGACCAGGTTGCCCGGTCGAGGAGAAAGAAACGGCGCCTTCGGGCCGTCGCCCTTGCCGGTTGGGCCGTGGCACTCCAGGCAATGGCGCTCATAAAGTGCTTGGCCACCGTTGTGGCTGTCGAGAGATTGCGCAAGAACCAGCCCGGCTGCCGTGCCGGTCAGTAGAAGGACGAGCAGGGCCACGTGACCGATCGAATGGCGCCTTCCGGGAGCGGCGGAACTGGGTGATGGCTTGGCTTCCGCCTCGAGGTTCGCGGCCGCAGTCAGCATCGCAGGAGCCTACGGTCGATTAGGCCGAAGTCGCCGCCTTGAGGATCTCTCGACGCAGGTTGGCACGATCCCGTGAAGAGAGCGCAGGGGACGGGCGGTGCTGACATAAGCGGACCGTCTGGCGCAAGGAGTCGAGAAAGACCTCGCAGTTCGGGCAATCGCCGAGGTGAGCGCGAATCTCGTTGCAGACGTCGCCGGACAGTTCGTCATCCAGGTAGGCCGACAACCGCTGCAGGATCTTGACGCAGTTCCGTTTCCCATGGTGCTGGTGAGGGGTGGGCTTTCTCGTGCCTGAGTATGTGCGAACGCGATCGGCCATGATGATCTGCTTTCCTGACTATACCAAACTATCCGTGCCGAGTGTGAGCCCCGTGTGGCTGTTGTCCGTCGATACCCTTGGCGCTGAGTTCCTTTCGTACGAATAGTCGGGCTCGATGTAGCCGCGACTTGACGGCGCGCTCGTTCAGACCGACGATGCTGCCGACCTCCTTCGCGCTCAGGCCCTCCATGTCGCGGAGCACCAACACCATGCGGTATTTCGGCGGCAACTTTGCGATGGCCCGATCGAGAATGTGGCGCAGTTCCTTATTTTCCAGCGCCTCCTGGGGGCTCATGCCTTCCACCGGCACTTGCAGGGTCAGCTCACCTTCAGATGTCGGGATAAATTCCTCCAAGGAGAGCTCCCGTTCCGGCTCTCCCTTGCGTTTCCGGCGCATGCGCAGGCAAGCGTGGGAGGCAATGGCGTAGAGCCAGGTCGACACCTGTGCGTCGCCGCGAAACCGGTCGTAGGCTCTATAGGCGTTGAGGAAGGTTTCCTGGACCAAATCCTTGGCCGCTTCGGCTTCTCCGCAGAGACGATAGGCGAAGCGGTACATTACGTCGACGTGATCACGATACAGCTGATCGAAGGTGCCGCCTGTTTGAGAAGGCAGCAGGTGCCCGTCTGCCGGCTCCGCCCGATCTTTGAGGTGGGAAGCCATATGCGGGGGGAGTCTACGGGCTGGCGATTTAGACTGTCAAGCGATGGGCGGGAGCGGGAATCTGCCGGTCAATTGACGCGACGAACGTCCACCAGTCCGCCATCCTGGTCCAATTCGACGGTGATGGGCGTGCCTTCTTTCAGGGCCGCCAGGGCGGATGGGCGTTGGGTCAGGGGGATGGCCTGCGCGCCTTCCGGGGTGTGCATGAGGAGTGAACCCCGCGCCTCAGACTCATAGGCGAGTGGTCCGGACAAGAACCGCCGGGATGGGGTCGAGAGACTGTCCTGATAGAGGTCGATGGCCACATGCCGCTCCTGCACCCACACCGACATTTCCTGTCCTGCCTTGGCATTGCGCACGCCGGTTTTTCCGCTGACGGTGACGATGCCGAGCGGAGTCTTGAGGAAGACATAGTTGGACTTGAGTTTCGACACCGTGCCATTGAGTAGGAGACGCACTTCGGACTGGGTGCGCGGCACCTGGTTCACCTGCAGGTCGAATTGGACCTCATGTAACCCCCGCACGTTGCCCGCCTGATCGACTTCGAGGGCGACCGGAAGGTGGTCTGGCCGAGCGGCGACCTTCGACGCGAAATTGCCCAGGGAGATCGGGCGGTCACCTTCCGGCGTCCACAGGGTCAGCGTCGTCTGGTCTCCTGAGGAAAAGTTCGCCGGCGCGCTGATGTACCGATGCACCAGCGTCCCCGCTCCTCGTTCGCGAATATCGATGACGGACGTCGTGCCATGGACCCACAGCGTGATCTTGTGCGAGTTGCGAATGTCACGAAGGCTAGTCTTCGAGCTGAGGGAAAGCGGTCCGATGGGGGTCTGCAAGAACACGATCCCCGGTTTGGAGCGCCAGATCGAGCCGGAGATTTGGACTGAGGGAGAAACGGGGGGCGCGGCGGAGTCCGGCGTCTCCTGCAGCTCGTGGGATTCCGCCTGGTCGCCGCTGCTCACTTCCGACGAGCCCGTGGCCGGCACGGCCTCGGCGGCGGGATCAAGGGCCTCTGCCCACGTGGGCGCTGCCAGGCAGGGGAACAAGGCGACCGTACTCAGCAAGAACGAATGAACCAGCAAGCCCGTGCGGGAAACCGTCGAGTTGGCCATGGCGGTACCGAACCCTTGTGATGGAAGTGTGTGACGCCGACTGTGAGAGCAACAACCTGTCGGGGTCCGAGAGAGCAGGCTCTGGTGGCGTTCAATGTCTTTTGTGCGAATAACACGCCGGGGGTATTCAGTCAAGCGTAAAGCCGTGGCGGTGCGTAGGACGCCGTGACGGCGCCGCCTCAGGGCATCAGCAGGACGAGGAATTACCTCACTTCTTCCGGACGAGCAGGCGCAGCGGGGTGCCTGAAAACCGATATTCTTTTCGAATTTGGTTTTCCAGGTAACGGAGGTACACGGAGGTCATGTCTTGGGGATGGCCGACGAAGAGTGCGAAGACCGGCGGGCGTGTTGCAACTTGGGTTAGGAAGGCGGACTTCACCGCCTTGCTCGGCTTGCCCTTTTTGACCGGCAGGGGGTGCTCCTCGAGCACCGATTGAAAAAACTGATTCAAGGTGCCGGTCGGGACCCGCTTGCAGAACGAGAAATAGACTTGATCGATCAGCGCAAAAAGCCCGCGGAGAAAATCCGGTTCCAACGCGGAGATGAACAGCACCGGCGCCCAGGAGAGGAAGGGGAACCGTCGCGCCAGGTCGGCCTTGTAGGCATCGCGCGCATTCGGCTGCTCATTCTTGAGGTCCCACTTGTTCACCACCAAAATGCAGCCGCGGCCCTGGCGAAGGACCAGGCCCGCGATCTTCGTATCCTGTTCGGTGACGCCCTCCTCCGCATCCAGCACCAGTACCGCCACGTCCGACCGGCCGATGGCGCGTAACGACCGAGCGACGCTGTAGCCCTCGATGCCCCGTTCGACCCGTCCCCGCCGCCGAATGCCCGCCGTATCCGTCAGCACATATTGCCGGTCTTTGAATGTGGCGATCGAATCGACCGGGTCACGGGTCGTTCCTGGGACATTACTCACGACGACGCGCGCTTCGCCGAGGACCGAATTGACGAGGGTGGATTTGCCGACATTCGGGCGTCCCACGATTGCGATCCGCGGAATGTCTGCAGTCTCTTCTCCCTCGTTCGGCTCCGCCATATGGGCGAAGAGATCGTCCAGCAGCTCGGCCACGCCGATGCCGTGTTCGGCGGAGAGCGGATAGAGCCGTTCCTGCCCCAAGCGGTAGAAATCGGCCACCAGGTTGTCGGCCTTCGGCGTATCGATCTTGTTGATCACGTAGAAGACGGGTTTCTCGGTTCCGCGCAGGGTTTCCACGACTTCTTCATCCGGCGGCGTGAGGCCGGTGCGGCCATCCAGGACGAGGATCAAAATATCCGCTTCGGCGATGGCCAATTGGGACTGCTGCCGGATGAGCGCCAGCATGCCTTCACTGGCCGTCGGGTCGAGCCCGCCCGTATCCACGAGGCGAAAGCGGCGGTTGCGATAGGCGGTATCTGCATAGTTCCGATCCCTGGTCACTCCCGGCACGTCATCGACGATCGCGGCCCTGGTACCGAGAATGCGGTTGAACAGGGTCGATTTTCCCACGTTGGGCCGCCCGATGATGGCGACCACCGGCAGGTGGGTGCCTTCCGGCGTAAACAACGGGGTAGCGGGGCCTGGTGTGGGTTTGGCGCGCGGCATGGTGACTCGTTGGGATTGATCGTTCCGGACCGTATCACACCGATTTCATCCAACACAACGCCTCGTCTTGCGGGCCACGCTCCGGTATACTCTCTCCATGCAGCAGCCTAGGGCGAACGGATCACCCCATACGGTCGACTGGAATGAGATCGACGACGTGTTGCTCGACATGGACGGCACCCTCTTGGACCGTCACTTCGACAATTTTTTCTTCGAGGAGGAATTACCTCGACGATATGCGGTCAAGCATGCCTTGGGTTTCGAGGAGGCGCGGGACCGGCTCCTGTCGATGTATCGCTCGGTGGAGGGAGAGTTGGCCTGGACCGATCTGCATTATTGGGCGAGACGGGTGGACATCGACGTGGTGGCGTTGCACTGGGAACTCGATCACATGATCGGATTCCTTCCCGATGCGGAGGCGTTCTTGATGTCGCTCCGCCGTTTGGGGAAGCGCGTCACTATCCTCACCAATGCCCATCGCGCCGGGGTGGAGGTCAAGGCCGCCAAGACAGGGTTGGATCGGCATGTGGACCGCATTGTCGATGCGTTCGAGGTCGGGTGGCTCAAGATGCGAGAAGAATATTGGCCCACCTGCCGGCGCTTGGTCGGTTTCGACCCGGCGCGCGCCCTCTACATCGATGACGACGAACAATGTTTGGCGGCCGCGGCACGGTTCGGCATCGGTCGCATCTTTCATCGCTCCAAGTCGAGTTCCCAAGCCCACCCGGTGCCGTCCGACCGGTTCGCCTCGATCGACTCCTTCCGCCTGATCTTGCCCGATTGATTGCCGGCACGGCCCCACAGGTGGCGTGCATCACTTGATGGGGTCGAGGAGATCGCGCAGCTTCTCGGCCAGTTCGGCAGGGAGGAACGGCTTTTGGATGAAGCCGGTTCCCGGTTCGCTGAGAAAGGTCGGCAGCACGCTCCCTTCGGCATACCCCGACATGAACAACACCCGCAGGTGCGGCCATTGCCGCCGCAGGCGTTCGGCCACAGCCGGACCGGTCATGTGCGGCATGACCACGTCGGTAACCAGGATGCTGAATCGGCTCGTTGACGGCTGCGGCGAGGTGTAAGGCGTCTTGCCCATTGGAGGCTTGCAAGAGCCGATAGCCGTAATCGGTGAGCACATGGGCGAGGAGTTGCCGGACCGCCTCCTGGTCCTCGACCAGCAGAATGGTCTCGGTACAGCGTTGGGCTCGTGATACCGTCGCCAGGGGCGCGGTGGGCAGAGGAGCTTCGACCAGCGGGAAGTAGAGGTCGAAGGTCGCACCATCCCCGGGCAGGCTATCGGCAAAGATGAATCCTTGGGTCTGTTTGACGATGCCGTAGACCATCGCCAGGCCAAGCCCTGTCCCCTTCCCTTCCTCTTTGGTCGTGAAGAAGGGCTCGAAGATATGCGACAGCGTGTCCCGATCCATGCCCTGTCCGGAATCCTGCATCCTCAGAAGCACGTAAGCCCCGGGAGGGAGAGTCGGATAGAGGCCCGAGGTGTCCGGATTGCTGGCGACGATTCTCGTCGACATGGTCAAGCGCCCGCCCTGGGGCATGCGTCTTTGGCGTTGACGGCCAGATTCAGCACCACTTGGTCGATCTGGCCGCGATCGGCGCGAATGGTGCAGGGAACGGCGACCAGGTCCTTCGACAGCGCAATGTCCTCGCCGATCAGTCGTTCAATCATGGCGGCCATCGACACCAGGGCTTCGTTCAAATCGAACACCTCCAGGGCGAGCACTTGGCGGCGGCTGAAGGCGAGCAGTTGTTTGGTCAGGGCCGCTGCCCGTTGGCCGGCGCTGAGGATTTCCGCGAGCGAGTCGTGCAGCGGATCTTCGTGGCGCACCTGATCGAGGAGCAGCGCGGCGCAGCCGTTGATGACCGTGAGCAGGTTGTTGAAGTCGTGTGCAACGCCGCCGGCTAGCCGGCCGATGCCTTCCATCTTGTGGGCCTGTCGCAGTTGATCCTCAAGCAGTTTGTGTTCGGTGACATCGATGAAGAAACCGATCGAGCCGAGGGTCTGGTTGCGATGGCCATGGAGGAGCGAGCCCCACATGTTCACGTCGACGAGGGTCCCGTCTTTTCGGAGGCGGCGCAGTTCCAGGTTGCGCGAGGCCCTGCCGCTCATGACGGATTGCCAGAGAGCCTCGGAGGCCTCTTCCTGTCCCGCCGGGACATACGGCAGTTCTCGACCCAACACCTCCTCCTTCGTCCATCCGAACATGGCGGCTGCGGCGGCATTCCAGGTCGTCACATGCCCGACGTGGTCCAGTTCGATGATGGCCAGCGGCGACTCTTCGATGATGGTTTCGAGGTGGGCCGTGGTCCGACGCAATTCGGTACTCCGTTCACGCAGGTGCTGTTCGAGCGATTCTTGAGCCCGCCGTCGGTCGGTGGCTTCGAGCGTGAGGGTCGCGATAGCCGCCAAGGAGGCGGCGAAGGTCCGCTCCTCCGTGCTCCAGACCCTGGTGGTTCCGATATGTTCGAGGCTCAGAACCCCGATCACACGGCCGTGCCGTCGGATCGGCGCACCCAGCAACGCCACGATGCCCAGCGTCTGCAAGTAGGAGGGGGCCAACTCGCTGGTACGCGGATCGGTCCGGGCATCCTGTGCGGCCAGGGAATAGGGCTCGTGTTCCAACGCGCGGAGATAGGCGGGATATTGGCCGACCGAGAGGGTTCGCCCTCTGGTGTGTTGGCCGGTCTTGGCCTCGTACACATCATGGAGCACCAGGGCGGATCGGGTCTCGTCGAAGAGCCAGATGCCGGCTCGTTCGACCGCGCAGGTGCGCGCCGCATCTTCCGTAATGACGGCAAAGGCATCGGCGGGGTGGCCGGTGTGGATGGCCGGATGCTCAGCCAGTTGATGGAGGACAGCCTGCTGGGTTTGGAGGGTGTCCAGGCGGAGCCGTTCGATTTCCTCGCGCTGCTTACGCTCCGTGATGTCTTCCGAAATGCCGAGGAGATAGCGGGGTATGCCGGCCTGATCGTAGAGCGGCAGCTTCTTGGTGTGCAGCCAACGCAGCCCCAAGTCCTTGGTTTGGATGGGCTCGGCCGGAATGTCGAGGAGGCTGTGCCCGGCCAGGACCTCGCGATCGCGTTGGGTAAAATGCTCCGCCTGCTCGCGGGGAAAGAAGTCGAAATCGTTTTTGCCGAGCAAGGTTTCCCGCTTCAGTCCCAGCAGCTGTTCTCCAGCCCGGTTGATCTGCACGAACCTTAGGCCGTCGGCCTGTTTCAGAAACACCATATGGGGGATGTGTTCGACGATCGATTCGAGCAACTGACGAGTCTGCGTCAAGGCGTCTTCGATGCCTTTCCGTTCGGTGACGTTCTCGCAGGCAATGACGAGGTCGTAGCGCCCTTCCTGGTTGCGCACCGCCCGTGCGGCCTCTCTTGCCCAGAGGACGGTCCCATCCTTCCGGATCTTGCGGAACTCCCAACGGAGGATGTCGCCCGGATGGTGCAGACAATCGGCGAAATGGCGTTGGAGGGTCGCGTGGTCCTCAGGATGGACGATCAGGGTCACCGGCTTGCCGATGAGTTCCTCGGGACCATAACCCAGTTTGAGGGACGTGGTGGAATTGACCGCGAGCAAGATCCCTGTGGCGTCGACCGTGAGCAACATTTCCGGGCTGCTCTCAAACAGGGCGCGATACCGATCCTGGCTGATGCGAAGGGCTTCCTCCGCCTGCTTCCTCGCTGAAATGTCCCGCAGCACGGCTTGAAAGCCGGTGACTTCGCCCTCGCGTTGCAGCAGCTGCACATTCTGTCCGACCCAGATCACGGGCCCGTTTCGCGTGACCATGGGGAACTCATAATAGGTGCTGGGAATCTTTCGCAGGAATTGGCGGATGTAGAAATGTTCGGTCGCGCGGCGGTGGTCGGGATGGACCAGGTCCAGCGAACGATGGCCGAGCAATTCCGTTTCATGGTATCCGAGAATCCGCACGACGGCCGGATTGATGAAGGTGAACCGGCCGCTCCGATCGGTGCGGTAGATGAGGTCTTGGGCATACTCCATGACGAAGCGGTGGTGTTCCGTTTTCACATTGAGGAACAACTCCATCTGCGCGCCTTCCTGCAGCTGCAACGAGAGCTGATCCACCAGGTGCGCGTTGTGGTCCTTCAGGCGAAGCAGTTCCAGAACCGTGGAGGACATGCGGAAGGCCGTGTAGACCATGAGCAGCGAGAACAGCAACGTGCAGACCGCCATCGCGACGGCTTGCCCGGTCCCGAGGGTCAGCAACCGGATCAGCAGCGGCAGCAGCGTGGGAACGGCGAACGACAAGAAGGCGTCGAAGCGTGGCGCGAGGCTTGAGGAAGCACCCGCGGTGATCCCTCCCAGGATAAAGGCCAAGAACAGCTGGTGGGCCGGGGAAGAGCTGGGGAAGAGGAAAATCGCCGTCATCCCCCAACCGAGTCCCGCCAAGGAGGTTCCCGCCAGGAACAGGCGGTTCCAAGAGGCCAGGTCGTTCGTGGTGGGCTTGCTGGCCGTGAAAGCCCGTGTCAGCCGGTAGCGACCGGCCGCCAGGCTGGCCTGGTAGGCCAGCCAGCCGAGCAGGGCGTTGTGCGGCACGATTTCCCAATCGACCAGTACCAGCGCGATCGCGCAGCCGCCTCCCGCCAGCAGCGCCGCCGGCAAGGCCTGGTACAGGAGGGTGAGCCGTTGGAGTTCGAGTTGGGATTCTCGGGCAGCCGGACTCGGTGGCGGCGGGGAAAGGGTCGTGCTGAGATCCTTGTGCGGGGATGGTTGCGAAGCCGACATCTCGTTCCGTCTCGCGTCGTGGATGCCGGAGTGGGCACAGCTCCGCCGTCAGTGTACAAAATCAGTCGATTCGATTCAATTTATGCCGACGGAGACGTGGGCGGATGGGGCAGTGCTGAGGTCGTGGCGGGGACGGCCTGCCCCCGGTACAATTCCCCGCCGATCCGAGGGACACCTGAGAGGACGTATCGATCCAGCTGTGACAGCCGAAAGCCCGCTTGAATGATGAGTTGATCGATCCGTCGATTGAGATGGCAGCCGCAGCCCACGATGTTTTGCAGCGGATTCAGCCGATCCTGCCAACAGGCGACGCCGGGATCGTCGCTTCGGCCATGTTCGAGGAACAGCAGGCGTCCTGCCGGCTTGAGCACGCGTCGCACTTCGCGGAGCGCGGCGATCGGATCGGGAATCGTGCAGAGGGTGAAGGTGCTGACCGCGCAGTCGAACATCGCATCGTCGTAGGGGAGGCGCTCTGCGTTCACCGCCGTGAAGAAGACCGGAAACGGCGCCGGTGCCGTCCGGGAGGCCACCCGTTCCGGCAGCAGGGGGGCCGGATCGGCTGCGTGGAGGGCCGTAACCGCAGCGGGATAGTGAGGCACGTTCAGTCCGGTTCCGAACCCGATTTCCAGCACGACCCCATGCGTGGCGCTCAGGAGAGTGCGGCGCTCGGCTTGAAACCGTTCGCCCCGCAACACCCAGTCCATGAGGCGCGGAAAGATGTACGTAGCGTAGAGCGACAGGGGCCACCTCGATCGTTCCGGCCCATTTCACCAGGAGTTTCCGCGGCGATCAAGGCCGCCCCGCAGGCTGCCTTGTCGCTCTCCGCGCCGTATGCTAGAGTCGTCCGTTCTCGTCCCCTGTCGGACCACCCTGACTGATGCAATCGAGTACAAGCGGATGAGCAAGACCTACGATCACCTGACCGTCGAGGCCAAATGGCAGGCCTATTGGGAACAGCACCGTCCGTTCCGCGCGCTGGACGATGCGTCGAAACCCAAGTTCTATTGTCTCGACATGTTTCCCTATCCTTCTGGGTCCGGCCTCCATGTCGGGCACCTCGAAGGCTATACCGCGACCGACATTGTGTCCCGCTATAAACGCATGCGCGGGTTCAACGTGCTCCATCCGATGGGCTGGGACGCCTTCGGCCTACCGGCGGAGCAGTATGCGGTGAAGACCGGCGTCCATCCGGCCGTCACGACGGCGCAGAACATCGCGACGTTCAAACGCCAGATGAAGCGGGCCGGGTTGTCCTACGACTGGGACCGCGAACTCAGCACCACGGACCCGGACTACTATCGCTGGACACAATGGATCTTTCTCAAGCTCTTCGAGCGCGGCCTGGCCTACGTGGCGGAGGTGCCGGTCAATTGGTGCCCGGCGTTGGGCACCGTGTTGGCCAACGAAGAGATCGTCGATGGCAAGAGCGAGGTCGGCGGCTTCGATGTCGTTCGGAAACCCATGCGGCAGTGGGTCCTGAAGATCACCGCCTACGCCGAGCGGTTGCTCGATGACCTCGCCCTGGTCGAATGGCCGGCCAGCACCTTGGAAATGCAAAAGAACTGGATTGGCCGCTCCATCGGGGCGGAGGTTGATTTCCCCCTTGCCGATGTCCACGGCAATCTGCGGGTCTTCACGACGCGGCCCGACACCCTCTTCGGCGCGACCTACATGGTGTTGGCGCCCGAACATCCGCTGGTGGAGGTCGTGACTGCCGAAGCGCAGCGTGCCCAGGTGACGGAGTATCGGGAGGCCGCCGCGCGCAAGAGCGATTTGCAGCGCCAGGAATTGGAGAAGGAAAAAACCGGGGTATTCACGGGCGGCTTCGCCGTGAATCCCGTCACCGGTGAACGCTTGCCGATTTGGATTGCCGACTACGTGCTGATGAGCTACGGCACGGGAGCGATCATGGCGGTCCCGGCCCACGACGAACGAGACTGGGCCTTCGCCACCCGCTACCATCTGCCGATTCGGGAAGTCATCGCCGGTGGGGATGTCAGCCGCGCGGCCTTCGTCGACACGGGCCGTGGCAAGGTCGTGAATTCCACCAGAGCCGACGGTTCGTTGTCGATCGACGGCTTGGTTCCAGCGGACGCGATCCCGAAGATCACTGCCTGGCTTGAGGCGCAGGGCAAGGGAAAGAGGACCGTCAATTACAAGCTGCGTGACTGGCTTTTTGCCCGTCAGCGTTATTGGGGCGAACCCTTTCCGGTGCTGTGGGTCGAGGGACAGCCGCAAGCCTTGCCGGAAGAACAGCTGCCGCTGCGTTTGCCCGAAGCCAGCAACTTCAAACCGTCGGGAACGGGGGAAAGTCCCCTCGCGAATCTGGAGGACTGGCTCCAGACCACGGATCCCCGCACGGGCAAACCCGCTCGGCGCGAAACGAATACCATGCCGCAATGGGCCGGGTCTTGCTGGTACTACCTGCGGTTCATCGATCCTCGGAATCCGCGGCAGCTGGTCGATCCGGTCAAGGAACAATATTGGATGCCGGTGGACCTCTATATCGGCGGCAGCGAACATGCGGTGTTGCATCTGCTCTACAGCCGGTTCTGGCACAAGGTGCTGTATGACGCGGGCATCGTCTCGACGCCCGAGCCGTTCAAAAAGTTGGTCCACCAGGGCATCGTGCTGGGTGAGGACAATCAAAAGATGTCCAAGTCGCGCGGGAATGTCGTGAATCCCGACGAGATGATCGATCAGTTCGGGGCCGATGCGGTGCGGCTCTACGAAATGTTCATGGGGCCGTTGGAATCGATGAAGCCCTGGAGCACGCGGGGGGTGGAAGGCATCACGCGTTTCCTCGACCGGGTCTGGCGATTGATGGTCGGGGAGGACGGTGCCCTGAGCGCTGCGGTGGTCGATAGGCTGCCGACGGCCGAGCAGCAGCGACTCCTGCATTACACGATCAAGAAAATCACCGACGATATCGAGGCATTGCGCTTCAACACCGCCATCTCGCATATGATGGTCTTCACCAATGAGATGACCAAGCTGGAGCAGCGCTCCAGGGCCCTGTTGGAACCCTTCCTGCTGCTGCTCTCGCCCTTTGCGCCCCACGTGACCGAGGAGCTGTGGGAGCGGCTGGGCAAGGCGCCCTGCGCCGGTCAGCAACCCTGGCCCGCGTATGATCCGGCGTTGGTCGTGAGCGACCGGCTGACGATTCCGATTCAGGTCAACGGCAAACTGCGGGCGAAAGTAGAGACCGAGGCAGGTGTCTCGCGTGAGCAGGTGGAGGCTAAGGCCAGGACCGAGATTGCCGAGTGGCTCGAGGGAAAGGTCGTGAAGAAGGTCATCTATGTCGAGAAGAAGCTGATCAACTTCGTGGTGTGAGGCCGTGTCGCAGGGAGTGAGGACCAGGCAAGGGAAGCCGCTGGAGCTGCGGGGATCACGAGGGGTCCTGCTGCCGCTCCTGTTGTGCCTGGCCTTGTTCGGTATAACGGCCTGCGGCTACCAGTTTCGCGTCCAGGGCGACGGCCCGACGATCGGCGGCACGCAGGAGCCGGCGGTGAAGCGACCGAAGGCGCCGCGGCTGGCCATTCTCCCCATTTCGAACAGTACCTACGAAGCCAATTACGAGATCAAGCTCGCCAATTACCTGCGGCGCGAATTTTCCTCCGGCGCCGGCGCGCAGATCGTGGGGTCGTCTTCCGCCGCCGATCTTTACCTGTCCGGCCAGATCATGCAGATTTCTCTGCCGACCCTGAGTTTCGATCGCACCACTACCTTCGAGAGTCGCGTCGAAATGCTCGTGAGCGTGCGCATCGAGGATGCGAAGACCAAGCGTGTGGTGTGGTCGCAGGTGTCCAAGGGCACATCGGAATTCTTCCTGACCCAAGATCTGCAATTCAACCGCGTGCTGCAGAACCGGGCGTTGGAGCAGGCGGGACGGTTCATCGCCGAAGACTTGGCTTCCCGATTCCTGCTGTTCCTCGATACCGGCGAATTGGAACGAGTGTTGGCGCGTCCGGTCAAGGCTGATGCCCCGCCCGCCAACGGTGTTGACGCGGGGGCCGGACGTTAAGCGATGGCGAAGTGAGTGACATGAGTACCTCGGTCATGAGCCTGGAGTTGGCGGAGTCCCTGAAGCGGGCCGGCATCCAGCCGGTCTATGCCGTCGTGGGCGAAGAAGACTATCTGCGCGATAAGTCCGTTGCAGCCATCCGGGCCGCCGCGTTGGGCGCGGAGGCCGAGTGCGGATTCAATTACGATGTCTTTTACGGCGACGATGCAGCGCTTGAAGATGTGTTGGCCTGCGCGGCGGAGGTGCCGGTGTTCGCGGGGCGGCGCGTGGTGGTATACAAGTCGGCCGAAAAGCTGTCGGCGCGAGAGGGAGACAAACTGTTGTCCTACCTGTCGGCTCCAAACGAGACGACCACGCTGATCGTGACCAGCGCCAAGCTCGACGGTCGGCTCAAATGGACGCAGGCGCTGGGAAAACGTGCAGTGACCGTGAATTGCGCGCCGTTACGCGAGGGACAACTGCCGTCCTGGATCAGGCAGGAGGCGGCGGCTTTGGGGCTGAAGGTGCATGAGGAGGCCATACCGCTCCTCAAGGAAGTGGGCGGCGAGTCTCTGTATGCGGTCCGGCGAGAACTGGAAAAGCTGGCTGCCTATGTGCCCGCCGGTCAGATGCTTCAACCGTCGGACGTAGAGGCACTCCGTGGGACCGAGCCCGGCGCGTCCGTGTTCGATCTCGTGAATGCCATCGCCGCGCATGATGCCGGGCGCGCCATACGGATTTTAGCCAGAAACCTGGAGAACGGGGAGGCGCCGTTGCGTATTCTCGGTGCCCTGATCTGGCAATACCGTCGACTGTGGAAAATCAAAGAGCAGGTCGGCTCAGGCGGTCGAGAGGGGGAGGCGGCTCGGCAGTTTCGTCTGGATCCTGCCAAGGTGCGGGGCTTTTTGGAACGATTCTCCGACGCGCATCTCGCGCAGGCGTTTCACTGCTTTCTGGAAACCGACTCGAAGCTCAAGGGCGGCAGCGGCAGCGCGCCTGTCCGTGTCATGGAGGATCTGCTGCTGCGGCTGTGCGGCCGACCGGCAACGGCTTCGCCTCGCACGGGCCCTGCCCAAGCGGAGACACCGGTCACGCGACCGTCGAAGTCGAGACCGGTGTCGAACGTGAGAACAGTTACGCGTGGGAAGCGGTGAGGGCGTTCACGCGGGTGGTCAATCGGGAAACGCGGCGCGACGCCGTGTTCTGCTTCAAGACACCCTTGGTGACGGCCTTGCTCAACGCCGCGGTCGCTTGCCGCAACGAGGTCTTGGCTTCGTCGGGCTTCTTGGCCGCAATGGCGTCCTGAACCTTACGGATGACGCTGCGGACCGCGCTCAGCGTGGCGCGGTTACGCAATCGGCGCTTTTCGGATTGACGGGCCCGTCGGATCGTCGATTTGTGAACAACTGGCATAGGGGTTCTCCTGCGTTCAAAGCCTGCGTTTGTATCACAGGAAGAGAAGTGGGGTCAAGAACTGGGAAAGGAGTCGGCCGACCGAGGCCGCATGATCATGATGACCGCCGTTGATGCAAGAGATCGGTTGATCGTGGCATTGGATGTGCCCTCCGCCGCGGAGGCGGAAGCGTTGGTGGATAGACTGGGGGAGCAAGTCCGGTTCGTGAAGGTCGGGCTGGAGCTGTATACGGTGGCCGGGCCCGACATCGTGCGGAAATTGGTCGACCGGGGCAAACGCGTGTTTCTGGATCTCAAGTTCCTCGACATCGAGGAAACCGTCCGTCGCGCCACGGCGCGGGTAGCGGCCATGGGGGTGACGTTCTTGACGATCCATGCCAACCGCAAGGCGTTGGTTGCGGCGGTACAGGGACGGGGAGAGTCGCCGCTGAAGTTATTGGCCGTGACGGTGCTGACCAATTTTGATGGTCAGGATTTGCAGGATATGGGCATTCAGCGGACTGTCCAGGATCTGGTGACCGCCCGCGCCGCCTTGGCCGCCGAAGTTGGGTGCGACGGGGTGGTGGCTTCCGGGCAGGAGCCGCAGGCCATTCGCGCCAAGGTGGCCTCCGACCTCCTGATCGTGACGCCGGGGGTGCGGCCGACAGGCAAGGGGATCGACGACCATGCTCGGGTGACGACACCGACCCAAACGATTGCGGCCGGCGCGGATTATCTGGTAATCGGACGTCCCATTCGCGATGCGCAGGACCCTCGGCAGGCAACCGCTGCGATTCTGGAGGAGATGCAGGCGGCTTTCGACGGGAAAGGTCGGTGAGTGTGTGGCGCGGCGGTTGCGACTGTTCTCCCGGGTTTGTTAAAATGCCGGTTCGCCAGCGACCGCAGCATGGTGGGTGTAGCTCAGGTGGTTAGAGCGCCGGATTGTGGATCCGGAGGTCGCGGGTTCGAAGCCCGTCACTCACCCCAACCCTTCTCCCCGTCACACGCGACAATTTGTCGATTCTCACTGTTGTTGACACTGGATCAACACACAGAGTAACGCACCCTCTTCGTCATCCGTCGGCACGTAACGTCAGAGGAAATGCGTTCAGGGAGACTGTCCTGTGGAACCAGACAAGTTCGATCTTCGTTCTCACGATATCGCTGGGGACAAGCGGCAAGAACTGCTTCGCCTCTTCCCAGAGGCCCAGACCGAAGAGGGCAAGATCGACTTCGAACGGTTGAAGCTCGCGCTGGGCGAATCTGTCGATGTGGGCAAAGAACGCTACGGCATGCACTGGCCGGGGAAGGCCGATTGTTTCCGGACCATTCAGACGCTAAGTCTGGCCACGCTGCGTCCCTGCCCCGAAGAGAGCATCAACTTCGACCAGACCGAGAATCTCATCATCGAAGGCGACAATCTGGAAGTGCTCAAGTTCTTGCAGAAGTCCTACCTGGGCAAGGTCAAGATGATCTACATCGACCCGCTCTACAACACCGGTAACGATTTCATCTACCCAGACAACTACAGTGAATCCTTACAGACCTATCTGGAATACACCGGCCAGGTGGATGCCGAGGGGAAGAAGTTCAGCACAAACGCTGAGACCGACGGCCGCTACCATTCCAACATCCGCGAACCGTGGCGGCAAAGAAGCCGGAACGGGTCGTGTGTCTCGACGAAGGCTTCGCCGGAAACGATCAGCTCAAAGCCAGCGCCGTCCAGATCTTGAAAACCAAAGGCATGATCAGTTTCAAGACGGTGTGACCCGAGAGAAGGAGTTCGTAAATGTCCGTCATTAATTTCAATACGGCCAATCAGACATTTCGGCAACTCATGGGCAATGGACTTTCATTCCGTGTCCCTCGATTTCAGCGGGACTATAGCTGGACACAGGACGAGTGGGACGATCTTTGGCAAGACATACAAGGCACGCTTCAGGGCGGGGAGCCGGCGCACTATATGGGCTACCTAGTGCTTCAAACCCGTGACAATAAGGCTTTCGACGTGATTGACGGCCAACAGCGTATGACAACGCTCAGTCTGATGGTCCTTGCCGTTCTGAGAGTAATGCAGGACCTCGTGGACTCCAAGGTGGAAACCGACAACAACCGCCGCCGGATCGAACAATTACGCAATTCCTATATTGGATTTCTCGACCCCGTTACCTTGGTTGCCCAAAACAAGCTGACGTTAAATCGGAACAACGATGGCTATTACAAGGACTACCTCGTACCCCTTCAAAAACTTCGGCAACGCGGCTTGAGAGCTTCTGAGCATGCACTGCGGAAATCATTCGAATGGTTCTATAAACAGGTCCGTGACACATATGGAAAAGAGCGGAGCGGGGCTAGCCTTGCGAAGTTCATTGACGACGTTTCGGACAAGCTCTTTTTTACAGTGATTACGGTGACCGACGAATTGAACGCGTTCAAGGTCTTCGAAACGCTCAACGCACGTGGGGTGCGGCTGTCGCCCACAGATCTCCTCAAGAACTACCTGTTCTCGGTGGTACACCGCGAAAGCGCGCACTCCGGTGAGATTGAGACACTGGAGCGCCGCTGGGAGAATATGGTCGGGCGCCTCGGGGGCGAAAGCTTCCCGGATTTTCTTCGTGTGCACTGGAATAGCCGCCGGAAGTTCGTTCGCGAGGCGGACTTGTTCAAGACCATCCGAGCCGAGACCCCAACCAAAGCGCGAGTCTTTGAGCTGATTCGCGACATGGAAGAGGACATCGACACGTACGTGGCGTTATCGAATCCCGAAGACGCCTTATGGTCAGACGACCAGAGGCCATATGTGCGCGAGTTGCGCATGTTCAGCGTTCGCCAGCCTTGGCCTGCCTTGATTGCGGCCCGCCGTGCTTTTGATATGCAGGGATTCACGACTTTTTTGAAGGCCTGCAGCGTCATCGCGTTCAGATACAACGTGATCGGAAGTCTGGCTACGAATGAACAGGAACGGGTCTATAACTCCGTCGCCCTTCGAATCGCTTCGAACGATTTTGGCTCACCTTTAGACGCGATACGATCGCTTGCGCCCATTTACGTTCCCGATGCCGTCTTTCGTCTAGCCTTTGAAGGAAAGGTATTGCCTACTACGTCCTCGCGGAATCGGCATGTTGCTCGATACATTCTCTTCAGCCTAGAACGACACCTTACCGGGCAGGAGTATGACATCGACAGTCCGCGATATACCTTGGAGCACATCCTTCCTGAAAGCCCAGAGGAGAACTGGCCGGAATTCACCGACGAGCAGGTAGCAGAATTTGTCTTCCGCCTCGGCAATTTGACCATCATGGAGGCAGGGCAAAACCGTGACTTGGGTAATGTTGGGTTCGACAATAAACAGCAAGTCTATAGTCAAAGCCCTCTCGAAATTACAAAGAAAATTGCCCTCGAAAATACCGGCTGGAGCGTAGACCGCCTTGCCGAGCGCCAGCGTTGGATGGCCAAGCAAGCTACATCTATCTGGAAAATGTCACAATTGGGTTAGCCCATGCAGGTTCATTTCAACCCCGACCAGTTATTCCAGCTCGAGGCAATAGCTCCCGTTGCCGACCTCTTTGACGGTCAGCCCCAGGGAGCGCCGGACTATGCCGTGATCGACATGGGCAGCGGGTCAGGGCTGTTCGCCGGGCAACAACAAACCGAATTAGGCGCCGGGAATCGGATGCTGGTGTCGGCTAAACCCTCCTGGCGAATGCCCGTGCCGTAGGGACGGATGCCGGCCGATCCTCGACGGAACGATTTTACGCTGGAGCTTCCGGAGGGGCAGCGAGACCACCTACCGTGTCGAGTTCGAGGCCGATAAGCTGGTCGAATGCACCGTCGATGCCATCACGCGGATGGAGAAGATCGACGCGCCGAGCCGTGATGGCAGAGGACGTCTGACGGCGGGAGACTCGGTACCCTTACGCCCGACGCCGGTCGTCTCATGCCAAGGCCTGCTCGATCGCCGACTTCAACGTCGCCAACCCCGCCTGCACATCGAGGTCGAGGTGGATCCGCAAGAGGCGCCGACCTCGTTCCGTCAACACGTGGAAGTCCCCGCGCGCCTGCATGGCCTTGACGAGACCGAACGTATACCGTTGCCCCGGTACCGACAGGTCGACGGCATCTTCGCACGTCAGCTGGAGAAAGAGGCCGTTGTGGGGTCCTCCCTTGTAGGCCTGTCCGGTGGAATGGAGAAATCGAGGGCCAAACTCGAGGCAGGTGGCGATGCGTTTGGCATCTCGGATCCTTTGACGCATGGCCTGCAGTTCCGCCTTGTATTGGGGACGCATCTCCAGGTAGGCCAACAACGCCACGTAATCGCCGGGCTTCAATTGATTGAGATGGGCCTTGAGATAGGCTTGCAAGGACGGTGTCGTCCCGGCGGCGGCGCGCAGCTCTCGGGCGTATTGAGGGGTCGCATAGAGGCTGAGGCCACGCTCCTCGAAGATGGGCGTTTCTGCCGGTACCCTCCCGCTTCGTTCGTACTCGGTGGTCAATCGCTTCGTGGCTGCTTTGCCGGCCTCCACATCCGGCTGGTCGAAGGGATTGACTCCCAGGATCGCCCCGGCGACGGCGGTGGCAAATTCCCAGCGGAAGAATTCCTGTCCGATCTCGTACAGGTCGGCCACCGTCATGCGGACCACCGGGTGGCCTGCTCGCTCAAGCCGGTCGACCGCGGCATCGTGGATCGGGTCAGGGGAGGTCTGCAGCCGGATGGAGAGGAAGAGGCGGTCTTCTCCATACATCTTGGGATCTCCGACCGCTTCACCCTCGATGGGAATGATGCCTTTGCCGGTTTTCCCGGTCGATTCGGCCAGAAGCTGCTCGAGCCAGATGCCCAAGGAGTCGAGCTCAGGCGACGTGAGGATCGTGACCTTGTTGCATCCTCGATCGGCGAACACGGCAAGGATGGTCCCCAGCACCAGGCCGGGATTCTGCTCGACCGGTACGCAGGGGAAACAAGCCTCTACCATTTCTTCCGCCCCCTCGAGGAATTGCTCGAGGTCCAGACCCATCACAGCCGCCGGGACCATGCCGAAGTTCGACAGGGCCGAGTAGCGACCGCCGATCGTCGGAACCCCGAAGTAGAGACGCCCAAAGCCGTCGGCTTCTGCCAGACGTTGGAGATCCGAGCCGGGGTCCGTGATCGCGACGAACTGCCGTACGGCCGCTCTGGCTCCAACCAGGCGTTGGAGCCGATCAAAGAAATGCTGTTTCAAGAGCATCGATTCCATGGTGTTGCCGGATTTGCTGGAGACGAGGATCAGCGTGGTCGCAAGCTGCAGCTTCTTTTCGACGGCCCTGATCTGCGCCGGATCCGTGGAATCCAGGACATGAAGTTCCGGATACCCCGCCTGCTTTCCGAATGTCGTCCGCAGGACCTCCGCGCAGAGACTCGACCCCCCCATGCCCAAGAGCAGCGCATGGGTAAAGCCTCTTCTGGAGACCTCTTCCGCGAGGGAGGTGAGGGGGGAAAGATGCGCGAGTTGCTGATCGGTAATATCCAACCACCCAAGCCATTGATGCTCGTCGCCATCGGTCCAGAGCGACGCGTCGCGTTCCCACAGCCGTCGGACCTTGTTGGCGTTGCTCCACTCCTTGAGTGAGGTGTGCACGTCGGCCGCCACGGCGGCGGGCAGGCGGTAGGACCAGCGGTTGAGTCGTCCGGGATAGGTACCCTTCCCGTGCCGGTCGATTGCGACGAGCAGGCGATCGAAGGCGCTACGGAAGGATTGCAACCCGTCCGCCAACAATCGGTCCGTGATTGCCGTCATCGAAAGCCCGGCCTGGTCCATGGCACGCAGCACTTCCCGCGCCCCATCAATGTGTGTGGCGAGGCGGCCGGCCGGACGTCCGTGGTCACGAAAGGCTTCAAGGGTAGCGGGAGCCATGGTGGCGACCGTGTCTGGTCCGATCAGCTCCTCCAGGTACTGCACATCGCGAGAGGGGGGATTCGTGGTGGTTGTGTCGGCCCAGAGTAGTCGTTGAGTCATGGCCCCGCGCCTGGCGAGCGCCTGCCAGCGTGGGCTCGAAAACAGCGTGCGATAACGTTGATAGGCCAGCTTGGCGTTCGCAATCGCGACGGTTCCCTGTAGTCCCCTGAGCAGAGCCGTGGTCGTCTCGTCCGGGGCTGTCCGGAGGGCGGCGGCAGCCCAGGCATCCACCTCCGTATCGATGCGGCTGATGAAGAGACTTGCGACGCTTGCCACGCTCGTCAGGTCGCCGCCCCGTATCGACCGTTGTTCCAAGCCTATGAGATAGGCCTCTGCCACCGATTCATAGATATCTTGTGCGAAGATCCACGTGACGTTGACGTTGATTCCCTTGCCGATGAGTTGCACGATGGCCGGTATGCCTTCCGGCGTGGCCGGTATTGTGATCATCACGTTGTCTCGCCCGACAGCGTCCCACAGCCGTTTCGCCTCGTCGAGCATGCCCCGCGTGTCGTGAGCCAGGTGCGGTGAGACATCCAGGCTCACATACCCGTCGCGCCGCTTGGTACGGGCATAGATCGGCTGTAAGAGGTCGGCGACGGATTGCGCATCCTCGACGGCCAATCGTTCGTAGCGCGCCTTCGCATCCAGACCGGCCTCGCGTGTGAGGATGTGCAGCGCCTGGTCATAATCCGAACTCCCGGTAATGGCCTGTTCAAAGATGCTGGGATTCGACGTGACTCCGGACAAGCCATCCTCTTGGATCAGGCGCCGTAATGCCCCACTGGTGACGGCACCCCGCCGGAGGTCGTCCAACCAGATCGATTGGCCGAGCGCCGGGAGAGCACGGAGAGGGTTGTCGATCTTGATTTGCGAGACCTTCATCATGACGGCTCCTTATGCCTTCGGAGTGAATCCGCACGTCGCAATACTCCTTCCATGCCGGACCTTCTCGGAAACGTAAGCGGACCTCGGCGGCTATGCAGGGCGCTCTGATCGGGCTTCGGTATGTTGGTTCCGGCCATCGGGCCGTGATGTTCTGATCGGCGGGTCATCGTCTGGACAGCTTATTGAAGGCGTCGAGTGAGGCCACCTTGTAACATTCCGCCAACGTCGGGTAATTGAATACGGTCTGCAAGAAGTAAGGCAGGCCTCCGCCCAACTCCACGACCGCCTGGCCGATATGGATCAGTTCTGTGGCGCCCGTTCCCACGGCATGGGCGCTCAGCAGCCGCTGGGTTTCACGATGGAACAGCAACTTCAGAAAGCCGCTGTCGTCCCCGAGAATCTGTCCTCGGGCGATCTCGCCGTAGCGAGCGATTCCGCTTTCATAGGGGATCTTCTTTTGGGTCAATTCATGTTCAGGCGGCCCGATGGCCGACACCTCCGGCAAGGCATAGATGCCGATCGGTAGATAAGGGCTCATCGTGCCCGGGTCCACGCCGAACGCGTAACAGGCCGCCAGCCGGCCCTGCTGGAACGACGTGGAGGCCAAACTGGGATAACCGATGACGTCGCCCACGGCGAAGATGTGTGGGATGGCTGTTCGGAACTGTCGATCGACGGTCAATCGTCCCCGCTCATCGGGCTTAAGTCCCACGGCGTCGAGATTGAGTCGGCTGGTAGCCCCGATCCGGCCGACCGAAAAAAAGACATGATCGGCGGCAATGGTCTTGCCGGATTCCAGATAGACGACGGCCTGTCGCGGACCGGTGCCTGTGATGTCCAGCCGCTCGACGGCTTCCCCGAGGCGAAACGTGACCCGTCGCCGTCGCATTTGATGCATGAGTTCATCGACACTCTCTCGGTCGAGGAATTCCAACAGGCGGTCGCGCTTATCCACCACAATCACATCGCTCTGCAGGGCCGCGAACATGGAGGCGTATTCGATCCCGATGATGCCTCCGCCGACGACCACGAGCTTTTTCGGCAACCGCTGCAGCCGGACCAGGTCGTCACTCGTGAGGATCAGGTTCCCGTCGGCCGGCACGCCGGGTGGTGGGGCCGGATAGGTGCCTACGGCAATGACGATGTTGTCGGCGGTGAGCGTCCGTTGTCCGTTGTCTGAGGTCACCGTCAGGGTGTGCGGATCGACAAAGGAGGCTTCGCCTCGAATCAACCGGACTTCGTTTCGGCACAACTGCTGCTCGATCACCCGAGATTCGCCGCGGCCGACCACTCCCACACGATGAAGGAGTTCGTCCGCCGGAGGGCGGCGTCCTCGTTCCGTCTCGACGCTGAATCCCGACGCACGGCCGAATCCTCCGCGTTCGTGTGAGAGAGCGCACACGGCTTCGCGAAATGTCTTGCTCGGAATGGTGCCCTTATCCAGGCAGACGCCGCCCACCGTAGGGCCCTTCTCCACGACCGCCGCTCGCTTACCGAGTTTGGCCGCTTGAATCGCGGCCCGCTGACCGGCCGGGCCACTGCCGATGCAGACGAGATCGAAGTCGAAACCTGTATCCATGACACCTCCAGTCGAGCCGGCCCCTCATACGACCGATGGGATCATTCATGCCGTCCATTCGCGTCGAGGGCCGCCTCGGCGGAATGGGGCAGGGCCTTGTTGCCTGCCGATGTCCTCACAATCGTGGTAAGCAGTTCCCGGCTCAGGTCAGTTTGTCCCGTGGCCTTGGCCACATCGCTTCCATGCAACGCACAGGTCACGGCCATCGCGTGAGGATCAACGGCTAATCTCGACGGCGGCAAGGCAAGAAAGGATCTCAGCGAGGCAGGCAACAGAAGGAACGATGCGCGGTTCCGGCCGGAGGCCATTCGTGCGACATGGGTGAGCTGCAACAGGTCGGCTCGGATCTCGGCAGGATCGGCGCTTGATCGACAGTGAAGGTAGGTCTTCCAAGTGGCCATGAATTGAGCGTTGTCGAGTGCGAAGGTCGGTCCGGCGAATGGCCCCGAGGCCTGACAGCCGCCCAATCCCAGGCCGCTCAGAAGTACGAGTCCAAGCGTACCTGGTGCTGCGACCATGCGAATGATCGAGAAGGAGGCCTTCGTGTCGCGATGCGTTCCTACCTGCATGCCGCTTGTCAATGTGCAAGGGAAATACCTGGCGAGATAGGGCGAGCATTCCTGCGGCGGACGATGCGATAACAACGGGTTAGAGGTGCGGGATGGGTGGGCATACGTTCGAGTGCCGGAATGGAGGCGGATCGGCCCGCGATGGCTCACGATTTATGCTGTGCAGTCGCGATTTGTCGCGATGGACTGAGTCGATCACGATCGGCTGAATGAGCAGATTCGCGCAGTGCGCGGCATCAGGATTCGCACGCCTCAGAATTTCTCGGGGAATTGTGCTGCGAGTCCATCCGTCAATGCGTCCGCGACTATGTAGATATGCTGCTTCATTCCGTGCCACGTTTCGCCTTCTCGGACATACTCTCCGGCTTTCAGTTGCCGAAACTCCGTCATGTGATGGGCTGCGTGCGCTGTCAGCAAGCCCATCAGCCTGTGCTTCGGCAAATAAGGATTTGCGCTGCTGAGAAAACTCGAAATGTCGGCCGCATTGGCGGTGAGGACTGTGACGGCCAGGTCTTGATCGTCCTGGTTTCCGGCGGCGAGGGCATCCAAGTGGTCGCGGATGGCGGTATAGTGCCCGGCCAACAACGTGAACAGTTTGTCCGACGAGGACTTGCCGTAGAACGGTTCGATCGAACGCGCAATTTGTTCGGCATTGGTGACCACCGTGGATTCGGCAGCCTCTCTGGCGGCGGCGTTCTTGTCCATCGTCGCCACGGCTACGTTGCGAATCGACAGGATATGGCCGAGCCACAGATCCCTGAGGAGGGCTTTCGTTTCCGCCACCTTCATCGGTGACGCAGCTGCCGCGCCTGTTGTCACGGTGGGACGTATGTCGGCGGCCTCCGCACAGGCGCCGGTGATGACCATGAACATCGAGGCGCAGAGTAAATGCAGGACGCGTGACATAGAGCACCTCCTTGTGAGCCGTGCACTCCGGCTCGCCGAACGCATCCGCACGTCGAGCGAGCGTACGAGTCAAACGATCCGCTGTCGGGTGAACGTGGCGATCTTCGGGCGAGGTGCGTCGGAGACGTCATCCTGCGGCGCCGGCACCCATGCGAGTCTGGTCCACGAACCGCTCGGTCGCATCGTCGAGCGCGCGGGCCTGTCGCCCCCGATCCTTATGGATATAGATCAAGTGGTTCTCGACGCGATCTCGACGGGGAGGGGGCAGCGCCATCTCATACGTAATCGGACGGCTGTGGTCGGCCAACTGGAGTGTCGGGTTATACACCGAGTTGAACTTCCACAGCATCTTGATGAAATTGGTTTGTCCGCGCAGGAGATGTCCTGCCGCGATTTTCGCCGTTCCCTTGAGCGCGTTCCATCCGAGATGCTTGATGTTCAGCACTTGCTGGGTCTTCACCAGTTCCTCATAGAATTCCCGAAGCGGCAGCCTGGTGGGCAGCACGGCATGCTGAATATCGAACAATCGGTAATCGCGGCTTTGGACCTTGTGTCCGTCCGTGTGCCAGCTCTCGGTGCCCGGATACGGAGTATTCACGCTGATATTGACGATTTCGGGAATGTCCAGGCACCACTGTCGAATGGTTTCGAAGCGGGCCCTGTCCCAATCGGGATCGGCAATGAGATTGATGGCCACGGTGATCCCTAGGGAGCGCGCAAACTCCAAGGCCTCGAAGTTCTTGCCCAGGGACACACGCTTGCGGTGCAGTTTCAGACCTGCTTCGTCGATGGCCTCGACTCCGATGAACATGTATTGCATCCCGAGGCGCTTCCAGAGTTTGAAGACGTCCTTGTTGCGCAGCAGGACATCGCCGCGTGTCTCCAGGTAGTACTGCTTCTTGATGCCCTTTCTGGCGATCGCTTCCCCGATCTCGGCGCCGTGTTTGGCTTGGATAAAGGCCACGTCATCCACGATGAAGATGCCCGGCTCCTTGATCCTGGCCAAATCCTCGATGACGCGTTCCGGACTGAGCGGACGATAGCTGCGACCGTAGAACGTCCAGGCGCTGCAGAAGGAGCAGTCCCAGGGGCAGCCGCGGGTGAATTCGATCGAAGCGCAGGGATCCAGGACACCGATGAAGTACTTATGCCGGCGACGAAGGAGGTCACGGGCCGGCTGGAGATCATCCAGGCTCTGGACGAACATGGGAGGAGGGCCCTCGCCGTACAGGCTGACGGCGCCCGGCACCTGGGTCACGGCTCGACGATCCTGCTCGATGACGTCGAGCAGCAGCGGCAAGGCGGCCTCTCCTTCTCCTTTCAGGACGCAATCGATGGCCCCCGCGCCATGCGCCAACAATTCTGTGGCGATAAAGGATGCACTGTGTCCGCCGACGAGCACGAAGCTCTTGGGAGACCGCTCCTTGGTCCGTTTGGCCAAGTCGAGAATTTCCGGCACATTGGCTAGATAATTACAGGAGAACCCCACGACATCAGGCTGCCAACTCTCCAGGATCGCGAAGTAGTCTTTGTGGCGTTCCACCTGGAGGTCGATCAGGTAGACCTCGTGGCCGGCCCGGCGAACGGCTTCAGCAACCAGTTCCAGCCCCAACGGCTCCAATCGCAAAAAGATCTTGGTATACATCAGAGGACTTGGATGAACGGCCAGGAACTTCATGGTCTCAGGATCTCCTCCCATGCGTTTTCTGCATGGCCTTTGTGTGTATTGTAAGGGCGGCCTCTCGCTCCTGTGATTAGGCTAGTCCCTAGAGCAAGCCGCATACCACGACTCCCGCCGGACTGAATGGGCCTCCGTTCAACTCCAAACGACGCACGAATTCTGCCTACAGGGCGTCGAGGAGCTTCGAGAAGAGAAGGCTTGCGGGACCTGTCGGCAGACATCGACCCGCGATTGGTCGCGGTTTTTCACACGGCATCGTGATGTTCAACGACGGGAGGGGAGTAGGGCGCAATGATCGAATCGAATGAAGCAAGCGGAGGAAGCAGCGTCGTTGGTCGCGAGAGTCCCAGTTTCTTCATGCGACTGCGTAAGGTGCTGGGATTAATCCCTAATCGAGTGGCGGCTCCCAGCGGACCGTAGATGCGCCATCCCGCCTGTTCCAGCGTGTGAAGAATGTGGCAGCGTTCCGACTCATACAAGGTGACGGCCCGTTCCACGGTCGGCCCCTGCGGTGGCGGTGTACGCATGATGCGTTCATCGATTTCCACGAGACGCGTCGGCGCGAGGATCGCAGCCCGTTCGATGACATTTTGGAGCTCGCGGATGTTGCCCGGCCAGTCGTACTCCGTGAGCCGCGCCAAAGCCGTGTCATCGAGCAGCAGGTCGTCGCGCTTCAATTTGGTACGGCACAGGCGGAGAAAGTGTCGGGCGAGGAGAGGGATGTCTTCTCTGCGCTCGCGCAAGGGGGGCAGGACAATCGGAAAGACCTTCAGCCGATAATATAGATCGGCCCGAAATCGTTTCTGCGATACGGCTTCAGCCAAATCGACGTTGGTGGCGGCGATGAGGCGCACGTCAACGGGGATCGCGCGCGTTCCGCCTACCCGGTCGACCTGGTGATCCTCCAGGACGCGCAGGAGTTTGGCCTGGACGGTCAAGGGCATCTCCCCGATCTCATCGAGAAACAGGGTTCCTTCGTGGGCGAGCTCGAACCGGCCTTGATGCCGCTGAATCGCGCCCGTGAACGCGCCTCGCTCATGCCCGAACAGCTCGCTTTCCACCAAGCCGCTGGGTAGGGCCGCGCAATTCAACCGTACGAATGGCCTGTTCTTGCGCGGACTGCTTTCGTGGATGGCGCGGGCGACCAGTTCTTTTCCGGTTCCCGTTTCACCGGCGATCAGGACCGTCGAAGCTGTCGACGCGACGGCATGGATTTGTTCCATCACCGTCCGCAATGACGCGCTTTGGCCGATGAGCGACGCAAAGCGACGCTCCTGTTTCACCTCCTCCTTCAGGGAGGCCTGGTGTTTGGTTAAGCGATGACTCAGTTGCGTCAATTGCTCATAGGCCTGGATCGTATCGATGGCCAGGGCCACTTGAGTGGCGATCTGGCGGAGAAATTCCAGCATGTCGGCATCGGGGTTGCCTGCAGTCACGCTGCCGATATTGAGTGTCCCCAAGCAATTCCCACGTACTAGGAGGGGAAGGTTGACCATGCGGCCCAGTCCCTCTTGGGCGTAGAAGTGGTCTTCGATGAACACCTGTTGTGTCTGTAGGAAGGGGCGAATGTGGACGTCACGATGGTCATACACCCATCCCGCCGCGCTGCCTGCTCGCGGGATGACGGTCTCGCGCTCAAGCACCCGCTTGGGCATGGTGGTTTCCAGGGCATAAAACCGAAACCCATCTTCCTCCGGCACATAGAGCAAGAGACCCGCCCGTTCCCAAGGTACCACGGACTTGATGCAGTCGGTGCAGGCTTGCCACAAACGTTCCATCTCGCGTTGCGAGTTGAGGACATTGGTCACGTCCAGCAAGGCCTGATAGCGACGGTGGACCGAGATCACACGTAAGACCTCCTGAGGGGGCGATGTCGTGGGGACGCTTGTCGCGGCTCTGATCAAGCAATAATCCTGCCTGTATGGGCGGCCGATGGCTCCACGGCGGTGGATGTGAAGTTTATTGATTTTCGGGTAACGGTCTGCTCGTCTCAAGACCGACGGTGCGCAGAAATCACCTGAGCGGACTGTGCAGGATCGCTCGGATCCATAGGATCTTAGGCTGACAGAGGATGCTCAAAACGAAGAGCGTGGTGCGGGGGGCGCCTGCACGGTTTGGGGGAGCATGGTTTCCGCAATCGACTGCCGCGGCTGCCGTTGTCGAGGCGATGGTCTGGGCCGTTCGCGCAGCACGACAACTCGCTCAAGACGGTGCCCGTCTCGCATGACCTCGATCCGGATTTCCTGGCCCACTTGAAATTGCGAGACCACTTGGGCGAACACCTCCGCCGTCTCGACGGGCCGGCCTTGAAGCGAGACCACGATATCCCCGCCCAGTACCCACGGCACTCCATCGATGACCAGACTGAGGGGACCCGTGACGAGGCCGGCTTCCTTGGCAGGGCTGTCGTCCTCCACCTCTTCGACCAACAACCCATCGGTCAACGGCAATCTCAGTAATCGCTGTAGGTCGCGCGTGACGAATTTCCCGCCGATGCCGAGCCAAGGGCGGATGACCCGTCCCTTCTCTCGCAACTCCGTCAGCACCTGTTTGGCGGTATTGATGGGAATGGCAAAGCCGATGTTTTGGGCTCCGGCCAGCGTCGCCGTTGCGATGCCGACCACCAACCCTTCCGAATCGACCAAGGGACCGCCGCTGTTGCCGGGGTTGAGCGGGGCGGTCGTCTGAATCAATCGGGAGGGCACGGCCGGCAGACCGCGCACTGGTCCCATTCCGCTGATGATGCCGGTCGTCAGGGTAAATCCCAGACCAAACGGGCTCCCCACCACCAGCATCTGTTGCCCAATGCGCAACGTGTCGGAATTGCCCAGCCTGACGGGGGTGATCGGGGGCCGCTCCGCATCCAATTGAAGGACTGCCACGTCCGAGACGGGATCTACTCCCACGATGGCAGCCGAGATCCGCCGTCCGTCATAGAGCGTGGCCATGACGCCTCGAGCCTCTTCCACGACGTGGGCATTGGTCACGACCGTGCCGTCTTCATCCACGACGAAGCCGGCCCCCACCCCTGTGGTCGGCGAGCTTGAGAAGGGATGGGCCGGGCCATGCGTGACGGAAAGAAACACGGTGGCGGGAGCCAGTTGCTGATAGAGAGTAATGGTGCGATCTTCGTCCGGAATGGGTTCTCCCGACGCAGACAAGGCACAGGTCAAGACGCTCACGACGCCCATTATGCCGAGGAGGCACCGGAGCGCCGCTCCTGAGACAATGGTATCGCCGTACATCCTCGTCATCGAACGATGTTCCAGACCATATTCGGAAGTCGTCAACAGGTCGTCATCCCTAACCCGGGCCGTGCGCGGCGGCGGTCTACTCCGCGCTCTGTCCTCCAGAGGACCCGGTTCGACCGGGCAACCGCCGAGCGCGTCGGATGAGGCGGTCTTCGAGGTTGCCGCAGTTGAGGCAGCGTGTGATCGGTAGCCACCGATGAATCGATCCCTCGCCAGGACAAAACAAGAATTCGGTGACCATCAATCCTTGACATCGGCTACACGACATGCACGTCCTTCCCTGTTCAATCCGGCACGATGCCCGTTCATTGTTTCCGATCCATCACATCCTGTTCCGCTCTCGTCAGGCCCTCACGACTCGGTTTCGCCTCGTCACCGCTGTTCGGAGCGATCAAAATAGGAACGCGCACATCCTCCGGCAGTAACACCATCTTTGCCGTCGGGCTGTCATAGAGCTTGTAGCGCAGGTAGCTGGGGGTGAGGGTGGAGGTGATCGTTTCCTGCGCCTTGGCTTGTCCCAACGCCCGGATCTTCATGCCTTCCGCTTCGCCTTCCGATCTGATGCGCACGGCGTCTCCTTCGCCGCGTGCCCGTCGCCGCGCGATTTCGGCGTCTTTTTCGGCGATCACGAGTTCGAATTCCTTTTGTTCTTTTTCCTGCTCCTTGGCCTGCTTCCGTTCGACGGCTTCCAATACGATCTTGGCGAGTTCGATATCGGCCAAGGCGACGCTGTGGACTTCCAGATGGCGCCCCTTCAACTTGTCCACCACCACGGCCTGGACCTTGCTGGCGATCTCGGCGCTCCGCTCAGGAACCGAGACCATGGGGTAGTTCGACACCACGCTGCGCACGGCGGCCAGCAGTTCCGGTCTCACGACACGCGGATAGAAGTCCGGTCCGATCTCTTGCGCCAGAAAATAAATCTCATCCACGATCGGCCGCATGATGATTGCCGCCTTCAGCCTGACCAGCAGATCGTCGGAACTGAGGGCATCGACCATCTCGGTATAGCTTTGCAGGCGAACGTCGTAGATGAAAATGTCGTTCCACGGAGCGCGCCAATAAAATCCTGACTTCAAGGTCTCCGTCGTCAGACCTTCCGTCAGCGGGTACCACCGGAGCCCGCGTTGTCCGGGATGGACGGTGTTCCCGCAGCCTGGGAGGCTGCAGAGGGAGGCCAGGGCGGCTCCAACCAGGATGGCTCGTCGCATGGCTCCTCCTTGCGAAACCCGAGGTGCCGGCTCAGGGAAAAAAGAATCCGTGGCCTTGCGCCGCCTGCCGATGGGTTTCAGCGGTTCGCTCGCGGTCCTGCGCCGCGGCTTCATAGGACTCCACTAACAACTGCGTACCGGTCACCCAGTCAGAATCCTTTCCGAACAGATGCTCGTAGACTGCAGCGCGATGGGTCAGCTCACGGGCTTTTTGGCGGAACCGTTCTGCTTCCTGCCCTAAGAAACCGGCGATCTTCTGCTGATCCTGAGCCAGGTCATACGCGGTCAGTTCGAGTTCAGTGCCTGTCGTCCGGCAACCGACGAGAAGGAGGCATTGTCCCGCCACCATCAACAGTGAGACCTCAACCGCCTTCCAAAATCGCATGGTCGCGGCCCTCCAATGATGAGGATCGAGGCGTGAAGGCGGTGCGTCGCAAGATCTCGTAATCTCGTTTCAGCGCCAGCAGTTCGATCCGACCCTGCAGGTGGAGTCGAGAAAGGGCGATGAAGAGCGTTCGCCACGTGCAAGCCGGCAGGTGTTCCGCCAACGCGAGAAAGGTCATTCGAGAATGCCGTTCCAGCAGGAGTAGAATTTGCCGATCGATCCCATCGTCGCATGCCAAGGCCGGTTGTGAATGCGTGGCGGACATCGTTGGTCACCCCGTTCAGATCGAACGCGATAGCCTGATCAACATAGGTGCATTCTCTACGGTTGCACGCTGCAATATATGATCCCGACAAATGTCTCGAAAAAGCTTGGTGCCCGTTGTGTCCGTTCTCTCCAGCGAACCGCGAAGAGGCATTACGCACTGTCTGCATTGTGCGGATCCGCTCGCAATGGTCTTCCTCTCTGCTCGTCCTGGTTGCGGCTGGGTGCGGATTCGCGTAGGATTCGCGCAGCTCCCCTGCGGCTTGAACGTGTAGGAGTGGACGTTGCCATGTTGAGCAGTCGCTTTCACCTTCGCGCCTTCCGCCGCTTTCCCGTTCATTGTTCCGTCTACTATTCCTCTGATGAGTTCCAGGGGACCGGCACGGCTTGGAATTTGTCGCTCAGCGGCTGGCGCGTCGACGGAAGCCACCCGGTGCCACCCGGCGCCGTCGTAACGCTCTGTGTGTTTCTCCCCGATCACAATCCGACGGTGTTCATCGATCAGGCCGTCGTTCGATGGTCGCGTGGACAGGAGTTCGGCGTCGAAGTGACGTCGATGAAACCGGTGGAGCAAGCGCACCTTCGGACCTTCCTTTCCGCACTCATGTAACCGCCTTCTGCTCCCAGAAACGGGATATTCTTTGCCCTTTCTTCGCAAGTGCGTACACTGGGCATCGTTCGATGAATGCCGCCGGTTGATCTTACTACTGGAGCCTGCCATGGCCGAGTCACACAAGCCCCGTTCGCATGCCCGTGTGCCGGTCAGCTGTTTCTTGTACTATCTCGGTGAAGGGCTGGTCGGTACCGGGAAGGTCTGCGATCTCTCTGTGAAGGGATGGCGGATCGAAGGCGACAAACCTGTCTCGGTCGGCATGAAGCTGACCTTGCGCGTCTTCCTTCCCGATCAGCCGAAAGCGATCGACATCGAGGGCGTGACGGTGCAGTGGGTACAGGGCCATGTGTTTGGTCTTGAAACCGTCACCATGAATGCCGTGGCCGAGGCGCGGATCCAGCAATTCATCCTGTCGATGCTCGAATCGTCGGGCTCCTCCCGCGTCGCCTGACCCTCTCCGGCCGGATTTTCGACCGCTTCCTCTCTGCGAAACAGCCGCAAATCCCCCGCTTTCGAGGACTATCGAGTCATTTCGCGTTTTTCATATTCTGCCGGGGCTCGTGGCTGGAGGGTTTCATGGACCAACAGAGCCGTCCCCGATTTATCGTCGAATGCACCGGGTCTCGTGCGGAGAACGGTCTCCTGGTCTGGAACGGTCGGATGCTCGACCTCTCCATTCCAGGGTGGTCGCCGAATGGCCTCAAGGGACTTCAGGCCGGCGATCTGCTTCAATTGCATCTGCATATTCCGGGGGAATCCAAGCCCCTGTCCGTGCGGCTCGCCACGATCCGTTGGGCCCATGAGTCCCGAGTGGGCGTCGACCCGATTTTGATGGACGCCGACGACCAGCTTCGATTGAATGCCTTCACCGATGCGCAGGGCATGTGCTCTCCCTCCACTCAGGACCGAAGCGAACAGATCATTATCTTCGACGGCGGGTAACCGTCCCGCATCCCATCACCCGCCGGTCGGCTGCACGTTGCTTGACATCCCCACGCCAGATAGTGTCTCTTACCCTTAAGGACCTTATTACAATCCGGCCTTTCGCCACTTCGGTTCGTTCACGTCATACAACGGGTCATGCGGGCGAAGGCGTAAGAAAGTGGACGCATGACACCTGGCTCTGACCTGCCCGATGATGCTCACACCACTCCGCTGACGCCTGAAACCGAGGCGCAGGTCGAGCAATTCGACCGTACCGACATCCTAGTCGGGATTCCCAGCTTCAACAACGTCGAAACCATCGGCCACGTGGTCCGCGCGGTCAGCGCCGGGTTGGCGAAATACTTTCCCCAGGCTCGAGCGGTGTTGGTCAACTCCGACGGCGGGTCGACGGACGGAACGCAGCAGGTCGTGGCCCAAGCGGTCGTGGATCTCAAGACCCTCTTCATCGGGGATCAACAGAGCTCGCTCCATAAAATCATCACGCCGTACCATGGTATTCCCGGCAAGGGGAGCGCCTTTCGCACGATTTTCGAGATTGCGCGCCGCTTGAAGGCGAAGGCCTGTGCCGTGGTGGATTCGGATTTGCGAAGCATCACACCCGAGTGGATCGAACTATTGGTGAGCCCGGTGTTCGAACAGGGGTTCGATTATGTGGCCCCCTATTACCTGCGGCACAAGTATGACGGCACGATCACGAACAGCATCGTCTATCCCTTGACGCGGACGCTCTACGGGCATCGCATCAGGCAACCGATCGGCGGCGACTTCGGTTTTTCAGGCCATTTGGCGCAACATTATCTGGATAAACATGTCTGGGAATCCGAAGTGGCCAAGTTCGGCATCGATATCTGGATGACTACGGAAGCGATCGCCAGTGGGGCTCGGGTGTGTCAAAGTTTTCTCGGGGCGAAGATCCACAACCCCAAAGACCCGGCAGCGGACTTGTCGGCCATGTTGGTGCAGGTTCTTGGCGCGGTCTTCGCCTTGATGGAAGATCACTACGGCGTCTGGGCGAAGACGGACGGGTCGAACGTCGTGCCGCTGTTCGGGTTTCAATATGAGGTCGGTGTGGAGCCGGTCAACGTCAACGTGGACCGAATGATCAGTACATTCCGGCAGGGATTGAGCGACCTCGGCACAATCTGGGATCAAATTTTAGCCCCGGGGACCAGGCAGAGCCTGAAACCGTTGGGCGCCTGCGCCCTGCAGGATTTTCGCATCGCCGACAGCCTGTGGGCGCGAGTGGTCTATGATGCGGCGGTGGCCTACCGCAATCGAGTCTTACCGCGCGACCACGTCTTGAAGGCATTTACTCCCTTGTACCTGGGCCGCACCGCGTCGTTCGTGTTGGATACGCAGGGGCTGACCTCCAGCGAGGCGGAGGGGCGGATCGAAACTCTCTGCCAAGCGTTCGAAAAGGACAAGTCCTACCTGGTGGCGCGATGGAATGAACCCCCTGCGGGGTGAGGTGCTCGATTCCAGCCATCTGAAGGCAGGCTGCTGCGGGAGCCGGAGGAGGGAACCATGAAGGAGTTTTTTGAAAAGGGACTATTGGACCCGTTGGAGCTGATGGCCAGGCAGGTGCTGGCCGTGTTGCCCAGCGTGTTGGCCATGTCCATCATCTTTTCCGCCGGGTTGGTCGTGGCCTGGACCGCCAGTCAAGCGCTGGAGCGATTGCTGCGGGTCGTCGGTCTTGACCGGCTCTTTGACCGGTTGGGAGTGACCGGCGCGCTGTTGCGCGGGGGCGTGAAGACGGATCCGTCGCGGTTGGTCGGGCAAGCCGCGTACTGGTTGGTCATGATTTTTGCGACTGTCGCTGCATTGGGGGCGCTGAACCTTCAGCCCATCAACGATTTTGCCAAATCGTTCCTTGCCTATGTGCCGCACCTGGTGACGGCGGGGCTCATTCTGGTGGCTGGGTGGTTGCTTTCGAACTTCGTATCGCAGGCGGTGCTCATCGGAGCGGTGAACGCGGGCCTGCCCCCCGCTCGGCTCGTGGCCACCTGCTCCCGTTGGGGAATCCAATTGTTGGCCGTTGCGATGGCGCTCGAACAACTCGGCATCGCCCAGAACATCGTGGTGGTCGGATTCGGGATCACATTGGGAGGAATCGTGCTGGCCGGAGCGATTGCCTTCGGGTTGGGCGCCAAGGACCTGGCCAAGGAGTATCTTGAACGCGGACTTTCCATGCGCGCCAGAAATGGGGCGCCGGATGATTTGCGCCATCTGTAACGGGCCATCGGCAGCGGCTCGACGACAAAGGACCAAGCATGAACAGGAACATCTCTGAAGTGGATGGGGAGGCGAAGGCCAGGGCGTGGTTGGGAGGGGAAGCGGCCGTGCCACGGTATCCGCAGCGCGGAGGAGCCCCATTCGTCTTCAAACGGTCACTGCTGGGGCTCGTGGCCTTGGCGGTGGGGCTGGGGTTTGCCGGTGGCCTGCTGACCGGGCTGCAATGTCGCTGCCGTGCTGGATCGGATAGGTCGGATCGCTGACCGCCTCAGGTCCGTCGGCCGTTACAGCTCGCGCAACAGCTCCAACAGACTCCGGTTCCATCCGACCGGTCCCACCCCCTCGGCGCGGATGAGAGAGGGCAGGTCCACATCCGGATCATAGGAACGATCGGGTTTCTGTACGAGGATGGGATAGTCCACTGCCTCAAGTAGCGGCAGGTCGTTCAGGCTGTCACCCACTCCGATCGTGACCAACCCCTGCCCTTCCGCCGAGGCACACCCTCGATACTGCCGGATCAGCCTCCTTGCCGCGATTCCCTTATCGTTCGCCCCCATCAAGTGATAGAACCGACCCCCTCTCGTGCAACGAAGTCCCCGTTCCTCAGTTGCCTGCGCCAGCCGAGACCAAGGGATTAGGCCGTGGGGGATGAGAAAGGGCTCGTCATATTCCCGCTCCTTCGCCAGAACGGCCTCTGCAGGCGATAGCCCCGTGAGTTGGGCAAACTCCTCCACCGACAGGTCCCCGGCACCCACGAGGCGACACTCAAGTGCCTGCCCGATGGCCGGGAGCGCCTTGCGCAGCACCGGATAGGGCACGCCGATCTCGACGACCTCGTAGGCGCCTCGTCTGGTCGAATGGTCGAGCGGAGCGGGAAAGTACCCTGCCGGACAAAACAGCGCGCCCCCGTTCTCCACGATGAAGGGATGCCGGTTGCCCAAGCGAAGGCGAAGTGGTTCCATTTCCGAGCGGGTCTTGCTTGAGACGAGCACCAGTGCGTCCCCACGGGCGTGGATGGTGGCCAGGGCCTCCTGTGCCGCATCAAAGGAGTAGTGATCGGCATCGAGGAGGCTTCCATCGAGGTCTGTGAAGATGACGAGGCGCGGCATGGATCGGTCCCTGCCGCAGTATACGGATTTCCTCTGTCGGACAACAGGCTCGCCGTCGTCTGGCTCGAATCTGTCTCGCCCCTGATACAGGGCAAACCCTGATAAAGGTCGGGCCCGTTCCTGCCGAAAAGGAAGTACACAAAGTCGGCAGGATTCGATGCATCAGGGGCCGTTGCTCCTGGGCGTCCCTCCATTCTGCTCTGCGATTTGGCCGGAGGGCCTCTGTTTCCACACCTCCAAGGATCAAGCCGTGCGATTCGAGAAAAAATCTCCCCTCAAGTCGGATAAAAAAGTTCCTCCCAAGACGCCGAAAAAGGGCGTGGTCGGCTACAACAAGAAGTCGGCTCTCCTGGAGGACGCCATCACGCAAATGAACGCCGGCAAGTATGGCCGCGCCTCCTCGGTGCTGAAAGAGCTGCTCGTCCTCGATCCCCAGAATGCCGAAGCCCGCCGCCTCTTCGCCACGCTCCATCTGCGCCTGGGGAGCCTCCTGAGCGCCAGGACGGCCTTCGAGGCCTTGGCGCGCGAGGCGATGGAGCGCCAAGACTACTGGCTGGCCGAGTCCCTCTTGCGCGAATACCTCGCTGCCGGCCCGCGGTGCGTCCCCTTTCTCGAAATGTTGGGAAATGTGTATGAGGCGAAGGGCGATGTCATGGCGGCGGTGGCCGAATATGGCAAGGCGGTGGAGGTGTTGCTGGAGGACCCCGACAGCGAGCGACCGACCCATGCCGGCGACCTCTATGAACGGATTCGCTCTCTGGCGGCGGGAAGCCCGGTTGCCTTCCGTCTGGCTGCCATGTTTGACAGTGTGACGGGTCAGGCGTTGCCGCCGACGGCACAGGCTTTGGTTCCGGCGACCGATGCGAATGGAGACATCGCCGTTCAGGCCACGGACAACCAGGCCGATCACGCTGAAGCGGTCCCGCTGGTGGAAGCAACGGAAGACCTGTCTTTGCCTTCTCCGACGGAGCCGGTCGCGACAGTATTGCCGGAAGAGGCTCTGGCTAAGGTAGACCCCAGCCCTGTTGCGATGGAGTCGATGGGCGCGTCCGCCCAGCTGCCGTCGGCCGACAGCGAGCCGATGGTGGCGGAGCAGCCGATCGATCCGCCGTTCCCGGCTCAAGACCACGTGGAAGACCAGCCGGTCGAGGTTTCCGTGCCCGTGGTCGAAGCAGTCTCAGCGGTGCCTGAGCCTCCCTCCATTCCGGTTGCCGACCTCCCAGATGCGCCGGCGACAGTGCTCGAACCGGCGCAAGAATCGACTGTGGTGCCGTTCACGATCCAGCGCGAACCCAGCCAACAACCGATTGCTACTCCCTCCTCCACTCCGGGTCCCATGCCGTGGGACCAAGTCGAAGAAGCCTCTCCCATGCCGCCGCCACAAGCGGAGAGGACGCCTCCTACCGCAACGGGGGCGGGAGACCAACCTGTTCCTGAGGTGACTTCGTCGGGGCTGACGTGGGATGAGATTCTGGCGGCGGTGGCCGCGATGAAATCGTCGGCTGAGCCCGCACAGCCTGAGATGACCCATGAGTCGGAACCGTCGGCGGTAACTGTCCAGGCATCCGAGGCGGGGCCTGAGCCGGAGTTCAAAATCCTCGAAGGCTCACAAGCGCCGGACAGCGCCTCCTCGGTGGTGGTTCCGGAGCCGGCCGCCGCATCGGTGTCTGTCGAGACCACGGCAGACGGCTTCCGCATTTTGGACGAAGGGGATCGATCCAGGGTCGAAGAGCCTGCAGGACCGATCGTGGAGCCCGCGGCTGAGGCTGTCCCGGAGACAATACCTGAACAATCCTCCGCGGGAGAGCCGGCGGTGTCTCTTGAGTTCATAGAGAGGGTGGAGGCAGAGACGCCCGTGCCGGCTGAACCGGAACCGGAGCCGGAACTCTCGGTCCCGGAGACCCGCGAAACAGAGGCGATGATCCATCTCGAACCTGTGGCCCCCGCCGCTCCGATCGAAACGCCGCTGGAAGTAGAGGAAGAACCGATCGCTATCTCGGTTCCTTCAATTACAGAGGAGAGCATGCCTGCGACGCTCACCCTGGAGCGTTCGACTCAGGAAGTGATTTCGAATGAAATGCCGAGCTCCGCCGAGGCCGAGCCGACGGCATCGAAGCCGGAGTCCGATGCAGGCCTCCACATCCTCTGGGATGCCTACCGATCCGCGCCCCTGCTTGAGCAGACGGAATCCGTGACCAGTGCTCCGCCGCTAGCGGTGGAACAGGCTTCGGCTGAGGTCTCGGAAGCTGCTGTCTCCGCGGAGGCCCCTTCCGGCGAACGGCCTGAGCTTGTCGCGATTTCAGCGACGGATGTCTCGGAAGCCGTGACCGCGCAGCCGGCGAAGCACGGAGCGGGTGCAGCCCGGCGCATCGGTGAAGCGCTCGCTACGGTGGTACGTACCGGTTTCAGCACCACCAGGTCCATGGTCCTGCTCTCGCTGACCCTGGTCGGTTTTGTTGTGGCCGTGACCCTGTGTGGCATCGGTGGGTTGGCAGCCACCTGGTTCTTCCTCGAAGAACAACCGAGCGCAGCCTATCGCGCCATGACGGCGGTGCCTCAGCGGATTTTGCAGGAGCCGCATAAGAATGGCTACTTCCTGCTGCTCGGCTTTGGAGCGGCTTCGTCCCAAGACGCCGTGCAGGCGGGCCTCGATCGACGTGTTGAGGATGCCGACCAGGTCCTGGCGGAGGCCTGTCTCTCGGGGGAGGGGAGCGCGTCGAGCCGGGCCGGCGGATCTGCGAATGGGACCATGACCACGTGGTGGAAAGGGTCTGATCCAGCGGCACAGATGCGGACCGCGGCGGCCGACGTGAAGTCGTGGGCGTCGGCGGCCGATGTGTCTTTGGCGCGGTATCGCCAATGGCTGACTATGCCGTTTGAAGACTGGGGCTACGGGCAGGCCATCAGTCCGAATTGCGGGCTGATCCTCCAGGCCCATCGACTCTATCTGGCGGAAGGATTTGCGCAGGATCCGGACACGGGGCTGGCGAGGTTGGAAACTGATGCCGCGGCTTGGCGTACCGTGTTGGGACATGCCAAGACGCTTCCCGTGAAGTTGTTGGCCAGTGACGCCCTCAATGAGGACCTGGCCGTTGCGAGCGGGTTGCTGTTGAGGCCGGACCTTGAAGACCGTCAGATCAGTCGGCTCGCCAAACTCGCGCGGCCGTTGGAACAGGCCGAGCTGTCGATCCGGTGGCCCATGCAGAGTCGGTTGGTGTTGGCCGCTCAGACGATCGACGAAGAGGTGGCGCAGGACAAGAAGGGCGGGCGTCCGTTGTACGCCTCCATCGCGGCGGCCCTGCCGTTGCCCAAACAACGGCGACTGAACGCCTACGCGGAATACTACGAAGCCGCCGAGAAGGCTGCGGCCGAAGGGCGAGTGGCCGATCTGCCGAAGCCCGCACAGTTTGTGCGAACCTCGCCCTACGGCCTTGCCGATGTCGTGGTGAATCCGATCGAGGGGGTCATCGGGCTGGATCCGCTCCCGGCGTGGGATACTTTTGCCGGTCGAATCTGGGAAACGGAAGCGCGGCTGCGCCTGACCTCCTTGCAGGCGTGGCTGCGCCGGACGCCGCCTGAACAGGAGTTGCTCGCCCGATTGGCGAAGGCCGGCCAAGGTCACTACGATCCCTTCACGGGGTTCCCGATGTTGGTCCACCTGAAGAAGGGCCTCCTGTATAGCGTCGGACGTGATCTGAAGGACAACGAGGCTCAGGATCATGCAGACGTGGTCGTGCAGATTCCACCGAGTGCATGGACCGGCGCCAAGCGAGCCGGTGACTCGGCGAAGGGTAAATAGCCAACTCCTCCGGGCCGCCCCGCCTCCTCATCGCTGCGATACATCGTCGGCCCACGGTTCTCGTTGATGCGTCAACCACGAGCCCCTCCGCGCGTTCCATACCCGAGACTGATTCTGGAACCGATGGTGGCGGGAGGGCGGGGCATGGTCATCAGGCGATCGAATGGCCTGGGAGGACGACAGGGATGGATGCGAGGTCGGCGATGAGCGGGTGGCCGTTTCCCATCGCCATGGAAGGACAGCCGGGCAGTCTCTGCCTGGGTGAACGGGTGGAGCCTCTGGATCGAACCCAGGCAATGGACCGCTTCCTGGCGGGAGTCGAGCGCCGAGCCTTCCGCATGGCCCAGCTGGCCACGGGAAATGACGACGAGGCTCTGGACCTCGTGCAGGATGCCATGCTGACCCTCGTGCGTCGGTATCGTCATCGTGACGAGGGAGAATGGGGGCCGCTGTTCCATTGCATTTTGCAGAGCCGGATTCGCGATTGGTATCGTCGAGCCAGGGTGCGCAATCGGTGGCGGGATTTTTTGCATCGCCCTCAGGACGGCGACGATGCCGACGATCCGCTGGATCAGGTTCCTGATCGGGGGGCGGCGCAGCCGGACGAGGAACTCACGCGCAAACGCGCCTGCATGGCGTTGGAGCGTGCCCTGCACAATTTGCCGTTGCGGCAGCAGCAGGCCTTTCTGCTTCGGATTTGGGAGGATCTGGATGTGGCACAAGCGGCCAAGGCCATGGGCTGTTCGGAGGGCAGCGTCAAAACCCATTTGTTTCGTGCGCTGCAGGTCTTGAGGCGACACGTGGGAGAACATTGGCCATGAAGGACTGCTCGGATGAAGAGACGGATCGGCTGGCTCGGGCTGCGAAGCAGATGCTCGATCATAGCGTGCAAGACCTCGATCCTTGGACCATTGGGCGGTTGCAACGTGCCAGACTGCAGGCGCTGGACAAGGCGTCGCGTCGACGCCCCTGGTTGGTCTGGGCCTGGGGAACGGCAGCCTTCGCGTCGCTGGTGGCGGTCGTGTCTGTCATGTGGTGGACCTCTTCCGCAGGGTTACACTCTTCCAACCTGCCTTTGCTGGAAGACTTGGAATTGGTCCGGTCTTCGGAAAATTTGGAGCTGTCGGAGGATCTCGATTTTTATGATTGGCTGGCCGAAGGCCCTCCTACGACCGGATAGCGCGACGAGGTGGCTGCTCGCAAGCGTGCTCTGGGCGGCCACAGGCACGGCCGTCGCTCTGGCCCAGGGAGACCGGGCGGGGGTGCCCTGGAACCAGTTGACCCCCGGAGAGCAGCAACTGCTGCAGCGGTTCAGTGAGACATGGGACCAGTTCCCCCCTCGCAAGCAGGAACGGCTGCGCAGAGGTGCTCAGCAGTGGGGCACGATGACGCCGGAAGAACGCCAGGAGGCCAAGCAGCGGTTCAAACAATGGCGCTCGCTTCCACCGGAGCAGCAGCAACAACTCCGCGAGCGGTACCAACGGTACCGGCAATGGCCGCCCGAGCAGCGGGAATCGGTGCGGAATGCCCGTCAATGGTTCAAGTCCCTGCCGCCCGAAGAGCGTAAGGCGTTGCGAGAGAAGTTCCGGACCATGACACCTGAGGAGCGCAAGGCCTATAAACGGGAACTCCGTCGCCGATATGAAAGTCAAGGTAGTGTGATCGAACCGCACGATCAATCAACTCCGCCCACCGATCATCTCGCCTCCGGCCAGTGAATCGTGTGTGACTCCCTCCGGCTTGACAGGATAGGGGACATTCCACAGAATCGGGCCGATCGCTGTGGCTGAAAAAAGAAGGAGCATGGCATGAAGAGTGAGATCCTCTATCCGGGCGCGTTTCCGATGGTGCGGGTGTATTTGAACGACGGGGAGACGGTGAAGGCGGAATCGGGCGCCATGGTCGCAGCCTCGCCGACGATCGACATCGAGAGCAAGATGGAAGGCGGCTTCTTGGGCGCGCTGTCCCGCAAAATGCTGAGCGGAGAAAAATTTTTCTTCCAAACGCTCAGGGCCGGCCGCGGAGCCGGCGAAGTATTGTTGGCGCCGACGGTGCCGGGCGAGATCGTCGTGCTGGATCTCGACGGCGTCAACGAATATATGGTGCAAAAAGACGGCTTCCTTGCCGGCGCGGAAGGCGTCAAGATCGAAAGCAAGATGCAAAGCTTGACGCGGGGCCTGCTGGGAGGAGAAGGCCTGTTTATTCTAAAGATCAGCGGCCTCGGTCAACTCATCCTGAACAGTTTCGGTGCCATTCACAAAATCGAGTTGAAGCTGGGCGAGGAATACATCGTCGACAACAGCCACTTGGTAGCCTGGAGCTCGACGACGACCTACAACATCGAGAAGGCCTCATCCGGCTGGATTGCCAGTTTGACGTCCGGGGAAGGGCTTGTCTGTCGGTTTCGCGGTCCCGGGGTGGTCTACATTCAAAGCCGGAATCCCGGCAGCTTTGGGGCGTGGATCAGGCAATTCATCCCCGTCTCAGAATAGCGGGGACGCCTCCGGTTTTTCTCGCCTGCGGCGCGTTGGAGGCCGCCGTTTTGAGCGCCCGCTGAGGAAATTCCATACCGATGAATGCCATTGCCAACGCGCTCTGTTTCGGAGAGAGGCTACCGGCATCCGGGGCGCCTTGCCACGTGGCGTTGTCGCCGGAGGGAATCAGCCTGCGTCCGGCGGATGGGGGAGAGGTCATGGAGGAATCCGTGGCCTTTGCCGCCCTATCGGTGGCTGCAGGAGGGTTGGACCATGATCAGCTTGCCTTGTCCTGGGGAAGCGGCCTGTCGGCCCGCACCCTCTATCTGAAAGATCCCGCGCTGATTCTGGCCTTTCGCCGCGCGGCGCCGCCCGAATTGACGGCGCACGTGGAGCAAGCGGCGGCGGAGGTCCGGCGCGCGCGCCATCGGCATCGGACCATCTGGAGTGTGGTGACTGCGGTGATCGTCGGACTCGGCCTGTTCTTCTGGCTCGGGTCGGATGTAGTGGTCGAATGGGCGGTCGCGCGGATTCCCATCGAATGGGAGCAGAAACTCGGTGAGGCGGTCTATCAGGACTTCTTGGCCAAGGAGACGGTAGTCAAACAAGGGCCGGCGCTGGAGGCCGTACAGGAAATCACCCGCCGCCTGACGGACAAGATTCCCAACAACCCCTATCACTTTCAGGTAACAGTCGTCCAAAGCCCGGTCGTGAATGCCTTTGCCTTGCCCGGCGGGTATGTCGTGGTCTTCACGGGGCTGATGCAGAAGGCGGAGAGCGGCGAGGAGGTGGCGGGAGTCTTGAGCCACGAGTTGAACCATGTGTTGCAGCGCCACGCCATGGAACGCATGGTGCAAATGGTGGGATTGGCCGCGGTGGTCAGTATTCTCGTGGGCGACCAGCAAGGGTTGATCGGATTGGCGAGACAGCTCGGTCTTGAACTCGCCACCTTGAAGTTCGGGCGGGAGCAGGAGACGGAGGCGGACCTGACCGGTCTCAAGCTGTTGTCCGAGGCGCGCGTGGCTCCGGAGGGCATGATTACCTTTTTCGAGCGCCTGTCCGAAAAGGATGCGGCCCGCATCGAGCTGTTCTCGACCCATCCCATGAGCGCCGCGCGGGCGGAACGGCTGAAGGCCGAATTGGCCACCTTGCCGAAGCGAAGCCCCGAACCCTTCACGTTCGAGTGGAAGCGAGTCCAAGACTCGCTGGCGAAGAACGATTCCGCGAAATGAGGCAAGCCTGCCGATGCGAATCGGGGCGGGGATCCTGTTGTTCAACCCCGGCTCCGCCGATCCTAAACGGTTTCATCTTCCACGCGCGCTCGGCCTGTTACTACTGAGTTCCGAAACGATTGCGTTCAGGCACATTGAACTGTCCGACCGCGCACCTTCCGGTAGGATGATTGACATTCTTACGTACTCTGAATATAGTGGCGCCATCGTGGACTGTCATGCCTAGGAAATTTCCACAGTTCCTTGTGACAGCGCGGAGCGGTTGTCCATTCAATCTCAACCACAAAGGGAGGATGTCCGTATGAAACGAATGCTGATGTCGTTGGGCATAGTCGCGTTTGCTGCTTCACTCTATGGATGTAGCGGTGTTGGTGGGTACACGCAACCAGGCGGTTTGATGCCGACGGCAGGGATTTATATGGAAACCACCAGCGGCGGCATTCTCCATGACAACGGAGCCAGCCCCAGCAAGACGGGCCGGGCCTGTGGCACCGGGATCCTCGGTATCGTCGCGACGGGCGATACGTCTGTGGAAGCGGCTATGAACAACGGCGGCATCAAGAAGGCCGTGTTCACCGAGCAGTACATCAAGGCCTTCCTCTGGGGCCTGTATGTGGAAGTGTGCACGATCGCCAAGGGGAACTAGTCGCTGACAGAAGGAGGGTTCTCTTTCTGAACGGGGAAGCGTGGATGGCAGCAATGCCGTCCACGCTTTTTTTGTGCGATTGCCGGCGCGTCATAGGTTTCTGGGGGAAGACCAGGCTATGATTGGCGACGCGGCGTAACGGGATGGAACCTCGTTTACTCATGAATCGACAGGGGGGGGCGCGTCGGGTTGTCGGCAGGCTCGTGATTGCTGTCAGTGCCTTCGTGGGAGTGCAGCTTCAGGGGCCGCTGGCACCCTCGTCGGCAGATGCAACGGACACGGCGGATGTCTATCTGAGCCTTTCTCTGGTGAGTGGATTTCCCGATAATGGAGGACTGAATGTGGGGGGACGGGACGCCGCGAAAGTCACGCTGCACGATAGCCTGGGCGGCGGGCTGAAGATAGGAATATTCCCCCAATTCACCCATCGGGTCGTGGGAATTGAGATCGAGTACTTTGGGGCGACCGGCAGGCTGTCAGCCCTGACAACCGGAAGTAATGGGGGTGCCAGCTCGGGGCTGACCGTGACGAGCAGCATGACCAATCTCGTTGTGAGAAAGCCGGGAGGCGCCTTCCATCCCTACATTGGATTCGGAATTGGCTACTCTTCCGGGATTCTCCATGGCGCTGACTTCCCGGGGAGATCGAATAAAGATTTCGATTCGACGGCTGCATTTGCCTATCAAGTGATCGCGGGTCTCCAATACCATGTCAGCGGTCGGACGTTTCTGTTTTCCGAGTACAAGCGGCTGACTACCAATTTTCACTGGAGCGATGTGTCCCTCAATTATCACGCACACTACGCGCTTGCGGGGATTGGCTGGAGCTTTTAGGTGTCGAAGACATGGGCTGGCGGGTGAGCGGCGCGTCGACAAGATTTTCTTTTTCCATGATGAGGCGGGTTCGTTATAATGCCACAGGCGGTGAACTTGTAGCCTGTTTGCAGGAGCCATTTACTTCTTTATTAAGGAGGAGGACGTATGCTGAAGAAACTCGTCGTTGCGTTGGGCACGGTGGCGGTGATCTCGCAGGCCGGGTTGGCCCTGGCGGCCAATCCCGACACCGGACCTGGCTGTGGGCTGGGCAAACTTGCATGGGCCGATTACAAGCACCAAAAGAACATTGCCCCGCAAGTGATGATGGCGACTACGAACGGGACCTTCGGCAGCCAGACCTTCGGGATCAGCTCGGGAACGTCAGGCTGTACGAACGACGGGCAGGTCATGGCGGAGCAGAAGACGACCATGTTTGCCTTGCTGAATTTCGAGAATCTGACTCAAGAAATGGCGCAAGGCAAGGGCGAGCACCTGGCGTCCCTCGCTTCGCTCATGGGCATTCCCGACGAGCAGCATGGGGCGTTCTTTGCGCTGACCCAGGAACGCTACAGCACCTTCCTGCAGGAAGGGGAAACCTCGTCGGTCGCCTTGGTGAAGGCCTTGAACGAGGCGGTCGCCAAGAATCCCGTCCTCGCACAAGCCGTCGCTCGCTAACCTCTTTCCGGCAGGGTCCCGGCCATCGACCGGGGCCCTGTTCTTTTTTCTCCCGCTGTGCAGATTCTGTTTTTCCTGTTGGCCGGTCTTCTCTTGGCGGTGCCTGCCGCTGCGGATGACACGATTCCTGCTTATCTCGCGCACCTCCGGCAACAGGCGCGCGAACTGCGGTTGGCGGAGCAGCGCGAGTGGTACCTGTTGCTGCACTACCGTGCCAACCTGTTCGGCGGATATACGAGCGAACAGGACGACCCCGGCTTCTTCTTGTCTCCCAATGGCAAGACCGATCCGCAGGCGGAACTGGATGCGACGCTGGCCGAGTTCTTTTCCGAGGAACTCGTGGGCCGTTCGAAACAGACGGCGCAATGTGCCTTCGTCGCGCGCTACACCTGGCTCAAGAGGGAACTCTCTTTCGACGACGCTCGACTGAGGCCGTTCAAGTGTGACCGGTTTGACGCGTGGTTCGCCGGATTCGACGCGGAAGCGGTCACCCTCATCTTCCCCTCCGCCTACATGAATAACCCCGCCTCGATGTTCGGCCATACGTTTCTCCGGATCGATCAGAAGGGCCAGACGCCCCAGACGCGCATCCTGGCCTACACGATCAACTTCGCCGCCGATGTGCCGAAGGACGAGGGCCTGGCCTATCCCGTGCGCGGCATCTTCGGGGGGTACTCGGGATATTTTTCGACGATTCCGTATTACCTGAAGGTGCAGGAGTACCGGGACATCGAAAACCGCGACATCTGGGAATATCGCCTGAATTTCGACGCTGGCCAAATTCGGCGGCTGCTCATGCATGCCTGGGAGTTGGGCAATGCGTCGTTCGACTATTTTTTCTTCAAGGAGAATTGTTCCTATCACCTGCTGGCGTTATTGGAATACGCCGATCCTTCGCTGCATCTCACGGAGCAATTCCGGTTCTGGACAGTCCCGGCGGATACGGTCCGGCTGTTGGCGGGCCAACCGGGTCTGGTCAACGACATCGCCTTCCGTCCCTCGCGGGTCACGTTGATCCGCCGCAAGCGCGAGCGTTTGTCTGCAGCGGAACATCGTGTGGTGAAACGGCTGGTGCGCGATGCCACGGCCGGGCAATCCGAGGAGATCAAGAGTTTGCCGCTGGCGCGCCAAGCCTTCTTGTTGGATGTGGCGTCGGACTATGTCCGATACAAGGGAGATCGCGACGAAGATCACGCGGCGGAATACCGCGCCCACAATCGTCAGCTCCTGACCACCCGCAGCCAATTGCGGATTCCCTCGGAAGATCTGGCCATTCACCCGTTCAGCCTGCAGCCGGAATCGGGCCACCGCACGTCGCGGGCCGGCATGGGTGTCGGCTGGCGCAACGACGACACCTACGAGGAGGTGAGCCTGCGCGCGGCCTATCATGATCTGCTCGACCCCGAACCCGGCTACACGCCCGGCGCACAGATCGAAGTCGGCTCCGTTACCCTGCGCCACTACAATCGGGCGGAGCAGACGAGAATCGAGCGGGCCACGCTGGCCAACATCGTGTCGTTGTCGCCGATGGACAGCCTATTCCGCTCGCCGTCCTGGAAGCTCAACTTGGGCATGCAGACGATCACGCACCGAGGCTGCGAGCTGTGCAGCAATTGGGTGATGAACGGCGGCATCGGGGCTGCGACCGACACCCACTTGCTGCGGCGCGAGGTCTGGTTCCTGTTTGCGGAGGCGGAGGGGAATTACAGCCGCGCCTATGAAGAACGACACCGGGTCGGCGGCGGCGCTTCCGCCGGTTTCTATGCGGACCTCGTGGAGCGTTGGCGGCTGCTGGCGTCAGCCGGGTACCTTCGTTATGCGTTGGGTGACAAATCCGACGACGTACGTTGGTCGGTGGGACAACGGTATACGCTGGCGCAGAATTGGGCGCTTCGGCTGGAGTACCACCATCGCGACCACGACAACGACGTGCTGTTCACCCTGCAGGCGTTTTTCTGATTCGCCGGGATGCCATGAGCTTGCTCGACCAATTTTTCGTGTACCACCCGCACCCCTGGGAGGAGCGCGATTGGGCGGCGCGGAGCGGTCTGCCTTTAGAAGAGGTGTGGTTTCCCGCCGCCGATGGGACGAAGCTGTTCGGCTGGTACGTGGAAGGGGCGGCGACATCCGCCGTGCTCCTCTGGTGCCATGGCAACGCCGGCAACATCATCGATCGGTTGGAGAACCTTGCCATGCTTGCCCGTCTCGGTATCTCCCTGTTCCTCTTCGACTATCGCGGGTATGGGCGCAGTGCGGGGCGGCCTTCGGAGGAGGGGCTGTACCAGGATGCGCTGGGGGCCTACGACTACCTGACACAGACACGGCGGATCAGGCCTGAGCGCGTCGTGCTGTTCGGGCGCTCGCTCGGGGCCGCAGTGGCCGGGGAGCTGGCCGCTCAACGGCCGGCCGGCGGGCTGGTTCTGGAATCCTGTTTTCCGTCCATCGAAGCGGTGGCGCGCCGTCACTACCTGGGATTGCCGGTCCACTGGCTCTTGGGAGCCGCGTTTCGATTGGACGAGCGCTTGCCCCAGCTCTCTCTGCCGAAGTTGTTCGTCCATGGCGACCGTGACGACATTATCCCGCTCGAACTGGGACAGCAGGCCTATGCCGCCGCGAAACCGCCGAAAGAGTTCTACGTGGTGCGCGGTGCCGACCACAATGACGTGCCCTGGGTCGGCGGGAAGGCCTACTTCGCCAAATTGTCCTCCTTCTTCTCGGCGTCGCTCGCCCGCTGAGCAGCGACCTCGTAGCCGCACCTTCTGCGTTTTTTCTGTTCTTGAGGACCTCCCTTGGTAAGATGCACTGCGTAGCACCGGTCACGTCGCCGCCTGCGAACCTGCCATCGCCATCTCTGGCAGGGACTAGGTACATTCTGGTACAGTGCGACCGTTTTGGCTCGGACCGCGGGAGACCGTCGCTCCGTTTTGAAGTGTGGATGGGCCGACGAAGGAGAAAGGGTGCATCGCGCAGCCATGGAAACGAAGATGATAGGCCGGGTGATCTGTGCTCTGGCGCTGTTGCTGGTGGTGGGTTGTGCCGGAGGGCCGACGCGGCCGACTGCGGACCCAACTGCTCGCTCAGGTTCGGGAGTGGAGCCGCGTTCCGTGAACGGACTCGGCGAACCCCTGTTGATCGCAAACGTGCCTTCTTCACCGACGGAGGCGTCGGCGGACGATCCCTTTTACGACCCCTTCGCCAAGAGCGACGAGCCGGAAGGGGGCCTGGAGTACGACCCGTGGGAGCCCTTCAATACCAAAGTGTTTGAGTTCAACAGGCAAGTGGATAAGTGGATTCTGAAACCGGTGGCGCAAGGGTACGACGCCGTGGTGCCCAACCCGGTGCAGATCGGGATCAGCAATTTATTTTATAACATCCGCTTCCCTTCGCGCTTCATCAATAACCTGGCGCAAGGGAAATTGGCCGGTGCCGGAACTGAAGTGGGTCGGTTTCTGCTCAACAGCACTTTCGGCCTCGCCGGGCTGGTGGATGTGGCGAAGTATCTGGACATCACCACGCCTGAAGAAGATACGGGTCAAACGCTCGGATATTACGGCGTGGGGCCCGGGCCTTACGTGGTGCTGCCGCTGCTGCCGCCCTTCACCGTGCGGGATTTGATCGGATATGTCGGGGATATCGCGCTGAACCCCATCAACTGGATGGTGTTTCCCATCATCGAGGTCGATGGGATCCCCTCCTTGGTGGCCCACCACAATCGCACCACCTCCTCGATCGCGCAAATCGGCGGACGGGTGGAAGAGGTCTTGAACGAGCGTTCGTTGAATCTGGAGAAGTTCCAGGGGGTGGAAGAGGCCACGCTGGACCTCTATACGGCGGTCAAGAATGCCTATATCCAGAAACGGCGGAACGCGATTCGGGACTAAGCTTCAGCGAATCACCTGCAGCTCCCGTCCCACTGTGGCAAAGGCGGCCACGGCCCGTTCGAGTTGCCCCCGGTCGTGCGCCGCGGACAATTGCAGCCTGATGCGTGCCTGCTCTTTCGGCACCACCGGGTAACTGAATCCCACGACATAGATCCCTTGCTGTAACAGGCGATCGGCCATCTGCGTCGCCAGCGTGGCCGCTCCCAACATGACCGGAATGATGGGGTGCTGTCCGGGAACCAGGGTGAATCCGAGTTCGGTCAATCGGGCGCGAAGCCACTGAGCCTGCTCCAGCACGTGTGCGCGGAGGTCGTCGCCATGCGCCACGAGGTCGACGGCCTTGAGGGCCGCCGCCGCAATGACTGGCGGCACGCTGTTCGAGAACAAATAGGGGCGCGAGCGTTGGCGCAATAGGTCGATGAGGGCGCGCCGTCCGCTGGTGAATCCGCCTGCGGCGCCGCCTAAGGCCTTCCCCAGCGTGCTCGTGATGAGGTCCACCCGCTCCGCCACGCCGCAATGGTCCGGCGTGCCGCGTCCCCCTTTGCCCAGCACCCCGGTGGCGTGGCTATCGTCCACCACCACCGCCGCGTCGTACCGGTCGGCCAGATCCGTGATGCGATCCAATTTCGCCAGATCGCCGTCCATGGAGAAGACGCCGTCGGTGACGATCATGCGTACGCGACTCGACGCCGATGCCGCCAGCTGCGCTTCCAATTCCGCCATGTCCGAATGGGCGTACCGCAGTCTAGCCGCTTTGCAGAGGCGGATGCCGTCGATCAGGCTCGCATGGTTCAAGGCATCGCTGATGATGGTATCGCGTTCGTCAAGGAGGGTTTCGAAGAGGCCGCCGTTGGCGTCGAAACAGGAGCTATAGAGGATCGTGTCGTCGGTGCCCAGGAAGGAGCTGAGGGCCCGTTCCAGTTGTGTATGGAGCCGCTGCGTCCCGCAGATGAAGCGGACAGAGGCCATGCCGTAGCCGTAGTCCCTGAGGCCGTCGGCCGCCGCCTGTTTGATCGCTGGATGGTTCGCCAGCCCGAGGTAGTTATTGGCGCAGAGGTTGATGACCTCTCCCTGCGCTGTCCGGATGGTCGTGCCCTGCGGGCTTAGGATCTCTCGTTCCGATTTGAAAAGACCGGCGGCGCGGATTTCCGCCAACTGCTGTTCAACCGCCTGCTTTAAGGACGTGTAGGCCATGGAAAAAGCACCACTTTGCCGCACTGGCCGGACTTGATCAACTCAAATCCTTGAGCGAAGTCTTGCAAGGGAAAGGTGTGGGTGATGACGGGCCGGATATTGAGCCCGGCCTTGAACAGCCCGGCCAGGCGGTACCAGGTGCTGAAGAGCCGACGGCCAGTGATGCCGTGGATGCGAATGCCCTTGAAGATGACCTCGTTGGCGAGGTTGCAGGTAATGGGGCCGGACGGAATACCGAACAGCGTGACGCGCCCCCCGTTTTTGACGGCCCGAAAGGCATGATGCAGAGCCGTGGGATGCCCGGACATTTCGAGGGAGGCGTCGACACCTTCTCCGGCGGTGATTTCGAGGATCTCGGCCGCCACCAGTTCCGGCGAATCGGCCTTTGCGTTCAGTACATGGTCGACACCCACCTGTTTGGCCAGCCCGAGGCGATAGTCGCTCACATCGGTGGCGATGATCGTGGCGGCGCCGGCCGTCCGAGCGACGGCTGCGGCAAACAGGCCGGTGGGGCCGCAGCCCGTAATGAGCACTGTGTGGCCGGTAAGGTCTTCCACGAGCGCGGCGTCCACCGCGTTCCCCAGGGGTTCCTGCACGGAGGCCACTTCCGGTGGAATGTCCGGCGAGGTTTTCCAGAGTACCGTTTCCGGCAGCACGACGTACTCGGCGAACGAGCCATCCAAATCGACGCCCAGAATGCGGTAATTCTTGCAGACGTGGGCTTGTCCGGTTCGGCATTGAAAACAGGCGCCGCAGGTCAAGTGCGACTCCGCCGCGACATAGTCGCCCACGCGCACCAGCGTGACGTCACGGCCGACCTCGACCACTTCGCCGCACATTTCATGGCCGATCGTCCGAGGCGGGCGGAGACGACTGTGCGCCCAGGCGTCCCAGTTATAGATGTGGGCATCGGTCCCGCAGAGCGAGGTGGCTTTGACTCGAATTACCGCATCGGCGGGACCGGGTGTGGGGTCGGGTCGATCGGTGTAGGTGAGGCCCGGTTGAGCCGCGGTTTTGACGAGCGCGCGCATGGGCCCATTATAACAAGACGAACGGAAATGCCCAGTCGAGACGCAAACCTGCTCGCGTGATTGGTGCGCCTCCTTGCCGACGGGTCGGCGCCGCGCGGTCTCGGCAAAAAGCGGTTGAACTGACCGAGTGGCCTGAGTAGGATGCCGGAATGCGGTGCTGTCTCGACAAGGTTCTCGGCCGTAGTATCGCCGGACTGGGGCTGGCACTCGGACTGGTGGTCTTCTCCGCGCCGGCGCAAGCCGGTCCTCCTCCCGCTGCTCCACCCTCGGCTCCCAAACGCTGGGCCCAGTTCGAACTCATGAATGCCGAAACGGACGGCACGGTCCAGGCGGGAAAGGACGTGGTCTTGAGCATCACGCTCGGGGGGGTGTCCGCGGGGACGGAGTCGGTCATTGCCATTATCGAATCGCCGGGATTCCAGAGCCAAACCGTGTCGCTGAGCGAGGATTCGACACCGGTGGTCTATCAAGGCACGGCGATTCTGGAGCCCAACTCCACCTTGAAGAGCCCAACAACCGTGCATCCGAAGGCCGTCCGCCTCCGTGTGACCTTTGCGCGGGCCAAGATCACCGGCCTCGATGAATTCTTCAAACGCGATGTATACGTGACGCTCGGAGACAAGCCAGCCGAGGAATCGGAGACCGAGCTGACGCCGGCGCCCCCTGCGGACAGCGGCGACATCGACCCCGAGGCCGTGCAAAAGGCCACCGAGCAGGTCATGGCCGTGAATGCCACGATTGCGGAGGAGGATATTCTGCCGTTGCCGCCGCCGGGTGAATCCAAGGCCTACTGGAAACAGGTGAGCGACTTGATCAGCCGAAACTGGGGCCGGCAGGTGCGTTCCATCCGCCGCGCGCCGAGCAGCGAAACGGTGCGGGTGCAGTTTAAGATGTACGCGAGCGGTGTGGCACAATTGATTCAGCTCGAAAAGGGGTCCGGGGCGAGGGACCTCAATGATGCCGGATTACAGACCATCATCCATGCCCATCCGTTTCCGCCGCTCCCACCGGAAGTGGGCGGAGAGGTCGTCGATGTGCATGTTCGGATGCGAACGGGGGCGAAAGTCGCGAACCGCGATGTGGAAATGACGGTGGAGAAGAAGCCGTCCAAGTCTGCCGCCCGCCAGCCCTCAACACCCAAGGACGGACCCGCCGCCGGCGGTTCCGCAAAGGAGTAGGTATGACGAATCGGATAGGTCGTGTGGTGGTTGCTGTGTGCCTGAGCGTCGGCATATGGTTCGGGGCTTCGATCGGGTCTGCCGAGATGGCGCGATATGACGTCGATCTCGATCACTCGATCGTGGAGTTCAAGGTCGCCCACATGGTGATCTCCAAGACCACCGGACACTTCAAGGACTACACCGGCTTCATCGAAATGGATCCCGACGCCGGGTCGGTCAAGGCCATCGAAGCCACGATCAAAACGGCTTCCGTGACGACCAACCACGAAAAGCGCGACGCTCATCTGCGTAATCCCGACTTCTTCGACGTGGAGAAGTACCCAACCATGACGTACAAGATGAAAAGTTACAAAAAGACCGGCGACGGATACACCGCTGTGGGCGACCTGACGCTGCATGGCGTGACGAAGGAGATCACGCTGACGGGAAACTTCAACGGTGTGACCACAGATCCGTGGGGGAATATCCGTACGGGGTTCACGGCGGAGGGGAAACTGAATCGAAAAGACTTCGGGATGGTCTGGAACAAGGCGCTCGATAGCGGGGGCCTGGTGGTGGGAGACGAAGTGTTCATCAAGCTGGACATCGAATGTATTAAGGCGAAATCCTAAGACGACGCATCCCCTCTGCGCACGCGGCGGGGTATCCCGGTGATCGGGATGCAGGCCGCCCCCTTCTCGTGTCGCGAGTCTCAGCCGACAGTCTAGTGGGATCGGCGCCGGAGGCAACGCCTCCGCGCCGCCCCTGCGCCGGTCCTCGGTCGCAGCAGAAGTCAATGGGTGCAAGTCTGACCGGCCCCGGTGGCGCCGGAGCAGACGGGATGGAGTGAAGGAGACGGGCGATGAACGAGAAGAGCGCTGGAAAATGCGGATGGCACCTCGGTAGGATGTACCGGTCTTGGCCCGTCAAATGTGCAACGATTGCGGTGGGGTTGTGGAGTCTGTGCCTTTCCCAGGCCGGAGCGTTGGAGTTCACCGCCGATCAGATCACCAAAATCAACGGGAAGACCCAGAAGGCCAATATCTATTACCGGGACAACATGTGGCGGATCGAACACCACACCATGGGCCCGGTCAATGTCAGTATCGTCCGCAAGGACAAACAGCTGGTGTGGTTGCTGTTGTCGCGGATGAAGCATTTCAAGACCGTCCCCTACAATGCCGACCAGGATCTAAAGGTGTCCGAGCGGCTGGAGGGGGAGGTGTCCCGCGAAGAGATCGGGACGGAGGTGCGCGAGGGACACCCCACGACGCTGTACGAAGTCACCGTACGGGAAGGCGAACGAACGGAAGTCTATTACCAATGGCTCGCGACGGACATTCGTTTCCCGATGAAGCTCGCCAAGAAGGACGGGAGTTGGATCGTCGAGTATCAGCATGTCAAGTTGCGCTCGGTCATCGACTATCTGTTTCAGCTGCCTCTGAATTTTGAACCGTTGGAAGAGTTCGATCAGTTGCCGGCTGCTCCGGCCCCGAGCCAGCAGCCGATGTAAGGTCGGATTCGAGCGAGGAGGAGAGATCACGTGCGAAAGGCAGGCATGATGACGGGGGCATTGTTGGCGACGGTGCTGGGATGGAGCGGTGCCGCCTCCGCATTGGATGTGGCGGATGTGACGCGCGAATGGACGCCGGAAGGCAAAAAGCTGGCGAACGAACGGGTCAAGCTGCCGGCGCATGACGAGATGATCCGGGTTCCGGCGGGCGAATTCCTCATGGGCAGCGACAAGAAGGTCGACAAGAACGCCTATATCGCCGAGCTGCCGCAACGCAAGGTCTATCTCGATGCCTATGAGATCGACAAGTACGAAGTGACCACCGTGCAATTCTTGAAGTTCGTCCTGGCGACGAACCGCGATCCCTTGATCGACTGGCAATACGACGGCGGCAATTTTCAGGACACGATGGTGAGCCACCCCGTCATGCACGTCTCTTGGTTCGATGCGGAGGCCTATTGCAAGTGGGCCGGGAAGCGGCTGCCGACGGAGGCCGAATGGGAAAAGGCCGCCAGAGGAACGGACGGGCGCATCTATCCCTGGGGCAACCAAATGGCCGGGCTCTCTCGGGCCAATTTCGGCCGGACCGGCCTGTCGGGACCGGTGCGTGATCGTCCGGAGCGGTTGTTGCTGTATCCGCCGATCATCTCGGTCGATAAGTACGACAATGCCGCCAGCCCCTATGGGGTGTTTCAAATGGCGGGCAACGTCGCCGAGTGGGTGGCCGATTGGTTCGACCCAAAGTACTACGCCAATGCGCCGGACAAAAACCCCAAAGGGCCGGATAGCGGAACCCAGCGCAGTTTCCGTGGCGGTGGCTGGATCGACAGCACGCCCAGCGTGCGCGCGGCCCAGCGGAATGGGACGGACCCCAACACCAAGATGAACTGGATGGGATTTCGTTGCGCGCGGGACGTGAAAGAAGGGGCGGGAGAGGCACAGGTCGAGGCCAAGTAACGACGGCGGTCTGTCACCCCGCAGCCTTGTGAGCGAGGATCTCCCGCGCCCGCATACTCGCTTCCCTGACCAAGATCCCCATTTTGCCGTGCGAGGGCTCGAAGTCGACGGGCAGGCCGTGAGCCTTCAGCCGTTCGCTGGCCGTCGGGCCGATGGAGGCCACCACCAGCTTCCGACAACTGCGTTTAAAACGATCCGTTTCGTTCTCTGCTTCCACCACCTGCAGCACATGGTCGATCTGGGCTGCGTTGGTGATCAGCAGCACCTGAACGCGATCCGTCACGATCTCGCGGATCACCCGTTTCATGGGCGCGAGATCTTCCGGCAGGGCCCAACGATACACAGGCACCGGGACCACATCGGCCTCGCGTCCGCGCAGGGCTGTCAGTAACTCCTTGTTCGACTGCCCATATTCCTGCACGGCGACTCGCAACCCGCGAATCGATCGATAGGCATCCAGCGAAGACAGAAGATCCAGCCAGGTGTTGGGTTCCGGCACGGTCAGGGTCGGGTGCAGCCCGACGGCCTTGAGGGCGGAAACGGGTTTGGGCCCTCGCGCCACCAGGGTGGTGCGCTGCAATGCCGCCGCGATCCGATCCCACGGCGAATTCGTGCGCAGAATCTCGAACAGGGTGGTCGTCCCGACGCCCGTCATCAGGATCAGGACATCGACGCCCTCCGTCAGCAACATGTGACCGAAACGAAGGGCGGACGAATTGTCTTCCAGCGGAATCTCGCGCAAGGCCGGCGTCACCAGCGGCTGGCCGCCGTGACGTTCGATCAGGCGCGTCATCTCCGGTGCCATGCGTGACTCGAATGAGGCCACCGTGAGGCCGTTGAAGCCGGGCTCGGCCATAGTACGCGAGGCTCCGTCACCACCTGCGAGCATGGATCGGCTACTTCGGTGCGTCCATCGCGCAACGGAAGCCGGTCGATTCGTTGCGAATGGTTGGGTCGCTGTCCACGCGGGTGAAGATGCGGACCGTGGGCGTTTCATTTTGCCAGCCAGCCCCTCGGATGACGCGCTTGGTGCCGGTCTCAGGACCGGGAGGGTTCTTGGCCGGGCTCTTCTCGTAGTATTTGGGGTCATACCAATCGTTCACCCATTCCCAGACGTTCCCTGCCATGTCATAGACCCCATAGGGGCTCTTGCCGGTCTCATAACTTCCCACTGGCATGAGGGTTCGTTCCCCGACCCACTTTTGATTGAAATTGAGGTGCTTGTTGGTGGGTTCCACGTTGCCCCAGGGAAACCGCCAGTCGTTGTTACCCTTCGCCGCCTTTTCCCACTCGGCTTCCCGAGGCAGTCGTCGGCCGGCCCAGCGACAATAGGCGTCGGCGTCGGCCCAATCGACGTTGACGACCGGGCGGTCGGTGAGCGATTCCGGAATGCCTGTGCCCTCCCAGAGGTTGCGGGTGGGATTCTTGGGATTCTGCGGCACGCGGTGGTTCGTGGTCTTGACGAACTCCAGGTACCGGCCGTTGGTGACCTCGAACTTGTCGATGTAAAAATCATCGATGTCGATCACATGGCGGGGGTATTCATCACGTCCGCCGTCGCGGTCTCCATGGGGCACCCCCATGGGGAACGAGCCGGCTGGGATCAACAGCAGAGGCGCGCCGTCCTTTCCCGTGATTTCCTTGGGTAACGCCGATCCCTCGCTCGCCCAAGCCGAGACTCCGAGGCCCGTCACTGTCCAGAACGCCACTGCAATCACCACGACTGCTCGTACCACCATAACGCCTGCTCCTTTGATTCGAAAAAGAGGTTGGATGATCGTACCACAGGGAGCAACGTGAGAGACAGGCTCGGCGAGCAGTCCAGCGCCGCTTGGCGGCAGAGAATGAGGATTGACGGGGTAGTGGCCCCCCACCTACTATACGGACCCGGGAGCAGGGTGATGCCGAAGCATCGCGGGTTGCGACATGTGGCGTTGCGCGTCACGGATCTGGCACGGTCGCGGGCGTTTTATGAACGCTTCTTGAACATGCGCGTGGTGTGGGAACCGGACCCTGAGAATGTGTATTTCAGTTCGGGCAGCGACAACCTGGCCCTGCATCAGATTCCCCCACACGACCTGGCGCAGTACGAGCCGTCGCGGGGACAATTCCTCGACCATGTGGGGATTATTTTGCCGAGTCCCGCCGAGGTGGACGAGCTGTTTCGCGAGGTACAGCAGGATGGAGTCCGGTATGGGGCCACCATCGCGAAGCCGCCGAAGCAACATCGCGACGGCAGCTACTCCTTCTACTTTGCCGATCCGGACGGCAATGTGATTCAAGCGCTCTACGAACCGACCATCAGCCGACTCGATTGGGTGGCCGGTAATCCATAGGGCCGAAGGCTGCTTCGGCCCCATCGCCCAAGAACGAGATTCCACGAGCATGGGAATTTGGGACACATTGCCGCGTGACCAATACGTCGGCCTGGCGCCGTGGGTGTGGGTGCAGCTGGAGAGCAACCAGCCGCCGGGCCCGTTCCCCTTCGTAGGCGGTGTGGCGCCCGATGTCGTCGCCAGTCTGCATGAAGCCCACAGCCTCTTGCTGGCCTGTGTGGAGACGGCCATCAGCGATGTCTTCTCCCGGCGCGCCACGTTAGGGGACCCGAGGACGAAGCAATTGTTGGAAGACGCCTATGCCGAACTGGTCAATTCCCGACCACAGTTGAGTCGGCATATCAGGACCGGGCGGCAACCGGATGGGAGTTTTCTCTGGTCACACCCCTTCGACTCGACCAAGTCCGCGACGGTGGTGAACAGCGGACTGCGGATTTTTCACGCGGTGAAACGGCAGGCGATTCCGGTTCCGTTCGAGCGGCCGATGGGCCCGATCGTGGGGAAGTTGCTCGGCATGTTGGATGGGACGCAACAAGCTGGCGCGCTCCGGACCATCGTCGCTACGGCCGGGCGGGACGGCGAGCGATTGTTGACCAAGCTGATGGAGCTGTTCCTGCAACACGACTGTCTCGTCCCGACGACGCAGGCCACGATCAGGGAACACTGGCTGCTCAATACCAGAGACCAGGATACGATCCATCTCGGCCATGCCGCCCTAATGTATCGGCAACGGGACCAGTTCTTTCTGTTCGACCCCTGGCTGCTGCCGTGGTTCGCGGAATCCAACGTGCCGAGCCTGTGGGTGCCGCTCTTGCCCAAGCCGGCGGGGATTTTCTTGACCCACGACCACGACGACCACGTCGATCCCCGCACGTTGCTGCATGTGCCGAAGGACGTGCCGATCGTCATTCCCAGCCGACGGAACCGAAAGAAATATTTCTACGATTACATTCCGCTTCTTCGGGAATTGGGTTTCACTCAGATTGTCGAGTTGGCGCACGGCGAGGCCTGGGCCTTCGAGGGCGGTGCCGTGGTGTCCGTGCCCTTTTATGGTGAAGATCCATGCGACCTCGAGATGCCTCGGAACTGCTATCTGGTCGCGGATCGCGGCCACAACGTGTTGGTTCACGCCGACAGCGGTCCGACCAACAGCGGCCGCTCCGCGATCAAGGAAGGTGTGATCCAGGGGTTGGTGGGTAAGTATGGACCCCTGCCGCTGGTTCTGGCCTCACAACAACAACTCCAGGAAGTCCGCAGCTATGCCGCCCATGCCCCTCTGTCCCATCCGGGCGCCTGGTTGGACGTGGGGGAAAACGGTTACCTCACCAACCGGTATCTGGATGAACTGTGCGGGGCGGCGCAGGCCAAATTGTTCGTATCCTATGCGACGGGCGGCGCCGATTGGTATCCCGACCATTTGTCCTTCATGTTCAGCCATCGCAATCCTGCGCGCACGGCGCTCCTCACCGCCCATTGGGAACAGCCTGAAAAGCTGAAAGATCTCCTGGCTGCGCACAATTGCGGGTACCATCGGACTCAGGCGCTGGACCTGTTCCGGCGTGACGGGACCGGAGGCCTGCAGGTCCTTTCCTCGGCGGCGGCGCTGTCACCGTTACCCCTGTACCGATATGACCATGGGGACCCGCCGTTCATGCAGCGAAGCGGGCGTAATTGAATACGTTGGAATCATTGAAAAGGGGAGGAGCGATGGCGGCCACGGACGGAGCAGTGCTGGTGACGGGAGCAGCCGGATTCATCGGGTTTCACTTGGCCAAGCGGCTGCTTGACCGCGGTGACCGTGTCATCGGGCTCGACAACCTCAACGACTATTACGACGTGCGGCTCAAGGAAGCGCGGCTGGCGCAACTGCAGGCCAGACCGCAATTCCAGTTCGTGAAGCTGGACCTTTCCGACCGCGCTGGAATGGCCGATCTCTTCGCGCAGCAACCGATCCGGCGGGTGGTGAATTTGGCGGCTCAGGCGGGCGTCCGATACTCGCTCGTGAATCCCCATGCATACACGTCCAGCAACGTGGACGGGTTCCTGAACATTTTGGAGGGTTGCCGGCATCACCAGGTCGACCACCTGGTCTACGCTTCTACGAGCTCGGTGTACGGCGGCCACACCCACATGCCATTCTCGGTGCATGACAATGTGGACCATCCCGTATCGTTGTACGCGGCGACGAAAAAGGCCAACGAGTTGATGGCGCACTGCTACGCGCACCTGTACCGGTTTCCGATCACGGGTCTGCGGTTTTTTACCGTCTACGGACCCTGGGGCCGTCCGGACATGGCGTTATTCCTGTTCACCAAGGCGATTCTCGAGGGCAAGCCGATCGACGTGTTCAATCACGGTAAAATGCAGCGCGACTTCACCTATGTGGATGATATCGTCGAAGGTGTGATTCGGACGCTCGATCGGCCGGCGCAAGCCGATCCCACGTGGTCGAGTGATCAGCCGGACCCGGGCAGCAGTTCGGCTCCCTACCGACTCTACAACATCGGGAATCACCAACCGGTCGAGCTGCTGCGCTTCATCGAAGTCCTGGAGGAGACACTCGGGAAAAAGGCGCAAAAGAACTTCCTGCCCCTGCAGGCCGGCGACGTGCCGGCGACCTACGCCGACGTCGCGGACCTCATGCGGGACACCGGGTTCAAGCCGTCCACCCCAATCGAAACGGGGATCGCGCGGTTCGTGGCCTGGTATCGCGAGTACTACAGAATCTAGCTCGGTTCTACTCGTTCCCCACGTAGAGGCTATCTGCTTGCGCACTCGCTGGCACGATGAATCATCAGCCCGAATGTTCCCGTCGACAGTTGATCAAAGCCCTTCTCGGGCTTGGGTTAGTGGTTGTCGCACGTTCCCCGACTGCTGTGTTTGCGGAGGGATCGTTTGAGTCCAAGGTTGACGGCACGGCTCCGCTCCTCCACGCCCCGAAGGAGCCGCAGCAATGGCCTTCATGGAGGGAAGGACTAACGGAATGGCGAAATCAGGCGCGCGCAGCCTTGAGGTATGACCATCGGCGTTACCAAGAACCAGCTCAGGCCTGGGTCACGTCCAGCTTCTCCAGTTGTTTCCTCATGCTGTATGACCAGACCTTCTTTGATCAGGAGTCGGGCCAATATCATGTTGAAGCCTTCCTGCGAACGGCGATGGAGGACTTCGGTGGCTTCGACAATCTCATTCTGTGGCACGCCTATCCGAGAATCGGGGCGGACGACCGCAATCAATTCGACTTCTACCGAGACATGCCGGGCGGTTTGAACGGTCTGCGAGAGGTTGTGAGGCAATGTCACCGCTTGGGGGTCAAGGCCCTTATTGTGTACAAACCCTGGGATATCGGAACGAGGCGGGAGGCCACCTCTGATGTGGAGGGCCTGGCAACGCTTGTACAAGCTATCGAGGCAGACGGCGTGTATCTGGATACGATGCCGGAGGCTCCGGAGCATCTCCGCGCAGCGCTCGACGGAATCGGTCCTGGACTTGTCGTGGAAGGTGAGGGGGTACTGCCGCTTGAGCATATCCATGACCACCATATGTCCTGGGCGCAATATTTCGAGGACAGCGAAGCCCCCGGGATTCTCAGAAATAAATGGCTTGAACGCCGCCACATGATGCACCAAACCGCTCGGTGGAGGCGGGACCGTTCTGCCCAACTCCATACGGCCTGGATGAACGGAACCGGGATGGTGGTGTGGGAAGTTGTCTTTGGTTCTTGGGTTGGGTGGTCGGCAAGGGATCGATCGATCTTGCGCAGAATGTTGCCGATTCAGCGGAGGTTTGCTGCGCTCTTTTCCGGAGAGGGTTGGACTCCGCTCGTTCAGACGGAGGCTGCCAATATCTATGCCACGCTGTGGGAGAGGCAGGATCTCCGCCTGTGGACCCTGGTGAATCGGGGAGACCAGTCAGTGTCAGGTCTGCTCCTAAAGGTTCCGGCAGTGATCGGATCAAAATATTTTGACCTATTCACTGGCCAAGAGGTGGTTCCTGACATTCAGGACGGAACTGCTCTCCTGCAGGGGGCTCTCGCGCCGCGAGGGATTGGTGGCTTCGTGGCAGGAACGAGCACCTCGCTCGGCCCTGATTTCTCACAGTTTCTGGCGACACAACGAGAACTCTATCTCCGTGAGGCAAGTTCGGTTGAGTTTCCGACGCGTCCCGTCCTGGCCCTTGGGCAGCCGACGGTCGCTATTCTCACGAGCCAGGACCGCCTTCCCGAAATGGCCAGGATTCCATCTGCACGCTTCACCATGCGCGTCCAACTGAGGACCAGAGAATGCGGTTTCTATGAGAATGAAATGGACCACGACGAACTGTATGGGAACTTTCACAAACCGCGGTGGTTCGAACGAGCGGTCACGTTACCGGCCTATGCGATCGATGTGGCGCCGGTGACGAATGCACAGTATGCCGAGTTCCTTCGCGTGGCGCGTTACCGGCCTCGACATACAGAGAACTTCCTGAAGCATTGGGTCGACGGAAAACCACCAGGAGGGAAGGAGGATCACCCGGTGGTCTATGTCAGTCTGGATGATGCACGAGCCTATGCTCAATGGGCCGGCAAGGCGATCCCGACTGAGGAGCAGTGGCAGTATGCAGCCCAGGGACCGGCGGCCTTGAAGTATCCCTGGGGGGAAGTGATGGAGCCTGGGCGGTGCAACGGCGGGGAAACCGGTACCACCACAAGTGTCACGGCCTTTCCCAACGGGCGCTCTCCATTCGGGTGTTATGACATGTGCGGCAACGTATGGGAATGGACAGAGAGCGAACGCACCGATGGACGAACTCGTTTCTGCATGGTTCGCGGCGGGTCACACTACACCGCTCAGGGTTCTCATTGGTACATGGACGGAGGCCCTCGACCAACCGATTTTTCCGCGAAGTTTCTGCTCCTGTGGCCCGGTTTGGACCGCTGCGCGACGATCGGGTTTCGATGCGCCGTTCTGCTGGAATAATCTCGCGCATGACTTCCTGATCCCTCCTAGTGCGATGAACGCAATGCAATGTGAAGGGCTGGAAGTCAAGCGGCGGAGGTGGGAACGTGACCACTCACAAACTTGTCGAGTCGGTTTCTTTTCTCTTGATGTCCCTGCCCATAATTGCGTTTGCCTGTCTCTGGTACGTCACAACTTTCTCTGAGAAAGAGGATTGGCGGGTTGGGTTTCTTCAAGCGGCCATTCTGTGGGGCAGCGCCACGCTTCTAATCACGGAACTGCTCTCAGTATTTGCGGCTATCCGTCCCGCGACACTCGCGTTAACGTGGACCCTCGTCATCACCTACTCGCTGCATATCATCCGACGGCACATCCTCGAAGGGGGAGAGAGTCCTGTACTTGTCACAAGGAGACTCTTCGCGTTGCCGGCTGGAAATGGCTGGTGGATTGTCCCGCTCGTCCCAGCCGCCGCGATCGCGATTGCGACAGCGGTGATCGCTTTGATTGCCCCTCCCAACAACTGGGACTCCATGACCTATCACATGAGCCGAGTGGAACATTGGCGAGCCAATGGAAGTGTGATGCACTATTCGACAAACGTCGTGTGGCAACTCTACCTCAACCCCTGGGCAGAATTTGCGATCTTGCAGTTTCAAACGCTTGGGTTCGGCTCAGACCGTTTGGCTAATCTTGTGCAGTGGTTCGCCTTTGTGGGGGCGCTGGTGGGTGTCTCCCTCCTCGTCAGGATTTTGGGTGGTGCCCTGCTTGCTCAGAGCCTGGCGGCCTTAGTGGTTGCTTCCACGCCCATGGTTATCTTGCAATCCACTTCGACTCAAAACGATGTGGTCTGCGGGCTCTTTGTAGTAGCAGCGGTCTATTTCGCCTTTGAGCGGCTCACTATGTCGAGTAAGAAGGCCGAGTGGTACCTGCCGTTGTCGGTGGCGCTTGCGTTCGCGACCAAGGGTACGGCCTATCTCATTCTCTTGCCTTTCGTCGGTTATGCCCTGATCGCTGTGATGAAGCAAGAAGGCCTCAGGGCAGGCTTCCGATCGATCAGTATCATGGTGCTCGCGATCCTCTTGATGAATGTCGGACATTGGAGCCGAAGCGTTTGGTTGTGGCATCATCCCCTTGGTGATCCCCAATGGTTGAGGCAATACCAAAACGAATCTTTCGGTATTCCGGAGACCCTGTCGAGCGTGGTACGGAATGCGGCCATCCATCTTGGGACCCCTTCTTCTAAGGTCAATGCCGTCATTGAATCAGTCGTACTGAAAATCCACGATAAGCTCGGAATCACCATCAGTGAACCATCGCTGACCTTTGCGCCGCGGAATAACATTGTGCCGGAAGCAGGGTTACTTACCCATGAGGACTATGCGGGAAATGGCGTTGTATTCATCTTGTCCTGCATGGCCGTGGGGCTGGTGATTCTGAGGCCGGTGGGAAGCAGGGCACGCTTCTTCGCCCTGATGCTCTGTGCGAGCAGCCTCCTCTTTTGCATATTTCTGAAGTGGGCACCGTGGAATAGTCGCCTGCATACACCGCTATTCTTCCTGGCGGCCGTACTGATTGGTTGGCTTCTCGCACCTGCCCAACTTGAAGTGCTTGATGAGAATCGAGTGTGGTGGAAGAGGGGCTCGGTACTCAGCGGGATTGGCCTGATCACAAGTGGAGTAATCTTGAACGAGTGGGTACTTGCAAAGTTTTTCAGTCCCGCCGGGACCATACACTCCGTCTCTCTCAGGCTGGGGATTTGGGGCGTCGACGGCATGATGGTTGGGTCTGGGCTTTTAATCATGATACGACCCAATCGATTTCTCCATACGGTGACAGGCCTGCTGGTGTTGTTCCTTGCGGTTACTGCGCTGCCGTGGGTTGCTCTGAATCAACTCAGGCCATTGATATCTTCTCAATACGCACCAAGCATTTTTGATCGACCCAGGATCGAGCAGATGTTTGCCAACAATAGCGGGCTAATCGGTCCCTACACCGAATTGGTTTCCGTGCTCATTCAGCGTGTGAAATGCCGCGAAATTGGTTTGAAAATACAGCTTGGAGCCTTCGAGTATCCTCTCTGGCAGATCGCACGCCACGCGGGGGAGGATCTTGTGTTTCGCCACGTCAAAGTCGACAACGAGTCAGCCAGGATCGAGAATGGTTTCTCTCCGCAGTTACCGTGCGCCGTCACGGTCATTGCCAGCGGGGGCGACTGGGATCCGGATCTGTCGGGTTTGGAGAAGATGCAGATGATCTGGTCCCGACCACCTATCCGGCTTCTAGTCCTGGCGCCTGCCGGCTAGAACACTCGAGTGTAATTCTGAAGAGCCTCGGATACCCAGCCGGTCTGAAACCGCGCGAGAAACCGACAGAGCGCTTTGAATTCCTTCATGCCGTCTGCGATCTCCATGCAGAGCGGGTGGGCGAGGATGGTGGCGATCCCGTCGTGTTCCTCGATCGCCTCGACCTGCTGCATGACGGTCTTCCGCCATTCCTGAATCGTCTTTCTCCCTGCGAGCCGGTGAGGTTTGGTGTGCGCCGGTAAGTACTTGCCGTGCAAGAGATGCTCGTGGTCCGGGAGCGTATTGATCGGCAGGGACACGAGTTCCTGACTGATCCGTTCCATCGCCCCCTCCACACCGGACACCCGATCCGAGACGATGCGGATGCCCCGCTCGCCCAGGAGGGGATAGGTCGAGGCGTCGCGCTTGTAGGCGTGGTTGCGCCATGCCGTAATGCGGATGCCCGCCGTCTCCTCGATGGCTGCAATGGTGCGATCGATATCGCGTCGCTGGAGCGAGGCAGGGCCCAGGATCGAGCCTCCCAACTTCCTGGAGAGCCAATGGCGCCAGGATCGGAAGGCGCAGAACGTATGGCCGCCGATCTCGCAGTGGGCTCGGCGACCTAATTCCGCCACGGTGTCCCGTTCCTCCAAACAGGCCTGTCCCGTGACGAACAACGTCACCTTGATGTGGTAACGGGCGGCAATGTCGCAATAGCGGAGTGCGAGTTGCGCTTCGCTCTCCCTTGCATATCGCGTATCGGCGCCTCGATAAGATCGATGGTGGACATCGCCGGTCAGGCAAATCATACGAGTTCCCGATAGATGGAGGCGGTGCGTTCGATCGCCTGGTCGAGTGAAAAGTTCTGCAGGACGCGCTGTCTGGCGCGCTGGGCTGCGGCAAGCGACTCCTCTCGGTGCTCCAAGACCCGTTGCACGGCATCCGCCAGCGCCACGGGATTCTCCGGCTCAACCAACCGTCCCATCGTGCCGTCCTCGATCAGATCGGGAATGCCGCCGATGCGGGTCGCCACGATCGGGATGCCCATGGCCATGGCCTGCAGGAGGACCTGGGGAGTGCCTTCGACCTTGAATGAAGGGAACACCAGGCAGTGCATGGTGGCGAGGAGTTCGGGGATGTCGCTCCGGAAGCCGGTGAGGATCGCATGAGGCTTGAGTTGGAGCCGATCCAGCAACTCATCGGCGGTGTGCCGGTCCCAGGGCGGGCCGTCTCCGACGAAGACAAACTTCGCGCGCGGCCACCGTTTGAGCAGGGCGGGGGCTGCCTCCATGAGGTAGCGGAACCCCTTTCCCCGTTCCAGGCGGCTGACGTACCCGATGATAGGATCTGCCTCATGGAGTCCGAATTCCGCGATGATCGCCTTGCCGCTGACGGAGGGAGAGAACCGTTCGAGGTCGATCCCGGCTGGAATCTCCACGACATGAGCGGGGTTCAGCGTGGGAATACGCAGCAGATCCTTCTTGGTGTCCAGCGAAGAGGTCAAGAGCCGATCGGACAGGGCGGTATACACGAAGCTGGAGAAGGGGTTGGTCTTCACGGGCGTGCCGATGTGGCGGGTACGGACGATAGGGATTCCTCGCCGTCGCGCAGCCGGGCCGCAAATCCAGTGGTCTTTCGAGCTGTGGGTGTGGAGGATATCGACCTGGTGGCGCCCCAGGAGGGCCCAGAACCGGAGCATGGACGGCAGGTCGTAGGACTGCCGCATGGGTAGCGGGAGGGTGGGAATACCTTGTGCGGCCGCTCGTTGTGCAAGGGCGGCTCCCGGATTGCAGACGAAGGTGATCCGATATCCTCTGGCTCGAAACCGCGCAGCTTCTTCGAGCATACGAATCTCCAGGCCCCCGAATCCGGAGGAGGCGCTCGTATGCCAGACAGCCAGGGGACGATCTCTGTGAGGACTCTTCACAGGCTCGATACAGTGCAGGTCCGACTTGCGACTAGAACGATGATGGAGCAATCGGCAAAAGAGTACTGGGGCTGTACAGGAGAATCAAGATCGGCCCGTGGGCATTGTCGCTCATGGGGAGGGCGTGAAGCGCATTCGACACAGGTGAGTCAGTGGTGCGACAGGCGAGCGATGTCGACAGCGGAGTCGGATGTCCGCGAGGTCCTGAAAGTCCTGCTGGTTGAGCGGATCCAGCCGAGTGGGTCCACTTGTTGCTTACCTGTAGAATGGAGTAAGGTACAAAGAGAATCAGGCGGCAGCGGAGGTTATATTTCGTGATACGCACTACCACGATGAGCCTGTGTGGTGTGGGGGTTTTCCTTGTCACCCTGGGCGCTGGTATGGCCCAGGCTGAAGAGGGCTCGAGCAGCGCAGCCATGTGGAATGCCTTCCGCAGCCCGTCTGGCTCTCCCGCGTCGCAAGCACCTGCGGCCGATCGGGACCAGAATGTCTTTCGCCAGACACCCACGTTGAGTGGGCGGCTTCAGATCAGCGAACAAACGCTTCTTCCCTTTGTGGGAGCGGGGTTCGGCGGCGGGTATGTGACCGAGCGCGACCGGGCCATCGGGCCGGCCCCTTCCATTCTGCAGCAGAGCATTCTCGGCGATTCTCTCAGCAGGGGAATGATGCCGAACGAATTTCAGCTGGGCATCCGTATTCCCTTCTAGCGACTCGGCCTCTCCGATCCACCTCAGTCGGTCTCCTTCGTCTCCAGACCCGCGCGAGTCCTTGATCACCAAGAGTTCCCGCTTGTTCGGCTGAAGGCCCTACGGTATGCTGCGTGACGGCAGCGGCCCGCATCGACGTTCGTCTGACCGGTTTCCGACTCCATCGACCACATGAGCGACTACGGCGTCCTCGGCGACCTATTGGTGATCTATGCGGTGTCTACCGTCGTGGTCTTCATTTTTCACCAATTTCGCCTGCCGTCGATTGCCGGTTTTTTGGTGGCAGGCGCGCTGATCGGACCGCATGGACTGCACCTCATTTCCGATGTGTCGCAGGTGCACGTGCTGGCCGAAATCGGGATCGTGCTCCTGCTCTTCACGATCGGCATGGAGTTTTCGTCCGCTCACTTTGCCGCAGCTCGCCGCGTGCTGGCCGTCGCGGCTCCCGTTCAGACCGGCGGGGTGCTTCTGCTCGCCCTGCCCGTGGCCCTGCTCGCGGGGCTCTCCTATCAACAGGGGATTTTCTGGGGCTTCCTGCTGGCCTTGAGCAGCACGGCCATCGTACTCAAGGCCCTTGCGGAGCAGGGGGAGAGTGATTCGTTCCACGGCCGCGCCACGGTGTCGATCCTGATTTTCCAGGATCTGGCAGTGGTGCCGATGATGCTCGTGACCCCGATCCTGGCGACTCCGGCTGGAGGGGCGATGGGGACGGTGCTCCTCACCCTGGCCAAGGCGGCCCTGGTGGTGGGGCTGATCGTCTCGGCAGCCTGGTATCTCGCGCCACGGCTGTTGCGGCACATTGTACGGAGTCGGAGCCGTGAATTGTTTCTTCTGTCGATCATCGTGCTGTGTCTCGGCATTGCCTGGTTGACTTCCCTGGGAGGGTTGTCGCTGGCCTTGGGGGCGTTCATCGCCGGACTGGTCATCGCCGAATCCGAATACAGCCATCAGGCGCTCGCGGAGGTGCTCCCCTTTCGCGACAGTTTCAACAGCCTCTTCTTCGTGTCCATCGGAGTGTTGATGGATATGAGGGTCGTGCTGGACCATCCGTTCATCGTGCTCGGTCTGTTGCTGGCCGTGATCGTGGGCAAACTCGTGACTGGAGCGGGCGCCATGTTGGCGGCCGGGGCGCCGCCCCGTTCTTCGGTGCTGGTCGGCGTGGCGCTGGCGCAGGTGGGGGAGTTCAGTTTTATTCTGGCCGAGCAGGGGAAGGACGCAGGCCTGCTGACCGGCGATTACTACCAGCTGTTCTTGGCCACGTCTGTCCTCACGATGGTGGTCACACCCTTTCTCATGCAATGGTCGCCGAGCCTGGGGCGACGGGTCGAAGCCGCTCAGCGGCTCAGGCGCTGGCTGCCGAGCCGCACCGCCGCCCATGTGGCGCAGCTGGAACACCAACCGGTCCGGATCAAGGACCATGTCATCATCGTGGGGTATGGGCTGAACGGCCGCAACCTTGCCCGCGTGTTGGGCGAGACCGAGATCCCCCATGTGGCGCTCGACTTGGATGGAGACACCGTGCGCCGGGAGGCGCGCCACGGCGTCCCCATCTATTACGGCGACGGTTCGAACGCCAATGTGCTGCGGCATATGCGCATCGAGGATGCCAAGGTGCTGGTGGTGGCGTTATCCGATCCCTTCACGGCCCGGCGCACGGTGAAGGTCGCCAAGGGGCTCAACTCCAAACTCCATATCGTGGTGCGGACGCGCTACTTGCGTGAACTGGAAGAGTTGCATCAACTCGGCGCCGACGACGTGGTGCCGGAGGAGTTTGAAACGTCAATCGAGATCTTCGCCCTCGTACTCCGCACCTATAGCCTGCCCCAGGAATTCGTCGTGCGCAAAGCCGAGCAGATCCGTCGGGAGGGGTATGCGTTGCTGCGCCGCAGCGAGATGCCGGAATTGGCCCATCATCTTCGCGGCGGGACGCTCACCGATGTGGAGGTGGAAACCTGTCGGGTCGACGACGAGGCGCCCGCGGTCGGCAAGTCTCTCGCCGAACTCTCGATCAGGCCGAGGACCGGTGCATCAATCATTGCGTGGACCAGAAACCAGATCACGCAATCGAATCCGCCCGAAACGGTGCGCCTGCAGGCCGGCGACGTGGTGACGTTGCTTGGCTCACGAGACCAGATTCGTCGAGCCATGGCCCTGCTCAACGAGCTCAATAGCGGCCCGCATCACATGAGGACGTAATCTCAGGGGGGTCAGCTTCTCCAGCGGAGGGTCACAGGGCTTTTCAGCGGGTGGTCGAGGGGCTGGCCGGTCTGGATCGAAGCCAAGTGGGCGGCCTTTAACTTGTAATACCACTTGGCGGGCGTGTCCGCATCGTCGATCAGCATGAGGGCCGGTTTGTACTTCAATCCGACGGCCTGCCGTTCCATCGCCTGCTTGTCTTGTTTCATGAAAATGTTGGCGAAATAACGAAACAGCGGCTTGGCGAAAGGCAACCAGGGCAGAATGTTCCAGGCGGCGGCGAAATCGATCCGGCATTGCTGGTCGCCGATGGGCGTGACGGTGGCGCGAGAAGAGACGTACATGGAGCCGCATTGCACGAACTCGAACCGTTGATTGGGCAGCACGAAGTCGATGGTCGTGGTGAGCGGGCCGCCGTACAGTTTGTTGAGTAGTTTATAGGGGCCGCTGTTCTTGGACGGGGCATGGGGGACCATGCGGAACCCGTTGGGAATCGGCTCGAACGTCTTGGCCTTGTCATGCATGCTGGCCTTCGTTCGCCACCAGGAACTCTGGTGGACGAAGGGGCCGTGCGCGGGATCCATGAGCCCGACAATGCCGTCGTCGATGGTGCAATCGAGGATCGTCGAGATCTGGATCATCCGATAGGGTGCGGACGGCAACGGGAGGCGCGGCACTTCCGGAACGACCTGGTTCGGCTGTTGTGGGTCGGTGAGGAAGACCCAGACATACCCATCGTGATCTTCGCAGGGGTATGAGGTAACGCCGATCTTCTCAGCCTTGAGCGGAGAGCCTTCGACCAGGGCTGGGATATGGCGGCAACGGCCGCAGGTATCGAACTGCCAGCCGTGATAGGCGCACTCAACGCGTTCCCCGTCGAACTCGCCGAAGGAGAGGGGCATGCCTCGATGCGGGCAAATATCCCGCATCGCCGCCACCTGGCCTTGGCGATCTCGGCAGACGAGAATCGGTAGGCCCAGCAGGACCTGCGCTTGCATCCGCCCGGTGGCCAGTGAACTGCTGGTGGTGGCCGGATACCAGAAGCCGAGCAGAGGTGCGCTCTTGGACGGTTTGAATTCGGTGATCAGGTCGGTGCTCACGTCCGGACTATAACGATGGGCCTTCGTGAGGTCAAGCAATCGGAAGGCCTGTCCGTGCCGCGCATTTCTTGACAAGAAAAAGTAGCGGAGACTATAGTCTTTTCAACGAATTTTCCGCTCGGGATCGGCGTCCCGAGGTAGAGAGAGGTGCCCGATGACCACAGCACAAATCGAGCCGACCGCCGCCTTAGCGGAACTGCGTGAATCCAAGCCGGATCGGGTGACGATCGTTCTACTCAGCGGCGATCTGGATCGCGCCATGGCCGCGTTCATCATTGCCACCGGCGCTGCCGCCATGGGAATGCAGGTGACCGTGTTTTTCACCTTCTGGGGTCTCAATACAATCCGTAAGAAGGGGGCGACCAGTTCAGCAAGCGACTGGCTGCGCCGCATGTTCGGCTTCCTCAATAAGGGAGGGGCCGACACCCTGCCGCTCTCGCGGTTTCACTTCTGGGGGCTCGGGACGAAGATGATGCAGCTCGTGATGAAGCAGAATCGCATGCCCGGCGTGCCAGAACTCATGGAGACGGCACTGGATTTGGGGGTCCGCTTCATTGCCTGCACGACGACGATGGGTTTGATGGGCATCACCAAGGATACGCTGATCGATGGGATCGACCAGTTTGCCGGGGTCACGACCTACTTGGCGGAGGCCAAGCAGGGCAGCGTGAACCTGTTCATCTAAGCGAGGGCGGCATGATTCAGGCGGATGTGAAGCTGGATACGCTCGGGTACTTTTGCCCGATGCCGATTATCCTGACGTCGAAGAAAATCAAGGAGCTGACGACCGGCCAGGTGTTGGAAGTCGTCTCGGACGATGAAGGGATCAAGAAGGATATGCCGGCCTGGTGCCAGACCACCGGGCATGAAATGGTCGGGATGGAAGAGGAGCAGAGTTCCTCGAAGCGAATCTACAAAGCGTTCGTCAAAAAGACCAAGTAGGGAATCAGCGACAGGCGCGCAGATACGAGACTGTCTTGCGCGGCAAAGCCGGAGGGCCAGGTACAGAGCCTCCGGCTTTTTTCTTGTGCGCGCCGAACACGTCTTGGTTGTGAAGAGGGAACTGCGGTGAATCAGGTCGTCGAGTGCATCCCCAATTTCAGCGAAGGGCGAAATCCGGACGTCGTGCGAGCGTTGGTCGAGATTGTCCGTTCAGTGCCCGGCGTCGCCCTGCTCGATCATAGCTCGGATGCCGATCATCACCGTTCGGTCGTGACCTTTGCCGGCCGGCCCTACGCCGTTGCCGAGGTTGCCTTTCAAATGGCCAGGACGGCGGCCCAATTGATCGATCTGCGCCGCCATGAGGGCGAGCATCCGAGGGTCGGGGCCCTCGACGTCCTGCCTTTCGTGCCCATCAGCGGCGTGAGCATGCAGGATTGTGTGCAGTTGGCCCGTATGGTCGGGCAACGCATCGGGAACGAATTGAAGATTCCGGTTTTTTTGTACGAGCAGGCGGCTTCCAGACCGGAGCGGACCAACCTGGAATGGATTCGGAAGGGGGGGATCCCGGGGTTGGCAGCGCGGATGGCCGCCGATCCGGTTTGGTCTCCGGATTTCGGCCCGAAGCAATTGCATCCGACGGCCGGGGCGACTGTGGTAGGGGCGCGGGGTCCGCTGATTGCCGTGAACGTCAATCTGCAGAGTCGGGATCTCTCGGTCGCACAGGCCATCGCCAAGTCGGTGCGGCAGTCGAGCGGCGGCCTTCCCTTTGTGAAAGCGATCGGGGTGGAGTTGAAACGTCAGGGGTTGGTACAGGTCTCGATGAATCTGACCAACCATTTGGAGACGCCGTTGCACGTTGCCTTCGCCGCGGTGCAGCGGGAGGCGGCGGCTCGTGGAGTGGCGGTGGCCGGCACGGAAATCATCGGCCTGGTTCCGCAGCAAGCATTGATCGAGGCGGTTCAGCAGGCACTGCAGCTTGAACGGTTCGAGGGGAGCCAGATATTGGAGGCGCGGCTGAACAGCGGCGACTTGCGTGAAGCGGTGGGACGACTGGCGACCTCTCCACCGTCACAAGAAAAGGCGGCTCCTGTGAGCGGCGTGGCGGAACGGTCGAGCACGGATACGCAGGGACTGACCGGCGGTAGTGTCGGTGCGCGGGCCGCTGTGTTCGCGGCGACATTGGGCCTCATGGTGGCCCGGTTGAATCGGGTCCGCGCGATCGAAACCCGCCTGACAGAGATCAAGGCGCGGCTTGAGGAACTCGTCCAACTCGATCGGGACCGCTACGCGGAGGTGCTGCAGGCGAAGAAGTTGCCTCACGGCCATCCGGAGCGTGGATTGCGCCTTGCTTCAGCCCTGTTGGGGGCCACCGAGGTGCCGTTGGAAATCGTGAAGCTAGCATGCGAGATCATTTCGCTCCTCCGCGGGATGCTGGCACAGGCGAAGCCGGAGGTCGGTCCTGATCTGTTGATGGGCATCCGCCTGGCGGAGGCGGTCATCGACGGCTGTCTCGCCATGGTCGAAGAGAATATGAAATGTCAACCAAATCAGTTACTTGTAGAATCAATGCGGGGTGAATTCTCGGTGGCGGAACAAATGCTTGTGGAAGCACAATTGCTATGCTACACTCCGCCCTTCGATTCGTGGCCGCAGAAAATGTTGAATATTCTGAAACTTCGGTGAAGGAGAGTCGAAGGTAGCCGACGATGGAAATCAAGGTCTTCAATAACAACGTTGAGAAAGCCCTGAAGGTCGCCAAGAAGAAATTGGCGGGCGAAGGATTGTTCCGCGAACTGAAGCGCCGCCGTTACTACGAGAAGCCGAGCGTGCGGAAGAAGGCGAAGGAGCGCGAGGCTCAACGCCGTCGGCAAAAGTGGCTCGCCAAGCGACGGTCCGACTAGCCGTCGGGCCGCTGTTCCCTCCGCCGCTCATCTCAACCACCTCCGGTCGTTCCTCTTCTGTCCCGGCTGTCCTATGCAGGAGCGAGATATCCATGCCGTCATTCGGACGGTGAAGCGGGAGATTGCCCGCTGGCCGGATCCGGTTGTGGGGCTCGTCGCCAAGGAGTCGGGCCGCGATCCCTTTCTGGTGCTCATCTCCTGCCTTCTGAGTCTCCGTACCAAAGATAAGACGACCGCCGAGGCCAGTGCGCGGCTGTTCGCGTTGGCGACCACGCCTGCAGCCATGCAGCAGTTGGCACCGTCTGTCGTGGAGCAGGCCATCTACCCGGTCGGGTTCTACCGCACCAAGGCAAGACAGATCCGGCAGATTTGTGCCGAGCTTGTGGAGCGATATGGGGGAGTGGTGCCGGATACCATCGATGAACTCCTGACCTTGCCGGGCGTCGGGAGAAAAACCGCCAACCTGGTGGTCACGGTGGGGTATCGTAAATTGGGGATCTGTGTCGACATCCACGTGCACCGGATCAGCAACCGGTGGGGGTATGTGAAGACGAAGACTCCAGAGGACACCGAACGGGCCCTGCGCGAGAAACTTCCCCGCCGCTATTGGATCATCTTCAACGATCTACTCGTGCCCTACGGACAGCACCTGTGCCAGCCTGTTTCCCCCTTCTGCAGCCGCTGTCAGATCGCGACCTACTGTGACCGCGTCGGCGTGACTAAAAGTCGGTAAGCCTGAGGAAGGCAAGCCGCCTGTCTGTCGACAGGGGAGGACGGCGTCTGCTTACCGGTGTCAGATGAAGAGCTTGGTCTCGGCTTGCGCCGTGAGGGAGAGGATGGAAGGCAAGCCCATGACGTCGTCGACATTCCGCTCGACGGCTGCGGCCTCGACGCCCATATATTCCAGGCCCGCGCTGCAGGCAATGAGGCGGAAGTGCCCGACCAGGCGCGCTTCCTGAAACATTTCGGAGATCTTCGGCACCTTCTTTTCCTTCAGGAGTCGGGTCACTTGCTCCGCGGAGGCGGCATACTCGGGTGGAAAGTCGATCTCGTCGATATTCCCCTCGGCCAGTTTCTTGATTGTCCAAAACAACAGCACCACGATGACGTCCTTGCCCATCGCGGCGGCGGTCAGGCCGAGGGTGGCGACCTGATGGAGTTTGTCGTACGTGGCGTTGTGGGCGAAAATGACGAACTTCGGCTTCCCCGACATGGTGGTCACTTGCCCTTCTGTGTGGTCTTCACGCTGTTGATGAAATCGGTGATGGCCGCATCGACTTCCGCGGCGCTCATGGAGCGGTCATGCACTTCGCTGTCATCCAGCAGATACCGGTCGCCGTCTTTTTCCTGTCGAACGACGACGGAGTTTTCGGGGGTCACCTCGACGCGCATGAACCATTCCCGCCGCCCCTTGGTGATGACCACTTCCTTGCCGAGTCCGATCTTGGTGATCTCGATTTGCAGGTCCGGTTCGACGTCGGACTCTGTCTCGGCGGCATGGAGCCGATCGACGGCGGGTACGATCACCCAGCACGAAAGGAGCAGGCCCAGCATCGCCATATGGAAGGCGAGACGTGGGCGGGCAGACAGACGGCGTGAGGGCAGCGGAGACATCGCGCAAAATTATAATCTCTGCCGCGGACAAGGTAAACCCGCTTTGCCTCGGTGCTCTTTTCGCCGCGCAAAGTCCCATGCTAGGATGCGCCGGTGATGGGCGAGCTTCTGACGCAGATCGAATCCTTCGTGCCGGCCAAGCTTCTGATTTGGTTCGCCGTCTCGTCGGGCGTGATGTTCGTGGGGACGCTCATCGCGATTCCGATTATCCTCATGCGGCTGCCGGCCGACTACTTCGATATTCGCAAACCTCGTCCCTGGATGGAAAACCACCATCCGATCCTCCGCCTCGTCGGCCACATTGTGAAAAACGTCGTGGGGGCGATTTTTCTGTTCGCCGGGTTCTTGATGCTGTTTCTGCCGGGGCAGGGTGTGCTGACCATGCTGATCGGACTCTCGCTCATCGAGTTTCCCGGCAAGCGCCGCCTCGAAGCCAAGATCGTGGGACAATCGACGGTCCTCAGTACGATCAACGCCATGCGGGCGAAGTTCGACAAACCGCCGCTCATCATCGCACCCGAGTGAACCACCTGTCTGCGTGACTGATGCCGATGCTCTATCTCATCGACGGGAGTGCCTACATTTACCGGGCGTTCTTCGCCTTGCCCCCGCTGTCCAACTCCAAGGGGCTGCAGACCAACGCCGTGTACGGGTTCACGACCATGCTGTTGAAGGTGCTGCGGGAGCATCGGCCGGATTATGTCGCGGTGGTGTTCGATGAAAAGGGGCCGACGCATCGACATGCGGCGTTCCAGGAGTACAAGGCCCAGCGGCCGCCCATGCCGCAAGGGATGAGCGCGCAGGTTCCCTATATCCATCGCGTGGTGGAGGCCTTGGCCCTCCCGGTCATTCGCCAGGCCGGCTACGAGGCCGACGACTTGATCGGAACCTTGGCGCGCAAGGCAGAGCAGGAAGGCCTCGAAGTGGCGATCGTCACCAGCGACAAAGACATGTTTCAGCTCCTCACGCCCAAGACTAAGATTTACGATCCCGTGAAGGACAAGTGGTTCGGCGAGGCAGACTCGGTGGCGCGATTCGGCGTGGAGCCGGCGCGGGTCGTCGACATCATGGGGCTTATGGGCGACACCAGTGACAACATCCCCGGGGTCAAGGGAATCGGCGAGAAGACGGCGGTCAAGCTCCTCACGCAGTTCGGCACGATCGAAGACCTGTTGGCGCGAGTGGAAGAGGTCACGCCGCTGAAGACCAAGAACTTGCTGCTGGCGCAAGGGGAACAAGCCCGCCTGAGCAAGCAGCTGGCGACGATTCACCTCGATTGTCCGGTCGACTTCATTCCCGAGCAATTTCAAGCGAAGGCTCCGCATCGCGAGGCCTTGGTGGGACTGCTCCGCGAGCTGGAGTTCATGACCCTCGCAAAGGCCTTCCAAGGGGAAACTGCGGCGCAGGAGCAATTGGTCGCGGAGGTGCAGACGCTGCAGGACGAGGCCGCGGCGGTCGCTTTCCTCAAGGCGCGTAAATATGGCGAACCAATCGGGCTGGCCTATGTCTTGAGCGACACTGGAGGAGTACGGGCCGACATGCGGGGCTGTGCCCTGGGTATGGGAACGGGGCAAGCAGCCTTCGTGCAGGGCGAAGTCGCTTCCTGGCCGAAGGTGGTGGAGCAGCTCCTGGACCACCCCCAGAACCCGAAAGCCGTGCATGACCTCAAACCGCTGTTGTTGGTGCTCCATCGCCAGGGCGTGCATCTCCAGGGACCCTGCTTCGATACGATGGTGGCGGACTATCTGCTGAATCCCAATCGCCGCGCCCATACCTTGGACGCGGTGGCAATGGATCAACTGGGGTACCAGTTGGGAGCTGGAGCCAAGGACGACGCGACCACGCCGCCCTCGCTGTTCGAGGTCGACGAGCAACTGGTTCGTCGTACGGGCGAGGCTGCCGCCGTGACGGCCAAGGTCGCGCCCCTGTTGCGTGACCGTTTGAAAGAACAGGGCAGTCTGACGCTGTTCGAAGAGGTCGAAATGCCGCTGGTGCCGGTCCTGGCGGACATCGAGCGCAATGGATTCCTGTTGGACGTGGCGGGCCTGCACACGCTGAGTCAGGAGCTGGATCGGGAGTTGGAGCGGATGGTCGCCGACATTTACCGGCTGGCCGACGGAGAGTTCAACGTCGGGTCCCCCAAGCAACTGGCCGCCGTGCTCTTCGAGAAGCTGGGGCTGAAGCCGCTGCGCAAGACCAAGACAGGTTACTCTACGGACGAGGACACGTTGACCCAGCTGGCCTTGCAGCATGAGTTGCCCGCCCAGATTCTGAACTACCGCACTCTGACCAAGCTCAAGTCAACATATGTGGACGCCCTGCCGCAGCTGGTGAATCCCGAGACCAACCGCCTGCACACCTCGCTCAACCAGACGGTCGCCGCCACAGGCCGGCTCTCGTCCACCGACCCCAATCTGCAGAACATTCCCGTGAAGGGCGACTACGGCCTTCGCATCCGCGAAGCCTTCATCGCGCCGCCGGGCCATCAGCTCCTCTGCGCCGATTACAGCCAGGTAGAGCCGAGGATCTTGGCGCACCTCTCGCAGGATCCTCGCCTCCTGCAGGTGTTCGAGCGTGGGGAGGACATTCATATGGCCACGGCCATGGAAATTTTTAATCGCCCTGCCGATCAAGTCACCAGGGAGATGCGTCGGGCCGCAAAGAGCGTGGTGTTCGGCATTGTGTATGGGATCAGTCCCTTCGGGCTGGCCTCGAATATCGGGGTCTCGCAAGCCGACGCCAAGACCTACATCGACACCTTCTTTGAGAAATTCGCGGCCGTCCGAGCCCTGATGGATCGCAACATCGAGGACGGCAAGACCAAGGGCTACACGACCACGATTCTCGGACGGCGACGTCCGATTCCGGAACTGCAGAGCGGCGACCAGACGCAGCGTGCGATGGGGGAGCGCATGGCCGTCAACAGCCCGATCCAAGGCTCGGCCGCCGACCTCATCAAGGTGGCGATGATCCGGGTCCACAAACGGCTTCGTGAAACCTTGCCGACCACTAAGATGATTCTGCAGGTCCACGACGAACTGATCTTCGAAACGCCCGAATCCGACCTTGAACGGGCCAAACAGCTTGTGAAGCAGGAAATGGAGGCGACGGGCGAAGCCCTCGGCCTCTCGGTTCCGCTCAAGGTGGATGTGGGTGTGGGAAAGAACTGGCGGGTGGCGCATCCGTAACGAGAACGGGGTAGTGCTCTATCGGTGATGGAGATGGCGCGGAAGCGGGCGAAACTCTCGGTCACGGAATCGGAATTTCAGACATTGGTGCAGCAGGCGCTGGACGGCCTGCCGGATGAATACGCCAAACTCCTGACCAACGTCGCGGTGGTGGTGGAGGAAGAGCCCTCACCCGACGTGCGCGAAGACCTGGAGATGGACGAAGACGAGGATCTTCTCGGTCTCTATCGAGGGCTCTCCATCGACAAGGATTCCTTCTTCGAACCCGGTGGGCAACTACCGGCCAAGATTTCCATCTATCGCGGACCGATCCTTCGACTCTGCCGCACCAAGGAGGACGTGGTGCAGGAAGTGCGCGACACGGTCGTGCACGAGATCGGGCATCATTTTGGCCTGGACGACGACGAAATGCCGTACTGAGGCTGGGAAGAGGCTATGAGGGTACAGAGTTTTCTTCGGACTCGGTATCTTATCATCGTGGCTATCTTCTTCTCGGTCGTAATGCCGGGATGTGCTATTCATGCCTGGCGGGTTGCGCCGACCGACGTTTTGGACGAATCAATCTCTTCGTATGCTCAACAACCAGGCGCAGTTATTTACTACAACGTGCCGGCAGTGTTTGAGAAACCGCCTGCTAGAGAAACGGTCGATTCATTTGAAAGCGCCAGGTCGACCCAACAGTTTGCGGAATTGTTGGGGAAGGCGCTCACCAAGAATCCTACTTTCGAAAAAGCGATTCTCACGTCTGAGGCGCCGGAGCGTGGCTATTATGTTTCTGTGGATGTCACTCACACGCCTCGCATGAATCTTCAAGCTGCTTGGAAGTTGCTCTGGTGTTCTCTGACCTTTCTGGTGATCCCCTGTTATGTTGAAGACGCTGCCGAGTATAGGATCGGTTATCAATTAGTTAGCGACAGGAAAGAGCTGGGCACCTATCGTGGGCTGGTCCAACAAAAGACGCTTATCTGGGGACTTCTCTTGCTGGGGCTCCCATTTATCGGAGACTCCTGGACGGAATCACCGTGGACGTTTTCGAAGGAAGAGGCGTTTGCAGAAACATCAGTGAAATTCTGGCGAGATGCGCGAGCAGATGGGCATTTTTAGGTGTGCCACATGGCGAGCGTCCCTTCGAACCCTTCCCGGTGCCCTCCTTGCTGTGGGCCTGGCGATCATACTCTCGTCTTGTTCGTGGATGGGGGCCGGATCGGTGAGTCCTTTGTGGAGAGAGGCCGATGCTCCAGCCGTCGCACCCTCGACCAAGCGGGTGTATTACAACATCGACTTGCGTGTCGAGTATCGAGCCATTGCCGACGCCATTCGACAAGGGCTCGGAAAGGAGGCAGGTCAATCCGAAGCAGTCTACATGTGGGAACCACCAGACCATGGGTTGTTCTACAAGGTCACATTGGATCACCAGCCTCATACGGCGTTGTCGAATTTCTGGATGTTCGTGTCCGTGCTCAGTCTTGGAATTCTTCCCTTCTATGACTATGAAGGTGAGCAGGTGAGCGTTCGATACGATCTGTATACGGACCGGCAGCTCAAACGGTCCTATACCTATCTGGTCAGTCGAAGAGGGCTCTTTTGGTTGGGTACTCCGCTGATCAAATCGCTTCTCCCCTCGGATTGGTCGGAGAGCATAATTGACGAGCAGGTATGGCACGGTGCTTTTCGGACTACGGCGCGGCAGTTTGTGAGAGACATTACCAAAGATGGTAGTCAGGTCTTTCAATGAGAACGCTGGGGACGGAAAGGTGGTCTTGCCTCGCTCGTATAGGACGGGTCTTCGGCCAACGTGTGATAGAGGGGGGCCGGTGTAAGGATGACGGGGAAGTGATGCACCGTTTCCTGCCCCTCATTGTCCGGGAACTCACGGAGGGCCAGGCGTCCGCCTGAGAGGAGCCGGATTTGGTTGGCTACCGAGTACCGCGCCGACTCCCGTAGCCGCTCTGAAGACCCATTGGAGGATGTGCTGGATCACCCTCGCAGGTCGGCCTTGCATCGTCTGTTGCAGCCGGTTGAAGAGCAGTTCCGTCGCCCCCCACAGGCTGAGTGTGATGAACAGACATTGCAAAATATCCGGGGTCGCCTTGGTGGCGGACTCCATGAATAGAATGTTGGAACCAAGGAGGGCCGCTGCCAACAGGCCGATCCGTGGATCCTGCGTCACGGAGCGCGCCAGGCGATAGGTCACCCACAGCGTGGCGCAGGCAGCCAGCAGGAAGGGAAGTCGCGAGGAGACTAGGCCAATGCCCAGGGTTGCATAACTCGTGGCGAGCACCCAGTAGGTCAGGATCGGTTTCCGAAAACGAAGGGAGCCATCGGCATATCGTGGCGTGACATAGTCGCCGCTCTGCACCATCTGGATGGCAGCGTGGCCGTAGTAGTGGTCGTGGACGTTGGTTGAGCCGCGCAGTCTTTGTCATCCACCAGCAGGAACTGGCCTTCGCTTGGGAAGCGGCCGGGATGGAGTAATTCCGCCATACTTCTTAAAATCCTCCCCCACCTAACGGTCAGCAAGTCCGAGCATCGTTTTCCAGCGGTCAACGTACGTCCAGTCGACGTGTAAGTCTGCCTGGCGCGCGCGGATTTTCTCCAAATCGGCATGATCCTGGAGTCGTCCTGCCACCATCTTTAGGATGACGAGATCCTCGATCGACAGCATAGGGACTTGGAGTGTGCCAAATGGGACCGTCTGTCTCCTCTCCAATGCGGTTCGAAGATAGGCCGTGTTTGCCACAAGAAAATCGATCACGACTTCCTGTCCGGATCGGATTCCCACAATTCGCCAAATTGAGATCCCCTGAAAGACCATAGGGCTCGGATGGATGATGGTGGAGTCGAAGAGGGATGAGACGAGCGTCTGTATCTGTTCGCGTGAAGGCGGGTCTAGCAATATGAGGAGGTCGATGTCCGTGGTGGCTCGAGGCTCCACCAAGGCGCTGTAGGCCCAGCCCCCGGCCAGCGCATAAATCACGCCGCGTCGGTTGAAGTCGGTGATGAGGTCGGAGAACGCCCGGACTAGGATTGGCTCTGCTGCCATGCCTGCTCTTTGGCCAGTCGGATTTCGTGCATGACCTGCGCGATTCCCCCACCCTCGCTAGGCCCATTCCGCTGTTCAATCACGGCTCGACGCAAGGCCAGTCCCAACTCCGTCAGTTCGATTGTGCGGCGCAAATTGTTGGCAATACGGACGTCGTCTGGAGATGGGGACGATGGTGACATGACCGGGGCTCCGAGCAAGCGCGTACGCTGAAGCAGAGTCTACGCGACGATCCTGTCTGGAGCAAGCAGGAGGGCGCGCTCTGCCGGCGTTTTCTCTCACAGAAAGGCTGGCGCCCTTCCTGGTGTGCGGGGCATTGATCTTCGTCACGACGGTCGTTCACTTGTCCCGTTCCCTGCCTGCTTCCTGATCAAATAGTACCGTTTCTGATCCTTTTCATGCTTGGGTGCTCGCTCCCCCGTCTTCAGCGCCGACCAGAGCTCCTCCGCGCTGAGCGGCTGGTACTCGAGTACGCAGGCCTTGCTCGTATAGGACGGGTCTTCGGCCAACGTGTGATAGAGGGGGGGCGGCGCGAGGATGACGGGGAAGTGACGCACCGTTTCCTGCCCCTCATTGTCCGGGAACTCACGGAGGGCCAGGCGTCCGCCTGAGAGAAGCCGGATTTGGTTGGCCACCGAGTGGCGCAGGCCGACGGTAGCGATGCGCTCAGGAGGCGGATTGAGCGCGAGTAGTCGTTGGGTGAGTTCGGCGGCAGGCGAAGTAATGACGACCGGTTTGAGAAATTGCTCCAAGGTGCCGAACGCCACCATGATGGCCAGCCCGAGGGCGATCAGCTGCGGCAAGGCTGAGCGGCGGAACGCCGCCCAGTCAAGCAACAGCAGCACCCCGCTCAGGCAGAATCCGCCGATCGCAAAGCGTTGGTCGATGCGCCAGCCCACGAGCGCGAGTACCACGCCGACTCCCGTGGCCGCCCTGAAGACCCATTGGAGGATGTGCTGGATCACCCTCGCAGGTCGGCCTTGCATCGTCTGTTGCAGCAGGCCCGCAAGCAGAACGGCTAGGAGAGGAAAGGTGGGCAACAGATATCGAGGACGCATGAGATTCCCGAAGGAAAAGACGGCCACGTTCACGAGCAGCCAGCCGAGCACGAACCAGAACCAGCGGCCTTGCTGGCGCACAGAGGCCCGCAGCAGGTCCCGCTGCACCACCGCGAGAATACCCAGCATCACGAACCAGGGCGCGAAGAAGCGGAAGGGCGTCAGCAGGTACAAGGCGATATTGCTGAGGAAGAGCCGATGGGCCCCCTCCAAGCGCTGGCCGACTTGATCCTCGAACAGGGTCGTGGCGACCTCGGGGCCGCGTAGCAGCAGGCTGCCGGCCAGCCAGGAGAGTCCCACGACCAGTCCCGCCATCAACCAGCCAACGTGAAACAGTCGCGGCGGCCGATCCGTCTCTGAAGGAAGGAGCCGAGTGAAGAGCAGCGGCCAGGCAATCACGGCGAACGGCAGCAGGCCTTTCGTCGCGATGCCGAGTCCGGCTCCGACATAGAACAGGGCGTACCAGCGGGGATCGTCCCGCCGGTTGAAGAGCAGTTCCGTCGCCCCCCACAGGCTGAGTGTGATGAACAGACATTGCAAAATATCCGGGGTCGCCTTGGTGGCGGACTCCATGAATAGAATGTTGGAACCAAGGAGGGCCGCTGCCAACAGGCCGATCCGTGGATCCTGCGTCACGGAGCGCGCCAGGCGATAGGTCACCCACAGCGTGGCGCAGGCAGCCAGCAGGAAGGGAAGTCGCGAGGAGACTAGGCCAATGCCCAGGGTTGCATAACTCGTGGCGAGCACCCAGTAGGTCAGGATCGGTTTCCGAAAACGAAGGGAGCCATCGGCATATCGTGGCGTGACATAGTCGCCGCTCTGCACCATCTGGATGGCAGCGTTGGTATACCACCCTTCATCGAGGTGATAGCGAGAGACGAGGGGCAAGGAGCCTAGCAGCGAGAGCAGGAAGACCAGGATGATGACGGCAACGGAGGGGGGAGGCGCTCCGCGCGCGGCGGCCGCCATGGATGAACTCGCGGGCGCGTCGGGTGGTAAGGAGGGCACGACAGCAACAGGCGTTATGTGTAGCAGCGGGTGACGATCTCGCCGAAGTTGAAGAGAAGTGCGTTCGCCCGGGTGTAGGCCGCATGACCGTAGTAGTGGTCGCGAACGTTTGCGGAGCCCGTGCAGTCCTTGTAATCCACGAGCAGGCACCGGCCTTCGCTGGGGAAGCGCACGGCGCGCCTGGCGCATTCCACCCAGCGCTCGAAGCCGTCGTAGGGCTCCATCAATTCCCACACGGCCTTGTTCGCCGCCTTTGCGCTGTCAGGTGGGAGCGCGTCGCTGCCGGCCACGGCCAGTTCCTGCACGTAATCGCCGCCCCAGGCGATCGGCATCTCGACGGTAATCTGAGGGAGATCCATTTTGGAGAGCCAGGTCTTGCCGTCGGTGCGGAGATTGCGATGGTTCACGATGTGGAGCAAGGTGCCGATGCCGGAGGGATCCCACCCGTACCGGACCGGCGTGCCGAGGGTCACGATATCAAGGGCGACGCCGTTGAGCAGCGTCCCCTGCGCGAGCGGTTGGTCGATGCGCCGGATCGCCTGGGCGTCAGAGCCCTCACCCGCATAAGCCAAGAGCACCTCGAATAGGGTCTTTCGGCCAGTGATTGGAGAAGGGCACAGCAGGTTAGAGGCCAGCGCGAGGACCAGCCCGGCTTGGCCGTGCGCCTGCACCAGGACGCGGTCGCCCGGTCCCAATTGCTGCTCGGCCACCACGGCATGGAGACGATCCAGCAGGCGGCAGGCAGCCAGCGCGCGTCCAAGATGGTGGTGTTCGCAGGACCAGAGACTCCGCAGGCAGGTGATCGGCTTTGCCGGCTCCTGGTTCAGGGCTTTGCGGCACAGCTCGATGGTGGCGGCGGTGAAATTGCCGGCATCGCCGATCTGGGTATCGAGGATTTTTCGGGTGGCTTCGTCGTCAGGGAGCGGCGGTATGAGCCCGCCGGGTAACGGCGTGATGCCATTGGATCCTTCGCGCATGAAGGAGAGCAAGGAATCCAATCCGGAGATTCCACGGGAATACCCTCGCTTGAGACCACCCGCTTCGTCGAGGCGTCCGAGGCCGAACACATCGGTGCCTGAAATCGAACCGTGCAGAAACAGCACTGCTCGTACCCCGGCTCGCGAGAGCGCGCGGCCGATCTGTGCCATGCCTTCCTGCCATGCCGGGGACCCGGGCTCGGGGGGCGGGGTCCAGTCCGTATAGGCCAGCCGGTCGCCGGGGTTCTTGCGAGACAGTTCGTCGTGCTGAAAATTGTTCTCGATGGGCATCGTTGCTTCTCTTACCTGAAACGGCGCGCGAAGTTCAATGGAGCGTTCGTGCGCCGGGGGGAGGCTCTCGCTCAGCGACGGGGAGGAGAATCGGGTGCGGCGGCGTCCAGAGGCGAGGGCAAGACGAGGCGGTTCTTCGGCATGATGGCCACGGCAGAACAGGTTTTCTGAGCTTCGTCGGTTCGGCGCTCGACGAGCGTGACGCCCTGCAGATATTCCTGCACCACCTCTTCCCGCAGGATCTCGATGTCTTGCTCCGCGTCATGGCCGGTTCGCTCGCGGACACGGTCGATTGCGCGTTCCTTGACCAGCACCCGGATCTGTTTGGCGATGTCGGCCCTGGCTGCCAGCTCTGCGACACGGCGGCAGACTAGGAGGCCTTTCCCAAGATCACCCTGGCCTTCACCGATTAAATAGTGCTCTCGATCGTGGGCAGGGCCGGTCGCGTCCGCCGCCATGGCCGGTGTGGTCAGGAGGAGGGTGCAGAAGAGCCAGAGCGGTCGGCGTCTCGGTCGAAGCGTCCTCGGCATGGTTACGGCTCTTTCGTCTCCGGCTCTCGACTGCCTGCTTGATAGGTGTGAAGCGTCGGCAGGGTTGAGCGTCCGTCGGGCAGCGGGACCAGTTGATACATCGATGTGAGGCGGTCTTGGTTGGGCGAGGAGGGGACCTCCTTGCCGGGTTCTTGCGGTACCCGATTGTAACCGGGCAGGAACGGCACTGTATGGGGCACCGGCGGTTTGGGCGGCTGCGGCGGAGTCTTTGCTCCCACAGCCTGTCGGGCGCTGCCGAGATGGGGATTGTCCGGATGCAGTTGCGCGGCCAGCAGGAGCAGCGCGTGAACCTGCGCAAGACCGCCTGCGGGGAAGGACTGACTAGTGGGCGCGGCGAGCACCCAATCGTTCCAGGCCTGGGCGACCAGAGCGTTCGACTGGACCTGATCCAGGAGGTCGTGCCGCCGTTGGGTGAGCTGTCGGTTCTGTTCCGGCGTGGCAGCGGTGGCGAGTGCCCGATTGGCCGCCTGCAGGTCCTGTCGGAGGCGATCGACATCCTTTTTCAACGCGAGCAGTTCCTGCCGGGCGTCCTGATTTTCTCGGAGCGCGGTGATCGCCCGCGCCACGTCGTTGGTATCGACTTGGGCCGTCAAGGTGACGCGAATCACGGTTGCGCCGCTGTCCACGTCCGTGGTGACACGCTGGTCGAGAACCAGCACCGTCCCGGCCGTGTAGCTCCGTAGTTCGTCCCTTGTGACGTCCAGGTTCCTGACGACCGTGACACTTTCTAAGTAAGTTGCGACCTGCTCCAGCGCTGCGCTCTTGGCCTGCTCGGTGGCGAGCCGGACGGCTTCTGCCCTGGTTTCGCCGGCGGCCAGGCGATGTTCGCCTTCCGCCGACACGATGCGAATGTCCGCTCGAGCCGGACTGCCCGTCAGCAATAGGAGGCCGATCAGGAATGGGAGGTGCAGACGTAAGGAAGGCGGCGTCGATTGCCGGTGAGACGGTCGTGGCCCTTGCGAATGATGCGGTTGACGCCCCATGCTCCTCACCGACGAGCTGCTCATGTGTCCCTGCCCGGTGGAAGATCACCGCTGCCCGTCAGGATAACATCGATCCCGCAGAATGCACCATGACGCGCGGTTTCGCGCCTTGTTTTCCCGGAAAACAGCATGCTAAGGTACCTTCTCTTCGCACTCTAACGCGATCCCGTCGTGAGGCAGGTAATGAAATCTATCAGTCCTGTACGTTGCGCCCTGATGAGCCTGTCGATGGCCCTCGTGGGCACATTCGTCCTTTCCATATCCCATTCGTCCGCTTTGGCAGCTCGGGGGACCGCAGGGGCTCCGGCCGCGCCGTCCACGGAACAGCGAGCCGAACATGTCATCTTGTTCGTGCTCGAAGGGCTTGGCCAGGATTCCTTGAAGGCCGGCGCCATGCCCGTGTTGTCGTCGTTGGTGAAGGGTGGGGCCGTGACGTGGTCCGCCACCACCGTCGCACCCGCGCGGCGGTTGCCGACGATGGCCTCGCTGGTGACGGGCATGCCGGTCGCCAAACATGGCATCAATTGGAATGTCTTTGAGTTCAGTCGTGGGTATCCCCGTGCCCCGACTGTCTTCGATTATCTGGATTTGAGCGGCGGCCGCGACAGCACCATTTTCTATATGGATGAGTCGTTGTACCAGCTCGCGAAACCGGAACCCTACACCGATTATCAACTCTGCGGCGCGCTCCGGTCGGAATGTAATCCGGATCGGCTGGTCAGTTATGTGCGGGACTATTTCAAGAAGGCGACGAGCGGTTCCGGTTATGGTCATGCCATTCCGGCCCTGCCGCATTTTCTCGTCGTGCATTTGCCGACACCCGGCCGAGTCGGCGAGGCGCAGGGGTGGAAGTCTCAGGAATACACCACCGCGTTAAAAATGGTGGATAAGGCCATGGGCGCGGTACTTGATCTGTACCGCGAGTTCGGCCTGCTCAAACGGACCACGGTCTTTGCCACTTCGCTCAGCGCCGTCGGCGAGACCCAGTTCTCCTCGGGCGAGGTGCCGGGGGATCCAGCCAAGAATCTCCCGATGGTTCCCTGGATCGCGTCAGGAGTCGGGATCAAGGCTGGTTATGCGATCCGCCAGCCGGTGTCGATTCTGGATACGGGGGCCACGGTCATGCGGGCGCTAGGACTGCAGACCCATACGGAGTGGGAAAGTCATCCGGTGGAGGAGATCTTCACCGCGACCTTCTCCCCGGCTCCGAAGACTCCATTGTTGCAATAGAGGTGCTATGGCATCGTCATCATCTATAGGTTTCTCTCGGCGACCGATTGCCTTGTTCGTCTTGGGTTTGACGGCGGCCTCTCTGGTGAGCGGGCCGGCGGCTGCCGGGCCTCCACCGGCCTATACCAAAGAGCACGCGATTACGATCGACCCGACTCCGTTGGTGCCGCAATCCTGGTGGCAAGTGCCAGGGGTGACACCGCAGTTGTGGACCTTGGACCCGGAGACATCCGATGCGTATCGGACTACCGAGGTGCGGGAGTTGAAGCTCAAGCCAGGGCAATATAAATTCGTCAGTTTCACGTTCGATTTTCCCTTCAGCGTCAATTTGGATGGGAGATTGGAGTACTCCAAGTCACTCGATCAATGTGTGGACGGTCGCGGCACCCAGACATTGGTGGTGCGATGCAAACGTACCTATCCGCACGGTGGGCAGCGGGATCCCTATTACGGCAACAGCGAGGTTGGTGATGACACAGGCACTCGATGACCTTCTCGATGCGCTTGAGGACGCAGACGATGCCACTCGTGAAGAGGCGGCAAAGGCGCTGGCGGAGCTAGGCGACCCCTCAACCTTGGATGCGCTGGTTGGCGCCTGCGGGGATGAGTACTGGTCCGTGCGAGCTCGGGCGGGATGGGGGGTGGCCAAGATCGGCGGACCGAAAGCCGTCGACGCCCTCATGGGCCTGTTCAACGACCCGATCATGGAAGTCCGCAATGAAGCCGTGGCCGCGGTCGTGTCCTTGGGGACGGGGCTCATAGACCGGCTCCTGGCGGCCTTGAAGGACGAACGGTGGCGTGTGCGGGAACATGCGGCGAAGGCCTGCGGCGACCTGCGCGATCGGCGGTCCGTCGACGGACTGGTCTTCGCGTGTCGTGATCGGGACGGTGCGGTGAAAAGCGCGGCGGCAGAGGCACTCGGAAAAATCGGCGACCCCAAGGCGGTTCCGGCCTTGCTGAAGCTGTTCCGCGACTCCTCGAAAATCGTCCGCGAAACCGCAGGTATTGCCTTGGTGGCCATCGGGCAGCCTTCCGTAGATTTGCTGATAGAGACCTTGAGCGATAAGGACTACGTCGTCCGTTGTCATGCAGCCCGTGCTCTGGGTGGCATGACCACCGACTATCAAATCGGACGGAGTTGGGTGCGCGAGCCGCGAGTGGTCGATGCCCTGATCGGCGCCTTGAAGGATCCGGACCGTGCCGTCCGGGAAGATGCCACGATTGCCTTGGGCATGATCGGCGATCCGCGCGCGATCGATGCGTTACTCGAAGCCATGAAGGACGGGGCGGTCAAGCGCCATGCCATCGCGTCGTTGGGCATGATCGGCGACCCCCGTGCCCTGCCGGCCGTGCTGGCCGCCCTCAAGGGGAAGGGAATTCGGCAGGAGGGTACTCCGACGCCCGGCTGCATCGTCAGCGAAGATGCCTTCATCAAGGAGGCGGCGGCCACCGCCCTTGGGCACTTCCGGGACCCGCGTGTGATCCCCGACCTCATCATGCTGCTCAAAGACGGCGTGTTGCGGGAGAAGGCGGCGGCGGCGCTGGTGTTGATCGGCGATTCGGCCATCGAACCCCTGGTGTCGTTCCTCTATGATCCCAAGGCCTCCGAGGTCGAATCCGAGGGCGAGCGCGTCTTGTCCTATGCCTCTGTTCGGTTGACCGCCAAGGACTCGCTCCGTCTCCTGGTCATCGAGACGTTGGAAAAGCTGGGATGGACGCCATCCGACGACGACACCGTGGACTCCAGTCAAGCGGACAACCTCCGTGTCGATCGGCCCCTGGGTGATACGGGCCGGTTTGGTCCCAGCGGGGACTTTGCCAAGGGGTCCGTCCGGTAGCGTGGTCGGTCCATCGTGCTCTCCGTTCCCTTCCTTATCGACCGGCGGCGTCGCGTGCTGTCGAGGCCGGTCCGCACGAGTCAGCGCGCGTTGACCCTTCAAAAAAACCTGTGTTAAGGTCGATGGCTTCTGGAGTCCGAGGGACCATGGCCGACACCATCAGCGAACAGATCGCCGCCCTCTCGGATGAGGATTGGGCTATCCGAGAAGAGGCCGCGGCCCTGTTGGGATCGCTCAAGGATCCACGGGCGGTCTTGCCCCTGACGAGAGCCCTCCATGATACCGACCGCGCCGTGCGCGACGCCGCGATCGGAGCCTTGGCTTCCATCGGAGAACCCTCGATGATGGCCTTGGCGACCTGTCTCACCGATCCCGCGCTGCATGTGCAGGAGGCGGCATCGGCGGTGCTGGCGACCCTGGCTGACTCCCGGGTGTTTGTGCCGTTGGTTGAGGCTTTAGGGAGTCGGGACTGGATCGTCCGTATGCATGCCGCCAAGGGCTTGGGACGAATCGGGGATCCGTCTGCCGTGTCGGCCTTGATGCCTCTGTTGCAGGACAAGGTCAAGGCCGTTCGCGAGGAAGCGGCCGCCGCCCTCGCCGCGCTCGGAACAGCGGCCGTGGCTGCGTTGATCGACGCGCTGCAGCATGAAGAATGGCTGGTGCGGCTGCATGCGATCGAGGCGTTGGGGAAACTGAAGTCTCCGGAGGCAGTGGAGCCGCTGCTGCGGACCTTGTTCAATGATCGGGATTCGGCCGTCCGCGAAGATGTGGTCCGTGCGCTGGGTGCGATCGGCGACGCCAGGGCGGTGGACTATTTGGTGTTGATTATGAAAGAGCCGAGCCTGCGGCTTTATGCTGTTGAAGCACTCGGCCACATCGGGGATCCCCGAGCCGTTCCTATCCTGCGCCTCATCGTGGAGGGGGCTCCGCAGGGCGAACCGAGCCGTCCGACCGCCGCTTGCGCCGACGGTTGGACCGATGAGATGGCCACGATGGGGATGGCGGCTCGCGCATTGGGTATGATTGCCGACGCGGATGCCATTCCATCGTTGTTGGTGGCCTTGCGCAACACGGTGACTCGCGCGGAAGCGGCAGCCTCATTGGCCAAGTTCGGGCCGTCGGTCATTCCATCGTTGCTGTCGATGCTGTCCGCCGAGCGTGATGAGAACATCCGATACCACGTCCGGGAAACCCTGACGGCCGTGGGATGGCGCCCGGGACGGATGTGAGCCGGCCGGTGAGCTATGGTGTGAAGGTCGGCGGGTGATGGGAGATGCCTAAAGAGACGATCGAGACACTGGTCTCCGAGCTGACCCACGAGGAGGAGTGGCGGCGCATGCGGGCGACAGCCGCCTGCTTGGCCGGCGGGCCTCGTGCAGTGCGGGCTCTGACGGGCGTATTGCGAGCCGGGGACGGCCCGTTGCGCGTCGAAGCGGCTGCGATGTTATCCCGCATCAAGGACCCGGCGGCGGGGCCGGCCTTGGTCGGCCTACTGGGCGATACCGACGATGCGGTGCGTCGAGCCGGGTTTGCCGCGCTGGAGCAGATGGCCGGTGTGCTCAACGACGAAACGGCGGCGGGTTTGGTCCGCCATCTGCATGAATCGTCCGGCGACGACGTGCGGATGCGCGTGCGCCACTTGTTGGGGTTGATCCCCAATGCCATTGCGCCGCTGTGCGAGATGCTCCGCCATCCGGAGAGCGAAGCCCAGGTGACGGCTGCGACGATTCTCGAGCACTTGCTCGATCCTCGTTCCGCGGACGGATTGATCGATGCCATGGCATCCCCGACCGTCCGCGACATCGCCGTGCGGACGCTGAAGAAACTGGGTGCCATTCGTGAGCGGATCGACGACGCGTTCAATGCCTTACGGGATATCGAGGGCGCGAGCGAACGGGAAGAGGCCAGGATGGCGACGGTCATGGACCTGCTCGGAATCGGGCGGCCCAGCGTCGAGATCCTGATCGAGTATTTGGAAGACGACGACTGGGTGGTGCGCGAGGCCGCTGCGGACTTGCTCGGCAAGATCGGTGACGTGCGCGCCGTGGAACCGCTCATGAAACGGCTGCAGGTGGATAAGGATACCGGCGTCAAAGAATATGCGCTCAAATCGCTGGGCCTCATCGGCGATCCGCGTCCGGCGCAGCTCTACATCGAAGCGATTCCGATTCGACCCTTGCGTGTGATCGCGATCGAATCGTTGGCCAAGATCAAAGACGTGGAGGTTCTGCGCCCGCATAGCGAGTTGTTCAACCGGTTGCGGACTGACCGGGATGGTATCGTCTCATACAGTGCCGGGCTCATTGCAGACAAACTTGCCGCGCTGGAAGGCGCGCAACCGGTCGGACAGGAGGATGCGGAGGATCATGAATGAGGCCGAAAGAATCCAACAGTTGATCGCGGCTCTTCGGGACGAGAACGAAGCGTTGCGGGACCATGCGATGGCGAGCTTGGGCCAGATGGGGAGTGAAGCGGTGCCGCAATTGATCGGCCTGATGGCGGACGAGGATGTCGTGATTCGTGAAGCGGCCACGACCGCCGTCGTCCGCATCGGGCCCGTGGCGTTCGATCAGTTGCTGGAGGCGTTACAGGACGACGAATGGGCCATTCGCGAGCAGGCGGCGAACGCACTCGGGCGTCTGCGTGATCCGCGGGCGGTCGATCCGTTGATGCGGGCGCTCAAGGATAAAGACGGCGCCGTTCGAACCGCCGCGGTGTGGGCGTTGGAGCGCATCGGCGATTCGAGGGCGACGCCGGGTCTGATCGAGGCCTTGGGGGATGGCACGCTCCGCGAAGATGTCGCGCGAGTGTTGAAGAAGATCGGAGACAGCCGGGCGGTCGATGCCTTGATCGACGGTCTGCTGGGTCCCAACTGGATGGTGCGCCGTCATGCTGCCGAGGCCTTGGGCAAAATCGGCGACCCTCGGAGCACCCAGGCGTTGATCCAATCATTGCAGGATGAAGACTGGCTCGTGCGCCGGAATGCTGCGGAATCACTCGCGCGGCTGGGGGCGAAACAGGCCATCGAACCCTTGTTGCCCCTGTTGGAAGACGAAAATACCATGGTCCAGGAAACGGTCGAAGGTGTGCTTGCGAGTTTAGGATGGAAAGAGGCGACCTCGTCATAACCGCATAAAAGGAACTCAATTATGGCAGATGAAGCACCGGTAAAACTGATTCAAATCGGACCGAAGGGCGGACCCAAGAAAGACGGGTTCAATTTGGTGACAGAACGGGTGGTCGCCGTCAATCCGGAGGCCCGACAATTGGAGGTGGAACTTCTGGCCTACGACGGCAAGACCGTCGTGCTCGACGTCGGCGAAGAGGCGCTGGAAGACTTCCTCAAGATCAAGCCCGGTGATGGGGCGACGATTCGGGTGGTCGAAGAAGGCGGCAAGCGCGTCGCCAAGAGCTTTCGGGTTCGTGCGAAGGACCCCAACGCCGCCAAGGCCGATGCCATGTTGGTGGACCTGAAGGACTCGCATTGGCTCAACCGCAAATATGCGGCGGAGGTGCTCGGGGAGCTGAAGGATCCGCGGGCGGTCGAGCCGTTGGTCGGCGCCCTCACGGATGAGGTGGGCGATGTGCGGCAACGGGCTTATGATTCGTTGATCAAGATCGGCGGGGTGGCCGTGCCGTCACTGGTGCCGTTGTTGGTGTCGGAAGAGGACGAGGTCCGTCAGTCCGCGACGGAAATCATCCGCAAAATCGGCAAGCCGGCCGTCGAACCCCTGGCTACCGCATTGGCGGAAGCCGATGATCGGTTGCGGACGAGAATTATGAAGGTCCTCGACCGGATGGGCTATAAACCGAAGCCCAAAGAGAGTGTGGGGGCTGAAGCCACGAAATTGATTGGATAAATGGTGTGAGGAGCCGGCCGATTAGACGGCCGGCTCCTTGGTCGTGCGACCGACCGACACGTGACGGAATCCGAATCCCACCACGCGGTCCGAATCGTAGACGTTCCGCAAGTCCAGTAAGAGTGCCTGTTTCATCGACTTTTTCAATCGTTCGAAATCCAGGTTTCTGAACTGGTTCCACTCGGTCATGATGATCAGTGCATCCGCCCCTTCCGCCACAGCATACGTGTCGGCGCAGGGGATGAGACCGGGCAAGAGCTTGACGGATTCTTCCAGCGACGCCGGGTCATATGCTCGGATCGTCGCTCCTTCCTTCATCAATTCGCTGAGGATCGTCAGAGACGGCGCCTCACGCATGTCGTTGGTGTTGGGCTTGAACGATAAACCCAGCACCCCTAGGATTTTGCCCTTCACGTCTCCGCAGGCTTCGCGGATTTTCGTCACCATCCGCAAGTGTTGTTCACAATTCACCTTGGCGGCGGCACCGGCGATCTGAAACGGATACCCCACTCGTTCTCCGGTCTGGACCAGGGCGGCCAGATCCTTCGGAAAACAGGACCCACCGAACCCCGGACCGGCATGGAGAAACTTGTTGCCGATGCGGTTGTCGAGGCCCATGCCCTTCGAGACCATCTGGACGTCGGCTCCAACTTTCTCGCACACGGTGGCGATTTCGTTGATGAAGGAAATCTTCACGGCGAGGAAGGCGTTAGACGCGTACTTGATCATTTCTGCCGTCGGGATGTCGGTCACGATGATCGGCGTTTCCAACAGATAGAGGGGGCGATAGAGATCTTTCATGATCGCGACGGCTTGTTCGCTATCCGCACCGATGACGACGCGGTTCGGGCGCATGAAATCTTCAATGGCCGAGCCTTCGCGCAGAAACTCCGGATTCGAAACGATGTCGAATCGGAATCGGCCCGTTTGGCTGGCTTTGATCACCTCGCGCAGTTTTTCTCCGGTTCCGACCGGGACGGTGGATTTGGTCACGATGACCTTATAACCGGTCATGTTCTTGGCGATGCCGCGGCCTACCTCTTCGACATAGGACAGGTCAGCCGACCCGTCCGACTTGGGAGGGGTTCCGACGGCGATGAAGATGACCAACGCCTTGTCCACGGCCTTGGCCACGTCGGTCGTGAAGTGGAGCCGGCCTTCTTTGATCCCCTTCCCCACCAGTTCCGTGATGCCGGGTTCGAAGAAGGGAACCTCGCCCTTTTCCAGTTTGGCGATACGGCGCGCGTCGGTGTCCATGCAGGTGACGTTCACGCCGAATTCTGCAAAACAAGCCCCGGTCACCAGCCCGACATAACCCGTACCAATCACGCTGATATGCATGGACGTCTCTCCTTATGAAGAAAAAACTGCGGGAGGTCTTGTGCGTGCCTTCGTGCAGTGCGGTCAGTATAACAATGCGTAGGGAGGCGAGCAAATGAAACGAACCTTTCGCGTCCTAATTCGAGGAGAATTGCAGATTGCGACGCACTCCAGTAGAATTTCGCCTTCTTTCGCAGGGAGAGGGCTGGCGAATGGCGGTGGCAGGTGGACCGATCCAACGACCCTTGGCCATGATGATGCGGCCTATCACACGGACCGTGCGGCCCGATGATACGTTGTTGACCGTCGCGCGGCAGCTGCGGGATGCCAGAGTGGGTGCGCTGCTCGTCGAGGACCACGGGGACTACGTGGGTATTGTAAGCGAGGCCGATCTGGTGCGGAAAGCGATGGCGAGCGGCGCAGCGGCGGAGCAGGTGCAGGTGCGGGCCGTCATGAGCGCGCCGGTCATGAGCATCGATATCGCACAGTCCGCCCATGAGGCCAGCGACGTCATGGCGGAACGCGGGATCCGACACCTTGTCATCACCGATGGAGGCCGCGTGGTCGGTTTAATCTCCGTACGCGACCTTCTACGCTATTTCAAGAATTGGGGCACGTTGTAGAGGTGCCACCCCTCGCGCTCTTGCCTCACCGATTTGCAGGCCTCTTGGACGCGGTCCCTCCGCAATGCTAACCTCGCCGCCTTCCTCCCATCATAAGATTTCTCGGCTGTTCCTGCTCCTGACGGCACTGGTGACCGGCGCCATCGTCATGGCCCTGGAAATTTTGGGCAGTCGTTTGCTCGCCCCGGTTTTCGGTAATTCCTTGTTTGTCTGGGGGGCCTTGATCGGCATCATCTTGGCCGCCATGAGTTCAGGGTACGCATTCGGCGGATGGGCCTCGGATCGCTATCGGGTGGCGTCGGTCTTGGCGTGGCTGCTGCTCGGTTCGGGCGCCTGGACCCTGTTGATGGCATGGATGGGACAGACGACGATCCTCAAGGTGGCCAATGCCATTGAAGATCCTCGGTGGGGCCCCAGTCTGGCCGCTTGCGTGCTGCTTGCTCCGCCGGCGTTTGGGTTGAGCGGGGTGATGCCGGCGCTTTTGCGGTTGGCCGTGGTGGATATGGGCTACGTCGGCCGGCACACCGGCAGCATGATTGCGTTATCGACGGTCGGAAGCTTAGCCGGAACCTGGGGCACAGCGTTTTTTCTCCTGTCGTGGTTGGGGACCCATACGTTGGTGGCGTCACTCGGGGTTGCGCAGTTGCTGCTGGGGTTGTTGTGGCTGCAGCAGGGAAGTGCCAAGGGCTTGAAACTGGCGGGCTTGGCCCTGACTGGCCTGCTGATCGGCGGGTGGCAATTGTTCGGCCAGGCTCCCCCCGTCTCGGGCTTGGTCCATCAGGAGGACAGCCCTTACCAGCAGGTTCGGGTCCGTGACGATGATTTGTTTCGCTATTTGGTGCTCGACAGGACCTGGCATGCGGTGATGTGGCGGTCGGATCCCACGACGCTGTTCCTCCCCTATAGCCAATTGATGGTTGCGGCAGTGGCCCTGGCGCCAGAGCCGAAGCGGGGGCTGATTTTGGGGCACGGAGGCGGTTCGCTGGCGAAGTGGCTTGCGGTCGTCTGGCCGGAGTTGGAGTTGGATGTGGTGGAGTTCGACCCAGTGGTCGTGCGGATGGCGGAACAGTATTTTGACTATCGGCCCCCTGCCAACCACCATGTGCACGTGAAGGATGCACGGGTGTTTTTGCGAAATGCCCCGGCCACCTACGATGTCATCTGGGTGGATGCCTTCGCCCGGCATCTGATCCCGTTTCATCTGACCACAGTGGAGTTTTTTTCGGAACTCCGCGGCCGGTTGAATCCGAATGGAGTGCTGGCCCTGAATTTGGCTTCTTCCGGAGAGGGTGGAGATCTCCAGCGGGCGGGGGCGGTCGTGCAGACATTGAAGACGGCCTTTCCGACGATCGAGAGCTTTGGCGTCAAAGGCCCGTGGCGGGCGCATCTCACCACCGCCGAAAATCTGATCTTCTTCGGCGGGGCGCCCATCGACCGTTTGCCCTATGAGGAGATCGTGTCGCGCATCCAGGCCGGCGTCGAGGCGCGTCGATTGCCCCCGGAGGCTATGGCCCTCTTGGCCTCGCGGCGGACCAGCATATGGCCACCGGGTCTGACCTTGACGGATGATTACACCCCCTATGACCTCCTGGTCGGCTCGCAAGTTCGTGAGTTTGCCCCTGAGGGAAAGTCCACGCAATAGCGCATTGAAAAAGTAGGAGAATTGGTGCGTCGGGTCGCTGAAGGCTTCGGGAGGTGTCCGGCGGGCGCCGCTGCCGTGATCCCTTAAGAACTTTCTTGCTTCCTTTTTCACCCCTGTGCTATAAGGGGTCCCTCGTTAGCCTTTATTTAGGACATCTTCGATTCGTAGCAACTGTGCTCCGGTGCAGGGCAGGGCGTCCCACAGAGGTTACTGAGCGCGGTGGTCATTATTCACCAACCTAATCACATCTCTTCTTAATCTCTTTAAGGAGGTAGGTCATGGGTAAGACGATGGTGGCAGTGTTTTTTGGCCTGGTCATGCTGGTGGCTGGGGCATCAGGCGCGTATGCGCTGCAGGCTGGCGGTGTCGAGGTCGGCGACTTGGAGACCGGCTCCGTCGTCGGTCAGCCGTTTAAGGAATTAGTGGTCGATGGCGAGCTGTTTGCCGTAGAAATCGGGAACATGAAGGCCTGGTATCCGCCGGTCACGGTCATCGATTTCAAGGTGCGTCCGGGCCGTCCGGTGGTGCTCAAAGTCACCAACAGCTCGTCCGCTGAGCATGGTTTCCAGATGACCGATGCGGTCAATGCCGGATCACCTTTCGTGATGAAGGCGGAAGTCGTCCTGAAGCCGGGCGAGACGAAGTACATCGGTGTGCCCACCAGCGACATGTTCTATGCCACGCAGGGGAACACGCTGACCTATCGTTGCCATCTGCACCCGGCTCACGTCGGTGGCAAGATCTTGATGATCAAGTAATTCGCCGTCACAGCGTGTGAATGACAACGCCCCGGTTGCGGTGACGCGGCCGGGGCGTTGTGCTATCCGGTGAAACGGCTGCGCATGGGGCCGTATCGCTTACACTTCCTCCTCTCTCTGGCATTCTGCAACCGCATCCAAGGGAATGCTCTGGGCCGCCTCCAACTTACCTGCCACAATCAACAACAGAAACCGGTTGGCCACCGGCTCCGGCTGTTGAGGCGGGACGACGATCGCATTCACGTCCACGATCATTTCATCACCATCCCATTGGGTCTCATTGACCACCCAAAAATGACTGGCAGCGTCAGGGAACTGTTTGGTGACGAAGTTTTCGATGATGGTGCCGATATCGCCGGTGCTAGCTCCGGCTGGAGCCGATAATAGAGGGAAAATGGTCAGAGAACTGAGTAGGGCCAAGCGGATGAAGCATGTCATAGGTGCCTCCTCGGTGAGAGGATGATGGGTAGGCGGGTTGGAGCGGCCCAAGAGGAAGGCGCGACCACTCGGCATCCGCGAGTCCGTCTTCTCTAGAGTCTACTGCCATTGACTGTGGAAAGCTAGGAAGGCGTGCGTCTGGACGCAATAGGACTTGCGCCTAAAATAGCGAAGGCTCCCGGAGGAGCCTTCGCGTGGCACGATGGAAATGTGCAAACGGTGGTCAGTTGCGGACGCCGCTCCAGACCTTGGCAGGATCGATCTGCTTGTCGGGATTCAGCGTCTTGGCCTTTTCCAGTAGCACATCGGTCGTCTCCGGATAGGCGGGGTCTGAAATGCAGCAATTGTCGACCGGGCAGACAGCCGCGCACTGTGGTTCGTCAAAATGGCCGACGCACTCCGTGCAGCGATCATGGGTGATGACATAGATGTTGTCGCCGACGCCCTGCCCATCACCCACATGGTGGCCTTTGCCCTCGGCATCGCTGCGCGTTTCAAAAATCGCTTCGTTCGGACATTCTGGCAGGCATGCCCCGCAGGAAATGCATTCGTCGGTGATCAGAAGCGCCATGGCCTATGCCTCCTTCTCCAGTGCTTGATAACGGATAAGATATGTTGACAATTTCGCGTCGCCGCGACCATAGTTCGCGACAAAACAGGAGCGCATTCTATGCCGCGATTCTTTGGCAAGTCAACAGAGTGACCGTTGGGAAGAAGGCCTAGGGTGCTGAAAGTCATGGGGCTTTGGGCCCAATGTACATGCGGCTTCGCGCGTGTCCGAATGCATGGAGCTTGTTCGATGGGTGGCAATCGTTCGTCATGGTGAAGAAAACAGGCGGGTCTGAGTCCGACCCGCGTCGCAAGAAAATCGTGACGCTGGTTTTGTTGGTGATCCTGTTGTTCAGCGTGGCGGTGTTTCTCGGGGGGCCTAAGGAATCCGAGATCATCATTGTAGAATTTCCGAACGGCAAGACGATTGAGACTGAAGTGGCGAGTACGCCCGAGAAGCTGCTCTTCGGCTTGGCGTTCCGCGAAGGATTGCCAGCCGACACAGGGATGCTTTATATCTTCGAATCGACGGGGCTGCACCGGGTTCGAACCAGGCAGTTCCGCTTTGCCGTCGATATGCTGTGGGTGGATGAAAGCCATCACATTGTCCAGATTCTGGAAGGGGTGCCGCCTTGTGCCCAGGACCCTTGCCCGCTCTATGGACCGCCGCCTGAGCCGGTGCGCTACCTGATCGAAGCGAATGCGGGCTACGTCAAGCAGGCAGGCATCACGACCGGGATGGAACTCAAATTTACGCTCCGCATGTGAGGGGAGTTGACTCGCTGTATGGAAGGGTTTCTGTGCGTGGCTAAAGTGGAGGAGATTCCGCCGGGCCAGGTCAAACTGGTGCAGGTGAACGAGCGTGCGATCGCCGTCTTCAATGTCGACGGACGGTTTCATGCGATTTACAATGAATGCCCGCACGAAGGCGGTCCCTTGCACAAGGGGCGACTCAAAGGGCATGTGGTCTCCTGTCCATGGCACGACTTGGCCTTTGACGTGCGAAATGGGCAAGGCACGGACGGAGGAGGCTACTGTGTCGGGAGCTACGATGTGCGGGTGGAGGATGGGCAGATTTTTGTCGGCGGGCGTCGTAGGGTGTGACGGGTTCGACCGACCGAGAGGGGCGCATGAGTCCGACCAGTAAACCATTTCCCACCGGCACGGAGCCGGAAGCCGGGGCGAAAGCCCTTACGGTTCGCGTGGGCGCACCGGTCCGCATTCATCTGTGGGAGGATCGCACTCGGGGCGAACTGTGGGTGCCGAATTACGATCCTGCCGTGATGGCTCTCGTGGAGGATGACTACCTGCGCGTCGCGGGCAACAACGCCGTGGACAACGGTAGGCGCACGTTTGAATTCATCGCCGCCGCAGTCGGTACCCATCAGCTCGTGTTCGAAAAGCGGATGGGATGGAAATTTACAGCGGAAGACCGGCAAATTTTTTATGTGACCGCCGCCTAACCACCTGACGCCGAGACTCTGCCTCATGCCCGATATCGCCTATGTGAACGGTCGTTTTGTCCCCCTTGAGGCTGCGGTGGTCAGCATTGAGGACCGCGGATTTCAATTCGGCGACGGCGTCTACGAGGTCATTCGTACCTACCATGGCCGGCCGTTTGCTTTGGACGCGCATCTGGCTCGACTGGAACGAAGCGCACAAGCCTTACGGCTTTCCCTCGGCCACAGCATCGCGGAGTGGGTGTCCCTCATTCATGAAGGCCTTGAGCGGAGCCGTTTCCCTGAAACGAAGATCTATCTGCAAGTCACGCGAGGGCAAGCCCCTCGGGACCATCCCTTCCCCGGCAATGCGCCGCCTACGACGGTCCTGACCTTCCGCGCGTTTCATCCGCTTTCATCGGCGGTCCGGATGGCCGGCGTCGATGCCATTACGCATGATGACATTCGATGGGGGCGGTGCGACATCAAGAGCGTCAATTTGCTGGCGAATGTGTTGGCACGTCAGCGCGCCAAAGAGGCCGGGGTCTTCGAAGCCATTCTCGTTCGGGACGGGCGCGTGACCGAAGGCTCCGTCAGCAACGTCATGGTCATGCGGGATCGGGTCCTGCAGACGGCGCCAGAAGGCCCCAGCATTTTGTCCGGGGTAACGCGGGCGCTGGTGCTGGAATTGGCGCGCAAGGAAGGGATGGCGGTGGTGGAACAGTTCGTGACCGCCGCCGACCTTCTGACAGCTTCCGAGGTCTTTCTTACGGGAACCACCGTGGAGATCCTCCCGGTCGTGCGGGTCGACGGGCGGGTGATCGGGACCGGTTCGCCGGGCCCTGTGGCCACTCGGTTATCGAAGTGCTGGGAGACGCTCTGCGGGTAGCGGGCCTTGCTTTCACTGCCATGGCGTGGTAAGGTGCCTCCGCTTTAAGTGGGCCCAGGCCCACTTTTTTGTTTGAGCTTCTTTTTGGTCATGAGTGAGGGGGGAACAACGTCGGCCGACAAGTCCACGGCGAAACGTGCCGAGGCACTGAATGCGCGCATCCAGGAGCTCGCGGCGCCGATTCTCCAGACGCACGGTTTGGAACTGGTCGAAGTAGCCTGCGTCGGTCAGGGCTCTCGCACAGTGGTGCGTGTCTTCATCGATAAACCGGGTGGAATTACCCTGACAGATTGTGAGCAGGCCCACCGCTCCCTGAGCCCGGCGCTGGATGTGATCGATCCCTTCCCCCATGCGTACACGTTGGAGATTTCATCGCCCGGGTTGGATCGCCCCTTGCGGAAAATTCAGGACTACCGTCGTGTGGTCGGTCACCCGGTGAATATCAAGTTGCGGGAGCCTCTGAACGGACAATGGAGGCTGGAGGGGACATTGGCAGCCGTGGAGGACGACGCCGTGACGCTGACCATCCAGCAGAAAAAAACAACGGAAACCGTTCGGGTTGCCTTTGATCACATTGCCCTGGCGCGCCGGAGTGTGGAGTTTTGAGAGGGCATTGGGGCAGCGGGGACATCATGAGGTGTGAGCTATGAACCGAGAGTTGATCGCGGTCATCGATGAAATCGGGCGTCAAAAGGGGATCGATAAGGCCAGGGTGATAGGAGCCATCGAATCCGCCTTGCAGACCGCTGCGAAGAAACGATTCGGTCAGGCTGAGAACATCCAGGTCGAAATCGATCCCAAGACCGGTGAGATCTCCGTGGTGTCGAAGAAGGTCATCGTCGAGACGGTGTCGAATCCGAAGGCCGAAATTTCGCTGAAGGAAGCGCGCGAATACGACGAGGGGGCGGAGATCGGCGACGAAATCGGATCGCTAATCGAGATGGATGAGCTGGGCCGTATTGCCGCGCAAACGGCGAAGCAGGTGATTTTCCAGAAGGTGCGCGAAGCGGAGTGGGAAGCGGTTCAGAAAGAGTACTCGACGCGCCAAGGTGATTTGGTCAACGGCATCATTTTGGGGATGGAGCGGCGAAACTTTTTGGTCGATCTTGGAAAAACCGAAGCGATCCTGCCGATTCAGGAGCAAATCCCCCGCGAGACCTATCGGCGCGGAGATCGGGTAAAGGCGTTGCTGCTGGAAGTGCGCCGGACCCCGAAGGATGTCCAAGTTATTCTCTCCCGCAGTCATCCCCAATTCGTCGCGAAGCTGTTCGAATTGGAGGTGCCGGAGGTCGGGGAGAAGATCGTCGAAATCAAGTCGATCGTGCGCGAACCGGGCGATCGGACGAAGATTGCCGTCTCGTCGCGGGACAAGGCGGTCGATCCGGTGGGAGCCTGTGTCGGCATCAAAGGCTCGCGGGTGCAGGCCGTGGTGCGGGAGTTGCGCGGCGAAAAGATCGACATCATCACGTGGACGCAGGATCCGCGCGTGTTCATCGCGGAGGCCTTGAATCCCGCCACGATCGAAAAGGTGGGCATCGACGAAGAGAAGAAGTCGGCTCTGGTGGTGGTGGCGGATTCTCAGTTGTCGCTGGCGATCGGAAAGAACGGGCAAAACGTGCGGTTGGCCGCCAGGTTGACTGGATGGAAGATCGACATCATCAGCGCGACGGAATACGAGAAGGAAAAGGCCGAGCGGGATCGGGAAATCAAGGCGGCGCTGGCGGAAGAGACCGAAGCGCAGCGGCAGCAGGAAGAGGCGCGGGCGGCGGCCCAACAGGCGGAGTGAAGCGGCCTGCGCTGTGTGGGTCGATGGCAATTTCTTAAGCGGGTGGAGCTGAGCGGGAGCGTATGCGGGTTTACGAATTGGCAAAGCAGCTGGGGGTGGAAAATCGGGAGCTGATTCCTGAGCTGAAACGGCTCGGAATTCCGGTGGCGTCCCACAGTAGTGCCTTGGATGAGGATGCCGTCCGTCTTGCGCTGGAGAAGTTGGGGGCAAAGGCGCGGACCGGAGAGGCGGGCTCTGGCGGGCACGAGGGGCGAAAGGGATCACGCTCGACCAAGGAGGTTGCCGCGCCGCATGAGGAGCCTCCCAAGCCCGATAAGAAGCGCATCCTCATCAAGAAGAAGAAAGAGGAGATTATTGAGGAGTCGCCTGCTCCTCTTGCCGCGGCAGAGGCTGTGTTTGCGGCGACTCCGTCCGCGCCCCCTGCAACAGAGGCGGCGGTCCCAGCACCGGGTGTCGGTCCTGTCGCGGAAGAGCCGGTTGTCACACCGTCCGAACCGGTTTCAGCCGAAGCGGGTGTCGCACCCCCGGTTAGCCAGCCGCCTTCCCTCGAAGCGCCGGTCAAGCCGGCGCCGCTCGGCCAGCCCCCCTCGACGACCGCCCCAGCCGCGGATGCGTTGGCGAGCCTCAAGAAGAAGAGTCTGGCTGCCGAGGCGTTGGAAAGTGAGGCGGCGGCTCGCGAGAAGTTGAAGAAAGCGAAGAAGGGCCCGCGTACCCGTGAGGAAGACGAAGTTAAGTTTAAAGACGATGCCACCCGGTGGGGTGACCTGCGGGCCATTCCCGTACAGCGGCGTGAGGACCGATCCAAGCACATTCACCATGCCTCGCCGACGGAAGTCACGAAGCCGAGAAAGAAAAGCGTGAAACTAAGCGCAGGAGTGAGTGTCAAAGAGTTTGCGGAATTGATCGGCCAACGCCCGGCCGAAATTGTGAAGAAGCTGATGGATATGGGACAGATGGTCACCTTCAATCAGCCGATTAATCATGAGGCCGCAGCCCTGATTGCCGAAGAATATGGGGCCCGGGTGGAGGTCGCCACAGAGAAGGTGGGCGAGGCCTTGCTTGAAGAGGCCGCACAGTCGGAGGGGGAGGAGCATGCCATCCCCAGGCCGCCTGTCGTCACGATTATGGGGCACGTCGACCACGGCAAAACGTCGTTGCTCGATGCGATCCGTCAGACCAAGGTTGCGGAGGGTGAGGCCGGTGGAATCACCCAACATATCGGAGCCTATACGGTCGGGGTGCGCGACAAGCAGGTCACGTTCCTCGATACGCCGGGTCACGAGGCTTTCACAGCCATGCGGGCGCGAGGGGCAAAAGCCACGGACATCGTCATTTTGGTGGTGGCGGCCGACGATGGCGTCATGCCTCAGACGGTGGAGGCTATTCATCATGCCAAGGCCGCTGGGGTGCCGTTAATTGTCGCCATCAACAAGATCGATAAACCAGGAGCCAATCCGGATCGTGTGAAAAACGCCCTGACCGAGCATGGGCTGATTCCGGAAGCCTGGGGTGGCGATACGATCATGGTCGAGGTGTCCGCGAAACAGCGGACCGGCTTGGATCAGTTGTTGGAAATGATTCTGTTGCAGGCGGAAGTATTGGAGCTGAAGGCGGATCCTGCGCGGATGGCGAAGGGGTTGGTGATCGAGGCGAAGTTGGACCGCGGGCGCGGTCCGGTGGCGACGGTCCTCGTTCAGAGCGGAACGCTCCGGGTCGGAGACGCATTCGTCGTCGGCAACTTCAGCGGGCGTGTCCGGGCGCTTGTCACGGATACGGGCCGCAAGACACAGGATGCCGGGCCGTCCGTTCCGGTCGAAGTGATCGGGTTGCCCGGCGTGCCCTCTGCCGGGGATCAGTTCACGATTGTGAAGGATGAGCGGGTAGCCCGTGAGATTGCCGAAGAGCGTGCCCGTAAGCAGCGGGCGGCGGAGTTGGCCGGTCCCGCCAAGGTGAGTCTGGATGACTTATTCGCTAAGATTCAGGAAGGGCAAGTCAAGGAGTTGCCCATCGTGATCAAGGCCGACGTGCAGGGATCGGCCGAAGCCTTGGCTGCGGCGGTGGAAAAGATGCCGGTCGGGGCGGTCAAGCTGCGGGTCATGCATAGCGGCGTCGGAGGGATTACGGAAACGGACGTGCTCCTGGCTGCCGCGTCCAAGGCCATCGTCATCGGCTTCAACATCCGTCCCGAACCCAAGGCAGCTGCCTTGGCTGAGCGCGAAGGCGTCGATGTGCGTCTCTACAGCATCATCTATGATGCGCTCAATGATATTCGTGCCGCTATGGAGGGGCTCTTGGAGCCCCTGTTGAAAGAGCGAGTCATGGGACGGGCGGAAGTGCGACAGGTGTTCACGATTCCGAAAGCCGGTCTTGTCGCTGGCTGTTATGTTCTCGACGGACTCATTTCCCGTGCCAGTGCCGGTGCGCGTGTGATTCGCGATCACGTGGTTGTCTACGAAGGCAAGCTCGGCTCGCTCCGGCGCTTCAAAGACGATGTGCGCGAAGTGCAGCAGGGATATGAGTGCGGCATCACGATTGAAAATTTCAACGACCTCAAGGCCGGCGATATCATCGAAACTTATGTCGTTGAAAAGGTGGCCGCGAAGCTCGAATCAACGAACCGAGGTGCGTCTCCGCAACAAAGTCAACGAACATGATCGTCGGTGTCTGTACGGTTGAATTGTTCATCCCCGACGGCCATTCACTGAAAGACAAGCGGCAGGTCCTTCAGAGCGTCAAGACCCGGTTGCGGGCGAAGTTCAATATCTCGGTTGCGGAGGTGGGCGACCACGACCTGTGGCAGAAAGCGGTGCTCGGGATGGCCTGTGTGGCCAATGAGTCTGTCCATGTCAATCAGGTGCTGGATCAGGCCATGAACCTGATTTACGGGGTTCCCACTGTTCAGGTGGTGCGTTCGCAAATCGAGTTGCTGTAGTGTCGTCTGTCCTGCGACGTTCGCTCTGCGAACGGACTGGGGCGGCGGATTCTACCACGACAGGGCGGCGACATGGCGAAATCGACATACAGTCGGGCTGAGCGCGTAGCGGATCAGATTCGGATGGAAGTAGCGGATATCCTGATGCGCAAGATCAAGGACCCGCGCGTGCGTTCTGTGACGGTGACCGATGTGGAGTTGACCAAAGATCTGCGCATCGCCAGGGTCTTTGTCACCACTATGGAGCGCGATGAGGCCGAGCGGGAAGTCTTCGACGGATTGGCCAAGGCGAGCGGGTTCGTGCGGGTTGAATTGGGGCGGCGGCTGACGCTCCGGTATTTGCCCGAGCTCATTTTCATGAAGGATATCAGCGGCCCGAGAGGCGATCGAGTGTTGCAGTTGCTTGAAGACCTCCATCGCGACGAGACGCCGGAGCAGGCGGCCGATACGCCGGCTCGCCCCACGGTCTAGCCTATGGCCGCTGCCTCGCTGACAGATGCTTATGTGACCGCCACGTTCCGGGACGGCGTGTTGAATGTCCGCAAAGAAGCGGACTGGACCTCGCATGACGTCGTCGCGCGCCTGCGCGGCAGACTGCGGGGCCTGAAAGTCGGTCATGCCGGTACCTTGGATCCGGCGGCTACCGGGGTGTTGCCCGTGCTGGTGGGGCGTGGAACTCGTATCGCGGAGTATCTGGTCGAGTGGGACAAGACTTATCTGGCCGAACTGCGATTAGGCGAAACGACCGATACGCAGGACGCGACCGGGACCTTGCTGAGCCGGTCGCCTATCGATGGGGTGACGGAAGCGCAGGTTCGTGCGATTGCGTCGGGGTTCATCGGGCGTATTCAGCAGATTCCCCCGATGTACTCGGCAGTCAAGGTTGGCGGGGTGCCCTTGTATAAGGCGGCCAGAGCCGGCCGCGATGTGGCGCGCGAGGCACGCGAAGTTACCGTGTTTCGCCTCGATCTTGTTCGAATCTACCTGCCGGATGTGACGCTGCGGGTCGTCTGTTCAAAGGGGACCTACATTCGGACGCTCTGTGCGGACATCGGGCAGAGGCTAGGGGTCGGGGGGCACATGCGTTCGTTGGTTCGTGAGCGGGTCGGCCCGTTGGCTCTTGAGCAGGCCCTCACAGTAGGGGAGTTGGAATCGCGTCTTGCGCAAGGGGCATTCATTACCGCGATGCTCACGTTAGACGAGGCGCTGGCAGGACTCCCTGTCTGCCGTGTGGGCGAGGTCATGGCCCGGCGCGTGATGCACGGGATGCCTGTGCCTCCCGCCGAAGTGCGTCACTGGGCGGGGCTGCAGGCCATTCGAACTGCATCGGAAAATCAGGCTGTCCGGATTCAGGACGAGGCGGGCCGGTTGCTGGCGATCGGGATCCTTCCACCGGATGTGGAGGCTGCGCGACCGGGGAGCAGTCGTCAACCGATTGCAGTGGCCAAGGTATTGGTCACGGAGGACTCTCACGTATAGAGGATTGTATTCACTGGAGGAGTAGAGACGTATGGCACTCGTGAAAGAAGTCAAAACGGAGTTGGTGAAAGGTTTTCAGCAACATGAGAAAGATACCGGCTCACCGGAGGTGCAAATCGCCATCCTGACGAACCGGATCACCTACCTGACGGAACATTTCAAATTGCACAAGAAGGACCACCATTCCCGCCGCGGCCTGTTGACGTTGGTCGGTCGTCGTCGGCGTTTGCTGGACTATCTGCGCCACATCGACGAGGCGCGGTACCGTGCGATTCTGGAGCGCCTGGGGATTCGGAAGTAATCAAGTTGACCGAAGGCCGCCACGTGGGTACGTGGCGGCCAAACCATCGTCCCTGCAGGTGAACACTGACATAGGCTCGGCGTCATGCTCTGAGCTTATCTCTGTGGGCATCTGTGGGACTTAACGGAAGGAAACCATAGATGAAACAAGTCGTCGAGTTGGAGTTGGCGGGGCGCCGCTTAACCTTGGAAACGGGGCGTATTGCAAAACAGGCGGACGGTGCCATTTGGGCTACGTATGGGGATACGGTCGTGTTGGCCACGGCGGTGGCTTCGCAGACCGTCAAGCCGGGTGTCGATTTTCTGCCGTTGACGGTTGATTACCAGGAAAAGACCTATGCGGCGGGGAAGATTCCTGGCGGATATTTCAAGCGGGAGGGGCGCCCGTCGGAACGGGAGGTGCTCACCAGTCGATTGATCGATCGGCCGCTTCGACCACTTTTTCCGGAAGGATATTATTTTGACACGCAAGTGATTGCCTCAGTGCTGTCGGCGGACAGGAGCGGGGTGTCGGACGTCATCGGCATCATCGCGGCTTCCGCGGCCTTGGCGGTCTCTACGATTCCTTTCAACGGTCCGATCGCCGGCGTCAAGATCGGCCGTGTCAACGGACAATTCGTCGTGAATCCGGATTTGGAGGTCTTGGAAACCAGCGAACTCAATCTGGTGGTGGCCGGCACGGCCGACGCGGTGATGATGGTCGAGGCAGGGGCCAGTGAATTGCCGGAAGCGACTATGTTGGACGCCATCGAGTTGGCGCATCGCGAGATTAAGAAGATCGTGGCGAAGATCGAGGAACTGCGCGCCTTGGCCGGAAAGCCCAAGCGGGTGGTGACGCAGGAGCCCATCGATGCCGGGTTGAGCGAGCAGGTGCGGGCGTTGGTCGCCGGCCCCATCCGTGAAGCCATTCTCATTCCCAACAAGAGCGCCCGCCAAGAGCGGCTCGATCAAGTCCTGGCGGAGACGATCGAGAAATTGAAGAGCGACGACCCCAATCGGGCGCGTCATGTAAAAATCATTTTCCACGGCCTGGAATACACGGAAGTGCGGAACATGATTCTGGAGCGGCGGGTGCGTGCCGACGGGCGTGGTCCGGCGGATATCCGTCCGATCACCTGCGAAGTAGGCGTGTTGCCGCGCGCGCACGGGTCGGCGGTCTTCACCCGTGGAGAGACACAGAGCTTGGCCGTCGTGACCCTCGGGACTACGGACGACGAGCAGCGGATCGATGCCTTGGAGGGCGAGTACATGCGCACCTTCATGCTGCATTACAACTTTCCACCGTTCAGTGTCGGCGAGGCTCGTCCGCTCCGCTCTCCGGGCCGACGCGAAGTGGGCCATGGCGCCCTCGCCGAGCGGGCGCTGAAATCCGTGATTCCCGGAAAGGACAAATTCCCCTATACGGTGCGGATCGTGTCCGAAATTCTAGAGTCGAATGGGTCGTCCTCCATGGCGACGGTCTGCGGCGGAACGCTGGCGCTGCTGGACGCCGGGGTGCCGATCAAGGAGCCGGTGGCCGGCATCGCGATGGGTTTGATCAAGGAAGGGGACCAGGTCCTTGTCCTCTCCGATATTCTGGGGTTGGAAGACCACTTGGGCGATATGGACTTTAAAGTCACCGGCACCAAAAACGGCGTGACAGCGCTGCAGATGGATATCAAGATCGGCGGCATCACCTCGGAGCTTATGCGCGAGGCGCTGGCTCAGGCCAAGACGGGTCGGCTGCATATCTTGGAGCGCATGGCGGGGGCGCTGAACGAACCGCGTACGAAGTTGTCCGCCTTTGCCCCGCGTATTTATCCGATGAAGATCAAGCAGGACAAGATCCGCGACGTGATCGGGCCGGGCGGGAAGATGATCCGGAGCATCATTGCGGAGACCGGCGTCAAGATCAACGTCGAGGACACCGGTGACGTCACGATTGCCTCATCCGACGAAGCATCGGCTCAAAAGGCCATCGAGATGATCAAGCGGCTGACCGAGGAGGTGGAGGTCGGAAAGATTTATCTCGGGACGGTCCGCAAAATCATGGATTTCGGCGCCTTCGTCGAAGTGTTGCCCGGCACCGATGGTCTGGTGCATATCTCACAGTTGGCTCATCACCGTGTCAAAGCAGTGGCGGACGAAGTGTCCGAGGGCGACCAGATCATGGTGAAAGTACTGGAAATCGATAAGCAAGGGAAAATTCGGCTGAGTCGGAAGGAAGCGATGCCGGCACCGACGGGATCGCCGACGAACGAGCCGACGCCGGCGGGATAACCGACTGTGTATCGAAAAATCGTGCTCGACAATCGGCTGCGCATCGTGGCCGAACATATTCCGACGTTGAAGTCGGTCACCATCGGGATTTGGGTCAACGTCGGTTCCCGCGACGAGCAGCCCGGTGAGGAAGGGCTCTCCCACTTCCTCGAGCATATGTTCTTCAAGGGAACACGAAGCCGGTCGGCGACGCAGATCTCCCGGGAAATCGATGCCCTAGGGGGCGAGATGAACGCCTTTACGACCAGGGAGACCACCACGTTCTATGTGAAGGTGCTTGACCAGCAGTTGGATACCGCGTTGGAACTGCTGGCGGATCTGTTTTATCGTTCTCGCTTCGAGTCGAAGGAGGTGGAGAAGGAAAAGCAGGTGGTGCTGGAGGAAATCCGGATGGTGCAGGATGATCCGGAGGACCTGGTTCAGGAACTTCACATGAAACATATTCTCGGCAACCACCCACTAGGCCGGCCGATTCTTGGGCAGGCTCCACGGATCAAGGCGCTCAACCGTAGTGATTTGTTGGCCTATGTCCGTTCTCACTATGACCCGCAACGCACAGTGGTGGCCGTGGCAGGAAATTTTTCCTGGAAGCGGCTCGAACAGCTGATGGCGCGCTACTTTTCCGGTTCGCATAAAGGATCGGCGCTCAAGCCCGATCGCCGCCCTCCCGTGGTGAAGGGAGGAGTCTTTGTGCAGCGCAAACCATTGGAACAGGTTCATCTCTGCCTTGGCCTACAAGGCCTCGGTGCCGGCCACAAGGATCGGTACGCTGCGCATGCACTTAACGGCGTGCTGGGAGGCAGTGTGAGTTCGCGGTTGTTTCAGGAGGTGCGTGAAAAGCGGGGGTTGGTGTATTCGATCTACTCGTTCCTCTCGACCTACTCCGACGGTGGCATGCTCACGGTGTATGCCGGGACCAGGCCGAAAGAGGTCCAGCGCGTCGTGGAGGTCGTCTGTCGAGAACTCAAAAAGCTCCGAACGCGTGGCATCGATGGGAAAGATTTAGCCCGGGTCAAAAACCAAATGAAGGGCAGCCTGATGCTCAGCCTTGAAAGCTCCCATAGCCGCATGAGTAAGCTGGCGAAGGATGAACTGGCGCAGGGGGGGCACGCGTCACTTGAGCAGATCACGGCCGATATCGATCGTGTCACCATAGGACAAGTTCACGAAGTGGCGCAAAGCCTGCTGGATCAACGGTGCCTGTCGGTGACGGCGCTGGGACCGATCGCCACGAATAGTCTGCAAGCCATCGCCTTGTAACGAGGATCGAAGTGAAAAGCGATGGAGTGACGGTTTCAAGGTTGGACGAGCAGTTGAAGAAGGAATGCGCGAAGTCGTGGCGATAAACTATTGATAACGTAATGACTTATTGCGCGAGACCATGAGGCATGTTCGGCAAAACATTTTCTTGACAGGGTTATTGGATTTCAGTACGATGGCCGCGTTTTTCACTACCCGAGTCAGAATTTTTTCGACTGTATCACAGGGGAAGGTAAGCAGAGAGAAAGGGGGTGTGGAGCGCACTTCCTCCTGCTAGCGCGTTCTCTGAATTTTGTTTTTTTCGAACTCTTTTTTTGCATACTGGGATTCACAGTTCTCTGGTCATCATTTTTCCAAGGAGGGTAGGGTTATGAATAGGGTCGGAATTCTAGCCGCACTTGCAGTGTCCTCCGTTGTCGGCTTGTTGACCGCCGAAATCTCGGTGGCGGCCGATGATGCTGGGGGAGGGGTTAGCGAGGTCATCACTGGTAGCGGAAAGCTTTTTAAGGGTGAGCCTACCAACACCCTAAAAGGCCGAGTATGGTCGCAGTGGGCCGACAATCCTGATGGAGAGATTTTGTTCGGTATTCAGTATTGGAATACCGGCGAGCCCGCCTCTGGTGAGGGCGGTGGCCGATCTTCAACCTCCATGGATGTGAAGCCGCCGGATCCTTTGTTCGTTTGCTGTGCGTGGGGGTACACTGGCGGTACTGAAAAAAACAACCCATACGCTGGGTGGCATCAGGCGGCAACCACCGTCCGGTTGGCTGTCAAGGACAAGAACCTGATGGACCAGATCATCAAGGCTTCGCAGGAGCTTGTGGCGATGGAAGTGACCCTTGATGGTCGTACCATCACCGGCTTCAAGGTCTTGAAGTAAGATTTATATCCACGTCGATATTATGCAGGATCTTTTGTCTTCTTTAAGGAGGATGTGATTATGAAGCTTCAAAAGCAAGGGTGGTCATTCATGGCCGCCGTGGCTCTTGTGGTGGCGTTTGCCTCCAATGCGATGGCCATTGAGGCATTCCAAGAGCGGTTCGAGTGGGGTGACCTGAGCAAGCCCACCACACTGCAGGGGCGTGTGATTATCTTGGATCCCTATGATGAAGCCGTATGGATTAACATTGCCGTATTCGGCGGAAATGCCGAGAGCAATCTATTTTGGCAGAGAATTCATCCGGGAAAGAATCTCAAATTCTATCCTGGGGATAAGAATGTGTGGGAGCAGCTCAAGTCTATGGCGCGTCCTCATGCAGGACCGGCTGCGGCAAAGGAAGTTCCTCCAGGATCCCCCACCACGCTCGTCGAGTTCGTGGCTCAGGAGACCGAGCAGAACCATCGTGTGATCTCGTCCGTCAAGAAGTTGCAAGACAATGCCGGTGAAATGGGCAAACCGAAGAGCATCTCGTCTCTCCGCTTGAAGGAATGCGAAGGCAAGACCGAAGTGGACGCCGCCTGCGCCGCCGCTAAGCAGGGATTGAACACCTCTCCGAAGGGTGGCGACAAGGTGTTGATGCAGTACGACGTGTTGTTGCCGAACGGCAAGCCGCTGGCCAACCTGATTCCCTGGACCGCTCAATACAATCGGGGTGGCGGCGCGCACTGAGCCTTTTCAAGATTTCATCTTGAGGGACAAGGCGGTACTCCTCACGGGGTGCCGCCTTTTTCTTTGCGGTCCTTCCGTATAGTCCCTATGGGGAAAAACGTGCTTATTCGTCTCGGAGCCGCTGCTGAAGGGAAGCCAGGCGGTTGAGGGCATCCAGAGGAGTCATGGAAAACAGGTCTATCTGACGGACTTCATCCAGAATGGGATGCGGTGTTGGGAGGGTGGCGTCGAAAGCCAACGACTGCTGAGAATCTGTGATCGGAGCAGAGGAAGTGTTGGACGATTCCAACTGAATAAGGACTGCTTTGGCTCGCTGGATGACCGTCTCAGGAAGCCCGGCTAGTTGCGCCACATGAATGCCGTAACTCCGGTCGGCTCCTCCTGGGATGATCCGTCGCAGAAAGATGACTTCACCGTCCCGTTCCTGTACGGCCACGCAATAATTGGCGATTCCCTCTCGGAGACTCTCCAGTTGTGTCATCTCGTGGTAATGGGTGGCGAAGAGGGTGCGAGCCCCGAGACGCCGGGGGTCCTGAATAAATTCCGCGATGGCCCAGGCAATGCTCAATCCGTCATAGGTGCTCGTCCCGCGGCCGATCTCGTCCAACAAAATCAGGCTACGAGCCGTCGCGCAATTGAGAATGTGTGCGGTCTCTGTCATTTCCACCATGAACGTGCTTTGCCCTCCGGCCAGATTGTCGGAGGCACCGACACGGGTAAAGATGCGGTCAACCAATCCGATATGCGCTTCCTTCGCGGGCACGAAACTCCCCATTTGGGCCAGCAGGGTGATCAAGGCCGTTTGCCGAAGGTAGGTGCTTTTCCCGGCCATGTTCGGTCCGGTCAGAATGTGCAGTCGACTTGTGGTGAGGTCGAGATGCGTGTCGTTGGGGATGAATCCGCCGTTTAGGTTGAGTCGCTCCACGACGGGATGCCGGCCTTGCACAATGTCGATCCGGCTGCCTTCATCGATGGTGGGCCGGATGTAGCGGTTGAGCGCTGCTGTTTCGGCTAAGGCGGCGAACACGTCGATGGAGGCGAGCCTCTGACTGATGTCCTGTAGGCGCCCGGTTTCCCCGGCCAATCGCGCTCGCAATGCTTCAAAGAGTTCTTGTTCGAGGGCGGTGAGCTTGGTCTCGGCCCCGGTGACGCGCTCCTCCAGCTCCTTCAGTTCCGCCGTCATGAAGCGCTCGGCGTTGGCCAACGTCTGCTTCCGAATATAGTCGGCGGGGACTTTGCCGAGATTGGCCTTGGTCAGCTCGATGTAATATCCGAACACCTGGTTGTAACGGATCTTTAGGGATTCCACGCCGGTTCGGGCGCGTTCTCGCGCCTCCAGCTCTGCGATCCATTGTTTCCCTTCGCGGCTGGCCTTGCGGAGCTCATCGATGCCGGGGTCATACCCCGTTCTGAAAATGTTCCCGTCGCGAATGGAGACGGGAGGATCTGGGGCCAGGGCCTGCTCGATCAGTTCGTAGAGGTCCTGGGCATTGTCCCATGCCGCTGAGAGCGCGGCCAGGAGTGGCGCGCGCAAGGCCGCCAGGAGTGCGTGGATGGCCGGGAGCGAGGCCAGCGACAGCTTGAGCGCTAAGAGGTCCTGTGGATTGGCTGCTCCAAGCGAAATGCGGCTGCAGAGACGCGAAATATCCTGCACGCTCCTTAATGCTGTCCGTAGGGCGACACGACTGTCGAGGTTGATTTTTAGTTCATCGACTGCGGTCAGACGGGCCTCGATGCCGGCGCAGTCGAGCAGCGGACGAAGCACCCACTCGCGTAACAGGCGCCCTCCCATGGCGGTGACGGTTCGGTCGATTACCTCCAACAGTGTGCGAGGTTGGTGCGAGGAGTGATCTTCCACGGAGCCTATCGGTCTGACCAATTCCAGATTCCGGACGGTCGCGCTATCCAAGTGCATGGCCGCATGGTGGTGCCGTACGCGTATGTGTCGGATATGGTCGAGGGGCGCGGTCGGCTGGGTTTCCCGTACGTACCGTAGAATGGCTGCGCCAGCCTGGATGGCCAGCGGGAGTGCGTGGCATCCGAACGCCTCCAGAGAATGTACGCGAAAGTGTTGTTGCAGCCGGGTCCGGCCGTCTTCCAAGTCGAACCAGGCGGTGGGTCGCATGCAACACCGTGGTCCGGACAACTCCTCCACCCATCGCCGCTCATCCGGTGAGAGGGTTTCCGGGAGTAGAAGTTCTTTCGGTTCAAGGCGGATGAGTTCGTCGACCAGAGCCGTGGTTGCTTGTGGCCCATGAAACTCACTCACCCAGTATTCGCCGGTCGACAGCTCCAGGGTCGCCAATCCGAACGACCATGCTCGTTGTCCGCCGCCGGCTGACTGGGAGCGAGAGACCACGGCTGTCAGGAGATTGGATTCGGCGGAAGAGAGGAACTCGCTGTCGATCAGTGTGCCGGGCGTATACAGCCGGACCACTTCTCGGCGGACCAGTCCCTTGGTGAGTTTGGGATCCTCGACTTGCTCGCAGAGCGCTACCGTTCTGCCCGCGCTCAGCAATTTGGCGATATAGTTTGTCGCGGCGTGATAGGGAACTCCGCAGAGAGGGATCGGTGTTTCGCTCGACTTGTCCCGAGAGGTCAGTGCGATCGAGAGCAGTTTGGAGGCTTCGACGGCGTCCTCCTGAAACATTTCGTAGAAGTCGCCGACGCGAAAAAACAGGATGGCATCTCGGTAGGCCTGCTTGATCTCGCGGTACTGCCGCATCAAGGGCGTGCCGTCGCTGTCACCCATCGGTCGCGTCTCCTTCGGCTTCCGAGAGGGTCGGCATGTCGGCCCGGCGCGTGGCTCGGTCGAGCGCCTGTCGGAGGCGCTCCAAGTCTACTTCCGCCTCTTGCAGCGCTTTCGTCTTCCGGCGTAACTCGATGCGGCCTCGCACCCATGCGGGAAACAGCAGGATGCCCGTGACGAGCAGGCCGACCCCGAACGCGGCCAGAATGGGCTTGTAGATCAATGTGGAGGCGGATCGAAGGCCGAAGAAGTAACGCAGCGTAACTTCCTGCTCCTGGTTCTGCAGAAAAAACGACAGCGAGAGCAGCAGCAGCAGCCCGACCAATATCAACCGAATCACCGTTCAGTCCTCCTCTGGCGCCGCAATTGTACACGGGTTTGCCCGGCCCCTCTAGGGGGCGTGGCGGCGGTCCAGCGAGCATGCAGGGCTGCCAGCAGCTCTTGCGCAGAAGGGCCGATGGCGATCAGGCTGGCGCGTCGTCCTGCCGCGCCCTGATGAGCCAGGTGAATTTCCAACCGGTCCGTCGGAAGGCTCCAGCCCCACCGATCGGCCCATTCGACGGCTGTCACGGTCTGTTCATCCAAATAATCGTCGAGGCCGGTATCTTCGAGCTGCTCGGCCGCCAGGCGATAGAGGTCGGCATGAACCAGGCGAAGGCGTCCGCGGTATTCGTGGATCAAGGTGAAAGTGGGACTGCTCACGGCCGTCGGTTCGGCCCGTAGTCCGGCCGCGATGCCCTTCACGAGCGTCGTTTTACCCGCTCCTAGCTCACCGAAGAGGGCTAAGATTTCGCCCCCTGTGGCCAGTTTGCCGATCCAGGTTCCCAAACGACGGGTCTGTTGCGGGGATGGGAGCCGCAGTTGCCACGGCTTTTCAGCAGGGCCGCGGACCGGTTTTGGTTGACCGGTCGATGAGACCCGCGTCGCTCTACGATTGCGTGAGGGATGTGAGGGCATGGGGTAGGTGGTGGATTACGTCTCCCGCGATCATGCCGGGTTGTCCCAGGTCGGCGGCGGCGCGATCTCCCGCGAGGCCGTGGAGATAGGTCGCGGCGCAGGCGGCCTCCCACGGGCCGACCCCTTGGGCCAACAGCCCGCCCACCATGCCGGTCAAGACATCGCCGGTACCGGCCGTGGCCATCCCTGGATTCCCGGTTGGACAGATCGCTGCCATACCATCCGGGCGTGCGATGACCGTCCGTGCGCCCTTGAGCACCACGAAGACGCCACGCTCGTGCGCGAAGCGAACGGCCGTTCCCAAGCGGTCCTGATTGACGGATTGCGTCGTCGCTTCCGCTTCCAACCGAGCCATTTCTCCGGGGTGAGGGGTGATTATGGGGGGATGCTTACACTCGGTCAGCAGCGAGGCCTTCCCGGCCAGGGCATTAAGCGCATCCGCGTCCAACACGCAGGGCTGATCGACACGTTTAATGAACTCCTGCACCAGATCGACGGTTTCCGGGTGGGTCGTGAGACCAGGACCAAGAGCGATCGCATCCCGGGTACCTGCAAAGGTCAGCAGCCGGTCCAAGCCGGACCGCGCGAAGGTGCGAGCCTTGGTTTCCGGCATCGGCCATGTCATAGCTTCCAGGAGTTTTGCTTCGAGTATATCGTTGACGCTCGAAGGGACTGCAACGGTGACCAATCCCGTACCTACACGCAGGGCGGCGGTGGCTGCCATGGCCGCGGCACCGGTCTTCCCGACCGAGCCGGCCACGAGCCCGAGGTGGCCGTAGGTTCCCTTATGGGCCGTCAGATGCCTGGCGGGGAGCGCGGCGCGCGCGAAGGTGCCACTGATGAGCATGACACGGGAGCCGACAGCGTCGACGAAGGAGGAAGGAATGCCGATATTAACGAGCCGGACTGCTCCCGCGTGCTCAATGCCGGCCCCGCAGTATAGGCCCAGCTTGGGCAGTCCGAGTGTGACCGTGAGGTTTGCGCGGACAGCAGTTCCCATGACGGCTCCCGTATCAGCCTGTAAGCCGGATGGAAGATCGACTGCGATGGTGGGACGGCCGGCTGTATTGATGGCTTCGATCACATCGAAATAGAGGCCCGTGACGGGCGTCGACAGTCCGGTGCCTAGAATGGCATCCACTATGAGCTCACTGCTTTCCAAGCGGCGCCGCATCGTATCGGAACCGGTCGGGCGTGTCACGGCTGAAGGTCCGGCACTCCTGAGAAATCGCTGATACATAGTTTTCGCGTCCCTCGCCAGATCCTGAGGGGAGACGAGCAGTAGTACATGGACCTTGGCTTTCTTTCGTTTCAGGAGGCGGCCGATTACGAATCCGTCGCCGCCGTTATTGCCTTTCCCACAGACAATGGTCACCACTTTTCCGGCCGGCGACCCATACCGTTGCTCAAGGTGCGCCACCACACCGGTGCCGGCTCGCTCCATCAGCGTGAGCCCGGGCACCTGGGCTTCGGTGATCGTCCGGCGGTCCAAGGTGCGCATCTGCTCTGCGGTGACAATGGGAATCATGTCGGTGCCGCTCACGTGTCAGTCGACCAATTCTTTCATTTCGCGGACCGCCTGGACTATTCCGACCAGTACAGCACGGGAGATGATGCTGTGGCCGATGTTGAACTCGACGATTTCCGGCAATCGAGCCAGGCGTTTAACATTGCGATAGGTGAGACCGTGGCCGGCATTGACGCCGAGGCCGAGCTTGTAGGCCAATTTGGCGGCCTGGGTGATCGCTTCGAATTCCTCGTCTTCTTCTTTTGAGCGCTTGGCGTTGGCGTAACGACCGGTGTGGAGTTCGACATAGGCCGCGCCGATCTTGTGGGCCGCCTTGATTTGCTCGAGGCTGGGTTCAACGAATAGGCTGGTGGGAATGCCTCCGTCGCGCAGCAAGTCCACGATTTTTTGCACGCGCTCACGATGGGTGACGATGTCCAGCCCGCCTTCTGTCGTCAATTCCTGGCGTCGTTCGGGCACCAGCGTCACCAGGTCCGGTTTGACGTTCAAGGCGATCTTGGCCATGGCCTCGTCGGCGGCCATTTCGAGGTCAAGCTTGGTGCGCACGATTTCCCGCAGCATGGTCAGGTCGCGATCTTGGATATGCCGCCGGTCTTCGCGCAGGTGCACCACCAATCCGTCCGCGCCGGCCAATTCGACCAACAGGGCCGCACTCAACGGATCGGGATCATTGCCGCCTCGCGCTTGGCGGAGGGTTGCCACGTGATCGATATTCACTCCCAGTCGAGCCATCACACCTCCGAGTCGTCCCGCAGTTTCATTGGGAAAAGTTTCAGAACCATTGGAAATTCATAGACAATTTGCCCGTCGCTGAGGCATTATTAACAGAATCGGGCGGGCGCGAGCAAGCGGGCTGATCGCAGGCCCATTTCAACTCTTCATGATCGTGGCGAAATTGACTCGTTCTGAGGGCTCCATTACAATACGGCCCTTCCAGAACGATGACGACGTAACCTGTTGCAATTAGACCCCGCCCTTAGGAGTCAGACGCATCCATGGCAATCGGAGACGGTTTTTACCGAATCAAGAGACTCCCTCCGTACGTCTTCGCGCAAGTACAAACCCTGAAGCTCGAGGCGCGGCAGCGAGGTGAAGACATCATCGACTTCGGAATGGGTAACCCGGACCAGCCTACTCCTGGTCATATCGTCGATAAACTCATTGAGGCGTCGAAGAAGGCGAAGAACCATCGCTATTCGGCCTCGCGCGGAATCACGAAACTTCGTCATGCCATCACGGGCTGGTACAAGCGCAACTACGATGTCGACCTGGACCCTGAGACTGAGGCGATCGTCACCATCGGTTCCAAAGAAGGGATCGCGCACCTGGCCTTGGCGACCATCGGTCCCGGTGACGTGGTCCTGACACCGACGCCGACCTATCCCATCCATATGTACAGCTTCATCATCGCCGGTGGGGAGGTGCGAGGGATCGAACTGCGTCAGGACAGCGACTTTTTCGACGATCTTTTGAGGGTCTACCGCCAAACCCTCCCCCGGCCGCGCATCTTAGTGATCAACTTCCCGCACAATCCGACGACCGCGGTGGTCGATCTGGAGTTCTTCAAAAAGATCGTCGCATTTGCGAAAGAACATGACGTGATCGTGATCCACGATTTGGCCTATGCGGACATCGCCTTCGACGGATATAAGGCGCCGAGTTTTCTGCAAGTACCCGAGGCGAAAGATGTCGGCGTGGAATTTTACACCCTGTCCAAGGCGTACAACATGCCGGGGTGGCGGGTGGGCTTCTGCGTCGGTAATCGCGAGGTGGTTGGGGCGTTGGCCAAGATCAAGAGTTATCTCGATTACGGGATTTTCCAGCCGATTCAAATCGCCAGCACTGTCGCACTGAACGGCCCTCAAGATTGCGTGAAGGAAGTGGTGCAGCGTTATCAAAGTCGCCGCAATGTGCTGGTGAACGGGCTCAATCGCATCGGCTGGTCGGTGCCCTTGCCGCGTGCGACCATGTTTGTGTGGGCGCGTATTCCGGATCCCTATCGACACATGGGGTCTCTGGAGTTCTCCAAGTTGTTGCTGAAAGAGGCCAAGGTGGCCGTGTCTCCCGGGATCGGTTTCGGAGAAGGCGGAGATGAGTTCGTGCGGTTCGCGCTGGTGGAGAATGAGCATCGGACGCGGCAGGCCCTGCGCGGGATTCGCAAGGCGTTGAAGTTGGACGAGCAGGACGTATGACACGCGAAATCGGAGTGGGGATGATCGGCTTCGGGACGGTCGGTACGGGTGTCGCCCGTATCTTGATCGAGAATGCCGAGTTGATCCGTCGGCGCGTGGGAGTGCCGATCAAACTGGTGCGCATTGCGGATCTGGATATCACGCGGGACCGCGGGGTGCCGTTGTCCCCCGGGGTTTTGACCACTGACCTCCAACAGATTCTGAGCGATCCTCAGGTCGACATCGTCATCGAGTTGATGGGCGGCTATGACGCAGCCAAGCGCGTCATTCTGGACGCGGTGCAGCGGGGCAAACACGTCGTCACTGCGAACAAGGCCTTGTTGGCGGTGCATGGGGAAGACATTTTTGCGGTGGCTTCTCGGCAGGGTGTCGATCTTGGGTTTGAAGCCAGCGTCGGCGGCGGGATTCCCGTGATTCGGGCCTTGATGGAGGGATTGGCGGCAAACAACATTCAATCCATCTACGGCATCATCAACGGCACGTCCAACTATATCCTCAGCCGGATGACCAGCGAGGGTCAGCGGTTCGATGTGGTATTGGAAGAAGCGAAACGAGCCGGGTACGCGGAGGCTGATCCGACGTTCGACGTCGCCGGCATCGATTCCGCACACAAGCTGACCATTATGGTGAGCCTGGCCTATGGGACACCCGTGAATTTCAAGGAAGTGTACACGGAGGGCATTACCGGACTGACCCCGCTCGATATTGCCTATGCTAAGGAGTTCGGTTTTACGATCAAGTTGTTGGCGATCGCAAAGTATTCCGACGGTGAGATCGAAGCGCGCGTGCATCCCACGATGGTGCCGTCTGCCTCTCAGATTGCCAAGGTCGACGGGGTCTACAATGCCATCCAATTGGTCGGGGATGCCGTCGAAGACGTCGTGTTATATGGGCGCGGGGCCGGGTCCATGCCGACAGGCAGTGCCGTCGTCAGCGATGTCATGTCCATTGCGCGTAACATGCTGAAGAACGCCAGCGGCCGTGTTCCTCCCGCCTCGTTTCAGCCGGATCAACGGCGGCCCTTGCGGATGCGTCCGATGGAAGAGATCACCTCGCTCTACTACATTCGCTTCATGGTCTTGGATCGACCGGGTGTGTTGTCGCAGATTGCCGGGGTGTTGGGGCGCTGCGGTATCAGCATCTCTTCCGTGCTGCAGCAAGGTCGGAAGGAGGGACAAACGGTGCCAGTCGTCATCATGACGCACATGGCGAAAGAACGGGATATTCAACGGGCCTTGAAAGAGATCAACACCATGCCCTACATTTCGGAACCCACGACGCTCATCAGGGTGGAGGGGCGTGACGAATGATGCGGAGCATCGGTCCTCTGAAGACCGCAGATTGGTGACGAGGTCATGATTCGCTGGCGCGGCATCATCGAAGAGTACCGGAAGTTCCTTCCGGTCACCGTTCACACTCCCGTCGTGACCTTGGGCGAGGGCAATACGCCGTTGATCCGGGCCGCACGACTGGCGAAGAAAATCGCCCCCGGTATCGATCTCTATCTCAAGTACGAGGGGATGAACCCCACCGGGTCTTTCAAGGATCGCGGCATGACCCTGGCGATCTCGAAGGCCTTGGAGGGCGGTGCTCGAGCGGTGATTTGTGCCTCGACGGGGAACACGTCGGCCTCGGCGGCGGCCTATGGGGCGCGCGCCGGACTCGCAGTGTACGTCTTGATTCCTGCCGGGAAGATCGCCTTGGGTAAATTGTCGCAGGCGATGATGCACCAGGCGACGGTCATCCAGGTGGAAGGGAATTTCGATCAAGCGTTGACCATCGTCAAGGAGTTGTCGGCCACCTATCCGGTGGAACTGGTCAATTCGTTGAACCCGTTCCGCATCGAAGGGCAAAAAACGGCGGCCATGGAGATCTGTGACGATCTGGGCGATGCGCCGACCCTGCATGTACTTCCTGTGGGCAATGCGGGTAATATTACCGCCTACTGGAGCGGTTATAAGGAATATCGCGCTGCGAATCAGACGACGCGTGTCCCGCAGATGATGGGGTTCCAGGCTGCGGGAGCGGCCCCGATCGTGTTGGGGCACGTGGTGGAGGCTCCGCAGACTGTCGCCACCGCCATCCGTATCGGCAATCCGGCCAGCTGGCAATCGGCGTTGACAGCCGTGCGGGAGTCCTCGGGGGCCATCGATATGGTGACCGACGAAGAGATTCTCCACGCCTATGCGCTGGTGGCAAGCGAAGAAGGAGTGTTTTGCGAGCCGGCGTCCGCAACGTCGGTGGCCGGTGTCATCAAGATGAGCCAGGCCGGCTTGTTGAAAGAAGGTGTCACAGTCGTCTGCACGTTGACAGGCCATGGTCTAAAAGATGCCGATACGGCGATCAGCATTTCGCGTCAGCCTAAAACGGTAAAAGCCACCCGCGATGATGTGGCCCGCCTCCTTGATGTGTGATTATCTCGAGACCATCGCATGAAATACGTCATTCTCCATGCCGACGGCATGGCTGATATTCCCTGTTCTGAACTCGGCGGAAAAACGCCGCTGGAGGCGGCTGCGACGCCACACCTGGATCGGATTGCGCAGAGCGGAGAATTCGGGCTGCTGAGTTTCCCGTTTGATACGGGTCCGGCGGCGAGCGAAGTTACAAGCGTGGCTATCCTAGGATATGATCCCCGGAAATACTATCCGGGACCTGGTCCGCTGGAAGCCGCCGGATTGGGCGTGACGGTCGGCGAGCAGGATGTGGTCTTTCGCTGCACGATGGTGACGGTGCGGGGCGAACACACGGCCGGTTCGAAGGATCGCGTTGCCGATATCAAGAAATTAGGGCCGCATGTAGTGATGGACGATGCCACAGCCGGTCTGATTGAGACAGAGCAGGCGCGTGAGTTATTGGAGGCGGTCAACGAGCAACTCGGTTCGGAATCGATTCAGTTCTATCCCGGCTCGGGCCATCGGCATTTGATGGTGTGGGTCGGGGGGAAAGCCCGTTCCCTCTGCGTCGATCCGCAGCAATTGGTCGGCGCGTCGATTGCCGATGCGCTGCCCGGCGGCGACGGGGCTGATGTCTTGCGCAAGATCATGGATGCCTCGCTGTTTATCCTGCGGGGTCATCCGGTCAACGACGAACGGGAACAGGAAGGGTTGAAACCGGCGAATTGTCTGTGGCTCTGGGGGCAGGGGCGCGCATCCCTCTGGCCGCCGCTTCCGGAGCGGTATGAGGTGACCGGCGCGGTCGTAGCGTTCAGCGATGTCCACCGGGGAGCCGGTGTCTGTGCTGGGTTGGAGCCGGTGGAACTTCCGAGCCATGACATGACGGAAGCGGAAAAATTTTCGGCCTGCGTCGAGGCGGCAGAGCGAGAGCTGGGGCGGAAGGATTTCGTCTATCTTCATGCGGGACTTTCCGATGACGTGCTCCATGCCCCTGATGTGCAGGACAAGGTGCGAGCGATCGAACGGTTCGATGCAGCGGTCGTGGGGCCGATACTTACGGCCTTGGCCGCCCATCCGTCTTACCGACTTTTGCTGGTCTGTGATCCCGGTTTGGCGAAGGCCAAGGGATCGGACGTTCCGCCGATTCTCTACGCCCTGTGCGATAAGGTGGCCCCGGCTCAAGCGGAGGCCGGTAAGCGATTCCATGAACGAGACGCGTCGGCTTCCGGAGCGGGGCCGCGCGATGCGACCAAATTGTTGGCGCGCCTGTTTCCTCGCGGAGCCTAACGGTCGTGGCATTGATCGTTCAGAAATACGGCGGGACCTCCGTCGGAACTATCGAACGGATTCACCGGGTGGCCGAGCGGGTTGAGCGGGCCCACAAAGACGGCCATGGTGTGGTAGTTGTGCTGTCGGCGATGAGCGGTGAGACGGATCGGCTCATCAAGCTGGCCCATGAGGTCACCGGCACGCCCGACGAGCGTGAAATGGACATGCTGCTCTCGACAGGGGAGCGGGTGACCATTGCGCTGTTGGCCATGGACTTGCGTGGGCGCGGAGTGAACGCCCGCTCCTTTACCGGTCGGCAGGTCGGCATCCATACCGACAGCGCCCATACCAAAGCCAGAATTTCCCGCGTGACCGCCGATCGTATTCGGAATGCGTTGGCGGAAGGTATTGTGCCTGTCGTGGCCGGGTTCCAGGGCATTAATGCCAGTTCGGATGTGACCACCCTGGGGCGCGGCGGGTCGGATTTGACTGCGGTCGCCCTTGCGGCGGCATTGAAGGCCGATCGATGCATCATTTACACGGATGTGGACGGCGTCTACACGGCCGATCCGAATATCGTGCCTGCCGCGCGGCGCCTCGAGAAGATTTCTTATGAAGAGATGCTCGAGATGGCGAGCCTCGGGGCCAAAGTATTACAGAGCCGATCGGTGGAGTTTGCGGCCAAGTATGCGGTGCCGGTCGAGGTCAATTCGAGTTTCAAGGAAGGAAAGGGAACGCTCGTGACACGTGAAGATGCCGATATGGAAGGGGTCATGGTATCCGGGGTCACGGGCGACCGTAATCAGGCCAAGATTACGATTGTCGGCGTGCCGGATCGTCCGGGCATCGCCGCGCGGGTGTTCGGCGCGGTGGCCGCAGCCAACATCGTGGTCGACATGATCATCCAGAACGTGAGTCAGGCCTCCATGACGGACATCTCGTTCACGGTCCCCAAGCCGGACTTGCGCAAGGCCGTCGACCTCGTACAGCAGTTGGCGCAGGAAGTTGGTGCTCGGTCGGTGGCGGTCACGGAAGCCATCGCCAAAGTTTCATTGATCGGCGTGGGGATGCGCTCTCACTCCGGCGTGGCGGCAAAAATGTTCGAGGTGTTGTCCCGCGAAGGCGTCAACATCATGATGATCAGTACGTCGGAGATCAAAATCTCCTGCGTGATCGAGGAAAAATATCTGGAGTTGGCGATGCGGACGCTCCATACGGCATTCGGGCTTGATCGGGTGTCGGCTCCTGCGTTGGGCTAGTCTCGACAGTTCGACCGCATCCCTGATACGCTCAGTACACTCATGACCACCCGGCGTACGAAACAACGGCCTCCCAAAGCCGAGCCTGTCACCGTACCGACCTTAACGGCTGCGCAGACTGCCACGCTCGAAATTTACGACACGACGTTGCGCGACGGTGCTCAGGCGGAAGACGTAAGTTTCTCCGTCGAAGACAAGATCCGTATCGCGCAGCAACTGGATGATCTTGGCGTACAGTACATCGAGGGGGGATGGCCGGGCGCCAATCCCAAGGACATCGAATTCTTTCGACAGATCAAAACCCTGCCATTTCGTCATGCGACGGTGGTCGCGTTCGGCTCGACGCGGAAGGCCAGCAACCCGGTTCGCCAGGACAGAAACCTCCAGGCGTTGCTTGCGTCCGAGATGCAGACCATTACGCTGTTCGGCAAGAGCTGGTCGTTTCAGGTAACGGATGCACTGAACATCTCGCTCGCCAAGAATCTGGAATTGATTGAGGACTCCATTCATTATTTGCGTTCGAAGGGGCGCCGCGTTTTCTATGACGCCGAGCATTTCTTCGACGGCTATAAGGCCAACCCGGAGTACGCCCTGCAGACCATACGGCGAGCCATCGCCGGTGGAGCCGAGCGCGTGGTCCTGTGCGATACCAACGGCGGCACCATGCCGTGGGAAATTCGCGAAATCTGTCGCGTGGTCAAGCAGGAGTGCCCGGTGCCGCTGGGGATTCACGCACACAATGACAGCGAAATGGCCGTCGCCAATTCGCTTGTGGCGGTCGAATCCGGCATCCTGCAGGTCCAAGGAACGATCAACGGCATCGGCGAACGCTGCGGGAACGCCAACCTGTGTTCGATCATCCCCAACTTGCAACTGAAGATGCAGCGTCCTGCGCTGGGGAAAAATCTTACGCGTCTCAAGGATGTCTCGGGGTTTGTCACGGAAATCGCCAATTTGATGCCCAACAAGCACCAGCCGTACGTGGGGGATGCGGCGTTCGCACACAAGGGCGGGGTGCATATCCATGCGGTGTTGAAGAACGCCGCCACCTATGAGCACATCGACCCGGAAGAAGTCGGGAACCGCCGAAGAATTCTCGTTTCGGATTATGCGGGACGGAGCGGACTGCTCCAAAAGGTGGAGGCCTACGGTATTTCCCTGGACAAGAATCACGCGAAGCTTCAGGAGCTGGTTGAAACGCTGAAGGAGCGAGAAAGTCAGGGCTATCAGTTCGAAGGCGCGGAAGGCTCGTTCGAACTGTTGATGCGCAAGGCGATGGGTCATCATCGTCCGTCGTTTGAGTTGCTGGGCTTTCGGGTCATCGTGGAGAAGAAGCAGGAACAGGGGCTGTTGTTGTCGGAAGCGACCGTGATGGTGAAGGTGGGTCATGTCGTGGAACACACAGCCGCCGTCGGGACCGGCCCTGTGAACGCACTCGACCATGCGCTGCGAAAGGCGTTGGAAAAGTTTTATCCGCAACTTCGCGAGGTGAAGCTGCTGGATTACAAGGTGCGGGTGTTGTCTGCCAGCGAAGGGACAGAATCCAAGGTGCGGGTCCTGATCGAATCGGGTGATCATAAAGAGAAATGGGGAACAGTCGGCGTGTCGGAGAACATTATGGAGGCCAGCTGGCAGGCCTTGGCTGACAGTATTGAGTATAAATTGTTGCTCGCGGATCGGTAGGTCTCGACCCCCGAGAGGTGCACATAGTCCTTGACAGGGCAGGTAACCTCACGTAACTTATGGGAAAATTCTTTTCTTGGACGCTCGACACCAAGAAAGACTTCCTAAGGAACGACTCTAGTGGACGGCGGGGGGAGAGGCATGAGAAAGGCGGATATTGCGAACGAAATCTTCAAACAGGTTGGCGTGTCCAAGAACGATGCGGCTGATATCGTCGAGCTCGTACTCAACCTGCTGAAGGAAGTGTTGCAGAAAGGCGATGCGGTCAAGATCGCCGGATTTGGAAATTTCGTGGTTCGGAGCAAAGGAGCCCGCAAGGGACGGAACCCCCGCACGGGTGAAGAGATCGGGATCACTCCTCGTCGAGTGGTGACCTTTCGGCCCAGTCAGGTCTTTAAGAAGTACGTCAATTCCTAGTTGCCACCTTGCCACGAGTCACCGCAGCATGAGGACCGGTCATGGGGAATGATCCCAGACTGGGAAGTAAGGTTTTTTATAAGATCGGAGAAGTCAGCAAGATTGCCAAATTGCCCGCGTATGTCCTGCGGTTTTGGGAGTCGGAGTTCAGTTTCTTAAAACCACGGAAGAGTCGCGGGAATCAGCGACTGTATGTGCAACGAGATGTGGAGACGGTGCTGGAGATCAAGCGGATGCTCTATGATGAGGGGCATACGCTGGCCGGAGTGAAACGGTACTGGGCCCGTCGAGGCCGGGTCAACCAGAAGCGCGGTTCACGGAAAGAGCTGGCGCAACGCGTTAGGGGAGATCTCCAGGCGATCATTCGGTTGATCGACTCATATCCGTCTTGAACCGTTCCAGTGATGCGGGCGGCTGCGTCCTCACCACGCAGGTACATCGATGTCGTGTATGTCGGGGCGTAGCGCAGCCTGGTAGCGCACTCGCTTGGGGTGCGAGTGGTCGTGGGTTCAAATCCCGCCGCCCCGACCATCGACATGATGAGGTTCCGCAATCGGTTCCGTCCTCCCTCCCTCAGCCCTACCCCGCCGAAGTCCCGTTCTCACAATGTTCTCGAGAGGAGAAGCGATTGTGGCACGTCCGCGCATCCTGGTGACCAACGATGACGGTATCACCTCCCCGGGCCTCCATGCGGTGGCAGGCGCGCTTCGTGCGCTCGGGGATGTGTGGGTAGTGGCACCTGATCGTGAGCGAACGGCGGTGGGGCATGCCGTGACCCTGCATAAACCGCTTCGGATTACCAAGCTCGCCCCGCGCGTCTTTGCGGTGAACGGGACGCCTGTGGACTGCGTCAACTTGGCGTTGGTCAAGGTTTTGCCGGCGTCGCCTGCCCTGATCGTGTCCGGCATCAACCGCGGTGTCAACCTTGGGGATGACGTCATGTACTCAGGCACCGTGTCGGCTGCGCTGGAGGGAGCAATCTTGGGCGTCCCTTCCATGGCCGTTTCACAGGAAGGCGACGAGACCTTTCGCTTCGAGGTGGGGGCTCTCTATGCGGCACGGGTAGCCCAAGAAGTTCTTACGGAGGGATTGCCGCCGGAAACCATTCTCAATGTGAATATTCCGAACCGGTCACTGGGGATGATCAAGGGGGTCAAGATCACGTGCCTGAGTCGGCGTCGATTTGAAAATCCCATCGTGGAAAAAGTCGACCCTAGAGGACGTACATATTATTGGATCGCCGGAACCCGCCAATCATGGGGTCGCCGGGAGAATGCCGACCATGAGGCCTTGGCGCGGCGGATGGTGTCGGTCACGCCGATTCATCTCGACACGACGCATTACGGCGTGCTGGATCGCTTCAAACGGTGGGAATCGGCCCTGTCGCGGCCGCCTGTGCGTCGCCGGGCCACCACTCGAAAGGTGCGAAAGAGAGGACGCGCATGACCGGCCTCATCGAATGGCTGATCGAGCAACTCGGCCGATTCGTCATCGCGACGATTTCGGCCTTTGGTTACACCGGCATTGCCATTACCATGGCGATTGAGAGTGCCTGCATTCCACTGCCCAGCGAAATCATCATGCCCTTCTCCGGCTACTTGGTGTCGACCGGCCAATTCTCGATGGTCGGAGTGACGCTGGCCGGGGCGATCGGCAACGTGTTGGGGTCACTGGTGGCCTATTATGTCGGCGTGTGGGGGGGGCGTCCCTTCGTGGAGCGCTACGGCCGGTATTTCCTGATCTCTCAGCATGATTTGGAAATGGCCGATCGGTGGTTTACGAAACATGGAGACGCGGCGGTGCTGGTCAGTCGCCTCCTGCCGGTCGTGCGAACCTTCATCTCGCTGCCGGCAGGAATCGCTCGGATGAATGTGACGAAGTTCGTAGTCTTTTCCTTCATCGGTGCCGTGCCCTGGTGTTATGCACTCGCCTACGTGGGGCTCAAAATGGGTGAGCACTGGAATCAGTTGCGGGAATACTTTCATCACGCCGATCTGGCGATCGGACTGGTCCTGGCTGCCGGGCTTGGGTACTTCCTATGGTCGCACTGGCCGAGGCGCCGAACCTCCATGGAGTAACCGTTCATCATGTTGCGTCTCTACAATACGTTGACTGGAAACAAGGACCAATTTGAACCTCTGGTGCCCGGAAGAGTGCGCATGTACGTTTGTGGCGTCACGGTCTATGATTACTGTCATCTGGGGCATGCCCGAAGCGCCCTCGTGTTCGATGTCCTCCGACGATTTTTGGAATATGCCGGGTATGCCGTCGAATTCGCGAAGAACTTCACTGATGTGGATGACAAGATCATCAGGCGGGCCAACGAGCAGGGGGTCAGCTGCGACCGGATCACGGCCACCTATATCGACGCGTACTATGAGGATATGGGCAAGCTTGGCGTGCGCCGGGCCACGGTGGAGCCGCGAGCAACCGAACACATCGGCGACATTGTCGCCCTGGTCGACCGCTTGGTATCGAAGGGCCTGGCCTATCGGGTCGATGGGGACGTGTATTTCCAGGTCGATCGTTATCCGATGTATGGTCGACTGTCCAAACGCAAACTGGAGGATTTGCAAGCGGGGGCACGAGTGGATGTGGATGAACGCAAACGGCATCCGATGGATTTTGCACTCTGGAAGGGCAGCAAACCCGGGGAGCCGGCTTGGGACAGTCCCTGGGGGCCGGGACGGCCAGGCTGGCACATCGAATGCTCGGCCATGGCTATGCGGCATCTCGGTGACACATTCGATATCCATGGCGGCGGCATGGATTTGATTTTTCCGCACCATGAAAACGAGATTGCCCAGTCGTGCGGAGCCACAGGAAAAGAGTTCGCACGTTATTGGGTTCACAATGGATTCGTGCAGACCAATCAGGAAAAGATGTCTAAGTCGTTGGGGAATTTCTTCACGATTCGCGACATCCTCAAGCAATCCGAATGGCCTGAGGCAATTACCGGCGAAATACTGCGGTACTTCCTCCTCTCCACGCATTACCGGAGTCCGCTGGAATTTTCGGATCAAAGTCTGCGGGAAGCCAAGTCTGCCTTGAATGGATTCTACGACCTGTTCGAGCGGCTGAAGGAGTCGACTCCGGCCCAAGGGGCTGCCGATAACCAGCTGCAGAAAGAAATCGTGCGGTTGCGACAGGAGTTCGTGGAGGCGATGGAAGATGATCTGAACACCCCTGCGGCGGTGGCGGCTCTCCAGAAGCTGCGTGGGGAGGCGAACAGGTGCCTTGAGGCGGGGGTGGGAGAAGAGGCGCGATCGGCGGTCCGCCAAGAGTTTTGCAAGCTAGGTGATGTGTTGGGGCTGTTGCAGATGCCCAACTGGCAATTTAAGAGTCAGGTTCCGCAAACGCCGGATGGACAGGGTGCGGAAGGGCACATGACCCTGTCGGACGAAGACATTGCAGCGCAAATCGCGGCGCGGATCGAGGCCAAGAAAGCGAAAGACTATGGCCGCGCCGATCGGATCAGGGCGGAATTGGCGTCCTTCGGCATCACGATCGAGGATCGGCCTGATGGCACGAGTCGATGGAAACGATAACGGCCCGGAATTGATCTACGGCCTCCATGCCGTTCGGGAAGCGTTGAGAGCAGGCGGCAGGCCTCTGCAGCGGCTGCTGGTGTTGGGGACCGATCGGCAATTCCGGGACATTGTCCAGCTCGCGAGGGAGAAGCGGGTGCCCGTGCATCTTGAGCCACGGTCGGCGTTCGATCGTTTGGTGCCTGCCGGCCGCCATCAAGGGGTTGTCGGAGTGGCGGCGGCCAAGGCCTATGCGGAGCCGGGTGCCATTCTGGAACGAGCGAAAGCGGAGGGGCAGGTGCCGCTTCTGGTTTTGCTGGATGGCGTCGAAGATCCGCACAATCTCGGCGCGATCCTGCGTACGGCTGAAGCTTCTGGTGCTCAGGGCCTGTTCATTCCCGAGCGACGGGCCGTCGGTCTGACCAGTGTCGTTGCAAAGGCTTCAGCCGGTGCGGTCGATTACATTCCGGTGGGGCGCGTGACCAACTTGACCCGCTTGATCGAGCGGTTGCAAGCCGAGGGCCTGTGGGTCTATGCCTTAGCCGCCGAAGCCCCCAAGCTTTACACGATGTTGGACCTCCGTGGGCCGGTTGCGCTGGTGTTGGGGGGGGAAGGGCAGGGGGTACGCCCGTCAGTGTTGAACGCCTGCGACGATGCCGCTCGCATTCCCATGATGGGGCACGTCGGTTCGCTGAACGTCTCGGCAGCGACGGCGGTCATTCTGTATGAAGCCCTGCGTCAGCGACGAGAGAACCAGCCTGGGGGGGAGCGAGCCTGAGTTCGAAAGGGAGGCTACCGCAGGCGCAGCAGCTTGCCTTGGATTGCGGCCTTCAGCAGCTGAGCGGTGTTGGAGACGCGGATTTTCTTCATCATGTTTGCTCGATGCGCTTCCACCGTCTTCACGCTGATTTTCAAGCGCTGGGCGATTTCCTTGTTCTTGAACCCGGTCCAGATCAGTTCGAGAATTTCCTGCTCCCGGGTGGTGAGCGTTTCCGGCCGCCGCTTGGGCAGCGAAGGGGCGACGTCCAATGGGGAGAGTTTTTTTCGGCTCTTGATGGTCTTGCCCGTTGTGGTCATGTGCATCTGGCTCCGCTACGAATCCGTCCAACCGTTCGGGTGAGCTCTGCGACGTTCGGCGTCAGAGTACGTACGAATTATACGCAGTTCTCCTAGCTTTTGCAAATAGGGCGCCGGAGAAAATATAGTCGTGAGAATGGTGAAAAACTAGTAGGCAATTATACATATGTTATATGCCGCCCATGCCGTCGGCGTGTGAAACGGGGCCGTCAGGAACGGAAATGACGTCGTATCTGATCATATTTCTGTTTGGAGCCGTGATCGGCAGTTTCCTCAATGTCTGTATCTATCGATTGCCTCGTGGAGAGTCGGTCGCGTGGCCGGCTTCGTCATGCCCTTCATGTAGGCAGGGAATCGCTTACTACGACAACATTCCGATTGCGAGCTACCTATGGCTTCGGGGGCGATGCCGCGTCTGCGAAGTCACCATCTCGCCTCAATACCCGGTGGTGGAAGCGGTGACCGCGTCGGCCTACGTCCTGCTGTTCTGGTGGTTCGGGTTTACAGCGGAGGCCTGGGCCTATGCCTTGCTGACTTCGGGCCTCATCGTGATCACCGGCACGGACCTCTCGCACACCATGATTCCGGATGTCGTCACGCTGCCGGGTATCGTGGCTGGGCTGCTCTGTGCCGCCATTGTCCTTCCCATCAGTGTCGTCGACTCGTTGCTGGGCCTCCTCGTAGGAGGGGGGATTCTGTGGTTTCTCGCGTGGATCAGCCCCTATCTCTTCGGAAAGGAAGGGATGGGCGGCGGTGACATCAAACTCATGGCTATGGTGGGGGCCTTCCTCGGCTGGCAACCGGTGTTGTTAGCTATCATGCTGGGCTCACTTCTGGGCTCGCTGGTCGGTGGGGGATTGATGATGTCTGGAGTATTACGTCGCGGTCAGTATATTCCGTTCGGACCGTTCCTCGCACTCGGATCACTGCTTGCCTTGTTTTTTCATCAGCCGCTGTTCACCTGGTACTGGACACTGCTCGACTTGCCGCAGTGAATTCCTGTAAACAGGCTGCCAGTAATGATTTGCAGCCACTCGTCTGTCGACTGACTGTATCCGAATGGATGAGCGGTTGTATCCGATTCGTGACAGTTCAGAAGTGTCCACTCCGCCGGTTGTGACCATCCGTCCGCATCTCCCGCTGACAGTCTGCCATATTCTCTCGACATCTCCATAGGTTTGCGGATCTCACGTCTGCGCGGTGCCGGTGATGGCCCTTGCCGCCTGGATAGAGCCGAACGGCATAGAAATTGGAAATGCCTTACGCGCCGACGAAAAGGAGCTTCTATGAATGAACGTGGTGTGAGTCTCATTGAATTGTGCGTGGTCACGGCCATGATCGCGATTGTGGTCGGCGTGAGCCTTCCGAGTTGGGCGACCTTGGTAGCCAAATATCAACACCGCGCGATTGAGTCGGAAATAGCCTCGGAGTTACGCATGGCTCGTCAGCTGGCGATCGTGCGCCGGGAGCGGATCCGGGTCGTCGTAGACGTCGATCGGTCGGAGTTGCGGACCGAGTGCGTGGACTGCGGCATGGGACCCCTCCGTCGGTATGACTTTTCTCGCAAGGGGACGGTGATCAGTTCCATGACGACGGGTCCTGAGGTCGTATTCCAGCCCAGTGGGCGGTCTGCTACCGCGACCACCATCATTCTCTTTGACCGAAATCAGACGCCTCATCGTCTGACGGTGAGCATGACCGGGCGGGTGGTCCTGTCATGATCGGGAAGAAGAAAGGGATCGGCCGGCCATGGAACGGTTGGAAGAAAGCCGACGGGTGTACCCTGGTGGAGAGTATGGTGGCGTTGGTGGTTCTTTCCATCGGTGTGATCGGAGGCATGGGAATGTGTGAGTGGGCGGAACAAGGGCTGCAGCGAGGCGTGCTGGCGAATCGGGCGTTGAGCGCCGCTGAATCGTGCTTGGAGGCGAAACGTAGCCTCCCATGGGAGGGGCTGTTGTGGGACGACCTGGATCAAGATGGAGTGCTGGAATCCAGGATGCACGACGACGGGTTGCAAGGCGATGAGATCGCCGGCGACGGTATCTTCACAGGCAGTCTTACGAAAGGCGATATGCGGTTGCTCTGGACGGTGGAGTTCAATCGCAGTGGGCAGGGTGCGTTTGCCAGCCTGGCGACGATCGAAGCGCGGGCCATGTTCACGACGATCCGTGGCCGCGAACATGCCATCAGACTGCGGACGATTGTGGCGAATCCACGTTACGTAGGAGCGTCTTCATTGTGAGGAATCAGGCCGTGAGCGGACAGAGTTCAACGGTCCTGCCTTCGCAACGGACCGTCGACATGGGGTGTCGCGGGTTCAGTCTGATCGAGCTGCTTATGGCGCTCACGATCGGGGGCGTCGCAGTATCCGCGGCTCTTTATATGTTCTCGGCATATGGAGGGCGGTTTCATGCGCAGCAGTCGGCTATGGTGAGCAATCAAGAACTACGGCTCGCCATGGACGTACTCTGCAACGAGGTTCGTCTGGCGGGCGCCGGCGTGATGGGCGGTGACGTGCCGCTTACGACGATGAGGCCCGATGAAATGGAGTTTTTCGCGAATCTGAACGGCACCGCGACCGTGCTGACTCGCCTCGCCCTTCCGGGCGAGGCGGAGTTATCGGTGGAAAACGCTGCCGGTTGGTCCAAAGGAAAGCAGGTGCTGCTCTGTACGGCGGAGTCCTGCATGTGGAACCGTCTGGCTGCCGAGGGGCGAAAGCTGGCATTGCCGCTGACGACGCCCTTGGCTGCGGCTCTACCGGCGCGAAGTGCGGCGTTCCTTCTAAATCGAGTTCACTACTATCTGAAGGTCGACGAGGATGGGACCACGCGCTTGATGCGAGCGGTGGATGGCGGAGCCAGTACCTTGGTGGCCGACGTACGAGAATTTCATCTCCAGTATCTCGATCGGCACGGTCGCGAGACGGCAGCGGCCGATGAGGTGGTGCGCGTGCGCGTGCGTGCGCAAGTTGGAGTGTCAGGAACGCCGTTTACGGAGGACATTGCGATCAGGGCTTGAATGTAACAGAAGGAACAGAACGATGAGCAACAATCGAATGCGGTTCAGGTATGCAGAGAATGAACGCGGCGTGGCCTTATTGGCCGTGTTAATGGTGGTTTTCTTGATGACGCTGTTGGGGCTGACGTCCGCCCAGCTGGCGGGACAGGAAATGATCATCGCCGGCGCATTGCACGAGGAACGGCTCGCGCAGCATGCCGTCGATGCTGCCGTGGACGTTGTGACGGGGTGGTTCCACGATCCCGCACTCGTGCCGCACGACATCGCCTCGACGTTCTTGGCCAAACGTACTGCGAATGCGCAAGGCGCACCGTCCTATGTTGATGCCCAAGGCCGGTCACAATTCATCGGGACCGCGGAGCAGCCGGATCTGGTGTTCGACGCGGCTGTACCCGCCCAAGACCGCCTGCTCAATGATCCTCTCACCGGCTGGTTTCGGTCGCTCAAGGGCCTAGCCCGTATCCTGAAATTGCGTGTCTATGGTCCGACTAGGCCTGGGCTGCTCTGTACCGTCGAGGTGATGGCAGGGGCGGGGCGCGTGACGAAATCGGTGGCGATGGAATTGGGAGCCTATGCGATTCCGTCTCTCCATGCACCGATACAAACCGGCGCATTGGGCAGCGATGTCGAAGGATCGCGTCCCGGGTCGGTCACGGCCCATTGGGGTGATCTGGTTGTGCGCGGCCATGCGTATCTGTCTCGAGCCGATGAGATTCCAGCGAAAAGCTCCCTGGCGTCCGTGACGGGGCAATCCTATGCCGAAATGGGCTATCGGGAGGATCGATGGGTGGATCTCTGGATCGGTGGAGAGGTGTTTTTTTCTCAGGTCCCATCTGAGACTAAAACGGAGGTTCCGGCCAATGTACATGTACGACAGATGCCCGTTCCCGGTATCAAAATGGATCAGTGGGAGTATGAGGCACTGAAGCGGATGGCTAAGCAGTTTGGACGGTATTACGGAATAGATCGTGATGGCTTTCTCTATCTCGGTGGGGTGATTCAGCCGGGTTCGGGAATCCGAGCGGCCGAGGTGTTCGCCTCGTCCGGAGTCGGCAACCATCAAGGGCTGGTCTTTATCGACACGCTCGATGCCCAACCGCCACGTGCGGACAATTTGGGAACGATTGTGCTCGACCAGGAGTATGCGGAGGGCATGTTCGTGGTGAATGCTCATGTGCACTGGAGGGTACGGGAGAAAGGCCAATCTGTTCCGGCACTCAGTCCTCCGCCCGAAGGCGAGACATCCTTGGGCACCCGAGTGCCGGCGCAGCTGAGCGACATCCATCTGCAGGGCGTGCTGTATACGGCCGGTGATCTGCGGTATGCAGGGCACGTCAAAATTTACGGTGGCATTGCCGCCCAGGGAGCGCTTGTCGATGAGACGAACGGATTTGGTGCATTGGAGGTGTGGTTCAACCATGAATTGCGGGATGGGTTCGTGCAGGGAGTACCGGTGGTTTTCCAGGCACCGGGTAGTCGTCAGGTGCGAATAATGTAATGTGAGAGTGTCGGCGAGCGAATGGAAGAAAGGAAGAAAGCATGATTCGGGGAGCCGTATCGGGGAGTGAAGCGCTGCAGGGTGTCGCACGTGTGACGACAAGGGCGGTGACCGACGCCTATCACAAATTGGTCGACCAGGGCTTTCTTCGGAAGGAAGAATTGATGACTGCGAAAGGAGAGGCCGTTCGCCGAACGGTCGATCTCGCGACAGTGTTGATGGATCGGTATCGAATTCCTAAACCAGCGATCGGCGCAGTCCTAACCGAGTTTTACGGTTGTCCCTTTCAGCCCTATGACGAGCGCATCGTCATTGACCGGGGGTTGGTGAAGAATCTGAACGTAGACTATCTTCGCCTGAACCACTGGGTGCCTCTCGCACGTCATGGGTCTGTGGTCGAAATCCTCATCGATGATCCGCACAATTCGGAAAAGGTGCTCGATGTGCGTCGCGCCTTCCCCGGAGCGGTGCTGTCGTATCGAGTGGGATTGCCGCGCGATATCGAGCGGTTTCTCCTTATGGGGCAGGCCCGGCAACCGGATGACTTGATAACAGACATTTTGGGAGAGCTGGTCAGCGAGGCCCAAATCGAAGACCAACAAAATGCGACGATTGCCGCGATTACGGAAAATGACTCCGCGATTGTGCGTCTCGCCAACCAGGTTATCGCTGAGGCCTATCGACAGGGAGCTTCTGATATTCATATCGAGCCCTACTCCGACCGAAAGGAAACATCGGTACGTTTTCGGGTGGATGGCACGTGCTTTACCTACATGAAGATTCCGGCGGCGTATCGTCGGGCGATCGTGTCTCGCATCAAGATTATGGCGAACCTGGACATTGCGGAGCGACGCAAGCCACAGGACGGCAAGATTCGATTCAAACTGACGACGGGGCAAGAGATCGAGTTGCGAGTGGCGACGCTGCCGACAGCTGGGTTCAATGAAGATGTGGTGATTCGCCTGCTGGCAGGAAACGGTCCACGTCGTATGGAGGACTTGGACTTCAGCACAGAGACCCTGCAACTGCTGACCGAGTTGGCGCAGAAACCCCACGGGATTGTGTTGTGTGCCGGGCCAACCGGCTCGGGCAAGACCACGACACTGCACGCTCTCCTGGCGTCGATTAATAACGAGGAGCGAAAGATCTGGACGGCCGAGGATCCTATAGAGATCACCCATGATGGGTTGCGGCAGGTTCAGGTGCATCCCAAAATCGGTCTGACGTTTGCCGCGACTATGCGGGCATTCCTCCGAGCGGATCCGGACGTCATCATGATCGGAGAAATGCGTGATAAGGAAACGGCCGATATTGCGATCGAGGCGTCTCTCACCGGGCATTTGGTCTTCAGTACTATTCATACCAACAGTGCGGTGGAAACGGTGGTGCGGCTCCTGGATTTGGGGTGCGATCCCTTCAATTTTTCCGATGCCATGCGAGGAGTGTTGGCGATGCGTCTATGCAAACGGATCTGTCTCAACTGTCGAGAGTTTTATCAGCCGAATCAGGATGAGTGCGACGAGTTGGCCCGCGCGTACGGACGGCCGGAATGGGAATGTCTAGGCAAGGTGAATGGCCATCCCCTCCGACTCGCACGAGGCAGGGGCTGTCCGGCGTGTAATCAGACCGGTTATCGGGGACGGATTCCTATCCATGAGTTGATGGTCGGATCTGAACCTCTGAAAGAATTGATTCAAAGCCGGGCTCGAACCGCTGAACTGTTGAAGCAGGCCAAGCAAGATGGGATGAAAACGCTGTTGCAAGACGGAATAGAAAAGGTGGTTCGAGGTCTCACGACCTACAAACAGGTTCGCGCGGTGGCCATCAAGTGAAAGGCAAGCCGTTGTCGGCCCGTTATATATTCGTCGCTGGGAGTTCGCAGGGCGACAAAATTTGTCAATGTCAGGAGGTCTGAACGCTCGGAATTGTACTGCCCCTCGCCAGATCCCTAAGAAAAATATCAAAGAATTAGAGTGGGATAGGGAGACCATCATGACGGCATGGCATTTGCTCCCCTCCTGCTCGCCATGGAAGCGCCTGCGTGTTCGCGACAATCTCCTCTTGCCTTGAGGCAACAGGGTTTTACTCTGGTGGAGGTCATGATTGCGGTCGCCATCGTCAGCATTCTCACGATGGTGGCCATTCCGAATTACCTTCAGTGGAACGCCCGCTATCAACTCAAGCAGGCCACGACCGAACTGGCTGGAAGCCTGACCCTGGCTCGATTAGCGGCGATGAACAGAAACCTTACCGTTAGCGTTCAACTGACATTGGTTGCCGGGAGGGTCACAGTCGACTTCGGAGGCGCACTGGCTCCAGTGACCCTTCCGCCCCAAATTGTCTCCTTCGCCGGCGGCCCGACGATCCAATTTACGCCCCAAGGGTTAAGTGGAGCATCCACCACACAAACCGTGATCCTCACATCCGAACAGGGAACGATGTACGCGGTCGTCGTCACTCCGGCCGGCAAGGTGAATTGGTGTGCCAAGTCAACCTGCCCCTAAGTCGCGCATGAACGCTATGAGTTATGGTCGACCCACGTCAGTCGAAGGCCCTATGCATCAGCGGGGCTTTACTATTCTAGAAGCGATGGTGGCCGCTGGGGTGCTTTCGGTGGGGTTGTTGGGACTGGCAGGTCTTCAAGGAATGTCGCTCGGGAAAAATGTCGATGCGAATGATGTAACTCGCGTGACAAATCTCGCGGCCGACATGGCCGAGCGAATCCAAAACAATCGGCAGTACGTTTTGGATTACCACAACACGGATACTGGCGTTGCCTGCCCGCAGAATGTGAGCACGCAACGAATGGCTCTCGGAGATTGCGCCCAATGGCAGACGCTTGTGGCAAATTCCAGGCTTGCTGGAGCTCGTGGGGTCATCACGGTGACCAGTCTGGATCCAAACCCCACAGCGAATCCAGTCACAATGAACCGATTCTTGGTCACGATCACCGTAAGCTGGCAAACCATGCGTACTGATGTCAGTACAGCGCGAACCAAGACCGTGACCTTCACCAGTTTGGTTGCACCCGAATAATTGAAGAGGGTGGAAGTTATGAGAATGCGTCAATGCGCAGCGAGCGAGCATGGGTTTACGCTTGTGGAATTGATGATCGCCGTTCTGATCACGGTAGTCATTGTGGCGGCCACCCTGACGATGGTCGTCACATCGAATCGCGCCAATGTCGTCAATACTCAAGTTGCGGATGCGCAACAAAATGTTCGATTGGGCATTGATCTGATCGCGCGTGACATCAAGCTTGCCGGTTATAACTACAACGCCACCGATCCAGGGACAGCAGCTGTGGGTGCGTGTAACACTACGATCGGCGCTATCGTAAGGCCAGTCGGTTTGCTGCCTCAGGACCAGGCTCCGGCAGCCGCTGATACCGGCCCGGACGGTGTGTCCATGGTGCTTCCAATCAACGCGACCGGATGGACGCTGACTGCGGCGGTAGGGGGGACGCAGAATGCGCCTGCTCAGGACAATTCGATCACTCTCTCGAGCACGGCCATTGCCGAAATGAGTGCCCGCGGGCTTGGCGTCGGATCAACAATTTCGATCGGAGGGGCGCTGTCCAAGACTGTGGCATCTGTGGGCGCCACCTCAATCGGCTTTGGAACAAACAACTATGTCGATGGGAAGTTTCCCATCGGCACACCTATTTATCTCATGCAATGCGTTCGGTATCAAGTCGTAACCAACACGCCGGCGACGTGCGGGGGCGATGCGCCATGCCTGGTCAGAGACAATGTGCCGATAGTCGACGGGGTTGAAGATCTCCAAATTACCTATGCCTGCGATGGGTGCAATCAAACGGCTCCAAATCCACTTCTGCCAGATGGGGTTGTGGACAACCAAGACGGGTCGTCATCCATGGGATTGCCTACCTTCACCCAAGGAGATTTCATTTCGAACAACTCGTGGGCCGTCACTCCGTGGACGCCGGACAAGATTAAGATGGCGCAGGTCAGCCTCGTCGTTCGGCAAACCAAGGAGGACCAGGGGTTAAACGAAAGAGGCACGCGTGGTATTAACACCACCGGCCCCGTCGTGGTCGGCGACCACGACCCTTCTGCAGATCCCACCTATAACGAAACGACATATCAGCAGCAGCGACGGCGCGTCTTGGTCAGGACCATACAACCACGGAATCTGTAGCGGGCTGGCGTAATACGTGTGAAACACGAACGAATCGAGATTGGCATGCAGGATCAGCGTGGGATTGCCTTACTGACGGTGCTCTTGATGCTATTGATCCTCACCGTCTTGGGCATTGCTGCCATTACGGTGACGGGTTTGGAGAATCGCATGGCTGGGTTCTTTCGCGGCACTGAAGCCGTGGTTGCAGCGGCGGATTCGTGCGAAGGTCTTGCGGCAAACATTATTCAGCAGACGCTGGCCCCTCCTGGCGTGCTTCCGCCTTCCTTTGTTGCTCCGGCCGGTCCGGTTCCCACGGCCAATGCAGCTACGCTGTATGCGGAAATCTATGGGTATGACCTGCCTTCTCCGCCGGCTGCGTCGAACACGCCTGCCTATAACCACTCAGACACTGCCAGCATCACACCAAATTTTGTGATGGATAACCTGCCCGGATTTACGGTGAATGGCGACATTGATCTCCTCTACACCCATCAAAAGTACGGTCAAGGGGCAGGAGGGACAGGGTCTGTTGAAAAGGTCTACAGAATTACCTGCATGGCAAGCAACCCTGCGACCGGGTCGAATAGCACCGTCACGTCGGTGTATGGGTGCCTAGAGGGTGAAACGTGCGTGAAGAAAATCAACTAGGCGAACGGAATCAACGAGGTATGTCATGAGCCACCAAGGCATGGTGCTGCGAGTGGTCCTGACGATGGCGCTCGGCTGCCCGCTGATGGCAGTTGTCGTGTCGGCTCAGACAACAGAGGGCGTCCTGCCCTTTTCGACTGTCGGGTTCCAGTCCGGTGTTGTAGACGAACTACAGAGCGCAACGATCCGTATCGACGGGCGGAGTTATGTGTTGAAGCCTAACGTCCTGGTGATCGACCACGAGGGCCAGCCCTTGGAGTTGGCGCGAATCGTGCGCACCTCACTGGTGTACTTTCATCTCAAGGAAGGCCACATCGATAAGATGATGGTCAAGTTACCTCAATAGTGTTGGAAGGGGAAACTTATCTCACTCTCTGCCGAGTCTATGTGTGCGTGGTGTTGAGATGAGGAGGCCAATATGATGCGTCGTATAGTGGTCGCGTTCGCGTTGATGGCGGGAAGCAGCATGATTGTCGCCCTGGGGACAAGCAGGTGGGCGGAGGGTGCGGTTTCCAATGCGGACTATACTGCGGTCCCTCCCTTCGTCTCCAGCGCTACGACTCCGAACATCATCGTGGTCATGGATAACTCCGGCAGTATGAGCAATCGAGCCTGTGAGTCGACCTCCTGTGGGACCTTAGCCGATGGGAGCACTTCTACAACCACGACGTTTACGGACACGACGAGATACTCCGGTTACTTCGATTCCTTGCGCTGTTATCTCTACGATACGGCAGATACTAGATTTGAAGAGGGGGCTGCGAAGACTGCGTTAAGTACACCATGTTCGGATACGGAATGGGACGGAAATTTTCTGAATTGGGCTACGTTGCGCCGGTTTGATGCTGTAAAGCGAGCAATGATCGGTGGCGACTGTTTTGCAGCAAGAGCGGCCGATGGAACGTGTCCAGCGACGGGTACTCCTGCGCTTAAAACGGTTCGTGCTCAAGCGAGCGGTGTGTCGAGAGAGACTGTCAGTGTGGCGTCTGGTAGCGGGGCAAACGGCTATGAAGGGCGAATTCCATTAGCTGATCGCGGGAGCAATCCAAACCCGATATACATTCACACCGATGCAGCCTACTTCTGCGTCGAAAATGACAACAGTTTTGATAGCAACTGTGGAGACAGCTTCAGTCTTCGAAAATATCTCCTGAAAATTGGGTATGCGACTGAACCGACGGGTGTCATCCAGCAGATCGGAAGCAAAGCACGATTTGGATTGGTCGAGTTCAAGTCCAGTAGTGAAGGGGCCAGAATGTTGGTCGGTGCAGGCTCACGTCAGTCCATTGACTGGTCTGGGAGCAGCGTCGAGACCTTCAATACCAACATGGCTGCGATGGTGGATGCCGTGCAGGAATCCTATCCTTCAACCTGGACTCCTCTGGCGGAATCGCTATATGAGACCGCTCGCTATGTGGCACAGATCCAGTCCACTTTCTCTTCTGGATATGTATATCCGATTGCCTTTTCTGGCGGTGTCTCCAATGGAGTGAACTTTGCGACGAGCGGGGCAGGATCCATCGGGATGAGCGAGATCAGTGCGCTAGGGGCGAGTGAGACGTGCCCGGCTGGTTATATAGCCAGTGCCTGCGGGCGCGACCCCTATTTCTTTGGAAAGAACCATACACCGCCGTGGGCCTCGACCTCTCAGGTTGTCAATTGTTGTCGAACATTCGTCATCATTTTCACGGATGGTGAGCCGACACAAGATCAAAATATCCCAGCTGCCATTCAAGACCATGGTCATGCGCATCACGGGCAGCACTGCACCGGTAGCGATAATCTCGCTCCTCCGCGACCGATCGACTCCACGTGCAACACGCACTCGTTGACCCCATTTAGTGATTTGCTCTCCGAACACAAGACCTCCTATGCGGACAGTGGCAGCCATTACTTGGATGATGTCGCCTATTGGGCCCACACGAACGATCTCCGTCCCTGTAACGGAACCGCTGATGGAACGATTGCGGGTCTTGGTGTGACAGGACATTGTTTGCCTGGGACCCAAAGCCTAACGGTATATTCATTCTTTGCGTTCGGCAATATCAACGGGCGAGGGATTTTGGCGCAAACCGCTCGATTGGGTGCGTTTGAGGATTCAAATGGGGACGGGATCCCACAAACCAATGAGTGGGACCGGGAGAATAACTACACCGGCGCCGCCGTACCGGACGGCATCCCCGACGCGTATTTCGAATCATCCAATGTTGATGACTTGCAGGATAAGCTCTTGGCCACGATCGCAAGTATTTTACGGCGTAGCTCGTCAGGCTCTTCGGTATCCGTGCTCGCCACTGCGTCCACAGGTGAAGGAGCCTTATACCAGTCGTACTTCTATCCGAGTACGATCGAACCGTCCACATTAAGCGATGTGAAATGGACGGGCTATACGCAGGCTCTCTTCATCGATACGTTTGGCAATACCCGTGAGGATACCAATCAGGACGGTCGCCAAGATTACAAGGTCGACAAAATCATTAAGACGCGATTCGATACGGTGTCCAACTCGGTCAAAGTCGATAAGTATGTCGACAGTGACGGCGATGGAATGCCGAACGATCAGAATGGGGACGGACAGATAACCGTTGCCGACTGTAATCCTTGCGGTCAGCTACTTAGTGATATTCTTCCTATTTGGGAAGCGGGGAAGCAGCTTGCCCTGAAAGATTCTTCGACTCGAACGATCTTGACTTGGGTGGACTCCGATCACGATGGTTTTGTCGATGCCGGTGAACAGATTCCGTTTACGACAGCGAATGAAGCGGTGCTGCGACCATACCTTCGTGCTGCGTCCAGCGCTGAGGGGACCAAGATCATCAACTTTGTGCGGGGGTGTGAACCAGCGACCTGCGCCGAGCAGGCCACCACCAGAGATCGGCGCTTGCAGGTGCCAGCTGGAAGCTCGGCCTTAAAGGTATGGAAATTAGGCGATATCATTCACTCGACTCCTACCGTGGTGGCGGCGCCGAAGGACCGTCATGACGCGGTATACGGAGACCAGAGTTACTCGGCCTTTTTGCAGCTGTACCACAACCGTCGTCAGGTCGCTTATGTGGGAGGAAACGACGGTATGCTGCACGCATTCAATGCTGGATTCTATCATCCTGGCGACGACACCGGCGCCTCAGCTCCCGCGAATACCACCGAGCATGGCTGGTTTACCAAAAATCCAAACGATAATTCGACGGGGCAACCACTTGGAGACGAGTTGTGGGGGTTTGTGCCATATGAACTGCTCCCACAATTAGAGTTCCTGTCGCGAGCTGACTATCAACACACCTACTATGTTGATTTGCCCTTGAAGGTTGCCGATGTCCGCATTTTTACACCGGATGCGGACCATCCAAACGGATGGGGCACGATCTTGATCGGTGGATTTAGGATGGGAGGCAGCTGCGGCGCATGCACGGCGGGAACCGGAGCGCCGCCCATGACAGTCAACATCGGCGGAACAGACTACACCTTTTTAAGTTCCTACTTTGCCCTAGACGTCACGAATCCCGAGGTTGCGCCGAAACTCCTCTGGTCATTCAGCAGTTCAAATCTGGGGTTGGCCACCAGTGTCCCGGCGATCGTTCGCGTCAATCCCGGAGCCGATGCAATGGCCAGTCATACGAATGCCAAATGGTACATGGTCGCTGGATCTGGTCCGACCGGTTATGACGCGAGCGTGACCCAAAGCGCAAAGGTGTTCGTGGTCGATCTTGCGACCGGCCCGGGTACTTCCAACAGTCTCGTCACCACCTTCTCAGTAGGTAGTTGGAATTCATACATCGGTGATATCACCGCGTTCGATCGGAATTTGGACTATCGCCATGACGTGGTGTATTTCGGTCGCGTGATTCACGATGGCTCGCTTCCTTGGCGAGGCAAGATTTATCGGCTCACGATGGGCGCCGGTGGGGCGACGGCTCCATTTGGTACGGTCACAAATCCTAATCAGTGGGGGATTTTGTCGGGAGCTTCCCGTGTGCCCACCGAAATGTTGGATACTCTTCCATCTAGCGCTGAGATGGGACCGGTTGCATCCGCACCCTCGGTAACGGTGGATGATGCGGCCAACGTGTGGGTATTTGCGGGCAGTGGCCGGTATTACAGCGGGACGGATAAAACCGATCTCTCGACTCAATATTTCGTGGGCATGAAGGACTCCGTGCTGAATTCGGGATGTAATCAAACCGTCAGCGCTCTCAATTGCATGGAAAATAACCTCGTTGATGTCTCGAACGCGACCGTTTGTGTGGTCGGGGTGGGTGATTGCGGGTTACCGAGTGGTACGACGCAAGTGTCCGGTGTGACTGGCGCCACCAGTTTTACCCAGTTGATTGGGCTTGTCCAAAGTAAGGATGGCTGGTTCACGAAACTGGTCGAACCAGGCAGTCCTCCGTCGATTCCTCCATATGGGATTGGTGAGCGAGTGGTGAATAGCCCGACAGTGTTCGGAGGAGTCGTCTTTTTCCCAACGTTTACCCCTACGAATGATATTTGTGTGTCATCTGGGACGAGCCGACTGTGGGCGCTGTTTTACAAAACAGGCAGTGCCTATCAAGAGGCTATTATTGGAACGGCCACATCCGGAGCCAATCAGATAGTCAATAGGTTCGGCTCACTGGGCGAGGGGTTGGCCTTCGGAATTGTCGTCCATATGGGCTCTGGGAGGGATGGTGGGAGCCCATTTGGTCTATTGATCAACATGAGTCAAGGAAACTTTGGTGACTGCCCAACCTGTGGATTGGGAGGAAGCTCTGGAGGCCTTCCTAGTTCAAACATCGGGGCCAATGTAGCGGTCGACCCACGAAGTCGATTCTTCTCATGGACCAGTTTATGATAGCGAGCCGTGCAATCGCCGATGCGGGGAAGGTCCGGCTAGTTGGCTGCCTGACTTTCCCCCAGGCAGCACTCTCTGCAATCCTAACCCTCCTATTGGCGGCCCAGACCGGTTGCACATCATCACTCCAGGACGAGTCAGTCACAGTGGATCCTGCGAAATCTGGACAGCGCCCCGAAGTGCGTTTCGTCACAATTGTGCCGAATCCTCCGACTCTGGCGGCTCCAATTGGAGCTCATGTGGTTGTGAATAGTAGATCCGATGCGTCGCTGGTTAAGCATTTTCAGTGGATTGTGAATGGCACTCCACTCCTTGGTGCGACGGACTATGAACTCAAACAACAATATTTAAAGCGAGGCGATTCTATCGCCGTTGAGGTCGTTGTTGCGGATGGTGAGTTAGAAAGTCTTCCCTATCGTACTGAGCCTGTTGTTGTGACCAATACTCCACCTCTCGTCACGAGCGTGACTATTGAAGCAGATCCCGCCTTGCCAGCAAGTGGTCTTCTTGCAAAGGTCGACGTTGTCGATCCTGATCGCGACGACCTCCACTACCTGTATCGGTGGTTGCGCAATGGAAAATTGGTACAAGAGGGAGAGGAGAATAGACTCGACACTGCAGGATTTAGCCGAAAAGATACGGTGGCGGTGGAGGTGATTATTCGGGATGAGGAGGTCGCTACGTTACCAGTCCGAGCCGCGCCTATTGTGCTGGGGAACTCGCCCCCTCGTATTACTTCAACCCCCGCTGCAGTTGGTGGCCGAGAAGTATATGAGTATGTGGTGCAGGCGGATGATCCGGAGAGGGATGCAATCACCTTTGTGTTGGAAACAGCCCCGCCGGGCATGACTATTGATCGGAACTCCGGGCGTATCAGCTGGAGACTGATCCCTGGACCAGCTGGAACACATCGGGTTAAAGTCCTGGCGGATGATGGACAAGGAGGGATGGCTTGGCAAGAATTTGAACTCACTATCCCATCTGCTTCTGATCTTGCCGTAGCCCCAACCTCTCGGGGGTAGTCTTCGTACGGTAGCCATCGGAATTCTTGCAGGCTTTTTGCGGCCTTGTTCCGGGCTTTCCGGTTTTGCTACAATCCAGCTTCGAGTCTGCTGAAAGGAGTTCTCATCCCAGGCGTGCGCAAGATCAAATTACCTGAAGATACCAACACGGCTGTTCTCTTTGGGCACCATGATCGCCACCTCAAGCTCATTGAGGAAGAGTTCGGGGTGCGGCTGTCGGCTCGCGGCGAGGAAGTGACTTCAGAAGGGCCCATTGCCGAGGTAAAGCAAGCGGAACGCCTGCTTCACGAACTTGCTGGACTGGTTAACGAAGGTTACGACCTCAAGCCGGATGATATAACCCACGCCCTGACGGCTGTCCGCCACAATCAAGACGTTCCGCTCAAGGACATCCTCGCGAGTTCTTCTCCCATCGTCACAAGAAAACGGTACATTGCGCCCAAGACTCCGACGCAGAAAAAGTATATCGATGCAATTGAAAAGCACGATATCGTGATCGGAATTGGTCCAGCCGGAACAGGGAAGACGTATCTGGCGATGGCGATGGCGGTCAATGCGTTGCTGAGAAAGGATGTGAATCGCATCATTCTCGCCCGCCCGGCTGTGGAAGCAGGAGAGAAGCTGGGTTATCTGCCTGGCGATATGTACGCCAAGGTTAATCCGTACCTCCGGCCTCTCTACGATGCCTTGTTCGATATGATGGATATGGAACGAGCCAACCGTTTGATCGAGCGAGGAGATATTGAAATTGCACCGCTTGCGTTTATGAGAGGACGTACCCTGAACGATTCCTTTGTGATTTTGGATGAAGCACAGAATGCGACCGCCGAGCAAATGAAGATGTTCCTCACCCGGTTGGGATTTCACTCAAAAGCTGTCGTGACCGGAGACATTACGCAGATTGACCTGCCGTCGGACCGAGCGTCCGGGCTTATCGAAGTAAGAGAGATTCTCAAGGGTATTCCCGGCATCGAGTTTGTGTACTTCAACGAGCGAGATGTCGTGCGTCACCGCCTCGTTCAAGAGATCATCAAGGCATATGATCGGCATGAGGCGGGTCAGCCGCCCTCCTCCCAGGCGCGCACTCATGAGTCTCCCTTCCGTGGGCATCGGTCCTCTCCTAAGAGTGTCCGTCCTTCCTCGACAGGCTCAATAGGCCAGTCTCATTAATGGTCGTTTTCATCGGTATGCGGCTTCGGACATGGCGCTTGCAGAGGGGCGCGCTGCGGAAGCTTGCGTGTCACGTGTTGGAGGGAGTCGGTGAACCCCAGGCTCTGCTGAGTCTGGAGATTGTCGGCGACGATCGAATGCGGCGACTGAATCGGATGTTTCGACGTCGTGATAAGACGACGGATGTTCTGGCCTTCGCCAGCCGGGAAGCGCCGGGCCCTCCTACGAGGTTGCTCGGCGACGTGGTGATCTCGCTCCCGCAGGCGATCCGGCAAGCCAGACGCCATCAGCATGGCTGTGATCGCGAGTTCGCCCTGCTTCTGATTCACGGTATTCTGCATCTGTGTGGCTATGACCATGAGCGGAGCCAGGCAGAGGCACGACGAATGGCTCGGCGCGAACGGGATCTCCTCAGGCGGATCAGTCCGATTCCGCCACTGATTACGAAGAGGGTCGAAAAGATGCCCAATCCAGGTAAGACACCTATGGATTCGGGCGATAGGGGAAGAGGTTAAGGTGGGGTGGTTTCAGAAACTTAGTGCAGGGTTGTCAAAAACACGTGATGCGGTGACCGGTCAGTTGGATCGGTTGCTGGGGCGGGCGGCTGATCCAGCGTTGCTCGATGAGCTTGAGGCGGCCTTGATCGGCGCGGATCTTGGAATGCCGGCGGTCGGCCGAATTATGGACCAACTCCGCACACAGATGCGTGGTGGAAACTTTTCTTCTGCCGACCGGGTCAAAGAGTTATTGCGACAGTCTCTGTTAGACATTCTCCTTCCAATCCAATCCTCCTCGCTCGAGCATATGGTAGCCCATGGGCCTCGACCTTTTGTGATTCTGGCAGTCGGCGTAAATGGCGTTGGAAAGACGACCACTGTGGCAAAGCTGACTCAGCGTTTTCGCCGGCAGGGGAAAACCCCGCTTCTCGTTGCGGCCGATACGTTCAGAGCCGCGGCTATCGATCAACTTCAAGTGTGGGCTGACCGTGTTCAGGTGGATCTGATCCGCCATAGACCGGGGGCGGACCCCGCCGCCGTGGCCTATGATGGGATGACGGCAGCCAAGGCGCGCGGCTCGGACGTGGTACTTATTGATACTGCGGGACGACTCCATACCAAAACCAACCTGATGGATGAACTGCGCAAGATCAAACGAGTCGTCGCACAGGAGTGCTCGGGGGCGCCTCATGAGGTGCTGCTGGTGCTGGATGCGACCGTCGGGCAAAATGCTCTTGCGCAGGCCAAACAGTTTCATGAAGCCGTGGGTGTGACTGGAATTGCCTTGACGAAATTGGACGGCACCGCCCGTGGCGGCATCGTAGTGGCTATTGCTGAAGCCTTGAAGCTGCCAGTTCGATTGATAGGGGTCGGAGAATCGGTCGAAGACCTTCAGGATTTCAACGCGAAAGCCTTCGTCGACGCCTTATTCTGATGCCATCCCGGGTTCACTCGAACCCGCTTCCTCCGGTATTCTTGCAATTCCTTCTCATCATCGTAGGCCCATGTTAGGCTCCTTGCACGTTCCAGTTCAGAGAGCCGCGACAGTTCTATCAAGGGACGGCCATGAATCGGTTGCTGGTAATCGACGATGATCGACTGCACTGCGACCTTTTGCAGTTGGCATTGGTTCGATACGGTTATCAGGTGACGACGGCGATCCGTGGCGCGGACGGGGTTGCCCTATTCCGGCAGCATCATCCGGTCGTCACTCTCCTCGACTTACGAATGCCGGAGATGGATGGATTGACTGTGCTGCGGGAGATCCGCGCACTCGATCCTTGTGCCGGGGTGATCCTCCTAGGAGGAGGTGCGACCGAGGAGGAGGAGAATCGCGCGCGTGAGTTGCAGGTCACCGAGTTTTTTCGGAAAGGGCTTTCCCTGGATGTGCTCATTGCGATGGTGCAGCGAGTCGCGCAACGAGCCGGGATGGAGACGAAGTCGATGACTGGTTCATCGATCGACGAGATGGGACAAGCCAACTCTGAGCGCATTTTGGTGGTTGACGACGATGTCATGGCGAGAGATCTCTTGGTACGTTTCCTCTCGCTAAGGGGATATGACGTTCGTGGGGCTTATGATGGGCGAGAGGCGTTGCGCTTGATCAACGAGTCGCCCCCCGACTTGATCATTCTGGATCTGGCCATGCCGGAAGTGAATGGGGTTGAAGTGTTGCGCCATCTTTCAGAGAGCGGATATTCCGGCGGAACGATCATCCTGAGTGGCCATCAGAGCGACGCGTTACTTGCGGACGCCTGGGCGTTGGGGCCCCACGAGGTATTAGACAAACCGCTGGACCTGGAACGGGCTCTGATGACCATCCAGCTTGTGATGGTCTGTCGGGAGTGCTAAGCTTCACCTCCACGTTCAGTGGTCGGTGAAGGGTGAATTCCGTACAGCGACTCCTTTGTGTCGGCTTTGTGGCAGGGCTGGCGGCCCCGGCCCTGGTGTGCGCAGATCCAACCTCCTCTCCTGTATCAATCCAGCATCATCAGCTCGCTCTGGAACTGGTTCCCGAGAGCCATGCCCTCGCGGCGGTCGACCGAATCACGCTTAGCGGTGGGCGGCCCGGCGAAAGCGTCGTTTTTTCACTCGCGCCGACTCTGCAAGTCGATCGTATCGAGGACGTCACGCAGTGCCAGGGGGCCTGTGAGGCTGCTCCCTCCGTGTTGTTCGAACGAAGTGAGGGGGATGATAGGTCTGGTCTGAGGCCCTTGATCGCCACATTGCCGACGACGATGTCCCAGAACGGCTCCATGCAGTTGCGCATCGTCTACCGCGGCACGATCAATGATCCCCCGCGTGATCCCCGCCATCTCCGCTTCGTCACGCCGAGCGAAACCTCCGGGCATATCGGTCCGGAAGGGGTGTACTTGAGCAGCGAAAGCCAGTGGTATCCGGATGTGGAGGGCTCATTGGCCACGTACGACGTGGCTATCACTGTGCCGGAGGGGTGGACGGCAGTTACCCAAGGCTCGCCCCAACCCGATTCGACCCAATGGGTAGTTGCCAGTCGAAGCGAAGCCTTAACGGTCGTGGCCAACCGGTTTGTCGTCAAGACCCGATCATGGCGTGCCGCGTCCGGCCAAGCAATACAACTCGCCACCTACCTGTTTCCTGAGGAGGCGGCGCTGTCCGACGAGTACCTCGATGCGTCAGCTCGCTATTTGGACGCATATATTCCGATCCTCGGACCGTACCCCTTCTCACAGTTTGCCGTCGTCGAGAATTTTTTTCCCAGCGGGCTCGGTATGCCGTCATTTACGCTATTGGGCAGCGGCGTGATCAAGCGTCATTACATACAGCCCTATGCCCTTGGGCATGAAATTGTGCACTCCTGGATTGGAAACGGGGTGTTCAATCGAGTGAACGAGGGAAATTGGGTGGAGGGGTTGACCACCTATTTGGCCAACTATTACTACCATGAGCTTACGGGGGATCAGGCGCAAGCTCGTGAACAGCGACGTCACATGCTGCTGGGATATTCCGTGTACATTCGATCGGGCGATGATTACCCTGTGGAACGTTTCAGTCAAAAGCATGATGAAAAGGACAACGCCATCGGCTATCAGAAATCTGCCATGGTGTTTCATCTGCTCCGGCAGGAATTGGGTGATGCCACGTTTTGGCGCGGCATCCGGCAGCTCTCGGATCGATACCTTGGGAAGGTGGCGGGATGGAAGGAACTGGAGCGCCTCTTTGAAGAGGTGGCAGGCCTGGATTTGCGATGGTTTTTTGCGCAATGGATAGAGCGGGCTGGTGCGCCGGAATTGGCGATTACTGGGCTACAGCTGTATCCCCTGCATGGGACTGCCGGAGATCCCCGAACGATCGAGGCTGTCGTTCAGGTGCAGCAGGCGGGCGATGCCTATCAGGCGCCGGTCGATCTGGAATTCGAATTGGCGGGGGGGCGACGCCATGTGGTTCGGGTCCGGGTGCGTGAGGGACAGGATAGATGGGTGGTTCCGCTGTCGGAACGTCCGTTGGCCGTCAGACTGGATCCAGACATTCATCTGTTTCGTCGCGTGGCTCGAAGCGACATGCCGCCTATGTTGAACCTCTATGTGACCGATGGGGTACGGACGGTCGTCCCCCCTTCGATGCCATCGACGGAGCACACCAGCCCGTTCACGGAGCTGGTGCAGCGGATCATGACGCAAGAGCAGGCCAAACCGAGTATCTCGCCGACGACCATCTTTCCGTCTGAGCGCCGAGAGGGCCAACTCCCTAATGGGTCAGTCCTGATGCTGGGCGGGCCGCTGGACAACGTGGTGGCGATGGACGCCTTGCGGGGGTGCGGGGAGCGCATTCGGGTCACCGAGAGCGGGTTTACGGTGCAGGGGAAAACTTATGATGGACCGGGTATGGCGCTGTTGGTTTCCTGTCGGCGTGACGACCAGCCGGACAGCGTGGTGACCATGCTTTACGGGACCTCACCTCAGGCGCTGGGGCGAGTCGCGCGGCTCTTGTTTTTTTACGGATGGCAGAGTTATGTGGTGTTCCAGGATGGTGCCGTCGTGGCACGGGGAGATTGGGAGGACAAGATGAGTCCAGAGGTGCGATTTGACCAGCCATAACGCAATTATCACGGGGATAGCGGGCCTGCTGCTGTGTACTCTGTCGATCACGGCAGAGGCAGCGGAAACCAAACAGCCCAAGGCGACGAAGCCCGCTGTTTCGGCAGAACGGCATCTGACCAATATCCGGCAGTTGACCTTCGGCCGCCAGAATGCCGAGGCATATTTTTCCTTCAATGGAACCAAGCTGATCTTTCAGTCCACCAACAACTGGATGAAAGACACCTTTGCGGCGGCAATGAAACCGGCCGACGAACCGCTCGGGTGCTATCAAATGTACGTCATGGATCTCGGGAGCGGTGCGATTCGCATGGTCAGCACCGGGGTAGGGGCGACGACCTGTGGATATTTCTTTCCTGGAGACCGGCGCGTCTTGTACTCGTCCACGCATTTGCGCGGACCGAATTGCCCTCCAAAACCTAAACGGGATGGGGCCTATCGGTGGGCGCTGGATGATTATGATCTCTTCTCGGTCCGTCTCGACGGGCAGGACCCGCAGCGCCTGACCACTACGCCGGGGTACGATGCGGAGGCAACGGTGTCCCCGGACGGCAAGACCATCGTGTGGACTTCGATGCGCGATGGTGACCTCGATATCTATGCCATGAATCTGGACGGCACGCACGCTCGGCGCCTGACCCAGGAAGTGGGCTATGACGGTGGTGCGTTTTTCTCCCCCGACAGCAAACGCATCGTCTATCGTGCGCAACATCCCGGCAATCAGGACGAGTTGGACCACTATCGGGCGCTACTAGCTCAGAACCTGGTGGAACCAGGACAGCTCGAACTGTTCATTATGAATGCCGACGGTTCCGGCAAGCAGCAGGTGACGAAAAACGGGGCGTCTAATTTTTCGCCGTATTTTCATCCGGACGGGCATCGCCTCATCTTTTCCTCCAACGTTGAGACGAGGAACGAAGGCGGGCGACCGGATTTCCACCTGTATTTGGTGAATGAGGATGGTTCCGGGTTGGAGCGCGTGACGTTCGAGGGATCGTTCAATAGCTTTCCCATGTTTGCGCCCGACGGAAAGAGCCTCGTATGGGTGTCCGATCGTGGGGCCAAAGAGCGTGGAGAGTTCAACGTCTTCCTCGCCGATTGGGTTCCATGACCGAAACAGGTGACGGGTCGGCTGCGCCCTGGGTGGCGCAGCCGATGCCCCCACCGGCCCGCCCCTCCGGGTGGGCCGTCCTCTTGTCCACGCTGGCCCTGCTCGGGTCCTTTGCCACGCTCCTGCACATCGACATTCCGATCCTCTGGTTTCTCCGCTCCCACAATCTGGCGGCCTGGCAGCGGGTGGGCGACCTTGGGGAGAAACTCGGCAATGGCGGAACGCTGGTGGCGATCAGTCTCGTGATCGGAGCCACGGGACTGTTGCTCAAACGGCAGGCGCTCACGCGGCTGGCCTTGGACAGTCTTCTGGCGCATGGGGTCGTCGCGCTCGTGGTCAATACGCTGAAACACGTCATCGGCCGGCCCAGACCTCGTCTCACGCATTCAGGCGGATGGCAGTGGTGGCCGTCTCTCGATTCGGGGTTGGATTCTTTCCCGTCAGGACATACTTCGGCGACAGTGGCAGTCGTCACTGTCTTGGCGCGAGCCCTTCCCCGCATGAAGTGGGTCCCCTTTGCCTTGGCTGCCTGGGTTGGAGCGAGCCGGATCTGGCGGGGGTCTCATTTCCCCAGCGACGTGGTGGCCGGTATGGTGACAGGCTTTATCATCGGCTCAGTCTTCAACGGTCCGTTGCGCTGGTGGGCACGGTCCTGTGTTGTCGCGCTGATCCGGATCGCACCGGCCGCTGTGGCGCTTGCCGCACTGTTTTGGATCTTGACGCATCGCATTGCCGACCCGGCGACCGATGCCGCTTTTCTTCTGTCAGGAACGGGCTTGGTGATCGGTGGCCTCGTCCTTCCGTGGGTCCGATCGCGCCGGATCGGAGCGAAAGGCAGCTCGATGTGGCAGTCCCAGGGGGACTGTCTAGTCTGGCTGGGGATGGGTTTCGCGTCCGGGGCGTCGGTGATTATCGGGTTGACCGGCCTGGTTTGCCTGGCCCGATGGATCTTTACTGCGTCCGGCGCGATGGAGGTTCCTGTCCCCGCGTACTCATGGCGCCGACAGTTTGTGTTTGGGGTGGGGGCAGGGGTGACGCTCGCACTGCTGCAATCGCTGAAGGGGCTTGTCCCTTTGCAATGAACAGGCGCTGCACAGGCCTGGCTAATGGCCGGGAATGCGGATCGGCGGCTGCTCGGCTTCCTCTGGCACGTTGATCATCTGTCGATTGGCTAACAGCACGTAGCCGAATCGTTCGAGCACGATCGGATAGTCCATCGTCTCGAACGGCAGCCTTCCCCGCAGGGCATTCGGAAGCAAGATCATCGTCCGCCCCGGTTGGGTCAGGTAGGGCTTGATGTTCGCCTCCTCATTCAAGGGAATCATGATGGCTTTCCGCTTGGCATAGAACACCAACGAGGGGCGAGGCTGACCATAAATGATCAATCGATCATCCGGGCCAAGGTTTGCTCCTGCGACCTCGGCTAGTCGTTGCGGCGGCTCAATGACAAAAAAGTTGACGATCGGGAACACCAGTTGTGTGACGGCCAGGACGACGAGAGCCAGTGATCCTCCGGCAGCCCAGAATGCGGCAGGACGTCTGGATTCGCTCAAGCCGAAGTAGGCGACGAGTCCCATCCCCAGCAGAAAGATGGATGCGATGGTGTAGGGACCGGGTCCGAGTCCCACTTGGCCTGCCAGGGGGAATTCGTTGGCGAGTTTGGGGGCAAACCGTGCGTACAGCGGAGGCAGTAATGCAAACGCGATCGCCAAGAGGCAGCCGACGGAGATCATGGTGTGCAGTGCGGCGCGGGCTCCAGGCGCATCAGGGTCGGTCACGCAGCGATGCCAGAAGGAGGCCGTCAAAATGGCTGCCGCAGGAAACAGCGGGGCGATGTAATGAGGGAGTCTGGTCGAGGAGAGGCTGAAGAAGATCAATCCGCCGATAAGCCAGACCGCAGCAAACCACTCCAACGCCCGTGGCGAGGCTGACATGGCCTCCGCAGAGGAGGCCTCGGCGAACAGCCCCTCGCGATTGGCGTTCCGCCAGCTCTTGTAGGCGTGATACCAGGCAAACGGCAGGAAGCCGCTCCAAGGGAAGAACCCGAGCAGGAAGATGGGCAGGTAGAACAGCGGTGTCCCGCCGTGGCCCTCCATAGCGCCGAAGAACCGACCGATCGTATCGCCTTGTGCGGAGGTCGTATAGCGCTCTCCGTGGATACTCCACATGGTCAGGTACCAGGGTAAGGTCAGCGTCAAGAGGACCAGCAGGCCGGCGATGGGGTGCCCACGCTCCCGGAACAGTGACCACGAGCGGGTCAACCACAAATAGCCGCCCGCCGCCAATATGGGGATCAAGAAGCCGATGGGCCCTTTGGTCAGGGTAGCGAAGGCCATGCCGACGTAGAAGAGCCATAGGGCATGACGTTCCCGCCCCGAGCCATAGAGGCCCAGCCAGAACCCGTAGAGTGCGAGGGTCGTGAAGAAATTCAGCACGCTGTCGGTCAGGGCCATGCGGCCGAGGCCGATGATTTCCAGGTTCAACAGCAGCATCGCTGCGCCGAACAGTCCCATTACCGGGCCTCGACAATGGGTCAGGAAGAGGTACTGAAGCAGAATCAGTCCGAGCCCGAAGAGGGCCGAGGGGAAGCGCGCGGCGAACTCAGTGACCCCGAAGGCGTGGTAGGAGAGGGTCATCAGCCAATAGACGAAGACCGGCTTGGCGAATCGTGGCTCATAGTTGAAGGTCGGACTGATGTAATCCCCTGTTTCGAACATCTCGCGTCCCGCCTCGGCGTTCCGTCCCTCATCGCGGTCCGTGAGTCCGAGCGAGCCGAGGCCGACGAAGAACAAGACGGCCGCCATGGCCAATAGGAGCAGCAAAGCCGGCGGTTGGATCGATCGATCCGCCGGCGTCGGCGCTGCGGGGGGGGCGGGTTGTCCGTTCAATTCCGGTTCCATCAGGATTTCGTCGCGGGCGAGGTTGCACCGGGATCGGCGTGACCAGGGCGGTGGATGAGCATGAGGTTCCGCAGATAGACGATACTGCCGATGCTCTGGCCGGCAATGAAGACGGGATCCTCACGATAAATGGCGTAGGCGAGCGTGATCAGACCGCCGATCAGACTCATGTACCAAAAGGCCGTGGGGACCCGGCTTTCGGCGTGGCGTTCTGAGGCAATCCATTGGACGACCCAACGCATGAAGAAGATTCCCTGGCCAAGGAACCCGATGATGAGCCACAGGGTTTCGATGGTCATAGGGGTGTGGACGTCGGAATAGAGGGAGATGGCGTCGGAGCGGTGCGATAACGGTATCGGAGACAGCGATGTTGCATCCAGCGCACGGCGATCAAGTCGTAGAGTCCCTTGAACAGACGATTGCCGACACCATACTTCGACGTGCCGCGCGTGCGGGGGGAATGGCGCACCGGGACTTCTGTGACGGTAAATCCGTGCATCAAGGCGAGGGCCGGGAAAAATCGATGCATGCCCTCGAAAAGCTGCAGTTTATCTACCACCGTGCGGCGGAACAATTTGAGCGAGCAGCCCGTATCGTGGACGCGGTCTCCGGTGACCGCGCTGCGTACGGCGTTGGCGATACGAGACGACACCTTGCGCGTCAGGCTGTCATGCCGATTCTTCCGCCAGCCGCACACGAGATCGTACGTGTGAATGTAGGGGAGCAGCGTGGCGAGATCTGCCGGATCGTTCTGGAGATCTCCGTCGATGGTCATCACCAACTCTCCAGTCGATTGTTTGAACCCCGCATCGAAGGCGGCGGACTGGCCGTAGTTCCGATCGAAATGGAACACCTTCACTGGGGCATATTGGTTGGCCAAGCGATCCAAGAGATCCGAACTCCCGTCGGTGCTCCCATCGTCGATGAACAACAGCTCGAACGGAGCCGATCGCGACTCTTCCCGGCCATCCAGGACCTGCATGAGTTGCTCCGTCAAGGGAATCAAGTTGTCGTGTTCATCCTTGATGGGGATGACCACGGAAGCCCATGGGCGGGTCACCACAGTCATGGAGCGGGATCGGATCCTTCGCGCAGGGGTTCGTCGATCGTCACGGGCGACATTCTACAAAAGGCATGGAGGAGTGGTCAAACGGTGCCGGCCTCCGGGGCCGCTGACGGACAGCGCCTACTCGATCAACAGCCGCCGGTCCGTATAGTCGGCGATCTGCGGATCCTGCGAGAGGAAGAGGATCGACCAGAGTTCGTCTTTCGCGCAGAGCCGCCGGAGGATGGTCTCGCGCGTGGCCGGCAGCATGTTGTGAAGGGTGCCGTCGAAGATCAGCAGCTGCGGGCGAGTCACGATGGCGCGCGCCACCAGCAATCGCAGGGTTTGGCTCAACGACAGGGGCGACCGGTACCCTGAGATCCAGGTGTGCAACCCCTGCGGCAACGCGTCGATCTCCTTGTCGAGTTCCACGAAGTGAATCGCCCATTGCAGCTGCTCGTAGGCGATGTCCGCTCGGCCGAGGGTGATATTGTCTTCGACCGTGCCGTCCAAGAGCGTGGGGAGGGAATCCAGCACCACTCCTCGAACGCGACTGATCGATGCCCGCTGCACCTCGACCAAGTTCATCCCGTTGTACCGCACGAATCCGGCGGTCGGGGGGCGAAGGCCCGCCAACACCATCGCCAGTGCTGTCTTGGTATGGTTGGAGGCACAGAGCAGTGCGACCTTTTCCCCGGGTGCGACGTCCAGGCAAACGTTCTCAAAGAGGACGGCCCCGTCCGTCGCCTTGTCGGAGAGGTTGCGGCAGGTCAGGTGGATGCCGGATGAGCCGAACGCCGCTGCCGGCACCTCGGCCCTTGTTCCCTCATCCTCCGTGGGCAACGAAAAGACGGCCGCGATCTCACGGCAGGAGACAAACGCGAAAAACATCGCCACCATGCGCCGGGCCAGGGTGTCCATGTTCAGCAGGAGATTGCCCACCAGCACCTCGGCGGCGGCGAATTGTCCCACGGTCAATTGCCCGTCGACTACGAGCAGCCCCGCCGTGACGATGAGCCCGCTGTGGCCGGCGACCTGCCAAAGCGCTGCGGCCTTGTATTGACGGCCGGTCAACGTGTCGGACCGGCGCTGCCGGATCCTGGCGTAGATGCGCGTCAGTGCGTCGGTGCGCGTGAGCAGGTAGGGGCTCTCTCCTGCCGCCCGCAGATGGGGGAGGTTGTGAGCGATGTTTTGAATCCACCCGAAGATCTCATAATGCAGGCGCGACATCTCCAGCGTGATGAAGAAGCCTCCGCGGCCGAATATGGTGAGCAATCCCACGAATCCAAGCAACAGCACCAGGATATAGACCACGAAGAGCGGATGGAACAGGATGAGCATGGTGATACCGATGGTGCCGACCACGGCGACGTTGAAGAGGTCCGCCACCATGGCCACCAGTGCGCGCGTCAGCAGGTCCGCTTCCATGAAGCGATGGGCCTGTTGAGGGTGGAAGGTATCGTCGCGCAGGCGGGGCAGGAGCAGCGTGAAGGCGAGGGCAATGCGGGTATAGAGCCGTTGCTGGAATGTCTCTACGGCGCGCGCTTGGAGCACGCGAAACGCGGCCACGCCGGTCAGGGAACTGGCCACGAAGAGGGTCAACGTGAAGATCATGCGCGGCTCCATGGCGAAGGAGAACGTGCTGACCAATTCTTGAACGGCAATGGGTACGCAGAGGAGGAAAAGTCCGATGCCGACGGCATAGGTCGCAATGATGCCCAACATCTCTCGCTCAGCCTTCAGAAGGAAGCCGACGTGCGTTAGGATGTCGCGAAGGACGTCGACGAGACGGTATTGAGGGAAGGTATCGTGGTCTGAGGTAATGGTGGTGTTGGGAAGGGCCACGCAAGCACTCCTACTGTGCGATGTGCCAGTAGGAGTTATCAGCCGTCCATGTGCATCGTGGACCGGCGGTTCTCGGTGAACTCCATCACCTGTTGAAGCGGCTGTCGATGGCGGGAGTCTAGACCGAGTCTCGCCCGTCCGTCAACCAGACGAGAGTTTCCCGACGGCTCCCCTGGCGGACCGCTTCAGGTCGTTATAGGAACAGAGACTTTGCAATCAGCGCGAGGCCGGAGAAAAAGAGGAAGGTTGCAAAGCTGGTTCGGTACCGCGCGCTATCGAGGCGACCGTATAAAAAGCGATCGCTCAAGAGGAACGTGCCGACCCCCAGCGCCATGTAGGCCGTGGCTGTGGTGGACAGGATGGCGGCAGGGCCCAATGAGAGCCCCAAGGTGATGAGTTGGAACAAGGCGAAGGTGCCGTAAGCGGCGGCCGTCGTGGCGCGCGTGCGGTCCTTCTCATAGTGGCGAGTGTGGATGATGGCGGTCAAGAGCGAGCCGCCCAGGTTGGTCAGGCCGTGAACGATCCCCATTACCATGAAATAGATCCGTTCCCACCGGACGAACGATTCGATCCATTGATTGAACGGCCCGTAGACGCTCTTCAGCGCTGCGACAATCAAGAAGAGCCCGACCAAGCCGCCGATGTTCAAGCGGAACTTCGCCACCAACAGGAGGCACAGGATGACGCCCGGAATCGTAAGGGTAAGGATTTGCCGGTAGAAAGGCCGGTCCACATGCCGTGTGTCCTTCGCCACTTGCAGGATATTGATGGTGAGCGAGATCGGCAACAAGATCGTGAGGACCGTGAGGAACTCATGCCCCAGGACGAGCAGAATGGGGGTGCCGAACAAGAGCACCCCGACGCCGAAGAGCGACTGAATCGTCGCGGTGAGAAGGACGGTGGCCAGAATGTCCCACTGCATAAGGAGCCTAGCGGGGTGATTCAGAAACCGTGGCGTCCGCCGCCGCGATGGTAAAGCGCATGGTGCCCATCAGGCTCATCTCGTTAACCTCTTCGCCGGCGTGAATTTCGACCCTGTAGCGTCCCGGCCGCCAGTCACCCTGAGCGGGAAACAACTTCAGGTAGCCCGTGTGGTCCTCAAGGGCGATGAACATGGCGTCTTCCGCAACGAGGGCGGTGGTTTCAAGGCCGGCGACCTGCTCGGGGTAGCAGCGCCCGAAGATTTGGAAAGATTGGTAATGCTGGTGGAGTTCGAACACGATGAAGACCGGCTTGGAGCCGGACGGAAACCGTTGGGTGGGTTTGACCGGCACGATCTCATGGGTTCGCTGGAACCCCAGTTCCTCTTCGAATCCCTCCGCGAGCACGATGGAGCGAAACATCCCTTCCGGAGGCGCATCGAAGTTGTAGGGTTTGGTGTGCTCCGGGCGGTTCTGGTATTCCGGGATCGGGACATTACGGGTGAGCGGAAGGTCTTCCGCCTGAAGCAGAGAGGGAAGCAGCAGGAACACACACAGCAGCCCGCAGGGTGGCCTCATACCGCCTTGGTACACTCCCTCGATCAGGCCTGTCAAGAAACCCGTTTCGTCGGATCAGAGGCCCTAGTCGAGTTGCGGGGGAAATTTCCTTCCTGTTAGAATTTCGCCTTTCCTAGAGGGGGGATGGAATGGATCAACAACTCATGACGAAGCCCGATGACCTTGACGCCTTGCCCCAGCCGCTCGGGGAGTATAAGCCGGTCGATCACTGGCAGTCCCACATCAATGTCTTGTTCTATCAATTGCGAGGCGACCAGCAGCGTAATTTCTATCAGACCTTCGCTTCGGCCGACTATCGCCTCGCCCATGCGTTGGCTGCGGACTATTATGAGCAGGTCACCAAGCGCGACAAGAAAGTCGCCGCGAAACGAGCGTCGTCCCCCGCTGCCGAGCCCTCGAAGGAGCCGGCTTCGCCGCCTCAATTGACCGTGATGGAATGGGGGCCCACCAACGGGAACCTGGCCGCCTGTTTTCTGAGCCATCTTCAGTGTCTCGATCAGGGGGGCACGGTGTATCCGCGAGTGCGCTACGTGCTGGTGGATTCTCAGGCCCATGCGTTGGAACTGGCGCGTGCCCATCCGGACCTCGTTCCCCATATAGGCCGGGTCGAGACCCTCTGTGCCGATGTAAGCAATCTAGCTACAGTCGCGGACGGCACGGTGGATCGCATTTTCTGCAATGAGTTGTGGAACGAATTGTCGACGAAGCTGTTGGTCAAGAAGGCCGGTGAGTTTGAGGAGGAACATCTCCGCCCGAATCTCAGCGAACGCAAGGCGCTGTCGATCGCTGATTGGTCGGGATTTCTGCGGGCCTTCGAGGCTAAGGATGTCGAGCGACTCAAGCAGTTTCCGCCCTTTCTCGACGATCTGATCTGGGAGCGCGAATACCATAAGGTGGACTGGAAGGAGGTCCCCTATCGCAAGACGATCACCGAGTTCATGAAGGGCATCGACGACGAAGTCTTGATGCCGGTGAATCTAGGCGCCTGTGCCTCCATCAAGGAAGCGAAGCGGCTGCTGGCGTCCGACGCGGTGGGATTCAGCAGTTTCGACGCCGGAACGGCGGATATGCAGGTCCTCCAGGACCCGGACAAACCCTGTTATGGACAGTTCGGCGGCCAATACAGCTTCATGGTGAATCTGGCCTTGATCCAGGCTGTGGCCAAACACATGGGGATCAATACCTCCACGATCGAGACCCAGCGAGAGTTTGTGGGGAGCCGGCTGAACACCAACGTGATGACGCTCATGGATCTCTTGGCCTGTCATCCGATGGTCGGCTCCAAGGTCCAACCGTGGGAGTTGGATCGATTGACCCTGCAAACCATCCGTGCCCTCAACGAAACGTACGAGAGTCCCTACCAGCGCAAGATCGAGTTCCCGCTGCGCAGCGAAATGCCCGCAGAAGAGCGAGAAACGGCGCAGGGGATTCTCTTGTCGCTTAAGCCAAGCGGCATTCCTGACACCATTGCGTATGTGACCGAGGAGGAATTGAGTCAGGCGCAACCGGAGTTGGAAAAGCTAGGGTATGAACGCGAGGCATGGCTGATGGCACTCGGGGCGCCTCCCAGCCCCATCGAGTATTACCATTTCTCCTTCCGTCCGTAAGGCCTCCTGCCTAACGAACGGCGCGAAGGTGTCGCTCCCATGCCGCGGAAAATGCGGGAGAAAGAGCTTGACTAATCAAGTTCGTTTCTATAGCCTTTCCCGCGATTTCTGAAGGGAGACTCGTCGGCCGCCACCATGGCGTCGAAAGCGATGAGGTACGGTATCCCGGTCCCGGTCATCACAGACGCCTTTCTCCACGATAGCGGTTGCGGGGTGCAAGTGCCTGACCGTGCGTCGTGCGAATAATCGCACAGCTGTAACAAGGAGCATACAGTACCATGTTTGGTTCGTTCGGCTGGATGGAACTGCTGCTGATTCTCATCATCGTGCTGATCATTTTCGGTGCGGGCAAGATTCCGCAACTCGGCGAGGGATTGGGCAAAGCCATCAAGGGGTTCAAGAAGTCGGTGCATGAACCGGATGCCATCGATGTCACGGCGTCGGAGGCCGATTCGCCGACTCCCCAGCCGACGGCACAAATCCAGCAAGCCGGACAGCCGGCTGCACCGCCGCCTCCGCAGCAGGCTGCAGCGGCTCCACCGCCACGGGCGACGCAGGGGTAACTTGCGGGACTGAGAAAGCACACTGAAGACCGAGAGGCGCGGCAGCGGGTCGCCCCTCCTTCAGCAGAATCGTCTCAGCAGGAAACACCATGTTCGGTCTTGGCGCCGGCGAAATTCTCATCATTCTGGTGATCGCGTTTCTGTTGTTCGGGCCGAAACAGTTGCCCGAGATCGGTCGTCAGGTCGGGAAAGCCGTGAAGGGTTTCAAGGAAACGGCCGACGACCTCAAGAAGACGGTTGAGCCGGAGCTCAACATGATTCAGCAGGAAATGAAGATGGTGGAGCAGGATTTCGAGGCGTCGATGAAAGAAGCGGAAGAAGAAATCAACCACGCAACGTCGGGTGCGGAGCGCGCGGCAGAAGAATCGGGCCTGCCCAAGCAGGCCTAGGATCAGTTCATTGACCGCTCTGCGACTGTGAAGGGAGGTGAAGGCCGTAAGATGACAACATGCTTGGTGGGGTGGCGTTCGTCTCGGGATTGGGACGGGCAGCGGAGCCGGATGGTGGGCACCATCAGGTCTGGCCGACACCGCACCAGACAAGATTTGTAGCTTCATAGTGCAATAGCGGTTGGATGTACATGCGGCGCCCTGCGTGCATGGGTACACAACGGGTTGCCATCCAATTCACAGGAGGAACGCTATGAAACGCATCCATGGACGGATGAGATGGGGTCGATTGGCTGCCATCTTTGGCGCTGCAGTGGTTTCGGCGCTGCAGTGTCTGACGGTCCCGGCCTTTGCCGGATTTGAACTGCCCCCGGGCGAACGTATCACCAACCTTCCCGCCATTCCTCGCAACATGCCACAAAAGGAAGCGTACGAAATTTACGATCCGGTCATCGGACGCAATTTCGACGTGAAGAATCTCTGGATGCGCGCCGACCTGCGCGTGCGGCCGGAAATGCGGAACAACGGCTGCTTCGGTATGGCGATGAACGCCAACGGCTCCTGTAATACGTTCGGAACCAGGGGTAACGCCGCGGGTGGCGGAAACAAGGGTAACGACTTCTTCGTGCAGCAATGGATGCGCTTGGGCATTGGGTATGACCTGTCGCCGGATGTGAACTTCTACCTGGAAATCATCGACAGTGCTACCTGGGGCGGTAACGGTACCGCGACGAACGCGGGTAACGGCGGCGACCCCTTGAACCACAACTGTTCGGCCACCGCCACCGGTTCCTGCCGTCTGGGCGTGCGCGCGGCCTACATGTTGGTGAGGAACCTCGCCGATATTCAGGGCTTGAGCATGAAGGTCGGTCGTCAGTATGTGATATTCGGCAACCACTCGTTGTTCGGCCACTTCGACTGGGCGAACACCGGCTATTCCCATGACGGTGTGATGTTCGCCTACCAGACCAAGAATTGGGACAGCTACTTCGGTTGGTTCAGAAATTCTGAGTCTGATCTCAACCAGGCGGCGGCCGTGGGCAGCGGATCCGGAAACATCGCCGGCAATGCGAGCGGCAGTGATGCCAACCGCGATGCGGACATGTTCATTTTTTATAACCAGATCAAGGTGGTTCCGGGCATGATTATCGAGCCGTTCTATGTGTATTACAAGAACAACTACGGCTCTTCTGCCACGGCGGGTGTCGGGAATCAAGCGTTCGGCTTGGGCACCGCGAAGCATGCCAACCAGACTCGGCACATGATCGGTAACCGAATCGAGATCCGCAAGGGCGGATTCGACTTCAGCAACGAAATCGCCTGGCAGTTCGGTCAGATGGGACAGGCCGGAGCCTGCGCCGGAGACCAGAAGTGTTTGCACATCAATGCTTGGGCGACCAGGAACTGGATCGGCTATACGTTCTATGATACGGCTTGGAAGACGCGTATCGCGTTCAACTTCGACTACGCCTCCGGCGACGGTCGGAATAACACCTGCGGTGCGACCCCTGGGTCTTGTAGCACCGCCAACACGTTTGAAAACTTCTTCCCGACCAACCACATCCACATGGGGTATATGGATGTGCAGGCTTGGAAGAACATGCTATCTCCCTCGGTCAACCTGCAGGCCCGTCCAACGGCTCGCGACCACATTGAGCTGTGGTACACGAACTTGAACTTGGCCAGTTCGAAGGACTGCTGGTATCGAGGTGCGCAGGGCTGTTACGTGCTCTCCAACGCCAACAACACGAAGACCCACATCGGTGACGAAATCGACGTGGCCTACACCAGAATGTTCGCCGACGGCAAGGTGGCCCTGCAGGCCGCCTACGGCACGATTTTCAGCGGCGGCTATCTGACGAGCACGTTGAATCAGCAGGTCAACCAACACTGGGCCTACATGTCACTGTGGATGAACTTCTAAGCATGCGCGAAGCGTGACACGTCAGGCAACAAGGCGAGGCCGTTCCTGGCGATGAACAGAAAAGGAGACACGCAATGAAGACACTCATGTTCGTAACGCTGAGCGTGGCAGCGTTTGCGATCGGCAGCGGGCCGGTCGTGGCGCAGGCCCAGGTGGCGGATGCGATTCAAGCGGTGAACGATGCCATCGTCGAGTTGACCGACGCACCGGCACTCGGCAGGCGGACCACCGTCGATGTGACGAAGCGTTGGGGGGCTGATCGATCGGTCATCGACAGCGCCACGGCGAAATTGCAGGATGGACTCAGTAAAGCCCAGTCAGGCGGCGTCGGCGCCGATGCCATGCGTCAACTGAAGATGGCGGTGGATTACGGCAAGGCGCGCTTGCACAAGGAGGCTCGCTTGTCGGCCCAAGGCGCGCTGTATTATCTCTGTCAAGCCAATCAGAGCCAGGGGCCAGGCTGCGACACCGTGCCGAAGTACGGCAGCTACACTGCCCCATAGGCGATTCATTTCGGGTTCGTGAGGGGCAACCCCCGCACGTCCCACATGGGCCCCGCCGAGTGATCCTCGGCGGGGCTTCTTATTCCATGCCTCCGCTGGATCTCGCGCCGATGCCCCCACACGAGGCGAGTCCGATGTCTTGTCCGACGGAAGTCGCGCAGCATATACTCGCGCAACCGTGACTCACGACGACCTTCCTGCCGCCGTACGACTCCCCGCGGACGACCTCTCGCATCGCCTCACCCATACATTCGGATTTCCGACCTTCCGGCCAGGACAGCGTGACGTGATCACCGCCGTGATGGCTCGACGGGATGCGATGGCAGTGATGCCGACGGGCCAGGGAAAGTCCTTGTGTTACCAGCTGCCGGCGACGTTGCTGCCGGGATTGACGCTGGTCATTTCTCCTCTCATCGCCCTCATGCAGGACCAGGTTGCCGCCCTCACACAGCGGAAGGTCGCGGCGGCGGCCTTCCATTCCGGCTTGTCGGAGCAGGAGCGGGAGCGGGTGGTGCTCGATCTCAAGTTGCGGCGGCTGCGATTGCTCTATCTCGCTCCGGAGCGTATGCAGCACGAGCGGTTCCTTCGGTTATTGCGTTCGCTCTGGGTGTCGTTGCTGGTGGTGGATGAGGCCCATTGCATTTCGCAGTGGGGGCATGACTTCAGGCCCGACTATCTCAAGATCGGCCGACTGCGCCAGGAACTGATGCATCCGCCCTGCCTCGCTCTGACGGCAACGGCTACCGCGCGTGTTCAAGCGGATATCTGTGAACGGTTGTCGCTCCGAGACCCGCTCTGTCTGGTGACGGGCTTCCGGCGATCGAACCTCGCCCTGTCCGTGCGCCCCTGCAGGACTCGCCGGGAGAAACTCATGCAGTTGGAGGAACTGATCCGTGAACAGGAGGCCGGAGCGGTTCTCGTCTATTGCGCCACCCGACGTGCGGTCGAAGAGGTGGCGGCGTGGCTCGGACGGTCGCACTCCTCCGTTCTGTACTACCACGCCGGACTGTCGGATGACGATCGGCGGGCCGTGCATAACGCGTTCAGAACGGGAGCCATCCGGATTCTAGTGGCGACGAACGCCTTCGGGATGGGCATCGACAAGGCCGATGTGCGGCTCGTCGTCCACTTCGACATTCCCGGCAGTCTGGAGGCCTACTACCAGGAGGCGGGGCGAGCCGGCCGCGACGGCCACCCGGCCTCCTGCGTCTTGTTCTTTCATGAGTCGGACGTGACGACGCAAGAGTATTTTATCCGGCAGGCTTCAAGGGAAACCGGGCCGTCGGCGCGTGCCGACCGTATGAAGACGCTCCTCCAAGATGTGCTGGGGTATGTGTCGAGGACAAGCTGTCGGCAACTGGCAATCCTCGAGTATTTCAGCGATGAGGCCGAGCGGGCATTGGGACCCTGCGGCCTCTGTGATCGCTGTCGGCCGGAGCCCGCCTCATCCGGGTGGAGAGCGGCTTCCGTTTCAGCGCCTCCAGGGCCGGTCTCGGCCGATCCCCATCTGTTTGAGCAATTGCGTCGATTGCGCTTGGAGTTGGCGGAGGAGGAAGGTGTGGCCCCCTTCGTCATCTTTCACGACAAGACCCTGCGGACCCTCGCCGGCTTGAAACCTACCACCCTCTCGGCCCTGTCCGATATCCCCGGCATCGGCGACGTGAAGATCGAGCGGTATGGCCGCCGCGTCCTTGCGGTGCTGCGTGGCGACCGGTAGCGGATCTCGCGTTGCTTACGACCTGAACCCCCCTGCCTTCGAAAATTGCTGTTGGAGTTCGGTGTAAGTCTGCGTCACGGGGAATTGAGGAAACTCTTTGGGAAGGTGGGCTGGGGGGCGGAAAAAGAACCCTGCGTGAGCCTCACCCAACATCGCGGTATCGTTGTAGGCGTCACCTGCCGCCATGACCCGGAAATTGAGATTCTTCAGCGCCGCCACCGCGTGTTTCTTTTGGTTGGGCTGCCGCAGCTTATAGTTCACGATGCGGCCGTTCTCGCCGATCTCCAGCTGATTGCAGAAAATCGTCGGATACCCCAGTTGACGCATCAACGGCAGGGCGAATTCGTAGAAGGTGTCGGACAGGATGATGACCTGGGTCCGCTCGCGGAGCCAGGTCATGAACTCGGCGGCCCCCTCCAAGGGGCCCATGGCGTCGATGACGGCCTGAATGTCGGTCAAGGTGAAGCCATGTTGATCGAGGATGGCCAAGCGACGCTTCATGAGCGCGTCATAGTCAGGCATTTCGCGCGTCGTGATCTTGAGCTCTTCAATGCCGGTCTTGATGGCAAAGTTGACCCAAATTTCCGGTACAAGCACACCTTCGAGGTCGAGACAGACAATCAGGGGATTCTGCATGGAGTCTCCTTTAGACGGTTATGCGGGATGCAATGCGTTCGGTTCAGGCCTCGCCTGCTCAGCGGACCTTCTCTTGACTGAGGTACCGCCAGACCTTATCGAGAGCCTTTTCGAATAATTCAGTGCCGGCCCATCGACGGGCTCGTTCGGCTTCATGGCGTTTGGCCCAGTCGATGGCGAGTGGAAGTGGGATCAGTCTGGGGATAGTCCCGGTCAGCTCGGCCCAGAGCAGGCTCAAGGCCGTGCTCATCCGCACCGCGACCGGGACCGAAGCCACCTGCGGGCTGGTCATGTCCTGACAGGCCGTGGCGGGGGACGTGACGGCCAATTCGCGACAGGCGGCCGGGCGATGCTCATAGATGCTGCAGGCTTCGTTCTTCAGAAAGGGGCAGGGCATCCGGAGGGCGTAATAGGATCGGTTCAACGGCTCGATGGCTTCGTCGTTGAGGGGCTCTTGGGAGTCCGCCAACGAGGACAACTGCTTCAACAACCCCGCTTGGGCCAACCGTTGAGCCGCCAAATCGAGCCGTGCTTGGAGACGAGTCCGTTCGGGCAGGTCGAGACGCTCAAATGCTTCTGCCAGCGCAAAGGCTTCCGGTGCGGAGACGGGTACGAGCATGCGACAGCAGGCGGCGCAGCCCTTGCGACAAGAAATAGCCTGCCCTCCCTCCACGAGCCGTTGCTGTTCCAGGCGCTGCGATTCTTCGTCCAGGCCTCGCAGGAGGGGAAGGATCGATGCGACCGGCACAAAACTCGTCGGGACCGCCACCGCGGTCGTGACCTCGCCGCTGGGGGTTTGCAGGGAAATCTCAAAGTGTTCTACGACTGGTTGGTGACTCGCCGGCGTCGACATCGTTGCGGTTCGTGCATAGTGGGGTGGACAGTTCAGAACCTGTGGCTCAGGACGCTATCATAGAGAACCATGGAATCGGCGGTCAACCGAGCGCCTTGCAGGGGGAACCCGTTCTGAGTACTCTGTCTCCATGCAGATCTCAGGGCACCTCATCGGATTGCTGAAAAGTTACATGCAGGATCTGGTCGAGCAGGCAAGACAAGAGTCCCAAGCCCAGCAGGCGTTCGGCTTTTCGCCTCCGCCCTATCAGCCGGACCATGCCATCGCCGACCTGCTGGCGATTCTAGATGACCGCATCGAGTCGGAAGGGGTGCAAGTCGGGTTACCCCTTGAGTTTCTGCATGAGATGTGGGGGCGGTGCAATCAGGCGCGCGGTGAGATCGCCGACCGAGTCTGGCTTGAGACCAATGCCGGCTCCATCGCCCCATCCAAAGCCCTCATTCGCGAACTGACCTACGCCGCCCTCATCGATCGGCTTGAAGAGGGCATCTCGGGCGAGTGACAAGCAGGCGATCGGCCTCCCTGAACGGGAGCGCTGGCCATGCCCCTAATCCCTCCCGACAAGCCGGTAGAAGGCGATGCCCACCACCTCCTCAACCGCGTCAGTTGTTACGGAAAGGGCTTTGGAATTGGGTAGAAGGTCGAACAGGGTGAACTGCTCCCATGTCTGTCCGGGGGTATGGGTGGCCTTGTACCCGCAAGGCGCCGGCGTGACGGACAACCCTTGCTTGGCGAAGAACTCCACCGCGCGAGGCATGTGATAGGCATCGGTGACTAGGAGCACTCGGCTGTTTCCCAGGAGCGCGCGTGTCTGGATGGCGTTTTCATAGGTGGTCCTGGATCGATCTTCCAGAAGAATCGCCGATTCCGGCACGCCGAGTTCGATAGCCCACCATTTCATCTTGTGGGACTCCAGCACACCGGTTCGGCGGACGGTTGCATCGCCGCCTGACAGAAGCATCTTCGGCGCCAGGCCAGCCCGCCAGTAGGTGGCCCCACAGACCGTGCGCAGACGTGATGCATCCATGAGTTCATCGACCGGGCGGAGAGAACCCTTCGGGAGGATGCCTCCTGCCAGCACGACGATGGCATCGAACTTCCTGGAGGGGTCGGCCCGAAAGGGAGGATAGTGCCCTTCCAGCATGGCCATGTAGCTATTCGAAAACAGCGGCGTCGCGGTCAGAAAAATAAGTAGCACCGTGCCGAGGGCACACCATCTGAGCCACGCCGTGCGCCGTGGCGTGACCGGCAGGCAGGCGATGACGAGCGTCGCCATTGCGGCCATGACGATCCACGACAGTGGATAGATTGCGAACTTGGCGAGCTTGTAGACCCCGAACCAGGCAGGGCTAAGATCCATTCTACGCCTCTTTACCCGACGACGGCCGCAGCATACACTGAGCGGCGCAGGACACCAAGCGGTCAGGAGGGACGCGATGGCAGGGAAACGACAGTATTGGCTGATGAAATCGGAGCCGGATGTCTTTTCAATCGATGATCTGGCGCGTGCGCCGCGGCAGACTACGGCTTGGGATGGGGTCCGTAACTATCAAGCGCGTAACTTCATGCGGTCGATGCAGGTGGGAGATCAGGTCTTGTTTTATCACAGCAATGCGGATCCGCCCGCCGTGGCCGGGCTGGCTGAAGTGGTGAAGACTGCGTACCCCGATGCGACGCAGTTCGACAAGCGCGATCCCCACTATGATCCGGCCGTCGATCCGGCGCGGCCTCGATGGTATGTAGTCGATATTCGGTTTCTCCGGAGGTTCGAGGTCCCGCTGGCGCTGGATTTTCTGCGTAAACAAGGGGCGTTGAAGGACATGGAACTGCTCCGACGAGGATCGCGGCTTTCCGTGCAGCCGGTGCGCGAGTCGGAATGGCAGGAAATCCTTCGCTTGGCGCGCGGCCGGGCAGGTCAGTAGGGCCTCACGTGCGGGCCTTTCCATCGTCCAAATAGCGGTGTTGCCAATCCAGCCACGCATGGCCCAACTCATGGGCCAAGATATACCGCCGTCTCGTGACCGGAAGTCGTTTGCGGATATAGATGGTTTTGGTTTCGTTGTCCCAAATCCCGTCGGCGTTCGTGTCTCGCCGGTCCATCTCGGAGTCCGTGAGCTGTCGAACCGTGATGTGGTATCCGAAGGGGAGGACGACTTTATTCGGTATGCGCACGTGATCCTCGTCTGTTGGGCAATGGGCGACCGCTGTCCCCAAGCTTGCGAGTAGCCTACCATATTTCCTCGGTGCGCTTCCGCTGACGAACAGGCACCATATCAAAGACTTAGCTGAGAACAACGGGAGTGTGGAGAGGATTTCCTTTGAAAGAGCGGATAGTGTAAGATGCGCGCATGGTAGACGGACTCTTAGCTCACGAACTGGCTCAGCCCTATCCCGCCGTCGTCAGGGTCGTCGGAGTCAAGATCCGTGACCGCGGCGAAGTGAAGAAATTCGACGCGGGTAATGCATGCCTCCGGGTGGGGGACCGTGTGCTGCTCGACGTGGCCGGGGAACTGAGTTACGGAGTGGTCTATGGAGCCCCTCAGGTTGTGCCGTTCATTCCGCCGATGCGCGTGATGCAACCCATCACCAGAAAGGCGACCTCGGAGGATGATGCCACCATCGAGCGGTACGAGCGGCTCTCGATCGATGGCTGGAAGGCCTGCCGGGAGCAAGCGGCGGCGCTCGGCTTGAGGATGAAGCTGGTTGAAGTGTTTTGCTCGTTCCAACGCAGGCAGATGACGTTTGTGTACACAGCCGACGAGCGGATCGATTTTCGTGAATTGGTCCGACAGCTCGCCCGCCGATTCGGCGGGCGAATCGAAATGCGCCAGGTGGGGGTTCGTGACGAGGCGAGTCGGTTAGGCGGCATCGATACGTGCGGCTTGGTCCTCTGTTGCGCCAGTTTCCTCACCGAGGTCAAGCCCGTGACCGTCAAGCAAGCGCGCCTTTTGGGCCTTCCCGTGGATGACCCCAAGCTCTTGGGTGTGTGTGGACGACTCAAGTGCTGCCTGCTGTTTGAGGCCATGGACAATCGAACGCCGCCTACCAAGACTTCTTCTCCCTTGATCACACCCTCCCGCCTCCGTCAGGCCTCCTCGTAGCGACACCTTCGCAGTTTCTGTCCTCTCCGTTCCGCATCGTTCCTGCACACCTGAAGGAGTATAATGACCGTGAGGTGACGAATGCCTCAGGTATTGGTGCTCGGGGCGGGGAAAATCGGTTCTCTGGTCGCAGGGCTGCTGTCGGTCGAGGGACATTATGAAGTCCATCTTGCCGACCTGACTCTGGATGGCCCCAAGCGCCTGATCGATGAGTTGTCGCTGACGTCCGTGACCCCCTGCGCATTGGACGTGCGTCGAGCCGATTCCGTTGCAGCCTACGTCTCATCCCACCGATTCGATGCAGTGGTTTCCAGCCTGCCCTATTTTTGCAATCCTGCTGTGGCTGAAGTCGCACGCGCCCAGCGGCTTCATTATTTCGATTTGACGGAGGATGTAACCGTCACCGCTCGGGTACGAACGATCAGTGCGGGCTCCGACAGGGCATTTATTCCGCAATGCGGTCTCGCGCCCGGATTTATCAGCATTGTGGCTAACGATCTGATCGGGCATTTTGAATCGGTGGAGAGTGTGAAATTGCGGGTGGGGGCTTTGCCGGTTCACCCGAGCAATGCCCTGAAGTATTCCCTCACCTGGTCGACGGACGGGTTGATCAATGAATACGGGAATGTCTGCGTTGGGATCGAGGGGGGCCAGGAGGTTCGTCTGCAACCTTTGGAAGGGTATGAAACGATCGAATTGGACGGGCTGCTGTACGAAGCATTCAACACGTCGGGCGGGCTGGGCACGTTGGCCGATACGTACCGCGGCAGGGTCCGCACGATGAACTATAAGACCCTGCGCTATCCGGGACATTGCGAAAAAATTCAGTTCCTGATGAACGATCTCAAGCTGAACGACGATCGTGAGACGCTGAAGCGGATTCTGGAGCGGGCGATTCCCCAGACGCTGCAAGATGTGGTGTTGATCTATGCGGCTGTGACGGGCACGCGCCAAGGCGAATTGTTCGAAGAGACCTATGTGAAAAAAGTGTATCCGCAGGCGAGGCTTGGACGATTGTGGTCGGCCATTCAGGTCACCACGGCCTCTTCACTCTGTAGCGTTGTGGACTTGGTTCTGTGCAATCCTTCGGCCTATCGTGGGTTCGTGACGCAGGAATGTTTCCCGTTACGTTCTATCCTGGACAATCGATTTGGGATCTCTTTTCGATCGTAGGGATCAGATGAATATAGGGGCGCTTTTCGATCTTTTGGGATGGCGGCCGGAGCAGCGGGAGACTCCCCTTTCTTCAATGCCATGGGAACCCGTCGAGCCTGCCGGTCTGATTACGTCCCATAATCCCGCCACAGGAGCGCTGCTAGCGCGGGTTCGTTGTTGCACGCAGGCCGACTATGAGCGTTCAATGCGAGACTTGCAGCAGGTACAAGCGGTTTGGAAAATCGTCCCGGCTCCCAGACGCGGGGAGATTGTGCGCCGCATCGGTCAAACTTTGCGGGACAGGAAGGACGCGTTGAGCACCTTGGTATCGCTGGAAGTCGGCAAGATCAAGAGTGAAGGTGAGGGGGAAGTCCAGGAGATGATCGATATGGCGGACTTCGCCGTCGGGTTGTCCCGCATGTTGTATGGACAGACCATGCACTCTGAACGTCCCCGACATCGCATGTACGAGCAGTGGCATCCCCTTGGAGTGGTGGGCGTCATCACGGCGTTTAACTTTCCCGTGGCGGTGTGGGCGTGGAACGCGTTCATCGCAGCCGTCGCCGGCAATGCAGTGCTGTGGAAACCCTCGCCCAAAGCACCCCTCTGTGCCTTGGCCGTGCAGCGGCTGTGTCACCACGTCTTGCAGGAGGCGGGATATCCGGGGCTGTTCTCCCTGATGGTGACGAATGAAGTTGAAATGGCCGAGCGAATGGTGAGGGATGATCGGCTGCCGTTGATCTCCTTCACGGGGTCCGTGCCGGTTGGGCGTCGGGTTGCGGAGACAGTGGGGCGGCGCCTCGGCCGATCTTTGCTGGAGTTGAGCGGCAACAACGCAGTCATCGTGGACGAAACGGCTGATCTTGATCTGGCTACCAGGGCGATCCTCTTTGGCGCGGTAGGTACGGCGGGGCAGCGTTGCACCAGCACGCGGCGATTGATCGTCCATGAATCGCAATACGAGCAATTGATCGCGCGACTGGTCGCAGCCTATCGAGAGGTGAGGGTCGGCGACCCGTTGGAGCCGGGTGTCTTGATGGGGCCGCTCATCGATCGGGAAGCCGTGGAGCGATACCGGGAGGCGCTGGCGACGGTGATCCGGGAAGGAGGCGAAGTGCTATACGGCGGCCGGGTATTGACGCACCCCGGGCACTTTGTGGAACCGACGATCGTTCGGGCCGAGAACCACTGGGCGGTCGTTCAGGAGGAGACCTTTGCGCCGATTCTCTACGTGATGACGTACCGATCGTTTGATGACGCGATCTGGATGCAGAACGGGGTCCCGCAGGGCCTGTCCTCGTCTTTATTTACCCGCGATCTGAGAAGGAGCGAGGTGTTTCTGTCCGCCGCCGGCAGCGACTGTGGCATTGCTAATATCAACCTCGGCACGTCTGGGGCGGAGATCGGGGGGGCGTTTGGCGGCGAAAAAACGACAGGTGGGGGCCGCGAGGCCGGGTCCGATGCCTGGAAGGCCTATATGCGGCGGCAGACCAACACCATCAATTGGGGAACGGAATTGCCGCTGGCACAGGGCATCACGTTCGGGCGAACCGAAGGAGGGTATGATGGGGCAAGAGGCTGAACTAGAGGCCGTGCTGACTCGTATGACCGCCGACTTTCTCTCCCGAAACTACGCAGGCCGACTGGTGCAGGAATCTCTGGATGCGGTCGGAGTTGGCTTCGTGCCGGTGATCGATCATGTCACGATTCGCACGATGGATATCGATCTGCGCGCCCAGGAATTCGTATCTCTCGGCTACGCCTACGATGAGACTCTGCAGTATGACGACTGGTATGCCAAGGTGTATCGGCGGGCCGGATTCCCTGCCCTCTTCGTCGATCAGGCCTATCCGGATGAGCGTGGGAAGACCAGTATTATTCCCCGTTGGGTGCAGAAGTTCGGCGACCAGCTGTTCCACCACGTGGCGATTCGGGTGGAAGACATCGAGCAGGCGGTCGATCGCTTGAAAGCGCAGGGGATCGTCTTTGCCGGCGAAATCGTCGGGGCTCGAGGTGGGACCTTACGGCAGATCTTTACGGCGCCAGAAATGGTGGAAGGTCATCCGTTCTCCGTGCTGGAATTGGCCGAGCGTCATCAGGGCTATCAGGGGTTCCTTCCACCGCAAGCCGACAGCCTCATGCGATCGACGGTGCACGGCCATTGACCCGCTGGCGGTGGTCTGTCCACGCACGAGAGTCTCGACCTCGACCGTCATCCTGAGTAGAATGCCGCAGGTGCCAATTCTGCGACAATTGGCTGATCCAGGGATTGCAAGAGGAGGTGACAATTATGGTGCGACCCCGCTGCGCTCCGCGTACGGTCATGATGGGGGTGGTGTTGTGTATCGTCGGAGCTGGAACTGCTGTGGGCCAGGCCTCACCCTCCGCCCATGCTCCGCATCGGACGGTGACCCTCGACGGCATTACCGTCCCGGATATTGGGCCTCTCCCGTCGTCGGTTCCCATGCCTGGGACCAATTTAGGCTATGCTGCCAAGGTCGAATTGGGCAAGCAGCTCTATTTTGACGGACGCTTATCCAAGAACAATGCGATTTCCTGCGCGTTCTGCCACAACCCCGGAACAGGATTTGCCGATGCGCGCCAGACGTCGATCGGTGTGGGAGGCGGGATCGGCGGACGTCAGTCGCCGACGGTCTTCAATACGGCGTTCAATCCCTTTCAGTTTTGGGATGGCCGTGCGCGGTCGCTCGAAGAGCAGGCGATTGGGCCCATTCACAACCCGATTGAAATGGCGGAGACCCATGAACATGTCGTGGCCAAGCTGGGCAAGATTAAAGGATACCAGCAGCAGTTTCGTGTCGTGTTCGGCACCGATGTGAATTTGCAGGGCATCGCCGAGGCCCTTGCGGCCTATGAGCGCACGGTATTGTCGACCAATTCCGCGTTCGACAAGTATGTAGGTGGAGATCACCGCGCCATGAGCGACGCGGCGGTGCGGGGGATGGCGCTCTTCAAGGGCAAGGCTCGCTGCATTCTCTGTCATAACGGGCCAAACTTTACCGACAATCAGTTCCACAACCTCGGTGTCCCGCAGGTCGGGCCGTTGAAAGAAGATCTAGGCCGTTTCCTCGTAACCAAGGCAGAAAAGGATAAGGGCGCATTCAAGACGCCGACTCTGCGCAGCATTGCCGAAACTGCTCCGTACATGCACGATGGTGTGTACAAGACGTTGGAGGAGGTGGTGGAGTTTTTGGACCAAGGTGGCGAGGCCAACCCCAATTTGAGCCCGATGATAAGACCATTGGGGCTGACCGCGGAGGAAAAGGCCGACTTAATTGCATTTCTGCAGGCATTGACAGGAGAGCCCCTCAAAGTAGTCATGCCCAAATTGCCCCAGTGAGGCTTGCGCAGGTGCGGTGGTCGACCATTGGGGCTCGAGAAAAAACTTAGAGGAGAGGAAGTTTTGCGAATCGTTTCTCTGAAACGGGACTCTAAGCTAGAGGTGCGTGAGGAGCAGTCGGTTGCAGAGACCGGCTTCGGTAACCAACTAAACCATAGAGGAGGCCACCTGTGATGAAAAAAGGACTACTGGCTGTTTTGGCGGCAGCCACAATCGGATGCGCGGGAGTTGCTCCCCAAAAGGCCGTGAGCGGAGAACCGCAGTCTCCGGTTCAAGGTTTTGATATCCATGTGCAGGCCCCCCATCTCATGCCCAACGGGGAGCCGGGGGGCCCCTTCCATCACTACTGTAAGGGCATCTCAGACCAAATTCTGCAGTGTCTATTGTTCGATTCGCCGGATCCCAAAGCTAAATTGGTAGCGATCGAGTATTTCGTCTCGAAAGACCTCACCAGGAAATTGCCTCCGATTCAATGGCACCGGCACTTCCATGACCACAAGGTTGAAATTGCGACCGGTCGGGTGCAGGTGCTGGACCTTCCGCCGGACCAGGCAGCAAAGGTGGCGGAAGTGGCGGCGGGGACCGACGGCGTCATTTACCACCTCTGGCAGGCTGGGCAAGAGTTCCCCGATGGAACAGTCTCGTTCCCGCAGTCCCTGGGGCATAAATTCCCCGGGCACTCTGAGAAGTAAAGCCGTCTTGGGCCGGGCCTCATCCTGCTGGGATGGGGCCTGGCCTCAACCGACGTGGCAAGAAGAGACATGGCCGGGTGCGGGGAACGCTATGGTGCCAGAACGATGGAAGAGGCTGGTTTTCTGTTTTTTCATTCTTGGCGTTGGGGCGTGTCCAGCATTGGCAGCCGATCAAGCGGTCTTGAGGCCTCGCGTCCCGGCCGACAAAATCGACGAAGCGAAAGCCTGGGCGAATCCCGTCCCAGCGACAGCTGACAACATCGAAAAGGGGAAAGCGCTCTTTCAAGGAAAGGCGTTTTGTGCGACCTGCCATGGCAGGGACGGGAAGGGGCTGGCCGACATCGAAGGGCTGCGCGGGAAATTGCCGAGAAATTTTACCGACAAAGTATGGCAAACTGCGAGAAGCGATGGAGAACTATTCTGGATCCTGAAGAATGGAAGTCCAGGAACCGATATGGCCTCCTTCGTTCCGCTCGTGCTGACGGAAGAAGAGGCGTGGCAGGTGCTCTTGTATGTGCGCTCGTTCGGCCGTTGATGCGATCTGTATAGGTCGTGCCTCCGGAGTACTCCCCTGCGGCCCTCCTAGAATACTCAGTTCCAGTGTCACCTTCCCTGGAGCGACTTGAGAAATGTCGCCAGGCGAGACTGCTCCTGCTGGGGGAACCGCAGAAATTCTACGCCCATGCGATCGCCGTCAACCCAACGCACCGCCGCCAGCTCGACAATCAGGGAGCGATGGTGGTCAGGCAACAAGATTCTGAGGGGCATATAACTGCCCTGCAGGACCGCGCGGTCACACTCGAGTAGGCAACCGGCTTGCGAGAGGTTCCGCACGGTCCCTTCCGCAATGAAGAGTGTTCCGCTGAATAGAGCTGGGCATGTGATATTCAGCCGGTGATGCAGCCGGTCAAACGACAGTGTCGCTGTCGCATGGTCTGGCTTCTGATGTGCTGGAGCGGGTGGTGCGGCTTTGGGATGCATGGTGGGAGGATAGTGGTCGGACGGTTGAAACGGTATCCTGCATTGGAGGGGCGGCGTGCTGTGGTGACAGCGCTCGCTCGTTCGGCAATCACTCCTGCCACCACACCAACCGAATTAACCAAACTCCTGCCACATAGGTGCCAATGAGGACAATCATCACCAGCATGGTAGTACCCTTCCTTTTGACTTGGTGATCATGCGGCTGCTTAGCCCTATACCGGGAGAGGCAAGCAGCTAACATGCCAGCCATAAAATGGCTGATTTCGGTCAAAAAAGATGTGCCTAAGGGGATTGGGATTGGCCTGAGCGACTGCGAGGGCATAATGACTGTGTCTACTGTATCTGATGTGATACGGGTTGAATCGTTACGGATAAACGAAAAAATTGCGTCAAGGTCGGTTCAGGTGTGGGAGGCCGGTCTCGGCAGGGAGACGTGTGACGGCTTGGCACGTGCTTCAGCGGAAGGTAATTCGTGCCAAAGCAGCCGCAATCATCAAAAGGGACAGGATGAGGCTTACTGCTACAGATAAATTCTGTGGCAGTATGCGCTGGCCATGCTTCTTCGGAGTCATATCAGTCCCCATGACGTCCTCCGGTCATGATGCGTGAGACGGTAGGGGATGATTTTGCAGTCGCTGGTCCATCGCTAAGGCCAGTGCTGTGATCGCGTAATTGCATTGATGGCAGGACAGGAATCCGCCGGTCGGGACTAAGCTCTGTTGGTTACAGCGTGGACAATCGTAGATCTTCATCGAGGCTCTCCCTCTAGTGACAGGTGTGCGGATGGATTGCGGGGAATGGATCGATCTGCCGCTCATGCTGCGATTGCTTGTACTGAGCGAAGAGATGAGCGACGGCTTCCGCGAACGCGGTAAATTCAGCCGGCTCAAAATGGAATGTGACCGAATCGTAGCTGAAGTGTAATTTGCCGCAGCTGCACAAGGCGAGGGCTGTCCTGCTCCGTCTAGGGCTTAACGTACGCATGAAGTAAGAGCTCCTTTTGATCGCGGGACTTGGGGGAGGCGAGCCGGATGAACGGTTTGCGGTTGAGCGGCCGAGAGGACGATCTTCAATTCCTCAATTTCTCGCGCATTCAGGTCGTGGGTCAGGTGAAATCTGAGCGTGCCTGCTGGATCGACGAGTACGCTGCGGCAGCGCCCATCGGAGGGGTGTCGAGACAGATTGAGGGATCGATGGATGCGCATGAGGGGGTCAGCCAACATCGGGAGGCGCAGGGTGGGATAGAGTCGAATCCACTCAGCATGTAAGGTCGTGACCTCAGGGCAGAGCACGACGAGCCGCGCGCCGTCCCGTTCAAAGTCCTCCTGGTGACGGGCGAGAAAGGTGGCCTCGTGGAGGCCGAACGAGGGAATGGCGCAGAGAGCGAGCCACTGCCCTCGGAAACTGGACAAATCGCACAGCGTGAGGGTACCTCTCTTGAGCGCAGGCACGCGGAACGCGGGAATCTTCTGGCCGATTTCGATCATACGTTGGACCTCCTTGGTCGTGATATGGCGGGCATGCTCTGACTTGAAGTACGGTGAGGCAGCATTGTTGCTCACATGCAATAACTCTGGCATGGCGCGGGCCCTCCCTGTCGACGGTGGACGGAAAGCCACTGGAGGGGAGTGTGGACGGGGCTCTCCCCGATGCCTCCCTCCAGCGGGTCCGTTTGCGCTGCCCGGTGCACTGATGGGCATGATCAGTGCTGTCATGCTTGAGCGAGGGACGGGAACAATTGGTTCAGATCCGACTCGCACAGAGCATTACGGGCAGGACATTAGTGATATCAATTCTCAATATCAATATAGCGTCGGCCCGGATTTTGGAGAATGTTTACTTTCCGGATTCAGAAATAATTCTGAAGGCGTCGACGGCAAAGCTCGCTGGAAGTGGCGTTGCGATGGTCAGGGGGTGAGGGCAGAATTGACCCTTGGCGATGAGGGAAAGGCTGCTTGCTGCGAAGATACCGTGGAAACTGAAACAATGACTGCTTTAAATCAGCCTGGGGTAGGAATGACTGAAAACATTCAGCGAGAGTTTGGTGGGCCGTGTAGGGGTCGAACCTACGGCCCGCTGATTAAGAGTCAGCTGCTCTACCAACTGAGCTAACGGCCCCACCGGTATGTGTGTTGTCGAATGCGAGTGCCTGACGGAGTGAATGGCGCGCCTGACAGGATTTGAACCTGTGGCCCTCAGCTCCGGAGGCTGATGCTCTATCCACTGAGCTACAGGCGCTCCAGCCGAACAGACCCGTCACATTAACACAGCATTTCTGTCGATGTCTAGGGAGTGGTGTCGAGGCTCACCAAGAAACCGTAAGGAAGCAGAATCTCTTCGCCGCTTGTCCGCTGGGTCTGGGTGAGGATCGACAAGCATACCGACTCTTCTGTCGAGAGTAGTCGTTCCTCCTGCCGTAGAGCTGCGGAAAGTCGCAGGATAGGCACCGCTGTTTGGACCGTACAAGCGCCTGCCACCGTGCCGCCGGCTTCAGTCGGAATACCCATCGTTCGGCAGGTGAAGGGGCGGAATCGATATATGCAACAACTGCCGTCCGTCGAAAGGGCCGGGCAGGGGAGATCGGAAAATCGTTCGACCATGATATCAATCGCCTCGTCGCGCCACTTATCCAATGAAGGGGTGCTGCGGAGTGCGGGGTATGCCGTTTCGAGCAGCTCAACCTGGCGGCGTGCCGTGGCAACGATCCTGAGGCGTTTGGGTTCTGGGAGAGTCTGAAGTCCGTGCTGGAGTTCGAGCGCATCCAGGCACGTGATGGGGAACGGACCGATACAGCAGTGGGAGCATCCGCGCGAGCAGGGGAGCGTTTCGAGAAGAGCGGCGTGAGCGCGCTGGAACCACTGTTCCGCTTGCTGGAAGAGAGGTAAGGGGGCTGGAGAGGCCGGCGGCGCCCCCATCGCCGTTACTCCTGAGGCACGGACAGGTCGACGATCAGCTCGCCCTTCGGGGAGAAAAACCCCTGTCCGTCGATCTGGACGATACCGTTGCAATGTTCTTGGAAAAACTCCAGGATCCAACCGTTGAAGTCGTAACCGTCCTCATTTACGTCTGCCTCGATCATGCGGGTGGTGAGAATGAATCGGGCACGGCGCACGTGTTCTTGGGCCAAAGTGGCTTCGATGTCGTCGTACGAAGACAGCGTCTCGAGAAACTGCGTTTGCTCCTGCTCGAATACGTCTTTGTACGAACCCCGGTCACGGACGCAGAACACGTGAATCGGCTTCCGTTCCCGGGCATAACTCAACGTGATCTGTACCCAGGCCCATTCATCCAGCAAGGCGTCGTCCATGTCGGCTGGAAGGATGGGGAGTTGTCCCCGAGATTTCAAAAAATCGATGAGGAGCCGAAGCGGAGGGGCATTCTCGTTCTTGCAGAAGACTCTGGAATAAACGACCGCTTCCGTTGCGGCCCCTTCCGCCGGTTGAGCGGTCGAAGGAAGGATGGGCAGTTCTTTGGCCATGAGCGCGCCTCTTGATTCTGAGCGAGTTTCGAAAAGATCTAGGACGGCTTACTGTACCCTCTGCCGCTTCCGAGGCGCAAGGCCGTTGGTTGATGGAGAGGCTGAGCTACAGTCCAGATGCCGCGATTCTCACGGACGGCTCTTGACAGCCCCCAGGGCTTTGGATACACTCTCGCCCTGTTTTCGGCCTGTTCACGCTTGACCGACGCAGAATTCCGGCTCCACCTCTGCACAAACGAGTCCATAGACCGAACACATCAGTTCACCTTCATTCGCTGTTCAAAGGGAGGAACGCATGGCCAAGTCGATGACGAAATCGCAGATTGCTGACCACCTCGCAGGAAAGGCGGGGATCACCAAAAAGACAGCCGTACAGCTGTTGGATGACCTTGCCTCGCTTGCCTATCGCGAGGCCAAGAATGCCTTCGTCGTGCCCGGCATCGGGAAGCTGGTGTTGGCCAACCGCAAGGCGCGCATGGGTCGGAATCCTCAGACGGGCGAGCCGATCAAGATTCCGGCAAAGCGAGTGGTGAAATTCCGCGTTGCCAAGATGGCCAAGGACGCGATCCTCGGGAAGAAATAAGCAGCCTGCGTTCTCATCACTCTGTTGCACAGCGAGGCCGACGCTCCCTCGAAGGGGCGCCGGCCTTCGTGTTTTGTGAGGTCGTTCGAAGGATTAGAACGAAGGGGACAGGCCGCTGCCCCCTGCGCCGTCATGTCCGACGAAGCGCAAGGCATCGCCGTCTTGCACAAGCGAATCTTCACTGGCGATACGTTTATTGATGGTGACGAGGACCTTCTTTTCCCGCAAGAGTTGCAGTACGTGGCGAAGACTGCGCCCCTGCCGTTGGATGATCTGCCGGACGGTGAGAGGGGCCGGAAGGTCGCAGGCCAGGTCGCGTTCTCCGTCTGTCGTTTGAAGTTGTCCCATCAGTGTGATCGTAATCATGTGGCGTGTGCCCTTTCAGTACCTTGTCGTGCAGCTTGGAAGTGGCCTCGCAACCTGGGCGATTGACTCCGGGAGGGGGCGACCTGAATAATAAGTCCATGCAATCACTCGATCTTCAGCACCCTGGAATGCCGGACTTGCAGTTCGTTCTCATGGTGTCGGCCCTGTGTACGTCTGAATTGTCGACCTTAAATGTTCCGGCTGAGGTGCGACGCAAGGTCTTCGATCGCTGTTGGGCCTTGGTGAGCACGGAACCACCGCCGACCGATCCCCCCAAACGTGTTCTCGACCTGAGGTTCGGGACGGAGCTTACGTTGGAGGCCCTCGTTGCGGCCATTCGTGAAACGTTCGCCGCGGTCGGGATCTCCGTGCTCACGTGGGATCATCCGCCGAGCAATCCGACTCAGAGCAGCAGTCCCGCTGCCCAACCCTTAATCGACCGACTACAGAAGCTCTATCCGGAGCCGCCGCCTGAACAAGCGGGCCCCGACTAGCCCTCGTTCCACAGGACTTTCCCGCAAAATCCGGCCCAACCACATTCATCATCCGCTTCAACGACCAGTTATGCTCCTCATAGGCGCTCAGTATGGCCGAGTCCTTTTGTGACATGCAAGGTCGCGAACCGGCATATCCCGCTATGTTACACCTCCAATGGGCGACGCTTTGCCGTTGGCCTGGAACCGGGTATGATGGGCGCGCACAAGCTCATCCCAACCCACGGAGGTGTCATGCAGATTACGTCCACGCCCCTGCCGGGCCTGGTCCAAATCGAACCGGATGTGTTTCGAGATCCTCGCGGACGATTTGTGGAACTTTACAGACAACCACGGTATGAGGCTGCAGGGATTGATCGACCATTCGTCCAGGATAATTTTTCCTGGTCTGTTCGCGGGACTCTGAGGGGCCTGCACTATCAACTCGGCCGTCCGCAGGGAAAGTTGGTGACTGTCATTAAGGGCACGGTTTTCGACGTCGCGGTGGACATCAGGCAAGGGTCGCCGACGTTCGGGCAATGGTACGGAGTCGAACTTTCCGATACCAACATGCGGCAGTTGTATGTGCCGCCTGGCTTCGCCCATGGGTTTTGTGTGCTCAGCGACGAGGCCGGCTTCCTGTATAAATGCACGGATCTCTACTCTCCTCAGGATGAGCGAGGGATCGTGTGGAATGATCCCGCTTTGAGCATCGCCTGGCCGGTCACGGCTCCATTATTGTCCGCTAAGGACCAGGCGTATAAGTCTCTCACCGATATGATCACAGAGCTGCCTCGATACATTCGTCCGTAGAAACTGGGTGTGAAAGAAGCTCAGCCGACATCGCGGTGAGACAGGAGTGGTCATGAGGGCTCTTGCTGTGCGTCGAGGCGTCGTGCTATTTAGGAATGATTCCTAAATTAGGCTGCGATGAAATTAACCGAGCGGGAAATCAAAGAGCGGTTTCGTGAGCATGCCATTCGATGCACTCGCCAGCGGGCGGCCATTTATGCTGCGTTGGCCGAGACCACCAGCCACCCGACTGCCGATGATTTGTATCGAACCGTGAGACGGGTCTGTCCCAGGATTTCTCGTAACACGGTCTATTACACGCTTGGGGCGCTAAGTCATGCGGGATTGGTCCATGAAGTCAATATCGGGCATGATGGGGCGCGGTTCGACGCCAACCTCACGCTACACCATCACCTCATCTGCCGTGGCTGTCATCGGATTCTCGATGTGATGGACGAGGCGTTGGACCAGTTGCACGTCCCCCGTGAGCAGGCCAAGGGGTTCCGTATTTTCAGCCATCGTGTCGAGTTTCAAGGGTATTGCGTCGGGTGCCAGTGATGCGGACTTTCTGACGCCGGGCCTCATCAATTCACCGTCAACATCTGCAAGGAGGAGCGCATGGGAAACAGTTTGAAGGGGACGAAGAGTCATGAAAATTTGAAACATGCATTTGCGGGAGAGTCGCAAGCCAACCGGCGATATCTCTACTTCGCCAGGCGCGCCGATATTGAGGGGTATCCCGATGTCGGGGGGCTGTTCCGGGACACGTCGGAAGCAGAGACCGGCCATGCCTTCGGTCACCTGGATTTTCTGAAGGAAGTCGGGGACCCGGCAACGGGCGTGCCTATCGGCAATACAGAGGCCAATCTGAAGTCGGCCATCGAGGGTGAAACCTACGAATACACCCAAATGTATCCCGGGATGGCCAAAACGGCACGCGAAGAAGGTTTCGCGGAACTCGCCGAGTGGTTCGAAACTCTGGCTAAGGCAGAGCGCTCGCACGCAAATCGTTTTGCCAAGGGCCTCGAGAGCTTGAAACAGTAATTTCCGAATCACGATCGAACAGGCGGAGACGAGGGCGGGTCGGAGGCAGGTCCGGCCCGTTACCCGTTCCGCTGCCCCACGCGACGAGAAGGACCCCGCCCGTGAAGCCATTGAATCTCCTGCAGCCTATCGAGCCGTCGGCACTTGAGAGGGAAACCCTTCGGATCTATGACGTCTGCGACGGCTGCCGCCGCTGCTTCAATCTCTGTCCTTCGTTCAATACGTTACTGGATCGAATCGATGTGTACGAGAGTGATGTGGCCAAGCTGACTCCGGCGGACCATCGCCGTGTGGTAGACGAATGCTACTATTGCAAACTCTGCTTCAATCACTGTCCCTACACGCCGCCGCATCAATACGGTATCGATTTTCCATTATTGATGGTGGTCTGGAAGAAACGGCTCGCGACCGAGCGGGGAACCAGGTGGCGCGACCGGCTGCTGACGAAGACGGACCTGCTGGGACGAATCAATGCCTTGGTTGCGCCGCTCGTCAACTGGAGCTTGAAGCAGCGGTGGTTCCGGACCTTGCTCGAAACGGTGATGGGGGTGCATCGGGATCGGCAGGTCCTGCCGTACCGGCGTGAGACCTTCAGCGGCTGGTGGGCTAAACGGTCGGCGCCTGAACAACCGTCGTCTTCGCGAAAGGTGGCGTTGTTTGCCGGCTGTCTGGTGAACTACCAAGCCACCGATGTCGGAAAGGCCACGGTGCAGGTGTTGGAGAAAAACGACGTGGAGATCACGCTGCCCGATCAGTCTTGCTGCGGCATGCCGTCGTTCGATATCGGGGATACGGCGGCGATGATGGACGCGGCCAGGCGCAATGTCGCATCGCTGAGCGCATGGATCGATCGCGGATATGACGTGGTCATTCCGGTTCCGAGTTGTAGCCTGATGGTCAAGCGCGAGTATCCGAACCTGATCGAGGGGGATAACGCCAAACGAGTATCCGAGCGTACCTATGATGTCTGCGAATATCTCATGAGACTGAAGCGTGAGGGAGCCTTGGCGGAAGATTTCACACGCAAGCCTGGCCGAGTCACGTATCAGGTGCCGTGCCATCTGCGGGATCAAAACATCGGCTTCAAGTCGAAGGAACTCATGGAGGCTGCCGGGGCGCAGGTCGAGGTGATCGAGAAGTGTTCCGGTCACGACGGCTCCTGGTCGGCCAAGACGGAGTTTTTTCCGCTCTCGATGAAGATCGCCGCGAAGGCGGTAAGGCTGGTGGAGCAGACGCCTGCGGATGTGGTCGCGTCCGATTGTCCGCTGGCCGGGTTGCAACTCGACCAGGCCGGGGCCGCCGCTCACGTCGGGGGGAGGGCGGTGCGGCATCCCATCCAGATCGTTCGGGATGCGTATGGTCTTCCGGCCGATCCCCCTGCGGCAGGATGAGATCCATCAGCACGATGATGACGAGGACCACGATACATCCATGAAACCCCTCACGCGAGAAGATGTGCTGTCCCAGGATGAGTACGACCGGCAGCGGGATGCCTTCCGGCAACGGATCATTGCGCTGAAGCGTCGGCGTAGGATCGCGCTGGGGGACAAGATCACGTTGGTTTTTGAGAATCGCGAGACCTTGCGCTTCCAAATTCAAGAAATGGTTCGTGTCGAACGGATCCTGGACTCCCAGAAGGTTCAGGACGAGCTGGATGTGTATAACGCGCTGATTCCGGCGCCAGGGGAATTGAGCGCGACGCTCCTCATCGAGCTCACCGATGCAGAGACGATGAAGGAGTGGCTCGATCGATTCATGGGTTTGGACCGCGGCCAACGTCTCGGGCTTCGGGCGGGGGGCGAAGTGGTCTATGCAGCGTTCGAAGGCGGGCACAGCCATGAAACCAAGATCAGTGCAGTGCATTTCGTTCGCTTCCGTCCGACCGCATCCATGGTCCGCGCGATCGGCGATCAGGCCGCCCGTGTGGCCTTGACGGTGTATCATGCCGGCTACGAGGCGGAGGCCGAAGTGCCGTGGGCGATGCGGCAAGAGTGGCTTGAGGATTTGGGCGCCGCCGGGTAAGGTACACACACATGGCCGTCGTCCTTCTCACCAAACGTATCGAATTCGCCGCGTCCCACCGGTATCATCGGCCTGAATGGAGCGACGCGAAAAACCGTGCGACCTTCGGCGCCTGCAATAACGAGCCTGGCCATGGGCACAATTACATGCTGGAAGTGACGGTGGCGGGCGATGTGGACCAGCGGACCGGCATGGTGGTCAATCTCTTCGATTTGAAACAAGTGTTGCTGCAGGTCTTGGAAGAATTCGACCACAAGCATCTCAACCTCGACTTGCCGTATTTTGCGCGGCAAATTCCAACCTCGGAGAATCTTGCGCGTGTGCTCTGGGACAAGCTCGATGCCCAGCGGGATATCGGCACGCTCCGGCGGATTTGTCTGTACGAAGACGAGGATCTCTGTGCGGATCTGACGGCGGAGGCTGGCCTTGAGGTGGGCTCGGTGACGAGGCGCTACTCATTCACGGCCGTGCACGAGGGCCAGCGCGGCCACACATGGGATCTGTTCGTGACCGTTCATGGACGGATCGATGCGGACACCGGGATGGTCACCGACATCGTGGCCTTGGATCGATTGGTCCAGGAGCGCGTGGTGACGGCCTTTGAGGGAAAGGATCTGCGCAGCGTCCTCGCGACGTCTCCCGTGACGGGTGAATACATGGCCAAGACGATCTGGGATCGCCTCGCTTCTCGGATACCAGCCGGAACGCTTCAGGGCGTCAAACTCGTTCAGACGCGAGATCTCTTCTACGAATACACCGGCTGAGCCGGCAGCCCTTCCTCTCGCTTCCAAGCGTCTGCCACCATTCCGCATCAGGCCGGCCACCCGACGGGGCCGGCCGTCGTTACGATCGAAACAGTAGGATCACGCCAAGGGACACCGAGAGCAGGACAGTTGCTGCAAGCACGCTCCACGCCATTGAGAGCGAGCGCTGTGTAGCGGCCAGCGTGAGGTGGAGCTGGTGGATGCGGTCGACTTGCGCGCGCATGGTTTCCTGATGGGCGTCGAGCTGCTCTTGCAATGCTGCGATGGCGGGATCCGGAGGGGCAGGGTTTGCCGGAGTCGGCGTGCGGCGTCGCTCGAAGGTCTTGATGAGGTCCGGAGCCTTGTCGATCACGACAGGGAGCAACTTCCTCGCGATCTGTAGCGCTGCTGTCCATGGAATGGTCATATTCCCCCGTTGGGTGTGTCTGGATATTAGACAGGAGTGGACGAGCGGCTGCAAGGGCGGGTAGCCGCGGCGATGTCGGATAGGAATTTGAACATTGGATTCGATGATACCCTGCAGAAATTTCTCGCGTACGGCAGTTCTTGCCCGGCGCCCGCCATGCGACTGCCGCATCGAAACATCGTAAGCCCATAGTTTCAGGTGCTTAGAACGCAGCTGATTTTGGCGTGAAAGTTGAAATTAGAAGGTCGGTCATCCAACGCGTAGGAGGTGCCGGCCCGATGATGTCGATCTGGGAATTATTCAGTCAGGACGTAGCCCTCTTCGGGAGTCTCCATAGTCCCCTGTTAAGCTGGTTGGGCTCCTGCGGATTGGTGATATTTTTTTTGTGGCATGTGGGACGTCTGACCAGTGCCGTCTCGTCGGTGCAAAGTTGCTACACGCGTGTGTGGCCGATCTTGAACGCCCTTGCCGCTGCGCGCAAGGGCCTTCAGTCGCAGTGGTTGACGATTCCGGCCTTGAGCGACAGCAAACGTCCCGCCCAACAGCCTGGCTCACAGGCCGACCGGATCGATTTAGACGATCTTCAGGCTCTCGACAAGGCCCTGCGTCGAGAACCTCGACTGGAGCAGGCATGGTTGCGGTTTCGCAAGACGTTTGTCATCGAACGCACCGCCTGGTTTATCGAGCCCAGAGTCTTCGCCACGAGGTCCGCAGCCGAGTTTTTCCCTCGTGACCTTCTCCAGAGCCGTCTGAATCTGGCGTTCTACCATCAGTTTCCGTCCTTGATTACCGGATTAGGGCTGCTCCTGACTTTTCTCGCCATCCTCATTGGATTGAGCAAGCTTCATGCGGACGGATCGCATATTGTGGGGATTCAGGGTCTGATCAACAGCCTCGCCGGTAAATTCCTCACGTCGATCGTCGGCCTCATCTGTGCCAACCTCTTCGTCCTCGTCGAGAAATCGGTGTTGCACCGTTTGGCTACCACTCAGCAGCAATTTGCCACCGTGCTCGACGAACTGTTCCCGCGCAAGACGATGGAACAGATGCTGGAGAATTTCACGCCCGGCCACGGCAGTGGGGTTGGTCCGACCTCAAACCCTGTCTTGGTGCCGGGCTCTCCGGATCTCGGCGACCGGTTGGCTGGAGCCCTCAGTGATCGCCTGAGCCCGACGGTCACGGCGCTTCGAGAAGCCGTGGAGGTTCTGAGTCGGCGAGAAGGAGGCGTGCGCTCGGTTGTTCCGGACCGTTTGGCGGAGGAACTGTCTCGGGCGATGCAAGAGACTATGGCGGGGCCGATTCAGGAATTGAATCAGGCGATTCAGACGCTGGCTCGCTCCGTCGAAGACCTCAAGCGAGAGCGCCGTGCGACGGATGTCGTAGAGGCCGCTGGCCCGACGCCTGAAGAGGCTGCAGTGAAAGCCGGCTTCGACGAGGAGGAGCCCGCCCCGGAGGCCGGCATGGTGGGGCTTCGCTGGTTCGCCAATTGGCGTCAAGGTACGGAAATGAAAGGTGTCATCTGAGATGAACCACGATCCGACGACGCAGGGGAGCGACCATACCTCTACCCTCACCATCGGTGTGACCGATCTCATGACCTCGCTGGCGGTCATCTTTATTCTGCTCTTCAGTGCCTATGTGACCAAGGTATCTGAAACGGAATCGCAGGCCAAGGTCCCGGTTCCGCCGCCGGCGCAACCGCTCGCGCGGACCACGACCGACGACATCAAGGGAGCGCTCCGCGAACATTTCCAACGGTTCAACCTGTCTCTGGAAGCAGATCCGGGTGATCGCGACGTGGTGCGGATCGTCGTGCCGGAGGCCTTGCTCAATTTTGAGTTTGGAAAGGGAACGTTGTCCCTCTCGGCTGATCGGTTTTTGACGGAGGCCATGCCGACCTATGCGGGTGTGCTCTGCGGTGCATTGCGGGACCGTATCGAGTCCTTGGTCATCGAAGGCCACACCGATGATCGAGGGTCGGATATCTACAATCTGAAACTGAGCCAAGAGCGTTCGCTGAGCGTGATGGGCAAGGGGTTGCAGGTCATCAAGGAACGAGCGCCTTGGGCCTATCGCTGCTTTCACGAAAAGACGTCGGCGAGTGGGCGGGGGCGCCAAGATCTCATCGTCGATGAATGGCACCTGCCTGATCGGGAAAAGAGCCGACGGGTAGTGTTCAAAATCCGTCTCCGCTCTGCGGCAGAACCGGCCGACATGGGTCGACCTCTCGGGACCAGCAACGGCCAGGCGTTCGTCTCCGGCCTGTATTAGCGAGTGCTCTGGTTGGGCGCATCCTTCGCGCAGCGAAACCCCACGTCGTTCCGCCTGGCATCCGGGGTATAGCCCGCGCGATTCGTCGATCGGATGGATTTGGCATCGTTGTTCCAGGCGCCTCCCCGCATGACCTTGAGCGGACCGACGGAGGGGCCGGGAGGGTTGTCCCGAGGGCTGTACTGGTAGTAGGCCGGGTCGTACCAGTCGGCGACCCACTCCCAGAGGTTCCCCGCAAGATCGTAGACTCCGCTTCGGCTTTTCCCTAATTCGTACCGACCCACATTAGTCAAGGTGTCATACCCTCGCCACTTGGTTTGGCCGGCGTTGACGTGGCCTTTGGTCGGGTGTTCATCTCCCCAGGGATAGAGCCGGCCTTCGGTTCCCCGCGCCGCCATTTCCCACTCTGCTTCCGTCGGCAACCGTTTGCCTACCCACCGACAATAGTCGCGGGCGTCGTACCAGTCGACGCCTGTCACCGGTTTGTTGCCATGTGGACCTGCGAGAGCTTCGTTCCACTTGAACGGCGGGTCTGGTTTTTGTGAGGCCAGAAACTCGGCATAGCGGGAGACGGTCACTTCAAAGGCATCGAGATAAAACGCTTTGATGACTATGCGATGGACTGGCTGCTCGTCGTCATCGCCTCGGTCACTCCCCATCGCCAACTCCCCTGCTGGGATACCCACCATGGGAACGGCGTTCCGCGAATCGAGTTGGGCCGCCGTGATTTGTGTGCCGGCGATCAGATGTCGGTCCGTGAGATCGGGACGAGGAACTGGAAGTCTCGGTTCGGCGGCGCCGGCTTGAGCGGTGATCAGGAAAGCGCTCGCAACGGCTATGGAAAAAAGGCGTATCCTGACTTCACGCATAGGCGTATCCTTCTGCCCACCGTGGGGCGCAAGTACGAAGCTGTCTACGGCATTGTAACGCGTGAGAGGGAAGAAGTGGGGCCAGCTGACGGTTCTTTATTTGAGCAGGTGATCGGAGATGAGGGCGGAGAGTTCTGCCGGCTGGATGACGCCTTCTCTCGTCAGGAGGAGTTGTCCTCGCAGAAAAAAGTGCGTGGTGGGATAGGTCTCGAAGGTGTGGGTTTTCTTGATCTCGCGACAGCGACCAGGGACATGCATCTTGGCCTTACCGATCTTCACGGTCGGAAATTTGGCGGCGATGTCTTCCAAGATAGGGTCGTATTGTTTGCAGGGTTCACAGGTGGCAAGACCGTACGCGATGACCGCGCCGTCGCTCTCGGTGAATTCCTTGTAGTTCTCGTCTCGGACGTCCTGCACTGTGCCGTTCATGCCGTCTCTCTCCTTCGCATAAGATTGGGACCGAGCGAAGGATCCTTGTGCACCCACCGCTCGGCCCACAATCCCAGTGGTTAGCTCAGCTTGGAGAGGGCGGCGAGGATGTCTTTGTCATCCCGGGCCACCTTGATTTCCTGAACCTTCACATAGGCCACCTTGCCGTTCTTGTCGACGATGACGGTGGCGCGCTTACCGCAGTTCAGCGGCTCGAAGTACAGGCCGTACTTCTTCACAACTTCGCGATTGAAATCGGAAAGCAGACGATGCTTCAGTTCCAGGGAGTCCGCCCATGCCTTGTGAGAAAAAAAACTGTCGCAGCTGATGCCGAAGAGTTCGGCATTGGCATTTTGGAATTGCGGAAAGTCGTCGGTGAGGCACTTGTTCTCACCCTGACAGACCGGGCTCCAATCGAGAGGATAGAATGCCAGCACGACATTCTTCTTCCCTCGGAAGTCGCTCAGTTTGACGTCTTTCTGGTCTTGATCTTTTAATGTGAAATCCGGCGCGGTGTCGCCGACCTTGATTTCTGCAGCTACATCACTCATTGCAATCCTCCTCCTGGGTTGACATACCGATCCTGCGCAAACCTCTTGGTGGTACCACGCCCGGAAAAACCTTGTCAACGGGGCCAGAAGACCTAAGGAAAGGCGGAATCAGACGATTTTTTGATTGCAAAACAGCAGCTTAAGTCGATGAGAGTGAGCGCCGGGATCATCCTTCGATGGAGACGTCTGCGATCTGCCGGAACGCGCGCATCTGGCCGGTCGGGGCGGCAGTCCGGTGTTTGACGATCCGAACCGTCTGTGCGAGGTCGGGAAGGTCCAGGTTCTGTCCGACCTTGGGGTTGTGCCCTCCGCGCTGGACTTCGTCGACCGCCGACAGGAGAAGCTCGATGGTCTCACGTTCGGGCAATCCCCGCGGTTGAATCAATTCCAGTTCGTCGAGACCGAATTTCGTGAGCCCCAACGTGTAGAACCAATCGGCTGCTCCGTCCTCTGTTTCCTGGTGTCGGATACTCACATGGTCTTGTATCATGAACATGTTGAGCGGCCGATCCTGCCAGTCTGATGGATTTAGATAGTCGTGACAGGTGAGGTCAAACGCAGTGCCCTGGGTCAGCAGCGTCAGTCCACGAGCGAGCCTGGCTGTGAGCAGGATCGTATCTACAATGATACCGGGTCCAACAGCGGTAGGAGCCACCGTTCCAAGCGCCTGATGCCCCCAGGCCAGGAGACGATGCCATTCGGCGGCATTCGCTTCCGGAAGCTTGGTCGCGATGTGAGCCTGCCATGGACCATGGCGAACGATTAGAGTGGGGCTGCCGCTCCCTTCCTGGCCGAGGAGGGGGCCGCCGTAGTGGAGGTCGTACCAGGCCTTCAGTTCCTCGATGGGAGGCGCCGTGCCGCGGTAGCCGATGAGATAGAGCGGTGGCTTGGTGAGGGCCGGCTTCGGCGCCTTTTTCCGAATTTTCATCTCGGCCCCGAGAGAGTGCCTGGATGAGCCATGGGCTTACTTGGCGCTCTTTTTCGCTTTGCGGCGATCCTCCGGGTTCAGGAGCCGCTTTCGAAGGCGGAGGCTTTTCGGGGTGACCTCGACGAGTTCATCCGGGCCGATATATTCCATGGCGAATTCCAAGGTCATTTCACGCGGCGGCGTCAACACCAGGGCTTCGTCCGAACCTGCGGCACGCATGTTCGTGAGCTGCTTCTGTTTGCAGACGTTCACATCCAAGTCTTCGTCCCGGCTATTCTGGCCCACCACCATGCCTTGGTAGACCTCGACCCCAGGACCGATGAATAACTCGCCTCGTTCCTGCGTCATGAACAGCGCGTAGGCCGTGCTGGTTCCGGCTTCAAAGGCCACAAGCGATCCGTGAGGGGCCACCAACAGAGCCTTTTCGTCGGCTGGCGCATAACCCGAGAAGACGTGGTGCAAAATCACGGTGCCGCGTGTCTTGGCCAGGAGTATGTTTTTCAGCCCGATGATTCCCCTGGTGGGGATGTGATACTCGATGTGCATCTCGCTCGCCGTGCCTTCGGAGTGCACGAGCTTCATGTGTCGAAGTTCACCCTTGCGTTTGCCGATTTCTTCGATGACGGGGCCCTGATATTCCGACGGCACCTGCACCGTCAGGTCTTCGTACGGCTCCGTCACACTATCGCCGTCGCGGTGCAGAATGACTTCGGGTTGCGAGATCTGTAGCTCATACCCTTCGCGGCGCATTTGTTCGATCAGAACACCGAGATGGAGTTCGCCGCGTCCGGCGACCAGGAAACGGTCGGCGCTGTCGGTCTCCTGGACGCGCAGGGAGACGTTGGTTTCCAGTTCACGAAACAGGCGTTCCCGGAGGTGACGCGAGGTGAGGAACTTGCCTTCTTTTCCGGCAAAGGGACTATTGTTGACGGAGAAGGTCATCTGCACGGTCGGCTCGTCGATCGTTACGCGAGGCAGCGCGACCGGATTGGTTGCGTCGGCGATCGTGTCGCCGATGTTCACCTCATCGAGGCCGGAGACGGCCACGATTTCTCCGGCGTCCGCCTGCTCGATGTCGGTGCGCTCCAGACCGGAGAAAACCGAAAGGTCAGAGATGCGTCCCGCGACCTGACCGCCGTCTTTCGTGAGGGTGGCGACATTTTGGCGTCGTGCAATGGAGCCGGATTGAATCTTGCCGATTCCCATCTTGCCTTTATAGGAATCATACGTCAGGGCCAATACCAGGATTTGCAGTGGGGCATCACGAGTGATGGCTGGTGGGGGAATTTTGTCCAGGATCGTATCGAGCAGCGGCGTAATGTCGTTCCCCGGTTTGTTCACGTCCAACGTTGCGACGCCTTTGAGAGCCGACGTGTAGACGATGGGAAAGTCGAGTTGCTCATCGGTTGCCCCCAGGTGTACGAAGAGGTCGAACGTGCGGTTCACGACGTCGTCGATCACGGCGTCGGGCCGGTCGATTTTGTTGATGACGACGATTGCCTTGTGTCCGAGGGCCAGCGCTTTCCGCAGCACGAAAGTGGTCTGCGGCATGGGCCCTTCCTTCGCATCGACCAGGAGCAGCACGCCGTCCACCATGCGCAATGTCCGCTCGACCTCGCCGCCGAAGTCCGCATGGCCCGGGGTATCGACAATGTTGATCTTGACGTCCTTGTAGGTGACGCTGGCGTTCTTCGCGCGAATCGTAATGCCGCGCTCGCGCTCCTGGTCCATGGAGTCCATGATGCGTTCGCCCATGTCCTCGATCTTTCGGTGCACTCGCGTCTGGCGGAGCAGGGCGTCGACGAGGGTCGTTTTCCCATGGTCCACGTGGGCGATGATGGCGATATTGCGAATGTCGGAGCGGCGGTCGTGGGGAGCGCGTAGTTGTGTCATGGTGTGGTCGTCTCGCGGTCAAAAAAAAGACGCCTCACCAGTGAGGCGTCGGGCTGCAGTATACCCGAAATTTCTGATCCGGCACAAGCGAAGCTCTGTTTCAAGTCGGAGCGTCCTTGCTTGAGTTTTGAGGGGATGCGTTGTAAGTTGACCAGACTACCCTCCTCAGTTTTCATTCCCTTGGGAGCTGGTTTGCATGCCTGGTCATGATCGGTTTGCCCAAACGCCGCTCCCCCGCCGCCGCCGGCGTTGGTGGAAGATTGCCCTGATCGGAGTGCTGCTCGCTGTCCTGCTCGGCGGCGGTGGCGCGGCCGGCACGCTGTGGTATTTCTCCCAAGACCTTCCGTCGCTCGATCCCCTGCAAAATTACCAGCCCAGTCTGGTCACCCGCGTCTATTCCGAGGACCGGCAGGTGATCGGCCAGTTTTTCATAGAGCGGCGGTTCCTGAAGCCGCTTCAGGAGATGCCCAAGAGCCTGACGCAAGCGGTGATCGCTACCGAAGATACGAGGTTTTTCGAGCACCCCGGACTCGACATCGTCGGTATCCTGCGCGCCGCCTGGACCAATATCCGCCACGGCGGGCGGAAGGTGGAGGGCGCCAGCACCATCACGCAGCAGTTGGCGCGGTCGCTCTTCTTGTCTGCGGAGCGCACGTTCGACCGCAAGCTTCGCGAACTGATCCTGGCCTACAAGATGGAACTGGTCCTGACGAAGGAACAGATCCTGGAGATGTATCTGAACCAAATCTATTTCGGCCAAGGCGCCTATGGGGTCGCCGCGGCCGGACAGACCTATTTCGGCAAGGAACTCTCCCAGCTGACGTTAGCGGAATCCGCCTTTCTCGCCGGCCTTCCCAAGTCCCCCAGCCACTACTCCCCTTTCAAGGCCTATGACCGTGCCAAGAAGCGGCAGGAACATGTATTGGGCCGGATGGAGGAGGCGGGATTTATCACCCGAGCCGACCGGGAACAGGCGGTAGCCGAAAAGCTGAACTTCCGCCGACCGGGGAGCGAGCATCTGGGGCCCTATTTCGTGGAGTACATTCGGCAACTGCTGGTCGCCAAATTCGGCGAAACGATGGTCTATAAGGGCGGCCTCGAAGTCTTCACCACGTTAAACGCCGATATGCAGAAGGCAGCCGAAGCCGCCGTGTCGAACGGACTCCGTGAATTGGATAAACGCCAGGGCTGGCGTGGGCCGGTGCGCACCGTTGACCCGGCCACGTTGGAGGTGTCGGCGCCCGATCCTTCCGTGAAGCTGGCCGAGGGAGACATGATGGAAGGCGTCGTGACGAAGATCCAGAAGGATCACGTGCTGGTGCAGATCGGCGGCGGCACTGGCCGGCTCGCGTTTGACGATATGGCGTGGGCTGCCAAACGGTTGAAGGGAAAGGATCCGATCAAGGACGTCGTCCTGGTGAAAAATCTCAAGCAGCTCCTCGTGCCCGGCGACGTGATCGAGGTGGGAATCAAGAAGCTGGAGAAGGAGATCGTTCATCTTCGGTTGGAACAGACGCCGATCGCCGAAGGCGCCCTCATCGCCATCGATCCCAAGACCGGAGCCATTCGAGCGATGGTAGGGGGGTACGACTTTACGCGCAGTGAATTCAATCGCGCCGTGTTGGCTCGGCGACAGCCCGGGTCCGCGTTCAAGCCGGTCATCTATGCGACCGCGATGAACCAAGGCATGAGTCCGGCCACGGTCGTGCTGGATGCGCCGGTTGTGTATGAACAGGAAGAAGAAGACAAGACCTGGAAGCCCGAAAACTACGGGAAGCGGTTCCACGGCATCGTGAGTCTGCGCGAAGCGTTGATCCATTCCCATAACCTGGCGACCGTTCGGCTGCTGGACAAGGTAGGTATCCGAAATGTGATCGATTTTGCGCGGACGGTGGGAATTGTCAGCCCGTTGGCGGCGGACTTGTCCTTGGCATTGGGCTCGTCCAGCGTCAGTATGATGGAGTTGGTCTCGGTGTACGGGGTGTTCGCCAATCAAGGGTTGCGGGTCGAGCCCTACGCGATCGCGAGTGTGCAGGACAGCGGAGGCCGGATGTTGGATCAGGCCTCGATCCAGCCCCGCCAAGTCGTCTCACGGGAGACGGCCTATCTGATCACCAACATGATGGAAGATGTCGTGCAGCGCGGGACCGGTGTGGCGGCGAAGGCGGCCATCGACCGGCCGGTGGCGGGAAAAACCGGCACGACCAATGACTTCACCGATGCCTGGTTCATCGGGTCGGCGCCCAATCTGGCCGCCGGAACGTGGGTCGGGTTTGATGACCGGCGACCGCTCGGCGAAACCGAGTCCGGAGCCCATGCGGCCTTACCAATCTGGATCAGCTTTATGAAGGAAGCCCTCAAGCAGTTGCCCGTCGTGCCTTTTGAGATTCCTGATGGGGTGATGTACGTCAAGGTCGATCCTGCCACCGCGCTGTTGACGGATCAGGATGAACAGCAAGGGACCGTCGAACTCTTCACCAGAGGAACCGAGCCCACCAAAAGCGCGGGCTCGAAGATCGATCCGACCGATTTCTACAAGCTCGATCATATTCCAGAGAGCGCGCCTCCGCCGACAAGCGAACCCTAGCCGAGGGCAGCCGGTCGCTTCGGTCAACAGAGGTTCAATCAATACAGCGGAGGGCTGGGTGCGAGGGGGTCAGGACTGGGCGTCCTGATACTCCTCGTGCCAGGCCATTTGGATGGACTCCAGAATCTTCTCGTTTGACTTCTTGGGATCATCCTTGAATTCCGGCAGCGCCACGATCCAGCTGTGCATGTCCGTGAAGCGGACCGTCAAGGGGTCGGTCGTGGGGTGGGTTTCGACCAGGCGGATCGCGATTTCTTCGGTGTCATTCCATTTCAAGTCCATGCCGCTGCTCCCTAGAGCAGGCCCTACGCCTGCTCGGTGATCTCCGAGAGTTTCTTGTTTTCGAGCGCTTCCTTCAGAGAGGTATCCATCAAGAGTTCTGCAAAATGATGGGTGACTTTCTCCACCTCTTGAATGCGGCCACGGATGGCCTTGTGGTCATCGGCCTGTCTGGCCTGGCCGAGGGCGGTTAAGGCTGCCTGAATGTCGGCCAGTTCATCCTGGGCCAGCAGGTGCCCTCCTTGACCCAGCGCCTTTTCCGTCGCCTTCAGGATCGCCTCAGCTTCATTGCGGGCTTCGATCAGTTGCCGGGCCTTGAAATCCTGCGCGGCGAATTTGAAGGACTCGCCGATCATCCGTTCGACCTCTTCGTCCGAGAGGCCATACGAGGGCTTCACGGCGACCGACTGGCTCGCGCCGGTCCTGACATCCCGGGCCGAGACGTTCAAAATTCCGTTCGCATCGATGAGGAAGGTGACCTCGATGCGGGGTACGCCGGCCGGTAGCGGCGGCATCTTCAATTGAAAGCGAGCCAGGCTTCGATTGTCCTTCACGAGTTCGCGTTCGCCCTGCAGAATATGGATATCGACTGAGGTCTGGCCGTCGACGTACGTCGTAAACATTTCCTTCGCGCTGGTGGGAATCGTGGTGTTGCGACGGATGAGAGAACTCATGACTCCGCCCATCGTTTCAATCCCGAGCGAGAGCGGCGTTACGTCCAGCAGCAACATGTCGGTGGTGCCGCCGGAGAGGATATCCGCCTGCACTGCTGCCCCAAGCGCCACCACCTCATCGGGATTCAAATCGCAATGGGGGGGCTTTCCGAAGAGGGCCTGGACCTGTCGGCGGACCAGCGGCATTCTGGTGGATCCCCCCACCAGCACCACTTCGTCGATATCGTTGGGAGCAAGTCCGGCATCCTTCAGGGCCATACGGCAAGGGCCCAGGGATCGTTCGACCAGCGGCAGCGTCAGCTCGTCCAGCTGGCTGCGCGTGAGATCACGCCGGTAGGGCCCTTTGCCGTCGGGCAATTCCAGCATGATGGTGGCGGCTTGCGCATCGGAAAGCCGAATCTTTGTTCGCTCGGCTTCCAGTCGCAGGCTTTGCATCGAATCAGGATAGAGCGAGATATCGAGGCCCTGTTTCTGGAGAATGTCCTTTGCCAGCAGATCCACGAGAACACGGTCGAAATCGTCGCCACCCAGGTGCGTGTCCCCATTCGTCGCCAAGACTTCAAAAATTCCGTTCTTCAACTTTAGGATCGAGATGTCGAACGTGCCGCCGCCCAAGTCATACACCGCGATGGTGCCTTGGGTGCGTGCTTGCAGGCCATAGGCCAGAGAGGCGGCCGTCGGCTCGTTGATAATCCGCAGCACCTCCAATCCGGCAATCATACCGGCATCCTTCGTGGCTTGACGTTGGCTGTCGTTGAAGTAGGCCGGGACGGTAATGACGGCCTTGGTGACGCTTTCCCCCAGGTACGCTTCCGCCCTCTGCTTAAGCTCCTTCAAGATCATGGCGGAGATTTGGGGGGGAGAGTAACTCTTGTCGCCGATCGTGATGCGGATCACACCACCTTGCTCATGCAGCTTGTAAGGGAAATAAGGGAGTTCGTTTTCGACATCCGCCAACCCCTTACCCATGAATCGTTTGACGGAGTAGATCGTGCGATTCGGGTTGCGGACGAGATGCTCTTTGGCCGAATCGCCGACGATGAGGCCGTTGTCGGTTAAGGCGACGACGGACGGAACCATCGATCGTTCATTGCGCCCGTGAATGATTCGAGGCGCCTTGCCGTCCATGTAGGCGATGAGTGAATTGGTAGTGCCGAGATCAATACCGACGATTCGAGTCATGGGTGCGGTTATCCAACGGTTGCAATGAGATCGTTGACGATGTTGCGGACATAGGTGCGGTTGGACAGCAGTTCGCGCATCTCCTTGAGGACCGCTTCTTTCTTGGCCCGCACGGCCTCCGTGGGTTCTCCTTGCCGTTGTAAGCGGTCCCAGGTTTCGAAGAGGTCAAAGAGTTTGGATTCCATGTCCTGCTGCCGTCCCTCCAGCGTTTCCCGATCGGACTGGAGCTTCGCTTTCAGTTCTGTGAGATCCGTCGAAGGTTGGGTTGCCGCTGCTCGAAACTCTTCCAAATCATCCTGCAGGGAAAGGATCTCCTCGAAGAGGTCAGCTGGCGGTGAATTTCTGATCTCCTTGGCAGCGCCAGCCTCCAGGCGGACCAAGTATTCGGCTCGTTGAATGGGGTCCTTCAACGTGCGATAGGCCGTGTTCAGCAGGGCGGAGTTCCCTAAGCTGATGGTGCGCTCGGTGTCCGTCTTCGTCTGATAGAAGTCAGGGTGAAAGGAGCGGCTCATTTCATAGAACTTGTTTTCGAGGCTACTGGCATCGATCGTCAAGAATCGAGGCAGGCCCAGGCAGGTAAAATAGTCCAGTTCCTTGGAGAGAGGCTGGACTTTCACGCAGCGGTCACAGAAATATTCCCCTGTGACTTCCGATTGGCAATGCCAGCACATGCTGCGCGCCATCTGGAGTTCGGTGCGAGAGCTTCCGACTTTCGAGGTCTGTTCCATCACGGGTCCTTTGCCGAGGCGCCTTGTGCCCACGTTCGAGCGGTCGCTGACGTTTAGGCCGAGAACGATTCGCCGCAGCCACAGGTCTTGTTGGCGTTGGGATTCACGAACTTGAATTGCCCGCCCATCAAATCCTTCTGGAAATCCAACTGAGTGCCCTGAAGATAGATGGCACTCTTCGCGTCGACGATGACCTTGATCCCTTCAATGTCATAGACGGCATCGTATTGCCCGATCTTGTCGTCGAAATTGATGGTGTAGCTGAGACCGGAACATCCGCCGCCTTTGACGCCCAGCCTGAGTCCGCCCTCCGTCATACCCTGCACATTGATCAACCGCTTCACTTCCTTGACGGCCGATTCACTGAGCGTAACGACAGGGGCTGGTGTGGTCGTATCGGGAGTATTCATCGTACTGGCTCCTTGTTGGACAGGATGTGTTACTTCGTTTGTCCTTCGGCTGCGGGTACCTGAGTTTCGGCCTTCTTCCTGTAATCAGCCAACGCGGCCTTGATGGCGTCTTCCGCCAGGACCGAGCAGTGGATCTTGACCGGCGGGAGATTGAGCTCCTGCACGATATCCGTGTTCTTGATTTGGGCGGCCTCTTCAACTGTCTTTCCCTTCAACCACTCCGTGGCGAGGCTGGAACTGGCGATAGCCGATCCGCAGCCGAATGTTTTGAATTTAGCGTCCACGATTGTGTCGTTCTGCACCTTGATCTGCAGTTTCATGACGTCGCCGCATTCGGGCGCGCCTACCATGCCTGTCCCGACACCTTCCTCATCTTTCTTGAAGCTGCCCATGTTGCGGGGGTTGTTGAAATGATCGACGACTTTATCGCTGTAGGCCATGGGGTCCTCCGAAATATTATGGGTGACGATTCGATTGAGTGTTGATCAGTGTGCCGCCCACTGGACGGACTTCAAGTCGATGCCTTCCTTCGCCATTTCATACAGGGGCGACATCTCTCGGAGCTTGGTCACGGTCTCAATAATGCGTGTGGCCGCGTAGTCAACTTCATCGTCCTTCGAAAACCGCCCTAGGCCGAACCGGATGGAGGAATGCGCCAGTTCGGTTCCGACGCCCAAGGCACGTAGCACGTACGAGGGCTCCAAGGTTGCAGATGTACAGGCGGAGCCAGAGGAAAGGGCAATCTCCTTGCATCCCATCAACAGCGATTCTCCTTCGACATACGCGAAGGACAGATTCAGGTTGTTTGGCAGCCGCTCAGTGGGATGGCCATTGAGATAGACATCCTCAAGCGCCGTGGTGATGGTCTTGTGGAGTCGGTCGCGCATGGTGGTCAAGCGGGCGGCTTCTTGCGCCATTTCTTGTTCACACAATTCGCAGGCTTTCCCGAAACCCACGATCAAGGGAACGGCGAGGGTGCCGGACCGCATGCCGCGCTCGTGACCGCCCCCATCCATTTGAGCCGCGATGCGGACGCGCGGATTCTTTTTTCGGACATACAAGGCGCCGATGCCTTTGGGGCCATAAATCTTGTGGCCGGTGAAGGACATGAGGTCGATTCCCATCTCTTGGACGTTGATAGGAACCTTGCCCACCCCTTGCGTGGCATCGCAATGGAAGAGCACGCCCTTCTCCTTGGCGATCTTTCCGATCTCTTTGACCGGATTGATGGTGCCGATCTCATTGTTGGCGAACATGACGGAGATCAAAATGGTCTTGTCGGTAATGGCGTTCCGCACATCTTCCGGATTGACCATGCCGAACTTATCGACTGGCAGATAGGTGACCTTGATCCCTCGCTTGGCTTCCAAGGCCTTGGCGGTATCGAGCACCGCACGATGCTCCGTGGCTGAAGTGATGATGTGGTCACCCTTCTCGTGGTACATCTCGACCACGCCCTTCAAGGCTAGGTTGTCGGATTCGGTTGCGCCGCTGGTAAAGACGATTTCCTTGGCATCCGCGTGAATCAGCTTGGCAATCTGCTTCCGGGCGTTCTCCACCGCCTCCTCAGCCTCCCAACCGAACGCATGGTTCCGACTGGCGGCGTTGCCGAATTTTTCTGTGAAATAGGGAAGCATAACTTCCAGCACGCGCGGATCCATCGGGGTGGTGGAATGATTGTCCAAATAAATCGGGAACTTCATCGCTCGACTCCTTCTTGTGTCGTCGTGACAGATTGGATGGTGATGAGCGGCGTGCCTCCCATCATGTCCTGCAGTGTCATACTGTTCAGCATCTGATAAATACTGCTTTGAATCTTGAGCAGCGGTGTTCGGATATTGCAGTGTTCCCGCTGCATGCAAACGTCACCGTCCCGTTCGTGCGAACAATCCATAATTCCAAGAGGGCCTTCGAGGCTTTCCAAGACCTGGGCGATGGTGATCTCTCGCGGGCTTTTGCCGAGAAGGTACCCGCCTTTGGGTCCGTTGTGGCTTTCGATCAAGCCGCTCTTCGAGAGGGTCTGGAGGACCTTGGCTAACAATTCGACTGGTATGTGGTATTCCTCGGCGATCTCTTTGGTGTTGACCACGCGTGCGCGCGCCACATCTCCATATTGGTTGGAAGCAATGTGTTGCAGTGCCATCAACCCGTAGTCCGCCTTTTTCGATAATTTCAGCATGGGACTATTGCCGATCCATAAAGTCGGAGACTATAATGATCTCCGATCAAAAGAGTCGCCTAAAAGCTATCATGCGATCTTTTGGGCTGTCAAGAGAGCTGGGACCACGTTTACGAGAAAGGGGCGAAGCACCATGGGCGGGACCAATCCCTATATCCAAAAAGCTGAGGTGGAGTTACCGACGAAGGCGTACCGTGTGACCTTCATCTTCCCCGACAAGAGCGAGCGAGAGGTGATCGTACAGCCCGACAGGATTCCCTATGGTCACACGGGGCTGCCCGGCAGCATCCTCGATATCGCGATGGGAAATGGAGTCGAGTTGGAACATGTCTGCGGCGGCGTCTGTGCCTGCTCCACGTGCCATGTCATGGTGAAAAAGGGACTGGAGACCTGCAACGAAGGAACGGACGATGAGTTCGATCAGTTGGATGAAGCGCCCGTCACTACATTACAGTCTCGGCTGGGATGTCAGTGTGTCCCGAACGGCTCGGCTGATGTGGTGGTAGAAATTCCGGCGGTCAATAAGAACCTGGTGAAGGAGGGACATTGATCCTCGCGTGCTGAAGCCTCGTCGTCCCACGGTTAGTCGTAGGTTTCGAGTTTTACTTCCTTTCGGTCGTACCCCAGCTCCATCAAGAGTGCCCGTAGGGGGCGGGCAAAGGCCTTGATCCCTGCAATCAAGGGGGTCACCCTGTGTCCGTTCCCCGCAGTCTGTTTGACTGCGTCCGCGGTCGCAGGTGCTGCTGGGTCCTCGGTCACAAAGCTGAGGTAGTGGAAGTCGGACTGTGCCGCCGCTAGGGCCAGAAACTCTTCATGATAGAGCTGCTCTGCGCCACTGGGGGCTTGCGCAATCAACGTGGTTGAAGGCAAGGTCCCTTGCGCCGCCATCGATCGGATCATGCAGCGAAGCGGCACCAACCCCGAGTAGCGTCCTACCAACAGCAGCGCAGTGGACGGGGAATCAGGAAGCAAGAAGTGCCCGTAGGGGCCGGAGAACGACAGTTGGTCGCCTGGCTTGAGTGAGCCCAGATACCCTGATCCCTTTCCTCCCGGGACATGGTCAAAGACCAGCGTCAGGTGACCGGTAGAGGAAGGCGGTTCCGCCAGCGAATAGGCGCGATTGAGTGGGGGATGGTCTCCAACCGGCAACTGCAGGGAGATCCACTGACCGGGCTTGAACGACATCGGGCCCTCGACGGGGCGAAGCACGAGTTCCGTCGTGTGGGGCGTCAAGGGGATCAGAGAAATGATGTCGGCGACTCTGGTTGGTTCGGCCATGCTCTGTACATAACAAAAACCGTTTCAGAATGAAACTGCCGCGTTCTGTACATCCCCTCGGTCCCATGTTATAGATGCCCCGCTGTTTTCCGTTCCTCCACGCTCCATCAACCGCACGGTGACGCGATGAGTCAGGTCAGGGTCCGGTTTGCACCCAGTCCGACGGGATATCTCCATATCGGTGGGGTGCGGACGGCATTATTCAATTGGCTGTTCGCACGGCAGCAGAACGGCGTGTTCGTGCTTCGGATCGAAGATACGGACCAAAGTCGATCGACGGATGAATCCATTCAAGCCATTCTCGATGGGATGCGATGGGTCGCACTGGATTGGGATGAGGGCCCGTTCAGACAAACCGAGCGCATGGACCTCTATCGCGCCCATGCCATGCGGCTCTTCGACGAAGGGCGAGCCTACTGGTGCGTGTGCACCGCGGAGGAACTCGAGGCGCGCCGGAAGGAGGCGGAGGCCGCGGGGCGATCGCCCAAGTACGACGGGCGCTGTCGAGGGCGCGGTCTGAGCAAACCTGCCGGAGAGGCGGCGTTGCGATTCAAGGCCCCACAAGAGGGCCAGACCGTCATCGACGACCTAATCAAGGGCCGGGTGGTGTTCGACAACCAGATTTTGGACGATGTCATCATCCTGCGCTCCAACGGCTATCCGACCTATAACTTCTCGGTGGTAGTGGACGACGGCCTGATGGGGATTACCCATGTCGTGCGTGGGGACGATCACTTGACCAATACGCCGCGGCAGATACCTATCTTTGAAGCACTGGGATTTCCGCTTCCGCGGTTTGGCCATCTGCCGATGATTTTGGGCTCGGATAAGGCGCGGTTGTCGAAGCGCCATGGCGCGACCTCGATCATGGCCTACAAAGAGATGGGCTATCTGCCGGATGCCATGGTGAACTACCTGGCGCGCTTGGGCTGGTCGCATGGGGACCAAGAGATCTTTTCGCGGGATGAATTGATCGAGAAGTTTTCCTGGAAGAACGTGCAGACTTCGGCGGCCGTGTTTAACCCGGATAAGTTGTTGTGGCTCAATGCCGAATACATCAAGGCGAGCCCCCCCAATCAGGTTGCGCAGGCGTTGGTGCCGATGCTGGAACAGGCGGGGCTGAAAGAAGCCGTCGAGGCCGTGTCGGAGGAGTGGTTGGCTCGGCTGGTCGTCTTAGTACGCGAGCGAACGAAGACTCTCGTCGAAATGGTGCAGTGGGTCTTGCCGTACTTCGGCGAGGCCGTCGCCTTCGACGCGGAGGCAGCCCAAAAGTTTTTGACTGCGGCCCAGGTGCCGGCTCTGACGAAACTGGTCGAGCGGTTCGAGGCGATGCCGATCTTCTCGAAGAAGGAATGGGAAGCGGCCTTTAAGCAGGTGGTCGAAGCAGAAGGCCTCAAAATGGGGCAGCTGGCGCAGCCGGTCCGTGTGGCCTTGACCGGTCGGACCGCCAGTCCCGGGCTCTTCGAGGTGATGGAGGTGTTGGGGCGCGAGCGAACTCTTCGCCGCCTCCGCGGGGCAATCCAACGGGCTTCGCGCGCCTGAATCCGTGCACCGGAATCGGCCTCGATCTTGACGAGGCAGAGAGGCTTATATTACTGTGTGGACCGGTTGGGGGATCGTCTAGCGGTAGGACGTCAGTCTCTGGATCTGACTACCTAGGTTCGATTCCTAGTCCCCCAGCCAAAATTTCCCACACCCTGCGATCCGAAACTGCGTCTGGATTGGTTCCGTACCGCGCTGGGGGATCGTCTAGCGGTAGGACGCCAGCCTTTGGAGCTGGCTACCTAGGTTCGATTCCTAGTCCCCCAGCCAATAAGCCTGCCTCCATCAATTCTCCTGGAGTTGCGCCCGCTTTTGATCCAGTTCAGCCCACCGGACATAGAGCCGATCCACTTCGGCCTGGGCAGCGGCCAGTGCCTGTCCACGGGCCTGCAATTCCCCCGCATCCGAAATAATCGCCGGATCATGGAGGGCCGCTTCACAGGCTGCGACCTGCTTCTCCGCTTTCAGAATATTGTCCTCGATCGTGCCCCACTCTTTTTGCTCGCGATAACTCAGCTTCTTGGGTTTGCGCGCGGGAATCGCCGAGGTGGTCTCGTTCTGGACGGCACTACGCCCGTCACTTTTGGATTCCGGGGCGGATCCACCGGCTCGCTCCTGCGCGCTTTCCCACTGGGCATAATCGGCGAACCAGTCGGTCCGTCCGGTGCCGTCCAAGGCGAGGAGGATGGTGGAGACACGATCCAGCAACCAGCGGTCATGGGTGACCAAGACGAGTGCTCCGGGGAATTCGAGCAGGCTATCTTCCAGAACATCCAGGGTTGGGATATCCAGGTCGTTGGTGGGCTCGTCGAGAATGAGCACGTCTGCCGGTTGCAGCATGAGGCGTGCGATCAGCAACCGGGCCTGTTCTCCGCCGGAGAGCCGGGAGACTGGTAGGTCCAGCTGCTCCGGACGAAAGAGAAAACGTTTGGCCCAGGAGGCGAGATGGATGGAGCGGCCTTGATAGATCACGGCGTCTCCGGATGGAGCCAGCGCTCGTCGCAACGTGGCGGCGGGATCGAGTGAATCGCGATGCTGCTCGAACGACACGATGCGGAGACCTTCGGCCCTCGTGATCGAGCCCTCATCCAGCTTTAAGGTGCCGGCCAGCAACTGGAGCACCGTCGTCTTTCCGCTGCCGTTGGGCCCGAGAAGTCCCAGGCGTGTCCCTGGACCGAGGAGCAGATCGAGGTTGGTCACGATGGCGTGGGTGCCGAACCGTTTTGTGACCTGGTGCGCCACGATCAGCTGCTTGGACTTTCGTCCTGACGCGGAGAAGTCGATCTCGACAGTTGCTTGGGCTGCGCGAGCTTCTGCCTGGTCCAACTCGTCGATGAGCTTTCCGGCTGCGTCGATGCGACCCTTCGCCTTGGTCGTACGAGCCTTGGGGCCACGGCGCAGCCATTCGATCTCGCGTCGTACACGGTTCGCCAACGATGATTGGTACTCGGCCTGCGCCTGCAGGAGCGCATCACGTTGTTCGAGAAAGTCGCTGTAGCGGCCGCGCGCTTCAAAGCAGCCGCTGGGATAACAGCGATTGAGTTCCACCATGCGCGTCGCGATCGATTCGAGAAACCGCCGGTCGTGGCTGATGACGAGAAAGGCCTTCGCACGTTGCGTCAAGAGCCTTTCCAACCAGAGAATGCCTTCGAGGTCCAAGTGATTGGTCGGTTCGTCCATCAACAGGACATCCGGCTCCAGCAGCAGGGCCTGGGCGATGGCGAGCCGTTTCCGCCAGCCTCCGGACAGAGTGTCGACCGTTTGATCGGGGGCGGCAAAGGTGCCGATGCTGAGCGCGCGCGCGATTCGACCGCCCTGTTCGTGGGGATCGAGTCCTTCCTCCACGAGCGTCTGTTGGAGGACCTGTTCAACGGTGGAGCCCGCGGAGAAGCTGGGTTCCTGCGGCACATAGCCGACGCGGGTGTGGCGGCGGAGCGTGCGGGTCCCGCGATCGGGGATCTCAAGCCCGGCCAGAATCTTCAACAGCGTGGACTTGCCTGAGCCATTCGGGCCGATCACGCCGACGTGGTCTCCCTCGAAGAGCGCGAGCGACAGATCCGCAAACAGGGTGCGGACGCCATAACCCTTGCTGATCGATTCGCAACTCAACAGGATGTTGCCGGCCATAAGCGGGGGTGCTCACTTCACGACGTGACGGCTGAGAGGGCGCTTGCTTAGCCCGTGGGCTGGCCCTTTTCGATTCGGGCCCAGGCGTCTTTGAGCGTCACGGTACGGTTGAAGACAGGTTTGCCTGGTGCGGAGTCCGGATCGGCACAAAAATATCCGACACGTTCAAATTGCAGCCTCGTCCCGGGGGAAACCGTCGCCAGGCTGGGCTCTACTTTGCAAGCCGAGAGCCGTTCGAGGGAGTGGGGATTGAGGTGGGTGGTCCAGTCGTCTTCGACGGGAATCTTACCGGGATCCGTGAGCATGAGACGATCATACAGTCGGACCTCTGCATCCACGGCATGTGGCGCAGATACCCAGTGGATCGTCGCCTTCACCTTGCGTTGCGCCTGAGGGCCGCCGCTCTTGGTGTCCGGATCGTACGTGCAGCGCAGCTCGGTGATCTCGCCGGTCGTCGGGTCCTTGATGACCCCCACGCATGTGATGATGTAGGCATAACGGAGGCGGACTTCGCGCCCTGGCGCTAGGCGGAAGAACTGTTTCGGAGGATTTTCCCTGAAGTCTTCTTGGTCGATATAGAGCGTGCGCGAGAAGGGCACCGGCCTTCTCCCTGCCGACGGATCTTCCGGATTGTTCACGGCCTCCAATTGCTCGACCTGCCCTTCAGGATAGTTTTCGATGACCACGCGCAGGGGGCGGAGCACGGCCATGACTCGGGGCGCGCGCTTGTTGAGATCTTCCCGAACGAAATGTTCCAGGAGCTGCACCTCGACGACGGCATCCCGTTTCGCCACGCCGATTGCCTCACAAAAGGCGCGGAGCGCCTCAGGCGTAAATCCGCGGCGGCGGAGGCCCTTGAGCGTGGGAAGGCGCGGATCGTCCCAGCCGTCAACCAGCTTGCGCTCCACCAGGTCCAGTAGCTTGCGTTTGCTCATGACGGTAAAACTGACGTTCAGCCGGGCGAACTCGATCTGCTGCGGGCGTTGCGACGTCTCACACTGCTCGACGACCCAGTCGTAGAGGGGGCGATGGTCTTCGAATTCCAACGTGCAGATCGAATGGGTGATGCCTTCGATCGCATCCGAGAGGGGATGCGCGAAATCATAGGACGGATAGATGCACCAGGATGCGCCGGTGCGGTAGTGAGCGACGTGGCGGATGCGATAGAGCACGGGGTCGCGCAGGTTGATGTTGGGTGAGGCCATGTCGATCTTGGCTCGGAGTACGTGCGCCCCGTCCGGGAATTCACCTGACCGCATGCGCTGAAAGAGGTCCAGGTTTTCCTCGACACTCCTGCTGCGATAGGGGCTCGGTGTGCCCGGCTCCGTCAACGTGCCGCGATGGCGGCGCATTTCTTCGGCGCTGAGGCTGTCCACGTAGGCGAGTTGTTTCTTGATGAGGAGCACCGCAAAGCCGTACAGCCGCTCGAAATAATCGGAGGCGAAGAACAGCTTGTCCTGCCAGTCGAACCCCAACCACCGCACGTCGTCCTGAATGGCCTGCACATATTCAGGATCTTCCGTGGTGGGGTTGGTATCATCCATCCGTAGGTGGCAGACCCCGCCGGGATTCTCGGCGGCGATGCCGAAGTTCAAGCAAATGGATTTGGCATGGCCGATATGGAGATAGCCGTTGGGTTCGGGCGGAAACCGGGTGACGACGCGACCGGCATGTTTGCCGGCGGCGCGGTCTGCTGCCACGACCTCACGGATAAAGTCGGAGCGTGATGGGGATTCTGGGCTGTTGGACATGGTCGTGATCGCGCCTCGTTCTATCACAGAAGAGGCGGTCGAGTCGATTTTCTCTAGCGGGATCGCATAGACTGCCGTAGGATAACACCTCTGCGCGAAAAGAAGATCGTCCTGTCACAAGCCGACAAGGAGTATGGGTGATGAACTGTCGCCGGTTCGGGTGGATGTGGCTGATTGTGTCCGGTGTATTGTGGGCCGGCGTACTGCATGCCGAAGAACCGGCACTGCCGGGGGCCTGCCGTCCCTTGTCGTTCGAGGTCAAGATGCGCTGTTACCAGGGGCACCTGGAAACGGTGCTGCAGCTTGAGGGAACGGAGCGGGCGCTCACGGAGTTGGAGCAGATTACCGCGCAAGATCCTGAAGCGTTGCGGGAGGCCCATCCGCTGGTTCACCACATCGGGCAACGCTCGTTCGTGCGCTATGGCTCTGCGCCTCAGGCCATGGCCCATTGTCGCGATGTATTTTGGTCCGGCTGTTACCATGGCGTGTTGCAGGCCTATCTGAGCAGCCTCACCACTGTCGAACCGGAGCATATTCTTCCGGTGTGCCCCATCAGTGAGACGGTGTCGGCCTACTCGTTTCAGCGGTACAACTGTCTGCACGGGCTGGGACATGGCTTAACCATTCAATTTCGCTACGATGTCCTGAAAAGCCTCGCCTTCTGCGACGCGCTGCCCGGCAGCTGGGACCGCGAGTCCTGTTACGGCGGCGTGTTCATGGAAAATATCGTGACGTTCCAGCAGGCTCGGCAAACGCAGGTGTCCACTGCCCATCACCACCACGAGCATGCTCCGACCAGTTTCTTAAACCCCCAGGATCTGCTCTACCCCTGCTCCGTCCTGGCCGAAAAATACCTGCGCGCCTGTTACCTCATGCAAACCTCGACGATCCTCACCTTCCTGAATTATGATTTCGCCCAGGCCTTCGCCCAGTGCGCGCGGGTGGAGGGAGAACACCAGACGACCTGTTATCGGAGTCTGGGGCGGGATATCAGCGGGTATACGCTCCGCGATGCCGCTCGGGTCAACGAACTGTGCCGACTCGGCCAAGGCGATCAGATCCGCCAATGCTTCATCGGCGCGGTCAAGGATTTTATCCTGACGGACGCCAGCCCCGATCCAGGGTTGGCGCTCTGTCGGAGTCTGGACGGGCCTTTCAAGAAGGACTGTTACGCCACGGTGGGGGAAATGTCGGTGCCGCTCTTTGACGACAAGGACAAGCGCGCACAAGCCTGCCGCAAGGGCGAGGATGAATTCGTCGAAGCCTGCCTGACCAACGCCACGGCCTTCTGACCGCTCAACATCCCTCGCACGCTCCTCGCGCGGCTCATCCCCTCATGACGGGCGTGGTGAAGCCTGGTGGCCGGGCGGAGGGACAGTCTGCACTACGGAGAACTCGCTCCGCGCGATCACCTGCCCCTCCACGTGCAAGCGAAACTCATAGCGGCCTGGAGCAGGAAAGACCAAGACGGGGATATTGATCCCCACGTCCGACATTTGCCGCCGGTTGGGGATGGCGACGTGGGGGAGCGAGGCGCGGCACACCAGTTCCTCCGTAGGAAGGTACACCAGGTCGATGTCGAAATGGTACGTGCCCTCCGCGTCGGTCATGCAGAAGTACAGGCCCAATTGTTGGTGCTGAAAGGGAAAACTCGCGGCTTGTAGGTGGGTGAAAATGCCGATCAGGGAGCGCTTCCTCGTAAGGCTGTCCTCAATGACGTAATCGCAGGCCAGGAAGGCGTGAATGGTCGGTCGGGGAAGATCGGGCATGCTAGCCCAGTACCGCCGTTCCGCCGCGCGCCTCGAAGACATCCCCGAACAGGGTCTGCGTCGAGCCGATCCGGCAGTAATGCGACGTAATTTCGACGAGTTGGCCACGGTGTGAGTAAAACTTTCCCGTTGCGACCTGAATCTTTTCGCCCGGCGCCACGGCCGTTTCCAGAACGGTCTCGCCGGTCTCCTGATCGGTCACTTTCAACCACGCTAGATTAGGAAACAGCGTGGGCGGCGAATCGCTGGTGCTCAGGGCGAAGCGGTTGCCGTCATTGAAGGCCCAGCGGTTGCGACGCAAGTGGGCCACATGGTTGCCGCTGCCGTCGTACAAATCGATGGTCAGTAGGATGCGGCCATGTTCGGGGTTGAGTTCGAGCACCAGCTGTTCCTTCCCCTGGATTCGCAGCACGCCGTTCGTGTTGCGAAAGATGTTCGACCCCAGGCGAATTTCCAAACTGTGCTTCTGTCGATCCGGTTCGAGCGACCGGAAAGGGTTCGGGGTTTCCGGGTTTCGTAATTCCATGCCTAACGACCGTAGTGGTCAGAGGCGCCGAGGGCCACGAGCTGCTGCAACGTAGGCTCTTAGGGGGGCGCTGTCAAGCCCGTAGTGGGCGCAAGCTTACGGGGAAGCGGGGCCTTCGCGCTCATCCGAGTCGGTCGCGGTGACACAGACCGTCACCTCTTGGTCGGAGGAGCCTTGGACGGGGATCGTGATGGACTGGGAGACGGAGCCTCCACCGGTTTTCTGGGAAGCCGGAACGATCTTGGCGATCACCGGCCCTTCCCCGGCGTTGTAGTAAACAGTGGTATAGGCGAGGTTGGTGAGCGGCTTGCCGTCCGTGCCGGTCGTCGGTTCGGAGTACGAAACGGTCACCGTCGATTGCGGCGGCTTCACGCGCACCTTCGTGGTGGCGCCGCATTTGGCCCAGGCACTGGAGTAAGGTGGAGCGACCGTTCCCTCTAGAAAGCTGGCCCCGCAACCGGCCACGCTGAGCAAGACGATGAACAATCCTGATACGGTCAGGCTGCGAGTATGGCGAGACCTCACAAGCATGGGCGTACTCTAGGCCAATTTTGTGCTTCGTTCAAGTAATAGTCCGCGGTGCCCGCCCGCCGTTTGAAAAGCAAAAACCCGCTGTGGTACAGTCCCAGCTCTTTGCACGTCAGTCCATCGACCTGCCTGGTCCCATCGTCTAGCTTGGCCTAGGACGGAGCCCTCTCAAGGCTCAGACACGGGTTCAAATCCCGTTGGGACCACCAACCTTTCCCCTGATCTTCTGCGGAGTTGGCGACTTTCTTCAGTTCCGGCCTGAGAAGGTGTGATTCCTCATAGGACAATCCATAGGACAAAACGGGCTTCGTGTACGTAGTTTCTAGCTGCGTCACGGCCTCGCGAAGCTTGAGATTCCAGCCGTGCCCGCCATGTGAATACTGGCTCGTCATCATGGCTTTGGTGCTGTGTCCGAGTAGCGCGGAGCGAACCTCCAGGCTGACCCCGAGATTCTGAAGCCGGGTCGTGAAGGTGTGACGAAGGTCGTGGAAGTGCAGATCCTGTACCTTGGCTGCCTTACAGGTCCGGTGCCACTGATGGCCGAACGCATCAGCGGACCAATTGGCGAAAATGGGTCCTTCGATGGTTGCCACCTCAGGTCGAAGCGCTCGGTAGGCCGTGTGGTTCAAAGGCAGTTCCCTTGGCGTACCCTTCAAGCGCGTCCGGGACGGCGGCAGGATGAGCCACCAGCCATCATCCCTCTGGCGGAGCCAGGTTCGGTCAATTTCGAGGATCTTGGCTTCTCTGAGGCCGGTGTGGAGGGCTACCTGTGCAATCCGCCAGAATTCGGCCGGGTCATAGACGCGGCCCATAATTCTGTAGGGGCTTCGTTTGGCCGCCTCGGCTTGAATCGCCGACAGTTCCTCATTCGTGGCAACACGTTCTCGTCGGGCCACGTCGGGGAGTTGCACACGTTTTAAACGGTTCCGATCCAGCTTTTCGAAGTCGACGGCAAGATTCAGGATGCGCATGAACACACCCCATTCTTTGCGAATCGTGCCCGGTGCCGCCTTTGCGTCCAGCCGTTCCGCGACATAGCTCTGGCCATCCTCTGGCGTCAGCGAATCTAATGGCCGATCTCCGAAGCGGGGAAGTAGATGAACCTCAAGGATCGTCTCTGGCCGGCGGAGATCGACACGATGTTTCACCCGGAGCGCCTGCCAGTAGGTGGGAAAAAAGGATCTCAGTGTGGGGGCAGAAGGCCTCACCGGATGGACTTGCTCCCCTCGATGGATCTTGCTAATCATTTCGATCGCGAGCCGCTCTGCCTCATCCGAAGCAAGATCGTATCCCAATAACGGCCGGTACCGTTGGCCTTTCCAGCGGTAATAGAGGTCAAAGGCAATGCCCCTTAGCGTCCGGCGCTTGTTGATCGTGTAGGCCATGAGTGTTACCGGTATCGTGCTGAGCGATGGTATACGGCCTTGGGCAGTGCTGCAAGCGGCAGGATGGGCGTTCTGCCATCCTTCATGCCGCCCGTTTCTTGACGGCCTGTGTACTCGCCTTTGAGCCAAGCCAATAGCTCAGACCTCAGGAAGCGTATCTGTCGCGATCCTGGGAGTCGATGCCGTGGTATGTCCTGGCGTTGATAGATCGTCGAACGGGAAACCCGCAAAAAGACTGCCGCTTCCTCTGGAGTCATCACCTCGGAGGCGCTTGGGTTGTTTGGTTGCAGGATGGATGCTTCAATCTCTTTCATCGTTCAGTCCGACGGAAGATTTTCGAATTTGGCATATTGTTCACGGAACAGCAGTTTCTGCTCACCAATCGGCCCACTACGATGTTTTCGGACAAGCACTTCGGCGATTCCTTTGTCGAGAGAGTCTGGGGTGTAGACCTCGTCCCGGTAGATGAACGCCACCAAGTCCGCATCCTGTTCGATCGCCCCGCTTTCCCGAAGGTCAGAGAGCATTGGGCGCTTGTCGCTGCGTTCTTCGACCTTTCGGTTGAGTTGGGAGAGGGCGATGATCGGGATGCCCAACTCTTTGGCGAGCAGCTTCAACCCGCGGGACATGTCGCTGATTTCCTGCTGGCGTGACTCTCCTCGTAAGCTAGTCGTCATCAACTGCAGATAATCCACGATCATCAACGCCAGGCCTGTTTTCGCCTTCGCTCGTCGGGCGCGTCGGCGCAATTGGGCCATGGTTACCGAGCCTGAATCGTCGATATGCAGGGGTGCATTCTCCAGTTGCTCTGCGGCTTCGGCGAGGCGGCGCCACTCAGATCCCGACAATTGCCCTGTTCGGATGGCGAGAAGATCAATCTGGGCAGTGAGCGAGAGCAGACGATCGGCCAGTTCCTCCTTCGACATTTCCAAACTGAAAATCTGGACGGGCAGGCCTTCGTATAGGGCGACATGCACCGTAATCGAAAGCGCCAGGGCCGTTTTCCCCATGCTGGGACGGGCGGCGACAATGTTCAGGGTACCTGGTTGAAGCCCCGCAGTGAGGCGATCCAAGACGGCAAAGCCTGTCGAAATACCCGTGAAGGTCTTCTGGCCCTTGTACAGTGTCTCCAGATGGTTGATGCGTTCGTTGACCAATTGAGAGATCGACGGCAGTGCTTGAGGTCCCTCCTCTACGAAGGCGAGTCGTTCTGCATGTTCGGCGAGTTCCTCAAGGGAGTATTCTGCGTCAGTCGATCGGGTATACAAGTCGAAGGCCATTCGCCGTAGTTCTCGCCGTCGAGCCTTCTCCTGTACCACTCGGCAGTGAGTCACGACGTTAGCGGCCGAGGCGACGGTTTCAATCAGTTCAGCAACCGCCGCATTCCCGCCGACCAACTCCAGATGCCCTTCCTGCTTCAATGCTTGGGCGACCACGATGTGATCAATCGTGGCTCCTTTGCTCTCCAGCATGCACATCGCCGAAAAAATGGCCTGATGCCGGGAGTCGTAGAAGTCTGTCTTCTGGACGAGTTCCCCCACGGTGGCCAAGACCTCAGGACAGAGCAGGATGGCGCCAAGGATGGCTCGCTCAGCGTCCAGATCGTGGGGCGGCATGATGGGTTGTTGTGTGGCCACTATGGTCATGAGGCTTTTCCGCTTGCGAGGTGTGCTGCGATCCGTTGCCTGATAGGGAGATGGTCTGAGCAGTACTGTTCCCCAGGAACGCTGGGGTTCGGGCAGGGCTGCGAGTGCCGACCATTGGCTTGCCGGTCTCTGCAGCGTCCCTGAACTAAGAGAGTGGCAGTTGTCGCCATCGGTCGCTGCTCATCGGCTGCTTTATTGAGCCAGCTCACGACGAACTTCTGAGTCTTGGACCGACTACGACCTTTGGGGGTTAACAGCCAGGCGTCCATCTTTCCGAACTCGCAATCGAGGTCGAGATGTTTGAAGGCCGGATTCTTGCGTAGGGCTGCTACGAACTCTTCATCCGATAACTGAACCCTTCGCTTCCCAGAGAAGCTGCCGGCTGGTGAAGACGAAGTCGAACCAGCTTTCTTCTCTTCTTCTTTTGAAGAAGAAGATGAAGAGGAAGAAGAAGAGTTGGCATGTGCTTCAACCATCCGGCTGCCCTCTGGTTCAACCACCCTTGAACCACCCTTCCCGCTCAAAGTTCTTGATTTTCCTGACTGCAATCCCCCGATGCGGCTTTTCTCTCGCCAGGCATCTTGCTTCTTACGTTCCTCAAGCAGCCTCGAGTTCACGAGTCGACCGCTTTTTTCAGGGTGTAGCTTGAAGCATTTGCGGATGGTGGTTGAGGCTCCGTTGAACCACCCTTCCCCAAGGCGACTCAGCTGAGAGAGGACGGTATCGTCGTCGGGCAAGCTGCAATCAGGATCAGCCCAGGCATAGGAAAGAAGCCGAATGTAAGCCCCTTCCTCGGCGGGTGACATGAGCGCGATTGTCGGGCTGGAAAGCCAGTCATTCGGGTAGAATTGGAATGCGGGGGCGCGGTTCATGCTCTCGCTCCTGCCAAGCTCGTGTGTGCGTTTCCCGCCGTGAGAAAAATTCCTCGCTCCGCGAGGGCCTCAATTGCCTCGGCCCTTTTGTGTAGGGGGGTCTCGTGGACAGCTCCCCACAATACTTGATGGATGATGCCGCCGACTTGTGTCCAACCTTCGACGCTCCTGTTTAGGATAGGCTGTGAATTAGGTCGGTGGAAACGATCGTCCGGTGTGACGGATGGCTTGCGATGTTTAGGTGATTGCGCGTTTCCGCAGATAGTGGTAGAGTTCGACATCCTTGTTTCCTTTCTTGCCGCGCTTTGGTTGCAGCCAGGGCGCGGCGTTTTATTTGGCTAATGTTGCAGGGCGGTATAAGGCTGAAAGGACTTCCGCTACGCACACTCTGATTCCGGTCGCTCCCACGCGATATGATGGGATCGCTCCATCCTTAATCATCTTGTAGATTGTCGAACGCCCTCCTAGTCCTTTCGCTACAAGATGACTCACTGGGACTAATTCTTGTTCCATCGTCTTCCCTCCTTTCAGTCCACACTATCTCTGACATCCAAAAGGTATACCGGAACGATTTAGTCTCGCTATGTACGATATAAATTTTTATTCGTACCACGGAACTACAACGCAACTATTTAAATGACACCTGTGCAGTGGACGTAAGGGGCCGATTCCGGACGAGGTGCCGCGATGTTTTGGATGCGCTGCGAAGGCAGCAGATTGGTGGGCTATAGACTGGTGTTATGATTCGAATGTTTTTAGGAATTGCTCTTTTTGTGCTTTTGAAAGCTCTCGCACGCTAGGTAGCTGGTCCATGTATTTCTCATCAAGCAGGAATTGTTTTCTCCACCGCCGTCGGTAGCACTGTAAGAGGGTGTCTGAGCTAAGCGGTTTGTCGAGACCGTATCCAAACTTATACAAACCGCGTTTCACTCCTGCCTCCCAGTGATTAGCTACACGATGAGCCGCCAATTGGAGACTGCATGGTTTCAATGCGGCATACAAAGCTATGTACTCCGCCAACATCTTATCGCGGCGTCTCTGAGCTCGTTGTTTAAACGAAGACCCCTGTTTGGGAAGCCCTGTGAGATGTAGAAGCTGTTCGAGAGAATCTGAGCCTTGAGAAGAGAAATATTTTTCGAACGCGGCGTTGAGCTTATCTAGCACCCAAAGCGGAGGGTAGAGTTTCTCGCGGTGGGCCAGAACGAATGCCTCGAGGACCAGCAGGTGGTCACCCGTTCTTTTATAGTTAATCTGGCAATCATCTAGCGGGATACGTCCCCATTCATCAACCGCTCCATCTCTGTATAGGGACGGGAGTCTCTTTAAAGAATCACTCGTTAACCAGGGATTTGCTGAAGATGGAGGGTGTTTCACATGGACATCCCAAAGTAACGATGGTTGGCATGTAGATGCAGACTTTGATGCCGATGATTTAGTCTTGGTGCGGGACGCTTGGCCACTGCCGGTAATTTTATGTACCGCGGCTAAGGAAGCAGCCATGGACTCGAGGAAACTACCCGGATGCTTTTTACGAAACATGACGCTCCCTTCTGAGGGGCCTGCGTGAGGGTGGGAAGCACGCACGCCAGGAATGTACGTCGGCGGTGAAGCCCAACCGTTGCCTCCCGTTTACCTAGAACCTATCTCAAAATTGCTTGAGGAGCATGGTGATGGAGGCGAGCTGCACAACACCAAGAAAGTTGGTGGCGTAGTACTCCCAGCGGACCAGCACGCGTCGCTTCCATTGGAGCCACGCACAGAACCGTTCGACGAGCCAGCGGCGTTGATACCGCCGCAGATGACGCCCATCCTGGGTTTTCAGTTTGCGCGTTGATCGGTGCGGGGCAATCATGTTCACGCCGTCCTGCTTGAGGTCATCGTCGAGCCCATCGCTGTCGTAGGCGCGATCGCCGATGAGGTGCTCCGGCTTGGCTTCGAGCATGTAGAAGTTGAAACTCAGTTGCACGAGCGTGACCTCATGATGATTGGCGGCATGCGTGCTCACCGAGAGTGGCAGCCCATGGCGATCGACAATCGCGAGGATCTTGACGCCTTTACCACGGCGGGTTTTCCCGATGTCGTCGCCCCCACCCTTCGCTGAGGCAAACGTGGCATCGATGAAGCTCTCCCGTTCATCAATTGCGCCTTCTTCGCGCAGCGTATTCGCGAGCTGGGTCAGGAGGTCTCTCAGCACTTCGCGTTCACACCACTGCTGGAATCGGCGATGCACCGTTTTGTAGTTGGGAGAGCACTGCGGCAGCATGTGCCACTGCGCGCCGGTGTTCAGGATCCACAGGACGGCCTCCAAGACGGCGCGGGCCGGTACCGGTTTGCGGCCGGGGCGGCCTTCGGGGATGTGTTCCTCGGGAAAGTGTTCCCGAATCCGTTCCCATTGATCGTCACGCAATCGCAACATGCGGGCGCATTATAGGGACTTCTCACATCGATACAACCATTTTGAGATAGATTCTAGTTATTCTGTTTCCAGTTCCTTCAAGAAGCATTCGGCCACCATTGGCCTTTGCCACGATAAGGGAAACCTGATGGATGCTCGGTTGGTTTGCCAACACGGAGCGCCTTTCACGCGGTTAGGGCGCTGCCCCCAACCTGTATGCCGATTGTCCACATCATCTCTCTCGGGTGATATGTTGGTCATAGCGCTCTTTCTCTGGCGCACTGTCCTAAATGCCCGCTGGCGGAACCAGACGCAGCATTTGGCCAGTTGCTGTTTTTCGGCTTGCGACGGCGGCTTCCACTTCAAGGGGAACCTGCTCTGTTGACTCCGACCTCGGACGATTTTCCGCCACGCCTTCAAAGCCATGGGTTGGAGTCCAAGCTGCACCGAATCCGGGAGAGTTGGATCCCCAGCGGACATCTCCCAGTGCGATACCAATCAATGCGGCGACTCCTCGGCTGCGGGAATGGATCCAGGAAATTGACCCTCCCCACGCATCCAGCAATTTGCAGCTTTCGTCGTCTAAAGAGACTGTCACGCGAATTTTCTTGGGGCGTATTCTCGCCTTTTTAAATGAGTGCTTGTTGTTGGGCATCCTTCAGTGTCCCTTCTGTGTGGTTTTATTTTCCGCAAAGAGGCGTTGTGAGGCGAACAGGTGGAGGCGCGTCAGGTAATCGGTCAACGTCAATCCGCAGGCTTTGGCTACTCGCTGCATATCCGCCTTCTCGCTGGCAGTTAAGCGAATGGTGAGGGTCGCCTCTTTCACCAGCACATCCCGAAGACGATCGGACGAAATACCCTTCAAAACTTTGGCCAATCGATCGAGTTTCTGTCCTTGTGTGCTCATGCAGCCTCCCGTTGAAGAATGCCCTTGATGGCCTGTGCACTCCATGAGGTGCCGGTTTTGGTCCCAATCCTCCTCTTGGTCAACTCCGCCCCAATACGCCGGAGGCTCCAGCCTTCTGCTTTAAGTGCCTGCATCAGGCGAATCGCTTCCCGTTCCCGTTCGTTCACGATCAGCGTTTCATGATCATCGGCGAGGTCATACCCAAAGGGTATCCGGCCACTGATCCGCTTACGTTGGCTTTTCAGATGTACTAAGGCGCTCTTGGTCCGTTCAGCAATCTGATCGCGTTCGAATTCAGCCAAGACAGCGAGTAGTCGAAACACCATCTTCCCGGTCGCGCTGGTTGTATCGATCTTCTCGCTGAGCGAGACCAGATCGGCCCCACCCTTGGCCAATCGTTCACTGATCACGATCGCATCTTTTGTGGAGCGAGCGAGCCGGCTGAGGCTATACACCACCACCGCTGCCCGCTGCTTGCAAGCGTCAGCGAGTGCTGCTTGAAGCGAGGGCCGGTTATCAGCTCTGCCGCCAGAAAGCCCGGCGTCGACATGCACGGCAATCAATTCGTAGTCGTTCGCTACGCACCAGGCCTCTATTTTCGACCGCTGCGCGTCTAGGCTGACGCCATCTTGTGCTTGTCCCTGTGTGGAGACCCTAATATACGCGACCGCTTTCATGGCCCCATCTCCGGCAGTGAATGTGCACTAATTATAATGAGTCCATTAGCAAGGGGCAAGCCCTCGATTGTGGCCGAGGCAGGTTTCTTTGTCAGTGACCGTGCGGTTACTGACAGGACGTCGCTTGACGGCGGAGGGGTTACAGGTGAAGAATGCCGGCCCTATCGCTACACACGGCTCATCAATTCCAGGGGGAAGATGTGATGAAGCGAGCCCTACTCACTTTCATGATGTTATTTGCCGCGAATAACATCGTCCTGGCAGGTGACTTCGAGGACGGCCTGGAGGCTTACGAAAGAAACCTCTATGCGAGGGCGTATGCGAAGTTCATGCAAGCCGCCATAGGCCCGGGACTAGTCTTCGATGAATGTCTTGCAAAAACTCGATCCGACAATTCTGAGACCCCAGGCGATAAGGCTGGGTGGTCCTGTTTGGTGGAAGACATACTCCGCGAGGGAAACCGTCCCACTGCCATGTTCTACCTTGGTGTCATGAGCGAGAAGGGACAAGGTGTCGTGCAGGATTATGAACAGGCCCTGCGGTGGTACAAGTACTCAGCAGCAAGCGGGAACGACATGGCGGTGCTCAATCTTGCCGTCGCATTGGCGCAGGGACGCAATGTCCCGAAAGACTACCAGGAAGCCGTTCGGTGGTACGCGAAAGCAGCGGAGGGCGGCAATGCGAGCGCCCAGTACATTCTTTCCTGTCTTTACCACCGCGGGAAAGCCGTCACCCAGGACTATGTCATTGCCTATATGTGGGCCAACCTTGCGGTTTCCAATGGTGACATGGACGCGACCGAAAAGCGAAACGAAATCGCACGAGATATGACTCCTGGCCAGATCGCCGAAGCACAAAGGCTGGCTCGCCAGTGGAAGCCGACGACTGGCACGGTCCCTGATCGTCTGCAAGGCACAAACGGAAAAGAGCCAACGGTGAGCGGTACAGGCTTTGTCGTCAGCCGGCAAGGACATGTCTTGACCAACCATCACGTCGTCGAGAAATGCCGGGCAGTTCGCGTCACCACAGAAGGTCGCAAGCAGGGGGTGACGGTTCTGGGAACGGACGCAGAGAACGATCTGGCACTTCTCCAACTCCCTGCTCCCGTCCAGATCGCGGCCCGCTTTCGCGAAGGGCGCACGATTCGCCCCGGAGATGGTGTGGTCGTAGTCGGCTTTCCCTTGCCTGGGCTGCTGGCGACTGAAGCACAAGTGACCACCGGCACTGTGAGTGCGTTGGCAGGCATCGGCAACAATACGCGCTATCTCCAGATCAGCGCCCCAGTACAGCCCGGCAACAGTGGTGGTCCGCTCTTGGATCAGAGCGGCAACATCGTCGGTGTTGTGGTCAGTAAGCTGAATGCTCTGGCCGTCGCCAAAACGACTGGGGATATACCGCAGAACATCAATTTCGCCATCAATGGTGCCGTCGCGAAGGCGTTCCTTGACTCCCAGAGCGTGGAGTACGAGACAGGTGTCTCCTCCCGAGCCGTGGAGACTGCTGAGATCGGCGCCACAGCGAGGAAATTTGCGCTTCTGCTGGAATGCTACCGATAGACACGACGAAGCTGTGGTTAGTGAGCAGTCGTTGTGAGATGATCAATCACCCTATGAACAACGACCGGGCGAGCCAGAACAACGTAACCGAGGCTCCGCTAGGAGGGCTCTTGAAGCCCTTGACCGATTGCAAGCTTCCGATCGGGGAGGAATTTTTGGGGACCATCGAGCAGTTAAAAGCTCTCGAGCAGAAGGAGAGAGACTCGCTGGCCTGGAACGGGCCGGAATTCGTACCCCTGCCGTTGCGATTTCCAAAGACCTAGCCGAACTAAGGGTATCGTGTCAGCCTGAGGAGCTACCACTTTGACGCACTGCCTGGACGAGAATTAAGTGGACGCATAAGGTGTGTGATTCGCACACATCGTTTCACATAAACTGCCCGAATGGATGCTGACATGCGCAAGCGACTACGCTGGGTACAGCTCTATCAGGAAACGGGAGATGCCGGGCTTGTCTGCCGTCGATGCGGGATCTCTTATCCGACCCTTCGGAAGTGGATGCGCCGATACCGAGAAACCGGTGAGGCCGGCCTGGTCAGTCGCAGCCGACGTCCCACCCGATCTCCAAGCCGACGTATTTTCGAGCACGAGCGCGCCTTGATTCTCGCCCTGCGGAGGGTGCGGAAGTTAGGGGCTCGCCGGATCCAACACGAACTGCGGCGCCATCATGAGCTCAGCCTCTCGCTCGATTCCATTCACAAGGTCCTGGTCACCAATCACATGCCCCCACTGGTGCGCCCTGCTCGGCGGAAGACACGACACCGGTATGCCCGACCGATTCCTGGGGACCGCGTACAACTCGACACGTGCAAGATTGCCCCGGGTTGTTATCAATACACGGCCATTGACGACTGCACACGTTATCGCGTGCTGGGCGTGTTCTCTCGACGCACCGCGGCCAGTACACTGCTCTTCTTGGAGCGGGTCATCGAAGAAATGCCGTTTCCGGTGCAGCGGATTCAAACGGACCGTGGCCGAGAATTCTTCGCGGTGGCGGTGCAGCAGTGGCTCATGGACCACTGCATCAAATTCCGCCCCAATCGACCGGCCTCTCCGCATTTGAATGGCAAAGTCGAACGCTCGCAGAAAACCGACCGCGAGGAATTCTGGGCGGTGACTGATCCTCGAACGCCTGACGTGGAATTGCGGTTGGCCGAGTGGCAACACGATTACAACTGGGCTCGGCCTCATGGCTCCTTGAACGGCCAGACACCCATCGAAGCATTCTGTGCCAAGCAGGAAGCCACGCCAGTTTGGGATGAGGTCGAAGCCAAGTATGACTCGACGGGTGAGCGATTCCAGGTTGCTCACTACCAAACAGACTTAGCCCTCAGACGGCATATGGAAACGAGGTTTCAGGCTCAGGAAAAGTGAAACGATGTCTCCGAATCGCACAAATTAGGACAACATGCATACAGTTGTCTCCGTTCGTGAAGAACCACACATCTTGTTGCCTCACTGCCCAACCTGAACCTCAACCTCAACTTCAACCTACTCCTCATATGCCTGCGTACCATTCATAGCCCTGGTCTTCCCAATACCCGCCCCTGCCGCCACCAATCCCTTGCAGACTCTCCACCAACTCGATCCGCACGACATACTTCGCATGCTTGTATCCGAGCTGCCGTTCAAATCGGAGACGCAGCGGCGCGCCGTGTGGCACGTCCAATGGTCGTCCATTCAGCTCATAAGCTAATATGGTTTGAGGATGATAACAGTCGGCGAGCGCCATGCTTTCGTAATAGGGCACGCCGTCGTCATCCAGGTCGGCGCAATGGAAGACGGCGTACCTGGCGTTCGGCAGCGGCTGGATTTTGCGCATCAGGTCTCCCAGCGGCACCCCGGTCCACTTCCCAATAGCACTCCAGCCCTCCACGCAATCATGCCGCGTAATCTGCGTGCGAGCCGGCATTTCCTTGATGGCCGCCAACGAACACGTCATGGGTATCGTCACAAGGCCGTGAATCATCACGTGCCAGTCGGCAAAGTTATTCTGAGCCATTTCGGCATAGTCCTGCGTGCCGGGATCCGTATTGCCGTTGGCCGGAAAGACCTTCGAAATCTCTGTGTCGCTATATTCTTTCGCCAGTGCATTGGTAGGCGTCATCGCTCGCTGGACCAGATCGGTTAGCCTTTCCGTCTTATTCAGGATGTTAGGGAACCAGCTGCTCAGCGTGAGGTTGTCGCAGCCTGCGAGGGCGACAAGACTCGCAACACCCACTGTGCCCTTTAAGAATGCCCGCCGTTCCATAGCTCGCTCATGCTTCATGACTTGCTCCTTCGTGTTTCACGACAAAATAACCAGTGATCATTGAACGAATGTTGTTGAAGAACCCCGTCAGGATGACCTGGAACACGTGGATCACGATGAAGCCGACAAATGAGAAGCAGGCGATGAAGTGAATCGTGCGCGCTGCCTGCCTCCCGCCGAATATGGCCAATAACCAAGGGAACGCCGTGTCGATCGTCGGGGACATCGTCAGCCCGGTCAAGACAATCAGCGGCGCAAGCCCGAAAATAACGCCCACGTAAGCGAGCTTTTGCAGCACGTTGTACCGCTTGGCTTCATCTCCCCTGGGGTGGCGCAGGGCCAGATGATCTTTCACGGCCTTGCCGATGCCTCGAAGATCACGACTGGTCGGGAGGAGATCTCGCTTGAAATGACGGCTCATGAAGGAATACGCCGCAAACATCACCCCATTGATCACAAACAGCCAAGCGAAGAACAGATGCCATTGCCGCCCCATCGCTAGCCACTTCGCGCTTGGAACGGTCGCCCAGGCCGGAAACGCTCTGGCGCTGTTGTTGGAGTAACCCAACACACCGGTCGTGTCGAACTGGCGGCCCAGAATCGTCGTGATGCCCTGGCCGTGCCCGTCTTCCCCACGTACGGCCCGGATCGAGAGCAACGGTTTGTCTCGATCCGACCGGTCACCCCAATAGAGGGCGGGATGCGCGTTGAAAATCTGTAAGCCGCTCATGATCAGGATGAACAGACAGACCACATTCAGCCAATGACCGATCCGGACCGGCAGCCGATGACGATACACCCGTTCGGTCTGAGGTAGTGGAGCGACAGTCAGTGGTGAAAGCGGGCCTTCTGATGGAGAGGAAGAGGGCATGGCCGTAATCAGTTCCTGATTGCCGGATTCGGTCGGTACCAATGCTGTCGTCTGTGTCATGGCTGGTCTCCCGGTTGGGCGCTGGAGTGACAGAGACTCTTATTGCTCTGCGAGTGAGTCGTGGAATGCGAAGAGGTCTTACAGAGATGGGAGGCGGCGCATATTGGTCTGGCTGCCCCATGAATCAGTCGTGATGGATCGCGGACGCACAGTAGAACTGCGAACCTTGATACTCCGCCTGAAACTCCTGGGAGTCCTTCACTGGATTTGTGTCTGTGAAAGCAGGCGATAGGAACGGGGCCGTTTCAAGGACGGGATCTTGCCTGGGCAAGCTGCTCGATGCACCGGACCGCGAGGGCCGTCCAGCCGGTCTGATGGGTCGCACCGACGCCACGGCCGGTCTCGCCGCAAAAGTATTCGTTGAAGAGGACGAGATCGCGCCAGTGCGGATCGGTGGCATATTGCGCAACATGGCCATGGCACGGGCGGCGGCCCTGCTTGTCCGGCAAGAAGATACTGGCTAAGCGCCGGGCGATCTCTTGGGCGGCTTCCTGCAGCGTCATCATCTTGCCCGATCCCGTCGGGCACTCGACACGAAAGTCATCCCCGTAGAAATGATGGTACCGCTCCAGCGCCTCGACCAGCAGGAAGTTCACCGGGAACCAGATGGGGCCGCGCCAGTTGGAATTGCCGCCGAAGAGCCCGGTATTCGACTCCGCCGGTACATAGTCCACCCGATAGCTCATGCCGTCGGTCCAGAACACATAGGGCTTCTCCATATGGATGCGGGAGAGCGAGCGAATCCCGTAGGGCGACAGGAATTCCTGTTCATCCAGCAGGTATCGCAGCACACGGTGCAATCGATCCTTGGAGGGAATCGCCAGGAGCCTATGCCCATGCGCGCTCTTGTCCGGCATCATGTAGGAAATGTGCCGCCCGAGATCTTTCCGGTTCTCCAGAAACCACTTCATCCGTTTGGTGAAACCGGGCAGACGATCCAATTTCTCCTGCTCCAACACCTCACAGGCGTAGAGTGGGATCAACCCCACCATGGAGCGGACCTTCAATGGGATGGAACGCCCGTCCAGCAAGAGCTGGTCGTAGTAGAAGCCGTCATCTTCATCCCAGAGGCCGGTACCACCCAGGGTATTCATCGCGTCCGTGATTGCGACAAAGTGCTCGAAAAACTTGGACGCGATGTCTTCATAGGACGGATCCTCGCTGGCCAATTCGATCGCTATCGAAAGCATCGTCGCGCAATAAAAAGCCATCCAGGCTGTGCCGTCCGCCTGATGCAGCCGCCCGCCCGTGGGCAAGGGTCGTGAGCGGTCGAACACGCCGATGTTGTCCAATCCGAGGAATCCGCCGGCAAAGAGATTCTTGCCGTCAATATCTTTGCGATTCACCCACCAGGTGAAATTGATCAGGAGCTTTTTGAATACACGCGCCAGAAAGAGCCGGTCACGCTTCTCCCGCTCACCCGTCATCTTGTAGACGCGCCACGCGGCCCAGGCATGAACCGGCGGATTGACATCGCCGAATGCGAATTCGTATGCCGGGATCTGGCCGTTCGGGTGCATGTACCACTCGCGCAGGAACAGCACAAGCTGCTCCTTGGTAAAGTGCGGATCGATCTTCGCGAACGGAATCATGTGAAAGGCCAGGTCCCAGGCGGCATACCAGGGATACTCCCACTTGTCCGGCATGGAGATGATGTCGCGATTGTACAGATGGCTCCAGTCATTGTTCCGGCCAAACTTCCGGCTCTCCGGTGGAGCCGGATGGGCCGGATCACCATCGAGCCAATCTTTGATCACATAGTGGTAGAACTGTTTGGACCAGAGCAGGCCGGCGTGGCATTGGCGAGTCACAACGCGTTCTTTCTCTGAGAGGCCGGCCGGGCTCACGCCCTCGTAGTACTCATCCGCTTCGCGGTGCTGTGCGGCAAACACTTGGTCGAAGTCCCGGCCGAAGAGGAACTGCGTCACCTCCTCTGCCGAAACCAGCCGAAGACGGATGGTCGCCTCCCCGCCCGCCGAGACGGTCAAGCGGTAGTACGCTGCAGCCTTGGTCCCGACCCCATCAGGATTCACAGCCTGCGCATTGCCATGGATCAGGTACTCATGGAAGGCATCCTTTACGTATGGGGAAGGGTTCGGCGAGTTGTACAGTTTGGCAGTGTTCGTTTCGTTTTCGGTGAAAAGCGCCGTCGGGAACACCCCGTCAGGTCCAGGATGCGCTTCGAGATGAAACGTGCCGAGCGAGTCATGCACCGCCACGAACCTGACCACTTCCTTGCCGGCCTTCGCGAGTCGGATCACCGGTTTGTCCCAGTGTCCTTCCCCCACCCGGCCCCAGGACCAGGTATTCCGGAACCAGAGCGTGGGCAGCAGATGGAGCGTCGCCTCGTCCGGACCGCGATTGGCTACCGTAATCCGGATGAGAATGTCATTCGGAGCAGCCTTGGCATATTCCGCAAACATATCGAAGTAGCGGCCGCCCTCAAGAACGCCCGTGTCCAGTAGTTCGAACTCCGGATCTCCTTTTCCTCGGCGGCGGTTTTCCTCGACCAGCTGAGCATAGGGAAAGGCGGCCTGCGGATATTTATACAAAGCCTTCATGTAGGAATGCGTCGGCGTCGAGTCGAGGTAGTAGTAGCACTCCTTCACATCCTCGCCGTGATTCCCTTCTGGACCCGTGAGCCCGAAGAGGCGCTCCTTTAGAATCGGGTCTCGCCCATTCCACAGAGCGAGGGCGAAGCAGAGACGACATTCCCGGTCCGTGATCCCAAGCAGCCCATCTTCGCCCCAGCGGTAGGCGCGACTTCGCGCCTGGTCGTGTGAAAAATAGCCCCAGCACTCCCCATGCGGCGAATAATCTTCTCGCACCGTGCCCCATTGCCGCTCAGAGAGATACGGACCCCAGCGCTTCCAGTTTTTGTGACGCCGGGCGTCTTCTCCAAGACGAGCCGCCTCGACGCCGGTCGCCTTGGTGAACGAAGAGGCCATTGCTCGGTTAGGCAGCGTCATAGTGCTTGATCCGATTTACGCGGCACGTAACCACAGCCGGGTTATCCCTTGACTACATTGACGAACACCTTGATAGCGCTTGTCTCTTGAGTCAGCAGCCGCATCATGTCCTGGTAATTATCCAGCCCTTCCACCGGATGCGTGAGGAACTTTGAGAGCCAGCCGGGAAATTCCAGCTCGGCGCGCGACAGATCATACACCCCTGCTTCGAAATACTCCCGATTGGCATTGACGGTCCCAACCATCACCTTGTTGCCGAGGACGAATCCCAGGTTGATCATGTCGGCCGGCACCTGCACGTTTCGGCCTCCGCCCGTGACGCTCGAAAGAATCAGGGCCCCGTTCTTTCCCAGATGCTCCATCGCCTCGAACACGATCGGCGCAAAACCGGTGGCGTCGAACATCAGATCAAAGGGCCCATACTTCTCCGCCGCTTCCTTGATGGACACCTCCTGGGTCGAGATGTAGCGCGCGCCAATTTCGACGAGCAATTCAGAGTTCCGATACGGAGCCAGGTTGCGGCCGAAGCTCACCACCTCCAGCCCCCGCATCCGGAGAGACATGGCCGCCAACATGCCGATCGTGCCTGCACCCAGCACGGCAGCGCGTTTGGGTCGCCAGACCTTGAGCCGGCGTTGAGCCTCATACGCCTGGATGATCCCTTTTTCGATCACCGAGGTCGGCTCAAGCAACACAGCGACATGTTTCAATGCCTTTGGCACTTTGACAATATATTCCGGTTCATCCACAAAATATTCCGTCAGATACCCATGACGGAGGTTGATGCCTCGCTCATAGTAGATGTCCTCCGTCGTCATGTCATACTGGCCGATCTTGTCGTAGAAACTGCCGCCGGGCCGGCGCACGGTCGGCACGACATAGTCCCCGGGCTTCAACTCCCAGACCTGATCGCCCACCTCCACCACCCGTCCGAAGCATTCATGACCGATCACGAGGAAGTCGTAACCCGGAGGAGCCTGGCCGTATTCTGCGGCGTTGATCTCTTTATCCGTCCCGTCCACGCCCACGCGGAGCACCTCAACCACAACTCCGCGACCATTAATGATGTCGCTGACCGACGGCTCCGGTAAGTCAGCCAGATGGATCGAATTCCGTTTGCCTGGAATGACGGCTATGGCCTTCATCGCTGCTCCTCTTTGAATCATGAATCATCGGTCGTTCGGACTCGCTATCATAGTCATCCGATCGGCGATATCCTGATGCTAGGCAGACCTTTCCGCAGTTCTACAGATCAGTCTCCCGGCCGATGATTTCCCTACACCCTTTTGACTTGGTGACACAGGATACGACGAATGATGCTGAGTCATCCTTCAATCACCGGATCGGATTCAGTTGTGCGTCCCAGTAGGTACGGCTGGCATTATTTAAACGTCGCTCAAGTTGCCCCAGCTCCTCGAAGGTAAGGGATGCGTTTTGGATATGAGACGGGGCTGATTGTCGAGAGGCTTTCACCAGGTCCACCCGATCTAACCTTCGACTGCTCTGTTGTGTCACCCTGAAAGCGGACGCTCCGGCGACCTGCCCGCTGACTGTCCGTGGGAAGGACCTCACCTTTTGAATGGTCGTTGAGGCAACCGGCACTTTCTCGCCTGTTTCGGTCGCCGGCGATGGGGCAACCGCCCCCAAAACCACCATCGCGACCACGATGCCAGCCAGCCAGCAGATATGAATACGAACAGAGCTCATGTTGGTTCGTCCTTTTCGTTGCGCCCGTCGGTCAGAAACTGTTCTACCGCTACGCGCACCCTTTCCCTCGCCCGGTGCAACCGCACATAGAGATTGGTTTCCGTGATCTTGAGCAGCGTACATACCTCCTGTGAGTCCACTCCTTCGACATCGCGCAGGATCAAGACGTCCTTCAGAATGGGCGGCAGCTCGTCAATCGCCTTCTGCATGGCGTTCACCACCTGATGCGACGCCAACAATTTCTCCGGCGTCTGGTCATCCCATGGCTGTGGAGGAAGGGCCCAATGGCCGGCCCATTCGCCGGATTGGTGAAATCGCGACGGATCAACTGCTTCCTCGTTGTCGTCGTCGAACGACTCGAAGGCCGAGAAGGTCGTATGCCGTTTCTCCCGCATGCCTCGATCTTTGGCCTTATGGATGAGAATCCCGAAGATCCAGGTTCTAAGGGAGGACCGGCCTTCGTAGCTGTTCAGGCTTTCGATCACAGCCAGCCAGGTGTCCTGGACAACTTCCTCCGCCACCTCACGATCCGCCACGTACCCCATGGCCATTCGAATGAGCGCTCCATGATGGGTACTCACCAGTTCACCAAAGGCAATATCATCACCCTGAAGGAGTCGAGCGGTCAGCTGTTGATCCTCTTTACTCCGGACGGATGCAGTCGAAGGCGGCTGCGTCTGCCCTGCCCACCTGCTCTCTCCTATCGACTCTGTGTAAGTGGTGGCGAGCGAGTTCATGATCGACCTCCGCTCTGCAGCAGCTCCGTCATGTATCCTGGAGCACCAGTAAGGACGACTTCCGGTCGAAGGAGCCTCTTCAGCACCTCAACCCCTTTCTCGTCCAGAAAACTTACGCCGACACAATCCAATTCGACCCGGCCTCGTTCCCGAAGAGCCGCGCGGCATTCGCTGTCCAGAAGCGGGGCCCACTGATCGGTAATTTTTCCTTCCAGCTTCAAAATGACTCTGTGTCCGTTAGCTTCTATCTTTGTGATCTTCAGCATCTCGTCGTTCCCCCTTCCTATCTCAGCTATTCAGCAACAGCCGTACCGACCGATCAGCGGACAGGGGCAAGCGCTCTAACATATTGAAAGATGAAAGAGGATCAACGGCGGAGGTGCAGGAATTCCGCGTGAACGCTGCGAAGAGTCACAAAAACGAGTCCCAACATATTGGGAGTATCACGAAATGCTGGGAGAAAAGTTGATGGCTGATGGGTCTAGCTTATGGCAGGTAAAGGAATGGAGAGATCATCACGGTCTCTGAATGCCCAGCTTCTTCATCCTGGCTTCCAGCGTGGTGGGGTTGAGTCCGAGCACCTTGGCCGCGCCTTTGTCTCCGCTGACCCGCCAGTTGGTCCTGGCGAGAACGTCGAGAATATGGGCCCGTTCCACATCTTCAAGCGTGGCCGATCCTGGAAGGGGAGCGGCGGGGGTCGAGCCCTTCGACATCCAATCGCCGAAATCCAACGTCGCGTTCTGGCTCAGAATCACCGCGCGCTCGATGCCGTGTTCCAATTCGCGGATATTGCCGGGCCAGGGGTAATTCTTCAGCAACTCCATGGACGAGGCTGGAACCGACTCGACTTTCTTGCCCATCGCGCTCGAATATTTTTTCACGAAATACGACACAAGCAGGGGGATGTCCTGCTTCCGGTCACGCAGCGCCGGGAGTTGGATCGGGAACACGTTGAGTCGATAGAAGAGGTCCGAACGGAACCGCCCCTCGCGCACTTCCTTCTCCAGATCACGGTTCGTGGCGGCGATCACGCGCACGTTGACTTTCAGGGTTTTGGTGCTCCCCAACCGCTCGAACTCCCCTTCCTGCAGCACGCGCAGCAGCTTTGTTTGCAGATCCAGCGGGATCTCGCCGATCTCGTCAAGAAAGATGGTCGCCCGATCCCCCAATTCGAACCGGCCGACCTTCCTGGCCAGCGCGCCGGTGAAGGCGCCCTTTTCATGGCCGAATAGCTCACTCTCAATCAAACCGGCCGGGATCGCGGCGCAGTTCACCTTCACCAGGACACAGTCCTTTCGGTTGCTCAAGTGGTGAATCGCACGTGCGATCAACTCTTTGCCGGTTCCCGTTTCGCCCGTGATGAGCACCGTCGCTTCCGTCGCCGCGACTTTCTCGATCGCCTGGAGCACCCTTTTGATCGGGACCGAGGTGCCGATGATTTCTTCAAAATTGTGCTCAGTCTTGATTTCCTCCTGCAGGTAGATGTTGGCCGCCTCAAGCCTGGCCTTTTCCTGCTCCATCAGCACACGCTCGGTGATGTCGATGAACATCGTACGGGTATAGGTCCCGCTGGGGTCCGGCTTAGACCACCATTGGATCCAGAGCGGCTTGCCATTGTCTTTTCTCCGCAACTCGAGCACGACGCCGCTGGTGTCGGTGCCGCGCCCAATCGACTCGAGTGCTTCCTTCAGACGCCGCTGTGCCTCGGGCGTGTCGGGGATGAAGGTCCTGCCGTAGGTGCCTTCGACCTGATCGGGTGTAATGCCCAAGCTCTTCATCGCCGCGCGGTTGGCCCGGATGAACCGCGTATCAAGGCCTTCATGGACATACGCAATCGGGGCTTCGTCGAACAAATCGCGCAAGTGCTCTTCGTTCTCTTTCAACCGGGCTTCCATGTGAGACCGTTCCATTTCGGCGCCGGCTCGCGCCCCGAAGAGCTTGAAGACGGACAGGTCGAGTTGTTCAAGCTCCATGGGCTTGCGGTCCATCACAGCCAGGTGCCCCAACACCGTGCCGTTCATACTCGTCACTGGGATGGCGAGATAACTCTGGACACCGAGCTCCTCCAGCCCCTTCTTATCTTGCGGAAAGTGGTCAGCCACGTGGTCGGCACAGTGATACAACTCGCCGGCGAGCACTTTTTCGCAGGGCGTCCCGGCGATCGCGTACTCGAAGTTCTTTTCGAAATGGTCTCCTGCCCAGAATGCCAACGTGCGGACTCTAGTCCGGTCGACGCAGAACTCGGATACGAACGCGTAGGTCACCTGGAGGGCCTTCGCGAGTTGTTGGACGAGGGCGGGGAAAAACTGCTCCCCCACTTTCGCCTCGACTCCTTCCACGATCTCGCGTAGCGCGGCGCTCGTCCTGGCCAGGTCGCTGTTCCGTTCGGCAACTTTCTTTTCAAGCAAAGCCTGGGACTCCTTCAATCGCAGTTCGGCTTGCTTCAAGTCGGTCACGTCGCGCGAGACGGCCAGCAGCTTTTCCGGCCTCCCGGCCTTATCGAGGATGGCGGTGACGGAGACGTCCCACCACTTAGGAGTGTTCTTCTGCCTCGTCGGGAACAATCCGGTAAACCGACCCACCTGCCCCCGGCGCGCTTGTTCAATCGCAGCCTTCGCCCGCTCTTGATCCTGTCCGCCCCAGAATGCAACCCATGGCGAACCCACCAGTGCGCCGAAGTCGCAGATTTCCAACACCTCCATGCCGTGCGCATTCATGGAGAGAAGACGGCCTTCGAGATCGAGCACTTTGATACAGTCGTGGCTGCTTTCGATGAGTCGAGTCGCGAGTTCTTCGCTACGCCGGAGAGCTTCTTCAAGATCGGGAGATGCCATCAGCCTCACCCGGTGACGGGACGTAGGAGAGGGGTCAAACCGAAAACGAGTCTAGCACCGGCTGAAAATAGCCGCAACTTAGAGCAATTCGGCCAGGGAGGTGGGGAGCCGCGCGAGCGGTCATGGAGCCGGCATCCTCGCACCGCAACCGGCGCAAGGGCCGTAGCTCACCACGTCGAATGAAAAGATCGGAACCAGCCTCGCCAGGAACATCACGCCCATCAGTTGATGATCGTTGCACGTTTGGCAGAATGTTGTCTCGGTTTTGAGCAGGCGCAATAGCGTATCGCGCCCCAACGCTCGCGCGATGAGAAAACAGACGATCGCGCCGAGTTCCGCTCCGATCACGGCATAAAGAGCCCCATAAAAGGGTCCGAAGGCGGCCCCGGCGGCCAGATCCAGCGGGAGACTTGGAATCGGTGGGATGATGACAGCGCAGGCCATGCCTGAGATCAACAACAACGGGGCAAACGGACCAGCGTCGTTGAGCCACTGCACGAGCGATATCGGGGAAAGAAAACGCTCATAGTCGAGAGACAACAAGCCCCACCAGCCGGCTGCGACGGCTGCCAATCCACCCAAGAGCTTGGCCCAGCTCGTTATCATGCAGGGTGTTCCTGCCGCGATCATGGTTGCGGCGGTGATGGAGATACCAACTCGATGACATGTCCATCCGGATCTCTGACAAGCACTCCCTTGGTGAATCCCAAGGCTTGCTCCGGAAGCGTGACAACCGTCGAAGACACGAACTGCGCCAAGCCTCGCAAAGCGGCTGCAGCGGCTTCGACATCGGACACCACGAGCGTGGTCTGCCAGTGCCAAAGATCGGTCGGATGGGAGTCTACCGGAATCGGTCGTCCCGCAGTCGGCAACTCATACTCCAAAAACTCCACACCGGGCGGTCCGATCTTGGGAGCGAGACCCGTCACGCGCGCACGGGCGCCTGGCAAACTGTCCAGATATTGCTGCTCCGCTCCCATGTTCAACGTTCCTCCGGCGACGGTCATCCCGAGCAGATCTCGGTAGAATTTGATGCTGTTCTCCGTGCTGCGCACGGTCATGGCCGTGTGATCAATGCCAAGAAACAATTCGGTAGTCGACTGATGCCATGCAGGACTCCCCTTCCCGTCCGGAAACCACAGGAGTTCCAGATTGTGCCCGTCCGGATCGCGGAACTTCATGGCCTTAATCCCGGCAGCCGCGTGATTCGACATCGGAATGGTTTGCGGCCTGGGGGAAATCTGCCGCACATGATGCTTCCGCAGCTGCGCCCAGGCAGCCTCCATGTCCCGCACGACAATTGCGAAGTGCTGGAACCAGAGATCGTTGCTATAGGAAGGAGCCGGAATCGGCCGGACATCCGGCGGGGACAAGAACTCGATGAGCTCCAATTGCTGTTCGCCGAGTTGCATTCGCACGACACGAGCCCGGACTCCGAAGATACCCCAGAGACGATCGTATTCCGGCCCGTCCACCTCCACATCGCTGATGGGCTTAAACGTTAACACATCGCGGTAAAACGCCACGGACCGCCCCATGTCTGAGACGGTAAAGCCGACAGTGGCGACGGATTGGACGACGACCGACGGGCCTTGGGCCAGTGATGAGTGATGGGTGATGGGTGAATAGATGACGAAAATGGTGAGAATCCATACTGATCTATGGTGCTTCCATGAGCTGCCCATGGTGTGTTCTTCCTACTTATCGCTCATCACAGATCACTCATCACTTGAGTCGGCTGAGGAGGTGCTCGCCGACTCGTAGCGCGTTGGCGATAATCGTGAGCGAAGGATTCACCGCTGAACTCGATACAAAGAAACTCGCATCGACCACATAGAGATTGTCCAAGTCGTGCGCCTTGCAGTTGACGTCGAGCACGGAGTTGTTCGGATTGCGGCCGAACCGGACCGTGCCGCACTGATGCGCGGTACCTGCAATGGGAATCTTTTTCCCGAGGTAAATGTGCGAAGGGAGGAAGGTCTCCTCCTCGCAGCCGATGCGGCTGAGCATCCCCTTCAGCTTCGCCGCCAGCCGCTTATGGCCTTCCAGATTGTTTTCCGTATAGTGCAGCGAGATGTTGCCCTGCTTGTCGACCAACACGCGATTGTGCGGATCAGGCAAATCCTCCGAGGTTATCCAGAAATCGAGCGAATGTCTGGCCAAGACGTCGAGGGCGATGCCGGGGGCGAAGGCCGGCGCCCCGGCACGCAGGGATGCCAAGTCCTGCTTGCCAACCATTGAAATGTGGCCCATGGGGAATTCCCAGTCAGGCGACTGGAAATAGAAATCGTTCAGGCCGATGGTTTTTTGAAAGACCGTGGGATTCGGCGTCTTCGAGATCGCCAGCATGACCGAATTGTTGTGGCACATGTAATGGCGACCGACCACGCCGGACGAATTGGCCAGACCGTTCGGATGCCGGTCATTGGCCGACTTCAAAAGCAACGCCGCGGAATTGATCGCGCCGCAGGAGACGACGACGATGCTCCCGCGATAGATTTCCGTCTGCCCGTTGTGTTCCACCACCACTCCGGTCACCACTCGCCCCGAGCCTTCCGCCTCGAGCCTGGTCACCAAAGCGTGGGTGATCAGTGTCACGTTGGGGTATTTCAACGCCGGATCGACGCAGATGACTTGGGAGTCTGCCTTCGCGTTCATCAGACAGGGAAAGCCGTCGCAGGTGTTGCAGCGAATACAGGCGCTCTTCTCTTGCTGCTGCTCGTTCAGCATCACGCCGACCGGCAGGTGAAAGGGTTTGTAGCCGCACTTCCGCCAATCGTCATGAAGCTGCTGAATACGCGGCTCGTGCGTGAGCGCGGGATACTTGTATGACGCAGTGGCCGGTGGTTCCGTTGGATCTTCGCCGCGATGACCATGCACGTGATACAGGTGCTCTGCCTGCGTGTAGTAGGGCCCTAAATCTTCGTACTGGATCGGCCATTCCGGAGAGATGCCGCCGTGATGTTTGACCTCGCCGAAATCCCGCACCCGCATGCGGAGCAGCGCCGCGCCATAGACCTTGCTGTTCCCGCCGACGTAGTAGTGAATGCCGGGATGGAACCTGCCGCCGTCCTTGTCGTGCCAGGTTTCCCTGGCCTTGTACTTGTTGTCGATGAAAACGCTTTGTGAACTCCAGTTGTCCTTTTCACGCGGCAGGTAGCCGCCACGCTCCAACAGGAGAATCTTTTTCCCCGACGGGGCCAGTTTGTACGCGAGGCTGCCTCCCCCAGGACCGGTGCCAATGATGATGACATCGTAATGAATCGTAGCCACGGGCGACCTCGCTTGTACTGAGAAGTAGTCGGGGAAGGGAGCGCGACCTTACAAAGCACTCGCTCAGTCTGCTGTACGGCGGAGCCACGAGAGACAACGAAGATACCGGCCTATCTGGTGGATACTGCAACTGGGCGCTTCAACGCTTTGTTTTCTGCTTCCAACTGGGCAAGGCGATCACGGAGAGGCTGCACTATAGAATCGCTCTCCTTTGTCGCCAACCTCGGTTGAATGTGCTGGAGGCAATTGATGTCTGCTTCGACGTGAAAGAGGATGGCCCGTTCCGGTTTTCCCTTGTAGGTCAGATCGGTGAGTTGTTTGAAGAGGCGCGGATCGTCGTCGATGACCTCGGCCGTTCCCCAGATTTTGATCCTGGTTTGGCTGGCATAATCCATAACAAACAGGAAAGCTCGGTTGTTTTCGGCCGGATTCCCGACGGTGAGCCGGCGCGCAAGGATTGAAGATGGTTCCTTGCGGTCACAAGTCCGAGGGCTTCTTGTCCCTCATCGTCGTCCAGTTAGCATCCCCTTTCTTGATGTATCCGGGGGTGTCCTTCTCCCATTTCTGCTGGATGTTCTTGTCCAAGTTCAAATAGAGTTTGCCCTCGACGATCCTCCAGACTTCGGGGTCCGCCACGAATTTCTTTCCGATGGCAACCCCGTAGGCGCAGTAGCCCCCGTAGGCCGGCAGATATTTCTGTGGGTTGGCTTCGAACAGCTTCTGGTGGTCAGCCGTGGCGAAAACGTAAGTTACGCCATCGGCGACGACAACATGAAATCCGCTCCCCCGTACCGCCTTGCCATCGGTAAAATAGGCCACCGGGTCATACCCGCTGATCCCCGGTGTGCTATGGCTATAGTCTTCAGCAAAGGCCGACGCTGAAACCACGCTTGCAACGAGCATCATGGCGCCGGCTAGGAATTTGCGTGTGATTGTCATCATGTCTCCCTTCATCTGTATCGTTACTCCGCCGCCCTCTGCAGAAAGTCGGCGGATGATTCATCCCACCCCTAGTTCAACTCCAGGGTCTTCGCACTACCTGTCGCCCCCTCTCACGGCTATGCAGCCTTGTTAATCGAGACCTATGGTCTACTCTCTCTTGGTGAGTCATCTTGAGACTTAGATTCTTACAGTCTGACAAACAATTAATTGTAGCGCCGTAGAATATCGCTATAACTCATTGAGCGGGCAGGCTGCGGTTGTCTGTTGGAGAGAACGCAAGCCCGGTATTCCAACTCAACGTCATGTGGCGAAGAAAGGCCTGAGCTTCTGCGGCTCAGAGACAAGTCGATGGCGCTAGGGTCACCTTGTGAAGGGCTTCTTTGAGCCGCGCTTTGGCGGCTGGGGAAAGCTGGACGTCCTCTTTGGCCTAAGACTTCGATGCCGAACGCCCCAGAGCCTCCCGCAAGGCCAACAGTTGCCGCCGGTACTGCGCGCAAGCCTTACATATCTAATAATGGAGATGCAGCTGAATTCTGGTCAAGAGCGGGAGCGTACGGTCCATGGCTTCGGACGCAAGCCCTGCGTTGAGCCGCTGAGCGGGGTGAGAACGCCGCTGGCGGACGTTTTCAATATCCTCCTGCTACCCGGCCGCTCCTGTCGTCAGGCGTAAGCGATAGACCGATGAGCCGCCAGTGATGAACAGGGTCTGCCCGTCTTCGCCCCAGGCCACGTTCGAGGTCGGCTGGCCGGTTTCGATAGTACCCAGGAGGGTTCCATCGGGAGCGATCACGCTCAGCCCGCCCGGCCGCGCTCCAAAGATATTGCCATATCGATCCACTTTGAATCCGTCCGGTCCAAAGAACGGGTCCTTGCGCCAGGTTGTCGCGTCGAAGAAGATCCGGCCGTTGGTGACGGTTCCATCCTCTTTCACATCATAGGCCAGCCAGGCGGCTCGCTTCGGATCGACATCGGAAACATAGAGCGTCTTCTCATCCGGCGAGAAGGCGATGCCGTTCGGAGCCTTGATGTCGGCGATGAGCAAGGTCAAGGTGCCGTCTTTGGAGAGACGATAGACGCCTTGCACGGGAGCCTTGTTCGGATCGTCGAATGCCTGAGGGAGTCCGAAGGGGGGATCGGTGAAGTACAAATCGCCATTGGATGTGAAGACGAGATCGTTGGGGCTGTTGATCTTGTACCCGTCATAGTGGTCGGCGAGCGATGCAATCGATCCGTTCGACTCCAAGCGACCGATTTGTCGATCGCCGTGGCGACACAAGACCAAACGGCCTTGTGCGTCGAAGGTCAGTCCGTTGGAGCCAGGCTCCTTGCCCGAAAACGGCGTCGTACCGCTGTAGCCGCTCGACTTGAGATAGAGGCTTGTCCCCTCTCCCTCCTTCCATTTGTAAACGGCGTTGGCAGGAATGTCCGAGAAGAGTAAATACCCGCCCTGCTTGCGCCAGACCGGACCTTCAACCCAGGTGAACCCATCGGTGATCTTCTCCAGTTTCGCATCGCGCGGAACGAGCCGGTCGAATCGAGAATCCATTCTGGTGATGGTGAACGAAACGGGGTCACTCCCTGCTGCAGCGATCTGAACGAGCAGACTGAACAGCACGGGCGTCACGAATCTGAAATTGAGGACCTTCACGGCCGCACCCCAGCAATGTTCATTCTGATCCGATAAATCCCGGTCAGCGCGGTGATGTAGAGCGTCTTGCCGTCGTCGTCGCCCCAGGTCATATTGTGAGCATCTTCAGGCCCCTTGATGAGACCGAGGTGCTTGCCTTCTGGTGAAATGATCCAGAGTCCGCCAGGTCCGGTTGAATACACATTGCCCTGTTGATCGACTTTCAAGCCGTCGAGCGCATCGTCACCGGGAGCGTTCGTCATGTCGAAGAAGAGCATGCCGTTCGACAGCGTACAGCCGGCCTTCACGTCATACCGGAGGATGACCTTCCTCTTGTCGTTCCAGTTATTCACATAGAGCGTCTTTTCATCCGGCGAGAGTGCGATCCCGTTCGGCGCATCCAGGTCGGTGCTGACGAGCTTCACGTGACCGTCTTTCACGCAATAGACGCCGCTGAAGGAGAGTTCCTTGCCCGGATCGTCGAAGACTTTCGGTAGTCCGAACGGTGGATCCGTGAAATACAGCGTCCCGTCTGATTGGTATACGAGATCGTTGGGGCTGTTCAGTCTTTTGCCCTCGTACCGATCGGCCAGCACCGTGATGTTGCCGCGGGGTTCGACGCGAATGACGCGGCGGTTGCCGTGCTGGTTGATCGTCAGGCGGCCTTGTTTGTCGAGCGTCAGCCCGTTCGAGCCCGGCTGGTGATATTCGCCGATGTTAAATCCGCTGTAGCCGCTCTTGGCCCGAAAGACGGACACCTGCCCTTCCGGTGACCAACGATAAATCGCATTGGCGTTGGGATCGCTGAAGAGGAGGTATCCCGATGCGATGGCGGTAGCCGGAACCCAGACCGGTCCCTCGGTGAAAAGAAAGCCACCGGCGAGTTTTTCGAGCTGCGAGCCCGGCGCGATAATCGCATCGAGCGCCGGATCGACCTTCACAATCTCGGTTTTGACGGACTGTATCGGGCCTATCCGGTTACTCTTGTAGAAATCGAGCGTGGCGGAGCGGACCCAGATGAAATTCCCTGGCGGATTGGAGAGCGGCCCGTTGATGCCGAACACGGCAAGCTGGAATTTCTCACCGGCTTGAGCATTCCGCGTCAGCACGACCCTGTTCGGGGCATCGAAGCCCTTGATCAATTGCCCGCCTGGCTGGCCCAGGACGAGCGGCAACCTGCCGTCGACCCAGACTTCCGCATAGTCGTCGATCGTAATCTCAAAGACGACCGTCGATCCAGTCGGGTCAAACGAGCCGATCTTCTCCGGAATCGTCACGCTCGTCCGATACCAGTTGAAGCACAGCCGGCCGGTCGATCGCCGTTCTTCCAACTGGGCCGGTGTGATCTGCTCCCATGCCGAATCGTCGAAATCGGCGGCACCGGCATGCACGTCGATGTCCTGCGTTCGATTCGCCGGACCGGACGGAGCGAGGTCTGCTCCCGGGCTGTGATGATCGACGTCGATGGCTCTGGCGTTGCTGTACCCGCCACTGACCTTTGACCAACGCCATCCCCTCGTCGGTCTTCAGGTCCACGATCGCATCCGGCCTCACCCCCGGCGCATCGCCGGTTACTTGCGCCCGAGCAGGCTGAGCGAACGTCGCAACAAGGCCAAGCACCAATACGACAATCAGGCTCCTCATCTTTCCTCTCTCTTCTCCCTGCCACTACCAACCTTCACGACATAATAGTCAAACGGCGCCTCGACGTCTTTGAACCAATGCGGCACCCCGTTCGGAATGATCACGATGTCGCCCGGCACCAGCTTCCTCCTCTCGCCGCCGTTCACCGTCGGCGCGCGCAACTCATGCGGTGCGATCGTCTGCGTGCCGACCGGCGTGCCGCCGGTGATCAAGATCGCCGACCCCTTCAAGACGTAGACGATATCCGTATCAAACTCATGGATTTCGACCACCCCGGCCTTGTCCCGATGACTGGCATGCACCATATAATTGCGGGCCGCATGCATCATGTTCTCGCCTTCACCCACGAGCACAGCACCCCTCGCGAAGGATGCCGCAACTGTTTGGCTTTCAATGTAAGTGACCGGCAGCGGCGCATTGCCGTTCGTCAGACCGGCCATCTCCATCGAGTCCAACGACTTGGCGCCCACGATCGCGAGTTCTTCATCCTGTTGCGCGCTCGCGGCGCCACTCACTCCGATAGCCCCCACCACCATCCCTTCCCATTCGAGAGGAATGCCGCCTTGTAATGGCGTGAAATTCTGAAGATCGCCTCCCAATGTCACCATCGAGGTCCGCCCGCTCTTGATGACGTCCTCGAAGACTTTGGTCGGCTTCTTGAACAGAGCCGCCGTACGAGCCTTGCCCACGGCGATGTTCGCGCTCGCGGCGAAGGTCTGGTCCAGTCGTTCGAGGGCCAGGAGGTTGCCGCCCTCATCGACGACGGCGATAGATCCGCCCGGGACATTGACGCGCTTGGCTTCAGCGACAGTTGCTGCAATGACTTTCTTGGCTCCGTCCAACGTGAGCCCCTGTTTGTCCGAGACCGGTCCGGCATAGCTGGTTGATGCCACCACAATGATGACTATTCCCGTGAGCGCTATCTTTAGCGTTGTCATAAATGTGCTCCTTCCTGGCGCGAGCAACGGCCTTCAGCCATCGGCTGTCGGCTTTGAACGGACGATGCAGGGCTGAGAACCGATCGCTGAAAGCCGTCGACTACTGTTTCGTGAATGACGCCGCGACCACGGCTCCTGCCATGGCGATGCCCTCATCCTGACCCGGCGTTTCTCCGCTGACGCCGATAGCCCCAATGACTTTCCCTCCGACAATGATGGGCACCCCGCCCTACAATGGGACCGCTCCGTGCAGAGCCAAGGCCGCGACGCGGCCGCTGCGGACCTGGTCTTCGAAGACCTTGCTCGGCCTGCGATAGATCGCCGCGGTCCTCGCCTTGTCGATCCCGACATTGACGCTGGCCACTTGCGTGTCATCGAGACGCTCCAACAGCAACAAGCTGCCCCCATCATCGACGACCGCAATCACAACCCGCGCGCCTTCGGCCTTGGCTTTCGCCTCCGCTGCCGCCGCAATCTTTTTCGCGCCATCCAACGTGAGGACGGTCTTATTGACCAGTTGAGCCAGGGCAGCGCCGGCCATCATAGCGACCAGGGCCATTGCACCGATCATCGAGCAAAGCATGTTCCGTCCCCCTTCATTCGGAGCTTTCAGCTGTCAGCGGTCAGCCTCCCTCTTCCGAAGAAGCTGAATACTGATCGCCGACAGCTGATTGCTCTTTTTATCGGCCCATCGCCATACCGTCGTGCTTCATGCCGCTGTCGGCCTTCATGCCGCTACCATGCGATTCGCCTGAGGCCGTCATGATCGGCTTCGGGAACGATGCTTCGCCGAGCAAAGCCTCGGCCCAGGAGCAGTAGATCTGTACCTTGGCAACATCGTGAACATAGGCCGGAATGGTGATTATGCGGTTCTCCTTTTCTCCGCCGAGCACCCCACCTTTGATCTTCAGGCGATTCAGCAGATACACGTTGCCCTTGCTGTCAACCACCTGCCAATGCGGCGCGGGAGTGTCCGGAATCTTGAAGTCTTCGGACCACGTCAAGGTGTCGCTGTTTCCCGAGCGACCATGAGTGGCGGTCCCGCTATTGACCTTCACCCCTTCAAACTTCGTGGTGGTATGAGCATCGGCCGCGAAACTGTTCGCCGAGACGAAGAGTCCAGCCGCGACGAACATCGACAGGAACCCAAGCTTGAACACGTTCTGCGCTCTCATGACGATCCTCCTTGTGTGGTGGGTGAATTATTCGCCGGCTTTCTGTGCTCAGCGAAGCGGGATGTTCCCGCTCTGCACCTCTGTCGGACGGATACAGGATTCCTTACATGGGCAGCGACGAGCGTTTCGCTGATGGCTGATGGCAGACGGCAAAGACGTGGTGAAGACGCGCGCCGCGACGATGCAGGAAGGGGGATAGACGATTGACCTGTGAGCAATGACCGACTTTGCTCAGCTCATGTAGCCGCAACGGAAGATGCAGCGGACGCTGTTGTCGTGGTGCAGCTTTGCGCAGAGCACGCAATGCGTCCCCTTGAGGCGAACGTAGCATTCCGCGGCGAACAGCATGCCGAACAGCGGAGCGATCAGGTACACCCAGAATGCGGTCCAGCAATGCGCCAGCACCGCTGAGGCGAAGGTTCGCGCCGGGTTCATGCTCATACCGGACAATGGTGCCTCAAGACTGATATACACAGCGACCAGACAGCCGGCAAAGAGACCGGTCCATGCGTTGAGAGAGCTCATGTTCGACATGAGTAGGACGACAAACATGAGTCCAAACGAAATGACGACTTCTGCAACGAAGGCGATGGCGGCGCCGTATGGACCAGGGACTGTCACCACGTAATTAACCGTCGGATCTGCGATGGCCATCCCGATCGCCAGCGCCGCAATAATCAGTCCCGCCAGTCCCCCGAGAACCTGTGCGACCACGTAAAAGAGCGCATCCAACCGCTCAATCTTGCCGAGCCGGAAAAATGCCGCCGTGACAGCCGGATTCAAGTGCGCACCCGATCGTTTGCCCCAAGGCGAATAGATAAGGCTGACTGCGGTAAGGCCCATGGCAATCCCGACCAGCACGCGTCGAACAACAACGTTAGGAATCATTTCATGGAGCGGTGAGCCAGGGTATTCGAGAACCGTTGTGCAGAGAGCTGCTGAGATCATGAAGATGCCCAGACCGGCAGCTTCCATCAGATATTCGGGCCAATGGCGTTGCAAGGATTCAGACAGTGACGGCATAAATTGACTCCGATTGTCGCCCCCATCTTTTCATGCTCTTCATAGTCCTGCTTCCTTGTCGGGATGATTGGCTACACCAGCTGTCCCTGTGTCCCGCGCAGAGAAGGCTTCTTACAAAAACAACGAGAGATCGTGTGCGATGGAGATGGGGCGTGAGCGGATGTCTATGGGTGATGACAGGCACCGTACAGGAAGGGAAGGACAAGTTACCGCCGTTGTCGGAGGGCTTCTTTGAGTCGTTCCTTGGTTACCGATGAAAGATCGGCGGACATGGAGCTGTCGTTGCCTTCCAGTTTCTCCGGATGGCGCCGGATGGCGTTGCGTACCACAAGCAATTGGTGCTTGTACCGTTCGCACCATTTGCAGATGAGAAAGTGTAGCCGTATCTTGACCCGGGTCATAAGAGGCAGCGATCGGTCCATGCCTTCTGACAGCAAACGGGTCATTTCCCTGCATGTCGGAGTGATCCGGATCAGAAAGCCGGCAACTGGTCCGATCCCCAACTGGAGATTCTTGACGTCTTGTTTCGGTCCGATCTGCATAGCTATGTTGACTATGGCGTTCTCCGTCTCCTTCTAGTCGGCCAGCAGCCCATCTCCTTACAAGGTAGCGAAAGGAAGGAATGGTGGGCAGGTCCTGCGACGAGCGATTGGTTCTGAAGGCGCACATGGCAGCGGGTCACCGGTCACCGAACATCTTGAAAAAACACGCGGGGTAAAAAAGGGAGACCAAATTCGACGTGGAGGATGATGAGGAGGACCCGCAGAAAGCTCCGCCAGATGCCCATCTTGATGAACTTGCGAGAGTCCGTCACAACAGGGGATCGCAGCAACAATGGTGTCGTCACCTTGATCAACCGTTCGCAGAAGGCAACGTCCTCGAGAATGGGCTGGCTCGGAAACCCGCCTAAACGTTCGAACAAAGGCCGGCGCACGAACATCGCTTGATCGCCGTAAATAATCCGGCTGCGTGCGCAGCGAAAGTTATCGAGAAAGGAAATGAGCTTCAACCGCCAGTCCGAGCCGGAAAACCGATGAAAGAATCCGCCGGCTTGAATGCTCTGGTCCGCGGCAAGCTCGTTCAGCCGCAAGAGCGCTCCATCCGGCAATTTGGTATCAGCATGGAGAAAGAGGAGCCACTCGCCTCTGGCTTCCTTCGCTGCCACATTCATCTGCGCAGCTCGTCCCTTCGGCGCCGTCAGTCGCACACGTGAGGCGTGAGGGGTGAGGCGTGGATAGTTGGAGCAAAATCCAAACCCCTGGAGCACCTCGCTCGTCCGGTCGGTGCTGCCTCCATCCACCACGAGGACCTCATAGTCGCCCGGCTGGCTGAGGAGGTGTTGCAGGGTGGCAGGAAGTGCCTTCTCCTCATTGAACGTTGGAATGATGACGGAGATCATGGTGCCAGCCATGCAGGCAAGAATTGTCGCACGTCCGAGGCCCAGGCAGTCGGATTTTCAGCAATCGACTCGAACAGGTCGCTCAACGTCAAGACCATCCCGTCGGTGAGCGCCAGGTACTCCTGCGCCCGTTGGCGAAGCCGCACGAGGTCGACTTCTTGCGCTGCGACGGCCCGCTCCACTATGCGGCATCCGAATCCGTGGTGCGCTTCTTCCTGATGAATCAGTATCCGCCGCAGCCGCTCGAATGGGGCGTTCCGTTTCACCAGCCCCTGCTCGATGCGATTGAGAATGGCCTCGCCCAACCCTTCCAGAATGACTTGCTCGGCCAGCACCGTTTCCAGGAACTCCCCTTGGCGGAGCGCTTCCTGCAACATCCCCCGATACTGTTCCAGCGCCGGTAGAAACGGCGCATCTCCAAGGTGCCGAGGAGCGAGCCAAGCAATGGCCCCTTGGAACACCACCGCGTGCATCGCCTCCTGCCTCGCTTGTCCCATGAGGAATCGGCGCATCCCACGGTCAGGCGCAAGTGATGCCTGAGCCCTTGCGCAGTCATTCGCAAGACGCTCGCCACATTCCAAAAAGGTCAGGAGCCGCGCGATGGGGGCTCGTTCACCGGGATGCACGAGCATGGGGCTCTCCGTGAGGTGCGAAACCGTTCAGGCTCCAATCATACCTCAAGAACTCAATCCGGTACGGGGTCGTTTCCAACTCGCGTTCGAGGTCTCGGTCGTTGACATAGCGACGGACATATCCGAGCAACGAGCCGGCCTCACGTTCAAAGTCCTCCGCAAACCATGCGAAGATCTGCGAGAGATAGACCGTCTTCCCAGCCCGGTGAAATCGGTTCCGAACCGGGTCGTTGACGAAGGCGCGCGCCACCTGGTCGAGTTGCTGTCCAAGGCGTTTCCCGTCGTAGACCCACGATTGCAGCTTCGGGCACGATCTCGACGCACAGACGATGGCAAAGTGGATGCGCGGGTCGCGAAATTGTGCGATCAACACCTGGGACTCGATACCATCTAACGTGAGATGCCGCCCTCCGACCGGATATTCGCGAGCAAGAAAGTACTTGTAGCGCCCCCAGAGCGTTTCCGGTGAGTAGCGATCTACAATGCCCTTGATCGCAAGCGCATTATAGGTGTTGATCCAAAACGCCAGCCGGTCGTCCCGCGTCGCCAACGAATTCGGATCGACACGATCGAGCTGAACCAGGTATTGCGGGAGTCGCGGATCAGATTGGATGCTCGGATAATCCACCCAGCCGTCTACGACGTGATCGCGCAGAACCCCATCCAGGAGCTCATGAGAGAATTCCCGTTCCGGGAGAGGGTCGGCCGGCACAAACGTACGCGGCACGGTTGAGCACCCGGCCAGCACCCATGCGGCCATCAGAGCGGCCGGCCATGCCCGCCTCATTCTTTCCTGTCCCAGGCGAACCACTTCCTCAACAGATTTTTTTGCCCTTCTGTGAAATGCGCCTTCCGCCACAGATTCACCACCTTCTTGTTGACCTCTGCCTGAGTGGGATACGGGTGGATGGTGCCGGCAATCGTTTTCGCTCCCGCCCCTGCCTTCATCAGCACGGAGAATTCGTTGATCATGTCTCCGGCACGAGCTGCGACAATCGTCGCGCCAAGAATCTTGTCCGTCCCTTTCTGAATGTGAACCCTGGCGAAGCCTTTGTCTTCGCCATCGAGGATTGCGCGGTCCACCTCATCCAGCTTGTAGGTGTAGGTTTCGACCTCGAGCCCCTTCGCATTGGCCTCCGCCTCGTACAGACCGACATGCGCGATTTCCGGCTCCGTGAACGTGCACCACGGCATGATCAGCGAATCCGCGCTGGCATAGGCCAGTCCGAGCGGATGAGGAAACAGGGCGTTCTGAATCACGATTTGCGCCATGGCGTCGGCAGCATGCGTAAATTTGTACCGTGAGCAGATATCCCCGGCGGCATAGATCCGCGGGTTCGTCGTCTGGAGCCGATCATTCACCTTCACGCCGGTCTTGTCGTACTCGACACCGACGGTTTCCAATCCGAGTCCTTCCACATTCGGCATACGACCGACGCCGACCAGGATTTCATCGACCGCAACGTCGTAGCGTTGGCCGTGCGAAGCGACTGTCATTCGCTTGCTGCCCTCCGTTTTATTGACTGTCAACTCCTTGCCGCAGCAGAGCAACGTGACGCCGTCACGGAGCATGGACTCGAGCACGATGCCAGCCGCGTCGCGGTCTTCGTTCGGCAGGATGCCGTGCATCGCCTCGACCAGGTAGACCTGGCTGCCGAACCGGGCAAACGCTTGCGCGAGCTCGCAACCGATCGGCCCGGCCCCGATCACGCCGATCCGTTGCGGCAACTCGGTCAACCAAAAGACCGTCTCATTCGTGAGGTAGCCGACTTCTTGCAATCCCGGCGTGGGGGGAGCAGAAGCCCTCGCCCCGGTACAGATCGCGGCTTTGACAAACTTCAACGTTCGATTGCCGGAGGGTCCTTCCACCATGACCGTCTCCGCATCAGTAAACCGGGCGTTGCCGATATAGATATCCACGCCCAGCGACCGGTACCGGTGAACGGAGTCGTTATGACTGATCCGCGCCCGAAGCTTCCGCATGCGCGCCATCGCCTGGCCGAAGTCGTACTTCACCCCTGGAGGAATGTGGAGCCCGAACTCTTCTGCATGCTTGAGATCCGCCCAGGCACGCGAGGCACGGATCACACCCTTCGACGGCACACAACCGACATTGAGGCAGTCTCCCCCCATGAGGTGCTGCTCGATCAGAGCGACTTTGGCTCCGACTCCCGCGGCGATCACCGCCGTCACCAACCCTGCCGTTCCGGCCCCGATCACCACGATGTTATAGCAACCGTCCGGCTCAGGATTGACCCAGGTCGAAGGGTGTACGTTCTCAATCAATCGCTGGTTGTGTTCGTCGTTTGGAAGAACAAGGCGGCTTTCGCTCCTGCTCATGAGTGGGATCGTCTCTGTCTGTGGCGTCATCATGGCATGCACCTCTCTCCTGCTGATGGTCTTGAGAGATCGCTCCGTCATGCAGGGTTGTTCGCAAACTTCTTATAGACGATCGGAACCAGCGCCAAGAGCCCGAGCAGGGAAAAGGCCAAGAGCACGTTTGGCGAGGCGATCTCTTTGAGAGAGTTAATGGTCCCGAGCTGGCGCCCCGCATAGGCATAGACGAAACTGCCGGGAATGATCCCGATGGCGGTTGCGGCGACATAGGTGCCGACGCTCACTCGCGTGAGGCCGGACACCATGTTCACGAGAAAGAAAGGAAACAGCGGAATCAATCGCAAGGTCATCAAATAGCTGAACGCATTGTTGGAGAATCCTTGCTGGATCGGACCCAGCGTGCTGCCGAACCTCCGCTCAACCGAATCGCGAAGCAGGTACCGGGCGGCAAGAAAGGCGAGGGTCGCCCCGCTGGTCGCGCCGATGTTAACGAAGACTGTGCCCAGCAGGCCGCCGAAGACAAACCCTCCCGCCAGCGTGAGTATGGCCGCTCCCGGCAATGACAAGCCGGTGACGAGGCAGTAGGTCAGAATGAAGATTCCGGCTGCTGAGGGAAAGTTCGCACCAGTGAAGGCCAACAATCGGTCGCGATTGTCTTTCACGGCATCGAGCGTGAGGTAGTGGCCGAGATCGGAGTAGAAAAACGCTCCGATTGCGAGCCCGAGAAGCGCAGCCGTGACGACCCTCCCGGTCGCCCCTCCGGCTGGGGCTGTCGATTGCGCGGTCGTGGTCATTGCAGCTTGACTTCGTATCATGGTCCCCTCCCTCCCCTGTCAACGGCCCTGTGGCTGCTGGCATCTGAGTTCCGAGATTCTTTTCAAGAATGGCAATCCCTAACTCCCACCACTGAGTCTCACGAGCTGGAGATTCCTTACAGGGTCTTCAACCGAGGCCTTATCACGCGACGAGAGACAAGATCTCAGCCTCCGCGATCGGGAGCATCGCTGCCAATCCGCTGGTTACTTGCGCCTGCTGGCTGAGAAGATTCCAGAGGATGACGGGATCCACCAGGTTGCCATACAGAGGCGACGCCAGGCCTGGCTGCGAATGTCCATATCGCATAGATTGAATGCATCATCCCCCACTATGAAACCGTGACAGCGAACACCAGAGGAATTTGCCAGGCGGGTCGTGGAGAATCCCCTCTGCAAACCTGGTACAGAAACCGCGGGCCGGCCACTTTGAGGCATCACTCACTCAAGAAGTGGCCTAACAACTGAGGCGAGGTCAGCTGATGTGGAAGAACAGCGACCATGGTCCTGGCAACTTGTTCTCGTATGTCCAAGTCAACATTCCAAACAGCCGGTTGTCCATTTGGTTGTCCAACCTCTATGAAAGTTAGCAACAGCGCGCAGATTAAAGGGATTTGTAATTACCAAGATGTCCTGAAAAGCTGGTGTCGACAGTTCGATTCTGTCCCTCGGCACCATATCCCATTCCGCTGTAGAGAAGTCGCCCACATAGCAACGTGGCCCCTAAGCGCATACTGCTCACGGATTTTTTCTTAGGACATGTTGGGAATTGCCGCTGGGCGTTATATACTTCACTCCAAGACTACGGAACTTCTCCATGGCCCAACAGGTGCAGCCCCGGCGCAGAGTCTTGGTCGCCGGTCTTACGATTGCAGGTCTTGGTTCTATTCTCCTCTGCCTAATCCTTGGCGAATTGGCTATCCGTGCGGTCCACCTGCTCCGCGATGACATTCCATTTTTTGAATCTCCTGCGCGCATCGGACCCATCACAATGGATTCGAAGTTGGGATGGCGTGCGACGGAGCACTACGGGCAGGACCTCGAAGAACACACCTTGCGTGGACAACCCTACCACGTTCATCGGACCCAAGGCCTGTTGGGCTTCCGCACATACGGCGATCTGCGGTCCACCAAGCCGAAGATGCTGGTCATTGGTGATTCCTTTACCCATGCAATGGCGGTGTCCAATGACAGGACCTATTACGCCTTACTAAGCGACCTGCTCGGCGTGGAGACATTTGCCTATGGAACCGGCGGGTACGGCACGCTGCAGGAATACCTTCTTCTCGATGAAGTCTTCGACACGATACGGCCCACCATGGTGCTGTGGCAATTCTGCAGTAATGACTTCATCAATAACGATCACGCCTTGGAGATGGCCAGCTCGCTCAACAATAACGGCTGGATCCGACCCTACTGGGAAAATGGTCGCCCGGTTTTGCGCTCCCCGAAACCAAGCGGAGTGCAAGCCAGGGAATGGATTCAACGGCACAGCCGGTTCCTCTATTTTATTGTTAGTAGGGTTGATCGCTTGCGCGCCAGGGGGCCCTTTGAATCCATCGAGTTCCAGATCGATCGCGCAAGATTTGCGCATCCCGGATTCGCTCGCTCAGTTCAGACCACCGATGAGCTGATGGGCATGGTACGGCGCCGCATTGGCAACGTTCCTCTCTACGCGTTCAACTGCGATCGTGATGAGCCCTACAGCACCGCGTTTGAACAAATTTCCTCTCATCATCAAATCCAGTTCTGGAAGGACGTGCCGGATGCGGTTCGTAATGCAGAGGCAAATGGACTCGACGTATCCGCGTCCGACGCGCATTGGAATGAACTCGGTCATGCTCTGATTGCCAAGAGTTTGAACGAACACTTCAGAAGGCTGCAGCAGGTCAGTACTCAGTAGCACCTACTGCGAAGGCGGCGAAATTCTTTTGAACCCATCAACGGGAAGACGGAAGCCCGGACAAGTGGTACAGAATCATGGCAGCAGCGGCGGCAACATTGAGGGACTCCACCCCTTTCCGCAAAGGAACGGTGAGCCGTGTCCGCGCCGCCTGAAGCGTAGCGGGCGACAGCCCCTGCCCCTCGCTGCCCAAGGCGACGATGGTCCTCGCCGGAAGAGAGTGGATCGATCGCAAGGAAATACTGTCTCGGTGGGCGGAATCGGCCGCCAGCACCGTGCACCCTGCTTGAACCAAATCTTGCAATTCCGCGTGAAGAAAAATGGGAAGGCGAAACAAAGTTCCAGCGGTGGCCCGAACCACCTTGGGATTGAATACATCCACTGAATGAGCCGTCAGCCACAATCCTCCGATATCCAACGCAGCCGCTGTACGAATGATAGACCCTAGGTTCGTTGGGTCTTGCAGCCGGTCACCGTAGACGCCCAACAGCCTGGGTCGTGCCAAGATCGTCTGCTGATCCCAGGTAGGCCGGCGCACGAGCGCCAGAATTCCTTGTGACGAGTCTACATCCGACAATGGCGAAAACCGTTCCATCGGACAGGAATACACCCTGCCGCTTGCTTCGAGCACCTGCTTCCGTTCCGACGACGTGTGACGATCAAGAAAATTGCTGGTGACAACGACCTCGACGACTTGGTCCGGTGCCGACCGGAGCAGTTCCAGGATAGGTTTGGCTCCTTCGAGCACGAATACTCCTTCCTGATCGCGAGTCCGCTTTGTGGAGAGCAGCTCCCGAATATACTGAATCTGACGGCGGGAAATGGTGCGAAGTGGGGCAGCCAACAGCGAACCGTGGTAGGAGATAGAGGCAAAGAGGGGCCTGCTGCGAATAGCTCGACCCCTCTTCCACGTCGAGCTATTTGCGCTTCTTGCCGGATGCAGCCTCAGCCGCACGAATGCGCTGAGCCCGCGCCTTGGCTCGTCTGAGCGCGGAGAGTTTTCCTCGGGTCCGATCGCGCTCAGCCTTCAATTGTTCGAGTTGTGCGCGAAGATGGACGCGCTCCTGTTTGTAAATACTGGCACATTCTGCACGAGATAAATTCGTCCAATCACCGGAACCCTTGGCCCGTTCTATCCGTGCCTCAAGGGACTCGCGCAGAAGCCTCTCACGCATCGACATCAACGACTGCAAGGCTTCCTGCCGCCGTTGGACTTCTTCCTCTTCGGCCATGATGCCGCGAATATCGGTTCCTAACATCGGCTGTTCCTCCTCGCCTCAGGTACAACAACAGTAACGATCTATTGTACCCGATTCAACAATATGGTTCTACCCGGTCTCTGATGAGCTAACCGATTGATCTTGCGCAAAACCGCCAGATCCAGTCTCACTCCATTGCAGGACCTCAATCGGTTCCATTAAGATCAGGTCCCATGTCACACATTGGTCCACTGGTTCGAGCTTGGCGCCTGTCGCAAAAATGCTCCGAACGTGCGCTCGCCGAGAAAACCGGCCTGTCGTCCGAGCTTATCGAGGCCATCGAGTCGGAAGAGGTTGACCCCAACTTCTCAACACTCCAATCACTGGCTGCCGGACTCCAGATTTCTCTCTCCTGGCTCTGCATCTCTCCCTCGGATTTGACCCTTCTCTGCCAGGACGATGAAGAGGGTTCCCCAATTCAGGCCTTGACGGGGGCCGATCCTGTTCTGGACCGGATCGTTCTGGCAGCCGGCTATGATCGTTCTCTCTATGTCTTGCTGACCGCCCTCATCCAAGCCGGGGACCCCAAACTCTTGCGGGCGGCGGAGGTCAACCTGCGAGGCCTGGTGAAGCAATCCAAACAGGCGACGGTACCCTGGCAATCACGGCCTCCTGGCCATTTCGAACCGCCGAGTGACTAGCCGGTTTCAGACCTACGCTGAGTGAGTCGTACCCATGCGAACAGCCTTGGTAAGGACATAACCTACGACGATTAACGCGCCCAGTCCTGGCCACCCTCCGAACGGAGCCTCGGCGAACAGCTGAAAGGGGTCTCCCGATAATGAAGGCCACACCGAACTGAGCGCCACTGGAAGCGCCAGAAGAATTCCCACGAGCGCCTCACCGGTCACCAACCCTGCCGCGAACAATAGGCCACGATCTTCCGTACTGGGTCTAGGCGCGGCTCCTTCGCGTCGCACAGGCTCGGCCAAAAGTCCGCCCAAGAGAATGGCCGCCGATAATTTCAACGGCAGATAGAGGCCTAAGGCCACGGCGAGGACCGGGAACCGCAGTCGATTCGGCTCTCGTGCCTGCCTCGTATCCAGCGCAATGATGCCCACGCCAAGCAGGACTCCTACTCCGACCAGGTGCCAAGGCAGCGACCCACCGAACACCCCCTTGGCAAGGTTTGCCATCAAGGTGGCCTGAGGTGCCGTCAGCGGATGCGGATGGACCACCGTCACCTCTCCGATCCCATATTTGGCCTCCAGCAACGACAACACGGGCACAATCACGACCGCGCCGGTGGCCACGCCGATGACTTGCATGATCTGCTGCTTCCAAGGAGTCGCCCCCAGCACATAGCCGGTCTTCAAATCCTGCAGATTGTCTCCTCCCATGGCAGCAGCACAACATACAACGGCGCCCACCAGAAGGGCTGCAGCCGGACCGGCAGGATTCCCCTGCCCCAACATGGCCAGCAGGAGGAGAGAGGCCAACATGATCGTGGCAATCGTGACGCCGGAGACTGGGTTACTCGAACTTCCCACAAGCCCTGCCATATACCCTGCAACGGCCGAAAAGAGAAAGGCAGCCAACGCCATCAGGAACGTCAACCCGATGCCCGCTAAAATGTTGTGTCCCAGCAGGTCTTGATACAGCCACCCCATCGGCACCAAGGAGAGAAACGCCAACGTGATCAGCCAACCCACCCCGGCATCTTGCTCAGTCCGGAGGATGACCGCGGCCCGTGATCTCTGACGTGCATCGTACAACGCGGCGAGCTGGCGAAGACTCTCTCGGATCGGCCCTCGCACCTGGACCAACGTCCACAGCCCACCGATCAACATAGCTCCGATACCGAGGTACCGAATCTGTCCACTCCAGGTCGCCTTGGCCGCGGTCATGCCGCTGACGGCATTCGGTTGGTCACCGAGAGCCTGGAACAGCGGAAGGAGCACCAGCCACCCCAAAGCCCCGCCGAAAAATACGACCACGGCTGTCTTGAGTCCGATGATGTAGCCCACCGCCAACAAGGCTGGCGAGAGATTCACGCCTCCGTAGAGGGTCGAGCGGCCCAACTGCAGGACGCCCTCCAACGACTCACTCCAGAGCTTGAGGCCTCCCTCGGCAAACTTGAAGCCGCCTCCGATGGCAGCCGCACCCAACAACGTTCGCAAACGGCCGCCGGCTCCCTCTTCCGCGCCTGCGCCGACCTTCAACACCTCCGCCGTCGCAACGCCTTCGGGAAAACGAAGTCTGGCATGGACAATCAAGGCCCGTCGAAGCGGGATCGTAAACAGGACTCCGAGGACTCCGCCGACCAGCGAGACGATCACGGTGTACCAAAAATCGAACGCTGCCCAGTGCCCGATCAGCAAGAGGCCGGGAATGGTGAAAATGACGCCCGCCGCCAGCGCCTCTCCCGATGACGCGGCGGTCTGGACGATGTTGTTCTCGAGAATGTTGGACCGGGGGAACAGGCGCAGCACGGCCATGGAAATGACCGCCGCAGGAATCGACGCGGACACAGTCATGCCGGCAAACAGCCCCAGGTAGGCATTGGCTCCGGCCAACAAGGCCGCCAACACGATGGACAACACCACCGCCTTCGGAGTGATTTCCGGCAATGTCACCGAGGCAGGAACGAGGGGCCGATCGGAAGGGGTCTCAGAACCGAGGCGGTCGCGCATGGCGTACTCAGAAGGTTTGCACAATCAAACACTTGAGGTAGCGGGTTTCCGGCATGCCAGCCAAGACCGGATGGTCCGGCCCTTGGCTGCGCTGTTCGAGCAATCGAATGGGACGGCCGGCGTCCCGAGCTGCCGCCTGCACCATGGCCCAGAAGTCCTGCTCGCTGATGGGGTGTGAGCAAGAGCAGGTCACCAGCACCCCGCCCGGACGCAAGAGACGGAGCCCCCGCAGGTTCACCTGTTTATATCCGGCCAAGGCGTGGGCCACGGCTTGCTTGCTGCGGGCAAATGCCGGCGGATCGAGAATGACCAGATCATAGCGCCGCCCCTGCTGCTCCAACGCGGGCAATTCGTCGAAGGCATCAGCCTGCCGATAGCGACACCGTTCTGCTACCTCGTTCCGGATCGCATGGGACTCGGCAAGGGCCACCGCCGCCGCGCTCACATCCAACCCCTCCACGGACTGCGCGCCGGCGAGGGCGGCCTGAATGCCGAAAGCGCCCGTATGGCAAAAGGCTTCGAGCACCGTCTTGTGCTTGGCATAGAGCGCCGCCGCCAACCGGTTCTCCCGCTGGTCGCAGAACCACCCCGTCTTTTGCCCCTCCGCTATCTCGACGACGAACCGCGCCGGCCCTTCATGAATGGGCACCGCCGTGTCGCCCTCCCCAGACAAAAATCCCTTGAAGAGCGGCAGCCCCTCCAGGGTGCGGCTCTTGGCATCGTTACGCAAATAGACCCGTCGTACCCCAGCCTCCCGCACCAACAGGGCTCCCAGGAAATCCTTCCTGACATCCATGCCGTATCCCAAGGTCTGCATCACCGCCACGTCATCAAACCGGTCGACGACGAGACCCGGCAACAGATCGCTTTCCCCATAGACCAGCCGGCAGGCATTCGTGCGGGGGGCGACCATGCGGCGCAAGGCGACAGCGGCGCGCAGCCGAGACACGAAAAACGCCTCATCGATCGGCTCTTCCTGGAACGACAGCAGTCGAACCCGGATCTTGGAATGCGGATTGTAAAACCCGCGGCCGAGAAACCGCTTCTCATGTGTATAGACATCCACCACGTCGCCTGCACCGGCACTGCCGCGCACCTCGGCAATCTGGCCTTCAAACACCCACAAGTGGCCTGAGGGACGCGCGCGCCCTCGGAGGGGAGCCAGACGGATCTTGGCAGTCGCTTCGGTCGACAAGTGCATCATGGTTGTATCGTGAATCCGGTGTGACGGCCGGCTTTCTCGGACGGGGGTGCGCCGCAACGGTCCCAGAGGGTGCCTGAAATCACGCCGCGAAGCAACCCAATCGCTGCCGAACCACGTTCCCATGCTTGACCTTCCCCACTACCTATGGTTTGCTGCAGCTCAGGAGGCGAGTCACGCGCTATGAGCACGCAGACCATCGGCACCGCAGTTCTGGACCGACTCCATCGGCTTGGCGTCCGTCACATGTTCGGCATCCCAGGTGACTACGTCTTGGGCCTGTACAAGTTGCTGGAGAAGTCGCCGATTCGCCACATCGGCACCACGCGGGAAGATTGCGCCGGGTTCGCCGCCGATGCATATGCCCGCATCAACGGCATTGGGGCGCTCTGTGTCACCTACTGCGTCGGCGGACTCAACACTGTTAATGCCATCGCCTGCGCTTACGCAGAGCGATCGCCGGTCGTCTTGCTGACCGGATCGCCGGGCCTCTCGGAGCGTGCGAGGAATCCCTACCTGCACCATATGGTGCGTGAATTTTCGACCCAGCGGGAAGTGTTCGAAAAGATGACCGTCGCGGCCGTGAGCCTGGAAGATCCCGTCACGGCCCAGCGGGAAATGGATCGGGCCTTCGCCGCTCTTCTACGGTACCGTCGCCCGATCTACATCGAGGTCCCCCGTGACATGGTCCATGTGCCGCTCGTCGAAACGTCGACGGTGCCCGGCACCCAGGAGGACCAAACCGATCGGGCCGCCTTGGAAGAGGCGCTGGCCGAGGTGCGCGCCATGCTGAACTCAGCCAAGCGGCCGGTCATTCTGGCCGGCGCCGAGGTGGGACGGTTCGGCCTGCATGACGAACTCACTCGTTTGGTGGAGCGGCTGAACGTGCCCATCGCCTCGACGCTCTTGGGCAAGTCCATCATCCGTGAGGATCACCCGCTCTACGTAGGAGTCTATAGTGGGCTCGTCGCCCGCGATGAAGTGAAGGCTTTCGTCAATGAGACCGACTGCCTGTTGATCCTCGGCTCGATCCTCTCCGACGTGGAAGATCTCGATGCCAGGAGCGCCCTCTTTTCCGACGGCCAGACCATCCACGCCACGGCGGATCGGGTGGCCATCAAACACCATCGCTACGACTCGATTCGATTCGAGGATTTCGTCAGAGGCTTGGCGGCCGCTCCCCTCTCCTCATTTGCAACCCGCAGCCTGCCCGTCCCCGCCAAACCGGACGAGCCGCTGCCGCCGGCCGAGGCGTCGGTTACGCTCCAGGGGGTCTTTCGCCATCTCGACACCGTGCTCGACGAGCAGATGCTGGTGATCGCGGATGTGGGTGAATCCCTGTTCGCCTCCGTGGACCTCCATGTCCATCGGCGGTTCGAGTTCCTATCGCCCGCCTACTACACGTCGATGGGGTTTGCGGTCCCGGCCGCCATCGGGGCCGGCTTCGCCGATCCATCCCTGCGTCCGATCGTGCTGGTGGGAGACGGGGCCTTCCAAATGACGGGATCGGAACTGGCCACAGCCGTACGATACCGGCAGGCGCCGGTGGTGATCGTGCTCAATAACCACGGTTATTCGACGGAACGGGAAATTCTCGAAGGCCCCTTCAACGATATTCATGAATGGCGGTATGAGCGAATCTGTGACGTGATCGGCGGCGGGCAAGGGTCTCAGGTGGCGACGCATGGGGAGTTCGTTCAGACGCTCTCAAAGGCCTTGGCGGATACTAGCCAACCCCATGTCATCAATGTGCTGCTTGATCCGGCCGACCGTTCCCCTGCCATGTTGCGTCTAGCCAAACGGTTAGCAAAAGGACTCTCCACCGATCGTCCCTGAACGCTCTACGCCGCGATAGGCAACGTTGTCTCAGCCTGATACAGCGCGGCTCCCGAGCCCTTCTCCCATTGACCTCGTGTAGACAAATATGGTCTTCTATAGAGCGACTTGTCGAATTGTAATTTTGCACGAATCCGGCCATTATCTTTTTTAAGTTGCCGGACGGAAAAACCATGCGAGATGGTCAGGTCTTCTCCACGCGACTGAACCACGTCGTCACGACCGAACGGGAATTCGACGAACTGGTCACAAAATCCCTGCCTGAACTGCTGGACCGTGCCACGGGACAAACCAAGCGGTTCCTTCGGGAAACCAATCAGTGGGATGACGACATCACCCACGAAAAGTTGGCCTTGCGGTGGGGGTATGAACTCGTAGAACGGTTCGTCGTGTTCGGGCGGACGGAGGTGCCCTGTCGGCCGTTTTTTCTGCTCGACAGTTTGATTGCCAAGTCGTTCAGTCAGCCGGACCCGCTCTGCTACCACAAGGAACTTCTGACGCCGGTGGGGCGATTCCTGGACGGACTGGCTTCGCGGGCCGTGGTGAGTCGCGATGCCCTGATCGCACTGTTCTATCATTTTTACGGCTTTAGCCAAGCACACGTGGTGAAACTCCTGGGCTTCGGTCAAGCCGAGAGCCAGCGAGTCTATAAAAACTTCGAGCGCTGGCGCCAAACCGGCTGGCAACGGACAATGAATGAAACCGGCCTGAGCGGTTCGGACATCGCATCGTTGGAGGAGCAACTGCGCAGCAAGCCCGACCATCTCAACCATGAAGTCGAGCGACTGATGCCAATCCTTCAGTCGCATTATCGCAAGAGCGAGCCCGAGCACTACCCCTGCCTCTCCGAGCAGAAGTGGGGACAATTATTTCAGGATGACTACGGTCACGATTACCGCGTCTGGCACCTGGCCTTATGTCGCGACTGCTTTATGGAAGTCGCAGATCGACGGCAGACCGAGGTCGGCGGTAAGTCGAAACCGCAGGTCAATCTCCATATCCATCCGCTGAAGAAGGGCGGCGTCTTGGCGCTTTTCGGAGGGGATCGAGGAGGACGGCACCATGGAAGCCCCAGAACTCAACGACTATCGCGAACATCTGCTTGAAGCCTTGGACGACCAGCCGCGTCGCGTGGCTGAGGAACGGCTGAGCTTCCTTCAGGTGCTCGTCAACCATGAGCGCGTGGGCGGGCTGGACTGCTCGCAGCCCAACGCCGCCTTTGCCTTCACGGCCCGTGAGCGGAGCATCCAGCACCTCGAGATCCGCACCGAGGCGGGAGTCTTGATCGGCGGCTGCGTCGCGCCTGAAGCGGGACAAAAGACGCTGACTGTCCGGGCAGGCAAGGGAACATTGGCGATCCAGGTCCAGAATCATTTTGACGGCGGATCGCTCCGTGTGCAGTATCAGCCGGCTCCTCACTGGTGGGCTGGATTGGCCGGTGCCATGGGACTCAACACCGGCGCTTCGGCTCAGGCTTCCCGCCTGACTCCGGTGTGGACGATGACCGCCGCCTTCGCCCAGCTCGTGCTGGCCGTGGGAGTCGTGGCATTGCTGGCGGAACGGGTGCCGAGTTGGATGGGCTGGGACGATCGCGCTCACCAGCTCGAAGAGGAGCAGGCCGCGCGGCAGTCGCTGCAGGAGCAGGTCGATCGGGTGCACCAGCAGTTGGCCCAACTTGTGGAGACACAAACCGCCGCACTCGCCGTCTCCCGCGCCGAGCAAGAACGGGTCGCACAGCTCGCGCGCACACTCGACACGGTTTCCCATACCCAGCAAAAGTTGACGGCCCAGGTCGTCACCGTCCAGGACAATCTCCAGGCCGTGAAGTCCGATGTGGCCGAAGAAATTCAAAACGGGATGCGAGTGGCGGCCAACGCCGTAGAGGCCGACCGAGAACTCGTCCGCCAAGACCTGCAATCGGTCAAGTCCGTCAACGAGACCTTGATCAAGCAGGTTGCGGTGCTGGAGAGCAAGAATCGCGAGCTCCACGCCCGTCTGGCCCTGACCTCGCTGGAGGTCGCAAAAAGCAATGCAGTCGCCAAGGCCCCGGTGGTCGCGAAGGCGGAGGCTCCGAAAGACGTGGCCGTCCCGACTCCAGTGGCAGACAACCTGCGTGAGGCAGATCGCCAAGCTTTCATGTTCTGGGTGGCATTCCAAGACGGCACCACCGAGAAAAGCATCGAGGAACTCGTTCAAGAGATCAACGGCACCAAGAAGGGTCCCATGAAATCCGGGTGGTACTCGGTCGAAGTGACGTTACCGAAGCCTGAGCCTCCGGATCGTTTCCTGGAGTCGGTGAAGCGGGCCAAAATCGTGAAGTCGGTCGTCACCAGCAAGGCCATGCCTCCGGCTCAATAAACAGGATTTCCCCGACCCGCATTCACGCTCAACCAGGCGCCCACGGTCTTCCGTCCTCGAAGGCCGACGCCGTGGTTTTTGTTTCAACTGTCATTCATTCGGTCATCGGAAACTTCTCCCGTGAGGAGGGTGCATGTCGGATTTTCATCAAAACGGACTCGTGACAGTGCTTCACCGTCTCGGAGCCTCCAATCTCGATCAGCTGGAAAAGGAACTCGAACGACATGCCGCGTCCAACCCACTCGCCTTGGTCCTCCCCTCCCTCTATTCGGAACTAGAAAACCCGGCGCTCAAACACATCGTGCAGGTCTTGAAAGACATTCGTTACGTCAACGAAATCGTCATCTCGCTGGATCGGGCGTCGGCGCTGGAGTTTCGCCTGGCCAAGCAATTTTTCGCCGTCTTGCCGCAACGGGTCCGGATCGTTTGGAACGACGGCGCCCACATCCAGGACATTCTGAAACTCTTGGCCGACCATGAAATCGATACCGGTCTCCAGGGAAAGGGACGCGGCTGTTGGATGGCCTTCGGATATGTCCTGGCACGGGGACAAAGCAACGTCATCGCCCTGCATGACTGCGACATTCTCAGTTACAACCGCGAATATCTCGCCCGACTCTGTTATCCGATCGTCAACCCCAACCTAGGTTACGAATTCTGCAAAGGGTACTATGCCCGCGTCACGAACCGTCTACACGGTCGCGTCACCCGCCTGTACCTGACGCCGCTCATTCGCAGCCTGCAACAAGTGGCAGGCGCCCATCCCCTGCTCACGTTCCTGGACAGCTTCCGCTATCCCTTGGCCGGCGAGTTCGCGATGGTCCGGGATCTGGCCTGGATCAACCGCATCCCCGGCGACTGGGGACTCGAAGTAGGCGTGTTGTCGGAGATCTATCGAAACTGCGCGCTCCGGCGCATCTGCCAAGCCGACATCGCCGATGCGTATGAGCACAAACACCAGGGCCTCTCCGCGGATAACGCCGAACAGGGCCTGCAGAAAATGTGTGTGGACATTACCAAGTCCCTCTTTCGGAACCTGGCGAGTGAAGGGGTGGTATTGTCGGAAGGCGTCTTAAAGACGCTGAGAGCGACCTACCTGCAGGCGGCCCAGGAAGCCATCACGCGCTATCAAAACGATGCCGCCATCAACAGCCTGCAGTTCGACCGCCACGAGGAACGCATGGCTGTCGAGGTCTTTCTCAAGGGTATGAAGATCGCAACGGAGACCTTTCTGGAAGATCCGCTGGGCGTGCCGATGATCTCGAATTGGAGCCGAGTCACCGGCGCAGTACCCGACATCTTCGAGCGCCTGATCGAGGCGATCGAGCGTGACCATGAATGGAATCCCGTCGAGGACCGCCCCTGACGACGAGGCGCACAATCACTCTGCTCAGGTGTTGGACTTCCTGCTCGCGAATACCGTGGCATCGCAGGCGATGTACTTAATCTGCTTCATGGGAATGATCACGACTTCTTTTGCCGAGTCCACTTCAAGAACTTCCATGTCTTCGGAAATCGTGTGGCGAATCGCATCTTTCACGACCAGCTCCTGATTATCGACGAACACGACTTTGACCCAATATTGCACGAAACGCACTCCTTGTTAGAGGTCCTGCGATGCAGACTGTCCCAACTCATGTGACCGCCGGACGGCCGCCTCGACGGCCGACATCAGCGTCGCGCGTAACCGCCCCTCTTCCAGCGACCGAAGTCCGGCGATCGTCGTCCCGCCGGGAGACGCGACGCGATCCTTGAGCACAGCGGGATGTTCACCGGAATCGAGGACCATACGCGCGGCTCCCGCGAGGGTATGGGCCGCCAGTGTCTGCGCGGTCGCGCGTGGGAGGCCGACCTGCACGCCACCGTCGGCCAAGGCCTCGATCATCGCATAGACGTATGCCGGTCCGCTGCCGCTCAATCCCGTCACCGCATCCATCAGCCGTTCCTCTACCACGACGACGCTTCCGACGGCTTCAAAGATCCGCGACGCACGGGCCCGATCCTCCGGCGACAAGTCTGCCGCAAAGGTCAACGCCGTCACTCCCTCCCCGATCATGGACGGAGTATTAGGCATGGCGCGCACCACTCGTGAAACCGTACCCGCGTGTTGTGTGATCCGCGATAGGGGATACCCCGCGGCGACGGAGAGGAGCAATGGATTCGCGGCAATGACCAGGCGGAGTTCCTCCAACACGCTGTCCAACACCTGCGGTTCGACACTCAGCACGATGGTCCCGGCCCCCTGTACAGCCGCCCGGTTGTCGGCACCCGTCATCACACCATACTGAGTTGCCAGCCATTCGCGCCGTCCAGGCAAGGGATCGCTCACGGCGAGCTGTCCGGGGGCAAAGAGCCGTTGTCGAAGCAGGCCTCGCACCAACGCCTCGGTCATATTCCCGCCGCCGATGAAGGCGACCTGCGTATCCGTGAACATCGCGCGATTATACTGATCGGCTTTCAAGCGGCGCAACTTGCAACCGCCGGAACTGGTTGTATACAGTGAGCCGATACTGTCGCCTCTTCATCCTGTCAGCAGAATGGAGCAGACATGAGACGCATCCTCCCTTTTCTGGCCGTCGGTTCCCTCCTCCTTCTCGTCGAGACGAGCGCGGCAAGGCAGGAAGCCCTGACCGCTGAACAGAAGCAGCAGATGGAACGGATCGACCGGGTGCTGGTCGAGGTGCTCGCCCTTTCGGATAAGGGAGTGATCGATGCCGGACCACTGACCGAAGTGGTCGTCAGACGATTGCAGGAGTTCGGTTACACCCCTGTCACCGATTCCGGCCAGCCTCACGACGTAGCCTTCAAGGTGAAGTGTGAACAGCGAAAAACCTGGGAAGGCAGCACGACCATGGGCAGCGATGCCGATCTCCCGGACTCACCGTCTCGGCTCTGGAAAGGTCCGGCCTGTCAGTTGGCCTATCTGTTGAACGGGAAGAAGATGGCTTGGCGCAAGGAAGTCCGTACCCAGTTTCAGGATGCGGCGGCAGCCGCGATCCTCGCCAAAGCCGGCGATCCGACGACCTACGCCATGGAGAAGTTGAAAACACGCCTGGAGGAGTATGATTTCCCGGCCCTGATCACCGCCGAATGGGGACAAGAAGAGCGACTGTTTCGGCTTTATGACGATCCGAACACTCCGTCCGAGCGCAGGGTAAAACTTGCCACACTCTTCGGCGAGCTGTTTTCGACCAAGGCCGTGCCGCGCCTATTGGCAGCCCTCGACGGAGCGGATCGCGCATTGGCCAAGGCCTCCACGGTGGCGCTCGGCAATATCGGCCAGAAGGAGACCATTCCGATCCTTATCCGCACCATGAAGCAAGGCGCGCCGGACCTGCGAGCGTCCGCAGCCAAGGCCCTCGGCATCGTCGGCGCCCTGCACGGCGATTTCTCCATCATTGATCCGTTGCTCGAAACCCTCTCGACCGAGGACGTCGCCGTCAAGACCGAAGTCGCATGGGCCCTCGGCAAACTACCGGACCATCGTTCACACGAGCCGCTCATGGAACTTCAAAAATCGCTCTACCGCCTCCATCATCAGGATCCCGACCCCCATCTCGTCAAACTCATCGAGGCCGTCAATTGGAGCATCAAGCAGATCGACACCTGGGAACATGTCGAGTAGACGTTGACCATTCCTGTGTGGGCCATCGAGACCGAACCTGTTCGGGCGTTCGAGCCTTGCTGGCGTCGATGCTGGCGCTGGTGGTCTGGGTCGCCTTACCCGGCCATGCGCAAGTGGTCGGCGAAGAAGCGGAACTCGATCGGCTCAGTGCGAAGGCAGAGGAGGCTCTCGCCAACGAGGACGCAGAGGGCGCGGCCATGAGTGCGGGTCGAGCGGCGCTCATGGCCGCCCAGTTGAGCAAACGCCATCCTGAGGGCTCCACCCGACAGCTGTGGCAGGCAACGGAACATCTCTACCGGTCCCAGGAGCACGGCTACCGAGCCATGGCCCTATTTCGGCGGGCGGGTGGGGAATTGCCCGCATCGGCCGGAGTCTGCGGGAGTCTGCAACTGGCCAATCTTGAGCTTCGCCATGCGCAAGACCGGCTCACGTCCCCATCCTTGGCCGATACCGAACAGCCTCTCCCGCCGCGACTCCAGCCGCTCCGCCAAACCGTGGAAGACTGGAGCATCTTCCTCGACTCGATGCAAGCCGACTTTCGCTGTTCAAGCTGAGCGGTAGCGCCCCGGGCGGTCGCTAGTCGTCCTCGGGATTGATGATATGGAGTCCCGCCGGACGACAGGCTGCCAGCAGTTGCTTGTCCGCACTGACCACGGTCATGCGCAAGGGCTTGAGTTCCACCGCCAAGGCCAGATGAAGCAGTTGCGGCGAATGCAGTGCCGGATAATCCAAACTCAACTCCTTGGCGGCCAAATAGGTATCCATGGTCGGGGCAATGAACTGAAACAGGCCTTGTCCCGCTTCCATTTCGAATTTGTAAAGGACGGAGTAACAATCATCCCTGGTGATTTCCCCCTGTTGAGCCCGCACGGACAACGACGCATACAGGTCCGTCACGGTCCACATCGGGAGAATCGCCACCTTGCCGCGCTTGACCATCAACTTGTTGACGACGCGTGTTCCCCGCTCCATGCTGTAGCGTTTCACCAGCGCGGTTGAGTCGAAGTAGTAGTAGGGCATTCTAGACCCTCCCCTTCAAGAGGCTGCCAGCCAGCGGCGACTGCAGCTTGGACAGACGGTCCTGCAACTCATCGAGCGGCAATTCTTCGTAATACCCCTGCTTGCGGAAAATGTTGACGATGTCCCGCTTCAGCACCAACTGCGTGTCCGCAGCCAGCCGCTCGCGCAGCCGTTTCTTCATCGCTTGACTGGATAAGCGGCGTCCACTGTTGTCCAGGTTCGTCACTTTTCGAATCCCTAATTTGGCCATCCTTGGCTCCTCCCCCATGGTTGACGATCCACTCTCAGCGACCCGTCTTTGGCATCACGGTCTCCTTCGAACAGCCGGACGGCGCGGAGACCGGAACCATCAGGTCTTGCTCCCCATAAACATATGCAGCCAGCGCCTTCGCGAGGTTCGCGGAAAACTCCTGCTGCATCACCCGCACGGCTTTGGACAACGCTTCACGTTCGGCCACATGGCCTTCTTTCCCGCCCTTGGTCACCGCGCCGATCACGCGGTGCGTGGGCACGTCCTCGACGACGGCATCCGCACACCAGCGCACGTATCGAAACTGTGGATCGCCGACTTCGATCGGCCACGTGGCTACCGTCCCCCGGATCAGCAAATCGGCCTGCTCCCCTCCGGCTTCGGAGTCGACCTCCACCACGGAAAAACCTTCCCGAGCCAAGCCCTCGACCAGAGCGTGAGCGACCGGTGGCGCCTCCGGCCCCGACAATGCCACCGCCATACCCAGATTCGTCACCAGGAATTGTTCCAACTCCGCGGTAAGTTCGGCGAGACGATACGCAGGCGACAGCCCCTTCCCACTGAGCCGAATGACGCGAAGGTCCGTATTATAGGCTTCTCGTATCACCAGGTTGGTCGTGGCCCGTTTCAGATTCCTGGCGTAGAGCAACTTCTCTTTCGCCCGCCGGGCCTCGCTGACCTGGGATTCGATCTCACGATCCAAGGCGCCCATGCGCTCGAGCATCGCCGCTTCGGCCTGCGCGCGATCCATGCCGGCCAGAGCATAGTACTGTCTGGTCCGTTGGTCAAACCAGGTATCGAGAACCCGCACGCTCTCGAGGACCTTGTCGGAAGTCACCGTCGTCACCTTATCGAGCGTCAAATGCCGTTCGGTGCTCGTCTGCCCCCCCTGCTCCACCACCACGTAGGACTCCCAATCCTTAGCCTCGGCAGTAATCGCGGCTTTGAAAATTCTCGCCAGGGCGGCATAGGCCTGTTCCTCCGCGCGAGGACGGGACTCGGCTTGGCCGACCCCCACCAAGTACTGCGAATCAGGGTAATTCGGACTCTGCCCATCGATCCATTGCGGGCGGATCGAACCTCCTCCCCAACTACATGCCCCGAGCGCCAACAGGAGGAGCGCGAGAAGGCCTCTCAGCCCCCCTGGCCGTCCCGGTCGAACCGGCGTCATAAAATCACCCGTTCGATCACGAAGATAGTCTGCCCGGCCCGAAGCACGAGCGGACGTGTCGACCCCGGTCTGGCGCCGCCGCCGCGTGTCACGGTCTGGATTCGGCTTTGATACTCGCCGGGAGGAACCCATAGGCGCGCAATCTGAATCTCATCCGGGAGGGTCCTCCAACTCCTCGTGTCGGCCGCCTCCGACGCCACCGCCAACCCGTGCGTAATGAGCCCCACGATCAGCCCGACCCACGGCGCATCATCCTTGCTGACCGCATGTTGGGAACCGCGCGTGGCGGCCTCCGCCGCAGCGAATTTCATCGCCGCCCGTGCAAGCGCCTTGGTCGTGATGCCGGGCATGCGCGACGAGAGAGCCTGCTCGGCCAAGGCGGTCCCGTCGTATACCAGCTGAGACTGTGCGGAAACCGGAGGTCCTTCTCGGGGTACCAAGGTGACGTCTTCGTACTGCACCGAAGTTTTTTGCGGCACGAGATGAGGCAAGGCCACCCGCACAACCCGACCGTTCAACCCATAGAGGACGCTGTCCGCTACACGGCGCTCGTGCCGATTGGAGGCATGGAGCACGCCGCGATTCAACAACACCAGCTGCAAAGCGCTGAGACTGATGGGCAGGTCCAAAAAGGTCTCGTCCCTGCGCGGCGCGCGGCCATTATAGCCGATCACTACCACCTGGGCGAGATCGGGCTGGTCATTCCGCGACACCCACCGTGTCTCGGGAAAACGTCGGCGGTATTCTTCGAACTCCGCGGTCAGATGCAGCGCATCAGTCACACGCAAGAGGTCCGCGCGCAGCATCGGCGGAACCGGCGTACGGGCCCAGCCGCCGTTCGCCTCATAGATCTCCAGCGCCTTGCGGTAGGCGATAAAGGCATCGTTCAGGTCCCCTGCCGCTTCATACAACAGGCCGGTCAAATAGCGCGCGCAGGCATCTTCACGATAGGCATTCTTGTCCGCAACCTTATCCGACAACACGTTGAGCCGATGATCGATTTGCCGCGCCTCGACCAGCGCCTCCATCAACTCCCCCATCGCCGCATAGTTCAGCGCCTTGACGACGTGGATCATGACGTGTTCGTAGGGGTCTCCCTCATAGGGCAGGACCATGTCGTTGGTTAGAAAGGCGGCGGTTTCCACTCTCAGGCTTCTGGTGTACAGCCGCTCTACCTCCTGCGCCGCCAGTTCGAGCAACCGATTGCTCTCGGCATAGTTGCCGGCCAGATGCAACGTCATACCCCGATCCATGTTGTACAGCAGCCGGTTTCGCGGCCCATAGTCGGACTCGGCCTGTGCCATGACGGCATCGGCACGCCGTGGGTCGTTGACCGAAAGGCTCTGTTCGATAAGCAGGTAATGGTTGGCGGACAGGCCGCATCCGCTCAGGGTCCAGATGAGCCCCCACAGCAGGAAGAATCGGCGGCCTGATGAAACGAAACGGCCTCCCGCAAGGGAGGCCGTAGTCGATGGAACGTGCGGTTTCAACGGCGTCCGGCTGGCTAGAATACCGTGCGTTTCCGTTCGATCACTTTCTTGATTTTCTTCTGGCCCAACCAGGCTTTGACGTTGTTTTCCATGTCGACCATTTCCAAGTCGACCTGGTAGAAGACCGCTTTCGCCCCGTCCTGCTCGTCCAGTATCGTGGAGATGCTGCCACGCAGCATGTAGTCGGCCCCGAGTTCCTTCCCCGGCGCCTTCTGCGTATCCTCGCGGGCATGCACGGCCTGCTCTCGCCGCTCTTCCCGCACTTCTTCGCGCTCCCCTTTCCCGGCCACGAACGTCACTTTTTGTGAATTGGTCAATTCGCGGGAGAGGTCGCTGATAAATGTCTGCACATTGATGTGTTCATGACTCTTATTCAACACCGTGCCGACAATGACGACCGGCTGGCGACTCTTTCCCTTGGTGAAATTCGCCAACCACGGATTGTTCAATGCCTCCCGAACCATGGCTTCGGCCACCATCTGGGAATCCGTATCGTTCCATCGCCCGCTGAGGTCGGTCACGACGCCGGTATCGACGCGGGTGACCTTCGTTTCATGGCCGCAGGCACTGACTGTTACGGCGCTCATCGCAACCGCGGCTCCCACCATCGCCCGTCTTGCAGCACGCCTCCACCACTCGATCATGCCTATCCTCCCGGTCTGCAGCCGCGCCTTGCAACGGAACGGATCACTTCGTCGCCCGCTTCTCCTCTTCCTTTTCCAATCGGTCGAACAATCGATCCGCATTCTTACGCACGAAGTCCCGCACCTGACTGTTCAGCTCCTTGGCCTGATCCAGGTTGTTCTTCATATCCTCCAGACTCAATTTGGTAAGGACGTAGTAGGTGCCCGACTTTTCGTCCTTGTAGCGGTCGATCGGTTTCACGCCGTTGAGGGTGACTGCGGAGAACGTCTTCACGGCTCGCTCGATATTTTGTTCTTCACTGTTGCGGGAAAAATCGCCGGCGGTCGTCGAGGCGGCGTAGTCGCGCATCAGGTAGGCGGTGTAGGTTTCGAAGGTCTTAGCGATCTCCGCGCGGCTGCGGTTTTCGGCGGTATCCCACGCGAGTGGTTCGTTCCTCACCCCGACAACGGATCCGACGCCGTAGAAGGACTTGTCGTTTTTTTCGTTGAGGGCGCCGGCCCCCTGCTTCACCCATTTCGGCGGTCCCCCGCAGGCGGTGAGACCGAGCAACAGCACGAGCGCCAGCGCGCTCCCGGAAATTTTCGCAACAGCCCCCTCTACTCTGCTCATACGGTTCCTCCTTGGTATCTCGCATGTGAGAGCTGACGGTTCGGATCGTTCGCGGCAAGGTCGTCGATTTCTTCGGGTGAGGTTCACAGGTGCCGGAGATACAATTGCACGAAAACACGCGGGGTTATGCTAACATGCACCCCCTAGGCTGTCAACGCGCGACGACGTCCGGCGTTGACGGCATCACAGCGGAATCACCTACGCGTCAGGCAAGGAGACCGACACATGGCGGATGTTCAAATCGAAGACGGGATTATTCGGGTCGTACAATTGGATGTTCAGGATCCGAAGGCGGCGGCGGTCCTGGCGGAGTATCCGCAGGTCCGTTGGCCGGAGATCACACGACGCGCACTCAAAATCGGATTGGGTTATCTGAAGGGCGGAGGGAAAGAAGACTAACGAGACGGCTGATCGGCGGGCGGACCGGCCCCTTGTACGGCGCGGATCGCCCGTTCGTTCTGACCACCCAGTTCTACATAACGCCGGAACGCATCGACCGACTTGTGCGGTTCATTCAGATAGTCGGCGTAGAGCAAGCCGAGCGACAGATACACGTCGGTATACGCAGGGTTCACGGCAAGAGACTGCTGCATCGCCTTCTCCGCCTCCGCATACTGTCCCTGTTTTTCGAGCACGAGCCCCAGCGAGTAGTGGGAGTCTGGATTCTGGGGTGCATATTGCACGGCCGCACGCGCAGCCGCCAAGGACTCTTCCAGATTCGGCAGCACCTCAAGCCGCACATAACTCTTCAACACATAGGCATCGCCGAACGATGGATCGTAGGCGATCGCTCGATTGAGCCGCTCCAACGCTTCCTCCGCCGACTTCTGTTGCTGCAGCAACGCAAACGCCTGCTCATACTGGGCTCGGGCGGCCTTGGCGCGATCGGCCTCGCTGGTCGGCTCACTGCCGAGTTGGAACAGCGCCTTACGGCCCTCGACCAGAATCACATCGCCGTCTCCCTCCAACTGCACGAATTGCGGATGTTGCGCGCCGTTGGTGGCCGCTTCGACCTCCTGCTTCACCTGCGCGGCCAGCTCGCTCGCCATGACCCAACCGTTCCTATTGAGATCCGCCGCACCCTTGATCCCGGCAAGCACGGCCGTCACGAAGGGACTGGGTCCTGGATTGCGAGCCAGGACTTCGTCCTTTTCCGCGGCGGTCAAGACTTGAATGGCCCGTTTCTCCGTGTCGTCCTCGGGCGACAATCGGCCCTCCAGCGAGAGCGGCTGAGGCGCCGTCACCTCCCACCCACGCACGTTGGCATCGATCAATAACAGCATATGTTTCGAGGCCGAACGCCGGGTGAACTCTTTGAGGTAATCGAACGTGATGGCCTTGGATTGGTTATTGAGCTGCGCATCCCACGGCACGAGATACCCGACTTCCTTCGTTTGAGCCTCCTGGATGACGCCCGCATGCCCGGCGAAGAAGATCACCACGCGATCCTGGCGACCTACCTTACGCGGAAGATAGTCGTTAAGCACCTGCAGCACCCGCCTGGAGGCGGCATCCTTATCGTACAGTTCGACCACTTCATCGAATCCAAGCTCGCGCAAAGCCGCCGCCATCACCCGAGCGCCATCCACCGCCCCGGGCGCTTTCGGCGCGACCAGATAATTTTCGATACCGACCACCACCCCCCAGGACTTGTAGTACAAACCCTCGGGTTTGCCCACCTGGGCCGATAGTGGAGGAGGAGCGCCGACCACCACAAGGGTCAGCCACAGAACCGCCAGCGCGAAGACGCCGACGGACCGACTTGATGGGTGAGTGCGCATGGGGTGTGAATTCCAGTGGGCTCCGACGACCTCAGCCTACCCTTGCCTCCGTTCGACTGTCAAGAAACCCGGGGGCCTCTGTGAGCGTCCGAGCTGTACAGCTGCGGCGAGGGTTGCAGTTCCTGGGTCCCATCCGCATAATGCCGTTCTCGATCGTATGGCGCAGGGTGACGCCCTGGATCTGGAGGAATGGGATCGATGGACGACAAAATCGATACGCTACTGAAAGACGGCCGCATCATTGAACCGACGGCGAAGACCAAAGCGGCGGCCTATATCCAAGACTATGACCGGGCCTACAAGGCCTCGATCGCCGATCCGGAAAGCTTCTGGGGCGGCGTGGCCAAGGAATTGGACTGGTTTTCTCCCTGGACCAAGGTTTTGGACTGGAATTATCCCTGGGCGAAATGGTTCGTCGGCGCGACCTGCAACATCGCGTACAACTGCCTGGATCGACACGTCAACACTTGGCGCCGGAATAAGGTGGCTGTCATCTGGGTCGGTGAACAGGGTGAGGAGCGGATCTTCACCTATGGGGAACTGTTTCGGCAAGTGAACCGCTGTGCCAATGCGCTGAAAGACTTGGGTTTGAAGCAGGGCGACCGGGTCACGATCTACCTGCCGAAGATCCCCGAGCAGATGGTCGCGATGCTGGCCTGCGCGAGGCTCGGCGTGATTCACAGTGTGGTCTATTCCGGTTTCAGCGCCCCGGCCCTCTCCAGCCGAATTCAGGATGCCGAGGCGCGTGTCGTCATCACCGCCGACGTCGGCTACGATCGCGCCAAGACCATTAACCTCAAAGCCGTCGTCGACGAGGCGGTCCGCTCCTGTCCTTCGGTGGAGAAGGTCGTGGTGGTACGCCGGGAGGCCAATGCCGCGCCACTCACCTCGCCGAAGGAGATTGATTGGAACGAATGGCTTAGTGGCCAGAAGGCCGTCTGCGAGGCCGTGGCGCTGGACGCAGAAGCCCCGCTGTATATCTTGTACACGTCAGGCACCACCGGCAAACCGAAGGGAGTCGTCCATGTCCACGGCGGCTACATGGTCGGCACCTACATCACCACCAAGTATGTCTTCGACCTGAAGGAAGAAGATGTCTATTTTTGCGTCGCCGATCCCGGCTGGGTAACGGGGCACAGCTATATTGTCTACGGGCCCCTCCTGAACGGTGCGACCATCCTTATGGCCGAGGGTAAACCCGATTACCCCCACCCCGGCCGCTGGTGGGATTTGATCGAACGTTACGGCGTCTCGATCTTCTACACCACCCCGACCGCCATCCGCCTGCTCATGAAGTATGGCGAAGAGTGGCCGAAGAAATACGACCTGTCGACCTTGCGCATTCTAGGCAGCGTCGGCGAGCCGATCAACCCGGAAGCCTGGGAATGGTTCTACCGTGTCACCGGCAGCGACAAGCCCATCATGGACACCTGGTGGCAGACCGAAACGGGCGCGATTCTCGTCAGTCCCCTGCCTGGGGTGCCGCTCAAACCAGGCTCCGCCACAAGACCCTTCCTGGGCATCGAGGCCGACGTAGTCGATAAGGAAGGCCGCAGCCTCCCTGGTAACGTCGGCGGCTTTGCCGTCATCAAGCGCCCTTGGCCCTCCATGATGCGGACCATCTACAAGGACCCTGATCGCTACAAGGTCTACTGGAACACCATTCCGAACTGCTACACGGCAGGCGATGTGTGCCGCAAGGACCACGACGGCTACATGTGGTTCATGGGCCGCGCCGACGACGTGATCAAGGTAGCGGGCAACCGCATCGGCACCGCGGAGGTCGAGAGCGCGCTCGTCAGCCACGAGGCGGTCGCCGAAGCGGCGGTGATCGGCAAACCGCATCGTACGGCCGGGGAAGCCATCAAGGCCTTCGTCATCTTGAAGCAGGGGTATCAGGACTCCAAGGAACTGGTGCAGTCGCTGAAGGACCACGTCCTGAAGGAACTTGGGAAGATTGCCGTCCCGCAAGAAATCGACATCGTGCCGTCGTTGCCGAAAACACGCTCAGGCAAGATCATGCGCCGCGTGCTGAAGGCCAAGGAGTTGGGACAGGACGTGGGAGATATTTCGACTATCGAAGACTAGATGAGGCCGCGCTTCTTCAGATAGTCGGTATCGATGACCGGAGCCGGCTTGGGCGGGAGGACGCCGCGTTCCTGCAGCAACCGTTCGACGTACTTGCCGATCACATCCGCCTCCAGATTCACCTGATCCCCGACCTGCTTCAGCCCGAGTGTAGTCACCTTCGCCGTGTGTGGAATGATGGCCACGGCGAAGGATCGTTCGGTCACATCGTTGACCGTGAGACTGATGCCGTCCACGGTGATCGATCCCTTCGCCACGCAATAGCGCAGGATCTCGTTCGGCGCCTCGAACTCCAGCACCAGCGCGTTGCCGTCCTGCTGCCGGCTGCGGAGCACGCCAATCGCATCGACATGGCCCGACACCAGATGCCCGCCGATTCGCTCGTTCAATTTCATCGCCCGCTCCAGATTCACCGGAGCCCCCGAGGTGAGGGTGCCGAGCGTGGTGACCCGAAGCGTTTCCGGCGACACATCGACGGAGAAGTCATGGTCGCTCCGCGCAACGACGGTCAGGCAAGTGCCGTTCACACTGACACTGGCACCGATGGCTAAATCACTCATGACGGTCGAGGCCATGATGGTCAGCCTGGTGCCGGCCAATCCCTTGTTCAGGGCGGTGACTGCCCCCATCTCTTCAACGATGCCGCTGAACAATGGCTACGCTCCTCTGTTGGTTCGTAAGACATAGAGACAGAAACCGATCAGCCCGATGGTGCCCACGGCAGTGATGGCGCGCTGCATGGTTTCAAGCAACTCGGTATTCATTGCGGCGGCATTATACACGAGCGCGCGACAGTCCTCATCGTCGCCCAAAACCCCAAGGCGGCCAGCAGTTGAATCCCGGCAATCACCGCAAACGCCCCCTGGTAACTCACATGGGCAATGAGCAGCCCGGCCAACAGGGGCCCGCTCGCATGCCCGATGTCCATTACCGTACCTTGCATGCCCATCCCGGCTCCGAGCCGTTTGAATTCCGAACTGTCGGCCACCAGCGCCGCCGATGAGGAGGACACGACGGCCTCTCCAAAGCCGAATCCCGAAGAGAGCAGCAACAGGAGGGGGAAGGACCCAACCTGCGGGATGCTGATAAAGGTGACGGCGCAAATGAGCAATCCCAGCAAGATCAATGGTTGCCGCCCGACCCGATCGGAAATCCGCCCCATAATCGGCTTGGAAAGGAATGAGGTCAAGGCCTGCACCGTAAAGAGGAACCCCACTTCGCCGGGATTGAGCCCAACCGAGAGGCCATAGAGCGGCAAAAAGGCCATCAGGGCGCCGTTGGCAATCATCTTCGCCGCGTCCGTCGAGCTGGTGATCAAGACCCGCCGGTTCCGCGCCACGGCCCAAAACCCTTTCCCGATCTCAGCGATCAACGGACCGATTCCCTGCTCGTGCATCCGCGGAGGGGGCGGCTCCAGGTGAAGGCTGAAGAAAATCAGAATCGCCATGCAGCCGAACACGCCGGCCGTCACGAAGGCCGTGGTAAACCCCGCTTGGTAGACCAGCCATCCGCCGAGGAACGGGCCCAACAACGCGCCTGATTGTGTGCAGGCCGTATAGGTCCCCAGCGCCGCACCACGCCGTTCCTTATACAAATCCGCCACCGTGGCCAACGCGCTGGGAGCAAAGATCGCCGTCGCCAAGCCATGCACGAACCGTAATCCCGTCAGCACGTCGAGGTCCGAGACGAAGGGATAAAGGAAAGGCGGCAGCCCGAATGCCACCACCCCGATACGCAACAACATCTTGCGTCCGTAAATGTCGGAGAGGGCTCCGGACGGCAGCTTCAGGAGCACGCCGGTCATGGTCGATACGGACACGATCAACCCGATCTGTTCCGGCCCGGCACCCAGCGATTCCGCAAAGAGGGACAACACCGGCATCCGTACGAGGTTGTAGCTGATGAAGCAGAACACCCCCAAGGTGCAGAGATAGATGAAACTGCGCGCCGTCGTCATGGGCCCTTCATTCCGATTTCCTGAAGCGCTTGCTTCAAGAACGCCACCTCCTCGTCCGGCAAGGCCGGCGGATCCGTCGCCTCGAACCACACCTGCTTCGGTTGCGTGTGCATCATCTCCCCCAGACGACGAACCGCCTCGAATCCCTTGAGCAACTGGCGATTCACCACCTGACCGATCAAGGGTCGTAACAGCGACATCAGCCCGGAGAGAAACCGGTTGTCGAGCCGCAGGTAAGCGACCATCGTGCTATCGACGGACTCGCGTCCCTGGTGGTCCTGCACGGGGTGGAAGCGCAGAAGCACGACGGCCTTGCCGGTCACCCGGGGGAGAAACCGTCCGTCATGGCTACCCTGCGCGAAATAAATTCGCGTCACACCGTCGCGATAGAGCGGCTGAACGACGCCTTCGGTTCCCTCGCCGTCGGTCGCCCAAAAGGTCCCGCCTCCGCGCATCTCAGCCTTGTACAGACCAAGATCGAGACGATTCAACAAGGCGGCCGCCATGACCGGATGTTCCAGGAAATATTGATAGAGGGATTCGGACAGAGGCGCCCGAAGGGGTCCAAACTTGTTCGCCGTCGTGAATTGTTCGACGATCGGCCTGAGGCGGCAGGCCCACCCGGCCTCCAGCCGGTCGAGGGGAAAGGTCACACCCGCATGTTTCGTCGGCAGGGCACAGGATTCCGCGCCGGTCGTCGGGGGACTGACGGCGACCAGCGCAACCGCCACGACCAACGCAATCGCGCTGGGTCTCCCCGCCGCATCGGCTCCCATCATGACGACGGTGATGGAACCGTGACCGTGAGCAAGACAGGAACGAGCATCCCCGAATCGAGCCTGAGACGAGCCTGCCGTAACAAGGTTCCCGCCTGAGGCGTCAACATCCCTTCAAACGACGGATGTCCGTCGGTCGTCACCACGATTGGTTGAGAAAAATCCACAAGATCCTCGTTGAGGAGCAACGTGTATTGACGAACCTTGTCGGTGCGCACCTCAATCCGGTTGGGCCCGGTCACCTTGGCCGTCAACCTGGCGTAACGACGATGGCGGATACTGTCGTCACGCTTATCGATCAGATCTTCGGAAAAGGAAGCGATCTCGTCCGTCGCATCGATTCTCACCCAGCCGAACGCCGTCAGGTGACTGGCCTCACGGACGACCGTGACTTCCTTCGGCGCCACCATACGATGCTGCGTATCGAACCACTTGACCAGGTCGGGCAACTCCTCGCGCGGGAAAAAGTGTCCGCCTGCCATCGCATGGGTCCGGTTATGTTCCCGGTAGATGAACGGGTACCCGAGGTTCTTCAATTCACCCGCCAGCTTCCGGCTCAACTCCACCGGCATCACCTGATCCTGTGAACCATGAATAATGTACACGGGAGTCGTGCGGAGATTCTCCAGAAACGGAAACAGCACGTCATCGATTCCGCTGGCCATCGGCGCCAGGCCGGCAAACAGCGGCGCATGGTGCATCCCGATCAACCAGGCGCCGATCCCGCCGTTGGACATGCCCGTCAGGAAGATCCGGTTGGGGTCGATCCGATAGCGCTGCTGGACGGTCTGTATCGTCGCCAAAACCAGATCCTCCGCCCGTCTCGTGAACCAAGCACCGGCAGGATAGGTCGGACAGGCCAGGATATACCCTTCACCCAAACGCGGTTTCCAACGGTCCAGATAGGCTTCGCCAGTAAACCCCGCTCCGTGCAGACACAGGATGAGCGCATAGTCGCGGGTCGGCTCATAACTTTGGGGCACTGAGAGGCTGTACTGGTAGGTGCGATCACGAACGACGAGCTGCTCATCCGGCAACAACCCGACCGGTTGCAGTCCGTGGGGACGCCCCTTTCGCAGCAGGTCTTCCAGCGCCGACACCGTGGCATCCGGGCGGGTCACGATCGAGGCCAGCAGGGAGCGGGCGCGATCGCCGTCCTCCGTCGTGATGTATTCCCATACCTGTGCAGCCAGCTCCGGCGCAGCCGATTCCTCCGCAGCCCAGGCGGTCGACGCCGTGCAGCACAACATGATGCAGACCGACAGGAACGCACGACCTCGATGGGAGAAGGCAAAACCGAGCCGAGCAAGCGGGCGGGACTGTGGTGACACGAGACTCCTATTCGTTGATCACGTCGGCTTGAATCAGCATATCACGCCCTACCGGCTCGATGCGGAGATTCTTCAGCGGTAAGGCCTCCCGAAGCCGTCTGGGCGAACGGCCGCCCACCAGCCCCTTGGCGTCCTGCCCGCCGAGCAAGAGCGGAGCGACATAACACATGAGCCGCTGCGCGAGCCCGGCCTGCAACACCGCGGCATTGACCTCGCTGCCGCCTTCGACCAACAGGCTGGTGATGCCCAATTGTCCGAACCGCGCCCATAACGTTGAGAGGTCGACGCGCCCTCCGGCCTTCGGCAGAACCAACACGTCAATCCCGCGCCTTCGAAGCTGCGCAACCTTGCGAATGGGGGCCGCTCCGGTCGTAGCAATGAGCGTATGGGCCAAGGTCTGCTCTTCCAGCACGGCGGCCTTGGACGGGATGCGCAGGCGACTATCCACGACCACCCGCAGCGGCTGTCGCCGCCTTGCGGATATCGGATCGTTCGGCAAACGAACGGTCAGTCTTGGATCATCGCACAGCACCGTGCCGACCCCGACCAGGATCGCATCCACCTCGGCTCGGAGCCGATGGGCATGGAGGCGGGCTGCTTCGTCCGTGATCCATTGCGACTCCCCGACGGCGGTGGCGATCTTGCCGTCCAGGGTCATTCCCGCTTTGAGAATCGTAAAGGGACGCCCGGTCTGGATCCAATGACAGTAGGCCTCATTGAGCTGCACGGCTTCTTGCTCGCCGCAGCCGACGACCACGCTGATCCCGGCCTCCTTCAGTTGCGCGATGCCACGGCCGCTGACCAAGGGATTCGGATCGACCATCGCCACCACAACCCGCCGGACGCCGGATCGGATGACGAGTGGAACACAGGGAGGGGTTCGCTTCTTGAGGTGACTGCAGGGTTCGAGCGTGACGTAGAGGGTGCCGCCTTTGGCCCGTGCTCCGGCTTGGCTCAAGGCGAGCACTTCGGCATGGGGTCCGCCCGGCTTGCGGTGGGAACCCTGGCCGACGATGCGACCTCCGCTCGCCACCACCGCTCCGACCATGGGGTTGGGGCTGGTCGAACCCCGGCCCTTCGCAGCGAGGCGAAGGGCCAGGGTCATGTACTCACGATCACGTGCGGACGGATTCACCGTTTCGAGCGGGTGGATCGGCGGGCAGCCGGCTTTCTGCCCCGCCGTGCCTTAGCAGGAGCCGGTTTCGCAGCACGCTTCGCCGGCTGGACGGCCTTACGCCCCGCAGGTTTCGATGCGGCAGCCTTGGTTCCAGCCTTGACCTTGCCGGACCTTGGCTTTGGTTTGGCTGTGCCCTTGGGCTTGGCATCACCCTCCGTAATGGCCACCTGGGCCGCGGCCAATCGGGCAATGGCCACACGATAGGGCGAACAGCTCACATAATCCAATCCCAGCTGATGACAGAACTCGACGGAGCTTGGATCGCCACCATGCTCACCGCAGATGCCCAACTTGATGTCGGGGCGCGTCTTTCGTCCACCATTGATCGCGGTGCGCATGAGCGCTCCCACCCCTTCACGATCCAGCACCGCGAAGGGATCGGTTTCGAGGATGTTGACGGTCTTGTAATGATCGATGAATTTCGCCGCATCGTCGCGGGAAAATCCGAACGTCGTTTGCGTGAGGTCGTTCGTGCCGAACGAGAAGAACTCCGCCTCTTCCGCAATCCGATCGGCAGTCACCGCCGCGCGCGGCAGTTCGATCATGGTGCCGACCAGATAGGAGAGCTTCACGTTGCAGCGCTTCATGGTCTCGGTTGCGACTTCGCGCACCAAATCCTTCTGCGCCTTCATTTCCGACACCATCCCCACCAGCGGAATCATGATTTCAGGCACGATCTTCGCGCCTTCCTTTGCCAACTCGCAGGCTGCCTCCATGATCGCCCGCGCCTGCATGCGCGTGATTTCCGGCATGGTGATGCCGAGACGGCAACCGCGTAGGCCCAGCATGGGATTGAACTCGTGCAACTCCTCCACCCGCGCCAGCAGCCGTTTCTTCTCTTCGAGCACCGACGCGGCGCCGCCGGTCAGTTCCAGTTGGGCGATCTCCACCATCAGGTCTTCGCGCTTCGGCAAGAACTCGTGCAGCGGCGGATCCAGAAGGCGAATCGTCACCGGGTACCCCTTCATCTCGCGGTAGAGGCCGATGAAGTCCTGCTTCTGCAGCGGCAGCAGCTGATCGAGATACTTTTCCCGCTCTTCGCGGGTCCGGGCCAGGATCATTTGCTGCATGATGAGGATGCGGTCCTCCGCGAAGAACATATGCTCGGTGCGGCAGAGGCCGATCCCCTCCGCGCCGAAGCCTCGCGCAATGCGGGCCTGGTCTGGTACATCGGCATTAGCACGGACCTTCAGACGGCGCACGTCGTCCGCCCATTTCAACACCGTGTCGAACAGCCGGTACTTCTCTGAATTGGCCGCCTCCAGCTTGCCCTGCAGCACCTGGATGACTTCGGATTCGACGACGGGAATATCGCCGGCATAGACGTTCCCGGTAGAACCATTGACCGAGAGATAGTCCCCCTCACGGAAGGTTTGGGTGCCGATCCGCACGCTTCCGCTATCCAACACTTCCACCGCGTCACAACCGGCCACGCAGACCTTGCCCATCTGGCGAGCGACGACGGCCGCATGCGAGGTCATGCCCCCGCGCGCCGTCAGGAAGCCCAGCGCGGCGTTCATGCCGTGAATGTCGTCGGGGCTGGTCTCCTGGCGTACGAGGACGACCCGGCTGCCGGCGGCCTTCATCTCCACGGCGCGATCAGGCGTCAGCGCGATTTGTCCGGCTGCGGCGCCCGGTCCGGCCGGCAGGCCCTTGCCTAGCGCCGTACAGTGGGACTCGGCCTTCGCGTCGAAAATGGGATAGAGGTACTGCGCGAGCTGGTCCGGTCCGATCCGTTGCAGGGCCTCCCGTTTGGAGATGACGCCTTCCTTCACCATGTCCACGGCGATCCGCACGGCCGCGATGCCCGTGCGCTTCCCGACGCGGGTCTGGAGCATGTAGAGCTTGCCCTCCTGGATCGTGAACTCCAGGTCCAGCATGTCGCGGTAATGGCGCTCCAACCGTTTGTAGGTATGTTCGAGGTCCCGATAGGCTTGCGGCACGTGTTTCTCGAGCTGGCGTACCGGCAACGGCGTTCGGATACCAGCCACCACGTCTTCCCCCTGCGCATTCATCAGGCACTCGCCAAAGAAGGTCCGCTCGCCGGTCGCAGGGTCGCGCGTAAAGGCTACCCCAGTGCCGCTGGTTTCGCCCATGTTGCCGAACACCATCGCCACCACGTTCACCGCGGTGCCCCAGGAATCCGGAATGCCGTAGAGGCGTCGATAGGTGACCGCGCGCGCGCCGTACCAGGACGAGAACACCGCGTTGATCGCCATGCGTAGCTGATCGAGCGGATCGTCAGGAAAGTCGCGCTTGGTTTCCTCCTTCACGAGTTCCTTGTAACTCGCGACGAGTTCCTTCAACGCCTTGGCATCGAGGTGAGTGTCCTGCGTCACGCCGAGGTCCTGCTTCTTGTGCTTGAGGATGTCATCGAAGTGCTCGCGATTGATGCCCATGACGATGCTGCCGAACATGCCGATGAAGCGACGGTAGCTGTCCTGCGCAAACCGCTCGTTCCGAGTCTTCGCGGCCAGGGCTTCGACCGTCTTGGTCGTGAGGCCCACATTGAGCACGGTATCCATCATGCCCGGCATGGAGGCGCGCGCGCCGGACCGTACGGACACCAGCAACGGATTGACGGGATCGCCGAATCCGGCATGCATCGACCGTTCGACCCGCTTCAAAGCCTGCAGCGCCTGTTCCATCATGCCGGGAGGATAGGTCTTGCCGCGCTTGTAGTACTCCACGCAGGCCTCGGTGGAAATCGTGAACCCCGGCGGAACCGACACCTTCAGGTTGGTCATTTCCGCCAACCCGGCCCCCTTGCCGCCCAAGAGCTCCTTCATGTTCCCGTCGCCCTCGGCTTTGCCATCCCCAAAGTAATAGACGTATTTCTTGGCCACGCGACGCTCTCCTTCTGCTATGAGGTCAATGAGTCGGGACCGACTGGTGGGCGGCGGCTTCCAATCGCATGCGATAACGGGTGACAAGATGCCGGGTGACGCGGATGCCGCACACGATAATCGCCGCCACGAATGCCACGACCGCGAACAGCCGGTAGTCTACGAATGGTCCGTAGTCGAAATAGAACTTCCCGTCTGCGCCCTGCTTGATCTGCGTGTCTTTCTGAAACGTATGGGTCTTCCCGGTCGCATCTGCGAGATTGAGCCATTCAGAGCAGAACTGCACCGGATTTTCCGCGCCCGGCACCTGCTGGTAGGCCAGCCGGAGGCAAACATCCTGTCTGGGGTCATAGATGTCCGGAGTCCGTACCAACCGCTCGACATTGACGCCGGTCACCCAGATGCCGAACAGAAACACCGCGTTGCACAGCACCATCATCACGACGCTGATGCCGGACGCGAACCGCCGAACTTTCTTGGCCCTCAACTCGGCCGCAGCACTGGCCTCGGACGGGTCAGGGGAACGAACTGACGTGGGATCCAAGGGCTCACCATTCCCTATGATCCTTGTACCACAATCAGCGAGAAATCAGCGAACGACATGAACAAATCATCGACTTCCTTGAGCAGCGAAAGCCGGTTCTCGCGCACCGCCGGATCTTCCGCATTCACCATGACGGCGTTGAAAAAATCGTCGATTGGTCCTTTCATGCGAACCAACACGTCCAGTGCCTGCCCGTAGTTCCCGGCCGCCATTGCAGCACGATACTGATCGCGGCTGCCGTGGAGCGTCTGGGAGAGCGTGGATTCGGCCGCCTCGCGAAACAACCCCGGCTCGACCGGCTTCCGGTCCCACTGCTCCTTCTCCGTGAGACGATGCGCCCGTTTAAAGCCGACGATGAGTGGATCGAACTCCGCCCTGGTGGTGATTTGCTGCAAGGCCTTCATCCTATCAAACAGGTCCACGAAATCGACCTGCGACCGGTCTCCCGCATTCAGCACGGCCTCCATGACATCGTCCCGCAGCTGATGGGCACTTCTGCCGTAAAACCGCACGCGTTCAAAAAGAAACCCGAGGGCATCCTGTTGGCTTCCCTTGGCAGGCGGAAGGGCCGCGCTGATCTGTTGTGCGCTCAGCGCCGACTGTGCCGCACGGAGCGCCTGGGACACATCCAACTTGAGTCCGCTCTCGATGATGATCCTCACGATCGCGGACGCATGCCGACGAAGCGCGAAGGGATCTTCGGATCCGCTCGGCACCAGACCGACGAGAAAGAAGGCAGCAATATTGTCCAGACGATCAGCCAGCGACAGCACCTTGCCAAGAAGCGTGTCGGGTAACTCGCCGTCCATCGCACGGGGCAGATATTGTTCGCGGATCGCCGCGCTGACCGCCGGAGATTCGCCGTCATGTTTGGCATACTCCCCGCCCATGATGCCCTGAAGCGTCGGGAACTCGCCGACAATACCGGTCAGCAGATCGGCTTTGCTCAGCTCCGCGGCACGCCGAGCCTCGCGTGCCAGCTCCGCATCACCGAGTTGCTCTGCCAGATGCGCGGCCATCGCCACGACGCGCTGAGTTTTCTGCTGTAAGCTGCCGAGCTTCTGATGGAAGGTGACCGCCTGTTGCTTGACCACGCGGTCGGCCAGCGGAGCCTTGCGATCTTCGTCGAAGAAAAACTTCGCATCGGCCAAGCGCGCGGCCAACACCCGTTCATTGCCTTCCCGGATCAACTGCATGTTCGGCAGTTTCATGTTCGTCACGGCCAAAAAATTCGGCAACAACTGGCCCTTCTGGTCCACCAAGGCGAAGTACCCTTGGTGTTCCTTCATGGAGGTCATGAGGATCTCTTTCGGCAGCGAAAGGTAGTGCGGCTTGAAGGACCCGAGAATCGTATGCGGATACTCGACCATGTACACAGCTTGTTCCAGCAGATCATCGTCTTGGTGGAGCTGGCCGCGTGCCGACTTGGCCAGCGAGGCGAGTTGCTCAAGAATCATGGCTCGCCGCCGGTCTTGATCCACGATGACCCCGTACCGCTCCGTTTCCTTGAGGTATTGGGCGATTGAACTGACCGCGAACCCCTTGGCCCCGGAGCGCTTGCCGCCCAATACCCGGTGGCCCTGACTCATCTTGCCGGCCTTGATCGAAGCAAACTCGATGGGAAGGACCTTGCCGCCGCACAGCGCCACGATCCAGCGGACCGGTCTGGCAAAGCGTACGCCGGTGTGGTTCCACTGCATGGCTTTTGGGAAGGATAGTTTGGCCAACAACTGGGGCAAGGCTTGGGTCAACACGGTGGCGGCGGCCTGCCCCTTCTCTTGCTTCACGGCAAAGAGGTACTCGCCCTTGGGCGTCTGCCGCACCTGCAACTGTTCGACGGGAATCCCCTGCCCCGCCGCAAATCCGATTGCGGCCTTCGTCGGTTGACCGGCCTGGTCGAACGCCACCACCTTGGAGGGCCCCATGGCTTCTTTCACAGCGGACGCCTGCTGTCGCGCCAACTGTTCGATCAACAGGACCAATCGCCGCGGCGTGCCGACGGTGCGGATCGAGCCGTAGGTCAAGCGGAGATCCTTCAAGAGCGTCGCGGCCATTTCCTGCAGGGCGCGGAGAGCGGGCGCCACGAACTGGTAGGGCAACTCTTCCGTGCCGATTTCGAGCAGCAGCTCGCTGGAACCGGGCGTCTTGGCTTTGGCGCGAGCGGGGATCTTCCGGTTGGGCTTCTGTGATGGCATCGTGGGTCCCGTCGGCCCTCTAGGTCCTGGCGGCCGGTTGCTTGATCAAGGGGTGCCCCATCGCCTCGCGATCGGCCAGGTACGACTCGGCGCAACGTCTCGCCAGCGCCCGCACTCGGGCGATGTAAGACGTTCGTTCTGTGACGCTGATGGCCCCCCGTGCGTCGAGCAAATTGAACATGTGCGAGGTCTTGATGCAGTAGTCGTAGGCCGGCAAGGTCAACTTCTTGTCCAGCAGCCGGCGACATTCCGATTCAAATGATTGAAACGTTGCCATCAACATGGGTACGTCCCCCTCCTCGAAGTTGTAGCGGGAGAACTCGACCTCGCTACGATGGTGCACGTCGCCGTACGTCACGCCATCGGTCCAGGTCAGGTCGTAGACATTGTCGACCTGCTGCAGGTACATGGCGATGCGTTCGGTGCCGTAGGTGATCTCACCCGTGATGGGATGGAGCGGGATGCCGCCGATTTCCTGGAAGTAGGTGAACTGGGTGATCTCCATGCCGTCGAGCCGAACTTCCCAGCCCAATCCCCAGGCGCCGAGCGTGGGCGACTCCCAGTCATCCTGCACGAACCGGATATCGTGTTTACCCGGGTCGATACCGAGCTGTTTGAGGCTTTCGAGATACAACTCCTGAATATCCGACGGCGCCGGTTTAAGGACCACTTGATACTGATAGTAGTGCTGCATCCGGTTGGGATTTTCGCCGTAGCGCCCGTCGGTAGGACGACGGCAGGCCTGCGGATAGGCGGATCGCCAGGGTTCCGGACCGAGGGAGCGGAGAAAGGTCGCCGGGTGAAAGGTCCCCGCTCCCATCTCCAAGTCGTAGGGTTGATGGACCACGCAGCCACGGTCGGCCCAAAAACGATGGAGGGTCAGGATGAGGTCTTGGAAGTTCACCGGTCGTCCAGATTCCGCTGAGGGCCCGTGGCCGTCGCCGAAAAAGCAGCGCTGAAGCTAGCAAGAACCTAGACAGGGTGTCAAGAAAGAGCGCGTCCGATTTCAATAAGTTGCACTCGACTTCCTGACTTGAAACAGAGCAGGGGCTCGTTTATTCTTCCAATTCTTGAGCAAGTCACTAGACAACTCGCGATGAGGTTCTCGAAGAAAAGCGAATATGGGCTTCGCGCCCTCCTGGAACTCTGTGCCACCTATGGCGGCGGGGTGCTGCAACGGCATGAAATCGCCGAACGCCAACATATCCCGGTGGAATTTCTCGAACAGATCCTCCTGGCCCTCAAGCGTGCCGGACTGTTGGCCAGCCGCCGCGGGATCAGGGGCGGGTATGCCCTGATTAAATCCCCGGAGGACATCACGCTTGGGCAGGTCATTCGCATTTTGGACGGCCCCCTGGCCCCGATCAGCTGCGTCAGCAAGACGGCCTATCAAAAATGCTCGGATTGCCCCTATGCCACCAAACCCTCCTGCCCCCTCCAGCAGGCGATGGGAGAGGTGCGTGATGCGATTGCCAATGTGCTCGACCATTACACCCTCAGTCGATTCGCCCTGACCAAACAGGCGGAAGGATCCCCATGCGCACCATGATCGGCCAGACAGTCAGCCTGTTAACCGTGACGGCGGTGACCCTCGCATCTCTGTCACTCCTGCCGTCGCCCCTCGCACAGGCCGCCGACAGCCGCGAACTCATCCTGGCAGCCTACAGTGTGCCGAAGGAGGCCTACGAGCGGCGCATCATCCCCGCCTTCCAGAAACATTGGAAACAGAAGACGGGGCAGGACGTGCGCATCCGCAGCTCCTATGGCGCGTCCGGCGCGCAGGCCCGCGCCATCATCGGAGGGTTCGATGCCGATGTGGCCGTGCTCTCCGTGGAGGGAGATGTCGACCAAATCAGCAAGGCCGGTCTGATTACGCACGATTGGCGGAAGGCGCCGCACGGCGGCATGATCTCCGCCTCCGTCGTGGCCTTGGGCGTTCGAAAGGGAAACCCCAAGGGCGTGAAGGGTTGGGACGATGCCGCGAAGCCGGGCGTGGAGGTACTGTACCCAAATCCCAAGACCTCCGGCGGCGCCATGTGGGACATCATTGCCATTTATGGAGCCGGTCTGAAACTCGCCGAAGCGCACGGCGGCGGCAAGCCGGTGACGCCGGACGCGGCCGAAGCCCAGGCGATCGACCTGCTGACGCGCATTCAACGCAACGTGAAGGTGATGGACAAGAGCGGACGGGAATCGGTGACCACCTTCGAACGCGGCGTGGGCGACGTGATTGTCACCTACGAAAATGAATTGCTGCCGCGCGTGAAGAGCCAGCGCCCCTATGAAATCGTCGTGCCGGCGGAAACTGTCTGGATCGAAAACCCGGCCACGGTGGTGGACAGTTATGCGGACCGGCACAAGGTGCGCGACGTGGCGGAGGCGTTCGTCGCCTTTCTCCATGGACCGGAAGCGCAAGCCGCGTTTCTCGAATTGGGCTTCCGTCCGCTCGATCACACCAGTCCCGGCGCCGCGACGTTCCCGCAGCCGGCGAAATTGTTCACGATTGCGGAATTGGGCGGTTGGGACCAGGTCAGCAACAAACTCTTCGGCCCGCAGGGCCTCTGGACGAAGGTCGTGGAAGACCTCGCGAAGAAGAAATAACCGGCCTCCACCAGGAAGCGAGACCATCGCGTGACTCCCCACCTCCTCCTGAGCCTCGCCCTGCGATCCGCGTCGGTCGGGTACGTGCTCGTGCTGATTTTCCTCCCGCTTGCCGCCTTGGCGCAGCAATCGGTCATGGCGGGCTGGGATCGCTTTCTGGAAGATCTATCGGCGCCCCAGGCTTCCGCGGCTCTCTGGCTGACGGTCGAAACCGCCGCGATCGCGACGGTCATCAACGGGATCCTGGGCACCCTGTCGGCAATCGTACTCGTGCGATATGAATTTCCAGGGCGATGGCTGTTGAACGCCTTGGTGGACTTGCCGTTTGCCATACCCACGCTGGTGGCAGGCCTCATGATCGCCGCCATTTATGGCCCGACCAGCTTCCTGGGCACCTGGCTCCAACAAGGCGGCATGGCCGTGTTGTACAACCAACCGGGCATCATCCTGGCCATGTTGTTCGTCACCATGCCCTTTACCATTCGTTCACTTCAACCGGTGTTGATGAGCTTGGAACAGGATCAGGAAGAGGCTGCCTTTACCTTGGGCGCTAGCCCTTGGACGACCTTCTGGACAGTGACCGTGCCTTCTGTGCTACCGGGGTTGCTGACGGGCGTGTTTCTCACGTTCGTGCGGGCGCTCGGCGAATTCGGCTCAATCGTGATCGTGGCCGGCAACATCCCGATGAAGACCCAAGTGGCCTCGGTGTACGTGTACGGCGAAATCGAGAGCTACAATCCCCAGGCCGCCACATCGGTCTCAGTACTCATCCTGCTCATCTCCTTCATCGCCCTGCTAGTCTTGGAACGGTTGACGCGTCGCCCCGGCGAACGGTTGCCACGCCTGCTCCGATGGAACCTTGAACAGGCACCCGAGGGACCGAACCAGTCCTTCACCTCCAAGGCGGTGTGACTATGCGGCGCGTCCTGATCGGCATCGTCTGGCTCTACTTTCTGGTCCTGCTGGTGGGTCCGGTGCTCTACCTGACCGGCCAAAGTTTCGACCAGGGCCTGGCGGCGTTTTGGACGGAAGTGACCAGGCCGGAGGCTCTGCATGGGTTCACCCTTACGGCGGAAATCACACTGATCGTGCTGGCCCTGAACCTCGTCTTCGGCACGATGACGGCGCTGGTTTTGGTGCGCCAACAGTTCTGGGGGCGGAGTCTGGTGAGCGGCGTCATCGATCTGCCCTTCGCGGTGTCCCCCGTCATTGCGGGATTCATGCTGATCCTGCTGTTCGGACCGGACACCCTCTTGGGGGCCTTCTTCGGTCAAGCCGAAGTGAAGATCCTCTTCGCCCTGCCGGCAATGATCCTTGCGACCCTGTTCGTCACGTTTCCGTTCATGGTCCGGGAACTCACGCCCCTACTCCAAACATTGGGGACCGAGGAAGAGGAAGCGGCAAGAACATTGGGAGCGAACGAATGGCAGGTCTTTCTGAAGGTCACGTTGCCGGCGCTCCGCTGGGGCCTGGTGTACGGCGCGACGCTCACGGTCGCGCGCGCCATCGGCGAGTTCGGCGCGGTGTTGGTGGTGTCCGGCAACATCCTGTTGCTCACCCAGACCGCGACCCTGCACATCTATCAAAGTTACGTCGATTTCAACTACGTGGCGGCCAATGCGGTGGCGCTGACCCTGCTGGCAGTGTCTTTTGCAATCCTGGCGCTGCTGGAAATCGCCAAGGCGCGAGCCGACGCGACGGTGGCGGAAGCGGGAGCACAGTAGACCGGTGAAGATTCAGGTACGCGGGCTTACCAAGAAATTCGGATCGGCCACGGCGGTGGGCGACGTGTCGTTCGACGTCCAGGAGGGCGAGTTGCTCGGCCTGCTGGGGCCCAGCGGCAGTGGGAAGACAACGGTGTTGCGCCTGATTGCCGGCCTGGAGGTCCCGACTGCGGGCGAGATCTTCATCGACGGCAAGCGCGTCAATGACTTGAGCGTGCAGGATCGGAACATCGGCTTCGTCTTCCAGCATTACGCCCTGTTCAAACACATGACCGTGTTCGATAATATTGCCTTCGGCCTCAAGATCAAGAAGTGGGGCAAGCAGGAGATCGCTCGGCGCGTGCAGGAGCTCCTGTCTCTCATGAGCCTGGAAGGTTTGGGGGGCCGGTACCCGCATCAACTATCCGGCGGCCAGCGACAACGCGTGGCCATCGCCCGCGCCCTGGCGCCACGCCCCAGCGTGCTGCTCATGGACGAACCCTTCGGGGCCGTCGACGCGAAGGTGCGGCAAGAGCTGCGCGAGTGGCTCATCCGGCTGCACACGGATCTGAACGTGACGAGCCTTTTCGTGACCCACGATCAGGAAGAAGCCATGGAAGTCTCCGGCCGGATCATCGTCTTCTCCAAGGGAAAATTGGAGCAGGCCGGCTCTCCCGCGGATGTCTATGAGGAACCGGCAACCGAGTTCGTGGCCCGCTTCATCGGCTCGATGAACATCGTGGAGGGAACGGTGCGGCGAGGGCAGGTACAGGTGGGTTCACTGGAGTTTCCCGCCCCTGAATTCCCGGACGGCCAAACGCTGCAAGTGGGCTTCCGCCCCTACTACGTGAAGGTGGCCGAAGACCCGACCCGCTACCGCCAGCAAGCCAAGCTGCGACACATTTACTTTTTGGGCGTAGCCTATCGCCTGGAAATCGAGACGACCGACGGGCTGATCCTGCGATCACGCATGAACAAAGAAGAATTCCGCCGTTGCCGCTTCACGGTGGGACAGGCGGTCTCCTTTGCCGTCACCCACTTCCGCATCCTGCCGCAAGAAGGTGCGGCGGCACAGCCGGGAGCCGGAAGCCCATTGACCGGTCCGCTGACGCCGTGACGGCCGCAGCTCGATTGTCTATTTGACCTTCCGAAGATGAATTAGCCCGTCCGCCTGGAAGGGCGCGGTGATCACACGTTCCCCTCCCCCGACGAGTGGGTCGCCCGCCCCCTGCCGTCCCGTTTCCAGATCGACCCAGTCGACCGTAAAGGGACCGACCGATCCGACAAGGTTGATGGTGATGGGGCGAGTAGTCCCCGCCGCGCTGAGCGGATTGGCCGGCGCAGACACGTAGACCAGGTATTCCTCCCCGCGCTCCGCGAGACAGTACCCAGTCGAGGCCAACTCGCCCTGCGGCGTGAGCCGTTGTAGGTCGAGTTGGTCGGCCCAGCGACGCGTCTCCCCCATCGCCAGCCGCGCGCGCTCGTGCTGCGGTTCGTTCGCGACCGGCTCCCCGATCGTCAACTCGTGGACGGCACCGAAGGGGTCCATGTAAATCGGATTGTAGCCGCGGAAGAAGCTTTCCCAGACGAAATTATGGTCGCCGCCGATTCCATGGATGTGATCGGTATCCAGAATCAGCACCTTGCGCCCGTCGGCCACCGGTGGATTGCGGGCATACTTCGTATAGCCGCCCGGTGAGATCCAGTCGGCTTCGCTGTCGAACAGAGTGGCATTGTCACCGCCGCCGAATTCGCCCAGCTGAAAGAAGGTCATGCCGACCGGATGGGTCATGAAACCACGGTCGCGCTCATACCGTTTGATGAAGCGGATGAAGTGGTATTGCCAGGGAACCGACTCCGGCACGGCTTCGTTCACGACCTCATACAGCACATTGTCCAAATCATGGAGCGTGTCCAACACCTGCCGCACATAGGCCTCCTGCGCAGCGAGGACGAGGCCTGACGGAGCGCGTTGGATCTCCGTGCCGACCCCATCGTGATCGTCATCCCCGTCGATCTCGTTCAAATTGTTCGCCCCGTTGAACGGGTGGGCTTGCCATGCTCCTCGCTCGGAGACTCCAAATCCTTGGAACAGCATCACGGAAACGTATAGCCCTCGCTGCCCGGCCTTGATCACCCGGTCTCGGAGCCGTTCGAAATATCGTGGGTTGAAGCGAACCAGATCGACTCGCGGGCCGCCGTCCAACGCCGCACCAGGACCGGTTCTCAGATAGGGAAGAGGGCTGACCGGATTTGCTTCGGTCGGTGGATGCAACAACCACCCTCCTGAAGACCGCATCGTGTCGCTGACCCACAGCCGAATGAAATTGTGATTCAGCGTGACCAGTCGATCGAGATAGGCCTGGTAGTCGAACGGCTCCGTCACATCCTGAAAGTTTTCCCAATGGTGGGAGCCGGTCAGGTACACGATCCGATTCTCGGCATCGGCGAAGTAGCGGGGGTTCTCCGGCGAGACCCGCAAGGGACCATGGGTCCGGAGCGGCACTTGCCCTTCAGTCGCGAACGCACCCTCTCCGCCGACACCACCGCAACACCAGACCATCGCGAAGACGACGAGCAGAAACAATCGACGTCCCATGCTTCCCCCCAGAAATCGACGAACGCCGCCTTCCACTGGTGATACGGCACAGGATCTCGCTCGTCTAGCGACCGGACCCGCACGACACGCCAGGCCCCAACGTGAGCCGATAGGCATCGGAGTGGAAGAACTGCGGCAGCGGAAACCAGATCTCCTCATCCACCACTGGAAGGTCGTAGTCGAGGGTGGCGACAGGAGCGACCAATGGGCCGGATCCGACATCCGGGATCTGTTCCGCGCACAGATGCACGATCCCGGCCTGCCAGGACGCGGGCGCCTTCTTGAGGTTCTTGAGGAGCAGCTTGGTCGATTCCCCCGAGCGGTCACCGTTCTTGCCCAACAACAGACGCAGGGTCCCCGACTCGTGATCCAACGCAGCCAAGGCATGCAGCTTCGGATCGTCGGTCATGATCGCGAGCCTCGCACCGACCATGTCGGCATAGGTCTGATAGATGTGCCAGGCCGGCCGTTTGGAGAGACGATCGACATACAACAATCCATCCAGGGTCGGGTTGTCGCAGGTGTTCTCTACGCCGTCTCGGCTGGTGTCCTGGGGATCCGGCCAACAGGCTCGCATGGCGCTCTGAATATCCGCTCGTTCATAGGCAGCAATGACTCCCGCCGTATAACCGGCGCCGGTCCAGTATTCTTGTCCCAGGATCTCATTGACGGAGATCGGCCGTTCAAGACCACGCGCCTTGAGGTATGTGCGCAGGTCGCTGACGTAGGAGAGGGCTTCAGCCGGATCTTCATATTCGTGATAGGCCACGACATCCGGAAACAGCCCCTGTTCCTCGCTCCACTGGAGAAAGGGCTTCAGCAACCGATAGCGGCTCACGCTGGGGCCGACGATCAGGGCCCCCGGGATTCGCTCCTTGATGCGGCGATAGGCCAGCCGCCAGCCCTCCTTCAAGCGATCGTTTTCGTTCATCGGCGAGGCCGCCAGGTCCGGCTCATTGTAGATGTCCCAGAGGACCGTCAGCCGCCGCTCCGTCACCTGATCGATCAGCCGATCCACATGGGCCAACCATGGAGCGAAGTGTCCATCCCGCCCGATCTGATTGATGTCGAAAATCTGGAGCGCCAGGTGTTCGAAGACCAGCCCGAGCGTGAGTTGAAACTCCGTCACGCCGGCCAGCCGCAGCCGTTCGTAGTTCTTGAGCACATACCCGGCGTTCCCGCGAAAGCTCGTCGGCTTCAGGGGCAGGATCAGGTCCATCGGTGGGTCGGTCGGTTCGATGCTGACCAAATAACCGTTGGCCCGATGGCCCATCACGCCCTGTTCGGCACCGAGATCGACCGCAATGGTCCCTGCCTCGCTCTCCACGGTCGTGAACGAACACAGCAGAAAGATCCACGCAGCGGCGATACAGGGCAAAGAGTGGACTCGGGCCTGTCTGGTCATGGATGGAGGCAGGATGTTCACGGTATCTGGGAAGGTTGTACTGCGGCAAGAGAGGAAGGGTCAAGACGGAGAGCAAGGTCATGGGGCGTGAGGGAGGCAGGTTCGAGCGGGGAACGGAGGAGGGCTAGTTGCGGTCGAGATCCCAACTGACGATATCGGCGTTTTTCCCCTCGCCGCCGGCTGCGCCATCGGCGCCGAAGGAAATGATTTCGAACTCCCCGCCTTGCGACGAAGGCGTGGCGTATTTATAGGGGTTCCCCCAGGGATCGACCGGGACCTTGGCCAGGTACCCGCCCGCCTTCCAGTTCGGAGCCGCCGGGCCGGAGGCAGGCCGTTCGACCAACGCCTTCAATCCCTGCTCGGTGCTGGGGACGTTGCCATTGTCGAGCTTATACAATTGCAGAGCGCTTTCGATGTTTGCGATTTGCGCCTTGGCGGCAGCACGCTTGGCGTCCTCTGTCCTTCCCATCACCCGTGGAATCAGCAGCGTGGCCAGGATCGCCAGGATCACCACCACGATCATGACTTCGATGAAGGAAAATCCTCCGCAGCAACGCAACCCGCGCCGGGCGCCCTGTGCGAACCATACTGTGCGAATCTGTTGCAGCCCCATGCGCAGGATGCTCCTTTCATCGGGAGCCAGGCGGCCACAGGCCCCCTCAGCCCGGCAGCGAATTGTAACAGACTCTTCCCGAAGACTGTAGCCGCCCCTCGTCGTGACCGACCAGACGGCCCTGGCATCACGGTAGAGTCAGTTGGTACAGGATCACCCCTGGTTTGAGTCGCGCACGCGGCAAGACGCTCTGGTGCATTCGGAAGGTCGGAAGGTCGGCCACGGGTGTAATGGCTTGCACAACAAGCCCGACCGCACGACTGAAATCCGGGACGCTTCGAGGCCCCACCAGAAACGCCGTTGCCCCGGATGACAGCACATCCGCCAACGAGCGCAGGTCGGCGGTGAGCGCCTCCGGCAGCTCGTAATGGGCGAAGGGAATCCAGTCATGGGCCAAATCATACCGCTCCGCCGCACCCTGCCCGGTACCCTCGTCACAGGGTTTCATGCGAACCTGGGCCAGCCAATCGAGTCGTTGGGCACGAGCCCAGAGATTCCAGAGGGCCTGTGCCTGTCGTTGCGCAAACGCGGGATGACGATACAACACCGTACAGGCCCGGGGGCGGTCGCTCGGCAGGCAGGCGGTGACGGCGGCATCGAATCCCCTGATCAACTGCCGCCCCGCGCGCGCGACGCGCACGGCCAACGTGCGATCCTGCTCGATGAGGTCTTGCAGATAGTCGGCCACGAAGGGCTGCGTCGGCAACTCCCCGATCTCCTGCTCATCCTCAGGATACAGGAGGACGGCGCCGAACGCCTCCGACGGGCTGACCGACGGCGGAGCCACGCTGAACAGTTCCTGCCAATTCATGAAAGAGGGCGCTGGCTCGCTTGGCGCTGGTTCGGTGACCGGCCCCCACCCGGCTTGGAGCGGAATCGGCTTGACAGCGTTTCCGTCCGTCAACAGGACCTGCTCTCCCTCGATTGCCAACCCTCGTCGGCAAGGCGCGAGCCCAGCCCGGTCCAGGGGATGATAGGAGAGCCCCGCCGCATCGTCCCAGCAGGTGGCCTTCAACATCCGCCGCCCCTGGATCGTCACACAGAGGTGGTGCGATGGCTCCATGTAACGTCTCGGCGGGTCCGCCACCGGGGTCCAGGTCACCATGTGTGAACGCGGCGGATCCATAAACAGCGGAAAGGGATTGCCCCCGCCGGTGAGCTGCGGCGCGAAGAACTGGCTGAAGAGGCGATAGGCCGCCTCGGACGGATAGGTGGGAATGCCCCGATAGCGCAGGATACGCGGTGACGTCGTGCCCTGGTTCTGATCGTCGTACAGCCCCCGAATCAGCTCGAACAGGGCCGAGCCTGTTCCGGGCAGCAGAGAGAGGAATAGTTCGACGACGGGCAGAAAGTCGATGGCTTCCCAATGCATGGCTCCCATACAAGCCATGAACCGCGCCTCGTCGAACGTGCCGCCCGGCAGGAAAAAAATGGCGTCCTTGCGATGACGGATCGTCGCTGTTCCCTTCACGTTGATCGTCATATCCTGATCGCTATAGAAGAATCGGATTTCGTCCAGCGGCACCTCGAGGGCCTGCGCCGCCATCCCGCGCAGATCGTCGGCCCGCAAGCGTTGCCAGCCCGGCTTCCGCGACAGGTCCAGGCCCATCTCGTTGACCAGCCCACCGGGAACCAGGCCCACCCAGGCCCCCCAGTCGAGTTGCACCCTGGCGCGCGTGAGGCGCAGGTTGCTCCCCTCCGTACCCCACTCGCATTCGTGCAATGGATGTCCGCCCGGATCGGTTGCCAGCAGGCGACGACCATGGTCGCCATAGACGATCAGATGTCCGGTCGCACGGCGCACGGTGGTAACCGCGGCCGCCTGGAGGGCCGCACGGTTGGACGGAAAGGCCAGAGTCCCGGGATGGCTGAGGATGGTCGTTATCGCGTGGTCGAGCGGCATCTACTCGCGGATTTGGCCGCTCCCGAGGACCACGAACTTGAAGCAGGTCAGTTCTTCCAATCCCATCGGGCCGCGGGCGTGCAGACGCGAGGTGCTGATGCCGATTTCAGCCCCCAAGCCGAACTGATACCCGTCGTTGAGTCGCGTGGAGGCATTCACCAATACGGCAGCCGCATCGACCTCTCGCACGAATCGCATCGCCCTGGGGTAATCCTTGGTGAGGATCGCCTCCGTATGTCTGGAGCCGTAGGTCGCGATGTGCTCCAGTGCCTCGTCCATATTCTTGACGATCTTGATGGCTAGAATGAGGTCCAGAAACTCCCGCCCGAAATCGTCCGGCGCCGCTTCCTTGACCTCCGGACAGAGTTGGATCGTCTTGGGACAACCGCGGACCTCGACCTTGGCGTCGGTCAGCTTCTGCACCAGGGCCGGAATCCAGAGACGCGCCATACTCTGGTGAACCAAGAGGGTTTCCATCGCGTTGCAGGTCGAGGGACGTTGGACCTTCGCATTGAGGCAAATGCGCTCCGCTTCCACCGGATCGGCATCGGCATCCACATAAATGTGACAGACGCCCTTGTCGTGCTTGAGGACTGGGATCGTCGCGTGTTCGGCGATGGTCTTCATGAGCGACTCGCCGCCCCGCGGGATGAGAAGGTCGATGGCCTGATCCTGCTTGAGCAGAAGATGTACCACCTCCCGCTCCGGACGATCGACAAAGGTAATCGCCCCGGCCGGCACCCCGGCCTTTTCGGCCGATTCACTCAGAATCCGGGCAACGGCCGTATTCGAGTGAATGGCTTCCGATCCGCCGCGGAGGATACAGACGTTTCCCGACTTGAGGCAGAGGGCCGCCGAGTCTGCCGTCACATTGGGGCGCGCCTCATAGATGATGCCGATGACCCCGATGGGCACACGCATCCGGCCCACTTGCATCCCGTTCGGCCGCGTCCACATCTTCGGCATTTCGCCCAAAGGGTCGGGCAACCGGGCAATGTCTCGAATGCCCGCCGCCATGTCCTTGATGCGCTCGGCCGTCAGCCGAAGCCGATCACCCATGGCCTTTCGTTCGGGCGTGGCGTCGAACTGTTCGAGATCCTTCTCATTCTCGGCCAGCAGTTCCGCCTCGTGCTCCTCCAGCGCATCGGCCATGGCCTGCAGGGCCTGATTCTTCACCGAGGTCGAGAGGCTGGCCAGGCGGCCAGCCGCGCCCTTCGCTTTCGTGACCACCGTCGCTACATAGTCTTCAGGGGAGAGAGGCTCCGGCGCAGCCGGTTGTTCCGTCGCGGGGGATTGGGTGAGATCCTGTTCCATGTCGTGAATTCCTGCCGTCGGACCGCGTGGCACCCGAAGGCGCCGCGTATCGCTCAAGAGGGTGGAAGAAGACGCGTACTCTGTCGCGCGACAGGATACTGTGGGGTTTGGAGTCCGGTCAAGGGTTGCGAACGGCGCCGGGCTGGCCTGGTCCGCCGGGCGGCTGAGCGCCGGGAACGGGACCGCCCGCACCAGGCTGCATGGGCATCCCGCCGGGAGAGAGGCCCATCATGGGCGGCATCAACATGGACTGGGACGAGGGGTTGGGATGCTGGAAAATCCAGTCGTGGTAGGTCTTGCGGCCTTCGAAGTGCCGGATCGACAATGGGAAATCACGCTCCTTGATCGGCTTAGCCTTGCTCTTGCTGCGGACCCCCATGATACCGCCGGTCGGCGCCCGCACATATTCCCAGTCTCCTCCGTCGATCGGATCCCGATAGATTTTGCGCAAATAGGGTTTGGGCACTCGCGTCAGATCCGTGAGGGTCTGGGGGTAAATTTCCGTCGTCATGATGCGCCCGACCTTCATGGAGGCCGAATAGAGGGCCAGGGCGTTCTGGATTTCGATCCCCTTGGCCATGAGATCCGCTTCCTTCTCCCGCTGCACCATAACCCTCCATTGTTTGGCCGCCGTTGAGGCCGAAAGGCCGATCAGCACGATCATGAACATCAGCGCCAGGTAGGTGACCCCTCGGTTGTTGCGGATATGGAAAGGGCCGGTTGTCATGAATTCAGGGTCGGCGGCGAGGGGCTTGCTTCACTGGGTCGGTTGATCAGGCGCGCTCGGTTCATCGGTCACCGGAATCACCTGGGTAATCTTGGACCCCACGTCTTGCAGGGTGATTTCCGACGCCGAGACCGCCTTGACGAGCACCTCCCCACCGATGGTCTCGCCGGCCTGCACGAGATGCATCTCCTCATTCTTTACCAGAACGGCCATCGTCTTTTTCTTTTGGGGGCCGTCTCCTACGGTCATGAACCCCACGTACCGGAATTGATTCAGTTCCGTGGCAATCCGCAGTCGCTCGATCTCCTCGGCCGTCGGCCCCTTGGGCCCCTCGACCACCGGTTCTTCCTCGGGCTCTGGAGGGGCCGCGGGCGCCTCGACCTTCGGTTGAGGACGGGCTCGCCCCTTCCGTGGAGGGGGCGGCGGTTCTACCGGAGGGGTGAGGCTGGCAAAGATATTCCGCGGGGTCGAGAATGTCGCTTCGCGTTGCCCCTTGATGGCCGCCAACCGATCCAGATTCACTTGCAGGGTCACGGGCGCGGCGACGCTCGCCGCCTTCCCCACCACCTTCGTCCCACGAACGTTCTTCAAGGGGACATGAGCCGGCTCGTCGGAGTGGCCGAATTGCCAGATCAGGAGCCCGACCCAACCTACGACCAAGCTCATGAGCACCATGACCTGATTCTTATTGGTTCGATTCATAACAATCAGGGCGCCGGCGCCTGGAGGTGTTCCCCCCTGAGGTAGGTCGAGATCCGAATGTTGAAGGTCAACAATTGATCTTGCACGTTGCCTGACCGGACCAGGTTCAGGTCCTCAATGAACAACAACTCTTCCGCTGATTCGAGATTGTACAGAAACCGCCGCAAATCCTCGTAGCGGCCGGTGACGGTCCCTTGCAGCACGGCCTTGGTCGCATCCGGCACCGCCGTTTTCTCGGTCTTATAGGACAGAGCCGGCAAGGTGACTTGATCACGTTTGGCCTCTTCCGTCACACCGAGGGCCAAGGGCGCAAAGTCGCGAAACAGGGGCAAGACCGCCCACACCCGCTGCAGGTCCATCTTGGCTTTCTTGGCCTCCTTGTGGCGGGTCAACTGGTGGCGCGCCTTCACCCATTCCGATTCGAGCCGGACCTTCTCCTGCTCGGCCGCTCCCAACACGAAACTGTGAATGCCGTAGCTCACCACACACAAACTCAGCACGAACCCCACCCAAGGGAGGATCGGCGCGTAGGGTTGCCGCCAAACATCTTGGAACCGCTCGAATCCCGGGATCATCATGGGTTATGGTTCCGATACCGCAACGAAAGATCGAACTCGACCAAGCCATTGCCCAGATCGCGATGCTGGCCCAACACTGGATCCTTGAATTGCGGATGGTCCTGAAACGTGATGGTCAAGGTGGTGACGTCTTCCAAGGCCCTGGCTGAACCGGTCAGCATGATCGTGGAATTGGCGGGATCGAGGCGAATGCTGTTCACGGCGATACGCTGAGGAATGGCCCGCTCCAATTCCGTCAAAAACCTGGTCCAGGAAAAACTGCGTTTCTCGATCAACTGATTGGCGAACTCGATTTCTTTGGGCAACACCTGGAGCGACGTTTCCGACAGCTCGATACCCTGCTGCTGCGCCTCCTTCAGCAATTCACGGTCCCGATCCAGCACCTGATTCAAGGCCGACTCCATGGCTTCGACCTCCTGCCACACCAACCAGGCTTGGGACACGTCCCAGAGCATCACCACGCCGAGTATCCCGGCCATGACCATGATGAACAGTCTGGCCGGAGCCAGGTACCACCGGTAACGGTTGCTCATGTTGATGGTGAAGAGGCCGGTCTTGGCCGAAGGTTGCCCCAGACGCAACAACAGATCCCGCACAGACCCTGCCAGGGCTCCCAACGACATCCCCTACACCACCCCCGCGATCGCCGACAAGGCGGCACTCGTTTGCGGACCGGCGATGGCGCCTCCGCCATACTGACGGACACGGTCCCACTCCAGCCCCTTCACCGGCACGCCCAGCCCCTTCTCCAATTGCTGGTGCAACCCTGCGTCGATCAGCTCATCCGCCACGAGCACCGTCTGGGTGATGGCCAAATCCGGCGTCTGCTGTTGGCAAGCATAAATGGAGTCGGCACATTCCTGCACGATACGGTCGATGCTCGCCTGCCCGCCTCCTGCCCAGGCTCCGCTTCCGGCCCCACCCTGCAACTTGGAACGCAAGAAGACGAGCGCGCCGTTATGAAAAATAAAGGCGGTGACACAGCCGTCGGTTGCGTTCACCCAGAGAAAATCCGCCGTCAGACGACCCGCTTGCCAAGCCCCATGCGCCCACAGATTGAAGAGGCGAAGACTCGCGACGTCCACCTCCTGCGGAATCAGCCCCGCCGCTTCACATACGGCTTCATATTGGGCCAGCACCGTCTCCTGCACCACCACAGCCAGAACCGTACAAGGACCGTCACTGGCGCCGGCCGGTTCGGATAACACTTGCGAGAAGACCTTGGCACCCGCCAGCGACAACAATTGCTCCTGGCCGAGCCTCCATCGCACCAAGGCGTCACGCTCTTCCGAACTCCACGGCAAGTCCTGCAAGCGCAAGATCGCCAAACGCACGGCCAAGTCGGGCAAAATGATCGTGGCGGCGCGAGGAACCCCGGCCGCCGAGGGACGCGACGCCGACTGCGACGCAGCGGAACCGGCGATGGCCCGGATGTGCGACTGCAACTCCTCGGGCGAGACGATGTTCTGCTCCAACGGAGACAGCCGCATTACGCCCTCGGGCAAGGCCGACACGACACATTGGTACCGGGGCCGCCCGCGCCAGTTCCGATGCACTTCCGCCCACGCCAGATCGCGCGCGCCGATTTTGAGGCAGTACTGCGGTCGACTGGTGATCCAATCCCACATGGGTCAACGCTCTTCGCTGAACGTCACACGGTTGATTTCACGCAGCGTGGTTTCGCCGGCCAGCACCTTCTTCACGGCCGATTGTCGAAGGGTAATCATGCCATCCGTCACCGCGCGATAGCGGATTTCGGAGAGCGCCCGATCGGCCAGGATCATCTCCTTGATTTCGTCGGTCAGGTCCAAGAACTCCGTAATACACTTTCGGCCTCGATAGCCGGTCTCATGGCATTCCGAGCAGCCTTTTCCCTCATAAAACGGTTGACTCTTGTAGTGCTCATAGTCGAGACCGGACTCCTCGGCCAGCGCCTGATCCAGCGTCACCTGGTGGCGGCAGTCGGGACAAATCACGCGAATCAGCCGCTGCGCCAGGACACAGGTCAACGCAGCTAGAAAGTTATAGGAATCGATGCCCATCGAGGCGAACCGACCGATGACGTCGAAGACGTTGTTGGCATGTACGGTGGTCAACACCAGGTGACCGGTCAGCGCCGATTGGATGGCGATCTGCGCAGTCTCGGCATCGCGAATTTCTCCGACCATGATCTTGTCCGGATCGTGCCGCAAGATCGACCGCAAGCCTCGCGCGAACGTGAGGCCCTTCTTCTCGTTCACCGGAATCTGCACCACACCGGGCAACTGATACTCCACAGGATCTTCGATCGTGATCAACTTGTCTTCTTGGATGTTCATTTCGCTGATGGCGGCATACAACGTGGTGGTCTTGCCGCTGCCGGTCGGGCCCGTCACCAGCACCATGCCATAGGGCCGTGTAATGGCACGGCGAAAGCGCTTGAGATCTTCGGGATTGAAGCCCAGACGGTCCAATCGCAGGCTCGAGACGCCGGTCGTGATGGCCTCGCGGTCCAGAATTCTGATGACCACAGACTCACCGAACACACTGGGGAGGATCGACACCCGGAAGTCCACGGTTTTACGATCCAGGCGCATGCGAAAGCTGCCGTCCTGCGGCACCCGCCGCTCGGCGATATCCAAGTCGGACATGACCTTCAGGCGGGACACGAGGGGCGGGTGAAGTTTGACGTCCAGTGGATCCATCGCCGAGACCAGAATCCCGTCCACACGGAACTTGACCGTCGTGGCCCGGTCGGTTGCCTCGATATGAATGTCGCTAGCTCGACGCTGCATGGCGCTCAAGAGAATCGTGTCCAGCAGTTTGACGACGGGGCTTTGGTCTTCGCCGAAATGATCGACGGTCAGCACCTCTTCTCCCCGCTCATCCTCCTTCACGAGGACTGAACGGTACTCTGCTTCCAGTTCACGCAGGGCCTGGCTCGATCCTTCGCTACGCTCCAAAGCCGCCTGAATGGCCGTACGGGAACTCACGACGTACCGCAGGGGCCGGTTGAGGAGAATTTCCAACTCATCGAGCGCAAGCAAGTTCTGCGGATCGGAGATCGCGATGGTCAACACCCCGTTCTCTTCCTTGACCGGTACGAAGGGATGGCGCCGCATCAATTTCACGGAAATGGTGTGATAGAACTCCGAGTCCACCCGGAAGCCGGTGAGCGGATCAGAGGGAAGTCCGAATTGGGCGGCCAAGGCCTGCGCCAGTTGTGTCTCCGAGATGGTGCCTTCCTCGACGAGGGCTTGGCCCAGGTTCGGCGTGTTTCCTCCAAGACGAGCCACGGCCTGGTCCACGGTCCGCTTCGGCAGAATGCCTTCGCGGACTAACACATCGGCGAGCGACGGCCGAGTAAGATGACGCTGCATGATCATACGAACATCCTCCGAACCATGGCGGAGTGCCAAACGATAAATTCAGGGTGTGTCATAGACTACCTGTTATTGAATGGTCCCGGCCATCTGGAAGATCGGCAGATACATGATGATCACGATGCCTCCCACAAGGAGTCCCATGACGAGCAACAGAATCGGTTCGATCCACGTGGTCAACTGACTGAGTCGCACGTCGAGATCCCCCTCATAAAATTCGGCCACGTCCCGCAACATCGGCTCCAACGACCCGGTTTCTTCCCCCACCGACAACATCTCGATCGCGAGTTTGGGCAGAATGTGCGGTCGCTCGATGGCCGCTGCCAGTGTACTCCCCTCGCGGATCTCATTCACCGCCGATACAAGGCCTCGGGAGACGAACCGGTTTGAAACGGCGCTGCGAGCGATTTCCAGCGCCTCGACCAGGGGTGTTCCTCCGGCCAACACCGTAGCCAAGGTGCGCGTCAGTTGGATCGTATGGTGCTGCACGAGGATCTGCCCGATCAGCGGCAGCCGCAGAAGATGCCGATCCACCGCCAACCGGCCAGCCGATGTCTGATACCAGGCCCGCCCGAGGACCGTCGCTCCCACCAGAACCACGGCCACCGGGATCAACTGCGCCTCTCCTGCATGAATGACGGTAATCAAGATGCGTGTGGCCGCCGGCAGACTAGCGGACGATTCCCCATAGACCGACACGAAGGTAGGCATTACGTAACTGAGTAGGAATCCGACGACTCCGATGCCCACGACGACCAGAAACGCCGGATAGGCCAACGCCTTGCTCACTTTTTGTCGCAGACCGATCATCAGCTTGAGATACGCGATGTAGCGCTGCAGCACCTCCGGTAGATTGCCGGACTGCTCACCGGCACGTATCGTGGCCAAATACAGATCTGAAAAGTAGGTGGCGTGTTTGGCCAGAGCTTCGGAGGCGGAGTGACCGCCGCGAATGTCTTGCCGCACCGCCTTCAAGGCCTCACGAAAGGGGGCGCGTTGGGTCCGGTCTATCAGCAGGTCCCACACCCGCAACACCGGCAACCCGGCCTTGATCAACGCCAGGAGCTCTTGGTTGAAGACCAAAAAATCCTGCAGCGGCAGTTTGCCCCAGCGGGCGGCGATAAGTCCGGGCACACCGAACCCCGCGCCTCTCCGAGCAATGCGAAAGACCAACAACCCGTCGGATTCAAGTTTGGCGCGGACGAGTTGCTCATCTTCACCTTCGATTTGCCCCTCAAAGGTGGTGCCATCCGCGCGAGCCGCTCTATATGCGAACACAGCCATGGGTGCGATCGATGAAACAGGTCTCTCGACAGCCGGCCTATTGGGCCACCGCCGGTACGGTGGTCGATTCCGATGAGGGAGGATCCGGCAAGCGGAGCTTCCGACCGGTCAAGAGGCGACTATCCCGCAATCCATTCAGCACACGGAGAGTTTCCATACTTACGTTATGACGACGCGAAAGATCCCATAAGGTGTCCCCTGCCTGAATCGTAATCGTTCGAGGAATCGACTCCGGGTGGGTACTGTGCGCCTGCGGTAACGCTCCCGTCGACGCCTGCCTCGGTTTGGCAGGAAGAGAGCGGAGCGCGTGCGCCATGCGTTCCCGCTCCGTTCGCGCAGAAGCGAGTTCCTCTCGTTGCAACTCGATAATCTGGCGTGCCTCCGTCAAGCGCCGTTCCGTCTCGCGCAACATCCCTTGAAGTCGCGCCCGCTCCAGTTCCACCTCAGCCAACTGTTGCCGTTGTCCGTCCAACTCCGCCCGCAAGTCGGCGGCCGTGCGTTGCGCATCGCGAACTGCGATTTTCAGTTGATCGACGGTGACCTGGAGATCGGACGGCTTCGCATCAGGAACCGTCTCCATTCGAGCGCAGCCCCCCCAGATCGGTACGAGCAATATACTCGCCACGCACCAGCCGAATCGAAGGCTGACGGAGCGACGGGCGAAAGAACGAGGCAGCCGCATCAGGGTATACATAGCCATTACCATTGGTTGTAAGGAACTCCGTTGGTGCCGACTAAATCGGACCCGGAGAAGACGTCGACCATCCCCTCCTCCGTCTCATTCACCATTTCCTGCCAACTGTCAGCCGATCCGGTCATGGGGTCCGTGGGAACACGACGCAGATAACCGGCAGATACCAAGGCCGCGATCGAATCCGGATATTTCCCTTTATCGGCCCGATGTTGATCGATAACGTCGCGCAGCGAAAACAAATCCTGCCGCAACGCGCCTTCCTTGGCCTTGATAATGGCGGCTTGATAGGAGGGGACTGCCAAGGTGGCCAAGATACCCACAATGGTGACCACGATCATCAATTCAATGATCGTAAAACCCTGGGACGAAGCCAGCGCCGAGACGGTTCTACCAGTCTCGGTACTTTGTCCCATCAAGCGCGACCTCTTGGCTGGGTGTCGACACATCGTAGACATCTTCTCCACACCAATCTTTTACGCCGGCCGGATCCCGATAACAACGCAGCTGCCACGTCGGCGATCCCGTCATGGGATCCGGGGGAATCGAGCGCAGATATCGCTTCACTGTCGTCCCCTTGATGCTGGCTTGCTCCCCCGTCAGCTTGATACCGAGAAGCACGTCCAAGGATTTCGGATATCCATAGGGACCGGTCACATCTTTGCAGCTCAACCGATTCTTGACACAGGCCGGACCGGTGAGCGTATCTCCGTCTCGCGCCCATTCCAGATGGAAGGTATCGATGGCCGCTCGAATGATGCGCAGGTTTTGCCGGAGTTCGATCTCTTTCGTCCGTTTGGCGGACACCTTGGTAAAGGGCAGCGCCACCGAGGCAAGAATCGTGAGGATGGTCAGGGTGACGAGCAGTTCAAGCAGGGTGACGCCGGACTGTTTCACCGCACCCTCACCACTCCTTTGGCTTCGCCCATGCCCTCGGATGTGCCGACGCCATCTCGCTTTGTGGCTTGGAGACGCAAGGGTGTCACCCCAGGAGCCTTGGCCATCAACGTAAGCCGGAGGAGGCGGCCGTCTTCCTTCGTCGCAGTCGCGGACCGGTGCAGACGTAATTCCACCACCCCGTCAGGTGACTGGGAGGCCACGGCTACGGCCGCCTTTCCACCTTCGGTGCCTAACACTTCCCCTTCCGCAGCTTCTCGAAACTCGATGACCTGCGGATCAAAGTCCAAGGTAAAGGTTTCCGTATCCAGTCCCTGAACATGTTTCGCCATGACGTCGAGGTGGAACTCCTTTCCCACCTGAACCACCGTATCCGCCGGTTGAATGGTCAAGGCCAAGGATAAGGGAATGGGCTCCAGCACGGACGCTTCTCCCTTTGACTTCTTCGCGGAGCTTTTCTGATAGACGGTGCCTGCCTCGCCGGCGGCAGGCACACGTGCGGAAACCTTTTTCGGCTGCGGCGCGAACAAGGGCGACGTGGCATAAACGGACTCGGTCCCCGACCAGAACGCCTGCGCTTGCACGCTCGGAGGACGCATCGGGTTGACGATATGGGGAGTGATGGTCAAGATCACTTCCGTCGTGACCCGCTGGGTCTTGAACGAGCTCAGCAGATTGCCAAGGATGGGGATGTCCCCGATCCATGGAATAGTCACCTTCGTTCGCCGGTCTTCCTCCTGGAGCAAGCCTCCCAGCACGATGGTTTCTCCATCACGCACATTCAACATCGTTTCAGCCGATCGGTTGCCGAATTTGAACTGCGTGATCGGCGGCGAGGCCTGCAGAAGCACCTGATCTCCCAACCGAATGACCTCGATCTTCATCTTGAGCGAGAGTTCATTCCCTAGATGGATATTAGGCTCCACCGTCAACTTGACGCCGGTATCGCGGAACTCGATGGAGGTCACGGTCGAGGTGGTGGGCACGGCTCCGGTCGCGGCCTGCCCCGGCAGGACGTTGGTGGTCGAGAGCAGGATCGGCTGTTTGTCGCCGATGTTGACCTCGGCTTTCTTGTTGTTGATGACACGCACCTTCGGAGCCGCCAGAGTCTTGGCGTCGGTGACCTGCTTGAAAAAATCCAACTGCACGTTGGTCGGCAGTTTGAACAGGTAGCTGTCCTTGCCCAGACTCGCAAGGTTCCGATAGGTCAATTGTTGGGCGATGTCTCCGGCGATCGTTCCGGCGAATCCGGGCGGGATCAGAGCTCCCGCGATCTGCTTCGGATAGGACAAGCCATAGGTCTGATCAACCGTCCTGTTGACCTCCAGCACTTCCACATCGAACAGCACCTCCGAATCCTCGCGATCATTCGCTTGAATGATCTTCTCCGCCAATTCCACTTTTTCGGGTTGGTCTCGCACCACAATCGTATTCAGCGCTTCATTGCCGTGAATATGCTTCACGTCCAACATCGTTTTGAGGAGCGCCACCATGTCCTTGGCCTTCGCCGACGAGAGGTAGAAGGTCCGGATCATCAAATCCTGGTACTGTTCCTGTTTCTGCTTGGTGTTGGGGCTGATAATGAACAGAGCCGGACCGGCCTTTTGCGCGAACAAACTGTTGCTGTTCAGCACCAACGTCAAGGCCTCATCGAACGGCTTGTCTTCCAGCGACACGGTGACCGGGTCGTTCCGCACATCCTTGTCGAACACGAAGTTGACCCGCGCAGCTTTGCCCAGCGCTTCCAGCACTTCTTTCAAACCGGCATTTCGAAATTGCAGGGTGACGGGCTGCTTTTGGCGGTCGTCACGATCGGTCGCGTGTTGGAGTTCCGAGAGTCGCGCAACCCCTTCCAGCGCCTCCTTGAACGAGGGATCGAGTTCGACGGCGCGCCGATATCCCTCCATGGCCTCGCTGAGCCGCCCTAATTCAGCTAAACGTTCCGCCTCACGAAACCGATCCCGAGCCTCCTTGAGACGCAGAGCCTCCGTCAACCCTGACTCATGTTCCTTGCTCGTCGGTTCAATCGTCAACGCGCGTTTGAACTCGTCGGCGGCCGATTCCAGCTGACGCTCCTTGAGCAACTGCCGGCCCCGCTCTTCGTGCATGGCCGCCGCTCGCTCTCTAGCGATGGCATATTTGTTCTGCAAGGAGGGTTCAAATGGATCGTCCTTCAGCGCCTGTCGATAGGCAACGCTCGCCTCCTCCCAATTCCCGGCAGCCAGATGCTGATCGCCCCGTTTCACATCCGGAGAGTTGAAGGTGCCGCAGGCGCTGAACAAGAGAGCTCCGCCTATACCTGCAAGGGTGAGGAACGGAGTGGCGTGAAACCAACGGCTGTCGGCAAGACGGGCCGCGCAGAGGGAGGAACCCATAGATCTGATCAGCAAGTTTGCAACCTCTCTCATATATCAAACTCAATTAGATGCAACAATTGGTTTCTCGCATGGCACAACACGCGAAGGAGCCCTTTCTCGAACCTCTTTCGGTAGAAACGAGGTTGGGCCTTAATGCAAGGGCTTCTGATCCGGCTCCCAAGGAAACCCCTAGGACGCCGGATCAGGCCACTGACACCTGGAGGAACGGGCGGATCGACGAGACTTCAGCAGACAGTCGGGAGAGAAAGATGTTGGAGACTCCTTCGGGTTCCACCGGCAGACGGTTACAACCTCCAATACTTCACTGATCCCGGCAAGGCATCGGGAGTCAAGACACTCTTCACATCGACCACCACATTGTTGCGCTGCTTGCGTAGCGGCCGGAGCAACTCCTGCACCCCCATCTGCAGGTATTCGCGATGCGCCACAGCCAAAATGATGCCGTCCAATTGTTTGAGTTGATCCCACAAAGACAATCGCAGGCCATATTCCCCAACGGCTTCTTCCGGCTCCGCCAGCGGATCGTGAACCATGACCTGAATGCCATATTCCTTCAACTCGTTCACGATGTCTGGAACGCGGCTGTTACGCAAATCCGGGACGTTTTCTTTGAAAGTTAACCCGAGCACGGCGACTTTCAGATCACTCACCGGGCGTTCCACCTGGCTTAAGAGTTTCATGGTCTGTTCGGCGACATATTTCCCCATACTATTATTGATGCGCCGACCGGCCAAAATAACCTGTGGATGATACCCCACCGACTCCGCCTTGGCAGTCAAATAATAGGGGTCGACGCCGATACAATGGCCTCCTACCAGCCCGGGATTGAACTTCAGGAAGTTCCACTTGGTACCAGCCGCCTCAAGTACCGACTTGGTGTCGATGCCCAGACGATGGAAAATGAGGGCCAACTCGTTCATCAGGGCGATGTTGAGATCCCGCTGTGTATTTTCAATAACCTTCGCCGCTTCCGCCACCTTGATGCTGGATGCCCGATGGATCCCGGCCTTCACCACGAGTGCATAGGTTTGGGCGACGATTTCCAAAGACTCTTCGTCCTGCGCCGACACCACTTTAATGATGCGCTCGAGAGTGTGTTCCTTATCACCGGGATTAATACGCTCCGGGGAGTATCCGATTTTGAAGTCGATGCCGCTCTTGAGGCCGGATGCCTTTTCAAGAATCGGCAGGCAATCCTCTTCCGTCGCACCGGGGTAGACCGTCGACTCGTACACGACAATGGCACCGGGGGCAAGGTTCGCTCCAATCAGCTCGGAGGCCTTCTTCAGGGCGGTCAGATCAGGCTGAAGGGCCTCATTAATCGGGGTCGGGACTGCGACAATGATAAAGTCTGCAGCCTTCAGATCACTGGGCTCCGATGTGTATCGAACGCGGCTGGCTTTGAGATCCTGCGAGGACACTTCACCCGTCCGATCAACCCCCTTTCTCAGCTCATCGACCTTGGTCTTATTGATATCAAACCCGATCACTGCTGTGTACTTGCCGAACGCGACGGCGATCGGCAATCCGACGTAGCCCAACCCCACCACTGCAATCTGTCGCTGAGTCTTCTTTGGCATGTCACTCCCTTCGTCACTCGACATTGCGCCTGGCCGACGCGTAAAAAAGAATGGCAGAATACGTCTAATCCGTCAACGATTTCTGGTGAGAGTTAGGGGCGAACGCTCCAATCACCACTCAATGAGGCGAGATTACCGTTGACCTTGAGACCCACGAAAAGCTATACGTGATTCTGTTTTCGCCCCTGCCGCCGTAGCCCAACTAGGCTACATATGCTTCGCTCAAATCACCACACACCTAGTCTCTGAAACTAGGGAAGCTACTTCGCCCCAAATGGGTCATTGAGTCCAAACGCACATGCAGTCCTCAACTGGACAACACTACCTCGCTTTGGATCATGTACGGGCGATCGCTGCGCTTTTAGTTGTCACATGGCATTTCATTCACGGCTCGACCGGATTCCCCATCGCTTTTGACTACTCACCGAACCTTTTCCTGCTCTCCCTCTTCGATGAAGGACACACTGGGGTCGCACTGTTCATGACCCTCAGCGGCTATCTATTTGCGAAGCTTCTGAATGGGAAAACCATCGATTACAAAGCCTTCTTGTGGAACCGCGCACTTCGCCTTCTGCCGCTACTTACAGTCGTCACGGCAGCGAGCGGGCTCTACCTCATTGTTATGGGAAAGACTAGTCCGAGTGCGTTCCTGCAGACCGTGACATCCGGAATCCTGTTGCCTACTCTGCCCAATGGTGGCTGGTCCATTACCGTCGAGTTTCACTACTATCTCATCCTTCCTCTCTTATTATGGATGCTCAGACACTCCCGGTGGTTACCTGCATCGGTGCTACTGCTTTCCATCGCATTTCGTACCATCATGCATCAAAGTACAGGCGAGGTTCAGACATTGGCATATTGGACCATCATCGGACGTATCGACCAATTCGTTTTGGGAATGTTGGCATTTCAATTTCGACTACACCTCGCCCATCGCCATGGAATGGTCGTTCTTTGGCTGGGGTCGTTCGCAGGCTTCTACGCATATTTCAATGCGCTGGGGGGATTTATGGCTGCTCCAGCATATCCCTCTCCCAGCAGTCTTTGGGTCCTTCTGCCTACGATAGAGGGTGCGAGTTATGCGGTCGCCATTGCCTGGTACGATAGCTCCTTCTCTCCACCTAGCAGAGGCTTTTCCAAGTACCTAGGGTATGCAGGTGCCTATTCTTACTCCATCTATCTCATTCACTATAATCTTGTGTTTCGAGCGGCTCGATTCATTGATCAGCACATCATGAGCCTCACGAATTTCTATGTGGCTCTCGCCTGGGCGCTGCTTTTCTTCCTACTCATGGTCGCGTTAGGGCATTTCAGCTTTCGATATATTGAGTCGCCATTTCTTCGGCACAGAAAACGATATATTCATTCGTTACGCGATAAGGAAGTATCCAAAGACCACCCAGCGCAGGATAGTGCTCGTCTGTTACCTAGCCATGTAGTCCCCCGCAGCCAAGCGCTTTACCGCTCGCATAAACATCCGGAACCGCATACCGCCGCTACACCTCTGAGGAACAAATGACGTTCTCTCTGCAAAAACCTTAGCTCAGAGGTAACGATTTTGTTCCACACTGACCTCTGAAGACCACAGGGCAAATACCAAGCCAAGACGAGACTTCAAACCGGTAGAGGGTTAACGAACAAGTGACTCCTTAACTTCGAAGCATTTGCATGGTTCTCGGTCCTGTTGTAATGTGAGGCATTCGATGGCACATAACTTGCTCGATTTATGCCCTACA